>Ga0207646_10000004_pt1 | contig 529176 bp, 549 predicted proteins | sample KBSK5502metaG_FD_184343 | JGI IMG/M metagenome (GOLD analysis project Ga0207646, IMG submission 184343) | Corn, switchgrass and miscanthus rhizosphere microbial communities from Kellogg Biological Station, Michigan, USA - KBS K5-50-2 metaG... | ecosystem: Host-associated > Plants > Roots >... | reverse complement strand
CATGATCGCCATCGCCTTGAGCGAGCTGTTCCTGCTCGCCCCGGGCGTGCCGGTCGATCTCGGCATCCGCCTCGCCGTCGCATACGTCGCGATCGTGATCATCGCGACCGGGCTCTTCTTCTACGTGATGTGGGATAGCCACATGGTCATCCGCACGCTCAAGCAGAAAGAGCTCGCGCGCGTGCGGAAGCTTCTCGCGGAGGCGTACGGCGAGGGTCTCACCGCATCGGTGACCGCCGGCCTCGCGCTGGAGCGTCGCATGGTCGAGGTCTCGGAGTGGCCGTACGACACGCGAACGTTGCGGAGCCTCGTCGTGTCCTTTCTGCTCCCAGCGGCCGCGGCGGCGAGTCGCTTCTTCCTCGGCGATCGGTTCTGAGATCGCGATCGACGAGAAGGATCGCCGCCGCCTCATGACACGCATCCAGATCGTCGAGGTCAGCCCGCGCGACGGGCTGCAAGCGGAATCGCGCACGCTCCCGACCGAGACGAAGCTCGAGCTCATCACGCGTCTCGCGGAGGCCGGACACACCGTGATCGAAGCGACGTCGTTCGTGAACCCCAAGGCCGTCCCGCAGCTCGCCGACGCGGAGGAGCTGCTGCGCGCCCTCAAACGCCGACCCGGCGTGCGCTATCCGGTCCTCGTCCCGAACGAGAAGGGACTCGACCGCGCGCTCGCCGCGGGCGCGGAGGACATCGCGGTCTTCGCGTCGGCGTCGGAGAGCTACTCGCGCAAGAACCTCAACCGCTCCCGCGACGAGGCGATCGACGGCTACCGCGAGGTCGTGCGCCGCGCCAAGGATGCGCGCCTGCGCGTAAGGGGCTACCTCTCGATGGTCATCGCCGATCCCTGGGATGGCCCAACGAAGCCCGAAATCGTCGTTGACTGCGCGAAGCGGCTGCTCGCGATGGGCTGCGACGACCTCTCGCTCGGGGATACCAGCGGGGTCGGCACGCCCGGCGAGGTGCGCAGGCTGCTGACGGCGTTCAAGGACGCGGGCATCGCGAACGACAGGATCGCGCTCCATCTACACGACACGTACGGACAGGCGCTCGCGAACGCGCATCTGGCGATCGAGATGGGCATCACCACGTTCGACGCGAGTGTCGGCGGCATCGGCGGGTCACCGTTCGCGAAGATGGCCGCGGGCAACCTCGCGACCGAGGACCTGGTGTGGATGTGCAATGGCCTCGGAATCGAGACCGGTCTCCACGTCGAACGCCTCGCGGCGACGAGCGCGTGGATGTCGCAGCAACTCGGCCGCGAGCTTCCCGGCCGGGTGGCTCGGGCGTTGAACGCGCGGTGAGTGCTACAACATCGGGGTGGGTCAACAGCTGAACGACAAGGACGTGGAGCGGATCGCATCACGCGTCGTGCAGAAGCTCGTGCTGTACGGCGTCGTGATCGTCGCAGGGATCTGGGTCGTCCCGGTGGTGCTGATCGCGGTCGTCTCGTCGATCGGCTATGCCACACGCGATCTACCGTTCGTCGTCGGAGTCGCGATCGCCGCCACGGTCATAGCGATCCCGCTCGTCTCGCTCATCTGGCTGTGGGGCCGGCGCGCGCGCTGAGCGGCCCGACGCGCGCCTAGTATCCAGCCGTGCCCCAAACGACGGGTTACATCGCGATCGCCGACATCTCGGGCTACACGACGTTCGTCGCCGACACGGAGATCGAGCATTCGCGCGAGATCCTCGCTGAGCTTCTCGAGGTCACCTCACGCGAGCTCGAGCGCCACCTGCGTCTCTCGCGCATCCAGGGTGACGCGCTCATCTGCGTCGGCGAAGAGGACGAAGTCATCCCCTGCCTCGAGGACGCCTTCCTGTCGTTCCACCGCCGCGTGCGGGCCATGGTCGCCGCGACGACGTGCCCGTGCAACGCCTGCCGCAGCGTGCCGAGTCTCACGCTCAAGTTCGTCGCGCAGCACGGTACGTACTCGACGGTGACCGTGCGCGGCACGGTCGATCTCGTCGGCGCCGACGTCAACATCGCGTTCCGGCTGCTCAAGAATCATGTCCCGTCGCACGAGTACATCCTCGCCACGAACTCCGTGCTGGAACGACTGCCCGCGCTCGCGCGCGAGCGGTTCGTGCCGATCGCCGAGGACTACGACCTCGGCCATGTCGAAGCCGGTTACCGCGACCTCCACGACCTACGCGAGCGCGCGTACCAGCAGCTCACGCAGCGCGTGACGCTCAGCGACGCCGACTTCACGCTCACGCGGACGATCGACGCGCCGCCGGCCGAGGTGTATGCGGAGATCGTCCGACCCTCGACGATGCAGCGTCTGGCGGGCACGCCGAACATCACGCTGAAGAGCGGAGCTCGTGGGACGCTCGCGAACGCCGCGTACCACTGCGAGCACGGCGCGAACCGGAAGACGATCTTCGAGGTCATCCGCGACGATCCGCCGCGCGAGCTCACGCTGTGGATGTACGGCGATGGCCCCGAGGCCTACACGACGTACACGTTCGAGCCGGTGGATGGGGATCGCACGCGCCTCCGCCTCGCCCTTCGTACCGCGAACGCGACGGGCGTCAGGCGGCTCGTGACGCGACTGATGTTCCGGTTCTTCTTCACACGTGGGCTGCGGCAGCTGAACGCGATCGTTCGCGCGTCGCACGGACCGCACGAGGTCGCGAAGACCGCTTAGGCGCCGCGGCTCCCACAGCGGGGACGCCGGAGGACCGGACGAGCTTGTCGAACGCCGCGACATCACCCTTGACGAGCGACTCCCACTTCGCGATCTGCGCGTCGACGCGCTTCGACACGTCGTCGAAGACGTCCCGCATGCCCTTGGTGGGCGCGTAGTCGGCTCCGCCGATGTAGCCGACGAGCGCCGCGACCTTCGCGTTCAGCTTGGCCGGATAGTTGAGCGTGTCCTGACGGCTCTTCGCCTTGACCTGGACGAGCTCCGCCTCGATCGCGCTCGCTTTCTGGTGCAGCGTCGCCGCCGCGCGCGCGAGACGCGTCTGTCCGGTCTGCTCCTTCGCGCGTGCCTCCCACGCGTCGAGCTGCGTCTTGAGCTTGCGGATCGCGTTGATCGTGCGGTGCGTCTCGTCGAGCTTCTGACTGACCTTGAGCGCGAGCGCGGTCTGCGCTTCGAGGTCCTCCTGCGTCGTTGCGATCCGCGGATCCTTGCGGATCTCGAACGGCGCCTCGAGCGTCTCGCCTGCGACCCTCAGGCGCACGCGGTACGAGCCCGGCGGCACCTGCGGACCGGCGAGCTGCGCTTCGAACGCCTCCCACGTGCCACCCTCGCCCTCGATCTTCGCCGCGTCGGGGTAGCGCATGTTCCACAGGAAGCGGTTGAGTCCCGCGAGAACGGGGACCTTGGGGTCCTTCGTCTCGGGCGGCTGCGCCGTGCCCTCCGGCGGCGTTTTCTGCGGTGGCTCGGGTTTCTTCAGCTCTTCGTCGATCGCCTTCGGATCGCTCTTGAACTCGCGGATCACCTTGCCGCGCGCGTCGAGGAACGCCAGCGTCGCCTCGGCCTTCGCCTTGTCGCGTAGCCAGTACTGGACCAGCACGCCGCTCGGCGGATTGGTCCCGGCGTCGATGTTGATCGCGACCTTCTCGCCGGTCGGCTTCTCGCGCTGGCGATAGGTGACCATCGTCGCGCCCGTCATGCGGTAGTTCTTGCCGATCTTCGGCGGCTGCGGGAAGCCCATGTCGGTGCGGAAACGCACCGTGATCTTCGGTCCGAACAGGTGCGCCTTCGAACGCGCGACCTGCGCTCCGTACTGACGGAGCGGCTGCAGGTCGTCGAGCACCCAGAACGCGCGACCGTGCGTGCCGAGCACGAGGTCGTCGTCCTTGATCACGAGATCGTGGATCGGGACGACCGGCAGGTTGCCGCCGAGCCGCTGCCAGCGGCCGCCGTCGTCGAACGACACGTACACGCCGGTCTCGGTGCCCGCGTACAGCAGGCCCTTCCTCGCGGGGTCCTCACGGATCACGCGCGTGAAGTCGTCATCGGGGATGCCGCTGGTGATCTTCGTCCAGGTGCGCCCGTAGTCCTTCGTTTTGAAGAGGTACGGCCGGAAGTCGTCCTGCTTGTAGCGGTTCGCCGCGAGATACGCGGTCCCCGCGTCGTGCGGCGAGGCGTCGATGATCGACACGAGCGCCCAGCTGCCGATCCCCTTCGGCGTGACGTTCTTCCAGGTCTTCCCGTCGTCACGCGAGACGTGCACGAGCCCGTCGTCCGAACCCGCCCACAACACGCCACGCTCGACCGGCGACTCCGCGAACGCGAAGACCGTACAGTAGTACTCGGCGCCGGTGTTGTCCTTCGTGATCGGGCCGCCGGAGGCGCCGAGCCGCTTCGGATCGTTGCGCGTGAGGTCGGGGCTGATCGCTTCCCACGACTCGCCCTCGTTGCGCGTGCGGAAGATCCGGTTGCCGCAGTGGTAGAGCACGTTCGGGTCGTGCGGCGACAGCGCGACCGGCGCCGTCCACTGGAACCGGTAGCGCAGGACGTCCGCGCCCTCGCCGGCGCTCGCCTCGGGCCACACGCTGATGAGCCGCGTCTGCTTCGTGCGGCGGTCGTGCCGCGTGATGATCCCCTGGTACTCGCCGGCGTAGATGATGTCCGGGTCGTCGGGACGCACCGCGATGTGCCCAGCCTCGCCGCCGCCGACCGCGAAGTTATCGGCGGCGGTCACGCCGGCGATTGGCGCGCGGCTCGGGATGCTCATCGAGGTGTTGTCCTGCTGGCAGCCGTAGATGCGGTACGGCGTGCTGGTGTCCGTGGTCACGTGGTAGAACTCCGCGGTCGGCTGGTTGTACACGCCGCTCCAGCTCTCGCCGCCGTTGAACGTGACGACCGCGCCGCCGTCGTTGCCTTCGATCATGCGGTTCGGGTCGGTGGGATCGATCCACAGATCGTGGTGGTCGCCGTGCGGGATCGACATCTGCACGAAGGTCTTGCCGCCGTCGCTCGATCGCCACGCGTCGACGTTCAGCACCCACGCCGTCTCGGGGTCCTTCGGATCCGCGTAGATGTGGTTGTAGTACCAAGCGCGCTGGCGAAGGTTGCGGTCCTCGGAGCCGCGCTCCCAGTTGTCGCCTCCGTCGTCGGAGCGGAACACTCCGCCGTCCTCGGCCTCGACGATCGCGTACACGCGGCCGCTCTTCGCGGCCGACGCGGCGATGCCGATCTTGCCCAGGATCCCCTTCGGCAGACCGCGCGCGTGGCTGATCTCCGTCCAGGTCTCGCCGGCGTCGTTCGAGCGGAAGATCCCGCTCCCCGGACCGCCCGACACGAGCTCGTGCGGACGGCGGACGGCCTCCCAGATCGTCGCGTAGAGGATGCGCGGGTTGTTCGCGTCCATCGAGATGTCGATCGCGCCGGCGCGCTCGCTCCGGTACAGCACGCGCTTCCACGTCTTGCCGCCGTCGCGCGACCGGAAAACGCCACGCTCGGTGTTCGAGCCATGCGCGTGCCCGAGCGCGGCGACGTAGACGGTGTCGGGATCCTCGGGATGCACGCGCAGCTTGCCGATGTTGCGCGTGCGTTCGAGCCCGAGGTGCGTCCACGTCTTGCCCGCGTCGGTCGAGCGATACACGCCGTCGCCGTGTGAGACGTTGCCGCGGATGCAGCTCTCGCCCATGCCCGCGTAGATCACGTTGGGGTCCGAGCGCGAGACCGCGATCGCGCCCACCGACGCGCGTTTGAAGAAGCCGTCCGACATGTTCTCCCAGTACAGGCCGCCGTCGCCCGTCTTCCACACGCCCCCGCCGGTCGAGCCGAAGTAGAAGGTGTTGCGATCGCGCGGATCGCCGGCGACCGCGCCGACACGACCACCGCGGAAGGGGCCGGCGTTCCGCCACTCGAGCTTGTTGAGGAAGTTGGGGATGATGGTGTGGGTGCTGCTGGGACGAGACGCACGTGCGCGACGGCGTGTGGGCATGACGACGACCTCCCCACAATGAGTGCTCGGGCGAGCCTAAGCGTTTACGAACGTAAAGGTCGCGGAGCGGGTAGCCTCTTGCGGGCAGGCGCGTAAGCGCACATCGCGCTGGAGGGATCTGGTGGACTGGATCGAGCAGGTCTTCGGCCTCGACCCCGACTTTGGTAGCGGCGCGCTCGAGATGCTCGTCGCCGGCGCGGTCGTTTTGATCGTCGTCGGCCTTTTGGCCGTGCGACGTCGCACCTCGCGACGCGACGCAACGGTGCGCTGAGGTCGAGCCCGTGGGCGGATGCTGCCGCCCCAGCGACTTCGACCAGATCTTCGACGAGAAGCGCGCCCGGAACAAGGCACGCGATTACGCGCGTAAGGGCGTGACCGGCGACTCTCGTCGCATCGTCGAGCTCGTTCGCCGCAGCATCTCGCCGGGATACAGTCTGCTCGAGGTCGGCGGCGGCATCGGCGAGATCCAGCTCGAACTGCTGCGCGACGGCGCGGCGCGCGTCGTCAACGTCGAGCTTGCGACGCAGTGGGAGAAGAGCGCGCTCGAGCTTCTTCGCGAGCGCGGACTCGGCGACCGCGTCGAGCGACGACTGGGCGACTTCGTTCGCGAGGGCGACAACATCCCCGCGGCAGACGTCGTCGTGATGAACCGCGTGGTGTGCTGCTATCCAGACGCGGACGCGCTCGTCGGCGCTGCGGCGGACCATGCGCGGCGGCTTCTCGTCATGACCCTTCCCGTCGACCGCTGGTGGATCCGTTGTGGCTTCACGGCCGGGAACGTCCTGCTCTCGCTGCGGGGCAGCACGTTCCGCGCGCTCGTCCACCCCACACACGCGGTGCGGTCGATCGCCGAGCGCCACGGGCTGCGGCTGGCGCAGCACGACCGCGGCATCATCTGGCAGCTCCTCGCCTTCGGGCGCCCCGGCTAACCCTTGCGCGCGTTCTTCGAAGACGCGATCCGCCGGCTCCTCGCCGTCGTCGCCGCGCACGAGTTCATCACGCTCTACCTGATCATCTCGATCGAGGAGGCGGGCATCCCCTTGCCGGCGCCCGGGGACCTCGTCATCGCCTTCTACGGCTACCGCGCGCAAGGTGACCCCGTGGCGCTCGCACGCGTGATCCTGACCTGCGCGGCCGCGTCGACGACCGGCACACTCGTGCCGTACTTCATTGCGCGGCGCTGGGGCTTGCCGGTGGCGCATCGCTTCGCGGCCTGGCTCGACGTCGACGCGCGCAGCGTCGACACATGGATCGAACGCGTGCACCGCTATGGGTTCCGCGCCGTCCTCATCGGCCGCCTCATCCCCGGACTGCGTGTCGTGATGTCGCTGGTCGCGGGGACGGCCGAGGTACCGGTGCCGCGCTTCTCGGCCGGCGTGTTCGTCGCGGCGACCATCTATTGGACGGGTTGGGTGTTGCTCGGCGCGCTCGTGGGTCCGCGGGTCGACGATCTCATCGAGCCGTACGTCGGCTACATCGCCATCGGGATCCCGCTCGTATTCATCGTGCTGTTCGTGTCTCGCATGCTCATCGTTCGACGCAGGCGGCGGACCGCGTGACCTAGGGCCGCGCCGCGATCGCCTGCAGATAAGCCCGCCTCCAGGCTTCGTCGAGATCGCCGAACGGTTGGGGCGCGCCCGGCACGATCCAGATGTGGATCATCTCGGCGGTCCGCGGCAGGTCGATCGAGCCGACCGGACACGCACCGAGGGGGCTCAACAGCCCGGTGAGTCCGGGCGGCGTCAGTGAGACGCAGACGTGCTCGTGCGCGTGCCACACCGTAAGCGGGCCGCCGATCGTCGGGCCGGGCCGACCGATCTTCGGCATGAGGAACATCGCGCCCATCAGGACCGGCCGCCCGTCGGGGGCGACCGCGTACACCAGCGTCTCCGGATGCGCCGGATCGAGCACGCGGTCGTCGTTCTCGTACTTCGGGTTCGAGGCGTGGAAGTCGATGCCCGCGAGGCCCTTCACGCCATAGCCGTCGGCCGCGGCGACTGCCGGGTCGGCGTAGCGGGCAAGAGCCACGCGCGCGGCGGATATGAGATCAGCCGCTGCGGCTCGTTCGGCCGGCGTGGGGTCGCGATCCGCGACGACCGGAAAGATCGTGCCCGGCGGCGGCACGCTGCCGGCGTGGACGTTATGCCCGGCCACCGCGCCGGGGTCGGCCGCGGAGACGCGAAACGCGCCGATCCACGAGCTCGCCGCGGTGCCGACGACGAGCAGACCGATGGCGACGCTTCCCGCGAACGACAGCGCCCTGCGCCAGCGGCGGTTCGGCGCGGGCCGGAAGACGATCGCCAGCGCCAGGATCTCCGCGAGCTTCGTCGCGAGCCCGACCTGGTCGGGTGCTTCGCCGCTCAGGACAGCCACCCAATAGGCCAAGATCGAGCCGACGAGAACGGCGACGCCGAGACGACCGGCGCGGGACCCTCGCATCACGCGAAGGGCGACCACGCCGAGGAAGACGGCATCGGCCACGAACAACGCACGTACGCCGATGCCGTGTTCGTTGTCGATCGCGAGCCCGGCATGGAGCGCCGCGGATGCCGCGAGCAGCGCGACGAGCAACCAGTCGAGCGGTGCCAGCGTCGGCGCCCCGCGTCGGCGAATGACCCATGCGCCGATCGGCAACGCCACGAGCGCGATCACCCCTGCGAGATGGTCCGCGGCGATCTGGTACAGCGGGCTGCCACCGGCCACGCTGGCGACATGGTCGAGATGCGCGAGCAGCGCGTTCATGCCGTCACCTCGATGGTCGCGACGTTGGTGGTCGAGATCGGCGCTGTCGCTCGGGCCGCGCGACGAAGGAGCGCTATCACGCACAGCGGGAGCACGAACTGCGTCAGGAACGCAACGGCGGGCGGGTAGGCGCCGATGAGCGCGAACGCGAGCGCGGAGTCGATCGCCAGCGTGGCGAGCGTCACTCCCTCGACGATGTACACGATGCGGCGAGTCCCGAGGCGATCGGCGCGCAGGCGGGCGCGCGCGACGAGAATGGCCACAGCCGCCGCGCCGCTCAGCACGACCGACGAGCCGGTCGCACCTGGGAAAACGAGACCCCAGAACAGCGCTTCGATCGTCGACGCGACGAGGAGCGCGCCTTGGAGGAGCAGGAGCACGCGCGCGGCTTCGAGCAGCTCGTCGGCCGCTCGGCGAGAACTGTCCATGCGACGATCCTCGACCCGACCCATGAGGGCCCCGTTAGCCGAACATGAGCCTTTCATGAGTGTCACAAAAGGCCTGATTTCAGCCTGACGTCAGGCCGGGTTTTCAGGCCGCGCTTTCCGCTTTCAGGCCGCCGCGTTGTTTAGAGCGCGGGCAGGTCGACCGTCACCACAGCGCCGCCAGTCTCGGCATTCGTCGCGCGGATCGTGCCACCGTGAGCCATGACGATCGCGCGAGCGATCGAAAGTCCGAGGCCGGTCCCATCGCCGCTGCGGGCCGGATCGGCGCGGTAGAACCGCTCGAAGATCCGTTCCTCGCTCGCCGGCGGCAGCCCGGGTCCGGCATCGCGGACCTCGAGCTGGATATGCCCGTCGCGTCTCGCGACCGTGATCGTGACCGTTGGTCTGCCGTGCCGGAAGGCGTTGTCGAGAAGGATGCGCACGACGCGGCCGAGCGCGTCCGCGTCGCCCATGACGAGCGCCGACCCCTGAGCGCTGACCTGAACGTCGTGCAGCTCATCGCGCACGCGTCCCGGCGGGTGAAAACGCCGCGCTTCCTCGGTGGCGACGGCACGCATGTCGACGGGCCGCCGCTCGACCGCGACGCCGGCATCGGCGCGCGCGAGTACGAGCAATCCGTCGACGAGCTTGCTCATCCGCTCCGCCTCGCTGACGACATCGGCGATCGCCGCGGCGCGGTCGTTCGCCGCGGCATCCGGTCGTTCGCGTAGGAATTCCGCGTTCGTCCGGATCGTCGATAGCGGGGTGCGGAGCTCGTGCGACGCGTCCGCCACGAAACGCTGCTGCGCGGCGAGCGCCGCGGCGAGCTCGGCCTGCGCGGCCTGCAAGCGCTCAAGCATCGCGTTGAAGCTCGTCGTCAGCCGGCCGACCTCGTCGCGGGTGGTGCTCGGCGCAAGACGCTTCGTCAGGTCGCCGGTCGTACCGATGGCGCCGGTGGTCTCGGCCAGCGTGACGAGCGGCCGTACCGCTCGACCCGCGACGAGCCACGACACGATCGCGACCGCGATGAGGGTGACGATCGCGGAGAACAGCAGGAAGAAGCGGAAGCCGCCGATCTGATTCGTCACGAAGGCGGTGGACTGACCCGCAACGACGATCCCACCGTCATTCGAGCTCGACCACTTCACCGCCACGAGGCGTAGCGCGGGCTGGTCCCCGTCGACCTTGGCGAGGTCGGCTGCGACCGTGGCGACCGAGCGACCCTGCTGATTCGCCTCGACGACGACCGCCGCCGGAATGCGCGGTGGCGCGCCGGCAAGCAGACCCGACGCGTAGCGAACTGTTCCGCTCGAGTCGAGCACGAGAACGAACGGGTCGGTGCCGGTCCGGAGATCGGTGACGGCGAGGGGTCGCGCCGCCGTTGTGGCATCGCCGCGCTGCAGCGACGCGGCGGTGGAATCGGCCAGCGCGCTCAGCGTGCGGTCCTGCTCGGCACGAGCGCCGTTCGCGCCAAGCCCGGACAGCAGCAGGGTGAACACGAACATGCCGATGGCCGCGACGCCGGTGCCGTACAGCGCGAGTCGTCGTCGCAGTGGCATCTATGGCTCCCGCAGAACGTAGCCGACGCCGCGCACCGTGTGCAGCAGGCGAGGCTGCTGCTCCGTCTCGAGCCGCGACCGCAGACCGGCGATCGTCACGTCGACCACGTTCGAGATCGCGTCGCTCTCGATGCCCCAGACCGCGTGCAGGAGCTGATCGCGCTCGAGCACCTGCCGCTGATGCCGCAGGAAGTGTTCGAGCACGTCGAACTGCAGCGCCGTCAGCTCGACCAGACGATCGCCACGCCGGACCTCGTGCGCGGAGATGTCCATGACGAGGTCCGCGCAGTGGAGGACCTCGCCGCCGCGAGGCTCGCGCCGCCGCAACAGGGCGCGCACCCTCGCGAGGAGCTCGTCGTAGGCGAACGGCTTGACGAGATAGTCATCGGCGCCCGCGTCCAGGCCACTAACGCGGTCGGAGATCGCGTCGCGCGCGGTGAGCATCAGGATCGGCACGTCCGACCCCTGACGCAGACGACGGCACACCTCGACGCCGTCGAGACCGGGCAGCATCACATCGAGGACGACAAGGTCCGGCGGGCGATCGCGCGCCGCGACGAGCGCGCCGGGACCATCGGCCGCGACCTCGACGGTGTGTCCCTCGTATGCCAGCGCGCGCTGGAGCGACGCGGCGAGGCGAGCGTCGTCATCGACGACCAGGATGCGCATGCGCGCGCTCACGTCCCGGCTACCAGCGGTGATAGGCGGGGTGGCCCGGCTTCACCGAAACGAACAGGCCGGACGACGTCGCGCAGACCCTGCCACCGGCACGCAGCTCCGCTTCGACCGTGGCGCGGTCAGCGGAGATGTCGACCGCGCGGGCGACGATCTCGATGTCGCCGTCCGTGGGTGTCGGCCGCCTGAGCTTGATGCTGTATTCCGCTGTCACCGTACACGGCGGCGCGTCGGTGCCGGCCTGCTTCATGAGGTGGTACGCCGCGGTCCAGTTCGAATGACAGTCCATGAGCGTGCCGATCACGCCGCCCGACAGCGCACCGTCGTAGGCCTCGTGGAACTTCTCGGCGCGCCACGTCGCAACGACCTCATCGCCGCGGACGTGGCTCTTCACGCGCAGCCCCTTCTCGTTGCGCGGACCGCAGCCGAAGCACGCGCCGTTCGGCGCATAGCGATCCTGAAGAGCTGCGTCCTCGCTCACGCCGACGAGGTTAGTCGTTAGCGCAGGCTACCCGCCGAAACGCACCTCGCGCCGTGATCCTTCGACCGCTTCACGCGCTTTCTCTTCGGTCCGCGCGCGATTCGACTCGCCTTTCTGCTCGTCGGCCTTCTGCTCGAGGCGCCGCGCGGTCTCCTTCGCCTCGTGAGTCGGGGATTCTCCCTCATGGTTGCGCGGTGTCTGCGTCTCGTTCATGGCGACCCCCCTGCCGTTACAACGCTTGCAGGGCGCGTGCCGCGAGCACCGCTAGGCTCTGCCACGTGCGCGGATCGTGGTGGCGCGAGGGCGTTTTCTATCAGATCTATCCACGGTCATTTCAGGATTCGAACGGTGACGGCATTGGCGATCTCGCCGGGATCACCCGCCGCCTCGATCACCTGAATGACGGCACGCCTGCGTCGCTCGGCATCGACGCGATCTGGATCTCGCCGTTCTACCGGTCGCCCATGAAGGACTTCGGCTACGACGTGTCCGATTACCGCGACATCGATCCGACCTTCGGCACGCTCGAGGATTTCGACCGCCTCCTCGAGGAGGCGCATCGCCGCGGGATCCGGATGCTCGTCGATCTCGTGCCGAACCACACCTCGGACCAACATCCGTGGTTCGTCGAGTCGCGGTCGTCGCGCGACAATCCGAAGCGGAACTGGTACGTGTGGGCCGATCCGCGCCGCGGCGGCCCGCCGAACAACTGGCGCGCCGTGTTCGGGGCAAGGGAGAAGCGCTCGGCGTGGACCCTCGATCCCGCGACCGGCCAGTACTACCTCCACCATTTCCTTCCACAGCAACCCGACCTCAACTGGTGGAACGAGGAGGTGCGTCGCGCCATCGACGACGTGATGCGCTTCTGGCTCGATCGAGGAGTCGACGGATTCCGCATCGATGTCGCGCACAGCCTGGTGAAGGACCAGCGGCTCCGCAATAATCCGCGACTCTTCGCGAAGCGACGGCCGCGCCACAACTGGGAGCTCGAGGAGGTGCACGCGATCCACCGGCGCTGGCGCCGCGTGCTCGATGAATACGACGACCGCATGGCCGTTGGCGAGGTCTCGTCGCGCAAGCTGTCGAATCTGGTCCGTTACTACGGCAATGACGACGAGCTGCAGATGCCGTTCAACTTCAACTTCCTGCGACAACCGTGGAGGGCCGAACGATTTCGCGGAGTCGTCGAGGAGTGGGAGCGCCTGCTGCCGCACCACGCCTGGCCGGACTACACGCTCTCGAATCACGATCGGTCGCGCGCCGCCAGCCGGTACGGACCGCACCGCGCTCGGGTCGCTGCGTTGATGCTGCTCACGCTCCGCGGCACACCGTTCATCTACTACGGCGAGGAGATCGGCATGACCGACGTGACGATCCCGTCGGAGCGCATCGTCGATGTCGACGGACGAGATCCCGAGCGCACGCCGATGCAGTGGGACGCGACGCCGAACGCGGGGTTCAGCACCGGACGGCCGTGGCTTCCGATCGCGCCGGACGCGCAGCGGGTGAACGTCGCTGCGCAGCGCGATGACCCGGGCTCGATGTTCTCGTTCTACCGGCGGCTGATCCGACTGCGCGCCGGTTCGCCGGCCCTGCGATCCGGATCGTATCGAGCGCTGCGGTCGCCGCGGGACGTGTTCGCCTACGTGCGCGAGACGGACGGTGAGCGCTACGTCATCGCGCTGAACTTCGGCGACCGACCCCGACGCGTCGCGATCGGCGGGCCGGCGGAGACGGCCCTCTCGACCGAAGGCGAACGCGCTGGATCCGCACTGCGCGGCGCGCTCGACCTCGCCGCAAATGAGGGCATCGTCGCCCGATTTACCTGAGCCGGCGCCGCATCCGCAAGGTCACGAAGGCAGCCGCAGCGATGACGAGGGCGAGCGCGGCGAACGCTGGGAGTACAAGCGGCGGTGGCAGCGACGGGGTCGTCCGTGGTAACGGCGTCACCAGGAAAACGCCCGCCCCGCGGGCCGGAAGCGCGACGCGCAGCGCGCCATCGCGCGAGAAGCGGTCGGTGCCCGGACCGAAGAGCTTGCGGGCCGCGACATCGGAGCCCAGGCCGAGTGGGGTCAGCGGCACCTCCACGGTCCGTTCCGCGCTCGGATCGCCGTTCATGACGACGAGCACAACGTCGGCGCCTGCGATACGCACGTACGCCAGCTCCTGCCGGCGCGCGACGAGCTCGACGAAGGTGCCGCGCCGGAGCGCGTCCATCTCGCGTCGCAGCGTCGCGAGCTGCACGACCTCATCTCGCGTTGGGTCCGGCTGTTCGCTCCACGGCATCGAGCGGCGATCGTCGGGATCCGGCCCGCCCGGCAGCGCGGTCTCGGTGCCGTAATACAGAACGGGCGTGCCGGGCATCGTGAACAGGTAGACCAGGCCCAAGCGCAAGAGCGACAGCGTCGCGGCCGTCGGCGGATCACGGCCGACGAAGCGCGCGACGTCGTGGTTGTCGAGAAAGAGCGCGCGCGCGTTCTCATGCCCGGCGCCCAGATCCGCTGCCGCGAGCGCGGGTGGCAACGGTAACTGCGCCAGGCTGCCCGGCTCGGACAGGCCGGTGCGGATGACGTCGTACGTCTGGAAGTCGGTGACCGCGTCGAGGCCCGCATCGAGGAAGCCCGACTGGTAGCGGTAGCCCGAGCTGTACACCTCGCCCAGGAGCCAGAAGCTCGGGTGCTTCGCCTTGATGGCGCCGGTCCACACCTTCAAGAAGTCCTTCGAGAGGTGGCGCGCGGCGTCGACGCGAAAACCGTCGATGTTGGTCTGGTCGATGAGCCACAGCGCCCAGTCGGTGAGATACGTGCGGACCGCCGGATTCTCCGTGTCGAGATCGGGCAGACCCGCGAGCCAGCAGTTCTCGACGCTCTGCTGATCGGCGAAGTTCATGACGCAGTCGGGGTGGAACCAACCCACGTGCGCGCCGTCCGTGAGCCATGGGTTCTTCTGGCCGACGTGGTTCACGACGACGTCAAGCACGACCTTGAGACCCGCTTCGTGCGCGCGACGAACGAGCTCGTCGAGCTTGGCCATGTCGCCGAGATGCGGATCGACCTTGTACGGATCCCGCGTCCAGTAGCCGTGATACCCGCCGGGCATCTGCTCCGCGACCGGCGTGATCCAGATCGCGGTCATGCCGAGGCCTCGGATATACGGAAGCTCGTCGATCACGCCCTGCAGGTCGCCGCCGTGCCACCAGTCCGCGCGCGCCACGTCGCTATCGAGGTCGTTGGAGGGATCGCCGTTGCGGAAACGGTCGGTCACAATCATGTAGATCGCCTCGCCGCTCCAATCCGTGACCGCGGTCGGGGCGACATGCAGCGGGAATGCCGACGCGACGACCAGGAGGGCCACGGCGAGGACCTGCGTCAGCTCGCCTCCGGCACCAACACGGCCGCGCCGCCGGCGGCCAGCGTGACGATCGCTTCACCCTTCTCGATCGCGACGCGATCTGACGACAGGACGTCGGTGAGGCCCGCGCCGTCGGCGGGCAGGCGGATCTCCGTCGTCGCGCTCCCGGTGTTGAGCACGACGTAGACCGCGTCGCCGCTGGCGCCGTTGAGCGACAGCGGCCCGCGCGCGACGCGCCGGAACGCGTAGATCTCGCGCGCGTCGTCGGCGACGAGATCCTCGAACGCGCCCCACGCCAGCCAGGGCCGCGATCGGCGCAGGGCGATCAGCGTTCGGTGTGTGTCGAGAAGGCGCCGGTCCTGTTTGCTCTCGTCCCATTCCATGCAGCGGCGGGAGTCGGGGTCGTCGCCGCCCTCCATGCCGATCTCGTCGCCGTAATAGACGAGCGGGGCGCCCGATGCGGTCAGGAGCAGCACCGCCGCCTGTCGTGCGCGGTCGGCGCTGCCGCCCAGCTCGGTGCGGATCCGCGCCGTGTCGTGGCTGCCGAGCAGATGCATCAGACCCGCCTCCACCGCCGGCTCGTACATATGGCGGATCCGGGTCGTCCATCCCGCGAAGCTCGTCGGCGAGACGCCGCGGTTCAGGTACTGCAGAACGGCGTCGCGCCACGGGTAGTGCATCACCGAGTCGAACTGCGCCCCGTCGAGCCAGCGGATCGCGTCGTGCCACACCTCGCCGACGATGAACGCCTCAGGCTTCGCGGCTTTCACCCGATCGCGGAACGCGCGCCAGAAGCGGTGATCGACCTCGTTCGCGACGTCGAGCCGCCATCCGTCGATGTCCGCCTCGCGCACCCAGCGTTCGCCGACGCCGGTGAGGTACTCGCGCAGCTCGGGGTTCGCGGTGTTGAGCTTGGGATGATTACGGATGCGGTTCGCGAAGGTCTCGTAGTTCACGTTCTCGTGATCGACGGGGAACCCCTCGATGCGGAAGAACCAATCGCGGTAGGCGCTGTCGGCGCCCTTCTCGCGCACGTCGCGGAACGCGGCCCACTCGTCCCCAGCGTGATTGAAGACGCCGTCGAGCATCACCCGCATGCCCGACTCGTGTGACTCGCGCACCAGCGCCGCGAGATCCTCGGCGGTCCCGAAGGCCGGATCGATGCGCTCGTAGTCCGCCGGGTCGTACTTGTGGTTCGACGGCGAGGTGAAGACCGGTGTGAGGTACAGGCAGCCCACGCCGAGACGGCGCGGCCACGCGAGACGCTGGCGGATGCCGGCGAGGTCGCCGCCGAAGAACGAGCGCGCCGTCGGAATCTCGCCCCACGGCCGCGTCGCGGGCGGGTCGTTCGACGGATCGCCGTTCGCGAATCGATCGGGGAAGATCAGGTAGAAGGTCGTTCCCGGCACCCAGCTCGGCAGCGCGAAGCGGTCCGCCGGCAGGTCGTAGGGATAGAAGAAGTAACCCGCGTGGAACCGGCGCGGCGGCGGCGCCGGCGTGAAGCCATGCTCTGACATGAAGGTCATCGAGCCATCGGTGCCGGTGAGGTGGAAGAAGTACCGGAGGCGAGATGTCGGGACCGGAAGGACGCCGGTCCAGTAGTCGCGCACGCCGTCCGAGGCCTCGCGCACCAGGGCGAGGTCGCTCTCGTGTCCCTCTTCGTATTTGTCCGCAAACCGGCAGATCACGCGGCTCAGGTCGCCGGACTCCGCGACGAGCCGCACGTAGAAACGCTCGCCCGCGAGCGGCTGCACGTACGGAGCGCGGGCGCGGTGGTGGATCGCTGCGAGACGCAGCCGGCTTAGCCCTTCACCCCGCCGACGGTGAGGCCGCCGACGATGTAGCGCTGCAGCGACAGGTACACGACCGAGACCGGCAGGGCGACGAGGATCGCCATCGCCGAGAACTTCGACCACGGCGTATTCGCCGCGTATTGGCCGGTCATGCCCCAGAGCGCCATCGCCAGCGTGAAGTTCTCGGGGTTGGTCAGGAATTGCCACGAGATGACGAACTCGGTCCAGCCGGTGAGGAATCCGAGGAACGCGGTGACGGCGAGAGCCGGCGTCGCGAGCGGCAACATGATCCGCAGGAACGTCTGCGTCGAGTTGCAGCCGTCGAGCAGCGCGGCCTCCTCGAGCTCTTTCGGGATCGTGTCGATGTACCCCTTCAAGTTCCAGATCGCGAACGGCAACGCGCCGGAGGTGAGCGCGAGCCCGACGCCGAGGAGGGAGTTACGAAGGTTGAAGTTGAAGTCGCCCATGTCGATCGTGATCTTGTTGAGCAGCACGAAGAGCGGCGCGAGCGCGGCGACGGACGGCACCATCAGCACCGCGACGATCGCGATCATGAGCGCGGCGCGCGCGGGGAAACGGAAGCGCGAGAACGCATAGGCCGCCGCGACGCCGAGCCCGAGCGAGGCTATCGACACGCCTGCGCCGAGCAGGAAGCTATTGAATACCAGCTGCGGCAGCGTGACCGGGTTGGACGTCGGCTTGGCCAGGACATCGAAGTACGCCTGGAGCGACGCGCCCGGCGGGATCAGCGTGAGCTCGGTCGGTCGCGAGATGTTGCGCGGATCGAGCGACATGCTGATGACCCAGAGCAGTGGGAACAACACGGTGAAGCTGATGAAGATCAGGATCGCCTGCATCATCAGCTGCCGTCCGAGCCCGGTCTGGCCACGCGTCGCGCGGTCGCGGACACCGGCCAGGCTGAACCCGCGCGGCCGCGCGATGGGAAGGGCGCCCTGGGCCAGTTGCCTAGACATAGGACTCGGTCGCCTTCGTGATGCGGTTCGTGAGCAGCGTCAGGACCAGCAGGATGATCATCGTGTAGATCCCGAACGCGGCGGCCAGGCCGTAGAGGCGGTTCTCGTTGACCAGGCGGAACGCAGTCGTGACGAGGATCTCAGTCTGCCGGAGCGGGCCACCCCCCGACACCATGTAGATCAAGTTGAAGAGGTTGAAGGTCACGATCATCCCGTACATCGCGGCCGGGATCATCGCAGGCCGGAGCAGCGGTAGCGTGATGTTGAAGAACTGCTGCCGACCCGAGGCGCCGTCGATCGACGCGGCCTCGTAGTACTCCTTGCTGATGCTCTGAAGCGCGCCGGTCGCGATGATCGTCATGAACGGCCAGCCGAGCCAGATGTTCGTGATGAGAAGCGCGAAGTACGAGAGCGGGAGCGGCAGCCACGAGATCGGCGGGTCGACCTGATCGATCCAGCGGATGTGGAAGTTGTCCGGTGAAATGCCGAAGATCCCGCCGATCCCCGCGAGCGCCTGATTGATCGCGCCGAAGTCGGTGTCGAACATGTTCTTCCAGACGGTCGCGACGACCAGCGTGGGGATCACGATCGGAAGAATGAAGATCGCGCGATACACGCCGCGGAACCAGAGACCCTTCGCGTTCAGCAAGACCGCGATGAGGATGCCGATCGTGATGTGGAAGATGACGTTGGAGAACGTCCAGAAAAGATTGAACGCCAGCATGCCCCAGAAGTTGAAGTTCGCGATCTGCGCGACCTGGTTGGTGATGAGGTTGATGTAGTTCTCGATGCCGACAAAATTCGCGCCCGGCGCGTCGAAGCGCAGGTTGCGGAGGCCGTAGTCCGTGAACGACATGTACACCTGGAAGAGGATCGGCCAGTAGGTCACGGCCAGCATGATCACGAGGGCGGGCAGGATGTAGAGGTAGGCCGTGAGCCAGCGTGGTCGCCCGCGCTTTGAGCCCGCCGGTTCGGCGAGCTTCGCCTCGTCTATCGAAGCGTCAATGACCGCGGCCATCGTTCCTCCGAATGATGCGCCGGGGGAACGTGCTCGCGCACGCTCCCCCGGCTTCGGCTATTTCTTGTTCGCGGTGTTCATCGCTTTGCAGGCGTCAGCGATGCCGGCCGCAGGAGTCGACTTGCCTTCGATGATCTTCGTGACCGCGTCGCCGAACGGACCCCAGTAATTCGCGAACTCCGCGCTCTGCGGACGGGCGAACCCGGTGGCCGATGCGTCGGCGAAGCTCTTGACGAGTGGGTCGCTGATGGTGACGTCGGTGCGGACAGGCACGTCGCCCGCTACATCCGCGTACGCTTTCTGACCCACTGCGTCGGTGATAGCGAGCGCGAGCGCGATCGCACCGTCAACGTTCTTCGCACTGTTGTTGATGTACCAGCCGTCGACGCCCGTGAGCGGTCCGGCCTTGCCCTTGGGGCCGGTCGGCATCGGCGCGACGCCGAGCTTGGCGCCCAGGTCCTTCTTGTAGTCGCCGAGGACCCACGGGCCATTGATGATCATGTCGACCTGTCCCTGACGGAACGAGGTGTCGGCGCGACCGCCGTCAGTCTCGAATTTGCCGCCGGCCTTCTTCAGGTCGAGCTGGTACTGCATCGCGTCAGCCCAGCCGCCCTGGTCTGCGATGCACTTGCCCGAGTCGTCGAGCAGCTTGCCGCCGAAGGCCTGAGGCCAACCGAAAAGGTGATAGCCGTTCTGGTTCTGCACGATGGTCTTACCCGCCTTCACCATCGTCATCAGCTCGTCGGTCGTCTTCGGCGGGGTCGGGACCTTGTCCTTGTTGTAGTAGAGCGCGACGGCCTTGAAGAGCATCGGGACGCCATAGAGCTTCCCGTTCACCTTGAGTCCGTCCACGCCGAGAGGCGCGACCTTGTCGAGCTTGCCCTTCAGTTTGTCGTCGAGCGGGAGGAGCAGATTGGCGCGGACCTCATTGCCCAGCTCGTCGTTCGGAGCGGTAAAGAGGTCGGGACCGCCGCCCGCCGCGGCCTCGGTCTGGAACTTGTTGAACACCTGGTCGAATGGGATCTGGAGGACCGTGATCTTCGCGTCAGGGTTGGCCTTCTTGATCGTGTCGATGACCCCGTTGAGGGCCGTCTCCTCGGAACTGCCGGTCCCGTACGCGTGCCAGAGCGTGATGTTTCCCTTGATAGAGCCCGCGGCAGCGCCGCCGCCGGTGGTGCCGCTCGTTCCGCCGCCACACGCTGTGGCCACGAACATCGCGATGGTGAGTAGCGCGATCGCCTTCAGCTTCATACCCGTTCCTTTCCCATGATCAGCGCGGTGACGCGACACGCCGCTAACGCGACGCGACGCGGATGAGATCCGACTTCGGTCTCCGATACGACCCTCCCTTCGCCCTCTCGGCGTTCTTCGTGCCCATGTCGCTCGTGGATTCACGTAGTCGCAGCTCGGTCGGCAGCACGATGGTTTCCCGCGCCGCGCCTTCGTCGAGAGCGCGGATCAGGAGGCGCGTCGCGATGCGCCCTTTCTCGGCGATCGGTTGGTGCACCGTGCTGAGCGCGGGCTGACTTGCCCACGCGAGCGGGATGTCATCGAAGCCGATCACCTCTAGCTCATCGGGGACCGTGATGCCGAGACGTCGCGCGGCCCGGAGAGCGCCCAGCGCCATGATGTCGCTGACGGCGAGGACGGCTGTCGGTCGCAACCCCGTGGCCCACGCCGCGCTGAACGCCTCGTCGCCTCCCTCGAGCGTCACGAACGTGCGCACGACGTGGTCGTCGGTGATCGGCGCGTCGTGCTTCGCGAACGCGCGGCGGTAGCCTCGGAGGCGCCGACCGCGGACACCAAGGTCCCTGTCGAGCTCCTCCGGCGGCGCGTGGAAGGTGAGGATGAGGATGTCCCGATGTCCGCGCCCGAGCAGCAGGTCCGCTGCGGCGTAGGCTCCGCCCTCGTCGTCGACGTTCACTGAGGACGCGGTCTCGGCATCGCCATCGACGATGACGAAGGGCACGCCGCGTCTGCGCAGTGGCGCGACCTCCGCGTGCTTCTCGTCGAGGCCGAGGATCACGAAGCCGTCCACCGGTGCCGTCGCGAGCGCCTGCTCGAGCGACGTGCCGAGCGGCGAGAGCGTGAGGAGTCCCATGCCCCGTTCGTCGGTCACGCTGCCGATGCCCTCGAGCAGCGTCGAGAAGAACGGATTCGCGAACACCGACGCGATCGGCTGCGGGAAAAGGACGCCCAGGACTCCGGCGCGCCGGGAATGCAGCGCGCGTGCATGTGGATTGGGCGCGTAGCCGAGCTCGCGCGCTGCCGTGAGGATCTTGTCGACCGTTGTCGCACGCAGGCGTTCGGGGTCGTTGAAGGCGTGCGATACGGCCGCCGTCGAAACGCCCGCCTTTTTCGCGACGTCGTGGATCGTGGTTCTCGCCAGCCCAGCCCTCCCGCGCCTGAAACCTTTTGTTAAAGGTTTAACGCTGGGAGATTGGCGAGTCTGGGTTCGACTGTCAAGTTGGTAGGCGTTGCTCCAGCGGGATCTCGCTCGATGCGCGATTTTCTTGACATGACGAACGCGCGTTCTATCGTGCAGACCATATGCGAACGAACGTTCGATTCCCAGCCCGCGTCAGCCTGGAGCAGATCCTCGACGGACTCCTGCGCGACGAGGAGTTCCAGCAGATGGTCACGCGCTGGGAGACGATCGCGCCGCGGCCGGCGCGCTACGCGCCGTTCCCCGAGTGGCTCGATGGGCGCATCGGAGCGGCCCTGCGCCGGCGCGGCATCCAGCAGCTGTATTCGCATCAGGCCGCCGCGCTCGATGCGACGCGCGCGGGCAAGCACGTCGTCGTCGTGACCCCGACCGCGTCAGGCAAAACGCTCTGCTACAACCTGCCGGTCCTCGACGCGATCGCGAAGGACCACACATCGCGTGCCCTTTACATCTTTCCGACGAAGGCACTGTCGCAGGACCAGCTCGCCGAGCTCGAGGGCGAATCCACGGACATGGACATCGAGCTCAAGACCTACACCTATGACGGCGATACGCCGCCCGCGGTGCGGGCCGCGATCCGCAGCGCGGGTCACGTGGTCATCACGAACCCGGACATGCTCCACACCGGGATCCTTCCTCATCACACCAAGTGGGTGAAGCTCTTCGAGAACCTGCGCTACGTCGTCCTCGATGAGCTGCACACCTACCGCGGCGTCTTCGGCAGCCATGTCGCGAACGTCCTGCGCCGGCTCCGCCGTATCTGCGAGTTCTACGGGTCGCATCCGGTGTTCATCTGCACGTCCGCGACGATCGCCAACCCCGAGGAGCTCGCACGCCATCACATCGAGGACGACGTCGTCGTCATAGACGAGTCCGGTGCACCTCGCGGTGCGAAGGTGCTCGTGTTCGTCAACCCGCCCGTCGTCAACCGCAACCTTGGCGTACGTAAGAGCGCGCTCCTCACCGGCCGTGACATCGCGGCGACGCTGCTCGCGTCAGGCGTGCAGACCATCGCCTTCGCCCGCTCGCGCGTGCAGACCGAGCTGCTCCTCACGTATCTCCGCTCGCGCTTCCCGCAGCCGCAGTGGCCATCCAACCTGATCCGCGGGTATCGCGGGGGCTATCTGCCGTCCGAGCGGCGCGCGATCGAGCGCGGCCTGCGCGACGGCTCGGTCCGCGGTGTCGTGTCGACGAACGCGCTCGAGCTCGGCATCGACATCGGCGCACTGCAGGCGGCGGTGCTGCTCGGGTATCCGGGCACTGTGGCGTCGACGTGGCAGCAGATGGGGCGGGCAGGGCGACGCGAGGATCTGTCGGCCGCGTTCCTCGTTGCCACGTCGTCCCCGACCGATCAGTACGTCGTCCAGCATCCCGAATACGTGCTCGAGCGCTCGCCCGAAGCGGGTCTGGTGAATCCCGACAACCTGCATGTGCTCGTGCACCATCTGAAGTGCGCTGCGTTCGAGATCCCGTTCGATGCGCGGGAGCGGTTCGGGACCGAGGACACGCCAGGCGTCCTCGCGTACCTCGACGAGCAGGGTGTGCTCCACGAGGCGGGCGGCAAATATCACTGGTCCGATCAGGCATTCCCCGCCGAGACGACTTCACTGCGCACCGCGACGAACGACAACGTCGTGATCGTCGACACGACCGGGCCAGCCCCGCGCACGGTCGGCTCCGAGTACCACGACGGCAAGGCCCGCGTGATCGGCGAGATCGACCGGTTCGCCGCACAGGTGCTGCTGCACGAGCAGGCGATCTATCTCCATGAGTCGAAGCAGCTCCAGGTGGAGCGGCTGGACTGGGAGAACGCGAAGGCCTACGTGCGCGAGGTGAAGGTCGACTACTACACCCAGGCCGAGCTCGCCGTCCGCATCCGCGTCATCGACGAGTTCGAACGCCACACGGCGAATCGAGGCTTCGACCTCGCGCACGGCGAAGTCCTTGTGAGCACGCTCACCACGATCTTCAAGAAGCTCACGATGTATACGCACGAGAACGTCGGCTGGGGCAAGATCCACCTTCCCGAGCAGGAGCTGCAAACGACGTCGTTCTGGTGTTCGCTGCCAGAGCGCGTTGTGGCGGGGTGGCCCAAAGAGCGGATCGAGGTCGCGCTTGCCGGTCTCGGCAATCTGCTGCATGGTCTCGCGCCGCTGTTCCTGATGTGCGACCCGCATGACCTTGGGCTTGCCGTCGAAGTGCGTTCGCCGCACACCGAACGCCCGACGATCTACCTCTTCGACATGACGCCCGGAGGGATCGGGTTCTCGGAACGCCTCTTCCGCTCGTACGAGCCGCTGATCGCGCGCGCGCGGGAGCACCTTGATTCCTGTGGCTGCCGGACCGGATGTCCGTCCTGCGTCGGCCCGGCGTACGCCCTCGGCGCCGACGTCCGCGAGTCCGTCGCGCATCTGCTCTCACTCGCTTGATGAACGATCTGCGCTCTCGCATTGCCGCGATCGTCGAGCGTGATCGCCGTCGCCACGGGGAGGCGGGCGTCAGTGGCGGCGCCGGCACCGAAACCCTCTCAACGCGCGAAACCCCGTCCCTTCGGGACGGGGACCCCTCGCGCGCGGGGGCCCTCGGTGCCGGCGCCTCCGCCGGGCTGCCGTTCTCGGTATTCGAGCAGCGCATCGCACTCGACGATCTCGGGCTCGAGATCGTCGGCAGGGGAGCGTGCGATGCGCGTCTCATCGCCCACCTCGGTCTCAAAGGCGATGCGCCGGCCCGGTGGCAGGACGTCCTTTGGTTGGATACGGAGACGACGGGTCTTGCTGGGGGGACCGGAACGTACGTGTTCCTGCTTGGCATCGCCTATTTCGCTGAGGGCGAACTGGTCCTTCGCCAGCACCTCTTGCACGACATCGGATACGAGCGTGCGTTCGTCGAGACGATCCAGGCGGAGATCGAGCCGTTTCGCGCCTGCGCCTCGTACAACGGCAAGAGCTTCGACCTGCCCCTGCTGCGCACGCGCTGGGTGATGGCGCTGCGCAGCGAGATCGCCGTCGACGAATCGCACCTCGATCTGCTGCATCCCGCGCGGCGTCTGTGGCGCGATCGTTTCGGATCGACCGGGCTGAAGCAGCTCGAAGAATCGCTGTTCGACGAAGGCCGCACGAGCGACATCCCAGGCGCGCTCATCCCGGATGCGTACTTCCATTACCTGCGAAAACGCGACCCCGCGATCATCGCGCCCGTGCTCGAGCACAACGCGCGCGACATCGTGTCGCTCGTGCGCGTCGCGGATCGCGTCGCGGTGGCGGTGCTTGCGGCGCGCTCCGGACGAGCCCCCGATCACGCGCCGGCCGCGTACGCACTCGCGCGATCCTTCGAGCGCACCGGCGAGCTCGACGCCGCGTTCGCCTGCTACGAGAGCGCGTTTTACGACGGCGACAACCCCCTGCGGGTGAAGCTCGCGCTCGCGTTCGCGCGGCAGCTCGAGCGACGTGCCGACGTGCAACGTGCGCTGCGGATGATGGAGACGCTGCTCGAGCTCGGCCTCGGCTCGCCGCGCTGGCGCGAGCAGGCCGAGAGCCGAGTGCGCAGACTGACGAAGAAGAGATGGCGACACCTCAAACCGGCAAGCTGACGATCCGACCTCTGACGGCCGCGCGCGTCGACGACGTGAAGACCGTGACGCGCGGCACCTGGGGCGCAACGTGCTGGGATCTATTCCCGCGGTACAGCGCGGCGGAGCAGCGCGCGCTCGGGATCGTCAACACCGGTCCCGGAACGGCGGAGGCGAAGCGCCGCGAGGCCCTCGCGAAGCTCGCGCGCCGGCGGAAGAATTCGGCCGGTCTCGTCGCGTACGAAAGCAAGGAGCCAATCGGCTTCATCTCGCTCGGTCCGCGTTACGACTTCTCCCGCATCGCGAGGTCCAAGGCAACGCCACCCGTCGACGACGTCGCGGCGTGGGTCGTCCCGTGCATCACCGTGCGTCGCGGGTACCGGGGGAAGGGCGTCGCGGTCGCGATGCTGCGCGCGGCGGTCGAGTACGCCGGCGAGCGTGGCGCCCCGGCCGTCGAGGGTTACCCACGAGCGAACCCCAAGCGTGTCCACGACGACTACGCGTTCATCGGTACCGAAGCCATGTTCCGCAAGGCGGGGTTCCGCAAAGTACGCGGCGTTCTGCCGGGGCTCCCCAAGGGTTGGGCGCCACGCGTCACGATGCGTGCGTCATGCGAGACGCCTGGCGCGGCGGGTCGCCGAACGACCCGCCGGCCCTAGCGCTGCGTCGTCCTCCGCGAGAAGCCCGCCTGAGTTAGTCCACTATGCGTGCGACATGCGGATCATCGCCGAAGACCTCGTCGGACTCGCCGACGCGCTCCAAGCCGGCGCTCTGACCAGCAGCGCTCTCGTCGAGCGCGCGGTGCGGCGATACGCGGAGACCGAGCCGCAGATTCACGCCTTCGCCTGGCTCGACGCCGCGCGCGCACATCGGCTCGCCGCCGCATCCGACGAGCGCCGCCGCTCGGGCGGCGCGGTGGGTCCGCTCGAAGGCATCCCCATCGGCGTCAAGGACATCTTCGACACCGCGGACATCCCGACCGAGAACGGCAGCGCCCTCTTCGCGGGTCGCGTGCCGAAGGCCACGTGTCCCGCGGTGACCGCGGCCGAAGCCGCGGGCGCGATCGTGCTCGGGAAGACGGTCACGGCCGAGCTCGCGTTCATGACGCCGGGCCACGCGCTCAATCCGTGGGATCCCTCGCGCACGCCGGGCGGTTCGTCGATGGGATCGGCCGCGGCGGTCGCCGCGGGCGTCGTTCCGGCGGCGATCGGTTCGCAGACGAACGGCTCGGTCATTCGGCCCGCCGCGTTCTGCGGGATCGTCGGCTTCAAGCCGACGGTGGGCCGGATCCCGACCGAGGGCGTGTTCGAGTTCTCGCGCACCCTCGATCACGTGGGCGTGTTCGCGCGAAGCGTGCGGAGCGCCGGTCTGTTCGCGGCGATACTTGCCGGCGAAACGGAGCGCGCGCCGCACATCGACGATGACCACGTGCCGCGCTTCGCGGCGCTGCGCACGAGCGAGTGGGAGCAGGCGTCCGACGACATGCGCGAGCGGTTCCAGGCCGACGTCGATGCGCTCGCGCTCGTCGGCGGGCCCGTCGAGTGGCCGAAGCCGCCCGAGGGTCTCGACGACGCACCGCGCATCCTGCGCACGGTGATGCTGTACGAGGCCGGGCAGGCCGTCCTGCCAAAGGTCGCGCGCCGGCCAGAGGCCGTGAGCGCGTTCGCACGAACGCAGCTCGCCGAGGGTGCGCGCATCGATCACCGCGTCTACGCCGAGGCGCTCGCGGCGCGCGATCGGCTCGTCGCGACGTTCCTCGACTGGGCCTCCGGCTACGACGCGATCCTCACGCCGCCCACCACCGGCGAGGCGCCGACGCCCGAGACGACCGGCGATCCGCGCTTCTGCTCACGCTGGTCGCTGGTGGGTGCGCCCGCGATCACGATCCCGACCGGCCTCGGTCCGCATCGACTGCCGCTCGGACTTCAGCTCGTCGGCGCGCCCGGCGACGACGAGCGTTTGCTCGCCGCGGCGGCGTGGGCCGAGGCGATGCTGCCGTCGATCGGCGCGCCGCCGCTGTAGCTCATTGGAGGGCACCGATGTCGCAGACGAACGCGATCATCCTGCGGATCAAGGCCGACCGGGCGAAGGAGTTCGAGCGGCTCTTCAAGAAGCATCAGTACCCGAACTGGAAGAAGCATCACGCCAAAGGCGGGATGCTGGCCGCGTCACTCACGCGGGTGGCGTATGGCGTCGAGGAGGAGGACGCGAAGCAGGGCGGATTCGTGAACTACATCGTGTTCGCGAAGCTCACGAATCAGCGGGCGCACGACGCGCACGACAACGATCCCGACTTCAAGGCCTGGGATGAGATGGCGGAGCAGTTCCAGACGGAGGGACCGTCAGTCTGGGGCGGAAGGACGATCCTCGAGATCGGCTAGCGGTCACGCGCGCCGTCGGAGGAGAAGCGCGAACGCGAGCACGTGTGCGATCCAGAGGATCGGGACGAGGATCGTGACGACGTACCAGAACGAGCCCATGCCGAGGCGGGCGATGTCGTAGCGGACGCCGCCGACCAGCGCGTTCCCGAGGTCCACGAATCCGACGACGTTCGTCACCCAGACGAGCGCGATCGCGAATCCCCACCGGCCTCGCAGCGCGACCAGCGTGATCACCGCGAGCAGGCTCGTAAGCAGATCGCCATAGGCGACGGCCTCGGCGAAATCGCGCGGCAGCGCCGTCCCGGCGACCGAGGCGACCAGCACCGTCGCGCCGATGGGCCGGAGCGCGTGCACGAAAGTCAGGGCGGTGAACGCGGTGGTGCGTTCGACCGAGCTCAGCCAGGGCCAGACGAACCACCAGGCGAGAAGACCGAAGACGACAAAAGAGAAAAAGGTCTGGACCCCGAAGACGGTGAAGGCGTCCACGCGCGCAGCCTAGACGGTCTGTCTCAGCTCCGGAATTCCCGCTCGGCGATCTTGCCCGTCACCGCGCTCGGAGCGAGCGAGAGCGCGATGTCGACGGCCTCGGCGGGCGTCTTCGCGAAACGGATCTCGTTGACCCCGGCCTCGTCGAGATGCTTTCCCTGGTACGCGATGTCGCGGATGCGATCGGACCAGCCTCCGGTTCCCTCGAGCACGACCGTCGGCTTGTCCTCGTACGCCACGGTCAGCTCGTTCAGCGTGCCGATGCCGCCGCTGATCATGATCACAGCGTCGGCGGCGCGGACGACGAGCGTGTTGCGCATCCAGCCCATGCCGGTCGTGATCGCGACGTCGACGTACGCGTTCGCGTCACGCTTGTCGAGACCGGGCAGGATGCCGATCACGAGGCCGCCGGCGTTCTTCGCGCCGCGGCTCACCGCCTCCATCACGCCGGAGAGCCCGCCCGTGACGACGACCGCGCCGCGCTCCGCCAGCAGCTTCCCCACCTCCTCGCCGGCCCGGAGCGCTCGCGCGGGCACGGGATCCCCGGGATTGCGCGCGCTCTTGCCGATGACGGTGATGACCGGCTTTCGTGTCATGCGTTCAGCTCAGCCGCCAGAACTCCGGATCGAGACCGAGGTCGTCGAAGATCGCCTCGGCCTCGTCGCTGGTGAAGCGGCGCCAGTCGGGGTCGAGCTTGTTCTTGTACCAGGCGTGCGCGAGCGCGGTCGCCTGCTCGATCGGGAGGATCGTCGACGCGGGCGGCTTGGCGCGTTCGCGCCAGCGCTCGGCATGCTCCTCCGACCGGAAGAGGTGGATCGTCGATCAGGTGAAGTAGATGTCCTTCCAGAAGTCGCGCGCGGGCACGCCGACCTGCATGACCGTCCACGTCTGCACCTCGGTACCGCCATCCGCGTCGACCTCGACGACGAGCGACTCGTTGCAGTCCGCGCAGTGAGTCTCAACGACGCCCGCCTCGCCCAACGCCGCCGGGATGCCAAGCGCGTCCCAGGCACAGATCCCGAACCACACGCGGCCGGCGGCGGTGACGAAGAAATCGGTGGGCCCAACACAGAACGGGTCGTAGGCGTAGATCTCGTGCGAATCCTTCTTCGGGATGAACACGTGGCCGTCGATCATCCGCGCGAACGAGGCGTCAACGGTTGAGATGTCTTTGCCCATGTCGGCGGCGACGGTCGCGATCGTCGGGATCTTTCCTCCCGTCTTGATCAAGCGCGCGATCGCGATGCGGACCTCGCGGTCGACCTCAGCGTCGATCATTCGCGACGTACTTCACGAGATCGAGCTCGTAGTAGCGCGCCGGACCGACGTAGCGCATGCCCGCCTTCTCCATGACGCGGCGCGACGCGACGTGCTCGGGAAAACAGATCGCGATGATCTCGCGCAGGCCGAGCTCGCGGAAGCCGTAGTCGAGGCACGCGCGTGCCGCCTCGGTCGCGAGGCCCCGTCCCCACCACTCCTTCGCGAGGTGGTACGCGACCTCGACCTCCGGACCCTTTCCTTCGACGTACACGAGGCCGCAGTCGCCGATGAACTCGCCGGTCGCGCGCAGCTCGACCGCCCAGAGCCCGAAGCCATGTTCGCGCTCGTGACGGATGAAGCGCTCGACCGCGCCACGCGTCCGCTCGAGCGACGGCGATGCACCGCGCGGTATGAAGCGCATCGTCTCCTCGTCGCCGAACACGCGCTCATGCAGCATCTCGGCGTCGCCGATCTCGAACGAGCGGATGATCAGGCGCGGCGTTTCGATCGGGAACGCGAGCGCGTGCCTGACGCGATCGGATGTCGGCTCTACGGTCACGGTGCCTTGAGCATAGGGTCAGCGGCCCATCGCGACAGACCCGCGTCGGCCATCTTCGACCGCACGTAGGCGACGGAAGCCGGCAGCACGGCGTCCGCATCGCCCGAGAGGCCGGCAAGCTCGAACGACGTGTAGCCCCGGTACTCGAGCCGCGCGAGCGCGGCGAAGACCGGTGCGAAGTCGAGATGGCCGCGGCCAGGCTCGAAGCGCTGCGAATCCGCGAGGTGAACATACGCGAGCCACTCGCCAGCGGACTCAAGCGCAGCGCCGAGGTCGGCCTCCTCGATGTTCATGTGGAACAGGTCGCCCATCACGAACACCGCGGCACTGCCGATCCGCCCGCGCAGCCGCAGCGCGTCGGCGATCGTGAGACAGAGATCGTTCTGATAACGGTTGATCGGCTCCAGGTACAGTTTCGCCCCGGCGCGCTCGGCCCGGGATGCGAGGCCTCTCATGCCTTCGACGAAGATCAGCTCGTGAGCGTCACGCGCGCGGCGGCTGCCGATGTTCGCCTGTTCTCGGGTGCGATACGAGATCGGCACCACGACGCAGCCCGTCCCGAGCTCACCAGCGAGCGCGATGAGATGTGCAAGATCCTTGCGTGCCAACCGGACGTTCTCCGGATCGGGATCGATCAGCCAGCCGCGGTAACCGCCGCAGATCGCCGAGATCGGGATGTGCTCGCGCAGCGCGATCTCCGCATCGTCGAACGGCTGTTGCGAAAGCTCGATCGCTTCGAAACCGAAGCGCCGCGCGTTGTCGTACCGCTCTCGTAGCGTCACGCCCGGTAGCAGCCGGTCCTGGATCGAGAGCCGCACGCCTCGGTCGCCCACGACGTCATTGTGAACGCGGCCCCAGAATCGGGATGTGGCCGAGTTCATCCCCCTTCGCGCATTTCGCTACGACGCGTCCGTTGCGGGCTCGCTCTCCGAGCTGATCTGCCCGCCATACGACGTGATCGACGACGCGGAGCGTGAGCGGCTGTACGCTCGGAGTCCGTACAACTTCGTCCGCGTCGAGTTTCCGAAAGACGGGCCTGACGACAAATACGCGCGCGCGGCGAAGGATCTCGCCGACTGGATCCGCGCATGCGTCCTACGCCGCGACAGCCGCGACTCGTTCTACCTGTCGTACCACGGGTTCGAGCTCGCGGGCCGGCAAGTGATACGCCGCGGCATCTTCGGCGCACTGCGTCTCTATCCAGAGAGCGAGGGCATCGTTCTGCCACACGAGCTCACGTTCCCGAAGGCGAAGGCCGATCGCCTCGAGCTACTGCGCGCGACGCGCACGAACACCAGCCCGGTGTTCGGCATGTTCGCGGACGATGACGGGACGATGGGCACGCTGGGCGCCGCGGCAGAGCGCGAGCGTGCGCAACGGGAGGAGAGCGCGAAGCCGCCCGCGGGGGCGACGGTCGGCAAAGAGCGGCACGCCCTCTATCGTCTCGAAGACAGCGCCACGATCGACAGGATCACTTCAGCGCTGCGCGACAAGCGTGTGTACATCGCAGACGGTCATCATCGTTACGAGACGGCGCTGAACTACCTTGCGGAGCACGAGGACGTCGGTCCGAGAGCTCCCGAGCGGTACACGCTCGCGTTCCTCTGCGCGCTCGACGATCCGGGGCTGCGCATCCTCGCGACGCATCGCATCGTGCGTGGCGCGGAGGCCGCGCTCGAGTCCGCGATCGCGCGCTCGTTCGACGTGGGCGTGATCGACCGCGGTGCGATCGGCGACATGGCGCCCGGCATCGTTGTCGCGGCCGGCGGGACATTCCGATCGCTTGCGCTGCGCGTGAGCACCGATCTTTCCGCATTGCCTGAGGCGTGGCGGACGCTTCCCGTCGCGATCGCCGAGGAATTCCTGGTGAAGCCGGCGCGCGAGGCTGGCGCGGAGATCGCGTACGAGCACGACACTGAGCGCGCGATCGCCGCGGGCACCGCGATCCTGCTACGCGCCGTCGATCCGCCGACGCTGCGCCGTATCGCCGACGCGGGCGAGCGTCTGCCGCAGAAGACGACTTACTTCTATCCGAAGGTCCCGGCGGGTCTGGTGGTGAGGACGCTCCACCCCTAGCGCGTCGGCTCAGCGGTATGCGAAACGCGGGCGGCCGAGGTCCGCGATGAAGCTCAGCAGCGCGAAGAGCGTTACGAGCACCAGGGCGCTCGCGGTGAGCGCCGCGGGGTCGCGGCTCGCGATCGACTGCAGCGCCACGTATCCGATCCCCTGCCACTGAAAGATGTACTCGACGATCGGAAGGCTCGCGACCGAGATTCGCAGGCCCGAGCCGAGACCTTCAAGGGCAACGGGCAGCGCGTGTGGGAGCACGTGCACCCGCATGATCCAGCTCGGCATCAGGCCCTTCGCGTTCGCAGTGACGATGAACTCAGACTCCAGTACGTCGCTGACACGCGCGGCCGTCAGCTGAGCGGTCACGGCGACGGCAGGGATCGCCACCGCCAGCAGTGGGAGGACGACGTGCTCGTCGTAGCCGAAGCCGTAGACCGGGAGGAACCGGCTGCCGCTGGCGTTCGCACCGAACACGATGACCGCGATCTGGAGGAAGTACGCGACGAAGAAGGACGGGATCGACGCCGTCAGACCCGTCACGGCGAGCACCGCGCCGCTTGCGAGCGCCCGCCGGCGTACAGCGCCGGCGACGGCGCCGATGAACACGCCGAGCGTGAGCGCAATGAGCGCCGCGCCGATCAGCAGCACGGCGCTGCGCAGGCCGGCGTCGGCGATGAGCACGGGCAGCGGCTTCTCGTAGAGGTCTGTCAGTGGCGCACCGCAGGTGCGGAGCGCCCGCGGCAACGTGAAACCCACCGGCACCGCGCGCAGGCACACGGCGCTCGGCCCACCGGTGATGAGGTATGAGTCGTACCGCGCCATCGCGAAGGGGGCGAGGACGCCGAGGATCGCCCAGAGCGCGAGAGCGACGATCGGGACGCGGGCCGCCCGGATGGCGACGCTCATCGCCGAAGCTCTGGCGCAGCCAGCGCGTCGCGGCCGGCAACGTATCCGAGAAGCGCGGCCAGATCCGGCCGAACGTCGCCGGTCTCACCGATGGCACGCACGATCGTCGCGCGCGACTTGGGGAATGCCTCCATGCCGGGCCACGACCACGACTCGGGACTCGCAGCGCCCCGCGTGATGGCGGCGCGAGCACCGGAGCGGCTCGCGTATTCGTCGAACATCGGTATGAGGTCCCCATAGATCGTGTCGAAGCGAAGGCGCTCGCCCTCGAGGTCGTCGAGCACGACGATGGTGTCCCAGCGCGTTCGTCCAAGAAGATCCGCGAGAGCGCGCGCGTTGCCGATGGTGTCCGCCCTGCGATCGAACGCGACGATCGCAAGTCCGACGCCGGTACGCCCAGCCAGCGAGCGGACGAACGCAGCGAGCGCGTCTGTCGCGGGCCGGGAGCTCCCGCGCGTGGCGGGCATGACGGCCCAGATCAGCACGCGCGACGGTTCACCTGGCGTGACGCCGACAAGGCTCTGTGTCGTGGCGGCCACACGCGCGACAGGCAGGTCGATGTGGGCACGCGCTCGGAGATCACGCGCGAGCGACCGCTGCGAGATCGGGTCGTCGCTCTGGACAAGTTTCTGCCCGAACGTGAGGCCATTGCTTGTGTTCACGCCCATTCCATCCCAGATCGCCGTCGGCGACACGCCGAGAGGACCAAGGAGTCGCTCGCCCATGCGAAGGCTGAGCACGATGACCGGCGGGCCATCCGGCCGCTGCAGCGGCACGGTCTCTCCGAGTCGGCGGTACGGATTGATGAGGTTGCCACGGAAGGTCGTGATGGGCAGCGTGGGGAGCGTCGGATCGATATAGAGGACGGCGACGGCGCCGCGTTTCAGCGCGTTGGCCGCTGCCGTTTCGAAGTCCTGGCCGGCCGTGATGTTGCGCGAACCACTCTGGATGTTCGGCATGCGGAGGATCACCGCGACCTTGCCGCGCACGTCGACGGCGCGGTAGTCGTCGGCCCAGCCCCTCACCACCGTGCCAAGGCTGGGCGCTGTGAAGAGCACCGTCGCGGCCTCGGGCTGGTCCGACGGTGACAGGCCCCAGCCCGCGAAGACGATCGGCGCGTCGAGCACGGCACCACCCGACGCGAAATAGAGGACCGGCAGAACATTAGTCGGGCCATCGGCCTCTTCGCTGGCCTCTCCCGCGCCGGCGACGTTGATGCTCGCCGGCGCGGTCTGCTGTATCTGACTCACCTGTCGCTCGATGACGTAGCTCGCGCCGATCGGCCGCAGGCCGCCCTCCGCGAAGGCTTGTTCGAGCGGTGCGCCGACCGTCACGCGCGTTCGCGCGTTGTCCGCCCATTCGCGCGCGGCGGCGTAGCGCTCGGGAATGAGAGCCGATGCAAGCACCGCGACCGCGCAAATGACCACGAACGCTGCGGCACCGCGTGAGCTCAGGTCGTACAGGGCGTTCCGCCGCTGGTACTGCCGCGCGATACCGAGGCCGATCGCGGACAGGGCCATCGCGGCGATGGCGAATGCGACGCCGGGAACCAGGATCACCCAGCGTGTCGTCCACAGGTTCTCGATGCCGCGTCCGTTCGCGAGCAAGCCTCCCCACTCCGGGATGTCCGAGATGCGTGGCGGCGTGACCGTGTCGATGGCGCGGATCACGGTCGTGGACTCGGTGAGCGTCACGAGCTTCGAGGCGCCGACCACGATGCCGAGGACGCCGAGCTCGGCGACAGCAACGAGCGACGCGACGCTCTGCTGCGCCGTCGACACGGCGAGGATGGGGATGAGATGCGGCAGGTGATGGCGCAGGAACAGCGGAACGCGATGCACGCCGAGCGCGGCCGCGCTCTCGGTGAAGAGACTTCCGCCGAGACGTGCGATCTCCGCGCGCGCGACGCGGTACGGTCCAGCCCAGCCCGTGACGAGGAGCGCGGCGACGAAGATCGGTATCTGCGCATCGCCCCGGATGAACACGAGCACGATGAGGACCGCGATGAGCGTGGCGGGGACCGCGGAGACTATCTCTGCCAGCGCATCGGAGGCGACACGCATCGGGCGCCACCAGCTCGCGATGACCGCGATGACCAATCCGCTGAGCACGCGCGCCAGACCCGCGACGATCGCGATGACCAGCGTGGCACGGGCGCCCGCGAGAACAAGACTGAAGAGGTCGCGGCCGAGCACATCGGAGCCCAGCGGATAGACCTCGCCGGGCGCGAAAGGCCGCTGCAGATCTCCGCGGTTGACGGTGAAGAAGATCGGCTCGTATGGAGCGATGCGCTCCCCGAACAGCGCGACGAAGAGGAGCGCAAAGAATGCGAGGAGACCGATGGCGAACCACGGATCGACGCGGCGCATCTGGATGACGTTACCGGCTGAATGCGGTTCGGGTTCCGTTTACGCGGTCAGGTCGGTCATCCAATCTTCGGCGCCAGCGTCGAGATGTTCGATCGCTGCGCGAATCTCGGCCCGTTTGACCGGACCGAGCCAGGGCCAGATCACCTTGATAGCAGCGGTGCACACATGTCTGCCAGTCGCCTGCCAACGGTATTGCGGCAAGCGCGACCACGGACTCGGGACGATACGTGGGCCGGCCAGCGTGCCGACACCGACGACAGAACGGAAGCGGAGCAGCGTCTCGGGGATGTCCGTTGCCGACGCCTGGGGTATGGACATTTGGGCGCCGCGCCAAGACGGCCTCATATGCGGCCTTGCGTACGCGCCGAACGTACCCTCCCCGTCGAAGAGTCCTGACGCCCAGGCTGGTTCAAAGTCGCGACCGCTCGTGTCATCGAGCGGACCAGGGACCGCACGTTCCATACGGATCGCGGCGGCCGCGAACTGTCGACGCTTCTCGCGGCTCAGGTAACGCCAGAGCATCGCCCCGACGGCGTCCACGTCCTCCCTCTTCGTGATCTTCCAGTAGTACAGGCCGTCGTACGGTCCGGTGATGCTGCCGACCTGAACGATGTCCTTGAAGCGCAACAGGACAGCGGGGACATCGCCCGGTGGTCCGCCTTGGCTCACGGCCATTTGCCTTCGCGGGGTCAGCCTTGGTTTCGTGAGGTAGGTCGACGTCGAACCTTCGCCATCGAAGATGCCGGCAGCCCAAGCGAGATCTTGCTCCGAGCGCGCGTTCATTTATTAGACATCGGCCGTGGGATGACGCTGCGGGGAGGGCGGGATTCGAACCCGCGGTACCGGAAAATCCCGGTACGGGGGATTAGCAATCCCCTGCACTCGACCGGACTATGCGACCTCCCCCGAGGTGTCGATGGCGCCAGTCTATTCGGTGAAGCGCAGGGTCGCGCCTGTCAGTGATCGACCGAAGCTGGCGACGGCGCTGCCGGCCCACCGCGGTCAGGCGCTCCCGCGCTATCGACGACGAGCACGCCGAAGACGGCGCCGAGGATGACGACGGCGACGATCGACGCTAAGACACGGGCGCGTGAGGTCACGTCCGTACAACGGCCCGCTCGCTGTTCCGTTCCGCCTGCTCGCTAGCATCGCTTTCATGTCCGACGATCGCATCCTCGCGATCGACATCGGCGCGGGCACGATGGACGTCCTCCTCTACGACCCCGCGCAGCCGATGGAGAACGCCGTCCAGCTGGTCCTGCCCTCGGCGACCGCGATCGCCGGCAAGCGCATCGCCGCCGCACGTGAGGCGGCTCGCGACGTCTTCCTCCACGGCAACCTGATGGGCGGCTACCACACGACCAACGCGGTCTGGCAGCACCTCGAGGCCGGTCTGCGCGTTTACGCGACCGAGCGCGCGGCGGGCACGGTCCACGACGACCTCGACCTATTGCGCAGCCGCGGCATTGTCATCACCGAAGACCCGCCCGAGGGCGCTGTTGCGATCGAGCTGCGCGACCTCGACCTCGCTCGTCTCGCGGGGGCGCTCGCTCCGTACGACGTCACGCTGCCACCGACGATCGCGGTCGCGGCTCAGGATCACGGGTTCTCGCCCAAGCACTCCAACCGCCTCTTCCGCTTCGAGCACTGGCGACGGCTTCTCAGGCCGGGCGGCACGCTCGCCGATCACATCTGGCGCGAACCGCCCGAGTACCTGACGCGGCTGCGCGCGATCCAGGCTGACGCGCCCGGCGCGATCGTCGCGGACACCGGACCGGCAGCCGTCCTCGGCGCGCTCGAGGATGAGCTCGTCGGTCAGGCGTCACAGCTCGGCGCGTGCATCGTCAACGTCGGCAACCAACACACGCTCGGCCTCCTCGTGCGCGGCGAGGAGCTGTTCGGTGTGATGGAGCATCACACCGAGTCCATGGACACGAAGAAGCTCGACCGCCTCATCGCGCGCCTGGTCACGGGGACGATCACGCACGAAGAAGTGTTCGACGACGATGGACACGGCGCGCTCGTGCTCGACGAGCGCTACCGCGCCGCCGGTCCGTTCTCCTTCGTCGCGGTCACCGGGCCGAACCGCGCGATGGCCGCTCCTCTCGGTTGGTACTTCGCGGCGCCGCATGGCGCGATGATGCTGTCGGGCTGTTTCGGTCTCGTCCGCGGCGTCCTGGCGCTCAACGGCACGCCGGCACGACGCTGAACAAACAGGAGCCCCGCACTCGGCGGGGCTCCTGCGCTTGTCCGAAAGGTGCCGGACGGTCTAGGTCACTTAGGAATGAACTGCCGTAGCCACGGGTCCGCGAAGTAGATCGCGAACGCGATCGTGGCCACCCACAGCCAGAGGCTGACGTCCTTGCTCTTACCACCCGCGACCTTGAGTAGCGCGTACGCGATGAATCCCGCGCCCACGCCGTTCGTGATCGAGTACGTCAGAGGCATGACGAACAGCGTGAGGAGCACGGCGAATCCTGTCGCGAAGTCGATGTTCCCGACCTTGTTGAGATCGAGGATCGGCTTGAACATGAACCAGCCGACGAGCATCAACGCGGGCGCTGTCGCCTGTGGCGGCACGATGCCCGCGATGGGTGCGAGGAAGATGGACACGAGGAAGAGCGCCGCGGTCACGAGGCTCGCGAGCCCCGTCTTGGCGCCCTCCGCGACGCCCGCGCCCGACTCGATGTAGGTCGTGTTGCTCGACGTGCCGAAGATGCCACCGAACAACGCACCGAGCGAGTCGACCCAGAAGACGCGGTCGGCGCGATCGATGCTGCCGTCCTTCTTCAGCCAGCCGCCTTCGGACGCGACCGACACGACCGTGCCGGCGGTGTCGAAGAAGTCGGACAGCATGAGCGAGAAGACGGTGAGGATCGCGACGAAGAAGCCGAGCCGGAACACCTCGAGGAGTGCGAACCCATTCGCGCCGCTGGTGAATACCGCGCCGATCGTCGAGAAGTCCGGGGTGTCGAAGAGCGACTTGGGCATGACCGCGACGCCCGGGAGAGCGCTGTACGTCGCGCCGCCCGTGCCCGCGTTCACGATGACCCCGATGACGGTCGCGCCGATGATCCCAAGGATCAGCGCACCTTTGATGTTGCGCGAGTACAGAAATGACGTCAGGAGTAGACCGCCGATCGTGACGATCGCGGTGCCGCTGTTGAGGTTGCCGAGGGCGACCGGGTCGGCCGGGTTGCCGGTGCCGATCGCGAGCCCGCCGTTGAAGAAGCCGATCGCAAAGATGAAAGCACCGATTCCGGCGCCGATGCCGAGCTTGATCGGAACGGGCACTGCGTCGAGAAGCAGGCGGCGGACGCCAAGTGCCATGGCGATGCAGATCGCGAGACCTTCGAGCGCGACCACGCCCATGGCTCCCTGCCACGAGAGACCAGCGCCTTTGACGAGACCGAACGCCACCACGGCGTTGATGCCGAGGCCCGCCGCGCCCGCATAGGGATAGTTCGCCCAGAGCGCCATGCCGCCGGTGAAGAGCGCGGCCATGAGCGCCGTGGCGGCGACGACCGCGGGGAACGGAAGCCCAGCGTTCGAAAGGATGACGGCGTTCACGACCAGGATGTAGGACATGACGAGGTAGTTCGTGACGCCACCTCGGATCTCGGTACCGATCGTGGACCCGGACGCGCGGACCTTGAATTGCCGCTCGATCCAGTCCTGGCCGCCGGTCGCGGCGGCCGCACGTGCTGCCATGAAATTCCCTCCCTAAATCCGCTGACGGCGACGCGCGTGCTCGGCGACGCACCTCCTAGTGCATTCACTCACACCGGCGCGTGTTGTGCCACCATCGGAAGGAAGCGGGCGGCGCTCGAGTACCGCGGCGGATTCTAGACGAGGGTTTCGCGGCTGCGCCTGGTCAGCCCGATCCAGTCGACCGCGCGAGTTCGGCGAGGCCGTCCGGCTCGCCGTGTGGCTCGAAGTCCGGTCGCGTCGCGCGTGCGGCGCGAAGCTGCATCTTCACCGCCCGCCTCGGGTCAGGTCTTAGCGTCCGGCCTGATCGCCCTCGCCGCAAGCGCGATCATCAGGTCGACCGCGTCGCTGCGCGACAACTTCTGCTCGCGCTCGAGGGAGCGCCACGTGTAGAACGAGAGCGCGTGCCCGAGCGCGGACCGCAGGCGCTTTTGCGCGCGCCCGCGCACGTGCCAGCCGGAGACGAGGACATCGACGGCGGGCCCTTCGAATGGCGGCCGATCCGGAAGCGACCCGCGAGCACGCACGGCCTCGACGTCGCGGAGGATGCTGGCCTGCCGACGCTCGTTGTCCGCGAACCAGGCGTACTGCTCAGCGAGCCCGGAACGGAGGCGATCGCGAGGATCATCGATCGACAGCCACGATCGTGGATCGGGCGGCGGGTGAAGGGCCATGTAATGCGCCGTGCACGCGGCGTAGAGGGTCTTCTCGTCCGGAAAATGGCGGTAGACGGTCAGTCGCTCGACACCCGCACGTTCGGCGATCGCGCTGACGGTCGTCGCCAGAGGTCCGATCGTCGTGTGCAGCTCGAGCGCCGCTTCAACGATCCGGCTGCGCGTCTCCGCCTGGCGCTCAGCGCGCTTCCCGAGCCGGTAGCGCCGCACGGTATGCATAGTGGTGGCGTTCTTCGTTTTCAGTGAACAACTCCGTTCAATGACTATTGACGAGCCGGGTCGGATGAACTAGCGTCCGCAAACAGTGTACAGGTGTGTTCACTGAAATTGTGGAGGTGTGACATGACGGTGGCCGAGCTGGTCCTTCCCGGCCAAGGTGATCAGGTAACGCTCCAGGGCGGCGTCGGGGTCGTTTTCAAGATCCCTGGCTCCCTGACGTCCGGCCAGCTCGCGATCGTGGAGCATCCCATCCCGGTCGACGCGCTCGTGGTCCCCCACTCGCATACCAGGGAAGACGAGCTCTCGTACGTGCTCGAGGGCGAGATCGGTGTGATGATCGGCGACCACGAATTCATCGCCCCGACCGGTTCGTATGTCTTCAAGCCCCGGAACATCCCCCATGCCTTCTGGAACAACGGTGCGGTCCCGGCTCGCCTCATTGAGTTGATCTTCCCGAGCGGGCTCGAAGAGGCGTTCCGCGAGATGGGGACGTTGAGCATCGATCGGGCGATGGCCGGGATGGATGCTGAGAAGCGCAGCGATATCTCCTCGCGCTGGGGGACAACGCCGCATTTCGACCTGTTGCCAGCCTTCGCTCAGCGACACGGGCTAGCACTGCCGCGGGGCTTCGACGCGTCGCTCATGAGTTCCCGATCCAGCAGCTGACGGTCATCGGCATGTGGCAAGTGAAGAAGCGGGCGGTCTATTTGCTGGCCGCATACTTCATCTCGAAGGCTCCAACGGAGATGTTCATGTTCAATCCATCTCAGCAGTCGAACCCGCGACTCTTCCTGAAGGGCCTGCGGTAGATGCCAGCGATTCGTTTTGATGCCAGGCCGTACACGACCGAGAAAACAACCATCTTGAAGTTGCCGAAACAAGCCAGCGCAAAACTGCCGTCGCGCGGGCAGGTAGCGGTACGAGGAACGTTCAATGGCCACGCGTTCCAGACGGTGTTGGAGCCCGACGGCAATTTTGGTCACTGGATGAGGGTTGATGGAAAGGTGCAAAAGGCCGCTGCATCAGTAGCCGGTAGCACCGCGACCGTCGAAATTGAGCCACGCGAGGACTGGCCAGAGCCAAACGTGCCACAAGACCTGAAGACAGCACTTGCGGCCGCCCCTCATAGGATCCAAGCGCTATGGAAAGACATAACTCCGATGGCGCGCTGGGAGTGGGTTCGCTGGGTCAATGCGACCCGAGACCCAGAAACACGCAAGCGACGCGTCGAAGTAAGTGTCTCGAAAATGAAGAGTGGAAAGCGACGGCCGTGCTGTTTCAACCTGGCCGCATGCACCGACCCGAACCTGTCAAAGAACGGCCGGCTTATTGAGCGAGGTTGACCGCCCGCCCAAGAGGCGAAGATCGCCGCGCTCGTGAAGAAGAGCGGAGCGCTGAAGAGCAGCTGTAGCTGGCGCCGTCGACCGCGACGATGCTTGTTGGGCAGCGGTCGCGTAGTGGCCGACTAGCAGTCGAACACTGACCAACAGATCTCGTTGCGTAGCCGCTGGTTATCCAGCACAGCATCCCACTGTTCGTCCCGACTTATCCCACTTCGTCCCGAGCCGGTGGCTATACGCCGTGGCAGTACAGGAGCCGCGAGCTCGAGCTCACTGCGTCCGAAACGCGCGAAAAGATGGCGTGTGCCCTTCGCGAACCTTAGCGATTTCGAGTGTTCGCGAACCTTGTCCGAGTTCGTCGTCCGGCTCGTCCCGCCTCGTCCAGGCTCGTTCCGACCCGGTGGCTGTACACGTGGCTGTACGGACCACCGATGCCGCCGCCTCGCTCACGCTGAACGGTCGCGCGACGATGACCCCTTTGACGCGCCGCCACTACCTGGTGGGCATGTCGCGCTCGCCCGCTCTTGTCGACGACTGCTCGAGGTAATCGGCGAGACGAGTCAGCAGACGCTCGAGGGTGCGCCGATCCTCAGGTGTGAGCACGCCGATCGCCTTCATCAGCTTCTCCCCTCCGGCCACCCAGAGCCGCCTGAAAAGCTCTTCCCCTCCGGGAGCCAGCTCCAGCCACGTGAGCCGGCGGTCGTCGCGGTCAGGGGTCCGCTTGAGGTAGCCAAGCTCCTCGAGCCGGTCACACAGTGGAACCACAGTTCCCGGCGTGACACCCAGACGGGAGGCTAGCTCGCGGCCGCTCAGTCGTCCCCAACGGCGGAGCTGACCAAGCACTCGCATCTGCGCCGTCGTGATCTCCAGGTCGATGAAGAAGCGACCGGTCTCGGCGCTCAAGGCGGCCTGCTGGCGTCGCCACGCCTTCATGACCGAGGCCAAATCGGGAGGTACTCGCGGTGCGCTCGTCGTCCTCGCGAATCGCTTCATGGTCGGATTCTAAGCGATTGACTTGACCCGCCTATATCGTTTGATATCCTCCAATCATTCGAGAAGTCCGACGGGAGGACATCGTGTGACCGTATCACCGCAGCTTGTCCCGATGGCGATCGCTTTGAGCGTCGTGGTTGTAGCCCGCCTGGTGCTGATGCGCCGGCAGCAGCGGCAGACCACCTCGCCGAGCCGCCGACCCCGGCGCGGGACGACCGTCTTCCTCTTCCTGCCGCTCGTGATGATCAGCATGGCGGCGCTGAGCGGCGCATTCTCAGCGCTCAACAGCGCACTCGGTATCGCGCTGGCGCCGATCACGTTGGGCGCAGGGATCGTGCTGGGCGTGTTGCCGACTTGGCAGGCGCGGCGGAGCCAGGGTGGCGCCGGCGGCACAGCGCCGCAGACGAACCTGTTCTGGGTCTTCATTGGCCTCGTTGCGGTGAGGATGGGCGTCGTAGCTCTGTCATCGGGCGATCCTTCCCAGTCCGTACTACACATCGTCTCGGCCGACCTGATGCTGACGTCCGTCGGGATGGCCCTGACGCGGATCGCGCTCACGGCCCGGAACGCTCAATCGCGCCCCGGTCCGAAATGAGCGGTCCGGACGGCGCGAGTCAGGGCATGCACGTGATCATCGCGGGCGGCGGGATCGCCGGCCTGGCTTTGGCGCACGGCCTCAAGAAAGCCGCGGTCAGCGTTGCCGTCTTTGAACGAGGGGGCCGAGACTCACATCCCAGCTGGCAGCAGGGCTACCAGATTCATATCAACGCCGACGGGTCCCGCGCGCTCAATGAGTGTCTCCCCCCGGGAGTCAGGGCCTTGTTCGAGGCGAAGGCGCTGCAGCCGAGCGCCGGCGTCCAAATGCTCACGGCGCGCCTGGAGGTGATTCGAACGATCGAGGCCGAGCTCGCCGGGTCAAATCCGATCGTGCGGTCGGCGCTGCGGAGCGTGCTGCTCCAGGATCTCGACGACGTCGTTCGCTTCGGGACCGCGTTCAGGCGCTACGAGGATCTGCCGGACGGACGTGTCCAGGCCACCTTCGCCGACGGTACGCACGAGGTCGGTGACGTGCTCGTGGGCGCCGACGGCGTGAGGTCGGCGGTGCGCGCGCAGTATCTGCCCCACGCCACGGTCGACGGAATCGGCCTGGTCGGAACGGCCGGCAGGCTGCCGATCGATGACACGGTCCGCTCGTATCTGCCCGGCTCGCTGCTGACGCATCTGAACGGCGTCACAGACCCGGACGGCCTCTACATGATCGTGACCGAGTCGATCCACAAAGCAGGCGACGGTTCGCAGACGCGCTCACTCGATCGATCCTCGGACGAACACGATCACCTGATCTGGGTCCTTGTGTCCTCATCCGAGCCCTACGGCACCGACCCTCGATCGATGTTCCGAGATGGCCCCGCCCTGCTGGCCCTCGTCCTCGAGCAGATCGCGGGGTGGCATCCCAGCTTGCGTCGGATGGTTGCGGAGACCGATCCCGAGGTCGTCTCAGCGACCGAGCTCCAGGCGTCTCGAGTGATCGAGCCGTGGGAGACGACTCACGTGACGCTCGTCGGGGATGCGGTTCACACGATGCCGCCGCTTCGGGGACTCGGCGGGAGCACCGCGCTCAAGGACGCTGCCTTGCTCTGCGGCAAGCTGATCGCAGCGGCGCGGTCGCAGGTCTCCCTTCTGTCGGCCATCCACGAGTACGAGGCCGCGATGATCGATTACGGCTTCGCGGCCGTGCGCAACAGTCTCCAGTTCGCGGACATGCTGAAAAGCAGGAGGTTCGATCCAAGACGTCTTGGCATGCGGCCGGGTGCCGGCACCGACGTCTAGTGGGGGGCGTCACCTCTGCGGAGCGCGGAACGCGCGAATTCTCGAACAAAAATGCGGAGGGGGTGGGATTCGAACCCACGGAAGCCTTGCGACTTCAGCGGTTTTCAAGACCGCCGCATTCGACCGCTCTGCCACCCCTCCGGCGCAATAAGTACGCGGGTTTGCGCGTGGCGCCGAGATGCACGCGGTGCCGCTTGACAGCAATTCTGCCAGCAATTTGCGCTTCAACACGCGCGGATCCGTTGAGGACCGCCAGTCACAATTCATGAACATAGGCGCTTGTATTCGGCCGCCGCGGCACTGCCATGGGCCAGCGGCATCTGAAATCAACGCGGCCTTCGGCGCCGAGCCTTATGCGGCGGGAAGGCGATCGTGAGTGCGAACGTCCGCGCTCTAAGGCGACCCAGTCGGGCTGTCCGTGTGCTCGCGGTTGTTCTTTCCTTTGTGCTGCTGCTGGTTGCATTTGCGGCCATCGGCCAGATTCGTCATGACCTCGCGGAAACGTGTCCGGGTGGGTGGGACTCGGCGAGGCGGGTGGACGCGGCGAGGGCGGTAGCTTCACCCGAACAGCGGGACGTCGAACTGGTCGGCAACTCATATCAGTTCGATGGATCGGTGGTGATGCACATGCACTGGGCTGAGGCGTTTGGCAATCCCTTCCGGCAACCCGAACTCGGCCTTAGCGTCACGGTGTTCGCGCGCGACGTTGAGGCTCTCGACCGCCTGGACCCGAGATGCATTCGCGCGACCGGCGAGCGTGGTTCGTGGTCGCGTGTAGCCCATAAGAGCGACCTCTATACACAGCCACTTGCTGGCCGCGTCTACCGATTCAACGGCGCGTGTTGCGGCCCGGACTGGCCACGCGACTCGATGGTTCGACTTGAACTACTACTCGTCGCTCGCGGAGACCTCTATCGGATCGACCTAGGTGAACTGCCAGTCATCGGCGGGGATTAGCGAGTCACCATATCGCGTGCGACTTGGTGGCATCGGGCGACAGGTACGGCTTCTCGTCGGTCGCTAGTCAGCTGCGGAGCGAGCTTCTAGACATAGCGCACTCCGATCCCCGCATCACAGGCGGCGCGATCACAGGGTCAGCTGCCGCGGAACGTGAGGACGCGTGGTCGGACATCGATCTCGCCTTCGGAGTTCGCAGTCCCGCGGAGGTTCCGGGCGTTGTTCAGGATCTGTCCGCGCACATGCATGCGCGGCACGGTGCGCTTCACCTGTCATCGGCGACGTCGCCCGCGTGCTCATCCTTACGGCACGATATCTAGGCGAGATCTCAGACCCTCGGCGCTGGCTGTTTGGAAGACTATGACCAAAGGCATGACGACCACGTCGACGACACGGGTGGACGTTTGGCTCTGGGCGGTCCGGATCTACAAGACCCGCTCGGCCGCGACGGCCGGATGCCGGGGCGGGCATGTCCGCGTGAACCGCGCCGCGGCCAAAGCCTCGACCCCGGTGAAGGTCGGCGACCGCGTCGAAGCGTTCGTGGAACGCACGCGGATCCTCGAGGTCGTGAAGCTCATCGACAAGCGCGTCGGGGCCGCCGTCGCGGCGACATGCCTGGTCGACCACAGTCCGCCCGTCCCGGTGGTGAAGCGGATGCCACGCGTCTTCGTTCGCGAGCCCGGCACCGGCCGCCCGACCAAGCGCGAGCGCCGCGCCCTCGACCGCCTCATGCGGCCATAGCCGCCGCCGCTACCGCAGCGGCGCGATCGACGTGCCCTCGAGCAGTGCCTTCATGTTGCTGAGCGCGAGTCGCCAGCCTCCTTCGGAGTGCGCGAGCTCCCGCTCGGTCTTGTTGTCTCGTTCAGTTACCGAAACACGCGTTTGCGGTCCCTCGTCGCTGAGCTCGATCGTCACACGTTGATACGTCACGAGCGCACGGCCATCTCCGGACGGGCGAAAGATCGGTCGAGAGTGGTCGTACTCGAGCAGGCGCCCAGACTCGAGTCGGAGGACGGTGCCCCTGATCTCGAATGGCTTGCTCTGGAACTCGCTTCTCCAGACGATCCGGCTGCCCTCACGCCACTCGGAGACGACATCCGTCACCGGCAGGTACTGCTTGATGGTCGCGGGAGTCACCAGCGCGTCCCACACTTTCGCTCGTGGAGCGTTGATGGTCATCGAGACATGCGCTTCGAATGAGTCCGTCATGCGTCGTCCGGACAATAGACTCCGGCGGGAGGTCGATCGTCATGGTGACCAAGATCACGAAGCGGCCGGCCAGGATGACCACGAAGGCCAAGACCGTCGGTGAGTATCTCGCGGCGGCGCCGAAGGACCAGCACGCCGCGTTGGTAAAGCTTCACAAGACGATCAGGGCGGCCGCGCCGAAGGCGATCGAAGGCATCAGCTACGGGATGGCGGCGTTCAAACACAACGGGAAGAATCTCGTGTACTTCGCTTACTGGAAATATCATGTCGCTCTGTATGGGATCGGCAGCCGCGTCATCGACGCGCATGCCGCCGAGCTGAAGCCCTACGTTCAAAGCAAGGGCACGATCCAGTTGCCCGCAGACAAACCGCTTCCCTATGGGCTCGTGACGAAGATGGTCAAGGCCCGCATCACCGAGATCGAAGAGACCAGTTAGGCGCTACCCAGTGACTGCGGCGCGTAGGCCCGATACGTCCCGCATCCCGCCCTCATCGATCGCAGCTCAGCACCGTAGTCCACCAGGCCATCGCTCGGAACGCTGCCCTTTATCACGCGGACGCTGGCATCTCGACCCGGAAGAGTGTCGGCCCTAATCACGGTGCCGCCGCGTCGTTCCAGATCGCGAACGACGTCTGCCTCGAACTCTGGCGGTACCGTGATCTCTACTTGAAGCACGGCATCCGGTCGCATCGCACGGGTCCTCCTTCCCGCGGAAGATAGAGAGGAGTTTAGGACCGCAGTTGACACCAGGAACTCGCCGCGCTCGGCCGCGCACTGCCGCGAAGAGGTACGGACGTCATGAGACTGTCGACGATTACCTGGCGGCGGTACCGGAGGACGCGCGCGGTGCGCTCAACAGGCTCCGCAAAACGATCAAGGCTGCCGCACCGAAAGCGACCGAAGGCATCAGCTATCAGGTGCCGGTCTTCAAGCTGGACGGCAAGCCGCTCGTCGGCTTCGGCGCGACCAGGACGCACTGCACCTTCTACGTCATGAGCACCTCGGACGCGATGCGTAGGCGCTTGCGCGAGCTGAAGGGCTACAAGCTTGGCGGAGGCTCGATCCAGTTTCCCGCCGGCAAGGCGCTGCCCACCGCGCTCGTCACGAGGCTCGTCAAAGCACGGATCGCCGAAAACAAGACCGCTGACGGCTAAACCGAAGCGAGGACCGGCTTAGGCGTTCGCGGCGGCCGCAGCTTTCACCCACCGCGAGATCGTCGCGGCGTCGATGTCGGCCGCGCTCCGAACCTTCAACATGCGGTTCGTTTTTCCGCCTTCGAGCTTCTTTGCGGGATCCGCGAGGACGTTCGGAGCAACGAAGAAGTTGAGCGCGACGTGATCCTTGAACGCCGCGATCGCGCACATGTTCCGTCCATTGCGCTGGTAGACGGGTACGCCCCACTTGATCGAAACGGTGGCATCGGGTGCGCCCTTCACGACCAGCGCGCGCAGCTTCTCGAGCAGCACGCGTTTGTCGGCGGGCTGCTGGGTGAAGTAGTCGTCGACCGACGGCTCCGCGGTCTTCTTCGCCGCGACGGTCTTCTTCGCCGCGACGGTCTTCTTCGCGGGTCGCTTTGCGGTCGGCATCGTCAGCTCCTCGTCACCCTTAGCGGTCGGATCGTCCTTCGAGCGCCGGCGGGATGTTCTGGCAGATCTTGAACAGATTGGTCGGATCGTAGCGGTGCTTGATCGCACGGAGCCGGTCCCAGGTCTTCCCCGGGTACGCCGCGCGGATCCGCGCTTCGCCCTCGTCCACGAGGAAGTTCACGTAGGCGCCATTGTCGCCCTGCCTCAGCGCCGCCACAAAACCATCGACCCACGGCTCGTATTCGGAGGCCTGCTCAGGACGTTCGTAGAGCGCGGCGACGTTCACCATGATCCGTGACTGGCGGTGCGCGAACGCCGTCGCGTCTACCGGAACTCGCGCCATCGCGCCGCCGAGCACACGGAGCTGCGCCACACGCATCGATGCGTCGGTGGAGTTCAGGTGCTCGACGATCGTGTCTGCGACGTGGCGATCGACCGAGTCGATGAACATCGTTCGCGCCGTCGCGATCGGGTGGTAGTTGGGGTCCTCCTGCGGGTACATCTCCGGATAGCGGCTCGGCTTCACCATGTCGACGATCGGCTTCGCGAGAGCACGGAACGGCGCCATCACGCGCTCCCCTTCTTCGACCGCGCCGGCGTAGCACATCATCGCGAAGATCACGAGCCTGCCGTGATGCTCCGCAGGCACGAACGGCATCGGCGGCGCTGTCATCACGTTGGCGATCGTGGACAGCTCTTCGGGCGCCGCCTCCGCGAGCGCGATGAACGAGGCGATCGCATCGGGCGTCGCGGGCAGCATCATCATGCCTCCCACGATCGTGCCGACGGGGTGCAGCCGGTATTGGAAACGCGTCACGACGCCAAAGTTGCCGCCGCCCCCACGTATCGCCCAGAAGAGGTCCGGGTCCGACGCCGCGTCGACGTGACGAAGCTGGCCGTCGGCCGTAACGATGTCGGCGGCGAGGAGGCTGTCGATCGTCAGGCCGTGTTTGCGCACGAGGTAACCGACGCCGCCGCCGAGGGTGAGCCCACCGAGTCCGACGGAGCCCGTATCGCCGAAGCTCGTCGCGAGGCCGTGCGCATCGGCCGCGGTGCTGTATTCGGCCGCCGTCAAGCCGGCTTCGGCCCACGCGGTCCGTCCTTGCGCGTCGATGTCCAGCGCCTTCATGCCGGCGAGGTCGAGCACGATCCCGCCGTTCGGTGCGGCATAACCCGCAACGCCGTGCCCACCGCTCCGCACGGCGAACTCGGTCCCGCTGTCGCGCGCGAACGCAATGACCCGCGAGATGTCGTACGCATCCGCCACGCGGACGATCGCGGCGGGCCGTCGGTCGATCCCGCCATAGAACGATGCGCGCGCCTTGTCGTAGTCGGCGTCCTCCGGTCGGATGACCCGGCCGGTCAAGGTCCCGAACTCCGGGATCGTTGCAGTTGAACTCACTTTGCCCTCCCCGAAAGTGCCGCGACGTGCGTCGCGAGGTGTTCCATGATCTGGGTCCAGCCCTGCCGCTCCTGCTCCTCGCCCTGCGACATCTCGACGGTCAAGCTCAGTCTGGTCTTGCCACCGACGTCATCAAATGTCGTCTTCATCACTCTTCCGTCACCGATGACCTGGACGATCCGCTCCGGCCGGACGACCTCGCGATATGTGCCATCGAAAACGAAGCCTTCTTCGCTGTGGTCGGCGGGTCGCATGCCGATCCGGAACCTGCCACCGGGACGGAGGTCGGTCTCCGCGAATGGCGACTCCCAGTCGTTGGAGAACATCCATTTAACGATTTGCGCTGGGTCGGTGTATGCCTTCCAGACGAGCTCCCGCGGCGCGTCGAAGATGCGAGTAATTGACAGGCTTCTTCCCGTCACACTCACCGTCGTGTCGGGAGCCTTGCGGTCCAGCAGCGCGCTGAGCTTATCGAGGCTCTGTCGGAGGCCTTCGGTCGCGCCGATCTTCCGCAGCGTCTCGTAGTCGGCGATCGTGTCGGCGGTCTGATGGATGGTGAGCTTGGTAGTGCGGCCCTGGTCTTCGAAGATGACCGTCATGAGGACCATCGGTGGAGGACCCTCCTCCAAGCCCTTCAAGGTGAAGGCGAGGCGCTCGTTCGGAATGACCTCGCGGTAGACGCCTACCGCTGGGAAGACGACACCGGCAAAGTCACCTGCGTCGTCGTCGCCCTTCATGTCGATGCGCAGGGAACCACCGGGGCGCACGTCGAGCTCGCAGACCGGGGCCGTGAAATGCTCCGGCGGGAACCACAGCGCCAACTGCCGGGGATCGGTCCACGCCCGGTACACCAGCTCGCGGGGCGCATCGAATACGCGCGTCGTCGTGAGCGTCCGGTCCGCCGGAGGAGTGACGGTGCTACTTGTGCCTTTGTTCATGCGTCTTGTCCTTCCTTTGCAGTTCTCGCAGATGGTGTTCCAAGCGATCGAAGCTTTGCTCCCAGAACTCGCGGTAACGCTCCACCCAGTCGGCGGCTTCCTCGAGACGCTGCGCCTTGAGCCGGCACGGCCGCCACTGCGCATCGCGACTGCGCGTGATGAGTCCCGCACGCTCGAGCACCTTGAGGTGCTTCGAGATGGCAGGAAGCGTCATGTCGAACGGCTTCGCCAGTTCCGTGACCGAGGCCTCGCCCTTCGTGAGACGGGCGAGGATGGCCCGCCGTGTCGGATCGGCCAGAGCCCCGAAGGTGATGCTGAGGTGATCCGCGGCCATACGTCTATTGCACCATCCGGTTAAATAACTACACGGTTTAGTACCCGCTTTCGGTGGGCCTGTCAAATCGAAGTCCGAAGTGGCCGACAGCGTTCAAAAGGCACCGGATCGGACACGCCGCCGTTAGCCTGAATGAGCCATGTTTTTCCGGAGTTCGCCCAGATTCGCGCTCGCCTCGGCACTGGTGGCGCTGCTCATCTCCGCCTGCGCCCCGCCGCCGCGCGCGAACGGGCCGGACGCAAGCCCGACCGGGGGTCTGTCGCTTCCCAACCTCTTCGCGCCGGCGATCACGCCCCTCCCGATCAGCGTCACCGATGCGAAGTACGGACTGCTGTCCGCGCGAACCGCCCCTGGAGCGCGCTGCCAGGCGAGCCTTCGTGTCACCGCTGGTGTGTACGGCGACGCTCCGCCCGACACCCTCCCCGGACAGAGCGCCGGCGCGGATGGGTTCGTGACGTGGACCTACTCGGCTCCGCGCGTGCCGTCCGGGACCGCGGGCTACACCGTGCGATGCCAGGGTGATGCCGCGAGTGAAACGAAGACCGGCAACTTCTCGATCCCCACGCATCCGATCGTCGCGACCTCGCTGACGGTCCGGGTCACCACGGACACGCCTCCGAGCGAGCAGTTCAATCCGATCCCGTCGCTTGTCCCCCTGCGCGATGCGACGCTCGCGAGGATCAAGGCGACGCTGGCGGCGGAGTGGCAGGCCGCGACGCGCGGGCTCGGTTCGTTGCAGGTCGACGACCGCTCGGCGGACATCACGATGTTCGTGGTCGCGGCGAACAGCACGTCCGTGCATCGACGCAACCCCGCGGACGACTCGCAGGACATCGTGATCTACGTGTCAGACCCGCAGCTCGGCGTGCGGTCGGTCGAGAACAACGTCGCTGTCGCGCTTCACGAGCTCGGTCACATTTGGTGCTGCTACGGACCGGACGCGAACGACACCGGGCACTGGACCACGAAGCTGGCGAGTCCCGGTCTCTACGGCGTCGACAAGTACGGGCTGATGACCGATCCCGTCACGTGCGTGAGCTTCGGCGCAGTGCTGAGCTGCCCGAATCGGTTCAGCGACCGTGAGATGGTCGCCCTGGGTTTCACCAACTTTCCCCCGCCCGCGCCGGATCCTTGTATCACGCAGGCACTCTCGCTCCAGTCACAGCTCAATTCCCTCGGCGCGCAGATACGCGCCATCGAAATGCAGTACCCACGTGGCATTCCGAGCGCCATTTACGACAGCTACGTCGCGATGGTCAGCCAATACAACTCGCTCGTCAGCCGCCGGAACGCGCTGCCTTGCGACCCCTCCTAGACGTACGACTTCTGCCGCGGCAACTCGCATGACAGGGAGCCGGACGTGCCGGAAGATGACCGGTATGAGGGGCGCAGCCATCGCACTCCTGGTCGTCGTGTCCGCGTGCAGTACGACTTCGACGGTGAGCGACGGATCCCCGACGCCCACACCTGGCGCGTCGCGGTTCACCGCCGCACCAGCGGCCGCATCGCCGCGGCGCCTCCCGGGGAGCGTTGTTCGGGTGTCGGTCAATGGCCTCGAGAACCCGGCTGACGTCGCGGTCCGCGACCCGGGTCCCGGACCGGTGACGATCGTCCTGATCTTCCCGTTCGCGGTCGATCGCGCGAGTGTCGAGCGGTGGGGCATGTCGGGTCAGCCGACAAGGACCTGGCTCGACGATCGCACCCTTCAGCTGGTGTTCGCGGAGACCGAGCCGTCCATCGGCTTCAAGATCGCGGAAACCCTTTCTGCGAGCGGCGATGCCGCGATCGACTTCTTCGTCGTGAATGTGCCGCGGTCGTCGCACGCCGTGAACATCTACACCGTCGCCGACCTTGCGGCGGCGGCGGGCACCGCTCGCGTGCCACGCGCGTCGGGCGCGTGGCGCGTCCCGACGACCGACGGCTACGCCCTGGCTCCTGATGGCAAACGGCTGCTGCTCTACGACGCCCTCGGGCCGTTCGTGGGCCCGCGACCGACCCTACTGGAGCTCGATAGCAAGAAGAGCACGCCGCTCGCCGAGCCGTTCGCGGGCGAGGACTGGTTCTCGTTCGCCGACTGGATGGCCGACGGTCGACTCGTGATGGTCGGCCGCGGTGTGAGGATCGGGGACTCGAACGGCGGCGACATGAAACGCGTCGCCGACGCGCAGACCCTCGTGCGCGGCGCGGTGTGGCTCGCGGTCCCCGATCCGAGCCAGAAACGGATCGCGCTCTGGGGCTACAACAGCGATGGGCACATCGCCGTCGTCGACCTCACCAGCGGCGGCGCCCGATTGGTCTCCGGCCCGTTCCGTCGCTGCGCGGCGGACGGCTCCACCTCATTCGCGTGGTCGGCGGATGGTCGCGTTCTCGCGGGCGTTGACTGCGACAGCGAGGAAGGTCCGCAGAAAGCCCGGGTGCGCATCGTCGACGTGGCTGAGGATCGCACCCTTCGGACGATCGACGGCGGCACGTACGGCATCAACGGCCTTTCCGACGGCAACTTCATGCTGGTGAGGGACTCGGGCGAGGTCGGAGCCGGCGCGCGCCTGCTCGGACTCGTTCTCGACTTCGACGGCCAGGAGCGCGGCCGGTACCTCGGTGGCGGGTGGCGGATGTCCCCCGACGCGCGCTATCTCCTGCAAACTCAGCTCAGCCCCGCCGGCTGTTGCGGATTCACGATGTTCGATCTCGCCGCGGGCACCTCGTTCGAATTCATCGTGCCCTCGAGCGGGCAAAGCGAAGGCGGACGCCTGTCTCCGCATTGGATGCGCGACGGCCAGCTCGCCTTCTTTTAGAGCGCGAACTCTCCCGGCGCGATCCGCTCGCGCCCGCGCATGTAGGGCCGAACGGCGTTCGGGATGACCACCGACCCATCTTGCTGCTGGTAGTTCTCGATGATCGAGATCATGAGACGCGGGAGCGCGACGCCCGAGGCGTTGAGGATGTGCGGGTGCTCCGCGCGCGCGCTCGCGTCGCGCTTGAAGCGGATCGCGCCGCGGTCGGCCTGCAGCGACCCGCCGTCACTGATGGATGAGACCTCGAGCCACTCACCCACCCCGGGGCCCCACACGTCGACGTCGTAGCCCTTCATCGCGACGAACCCGAGATCACCGGCGCAGCGCTCGGCGACACGCACGGGGAGCCCCAGCTTCTCGACGACATCGACCGCGAGCTGCGTCAGGCGATCGAGCTCCTTCGGGGATTCTTCCGGGAGCGTGAAGCAGACCATCTCGACCTTGTCGAACTGGTGGCCGCGTTTGATCCCGCGCACGTCGCGACCGGCGCTCATCTTCTCGCGACGGAAGCAAGCGGTGTACGCGACGTAGCGCAGCGGCAACCGCGCGAGCGGGATCGTCTCGTCACGATGCTGCGACACCAGCTGGGGCTCGGCGGTCGGGATCAGCCAGACGTCGTCGTCGTCGTCGCGATAGAGGTTCTCGTCGAAATGCGGCAGATGCGCCGACGCGATCAGCGTCTCCTTGCGCGTGATGAAGGGCGGATAGACCTCGGTGAAACCGGCGTCGATCTTCAGGTCGATCATCCACGCGATGAGCGCGCGCTGCAGCGCCGCGCCGGCGCCGCGCAGGTTGTAGAAGCGCGAACCCGAGAGCTTCACACCGCGTGGGATATCGAGGATGCCGAGCGCCTCGCCGATCTCCCAGTGCGGCTTCGCCGCAAAGCCGAGGTCGCGCTTCGGATCCTCGCGGACGACGCGGTTGTCGTGTTCGTCCTTGCCGGGAGGGACGTTCGGAGCGATGTCGTTCGGGATCCATAGCACGAGCGCGTCGCGTTCCGCCTCGAGTGGTCCGAGCTTCGCGTCGATCTCCTTGATCTGGTCGCCGACCTCGCGCATGCGTGCCTTCACCGCGTCGCTGGGCGGGCCACCCTTGCTCGCCTTGTTGCGCTCGGCCTGGAGCAGCTCCTTCTTCGCGCGCAGCTCGCGGCTCTGCGCGTCGAGCTGGACGATCCGGTCAAGCGGTGCGTCGAAATGACGCGCGGCGAGCATCGCGCGCACGCCCTCGGGGTCATCTCTGACGCGCTGGAGGCGATCCATGAGCGTGTCATTATCGCGTTCATGTTCCACGTCGTGCTCGTCGCGTTCGAGGGACCGGACCGCTATTCGTTCGTCGGCGGTCTCGCGACGCGCATGACCGACCTCTCCGGCGCGCTGCTCGATCGCGGTCACCGTGTGCATCACCTCTTCGTCGGGGACCCGTCCCTTCCGACGCGCGAGGAGCGCTACGACGGTCAGCTGGTGCTCCAGCGCTGGTCGCAGTGGATCAGCCGCTATCACCCGCGCGATGTGTACGACGGCGAGGACGGCAAGTACCTCGACTTCTCGCGCACCGTGCCGCCGCATCTCGCGAACGTCGTGATCCCGGCCGCAGCCATGCGGGGCGAGCGGAGCGTGGTCTTGTTCGAGGACTGGCAGACCGCCGCGGCGGCGATCAACACCGCGACGCTCCTGTCCGCGCGCGCCGATCGCTCCGCGGCGCTCTTCTGGAACGCCAACAACACCTACGGCTTCGGCCGCATCGACTTCCCGCTGCTGCGCCGCGCGGCGTCGATCACGACGATCTCGCGCTACATGCGCATGGAGCTCGCGAAGGTCGATGTCGAAGCGGCCGTGCTTCCGAACGGCATCGCCGACCGCTACCTCAAGCCACTCGCGCCGACCGACGTGACCGCGATGCGCAAGGCGTTCGGCGACCGGCCCACGTTCGTGAAGGTCGCGCGGTTCGACGTCGACAAGCGCTGGCTCTGGGCCATCGACGCGATCGCAAGGATGCGCGACGCCGGCATGCGGCCGCGCTTCATCATGCGCGGCAGCCGCAGCCCGTACGCCGAGACGGTCGGCGATCGCATCTTCGGGCGCGGGCTCACGGTCGAGCGGCTCGCGCTGCCGCAGGGTGCGCAGTCGCGCGACCTCGCCGCGGCGATCGCGACGACGAGCGCGGAGGTCGTGTTCCTCGACTTCTTCATCGACGAGAAGGCGCTGCGCTCGCTGTATGCCGCGGCCGATGGCGTGCTCGCGAACTCGGAGAAGGAGCCGTTCGGGCTCGTCGGGCTCGAGGTGATGGCGTCGGGCGGCATCGCGTACCTCGGCCGGACCGGAGAGGACTACGCCGTGCCGTTCGGGAACGCGGTCGTCGTGCAGAGCGACGATCCGCGCGAGCTGCTCACCTCATACCAGATGCTGCGCGAGCGCCCGGAGCTCGCGCGCGCGATACGCACCGACGGGCGGGCGACCGCGAAACGCTTCGCATGGCCGCGCATCCTCGAGGGCTACGAGTCCGTGTGGGAGACCGCCTTCGCGCTGACGCGCTAGAAGCGGGCGAATCGCTCGTGTCGGACCGCGCGCCGGATCGCCCACGGGTCTCGGTCCCAGCGCCGGCGCGTTGCCGGGTCGACCATCCACCGCACGCGGTGAACGAAGCGCGCGTGGTCGTCGAGGTAGCGCTGCAGCGCGGCGCGATCTTCGAAAAGGACGCGATGCCAGAAGCGGCCGGCACCGAGCGAACGGAACCAGCCGCTGCGCACCGCGGTCGCGACCGCATCGTCCGAACGGCGGTCATTGGTGAGCTCCTCGCGGGATGTCGCGATGACGCCGGCCTGACGGTACGTGCCCGTCGCGGCCCCGCGCTCCGCGTAGGCGAGGACGCGCGAGTCAGGCCGCGCGTCGACGAGGATGCCGCGCGGCCGCAGGATCCTGCGGGCTTCTTTCAGGGCATCGACCATGCCCCGTTGTGGGACGCATCAGAGCGTCCACGACAGGATCACGACGTCGAAGGACCCGTCGGCGAAGGGAAGCTCCTGAGCGACGCCGACCTTGAAGTGAGTGTTCGCGGCGCCGAGCTCGCGCGCCTTGATGCGGGCGAGGCGAATGGCCGACGGGTCCGGATCGACACCGAAGACCGCTGACGCGTATGGCGCGCAACCGAGCGCCATGCGCCCGTCGCCGCACCCGACGTCGATGACGCGCTTGCGTCGGACCAGAGCGACGCCACCATATTCGCGAAGCTCATCGTCCGGTGGCGGTCGCAGCCGCGACGAGATCGCCGGCAGGAGACGACCGACGGCGCTACTGCTTGTGACCATCGACAATCGGGACGATACAAGGAGGAGCGAATGTCAGTGGATCGGAGTCACGACGCAGAGAACGACGCCGAGCGTGAGCGGCTTCGCCAGCTCGTCACGCGTCTGGGAGATGAGGAGCTGAGCCAGCCGATGCCCGCGAACTGGACGGTGGCATCGACCCTTGCGCATGCGGGTTTTTGGGATGCACGAGCGATCTTCGCGCTGGACAAGTGGGCGACGACCGGCGCTCCGCCGCCGCCCGGCGACTACGAGCCCGACGACGTCGACTGGATCAACGAGTCAGCCAAACGGCTCTGCCTGGCCCTTCCGCCGCGCGCCGCGGCGGAGCTAGCGATCCGCCTCGCTGAGGAAGCGGACGCGAAGATCAAGGCGCTGAGCGACGAGATGGTCGAGAAGATCCGGGCCAGAGGCCCGTTCAGCATCTCGCGAGCCGAGCACCGGCGAGAGCACCTGGATGACATCGAGCGCGCCTTGGGCGTGTCGCGCGAGAGGCGTCGCTAGCCGTACTGCTCGCGAGCGCCCGGCAGCATCGTGCCGCCTCGATTGGCGACGGCCGCGAGTCGATTCACATCCATGAGCGACGTGCGGATGTCGTCCGGCGGTTCGGCGCCCGCGAACCACCACACGACCTCGAGATTCGCCCGGAACAGCGCGTCGAACACCGCGTCCTCGGGACTCGAGTTGCGGCTCGAATACCACCAGAACCAGTCACTGCCTTCGGCGACCATGAGCGGCTGGCGCACGCTCTTGGGCATGTAGCGGAGCGCGCCCCACTGCTCCTGCGCGAAGCGACGCGTGCGCTCGAGCGCGCCCCACGCGCGCGCGTGCGCGGGCTCGCCGATCCACACGCTGAGCGTGGCGTCGATCCACGAACCGGTGTGCAGATTCGGGAGCTCTACGTTGGCGGGTGTCTTGTCGAGGAACTCGCTGACCCGAACGGTCTCGAAGCGTTCATCGGACTGCAGCGTTCCGTAGAGATAGCGCAGGAAGTCGTTCCCGTTGTTCGGGTACTGCTCCCAGGCGTTCTCGCCGTCCAGGATGATCGTCGCGAGGTACGGGCCGCCGTCGTCGGGCAGGCGCTCGCGGGCGCGCTCGAGCTTCCAGATCATGTCGCCGACGGCGTCGTGCGGCGACATGTCGCCGTAGAGGAACCCGATGCGGTCCGAGATCTCGCGGTCGCGGAAGATCGCGGTCCCACCGCCGGGTATCCGGTACGGGCGGTAGAGCAGCTGCGGCTCGAGGAGCCCGCCGACCTCGTCGCGCTTGAACTCGACGCCGACCGAGCGCGCGAGCACGCCCTCGTCCGATGCGAACCAGTCGAGGCCGGCCTTGAAGATCGCCGTCGCGGCCTCGGGCGAGATCGAGCCCTCCGAGGGCCACATGCCGCGCGGTTTCTGGCCGAAGGCGCGCTCGTGCGAGGCGATGGCCTCCTCGATCTGGAACGCGGCGTCGTCCGGATAGGCGAAGGGCGGATCGGGGAGGATCGCCTTCGGGTCGCCGCGCAGCGCGCTGCGGCTGTCGATGATGAGCGGAAGGATCGGGTGGTAGTAGGGCGTGGTCAGGACCTCGACCTGCCCGTCGTGCTCGAGCCGATGGTAGAGATGCGGCACGCCGGAAGCCATCATCCGCTGCCGTCCGATCACGTAACGCACGTCCTCGCGCGTGTAGCGCTGACCCTTTTCGCGCAGCTCCTTGAGCCGTGAGTCGCTCTCGATGTCGTCCGGATCGATCCAAGCCAGGTTGAACCACAGCGCGAGATCGACGAAGTAGTCGTCCGAGAGCAGCTCGGGGCGATCGCGCGTCGCCATGCCGAGCTGGAGGAGACGCCGGTACTCGTCGTGACGATGGATCACGTTGCCGTGGTGGATCGAGAAGAAGCGGCGGAGCATGTGCTCCTTCTCGTCCGACGTGAGCTGGCCGTCAACGGTCCGCATCGTCACGCGCGTGTCCTCGTCATCCGCGCCGCGCGCGTAGTCCTCGAGCTGATCGCGCAGGCTCGGCACCATCGTGAAATGCGCCTTCACGCCAGGGAATTCCTGGAGCAGCCGCGCCATGTGGAGGTAGTCCTTCGAGGCATGCAGGCGCACCCACGGCAGGACGAACTCGCTCGTTTGCGGGTGTCGGTAATACGGCTGATGCATGTGCCAGATGATCGCGACGGGCAGCTTGCCGTTCACCGCGCCTTCACCGCCTCATCGAGGCGCCGGCGGACGACGTCGTCTTTGAGCGCCGTGAGCAGCCAGCCGGCTTTCGGCCCACTGGGCTTGCCGAGGAACGCGAGATAGATCGCGCTGAAGGCCTCACGCGACACCTTGCCGTCCACGCCGACGACGCCGACGCGTTTCGCCGTTTCGTACAGCTCCTGCTGCATTTCCTCGGGGTCGTGGATGCGGCCGATCAGCTCCTTCACGGCCTCGAGATAACGCCGCTGCGCGTCGGTGAGCGTGACCTCGGGCAGCTCCGGCAGAACGCTGAAGCGCGCGTCGTCCGGGGCCCAGCGTTCGAGCCAGACGCGTGCGAGCGCGACGCGCTGATCGAGATCCTTTCGCTCGGACGGATTGAGCGGCGCGGCCTTGCGCTGCTCGGCCTCCTGGAGCGGGTCGACGCTCGGGATCTGGAGCCAGTCGGCGACGATGCTGAAGCGCACGCGAAACCCCGGGGCCTCGGGATCCTCGGCGACCTGTGAGAGCGCCCAGGTCTTCGCCTTGTCGCTCTCCGGATCCGTCAGGAACGCGTCGCCGTGTTGGTCGTACTCGTCCATGAGCTTGGGCAGCGTCGGCCCGGCGGGATCGAACTCGACATGCCGTTTCGGATGCGTGCGGATCATGAGGAACCGAATGATCTCGGGCGGGTAGACCTTGACCAGGTCGATCGCGGACGCGCCGAGGCCCTTCGACGTGGCCATCTTCTTCCCGCCGATCGTGAGGAACTCGTGCACCAGACCGATGGGTGGCTCCTTCTTCCAGACCTCGCGGTAGATCTCGTTCGCGCGGTCGCGTGACCCGCCCGCGGTCAGGAGATCCTTGCCGCCCTCCTCGTACGTGACGCCGAAGTGGTCCCACATCGCGCACCACTGGAGGTTCCAGTACAGCTTCGCGTTCCCCTTGAAAGGCGAGATGCGGCCGGAGTGCCCGCAGCCCTTCGCCCAGTCGACGTAGTCCGGTCGGCATTCGTACGCGACGGTCTCTCCGTCGTAGTCGTAGGAGTACGTCGTCCCGAGGCGACGGCAGTTCTCACAGATCACGCCGATCGGGAGCCAGCGCTCGTCCTTCTTGACGTTCGCCACGCGAGCGTAGATCTCGCGGATCGTCGCGGCGTTCCGCAACACGAGGTCGATCTGCTTGTCCAGCGCCCCCGAGCGGTAGAGGTCCCGCATCCAGTGGATCTCCTCGGGGCGGATGCCGAGCCCATCGAAGGTCGCGAGGAAGCGCGATGCGTAGTAGCGCGCGAAGTCGGACGCCTCCGACGGCTCCGGCGACGGTATGTGGGCGAATGGTTTGCCCATGTGCTCCGCCCAGGCCGCCTTCTCTTTCATCGACTGCGAGTCCATCGGGTCGTAGTCGTCGATCGTGAAGATGTAGCGGATCCGCAGGCCGCGCTTCTTGAAGGTCCGGTGGAGGGCGTCGGTGATGATCGGACCGCGCAGGTTCGAGATGAGCACATCACCGGACGGCGTCTTGGAGTCGCGGATCACGTGCTGGCGATCGGGGGCGAGGAGATCGGCCTCCTCGTCCGCCCAGAAGCGCGCCTGGTGTCCTTGTTCCGACCCTCTGGCCGTCACGCTCGCGGTGGACTCTACAGTCAACTGACCGCCAGGATCTTCATTTCCATCGTGCCCGCCGGCACGGAAACTTTCACCGTCTCGCCCGCGCGGTGACCTTGCAGCGCGCGCCCGACGGGCGACTCGTTGCTGATCTTGCCCTCCGCCGGCGACGCTTCCGCGGATCCGACGATGACGTACTTCTCTTTTTGGCCGTCGGCCTCGACGGTCACGTGGCTGCCGACCTCGACCAGGTCGTGCTTCGTCTTCTCGTCGATGATCTGAGCGTTCTTGATCATCTGCTCGAGCGTCATGATCCGGCCCTCGAGGAAGGCCTGGTCGTTCTTGGCCTGCTCGAGCTCGGAGTTCTCGGTGAAGTCGCCGAACTCCATGGCCGCGTGGATGCGCTCGGCCACCTCGGTGCGCTTGCTCGTGCGCAGCTCTTCGAGCTCCGCCTGCAGCTTCTTGAGCCCATCGGCAGAGACATAGACCGGCTTCTCTAGATTATTCATTGAGCCTCCATTACCGGGGGTGCGAGCCGCGCCACCCACCGCCCTAGAAACAAAAGCACTGAAGACCTCGCGGCCCTCAGCACTCCGGGCTACCTATGCTGGCGACAGATTGTACATCCGGAAGGCAGCCGCGGCGACGCTCCGGCGGCGCCTTCTGCGGTGGTACGGCCGGAGCGCGCGGGAGCTTCCGTGGCGGCGCACCCGTGACGAGTACGCGGTGCTCGTCTCGGAGGTGATGCTCCAGCAGACGCAGGTCTCGCGGGTGCTGTCCGCGTACACGGCATTCCTCCGCCGCTTCCCCACCCTCGCCGCGCTGTCGCGGGCCTCCCTTGCGGATGTGCTCCGGGCCTGGTCGGGCCTCGGCTACAACCGCCGCGCCCGGGACCTCCACCGCATCGCACGTCTGCATCCGCGGTCGTTGCCGTCGACGCGCGAGGCGCTCGACCTACTGCCCGGCATCGGCTCGTATACGGCGGGCGCTGTCAGCTGCTTCAGCCGCGGCGAAAGCGTGGCCTTCGCCGACACGAATATCCGTCGCGTGCTGGGCCGTGTGTTGCTGGGCCGCATCGCGACGGAGCGCGAGGCCGTCGCGCTCGACGAACAGCTCGTGCCGGCTCGAGCCGCCGACCGCTGGCATCACGCGCTCATGGATCTCGGCGCCACCGTCTGTCTCGCGCGAACGCCGCACTGCGCGGCGTGCCCGATCGCCGACAGCTGCCGCTCCCGCGGTCGCGTCGTCCGCGCCGCACCGCGACGTCAGGCCGCGTTCGCGACGAGCGACCGGCGCGTGCGCGGGCGCATCATCGCTCTGCTGCGCGAGCACGACGCGATGACCGAACCAGAACTACAGCGCGCCATCGACGACGCACGCGCTCGCGACCTGCTTGCGGCGCTCGCGGGTGAGGGACTGGTCGAGCGCGCGGGACGTATGGTGCGTCTACCCGCCTAGCGCTTCAGCGTTCGCGCGTCAGCGCCGCGGCGGCGCGGCTCATCCGACGGGTTCGAGTCGGACGGTCGTGTCGAGGACGTCGGCCCGCAGCATCGAGCGCAGCGACTGGCCGGTCCCCGCGTACTTCTTGCGCAGCGCGGCGCTCACGGCTTCGATCACCGCCGTCGAGCGGTCGTGCGTCGCGCGCACCGGGGTGCGCTTCCCACCGGCGACCACTGCGCCCTCGCCGCGCGCGAGGAGCTCGCGATACCACCGCCCCGCTGGACCGCGAACCGACCGCACGTACGGGACCGCGTCGACCACGACGATCCAGATCGGGATCAGGTGTTTGGTGCCTTTCGCGGATCGCGTCTCGATCTCGATAGTGTCCGTCCTATCGAACCGTTCGATGACGGCCTTGGGGAACGACGCCGTCATACCAGCGCCTCCGGCAGCGCAGGCCCGGCGACGGCGAGCGCATAGCGGTCCGGCGGAAGGAACGCGCGGGCGGTCTCGACGACCTGCTCCTTCGTCACGGCACGGAGCTCGCGCGGATAGCGCTCGAAGTGATCTTCGCCGAGGTCGAACATCTCAGCCTCGAGCACCATCGCGGCCACGCCGGCCGGGCTCTCGAGCGCGACGTCGAGCTCGCCGACGAGCTTGTCCTTCGCCACCGCGAGGTCGTCCGCGGCGATCTGACCCGCGGTGATCTTGCGGAGCTCGTCGAGCGCGACCTCGATCGCGCGACGCACGTTCTGCGGATTGACGCCCATGCGAACGATCCACGGCGACTGGCCGCGGCTCGCGCCGATGGCGCTGAAGACGTAGTACGCGAGTCCGAGCTGGTCGCGGATCACGTGGCCGGCGCGGCTCGCGAACGTATCGGCGGCGTAGACCATGTTGGTGACGCGCGCGGCGGTGAAGCGCGGGTCGGTCCGCGGCAGGCCAGGCCAGCCGATGATCACGTCGCTCTGGGTCTTGTCCGGCACGAGCTCGACGCGTCGTTTCGTGGTCGCGAGGGTGGCCGGCGGGTAGCTCGCATCGCGCGGCTTCGCTCGTTTCGGCCAGTCGCCGAACGCGCGGCCGACGGCGTCCTTCGCCGCCTCGGCGGTCGTGCCGCCGGCGATGACCAGCACCGCGCCGTCCGACGCGATCGCGCTCTTGTGGAACGCGCGGATCTCCGCCGCCGTCGCTGATCGCACGACTCCCACGTCGCCGATCGCGGGGGCGTGGAAGGGGTGGCCCTCGGGATAGACGAGCTGGCGCCACGCTCGGTCGGACACCGCGCGCGTGTCACGCTCGTCCTTCTCGAGGCGCGCGAGCGTTTGCCCGCGCACGAACTCGATCTCCGCATCCGCCAGGGCCGGCGTGCGCACCGCCTCCGCGACGAGCGCGAGCAGCTCGCCGAGGTCGTCACCGAGGCACTGCGCGCTGAACACCGCGGCGTGGGCACCGACGTCGAGACGCGCCACCGCGCCCAGCGCGTCGAGCTCGCTCGCCCACGCGGCCGCGTCGCGCCGCGACGTGCCCCGCAGCATCGTCTGCGCCACCAGACGCGCGATCCCCGGTCGACCGGCGGGCTCGAACCATTGCCCGGCCTCGACCGCGAGGAGCACCGAGGTCGAGCGCAGGTCCGCGATCGGGACCACCGCGAGGTGCAGCCCGTTCGCGAGCGTGCTGCGGTGGACGTTGTTCACGAGGCGTCACTTTCAGGCACGAACCAGCCGACATTGCGCGAACGTTCGACGAAGAGACCGGCCGCCGCGTCGCGGATCTCTTCGCGCGTCACGGCGGCGAGCTTCGCGTACCACTCGCCGATCGACGTCGCCGCGCCGGTCGAGAGAAGCTGTCCGGAGCGATACGCACGCCAGGTGATCGTGTCGGTATTGAACGCGGTCGACGCGAGCAGCTGGCGCCGCACGCGCGCGAACTCGTCCTCCGCGAGAAGATCGCTCGAGAGCTTCGCGAGCTCCTCGAGCAGGACGCGCTCGACATCCGCGTGCTTGATGCCGGGCCGCAGCGTCGCGTCGGTCAGGAACAGGTAGGGGTCCTTCATCAATTGGAACGACGCGTCGACGTCCGCCGCAAGTCCGGTCTCCACCAGCGCGCGGTGGAGACGCGACGAACGGCCGGAGGCGCCGTCGCTGCCGGTCGACGTCCCGGCGAGCGCGACCGCGAGCGCGGAGATCGCCGCCGCACGCTGGTCGGTCGCGCGCGGCGAGCGGAACGCAAGCATGACGATCGGAAGCGTGCCGCCGGCGCGATGGACGGTCACGCGCCGCTCGCCGTGCTGCTCGGGCTCGGGAGCCTTCGGCGGCTCGCCGAGATCGTGCGACGGATCGAGCGGGCCGAACGCGTCAGCGGCCAGCTCGATGAGGCGCTCGGGCTCGTCGTCGCCGGTCACGACGACGTACGCGTTGTTCGGCGCGTAGAAGCGGCGGTAGTGCGCGTACAGGCCGTCGCGCGTCATGAGCTTGATCTCGTCCTTGCTCCCGATGACGCCCTGCCCGTAGGTGTGGCGGCTGAACGCGATGGCCTGCAGCTCCTCGCCGAGAAGGAAGGACGGGTCGTTCTCGTAGCCCTCGCGCTCGCTCACGATCACCGTGCGTTCGGCCTCGGTCTCCTCGACGGAGATGAGCGCGTTGCGCATGCGATCGGACTCGAGCTCGAGCGCGGTCTGGTAACGGGCCTTCGGGACGGTCTCGAAGTAGCAGGTAACGTCCTCGCTCGTGAAGGCGTTCCACTGCGCGCCGTAGCGCGCGAGCAGCCGGTCGAGATCGCCCTTGGGATGCTTCGGCGTTCCTTTGAAGAGCATGTGCTCGAGGAAGTGCGACATCCCGGTGGTGCCGGGGACCTCGTTGCGACCGCCGACGTGATACCAGACCCACAGCGATACGACCGGCGCGTGCCGCGCTTCGAGCGCGTACAGCACCAGCCCGTTGTCGAGGCGACGCGTCGCGGGGGCGTCAGTGATGGTCGGGATATGCCGATTTTAGGGGGCGCGGGGCGGAGCGTCGGCACCGGCCACGTCAGGCCTCGGCGAGAGCGCGCAGATGCGCGGCGCGTCGCTCAAGGAATCCGCGGAGATAACGATCGAGGTAACTGCGCTCGACGAGCCATCCGATCGCGCCGAACGGCGCGCGATAACGAACGAGGTCGGTCATCACGGTCACGCCATCACGGCCCGTGAATTCGTGCCGGTGCCAGAAGCTCGCGAAGGGCCCGGCGATCTGCTCGTCCTCGAAGTAGCGCGGCGCGTCGAACTCCGTGATCTTCGACGTCAGCCTCTGGCGCACGCCGAGGTGCCTGGCCTCCCACGTGACCACATCGCCCGGCCCGAGCAGGTCTGACGCCAGGCTCGACACGACGCGCTCCTGCGAATCCGCCGTCGATGCGAGGTGCGCCGACACGCTGCGCGCCAGATCGAAGCAGCGTGCGGCCGGAGCGCGGATGGTGGTCTCGACTCGGATCGTGCCCGTTACTTCACACCGAACTTTGCGCCGAGCACGGTACGCACCGTCGTGCCGGCGACCTGCGACGCGAAGTTGCCGGGCGACTCGTGGAACTCCTCGAACACCGCGGCGAATGCGATCGACGGCTGCTCGAACGAGGCGAAGCCGATGAACCAGCCGTCCGGATCGCCGACGGGCGTCTCCGCCGTTCCACTCTTTCCGGCGACCGCGACCGGGAAACCGCGGAACGGGAAGTAGACCGTGCCGTCGGTGTCTGCGACGACGGCACGCATCCCGTCGCGGATGAGCGACAGATCGGTCGGGATGCTCGCGGCGCGTCCGAGCTCGGCCTTCTCGAACTTCTTCTGGACCGCGCCGGAACGGTCGCGGATCTCGGTCACCAGACGCGGCTTCCACACGATCCCGTCGCTCGCGAGCGCCGCCGCGTAGTTCGCCATCTGGAGCGGTGTCGCGAGGAGGAAGCCCTGACCGATCGCGAGGTTGGTCGCGTCGCCCGGGTTCCAGGTCTTGTCGGTGGCGCGCTGCGCCTTCCACGCCGGACTGGGCACGAGACCCTCCGCCTCGAGCACGTAGTCGATGTCCGTCGCCTTGCCGAGACCGAAGCTCTTCGCCGTGCTCGGCAGCAGGTCGGGGCTCTTGTCGTTCAGGCGCTTCCCGAGCTCGTAGAAGAACGTGTTACACGAGCGCGCGAGCGCGGTGCGAAGGTCGATGAGCCCGAGGTTGCCGGTCTCGTGATTGAGCTGCGCCCACTGTTCCCCGTACCCCGTCCAGCGCGCCGGGCAGTCGATGCGGTCGCCCCACTTGTACACGCCTTCGCGCATCGCGGCGGCCGCGGTGATCGGCTTGAACGAAGAGCCGGTCGGGTACTGCCCGAAGGTCGCGCGGTTGAAGAGCGGCTTGCGCGCGTCGGCGGAGAAGCGGGCGATGTTGACCGCGTCGCCGTTCGCGAACGCGTTCAGGTCGAAGGTCGGCCGGCTCGCGATCGCGAGGATCTCACCCGACCACGGATCCTCAGCGACCAGTGCGCCCTTGCGGTCGCCGAGCGCGTTCTCGGCGGCGAGCTGCAGCGCCGGGTCGAGCGACAGCGCCACGTCCATGCCGGGGATCGCCGCGGTCTCGCCCAGCAGCTCGGCCCGGTCACCGTTGGGCTCGATGATCGAGAGGCGCCAGCCATACGTGCCACCGAGGACGTCGTCGAGCGTGTCTTCGAGGCCACTGTTCGCCTTGCCGATGAGATCGCCGGCCTGCACGCCGCGCGCGGCGCGCTTCTGCGCCTCGGCGTCGCTAGCCTCCGCGAGGTACCCGAGGGTCTGCGAGGCAAGACCGGTCGGGTAGCTGCGAACACGCGTCGCCTGTGTCGCGACACCTTCGATGACGGAGAGCTTCGCCTTGATGCCGTCGAGCTGGGCGCCGCTGAGCGTTCGGATCGGGACGAACGTGTCCGCTCGCACCCACGGCTGATGGAGCTTGGCCTTGATCTGCTCGGGCGTGAGGCCGACGATCGGCGCGAGGCTGAGCGCGAGCCCGTCCTCGGAGCGCACCTGGCCGGGAACAACACCGATGTTCGAGCCGTCGATGAACGTCGCGAGCTCGGTCCCCTCGCGAGCGATGATCCGACCGCGCGATGTGTCGAGTCGCGTCATCCGCACCAGCCGCCCAGGTGAGAGCGCCGGAAGGATGGCCTCGGGCGACCACGCGATACGCCAGACGGCCTTGTCCTTCTCGCCGACCATGACCAGCGAGAGCGTCGTGCTGCGTTTGAAATCGCCGACGCGCGCGGTGTGGAAGGTGACGTCGAGCGGGACCGTCGCGCTCCGTGGATCCGGCGAGCCGTTCGGCAGCTTCTGTCGCGTCGACGGCCCGGTCGTAGCCTCCAGCGAGCGGAGCGTCATCTCCTCGGCGATGCGGGGCAGCCGGTCGATGAATCCTTCGGTGCCGACTCGCTGACGCGACTCGTCGGTGAGGAGATCCCACATCTCCTTGTACTGACCCTTCGTCCAAGCCTCCGCGTACTGCTTCGCGACGGGGTCGGGCGACGGCGGGATCGCTTCGCAGGCGGCGGCGATCGCGAGCGCCGTGTAGAGGAGCGGGATAAGGCTGCGCAACGGCTAGTAGCCGGCCGCGTTGCCCTCGCGGCGAGGATCCGCGCCACCGCTGAACACGCCGTTCTCGTCGATGGCGATGGCCTGCGCGCCGCCCGTCACGTCGGCCCAGTCTCCGACGAGCGCGATCTCGTGACCCTTCGCCGCGAGTCCCTTGCGCGTTTGTTCCGCGAAGCGGTTCTCGATGTTCAGCGCGCGGCCCGAGTCGTGGTACCAGCGCGGCTCCTCGATCGCGCGCTGCACCTCCATGGCGTGATCGATGAGCGCGACGGCGAGTTGGAAATTCGTCTGCACCTGCGCGTGGCGTCCCGGCGTGCCGAACACGAGGCGCGGCGTCACGCCATCGAGAGCGATGACGGTGTTCAGCGTGTGGACCGGCCGCTTGCCGGGCGCGAGCACGTTCGGCGACTCCGCGTCGAGGGAGAAGCCCGTGAGGCGGTCGTTGAGCACGATGCCCGTGCCGGGGACCATGCACGCGGCGCCGAACTCGCTGAAGACGCTCTCGATGAGCGAGACCGCGTTGCCATCGCGATCGACGACCGCCATGTACGTCGTGTCCGTCGCGAGCGCCGCGAGAGCGCCGGCCTCCGTGCGCTCGCTGGCCCTTGCCGGTATCGCGCGCCGACGCGCGCTGACGAACGGTCCGTCGAAGAGCCGCTCGACATCGAAGCGCACCTGCCGCGGATCGCCCGCGTACGCGTCGCGGTCAGCGAACGCCATCTTCTTGATCTCGACCATCTGGTGCACGAGGTCGGCGCTGCCCCAGGCGTACTCCTTCATGTCGAGCCCCTCCGCGATCGCGAGCTCCTCGAGGAGCACGTGTCCTTGTGAGACGGGAGGCTGTCCGAAGACGCGCAGGCCGCGGTACGGAACGGCGATCGGCTCCGGCCGGTCCGTCGAGTGTGCGGCGAGGTCCTCGAGCGCGAGGTGCCCGCCCAGCGTCGCCAGCGCGTCGGCGAAGCGCGCGCCGAGATCGCCGCCATAGAACGCGGACACGCCGTGCGCCACCACCTCGCGGAGCGTTTGCGCGAGATCGGTCTGCTGGAGGATCTCGCCCGCCCGCGGCAAACGGCCGCGCGGACCAAAGACGCGGGAGCATTCCTCGTCGAGACGCGCGCCGCTGTCGACGAATCCTTCCGCGAGCCCATCGCTGACCGGGAACCCTTCTTCGGCGTACTGGATCCCCGGCGCGAGCGCGCGCTCGAGGCCGAGCCGTCCGTGGTCGTCCATCAGATCGGCGAACGCGGCGAGCACGCCCGGTACGGTCGCGACACGCGGCCCGCTCCTGGGGTACCCATCCGGGAACGCGTCGCGTTCGAGCGACCGCGGAGCCGCGCCCGACCCGTTGTACGCCTGCACCTCGCGCGAGCGCGCGTCGTATACGAGTGCGAAGAGGTCGCCGCCGATGCCGGTGCGGTGCGGCTGCGTCACGGTGCACACCGCCGCCGCGGCGACCGCGGCGTCGACCGCGCTCCCGCCCTCGCGGAGCACGGCGATGCCCGCCGCGGTGGCGAGATGGTTGTCGGTCGCCACGAGCCCGTTCACCGAGCGGATCGTCGGCCGCGTGGTCACAAGCAAGATGCTATGCGCTCGGGCGTCTCACACGAGCAGACCGATGGCACTTCGCGCCATCACTGCGACGGCGATCGCGATCGCGACGCCCAACGCGAGCGAGCTTCGTGGCCGTGGCACGAGCGGCATGAGCGCGAGGGCGAGCGCGGCGAGCGGCCAGTGTGGGCTGCCGCTCGTGGGCAGCGCGCCGAAGAGCACATATCCGATACCGGCCCACGCCAGGACGGCCGAGCCGTCGATGAGCACGACGACCGCGCACACCGCCGCCGCGACGACGGCGCCCCAGAGCACCAGCTCGGCCGTGCCCAGCGCGAAGCTCCCGCCGGTCTCGTTGTAGGCGAGCACACCCATGATCACGGCGTCGATGCTCGCGACCAGGGCCTTCGCCCGTGGGGACATTGGCGCAGGCTACCCGAGGATCGCGGTTACGCAGCCGACGGAACGCGGTCGCGGCGTAAGGTGTACGAGACTCCGATGAGCGACACGCAGATCATCGAACTCGATGAGCCCGGGCCTGCCGCAGGACCTACTCCCTGGCGCCCCGGATCGCTGACCTTGCTCTCGGTCCCGGTCCTGCTCGCGGCGGCCGCGACGGTCATCCTCATCTCGCGGAACGCGACGCAGCCGGCGGTTGCCGAGAGTCCCGCGCCAACGACCGCCCCGCGTCCCGCGGCGACGTTGCAGCTGCTCGCGATCATCACGTTGCCACCCAGCGCACCATCGGTCGCCGTGACCGAATCCGGCACTCCCGAGGTTCTGGGGGACCGGCGTTGGTCATCGCCCGGGCCGGCCTATCCCGCGCGCGGCGACGTGACCGAGGCGGTCCTGCGCGGTGACATCTACGTCATCGGAGGGACCGGGACGACCGAGGACGGGCGCAACGTCTTCCGCTATGAGACGACGGGCTCGCGGCAGCGCGCTCCGGATCTCCCGATCTCTCTGGACCACGCGATGGCCGCGACGCTCGGCGGTCGGATCTATGTGTTCGGGGGATTCGTCTTCGGCCAAGCCTCGGCGCGAGTCTTCAGCCTCGGGGCGAACGACACGAGCTGGACGGAGGAGGCGCTGATGCCGCAGGGACGCGCGGCGGGCGGCGCCGCAGTCCTGGACGGACGCGTCTGGCTCGTCGGTGGTGTCGCGCTGAACGGCTCGTGGATCCCCGAGGTCTGGTCGTGGGACGGCGCCGGCCGCTGGTCGACCGGGCTTGCCCTGATACCAACGCCACGCGACCACCTCGCCGTCGCCACCTACCGAGGAAGCATCTGCGCGGCCGGCGGCAACGGTGGCCCGCAGGCCTTCGAGTGCTACGAGCCGGCCCGCAATGAATGGACGAAGCGGCCCGATTTGCGAAAGCCGGTGCTGGCCGGGCGTGCGGCCGAGGCCGCAGGATGGTTCTGGGTCGTCGAGCGCGACGTGCACGCGTTCAACGGCGACACCTGGAATTTCGCTCCACGGCTGCAGTCGCCCCGCGCCGGCGGGGCGCTCGCCACGATCGCCGACGTGCTCTATTTCGTGGAGGGCGCGTCCGGGCGCGCGGCGCCGATGGAGGTGCTCAACCCGCGGCGCTGACGGTCAGCGCGCCGGCTCCTGCCCCAGGAAGATGCGCGTGTAGCCCCACGGCTCGCCGGGCCGCAGCGGCTCGGGCGTGGTGCCGTCGAGGTGCATCACCATGGCCTGCTCGTCGCAGGCGAAGCGCTTCGGGCACACCGGGCACTCCGCGGCGCTCTTCTCGGGGAGCCTACCGAGACTGATGAGCGTGAATCCGCAGCGTTCGAAGAACTCAGGCACCAAGGTGAGCGCGAACACCCGACGCAGACCCAGCCGCCTCGCCTGTTCGACACACGCGTCGACCAGCGCCTTCCCGACGCCGCGACCGGAGGTCTCCGGCCGCACCGCGAGGGAGCGGATCTCCGCGAGATCGTGCGTGAGGACCGCCAGAGCGCAACATCCGAGGAAGGCACCGTCCTCGGCGACCACGTAGTCGCGCACGTTCTCGGTCAGGAACTCGCGCGAGCGGGACAGCATGAGGTCCTGCGCAGCGTAGCCATCGATGAGGTACCGCATCGACTCCACATCGTCGACACGCGCCGGCCTGATCCGCAGGTCCATCAGCGGAGGGAGGCGCGCGCTTCTTCGATGGCGGCCCGCACGCGCGCGGGCGCGGTACCGCCAGGCGACGAGCGCGACGCCAACGAGAGCGAGACGTTGGTCTCGTTCACCGCGCTCTCACCGAATCGCGCGTCCACGGCTCGCAGCTCCGGCAGCGTGATCCCGACGAGATCCTTCTTCTGCGCGAGTCGCTCGCGTACCAGGCGACCAACGATCTCGTGCGCCTCGCGGAACGGCACTCCCTGCCGGGCGAGATGGTCGGCGAGATCGGTGGCGGTCAGCATCCCGCGCTCCGTCGCGCGCCGCATCGCGTCGCGATCGAACCGAAGGCCACGCACGATGAGCGCGAGTGCCTCGAGCGCCGGGATGACCGCGGCCGCGTCGTAGAGGGGCACGCGCTGTTCCTGCAGATCGCCGTCGTACGCGAGCGGCAGTCCCTTGAACGTGGTGAGGACGGCGACGAGGTCGCCGATGATCCGGCCCGCGCGGCCGCGCACGAGCTCCGCGACATCGGGGTTCTTCTTCTGCGGCATGATGCTCGACCCGGTCGCGTGCTCGTCGGAGAACTCCGCGAACGCGAACTCGGCGCTCGTCCAGAGGACCAGCTCCTCGCCGAAACGCGAGGCATGGACCGCCGCGAGCGCGCACACGTACGCGAAGTCGGCGACGAAGTCGCGGTCGGCGACGGCGTCGATGCTGTTGCGAAAGGTGCGCTCCAGACCGAGCTCGCGCGCGGTCGAACTTGGATCGATCGGATACGGCACGCCCGCCAGCGCGCCAGCGCCGAGCGGCGACACCGCCGCGCGCTCCCGCGCCTCTTCCGCACGCACCCGGTCGCGCCGCAGGGCTTCAACGTGAGCGAGCAGATGGTGCGCGAGCGAGACCGGCTGCGCGCGCTGCAGGTGCGTATATCCCGGCATCACGGTGTCCACTTCCGTGGACGCCCGCTCGACGAGCGTTCGCGCCAGCGCGAGCAGGGCGGCGTCGAGACGATCGAGGAGCTCGACGACGAGCAGCCGAAGGTCGAGCGCGATCTGGTCGTTGCGGCTGCGGCCGGTGTGAAGCTTTCCGCCGAGGGCGCCGGTGCGCTCGGTCAGCACGCGCTCGATCGCCGAATGGACGTCCTCGGCGTCAGGGGGCCAGGGGAACGTCGCGTCGTGGATCTCGCGGGCGATGCGCTCGAGCTCTCGAACCAGAGTCGCCGACTCGTCCTCGGTGATGACGCCTTGACGCCCGAGCATGCGAGCGTGCGCGAGGCTGCCGCGCACATCGTGCGATGCGAGTCGTTTGTCGAGCTCGAGCGACGTGGTGAAGTCGCGCACCCGCGGGTCGAGCGCGCTCTCGAAGCGCCCCTTCCAGAGATCCTTTGTCACTTCGCCTTCTTCTTCGTCTTCGGCGCCTCGAGGGCCTTCCTCGGAATGTCGAGCATCGCCTCGCTTCCCTCGCCCCAGAGCGCCTGGGTCCGCGCCTGCGTGCGCAGCGGCAGTCCGAAGACGGTGATGAACCCCTCCGACGCTTTCTGGTCGAACTGGTCGCCCTTCCCGTACGTCGCGAGCGCGGTGGAGTAGAGCGAGTGCGGCGAGCGGCGGCCTGCGATCGTCGCCGTGCCGCGATCGAGACGCACGCGGATCTCGCCGCTCACGAAGCGCTGCGTGCTGCGCACGTACGCCGCGAGGTCTTGGTGATGCGCGGTGAACCAGAGGCCGTTGTAGACGAGGTCGGCGTACTCCTGCGCCAGCTTCGCCTTCAGGCGAAGCGTCTCCTTCGAGAGCACCATGTCCTCGAGCGCGTGGTGCGCGAGATGCAGGATGACCGCGGCCGGCGCCTCGTAGATCTCACGTGACTTGATCCCGACCAAGCGGTTCTCGATCTGATCGATGCGGCCGACTCCGTATCTCCCGCCGAGCTTGTTCAGCTCTTCGACCAGCTCGACGCCCTCGATCGCGTCGCCGTCGAGGCTGGTCGGAATTCCCTCGCGGAAACCGACGACGATCTCGCGCGGCTTCGTCGGAGCCTCATCGGCATCGACGGTCCACTGGAACACATCGCGCGGCGGGGCGCCCCAGGGATCCTCGAGGACACCCGCCTCGACCGAGCGCCCCCAGAGGTTCTCATCGACACTGTACGGGCTTTTCTTCGTGGCCTCGACGGGGATGCCGCGCTCGCGCGCGTACTCGATCTCCTCGTCGCGCGTCATGTTCATGCCGCCGCGCATCGGCGCGATCACCTTCAGATCCGGCGCGAGCGCGCCGACCGCGAGGTCGAAGCGCACCTGATCGTTCCCCTTACCGGTGCAGCCGTGCGCGACGAAGCGCGCGTTCTCCTCGCGCGCCGCATCGACGAGCAGCTTCGCGAGCAGCGGCCGGCCGAGCGCGGTCGCGAGGGGATAGCGCTCCTCGTAGAGCGCGCCGGCCTGCAGCGCGGGCCAAACGAAGAACCGCACGAAGATGTCGCGCGCATCCTGCACGATGGCCTTGCGCGCGCCGCTCGCGATCGCCTTCTTCTGGATCGCGCCGAGATCGCGTACCGACCCGAGGTCGCCGGTGCAGGTCACCACCTGGAAACCGTGCGTTTCTCGCAGCCAGGCCACCGCGACGCTCGTATCGAGACCGCCGGAGTACGCGAGGACGCAGGTCTCCCCCTTGTATTGCTGGGCGGTCATGCCTTCTCCTTCCGGACGATGCCGAACGCGGTGAGACGCGTGAGCAGGGAGCGGGCGTGCCGCTCGGTCGAGGTCGCGACGAACACGGTGTCGTCTCCCGCGAGCGTGCCGAGGATCTCGCTGAGACCCGACGCGTCGAGCGCCGCGCCCAGTGCGTTCGCCGTGCCCGGCGACGAGCGCAGCACGACCATGTTGGCCGCGACCGCGGCCTCGACCGGATAGTCCTCGCTGAAACGGCGCAGCCGATCGGGGCCGCCGCCCTGGCTCACCGCGGACGGCGGCGCGTAGATGTGCGCGCCGTCGCGGGCGACCTTCACCAGGCCGAGCTCGACGATGTCGCGCGACACGGTGGCCTGCGTCGCCGGGAAGCCCGCGGTCTTGAGCGCGCGGACCAGCTCCTCCTGGGTCGAGAGGCGGTGTTGCCGCACCAGGCGCACCAGGGCCTGCTGCCGGTGATGTTTGCGCGCGAGCCCTTCCCTCATGCGGCCGCCTCGAAGACGGTGCCCACCTGTTCGCCGGTCAGCAGCTTCTCGATCGCGTCGGCGCCGCGTGCGGCCACGATCGCGCAGCGGCAGCCGGCGCTCGCGGCGACGAGGCATGCCTCGACCTTGGGCACCATGCCGCCCTCGATCGTGCCGTCATCGACGAGCGTTTTCGCTCGCGCCGCGTCGAGCGTCGCGATGACCTTGCCGTCCTTCGAGCGCACGCCCGGGACATCGGTGACGAATACGAGCAGCCGCGCGCCGAGGCTGGCGGCGAGCGCGCCGGCAGCACCGTCGCCGTTCACGTTGAGGATCTCGCCGTCCTTCTTGTCCAGTGCGGCCGGCGCCACGACCGGCACGCGCCCCGCGTCGAGAAGCTCCTCGAGCAGCCCGCTGTCGACGAGCGTCACGCGGCCGACCAGACCGAGCTCCGCCTCCTCGCGCTCCGCGCGGAGCATCCCGCCATCGATGCCCGACAGTCCGACCGCGGGGACGCCGCGCGCGATCAGCGCAGCCACGACGCGGGCGTTCGCGAGGCCGGTCAGCGTCGCGAGCGCGACGTCGCGGGTGGGCGCGTCGGTCACGCGCAGTCCGCGAATGAAGCGCGTCTCGAGGCCAAGACGCCCCGACCACTCCGTCGCGAGCGGACCGCCGCCGTGGACCACGACGAGCGAATGCCCTGAGTCGTGGAGCGCGGCCACGACATCGAGCGCCGCGGCCTCCTCCCCCATGACGCTGCCGCCGATCTTGAGCACCAGGATGTCGCTCACGTCATGTACTCGGCGTTGATCCGTACGTACTCCGCGGAAAGGTCGCAGCCCCACGCGACCGCGTGACCGTCGCCGAGACCCAGCGTCACCTCGATCTCGACGGTGTCGGCGGCGAACAGCGCGCGCACGTCGGCATCGGCGACGACCAGGGGCGCGCCGTCGCGATAGACGAAGAGGTCGCCGATCCGCACGCTGGCGCGGCGGTCATCGACCCGCGCGCCGGAACGGCCCGCCGCGGCGAGCACGCGTCCCCAGTTTGGATCGCCGCCGTGGACGGCGGTGCGCACGAGATTCGAGTTCGTGATCGTGCGTGCCGCCAGTCGCGCGTCGGCGGCGGATTCCGCGCCGCGCACGCGCACCTCGAACACCTTCGTCGCGCCCTCGCCGTCGGCCACGATCATCCGCGCCAGGTCCGCGCAGACCGTGTGGATGCCCTCCTCGAACGCCGCGAGGTCAGCGCCCTTCGGCGCGACGCCCGACGCCCCGTTCGCGAGCACCAGCAGCGTGTCGTTCGTGCTGGTGTCGCCGTCGACGGAGATCGCGTTGAACGTCGTGTCCGCGGCATGCGAGACGATCCGTCGCAGATCGGCGGACTCCACCGCCGCGTCGGTCGTGACGAACGCGAGGAGCGTCGCCATGTTCGGGTGGATCATCCCCGCGCCCTTCGCGACGCCACCGATGCGCACCGTGCCCGCCGCGAGATGGACCTCCCGCTCGGTCACCTTGGGCCGCGTGTCCGTCGTCATGATCGCGCGAGAGGTGTCGTCCCAACCGGCTTCGGTCAGCGCGATCGCCGGCAGGACCGCGGCGATGCGCTCCACCGGCAGCTTGAAGCCGATGACGCCGGTGCTCGCGACCGCGATCTCGTATGGCGAGCACCGGAGGACGGCCGCGGCCGCCTCCGCCATCGCGATCGCGTCGCGCTCGCCCTGCTCGCCGGTGCAGGCGTTCGCGTTCCCGGAGTTCACGACGATGGCCCGCAATGGGCCGCGCTCGACGTGGCGTCGCGTCACGATGCAGGGCGCGGCGATGACCTGATTCGTCGTGAAGACCGCGGCCGCGACGCACGGCCGCTCCGACACGATGAGCGCCACGTCCAGCCGCTCGGGTCGGCCGTGCTTCACACCGGCCTTTGCCGCGCCGGCGCGGAAGCCGTGCGCGTAAGTGACGCCGCGCCCGTCGCTCACGGCCAGAGGGGCAGCGCCTCGAGACCCATCGTCTCGGGATAGCCGCGCATCGCATTCAGGTTCTGGATCGCCGACCCCGCGGCGCCTTTCACGAGGTTGTCGATCGCGCCGAACGCGACGAGGCGCCGGTTGGGCTCGTCGACGACGGCATGCACCAGGCACCAGTTGCTCCCGAGCGTCGCCTTCGTCGCGGGATACGAGCCCGTGACGCGCACGAACGGCTCCTCCGCATACGCCGTGGCGTACGCATCGGCGACGCGTGCCGCGTTCACGCCCTCACGCAGCGTCGCGTAACAGGTCGCGATGAGGCCGCGCGTCATCGGGATGAGGTGCGGCGTGAACGTCAGGCGCGGTGCGCGACCGGACATGACCTGCACTCCCTGCGCGATCTCCGGCGTGTGGCGATGCTTCGGGACGCCGTACGGCCGCACGCTCTCGTCGATCGTTCCGAAGAGATAGGCGTCGTCGATGTTGTGGCCCGCACCCGACACGCCCGACTTTGCGTCGACGACGAGGTCGTCCTCGACGAGGTTCGCCCGCAGAGCCGGCAGGAGCGCGAGGAGCGTGGCGATCGGATAGCAGCCCGGGTTCGCGACCAGGCGCGCGCCACGCACACGATCGCGCGTCAGCTCGGTCAGTCCGTAGACCGCTTCCTTCAGCAGCTGTGGCGCGGGATGCGTGTAGGCGTACCAGCGCTCGTAGTCCTTCGGATCGCGAAGGCGGAAGTCGCTGCCGATGTCGATGACCGCGCGCCCCTCGGCGAGCCAGGCGGGCGCGAGCTTCGCGGCCTCACCCGCCGGCAGCGCGGTGAAGACGACCTCGGCGTCGCCGGGATCCGCGCCGACAACGAGCGACGCTGGCGCGGCGTGGAGATGCGGCTGGATCTCGCGCAGCGGCTCGCCCTGACGTCCCCGGGCGACCGCCGCGACGAGCCGCGCCTCGGGGTGGCGCAGCAAGAGACGCGCGAGCTCCCCGCCCGCGTACCCCGTCGCCCCGACGATCGCCACCCGTACCGGCATGGCCGCATATTATGCGGCGAGCCGCATATTTATGCAATTGGCGTCGCGGCGCGGGCTACGACGCGAAGTCGAACGTCACCGTGACCTGGACCGTCCAGCCGGAGTTCGGCGGGCAGCAGCCCATCATCGGTGGCTGCGACGACGAGATCGAGCGGATTCCGCCGAGCTTCTTGCCGCTCGCGGACGCGAGCGCCTCGGCGTTGGTGCGCGCGTTCGCCACGGCGGCAATCGTCGCCTTGGCGAGATCTGCGGCGGACGGCTGGACGGTGCCATAAGGTGCGCCGCCCTTGCCGGCATTCGCATTGACCGTGGACGCGCCGTTCGCCGTCGCGGCGTTCATCGCGACGACGAGCAGTCGTATCGACGGGACATCCGCGGTCAGGTTGCCGTTGAGGCTGAGCGACGTGACCTGCGGTGGCTGGTTCTTGTCGACGATCGGTGAGGGTGGGCCCTTCGATGGCCCATACATGGGATTGACGCTCAGACCGGTCATGCGGATGCCTTCTACGGGCACGCCCGCTTTCACGAGGGCGCCCTTGATGCGGTCGAGCTTGGCCAGCATCTCGTCAGCGGCGCCCTGTACGCCGGCGGCGTCGATCGTCGACTGCACGCTGATATAGAGGGTCTGGGCGATCGCGAGCGGATCCGCCGACGACTGGGCGACGCCGATGCCGACAGCGGTGATCGAGGCGTCTGGAGCGGGCGCGGCGGCCTGCGACAGTACCGGACCGGACGCGACGGCGGGTGACACGAGGACCGCGAGACAAAGGACGGAAGCGATGAGTGCGGTGACGCGGAGTGCCGCTTTCACGAGTCCACCTCCTGAGGCTGACACCGTCAGGTTGGACTCCGCAGCTCATTGACGCGTCACATTCTCGGCGCGCAAGTACTACGAGCCGCTTCGTAGTTGGGGCGTCGATGCGCGGGTCGCCGCCGGCCGGTCTAGGGGAAGATCCCCCGTTTCTCGATCGCGCTCGCGACGCGCTCCACCGCGACGATGAACGCGGCCTCGCGCGGCGTGCAGTCGTACACCTTGGTCTTGGCGAGCACCAGGTCGCTCGCTCGGCGCATGTAGATCTCGAGACGCCGCTCGACCTCGTCGAGCTCCCAGTAGAACTGCGCGCGGCTCTGCACCCATTCGAAATACGACACGACCACGCCGCCGGCGTTCGCGAGGATGTCCGGCATGATCGTCACGCCTCGCTCCGCGAGCTTGCGATCGGCGTCCGCGGTGATCGGGCCGTTCGCGCCCTCGACGATGATCTTCGCGCGGACCTCGTGCTCGTTCGCCGAGGTGATCTGCCCTTCGAGCGCGGCGGGCACGAGCACGTCGACGTCCATCGCGAGTAGCTCGGCGTTGCTGATCTTCGACAGGCCGGGAAGCCCCTCGAGGAGTCGCCGCGGGTGTCGCTTCACGTGCTCGATCGCGGCCGGGATGTCTATCCCTTGCGGCGCCGCATAGCCGCCGCTCACATCGGAGACTGCGACGATCTTGCAGCCGGCTTCGGCCAGAGCCTTCGCGGTGACGCTGCCGACGTTCCCGAAGCCCTGTATCGCGACGCGCGTGTCTTCCGGACGTCGCCCCGCTCGCTTCAGCGCCTCGAGCGTGACGAACGCGACGCCGCGTCCCGTCGCCTCGGTCCGCCCGCGCGAGCCGCCGAGCTCGATCGGCTTGCCGGTGACGACCTCCGGGGAATGCTGTCCGGTCATCATCGTCACGGTGTCGACGATCCACGCCATCGTGGACTCGTCGGTGTTGACGTCGGGCGCTGGGATGTCGCGCTCCGGGCCGATGATCGGAAGGATCGCCGCGGTGTAACGCTTCGTGAGACGTTCGACCTGGCGGCGCGTGAGCTTGTGCGGATCGACCGCGACGCCGCCCTTCGCCCCACCGAGCGGCAGGTCAGTGACAGCGCACTTCCAGGTCATGAGCATCGCGAGTCCCTCGACCTCTTCGAGGGTGACCCCTGGGTGGAAGCGGATTCCGCCCTTGCCCGGACCGCGTCCGGTCGAATGCTGCACGCGGTAGCCCGTGTAGACCTCGAGCTGACCCTCCTCGAGCATCACTGGCACCGAGACGATGAGCGTGCGCTCCGGCGTGCTGAGGAACTTGTGCATCCCGGGATCGAGGTTCAGCGCGCGCGCCGCGCTTTCGAGCTGACGCAGGGCCGAGTCGCGGAGCTCGTGGCCCGGGTGGATCGGCGCGGCGGTGCTGAGTGTCATGAAAAGCGCTTTTCGTACATCGTGGTCGGCGGGTCCGGCACGTATCCGAGCTTGCGGTTGATGCCGCGCATCGCCGCGTTCTGCTCGTCGTTCGTCGTGCCGAACAGCTTCACGCCACGGGCACGAAGCTCGCGCAGCGCACGGAGCTTCAGCGCGAGCGCGAGGCCCTTGCCGCGCTCCTCACGCGCGACGCCGGTGAAGTTCGTATACGCCGCGCCGTTCTCCTTGACCACCGTCGCAGTCATCGCGACCGGATGGCCGTCGCGCAGCGCGTAGACGGTGCTCGGCGGATCCTGGCCCGGTCCCTCGAAGAACATGCGCTTCGCGATCTCGAACGGAGGCGGCTGGTCCGGCATCGGCGTCGGCGACGGGACGTCGCGCGCTATCGCCCAGATGACGGGCAGCAACTCGCGCTGGAACGCTTCGAGATCGGCCGCGCGCTCCTTCAGCAGATCGGCGTAGGTCGCCAGGCGAACACCCGCGCGGCGGGCGATCTCGTCCGGATCATCGAAGGCGGAGGCGTCGAACGACGGCACGTCGATGTACGCATCGATGCGCTCGTGATACGCGCGGAACCCGACGGCCTCCGCGAAACGTCCCCCCTCGGGCTCGTCGCCACGCACCGCCGCGACGAGACGCTTTGCCTGATTGGTCCGCGCATGGTCGTCGAGCGGCTCGAGCAGCGACCGCGCGATTCCGCGACGCCGCCACTCGGGCGCGACGCGCAGACGAACACGCCACGAGCCATCCGGCGATGCGAAGAGCCCGCCGTTCCCGGTGGATCCGACCGCCTGGATCTCGCCGCTGCGGCCTTCGATGATCAGGGTCAGCCGGTTGGGCTCGGGGCTGACCTCGTGCGCCCTCCGTTCTAATGCCGGGGACATCCAGCTGCTCGGAGTGGCCCAGCGATTCTGGAACTCCGCGACGCGCTCGATGTCGGCATCCGCGCTCGCACGCACGTGCAGCTCAGGTGGGAGGCGCTTCGCGACGGCGGCGAGATCGGTGGTCACGAAGCCGCAGACTACAACCGATGAGCGACGAGGACACCCGTTTCATGCGACGCGCGCTGCGTCTCGCGGCGCGCGCCGCCGGACGCACGAGCCCCAACGCGATGGTGGGCACGGTCGTGGTGCGCGGCGGTGAGATCGTGGGTGAGGGATTTCACCGCGCCGCCGGCGAGCCACACGCGGAGGTGAACGCGCTCGCAAAAGCGGGTGACGTCGCGCGCGGCGCGACGCTGTACACGACGCTCGAGCCGTGCGTGCACCACGGCCGCACGCCGCCATGCGTCGACGCGATCCTCAAAGCCGGGGTGCGCCGCGTGGTCGCGGCCATGCGCGACCCGGATCCGCGTACGGATGGCAAAGGGTTCCGGCAGCTGAGGGCCTCCGGTGTCGAGGTCGAGCAGGGCGTCCTCGAAGCGGAGGCCCTGCGCCTCAACGAGGGCTTCGTGAGCCGCGTGCGCCGCGGTCGCCCGTTCGTCGTCGTGCAGCTCGCGACGACCCTCGACGGCCGCGTGAGCGCGCCCGGCCGCCGCTCTCTCGTCGGCAAGCGCGCGCTCCGTGAAGTGCACCGACTCCGCGATCGATCGGACGCCGTCCTCGTCGGCGTCGGCACCGTCCTCGCCGACGATCCCGCGCTCACGGTGAGCGAGGTCACCGGCCGCGACCCGCTTCGGGTCATCGTCGACACCGAGGCGCGCACGCCGCCGACGGCGAAGGTCGTCCGCGCCAAGGATCCGCAGCACACCGTGCTCTTCGTCGCACGCGACGCCGATGCGCGGCGCACGAACAAGCTCCGCGAGGCGGGCGTGCTGCTCACGACGCTGCCACGCGCCGACGGCGGACTCGACCTCGGGGCGGCGATGCGCTGGCTGGGAGAACATGGCGTGAACACGGTGTTGTCGGAAGCCGGACCGCGCGTCGCTGGTGCGCTGGTGCGCGGGGGGCTCGCCGATCGGCTCATGATCATCACCGCGCCGATCGCCGGCGGCGACGGACCGCCCGCGCTCGCGGGGGTCACCGACGTCGCCGAGCTGAAGAACGTGCGTGTCCGTCGCCTCGGGGAGGACGTCTCCGTCGAGGGAGACCTCTAGGAGATGTTCACCGGCATCGTCGAGGAGCTCGGTACCGTGCGTCACGTGAGTCAGACGAAGTCGGGCTCCCGGCTCGAGATCGCATGCGCGCGTGTCCTCGAGCGCCTTTCGGTCGACGACAGCGTGAACGTCGCCGGCGCGTGTCTCACGGTGATCGACCGCGACGACCGCGGCTTCGCGTCCGACGTCGCGGCGGAGACCATCGCGCGCACGACGCTGGGCACGCTTCTGCGCGGCAGCCGCGTGAATCTCGAGCGCGCGGCGACGCCCCAGACCGCGCTCGGTGGTCACTTCGTCCAGGGTCACGTCGATGAAACCACCAAGCTGGTCGCGCGCCGCGCGGAGGGCCAGGGCGCGCGCCTGCGATTCGCTCTGCCGAAGGCCACGGCGCGTTACGTCGTCATGCGAGGCTTCATCACCGTCGACGGCGTGAGCCTCACCGTCGCGGGCCTCGGCAAGACCTACTTCGAGATCGCGCTCATGCCGCACATCGCCGAGCGCACCACGCTCGGCGCAGTCGGCGTCGGCGAGCCGGTGAACGTCGAGGTGGATATCGTCGCGAAGTACGTAGAGCGTTTGCTACGCAGGTCGTGATACCTAGCGCGTCGCGTTCTGCCACCAGCTGGTCGCGGCTTTGAGTAGCTGACCGTCCGTCCCGCCCGCGACGTAGTGATCGATGGTCGTGACCCAGCGACCTCCGCTGAAGATCACGGTGACACCGAAGCCTTCGAGACGACCCGGACCCTGGCTCTTCTGCACGTCGGTGACCTCGGACCACTTCTTGTCGACGCCGACGATCGGCAGGGGGACGACGTCGCGCAGCCCATTGCTGTCGATCACGAGCGTCGACGCGACCGTCGGCGCGAATGCGGCGAAGCCGAGGAACAGCGCCGCGGCGGCGACGGAAGTGCCGAGCAGGAGACGCGCGAGCTCCCGTGTCGCAAAACGCATCGCGCGCGGACCGGTCGTGTGCCAGCCGCGCGCCGCCCCGCGCGCCCAGGAGAGCGCCGTCAATCCGAGGCCGAGGCGCAGCACCAGACGCGTGAGCAACGCTGACAGCCCGACGGCCATCACGAAGCTGCGCACGTCGAGCCAGGAGGCGCGGGGCTGAATAACGAACGCACCGGACCCGGCGGGGGGCCGGATATCCGATAGCAGGTTGACGATCACCGGGAGCGTGAACAGCCCCGCCACGAAGATGAACGCGAACAACGCACCGGCGACCGCGGGGACGAAGGGATCGTCGCTTTCGGAGAAGTCACCCTTCACGCGCTCGAGCGCGTTCTCGTATTCGAGCCACGACGTCGCGTGGTAGTTGAAGGTCTGCGCGCGCATGTCCTGCATCACCTTCGCGACGTACTGCGCGAGGCCGGGCTCGGTCGCGCCTTCGATCGAGACGACCAGTGCGCGGGTCAGCTTTTCGACGTACGGCTTCAGCGTCGTGCTTTCCTTCGTCTTCACGAGCTTTTCACGGTCAGCCTCGGTCTTGATCACCAGGCGACCGCGGTTGTACTGCACCTCCTTGACCTCGCTCCACGTATACGCGGTCCCGGTGCGTGGGCCCACGAGCGCGAGTCCGATCGGCGCGAGCTCCAGGCGCGCGCGGCCGAACAGGCCGAAGCGGACATCCATCCGAATGACGGCGGGATGCTTTCCGATCGTCGCCATGAGCTCGAGGTAGGCCGGCGGTTTCGCTGCCGCCACGGGCGCGGTGAGGACGGGTGGAACGAACGGCTTGGGGACCGGCGGCACCCACGCTGGGGCCGGCGTCGGCGCAGTCGTTTGTGCGGGCTGTCCGCGCTTCGCGGCCTTCTGCGCCTCGCGCTCGGCCTTCTGCGCCTCGCGCTCGGCGATCTTCGCTTCGGCCTCGTCGATCTTCGCCTGTGCCGCCGCGAGCTTCGCGTTCCGCTTTGCGTCTTCCTCCGCGACCTTCGCCGCCTTGACCGCGTTCTCCTCCGCGAGCTTTGCGGCCTTCTTCGCCTCTTCGATCGCGCGCAGCGCCGCTTTCTTGTCCTGCTTGGTCGTCGGCGCGACCGTGGGCGCGACGGGTGTGAACGAGGTCGGAGCGGACGGGACGCTGAACGGACTGTTCGGCGATGTGAACGGGCTCGGTGCCGCGGTCGGCGCGTGCTGTGCGGCGGCCGAAGTCCATGACGGAGCAGTGGTCGGTGCCTCAGGCGCCGCCGGCGCCGCCGCCGACGGAGCGAACGAGAAAGGCGAGTTCGGCGAGTTGAAGATCGACGGTACCGCCGGCGCTGGGGGCGGGGCCGGTCGCGGCGCAGCGGGCGGTGGGCTCGTGAACGGGTCGGGGTACTCCGGGATCGTGCTCGCTGCTGCCGAAAACGGATTCGGTGGTGGCATGTACTGCGACTGCTGCGCCGGCTGCCACTCCGGCGTGAGCGGTGGCGAGGCGGTCGGGTCCGGCGTTTCCTCCGCCTTTTCCTGCCCAGGTGGAGGCGGAACAAGGCCGAGCGCGACGAGGCGAGGGTCGTCCATTCCCTGTTGAACGTTAGGGCACGCGGGATGCGACGGCGAGCCCCCCGGATGGAAGTGCGAACGATGGCGACCGGAAAGACACGCGCCGGTCAGCGCGCAGGCTTCGCGAGCGGCGCTCGAGATGGTCGCGCGGCGTCAGGCGCTCACACGTCCACCATCGAGCGCGCGTCGCTGCGCGCGCAAGGCAGCGAGCGCCTCGTCGCGCTCGACGCGGTAGAAGCGGAGCGACTCGCCCGGCATCCGCTGCGCGACCTTGCCGAGGTCAGCGGCGATCACGGTGGCGATGACCGGATATCCACCGGTCGTCCCGTGATCGGCGAGCAGCACGATCGGCGCGCCGCCGCGCGGCACCTGTACCGCGCCCGCGACGAGGCCGCAGCTCTGGAGCTCGCCGGGTCGCGGCGCGATGGGCACGCCACCGAGGCGCACGCCTTGCCGGTCGCTCGCGGGCTCGACGACGAACGTCGCGGCGAAGAAGCGCGCGATCGCCTCCGCGTCAAAGCGACCGTCGTGCGGTCCGGCCATCGCGCGAGCCTGACCGTCGTACGTGATCGGGTCGATACGATGCGCGGCGTCCTCGGCTCCCGCGTCCGTGTCGCCGAGCGGTAGCACGTCGCCGGAGCGAAGCGGCGCGCCGACGCCCGCGGGGAGATACGACGCGCGCGATCCGAGGACAGGCGCTGTCGCGATGCCGCCGCTCACGGCGAGATAGCCGAACCGCGTGCGCTCGCCGAGGTTGACCGTCACGACCTGTCCGGCGCGTACGAAGACCGAGCTCCAGCCGGGCAGCCGCGAGCGCGTCGTCAGCGAGACGTCGCGTCCGGTGACCGCGACCACACGCGCGTCGTCGCAGCTGAAGCGGAACGGCGCGCCGATGATCTCGATCCCGGCCGCATCGTCCGCGTTGCCGACGAGCGCGTTGGCAGCGGCAAGTGCGAACGCGTCCGCCGCGCCGGCGGGCGGAACTCCCGAGCGCAGATGCCCGAAGCGCCCGCGGTCCTGCACGGTCGATCGCAGACCGGCCTCGTTGATCCGGATCACAGCGGCACGAAGCGCACGCGATCGCCGGCGCGGATGCGGACCGGCTCGGCCGCGCTCGGATCGAACATCGCGAGCTCGGTGCGGCCGATAAGCTGCCACCCGCCGGGCGACGCCAGCGGATACACACCCGTCTGGCCGTCGGCGATCGCGACGGTCCCGGCAGGTATCCGTTCGCGCGGACGCGCGTGACGCGGCGCGACGATCCGCGGATCGAGCCTCCCGCAGTAGGCGAATCCGGGCATGAATCCGAGGAAATAAGCGGTGTACTCGCGCCCCGAGTGCAGGGCGACGAGCCGCTCGACGCCGAGCTGCGAGCGTTCGGCGGTCGCGGCGAGGTCGGGACCGTCGTACGTCGTCGGGATCTCGATGAGGCGGCGCGGCTCGTTCACCGCGAGCGCCGTGAACTCGCCACGCGCCAGCAGCTCGTTCGCGAGCCTCTCCGCCTCGGTCGGCGCGACGCGCAGCGGATCGAAGCGCAGCAGCGCGGACGTGTACGCGGGGACGGCCGGACCGAAGGCGAAGATGGACTCCCAGGTGTCCGCGATGCCGCGCGCCCAGCCCACGACGTTCTCCTGGAATTCGTCCCCGAGCTCGACGAGCAGCGCGGCTTCGCCGAACGGAACGACACGCGGCTTCACGTCCAGATGATCGCGGCTCGCACCTCGACTCCCGCGGCGACGAGCGCCGCGCGGACCGCGGCGGCGATCGCCGGCGCTCCGGGCGTGTCGCCGTGAAGACACAGAGTGTCGACGGTCATCGCGACGAACGAACCATCGTGCGCGCGCACGCCGCCGTCGCGCACGAACGACAGCGCCTGCTTCGCGGCGGCCTGTGGATCGGTGTGCAGCGCCCCCGCGAGCTTGCGCGAGCGCAGAGTGCCATCGGGCTCGTACGCGCGATCGGCGAAGCCCTCACGCACCACGCGAAGACCAGCGTCCAGCGCGATGTCCGCGAGCACCGACTTCGGCGCCGCGAAGAGCGCCACGTCGGTGGGCGCCGGAAAGACCTCTTTCACGCCCGCGACGATCGCCCGCGCGATCCCCTTGTCGCGCCAGGCCTGGTTGTACAGCGCCCCGTGCGCTTTGACGTGCGAGATCTTCAGGTCGCGATCGACGGCGCGCAGCGCGCGGATCTGACGCGCGACCTCTGCACTGAGGTCGTCGGGCGACATGGGCATCGGGTCGCGTCCGAAGTTCTCGCGATCCGGATAGCCCGGATGCGCGCCGATCGCCACGCCGTACCGCCGCGCGAGCGCGACCGTCTCGCGCATCGTCGACTCGTCACCCGCGTGCGCGCCGCAGGCGACGTTCGCCGACGTGATGAGCGGCATGAGCTGCGCGTCCGTGCCAGCGCCTTCGCCGAGGTCGCTGTTGAGGTCGATCCTCCTCACTCCCATTGCTCGTCCCGAAGTATGCGGATGGAACGGACGCCGCGACTCAGCGGAAGGCCTCGGCGTAACGCCGCTCCTCTTCGGTCAGTGGCTCGGCAGCGCGGGAGCCCGCGCATTTGAACCAGATCTCGTTCTCGATCCAGAAGCGGTAGAGGAACTCCGAGAACGACTCCGCACACACGCTCATGCCGCCGTCGGCAGGCTCCCAGCGGTCGAAGGAAGCACCATCGACCTCGAAACCGAGGGCCGACTCCGTCACGACGACAGCCTCCGAGCGATCGGCGCCGACGTACAAGAGCCAGTGGAGCACCCACTGTTGATCGGACAGGAAGTGGATCAACGACCCGCCGCCGGGGACGTCGACGGGGAACTGTCCGAGGTCCAGGTAGCAAAGCGTGCTTGAGCGGACCCGGAGACGTGGCTCGGGGTCGCTGACGAACGTCCGGAATGCGCGCGGAAGCTCGAGCCTCCGATCGCGCAGAAGCTCACCGAGTTCGACGGCGGTCGCCGCGCGCTCAGGCGTTGGACCGGCCGGGTCCGCGTTGCCCAGTGACCCGGACACCGTCGGCGCGGCGCGAAGCCAATTCAAGTCGTCGTCGAGTGGGCGCTCGATGCGCGGCAGGTCCGCGAACACGAACGGCGAGTACGTCGCGAACGGCGTCAGATGTTCCCGATAGCCGGGAAGATCTGTCGACCACCAGACTCGCGGCAGCGAAGGGAGTGCCACCACCGCCGCAGAGCCTAGCCGTCTCTGCGCTAGATAAAGAGTGGCGCGAGCACGAGCGTGATCGTCGCGAGCAGCTTGATCAGGACGTGAAGGCTCGGGCCCGCGGTGTCCTTGAAGGGGTCTCCGACGGTGTCGCCGACGACGGCCGCCGCATGCGCCGGGGTGCCCTTGCCCAGGACCCGGCCCTTGTCGTCCTTCAGCATCCCCGACTCGATGTACTTCTTCGCGTTGTCCCAGGCGCCGCCGCCGTTGTTCAGCACGGTCGCGAGGATCACGCCGGCCATCGTGCCGACCATCAGCAGCGCCGCTTCGGCCTCGGCCTTGAGCAGGACGCCGACGACGATCGGCGCACCAACCGCGAGCAGGCCGGGCGCGATCATGTTGCGCAGCGCTGAGGCGGTGGTGATGTCCACGACGCGCGCGTAGTTCGGTTCCTCGGTGCCGGCCATGATCCCGGGGTGCTCGCGGAACTGCGTGCGCACCTCTTCGATGATCGCGGCGCCGGCGCGACCGACCGCGCGGATCGCGAGGGACGAGAACAGATAGACGAGCATCGCGCCGAGGAAGCCGCCGAGGAAGACGTCCACCTTGGCGAGGTCGACGGTCTTGAACTCTTTCCCGGTCAGCTGCGCGACCTTGTCGAGATACGCGGAGAACAGGAGGAACGCGGCGAGCGCGGCTGAGGCGACCGCGTATCCCTTCGTCAGCGCCTTAGTGGTATTGCCCGCCGCGTCGAGGCGGTCGGTCCGCTCGCGCGTCTCTTCCGACGCCCGCGCCATGGACGCGACACCGCCCGCGTTGTCCGTGATCGGGCCGAAGGTGTCCATCGCCAGGATGAACGCTGCGCTCATCAGCATGCCCATCGTGGCGACGGCAGTGCCGTAGATGCCGCCGTGCGGCAGGCCTGTGGTCTGACCCCATTGGTCGCCGAGCCAGTGAGAGATGAACAGCGCGATCGAGATCGTGATCGCTGACGACGCCGTGGTCTCGAAACCTACCGCGACGCCCGAGATGATGGTCGTGGCCGGACCGGTCTTCGCGGCCTCGGCGATCTCCTTCACCGGTCGCCAGTTGCCGGAGGTGTAGTACTGCGTGATGTAGACGAAGGCGAGGCTGGTGAGAATGCCGACCACGCCGGCGCCGAAGAAGTAGAGGGCGCCACCCTTCTCGTTGAGCATCTGGTTCGTGACCAGATACATGCCGACGATCGAGAGGACGATGGTGATGTAGTAGCCGGAGTTCAGCGAGCCCATCGGATCGCGCTTCTCGTTGCCGCGGACGGTGAAGATCCCGATGACGCTGGCGATGAGGCCGAAGCCACGGACGACGAGCGGGAAGACGATCCAGGCAACGTTCTGGGTCACGGTGTAGATCGCGACGCCCAGGATCATCGCCCCGATGTTCTCCGCGGCGGTCGACTCGAAGAGGTCGGCGCCACGACCGGCGCAGTCACCGACGTTGTCGCCGACCAGGTCCGCGATCACCGCGGCGTTCCGCGGGTCGTCCTCGGGGATGCCCGCTTCGACCTTGCCGACGAGGTCCGCGCCAAGGTCGGCGGCCTTGGTGTAGATACCACCACCGAGCTGGGCGAAGAGCGCGACGAACGACGCGCCGAAACCGAAGCCGACGATGGTGAACGGCGCCTCGTTCGGCTTCTGGAAGCCGCCGTAGGCGATGAACATCACGAACACGCCGATGAGCGAGAGTCCGACGACGAGGATGCCGGACACGGCGCCGCCACGGAGCGCGATCCGGAGCGCATCGCCGATGCTGTGCTGCGCCGCCGACGCCGTGCGCAGGTTCGACTTGACCGCGACGAACATGCCGACGATGCCCGAGGCCATCGAGCACACGGCGCCAACGAAGAACGCGATCGACGTGCGGATCGCCAGCTCCAGTGGCTGCACGCCGGGGGCCGACTCGAAGAAGTAAATGACGACGCCGATGAGCACCATGCCGCCCAGCGCGAGAAGGAAGATCGTGCGGTACTGGCGCTGGATGAATGCGACGGCCGCCACGTAGATAGCGCCGGCGACCTTCTGCATCTCGGGTGTCCCGATCGGCGAGCGGAGGACGTCGTACGCGAAGTAGCCGGCGACGAGGACCGCGACCAGTCCGGAGAAGGGAACGACCCAAAGCAGGGGTTGCGCGTCCAAAAAGAGCCCTCCGCTACACCGAAAAGTGAATTTACAAGAAGCAAGCGCCCGCCCCGACGGAGGGGGCCGCAGCGCTTCAGCGGCAGTTTAGGGCAGGACGGCGCGAGCGGGCAAACCGGCTATCGTTCGGGACATGCCCCCGCAGAAAGCTTCGAAGAGCGCACCCAAGGCCGACGCGTCCGAGAAGCAGAAGAGCAAGGACCGCGACTGGCTGACCACCAGCGAGCTCGCCCAGCGGATCGGCTGGCGCGAGCACGCGCTGCGCGACGCGCTGCGCGGCAAAGATCTGCCGGGCGTCCGCCGCACCTCGTTCGGCTATCACGTCGAGGCGTCGGCCGTGGACGAGATCAAGAAGGCCCTCGGCGAGGCTCCGCCGAAGGGGAATAGCTCGCTCAAGACTCCCGTTCGGAACTAGCGCCCGGGCCTAGGCGTGCTTGCGCAGGCGCGCCGGCAGGATCTTGAGCTCCTCCCGGTACTTCGCCACCGTCCGCCGCGCGAGCTTGATGCCGTGTTTGTCGGCGAGCTTCTCGACGATCTCCTGGTCGGAGAACGGTCGCCCCCCGTCCTCGGCCTCGATGATCCCCTTGATGACGTCCTTCGTGCCGAGCGAGGCGGTGAAGAACATCGCGAACGGGACGACCTGACCGCTCGGGAGCAGGACGAACTTGCCGGCGGTCGCGCGGCTCACGGTCGACTCGTGCATGCCGATCCGCTCACCCACCTCTGCGCGCGTCAGCGGACGCAGCGACTGGATGCCGTGCTCGAGGAACTCGTGCTGGCATTCGACGATGACCTCGGTGATCCGCAGGATCGTCTGTCGGCGCTGATTGATGTTGTCGATGAAGAACTTCGCGCGCGTGACGTACTCACGGATGTGCTGCCGGTCGTCGTCGTTCATCGGCACGGTACTGGTGCTGCCGTCTTTGCGCGCCGCCTGGAGCTGCGCGATGAGCTGTCGATAGACGGGATTCACACGCAGGGAGAAGCGCCGTGACTCGATGACCTCGACCTCGTACTGGCCGTTCTCCGATTTCGTGATGATCACGTCGGGGCGGAGGCCGACCTCGCGGCCACCGATGCTCGTGCCGTCGGGCCCCGCGGCGAAGCCCTGCGCCGGATGCGGGTTGAGGTTGCCCGCGATGTAGTCGAGCGCAGCCTGGACCTCGTCACGCGTGATATGGAGCGCCTGTGCGACGTCACCGAACTTGTGCTCCCCCATCTCGCGGAAGTGGTCGGAGACGATCTCGCGCACGTGCGGCGGAACTTCCTCGCCGATCTCCTCGAGGTGCTGCATCTGGATCATCAGGCACTCGCGAACGTCTCGCGCGCCGATCCCCCACGGCTCGACGGATTGGATCGCGCGAAGCGCGCGCATCGCGTCCGCGGCCGAGACCTTCATCGTGGCTGCCGCGTCTTCGATCGTGACGCCCGCATCGAGGTAGCCGACCTCGTTGATGTTGCCGATGAGGTACTCGGCGACCGGGAGCAGGCGCGCGGGAAGCAAGACGCGCACGTTCCACGACAGCCACTCGGCGAGGGTCTGCTCCGATTCGGCGCGGACGACGGGGTCGAACTCGTCGCCGTCGTCGTCGCGCTGCATGAGGCTCGAGCCCTCGAGAGGCTCAGTCTCCGGATCGTTCTGTCGCGGTGCCTTCGCGAGGCCGAAGCAATTGAGGCACACCCGTCCTGGTAGCGGCTGCCCGCACAACGGACAGACCTGCTGCTCCTCGAGATCGAGCGCCGGGTTTTCCTGCAGCTCCTGATTGATGACGTCCTGAAGTTCGAGTGATGACAGCTGCAAGATCGCGTTGGCGGCGATCTGTTTCGGAGTGACCTTCAGTTGCTGCTGCGGCAGTAAGCGCAGATCCACTTGGGCTACCTTAACCGAATGGTCGTGCGAGCCGAACTGATCCTCTTCGTGGTGGCCCTTTCGCTCGCGGCGCTCGCGTTCGCGTTCGTCATGCCGCATAGAACGTTCCGCTGGCGGATCCCATTCGCCGCGGCCTGCTGCCTTATCGCGGGGCTCGCGCCACTCCTTATGTATGTCGCGCTTGAACCCCAGCGTGCCCGCGGACGCGCGCTGTGGGAGTGGTCCGCGGTAGGGGGGCCGACCATACAAGCCTCGTATCGCCTGGACGGTCTCGCCGCCCTCGGCGTCGGCATCGGCGCCCTGTACGTCGCCGCCGCGCTGGTGGCGACGACGCGTGTGAGTGCGCGTCACCAGCTCTTGCGACCGGTGATCCTCCTGAACGGGCTCGTCTTCATCACGCTGGCGGTCACCGACGACCTCATCGCCGACATCGTCGTCCTCGGCGCCCTCGCGGCGCTCACGTCGTTCATCGCCATGCTCGTTTCGCCCGCGGCCGCGGTCGCACGCATCACCGGATATCTCGCGGGCGGCGTTCAGGGTTTTGTCGTGGCTGGACTCCTCGTGTCGCGATTCGGTGGCGCATCGTTCCGCTTCGACACGATCTCGCCCGATGCGGTGACGCCGGGCGTTGTCGTCGCGGCCTCGCTCGGCGCTGCGCTCTTCGCGGGTCTCTATCCGTTCGTGCCGTGGGGATATCGCAGCGAAGAAGCCGGCGAGCGCGAGAGCCTTCGTGGACTGCTCACGATGCCGGCGGGACTCGGCGCGACGCTCGTGCTCTGCCGGATCCTCGGTGTGACACGCATCGATCTCGCCACCCTCGGGCTCCCCGCGATCGTCTCGCCGACACTCATCGCGATCATCGTCGCCGCGCTCGCGCTCCGGTTCATCATGCGGCGAAGCAGGCCGGGTCTACGACGACGCATCGCGGTCTCGGTGCTGGTGCTGGTGTTCATCCAGGCCTATCCGTTCCTGCACTGGAGCCACCTCATCCTCATCGCGACGCTGTTGACCATCGCGTACGCCGCGGCGGTCTCGCTCGCGTTGCCGGAGCAGTGGGCCATCTCGCGCTACGACGTCGTGCTCGCCGCGCTCTGGATCGCGCTCGCGACGGGATCACCGACCGCGCTCGCCGGCGCGCTGGTCGTCCTCGCGGGCGGCGGGCTCGCGGCGGTGTCGGACGCCTTCTGGATGCCACCGCATCGTTCGTACATCACCTTGATGGCGAGCTCGACGGTGATCGTTGCGGGCGCATTGACGCTCGCACTCGGCGCGTTCGAAGCGCCCGATCTCGTGACGGTCGCGCTCGCCGTCATCGCCACAGCGACGGTCGTCGGCCTCGAGCTGGCCCACGCGGGCAGAAGGCTCAGCGTCGCGGCTGTCCCGTCGGACCTCGACGTAGCGGCGTCGATCGCGTCCTTCCTGGGCACGATCATGGTCCTGCTTGCGCTCGCGCTGCCGCTGCTCGACGCGATGTCCGAAGCCTTCGGCCGTCCGAACACGCGAAGGCTCGACGAGTTCGTGACCCTCGTGCCGGTCGTCGCGGTCGTTGCGACCCTGCTCGTCGTCGCGGCACGCACGGTGCGCGCGTTCCTCCCCGAGCTGACCACCCTCAGCGCGCGTCTCGATGCGGTGGTCAGCGCCGCGGACCCGGTGCCGATCGCGGCGGCGTCCTTCCGCGCTCTCGCCGGATCCGCGACCGCGGCATCCGGCGTCTTCGCGTTGTTCGAGGAACGCGCCGGGGTCTGGCTCGCGCTCATGCTCATCGCGACGCTACTGGTCTGGTCCGTGCGCTGATGTTGCTGCTCGCGATCGTCGCGATCACCACGCTCGCGGCGAACAGCGCACGCCAGCTCCGCTACACAGCGGTCGCGTTCTTCGCCGTCGCGCTGGCCGCACATCTCATCGACGACGGAACACTCGCGGCGGCACAGGTCCTGGTCTCGGCAGCCGCGGCGCTCGTCGCCTCCGCGATCCTCTTCGTCGCCGCGCGGGATCGGCGGTTCGGCGAGGATCCCGGTTGGCGTCTGTGGATCGCGACGATCGTCGCGGCTGCGACAACGGCGGCGGCGTTCGTGTTCCTGCGCCCTCAGACCGGCGATGAGATCAACACGAACCTTCTCGGTCCGGACCCGAGCGGCGTGACGACCGACGTCGCGGCCTTCTGGCTCCTGTCGTCGGGCATCGCGATCCTGCTGACCGCGCGCGGTGCGGTTCGCGGTTCGCTCGGCGCGCTCCTCATGCTCACGGGCACGCAGCTCCTCGTCCAGCAGGTGCCCGGTCCGCATCTCGCGCTGACGCTGCTCCTGTCGTGGCTCCAGGTCGTCGTGGCGCTGGCCGGCGCGTTCCTGATCGTCAATCAGCGGGCGGCCCGCGAAGCATGATCGAAGTCGTCGCGCTCCTCGGTGTCGCGGCGCTGGTCGCGTTCGGCGTGCGCAAGCGCCTCGCGGTCGTGGGGACCGTCACCCTCGCGGCGCTCGCGGCCGCGATCGCGATCGTCGTGCTGATGCCGATGGACGCCTCAGGCGAAGTGCTCGAGCTCCCGTGGCACATGTCGGAGCTCGCGCGTCTCGCGGCGGTCGTGCTGCTCGGAACCCTCTGCCTACTGGTGCTCGCGGTCTGGGTCGACGAGCCGGCGTACAACTTCTTCCCCACCGCCCTCGTCGTTGCCGCGGCCGTGCTCGCGGTGCTCGTGCTCACCACGCCGATCGCGATCTATGGAGCGTTGCTGCTCGCTTTGCTCGTTCCGGTGGGCTCGTTCACGTTCCAGGTGCATCGCAACCGGAGCGCGGAGGCTGCCTATCGCCACTTCAGCTTCGTCGCGCTCGGTGGTTGTCTCGGCCTGTCCGCACTCGCGCTGTCCGCCAGTCTTGGACGCGATCAGCCGCCTTCGACGTTCGTGCTGCTCGTCGTGATCCTTGTCGTCGCGTTCGCGCTCAAGCTTGCGGCCATCCCGTTCCACACGCACGCGGCGCTCCTCGCTTCCGAGGTTCCCGCATCGGCCTTGGCGCTGTACTTCGGGGTCCTCGTGCCCACGACGTTCATCGCGTTCGCGCTGATCCTCGTTCTCTCCGGTCTGCTCCCCGCCATCGTGTCCATCGGAAAGGTGCAGGACCTGCTCCTCGCGCTCGGGATCACGTCGGCGCTGGGCGGCGCGTTCCTCGCGACCGGGTCGACGGAGCTGCGCCGCGTCGCGGTCTACTCGGTGATCGCGAACCTCGGCCAGGCGCTCGTCGGGATCGCAACGCTGTCAGGTCCGGGGATCATCGGCGCCATGGCGATCGCGCTTGTGACCGGCTTGGCGGCGACGCAGCAGCTCCTCGCGGCCGGGACGCTCGAGCGCCGCGCGGGCGCGGACCGGCCGAGCGCGACGACCGCGCCGCTCGCCGCGCTCGCCTTCGTCGTCGGTGGATTCGCGATGATCGGCGCGCCGCCGCTCGTCGCGTTCCCGGGACACTTCTTCGTCGAGCTCATCGCGTACTCGTACTCACCGTGGATGGGCACCGCGCTCGTCATCGCGACGCTCGGCGTCCTCGTCGCGCAGCTGCGCGCGGCGATGGCGATCTTCCGCACCGCGCCCGAGCGCTGGCGGGTGGAGCGGAAGCCGATCGCCGGAGTCGTCGGCGCTGTCGTCTTCACGGCGCTCCTCATCGGCGGCGTGCAGCCGGACGGTTTCCTGCAACCGATCGCGACGTTCGCGGACCAATTCATTCGCGCGCTGCACCCGCTCTAGCGGCTCGTTTCCACCACGGTGGCCCCGTCTTCCTTGATCAGCTGCACCGTGGACGCGCCCCCGCCCTTTTCCAGCGAGCGGGCGAGCTGCTCGGCGTGGGTCGTCACCACGACCTGCCCGCGCTTACCGGCGTTGGTAATGAGCTCGGCGAGCGCGGGTAGCAGATCTGAGTGCAGGCTGGTCTCTGGTTCGTTAAAGGCGAGGAACGGCGGGGTTCGGGGAGAGAGCAGCGCCGCGATCAGGCACAGGTAGCGCAGCATGCCGTCGGACAGCTCCGCCGCCTCGAGCGGACGAAGCAACCCCGGCATCGCGAGCCGGAAACCGAAGCGCCCCTGGTCTCCAGAGAGCTCGAGCCGCGCGCCGGGGAACGCCCGCTCCACGGACTGATGCAGCAACGCTCGATCGCCGATCTCCTGCACCGTCATGAGGGCGGCGGCGAGATCGCTGCCGTCGTGCGCGAGCGCTGGCGTGCGCACGCCGACCTGCGGCCGGCGGACCGGCGCATCGGGATCGGTCCGGAAATGGTGATAGAACCGCCACCGCACCAGCAGGCCGCGCAGCGTGCTGAGCAGCGGAAACCGATGTGGTTCGGAGAGTTGAGCGAGGAACGACTCGCCGTTCCACAGGTCGAATGGAAACGCGGCCCGATTCCCTTCCGCGTCGCGCAGCGAGGCGCTTCCGGCCTGGCGCTGCGCGACAACGTGGCGCTTCCCGCGATCGGTGACCCAGACGGTCTCCTCCTTCACATCGGGATCGAGCATGAAGGGGCCCTGCGGTGGAGGCATGAGTCCGCACGAGAGCTCGTACGCGAGGTCGTCCAACGCGACGCCCGCGATGAAGCGTTTCAGCTCGGTCTTCTTCCGCGGCCCCGCCCACAGCACCGAGGGCATCCCGCCTTCTTCCGCAAGTGATCGCGCGAGCGCGCCCTCTGCCGCGGCGCTCAGCAGCCGCAGCGCGCGATAGAGGTTCGTCTTCCCGCAGCCGTTCGGGCCGACGACGACGGTGACTGTTGTGAGCGGCAAACGCAGCGCGCGGATCGATCGGTAGCCCTCGACCCAAAGCTCCTGGACCGCCATCGCGCGCACTCTACGTTGGCTCCGGCTGGCCGATGAGGAACGCCGCGCCTCACGGGCCGCTACCGCGTAGAGAGAAGCGACAGTGGATCGATCGGCTGACCGCCACTCTGGACGGCGAAGTGTAGGTGCGGGCCGGTCGTGATGCCGGTGAGGCCGACGAAGCCGATCACCTGGCCGCCGATGACGGCATCCCCGATCCGCACCGGCGGACGCGCGAAGGTGTCGTCGAGGTGCGCGTACACGGAGACCAGGCCACCCGGATGCGCGATCAGGACGACCATCGCGCCGTCGGGGAGGTGGCCGACGAATGTGACGCGCCCGTCCGCCGCCGCGAGCACCGGCTGCCCGAGCACCGCGGCGATGTCGACCGCATCGTGGAAGTGCGCGTAGTACACGCCGCGGAACGTGATGGCCGGCTCGAGCGGGAACGTTGTCGGTCCGAATGGCTGCGTGATCGCGCCGCGCACCGGTAGCGTCCACGTCGAGGGCGCGTTGCCGTCGCCTGCCATCGCTGTCGCGACCAGCTGCGCGAGCGAGGTCTGTGCGGCGGCCGCGTCGCGCGCGAGCGCCTCGAGCACCACGACCTCGGCCGCGCGTTTCTCGCCCTCGCCGTTCGCGGCCGCGGCAGCGATCGTTCGCGCACGGTCGCGGAGCCGGCTGAGCTGCCACTGCTTCGCGGCAACCGCTTCGCGCGCGCCCGCGAGCTGCGATGCGCGATCGAAAAGACGCGCCTGCGCGTCGCGGAGCGACGCGTCGATGGCGAGCAGCTCGCGATAGGCCTCGATCTGCGGGTCACTCAGCGCCGCCAGCGACGGCGTCGCGCTCGCGGCCGCGAGTCGGAACGCATCGCGCGTGAGGCGCTCGCGGATCGCCCGGCGATCGTTGGCCTGCGCCTGGAGCGCGGCGATGTCGGTCCCGACCGCGTCCAGATCCCCTGTGACCCGCTCCACCTCGGCGTTGAGCGCCGCGAGCTCGTCGCGGGCGACCAGCGCCTGCGCGTCGATGACCTGGGCGAGAGAACGCGCGCTGCTGAGGAGCTGCGCGTCGCGCGCACGTGCTGCTTCGAGCTCCTCCGCCGAAGGAGTCGGCGCCGGTGTCGGCGACGCTAGTGGCGCGGCGGAGGCGCTGGGCGAGGCTGACGCCGAGGGACTCTTCGCCGTCGCCGGCGACGCCTTCGCAGAAGGTGTTGCGCTTGGAGACGGTGACGGCGTGATCGGGGGAGTCGGCGACGGCGCGGGAGTCGGATCGTCGGCGTTCGCCGGCGTGGGGAACAAGACCAGCAGCGCGAGTGCGACGACCACGCCCACCCGGAACGTGCGAAGCATTCCTCACACAGAGTGCACGACCGCGCTGAGACAGCGGACGCAAGTCCACCCGACGGACGAGCGCGGGTCTAGCGGCGGCTCGGTTCCTCGATCTCCCAGCCGTCCGCACGCAGACGCGCGCGCTCTTTTTCGAGATCTTTGTAGCGCCCGATCTCGGTCCACGGCCTCTCGTCGATCGGCGTGCCGGGATTGATGCGCTGCATGACGCGCTGATCTTCACGCAGCTCGCGCACCACGAGCTGCCGTTCGCCGTGACCGACACGCAGAAGCAGTGACGCGCGAAGCAAGGTGGCCATCGCTCCCCTACCCCCTCAGCCTGCCGCTAGAACGTGAAGCGCGTTCCGGACGCGGTGAAGTGTTTCACATCGAAGGCGATGATCTTCGACGGGGTCGCGCGGAACACGTGGCCCTTCTCGTATTGCTGGGGTTTGGGCCGATAGTCGAAGGTGCGCCCGTATTTCGTGGCGTACTGGCTCGCGATGCGCTTCGCGATATCGGGTGCGACGCCGCGGACGACATCGACGGTGCCCTGGCCGAACATCGCGCGTGTTCCGATCTGGGTTCCGAACGCGACGCGCGGATCCCGTGCGAGGTTCTGCGCCCAGTGCGTGCGCTCGCTGCCCTCGAAGTAAAGGTGGTCGCCGACCCAGGCGCCCCACTGCTGCACGAGATGTGGCCGGCCATCGGCATCTGTCGTCGAGATCCAATAGAAGCGACCGCCGCGCAGGATGCGCTCGACGTCGCTCCACGCGAGCATGCCTCGCTCGCTCTTCGAGAGGTAGCCCTTCGGCAGCTTTGGGCGATCGCGTCTGGGCGCGCTTATGCCTTGTCCTCGGTCATCCAGCGCTCGACGTCGCGCGTGTACTCGACGACGCCGTCGGGGAACCAGAGCGCGATCTCGCTCTTCGCGGTGTCGGGCGCGTCGCTCGCGTGGACCAGATTGCGCAGGCCGACGAGCGCGTAATCACCGCGGATCGTCCCGGGCGCGGCCTCGTGCGGCCGGGTCGCGCCGACCATCGCGCGCACGACCGCGACCGCGTTCGGACCTTCCAGGACCGTCGCGACGACCGGCGACGAGCTGATGAATTTCACGAGATCGTCATAGAAGAACTTCCCTTTGTGCACGACGTAGTGCTTCTCGGCCATCGCGCGATCGACGCGCAGGAGACGCAGCGCGGCGATGCGCAGCCCCCGGCGCTCGAAGCGAGCCAGGATCTCACCCGAGATCCCGCGCTGCACGGCGTCGGGTTTCAGCACGACCAGGGTGCGCTCCACGGTCTGCTCAGGGCTCACGATGCGATCTCCATCACGACCTCGGCGCCCTCCGGCGCTCGGATCGTCGCCACCGCGGCACGCGGACCGACCGCGGCGACGTAGGCGAGCTCGGGTCGCAGGTACTGCTGCGCCGCGCGCTGGATGTCTTCGGCGCTGACGCTGTCGATGATGTCGCAGACCTCTTCGACGGTGCGGACGCGATCGAGGAAGAGCTCCTGGCCCGCGAGCCAGTTCGAGACGCCGCGCGTGTCCTCGAGGCGCAGCTCGAGACGGCCCTTGTTGAAGTCGCGCACGCGCTCGAGCTCGTCGGCGGGCACGATCTGCTCGCGGAGGAGCGCGACCTGCGCGAGCGACGCTTCGACGACCTCGCTGATGCGATCGGGCGCGATACCCGCGTAGATGACCTCGTGGCCCGCGTCGACGTAATTCGACGAGAACGAGTGCACGTCGTACGCGAGCGCACGCTTCTCGCGGAGCTCGAGGAAGAGTCGGCTGGACATCCCCTCGCCGAGGATCGCATTGAGCATGTCGAGGGTGTATTTGTCGGGATGGACCTGCGGTACGCCGCGCCAACCGATGCACACGTGCGCCTGCTCGGTGCGCTTGCCGAGAAGCTTCACGCGAGTCTTCGACGGTTTCGGCGCGGCCTTGAGGCGCGGCGGCTTGCGTTCGGCGACCGACGCGAACAGCTCGGCGATCGCATCCGACACCTCGTTCGCGTCGACCTTGCCGGCGACCGCGACGACGATCTTGCGTGGCGCGTACCCACGATCCATGAAATCGCGCAGCTGGCTCGCAGCCATGCCAAGCACGACCTGCTCCCGCCCGGCGACCTCCCACCCCAGCGGATGGTTCGGATACAGGAGCTCGTCGACGAGAGTGTGTACGCGGTCCTGCGGCTGATCCCGGTACATCCGCAGCTCTTCGACGATCACCTTCTTTTCGGACTCGACATCGGCGTCGCGCAGCATCGGCGCAAGGATCATGTCGGCGATGACGTCGAGGGCGACGCGCCAGTGTCGCGCCGGCACGCGTGACCAGAAGACCGTGACCTCTTTATCCGTCGCCGCGTTGACGACGCCGCCGCGGCTCTCGATCTCCATGCTGATGTCAGCAGCGGTCGGGCGCTTGGCCGTCCCTTTGAACACCATATGCTCGAGGAAATGGCTCGTGCCGGCGTCACGCCGGCTCTCCATACGCGAGCCGGCGCCCACGAAGATGGCCAGCGACGCCGAGCGCGTCTCCGGCATCTCCGAGACGAGGATGCGAACACCGTTCGGGAGGGTGCGCTTCAGGTACTCCACCGCGCCGAACGCTAGCATTGCGAAGGATCCACCGTGGCGCGAGCGCGAGGGAGGGAGTCACCTCTGACCGGTAAGTCCGACGCCCTCATCCATTTCCTGTGCGTGTTGCCTGATCACCTGCGCGACCCGCAGCTGGAAAGCGACCACATCACGGTCGTCGACGGACGGTGGGCGTTCTGCGCCGCGAACGTTCGCGAGGCGAAGCACGACTGGGTATCGACCGGCGGGATCACACGCGCCGACGTCGCGCGCCAGCTCGCGCAGCGCCGAGGTCAGAAGGCCTAGCGGCAGAACACGATCGTGATGTAGATCGCGTCGGGCCCCTGGACCGCGCCGATGCCCGCACGACGGAAGTTCGGATCCATGATGTTCGTCCGATGGTTGATCGGCTCCCACGGCTCGGCCATGAATTCACGATGCAGGACGTCGACGCCGCCGCTCCACACCTTGCCGGTGTTCTCGCCGTACCAACCAGTGCCGCACGCGGGCACGTCGCGCGACGCCGCCGTGCCGTCGTGTCCGTCGTGGTAGACGTAGCGGACCTGCGCCTCGGCAGCGCTGTGCTGACGCGCAGCGTCCGACACACCGGCGTCGAGCGCGAGAGGGTTCAGCCCGCCCTGCAGCCGTGACGCGTTCATGAGCGCGAGCATCCGGAACTCGGCTTGCCGAGTCTCGAGTGACATCGTGATCGACCCGAACGCAGGCCGCGGCGCGGGAGTTGGTTCGGGCTTGGGCTGAGGTGCGGGCTGCGCGAGCTGTGGCGGCGCTGGCGCGAGCTCCTCGGTCTGCTCGGGCGCCACGTCCGTCGCCGGGCCCGTTTCAGGTTCGGCGTTTGGTGCCGGTGCGGCCTCCCAAACGACATCCAGCGTGACGTTCACGGTCATGAGGCGATCGCCGCGCGCGGCCGGCGCCACGCGCGCGACGGTCTCACTCGGAGGCGGAAGGCCGGCGTCGTCACGCGGCGCTGCGGCGAACACGTCGCCGACGACCGCGACGGCGGCGAGCTGGACCGCGAGCGCGACGAATATCGCGACGTAGCGCTCGACTGCGCGGAACGTGGCGGCGCGGATCACTCGGACGTCGCGCTCAGCGCACCGTAGCTGATGAGCAGGTCCGCACCCGCGCGGCGCGCGGCGCTGAACGTCTCGCGCTCCGCTTCCTCAAGACCACGCGAGTCGTCGGGCGAAGTGAAGAAGGCGTGCTCGTCGGCAGTGAAGAAGGAGATCACCGGTCGATCGACGCTCTCCGACACGCGCGTGACGAGATCGAGTGTCACGAGACCGGGTTTCAGGACGACCGCATCCGCGCCAGCGGCGACCTCGCGCATGGCGCGTGCGCGTGCACCGTCACGATCGTCCACCGCGACGAGCGGGACGGCGCGCTCGGTCACGGGGATCGCCTCGACCGCGATGCGGTGTGCCGCGTAGAGCACGCTCTGGAGCTTCACCATCGCCGCGATCGGCAGCTCGGGCCGTCCGGCCGAGGACACCGCGGCGCGGAGCGCACGCACGCTGCCGTCGAGCATTCCCGATGGGATGAGCAGATCAGCGCCGGCATCGGCGTGGACCGCGGCGATCTCAGCGAGGCGGTCGAGTGTTCCGGCGACGTTGGCCTGACCGTCCGCGAAAAGGACGCATTGTCCGTGTGGCGTGTACGCGCAAACGCAGACGTCGGTCGCGACCGCGAGATCGGGCGCGGCGTCCTTCACCGCATGGATCGCGCGGGCCACGATGTGGTCACGCTCGCTCGCGAGCAACGCGAGCTCGTCCTTGCGGTCCGAAGCCGCGAAGATCAGGAAACCTGCGAGACCCGTCGACGCGGCTTCACGCGCATCGCGCACGAGCTCGGTCAACGAGAGTCGCTCGAGGAAGGGCACGTCGGGAACACGCTCGCGGTCCTCGACGCGCGCCGAGACGATGACCGGCTGGATGAGCCGCCCGACGATCTCGGACGAGGCCAATGCACGCGACCACAGCGGGTGGTCACGGAGCCGGCCGCGGACCAGCGTCGTCGGGCTCACCGCCGGATGGTACGTGTCTGGGACGCAGCGGGACTCGTCGCGGACCGGCTGGAAGGCTACCCTTACGTCAGCTATGAGAGGTCGGGGTGCTTCCGCTACCGCCTTTGCGCTGACCCTTGGCGTCGTGCTCGCCGGCGGCGTGGCTTTACGGCCCAGCGAGCCCGCGCGGATCGCGGCCATCGTTGATACGACACCGACCGAAGACCACGCCGCGAGCGCCGCCGAGCCGGTCGCGGCCGCAAGCATTCCCACGGTCACGGTCGCCGAGGTGCTGCCGACGCCCGTCGCCGCACCGTCGAGCGTCGTGTTCCCCGAGATGAAGCACGTGTGGCAGTCGCTCAACAACTGCGGACCGGCCGCGGTCGTGATGGCGCTCTCGACGCTCGGCGTCGACGCGAATCAGGAGACCGCACGCCTCGCGCTGCGTGGCGCCGACGTGCGACGCGGAATGGGTCCGCAGGGCGTCGGTCCATGGGTGAAAGAGAACTTCGATCTTCGCTCGACGTGGCGCAACGGCGGCACGATCGACACGATCAAGGCCCTGGTCGCGAACGGCTTCGCGCCGATGGTCACGCAGTGGATGCAGGACCCGTGGGTCTCGCGCATCGCGCACTGGCGCACCGTGCGCGGCTACGACGACGCCGCCGGCGTGGTCTACGTGAACGACTCGATGCTCGGCAATATGGTGGCGCTCCCGTACGAGTGGTTCGGACGCAACTGGCAGTCGTTCAGCTACCGCTACATGGTCATCTACAAGCCCGAGGACGAAAAGCTTCTGAAGGCGATCATGGGTCCCCAGGTGAGCGACGCCGTCATGCGCCGCGACCTCTACGCCCGCGCGAAGACCGAGGCCCTCGCGCAGAACACGAACTTCGCGTGGCTCGCGTACGGCGAGGCCGCGTACTCGTACGGCATGTTCGAAGAAGCGGTCGCCGCGTTCGAGAAGGGCCTCTCGATGGGGTCGCCGAACGGCGTGTTCGGTCTGCGCAACTCGTACCCGCAGGCACTGCGCGCGCTCGGCAGGCAGCAGGACGCCGAGCGAGCCGCGCAGCAGCTGAACAACATCAGCGTCGTCCCGTCGTCGACGGTGGTCGCGCCACCGGATCCGTACGCGCTCTATCTCGCGATGCTGCGCGTCACGCCGTTCGAGCAGATCCCGACCGAGTGACGCGCGTCCGCTTCATCGGAAGGCGGACCGCACCACTCATCCTCCGTGGGCGTCCGGTGCGTCCACACGACGACATCGCCAACGCGTCCGCGGCGCGGGCGCGCGCGTATCTCCGTGTTCGAAGATATCCGCTGACCGACGATCTCGTGGCCCGAGAGCGTCCATTTGCACACAGTCGCTCGGCTGAAGGGCGAGCGCCAGTGCGCTCGCCGTGACGCTGCTGCGGGATCCGTCCAACCTCGTGCCGACGCGCGGCGAGCTCACCGAGCGACCGCGACAGCTCAGCGTCGCGGGGTGGTTCCTAAACGCGCGGGGCCGCTCGTAGAATCGCGCCGTGACCGAAGAGCGCAAGCTCGTCACGGTCCTCTTCGCGGACATCGTCGGCTCTACGGAGATTGGTCTCGAGTACGACCCTGAGTTAGTCCGCGCTGCATTCGCTCGCGCATTCGCGGGCGTCCGCGCGGTGCTTGTTGCGCACGGCGGCACGGTCGAGAAATTCATCGGCGACGCGGTCATGGCCGTCTTTGGCGTCCCAGTAGCACACGAGGACGACGCCGACCGCGCGGTGCGCGCCGCGTTCGCCCTGCGGGATCGGGTCGTCTTGCTCCAGGGACGCGTGCCGCTCCAGGTAGTCGTCGGGATCAACACGGGTGAGGCCGTTGCTGGTTTGGGGGCCGGCGAAGACACATTGGTGACCGGAACGCCAGTCATCGGGGCCGCGCGACTGCAGCAGGCAGCCACCGCCGGCGAGATCCTCGTTGGCGCTACCACCCGTTCGCTGACCCACGGTGGCGTGAGCTACGCGACGCCTCGTTCCGTTGCGGCGAAAGGCTTCGGCAGCCTCGAGGCGTGGCCCGCCGTGGCGCTCGAGAGTGCTCTCCCCCAGGCTCGTCGAGGGCTCGGCCCGTTGCGGGCACCGCTGATTGGGCGCGCCCAGGAGTTGCATCTGCTCGAGGAGGCGGTCGCTCGCGTGCGCTCGCAGGGATCCCCAGGCCTTGTCACCGTGTTCGGGCCGGCCGGCGCAGGCAAGTCACGGCTCGCGAGCGAGTTCGTGGCGCGCGCCGGTCATGACCGCGTGCGCATGGGTCGTTGTCTTCCGTATGGCGAGGGCGTCACGTTCTATCCCCTGCAGCTCATGGTCCGCGCCGAGTGCGACATCGATCCGGCCGACGACCATGCGGCGGCACTCGCCAAGCTCGCCCGGACGGCGGCGGCCGCATTCGATGATCCAGGGGAGGCCGAGAGCATCAGCGCCCGCGTGGCTGCTGCCGTCGGCCTCGTCCCGGCAGGCGAAGCACTGCCAGACGTGCCCGAGTCCGCGATGCCCGAGGAGCTCCGGTACGGCCTGCGGCGCTTCTTCGAGCGCCGCGCCGGTCGCGATCCGCTGGTGCTCGTATTCGAGGATCTCCACTGGGCCGCGCCGGCGCTCGTCGACTTGATCGAGCACTTGGCGGAGTGGTCGCGTGCGCCGCTCTTGCTGCTGTGCCTCGCCCGCTCGGATTTTCGTGACGCCCATCCCCGATTCGGTGCGGAGGCTGCGAACGCGTCGACCGTGACGCTGCCGCCCCTGAGGCCCGAGGAGACCCGGCTGCTCGTCGCGGAGCTCCTCGCGCTCGAAGCACTGCCCGAGTCGCTGCGCGCCGAGGTGGTGGACCGGGCGGAGGGCAATCCGCTCTACGTAGAGGAATTCCTGCGACTGCTGATCGAGACCGGTCGCATCGGCCAGCGTGAGGGGCGCTGGGAGGCGATCGGCGCGATCGACCGGCTCGAGGTCCCACCGACGCTCATCGGACTGGTGAGCGCGCGACTCGATCGGGTCGCGCCCGAGGTGAAGCAGATCCTGCAGCGAGCATCGATCGTCGGGCGGATCGTCTCCACGGCGGGGCTCGAGGCGATCGGCGGGGCACCGGTCGCACCCGAGGTGCTACGCGAGGCGGTCCGCCGCGACCTGCTTGCCGAGGCGGACGAGCGGGCGCTCGGAGCGGGCCGGGTCTATCGCTTCAAGCACCTGCTCACTCGTGACGTCGCCTACAGCACCGTACCGAAGGCCGAGCGGGCGCGGCTGCATGACAACTACGGGCACTGGATGGAGACGATCCTCGGTGACCGGCGTGAGGAGGCCGCCGACCTCATCGCATTCCACTCCGAGCAGGCATTCAACTTCTCGAACGAGCTCGCGGAACCGGACGCCGGCGCTCGCGGAGCCCGCGCTCTGGACTGGCTGCTCCTCGCCGCCGCGCGCGCGCGGAGGCGCGGAGAAGACTCGACGGCTCTCGCGATCTACGAACGGGCGGTGCGCGTCGCCGAGGCATTTCCGAGCGCGTTCGAGAAGCGTGTTGAGGCAGTTGGTTTCGCTGCGCTCATGCACTATCGGCGCCGTTCTGCATCAACGCCAGGCCTGGATGAGGACCTTGCGCGAGGCATCGAGCTGGCCGGACGGCTGGGACCCAGCGAGGTGCTAGTGGAGCTCCTTGATCAGGCGGCGCTGTCCGCCGTCAGCCGCGGACGAGCAATGGAGGCTCGCGCGTTCCAGGACCGGATGTTGCGGACCGCCGAGGCCGCTGGTGATACCGAGCTCAGCGCACACGCATTGGTGCAGTCGTCCACGCTCCACTACTTCCTCGGCGACCCTGACAGGGAGCGTTCAACTCTCGAGGCCGCGCTGACGCACATGCGTGCGCACGGCGCGAAACGTGAGCTCGTCCGCTCACTGCTCCATCTAGCCTCCCTCGAGGCATGGCGCGGCGCATTCACGGCAGCGGATGGCTATGTCAGGGAGGCCGAGCAGAGCAGAGCAACGTGGTCGAAGGCGGACGAACAGACATCCGCGCAGCGTCGCGGCAACATCGCGCGGTGGGCGGGCGATCTCGAGACCGCGCTCCGCTGGTGCACCGAGGCGCACACACTCGCGACCGAGCTTGGCCAACTAAGCGCTATAGGCCTTACCGCATTCCACATCGGCGAGGTGCGTCTACGACAACGCTTGTTCGCCGAGGCGCGCGACGTCATGCTGCCTGCAGCTGACCTATTCGAGAGGCGGGGTCAACGGCAGTTCATACCCGAGGTGCGGGCGCGGCTCTGCCTTGCATACGTCGGACTCGGAGACCTTGTCGCGGCGCGCGAAAGTCTCGTGCGTGCACAACAGACGCTCTTGCAGGACGATGAGGAGGCGATCGGGATCGCGGGTCTTGCCGCGGCGGCGCTCGCCGAAGCGGAGGGTCGTGCGGACGAGGCCGAGCGTGTGTTCCGCGAGACGATCAAAGCAATGGATCGGTACGGACGGCTCTGGAGCTTTCTTGCGCGCGTGTACATCGATTTCGGCGCGTTCCTCATTCGGCGCGGTCAGCTCGCCGAGGCGCGCGAGGTCCTTGGCATCTCCCGGACGTTCCATGCCGATCCGCTCGCGTTCCGTCAGGTCGAGCGGATCGATGCGTTGCTCTCGCGCGCTGCCGCGCCGGCCTAGTCGTGCGGCCGCGGGCTGGCGCTGCGCCCGCTACGGCGTCATGAGGAGGAGGCAGTCGCGATCGGTGGCGCTCGCGCGCGAGTCCGCCTCGGTGACCCCCGCCGCCGCTCGATAGTCGTCTAGAGGCGCTCATTTCGGCGGCTGTCCGACGATGACCTCTTCGCTCGATTGATGCGAGTGCTCGTTCTGGCCTTCCCGTCTCGATCGACTTCAAGCTGGCGACGGTCGTCGTTCTCGCCCGTGACGGCAGCATCACGCGGAGCACGGCGATCTCCGCACTCGAGCCATTCGAGGTCCTGACGCAGGTCGTAACTGTCGGGTATTAGCCGGCTAACGCCGCTTCGCTGCCATCTCCCTCGTGCGCATGAGTCGCTCAGCCGCTGCGTCGAGCACGTCGTGCGTCTTGCAGAACGTGAACCGGATGAGGTGCTTCCCCAGCCCGGCCTCCGAATAGAAGGAGGACCCGGGGACGCCCGCGACGCCGACCTCGGACACGAGCCAACGCGCGAATGCGGTGTCGTCGTCGAAGCCGAAGGGCGTGATGTCGCAGAGCACGTAGTACGCGCCCTCGGGTCGGCGCGGCGCGAACCCGGCGGCCTCGAGCGCGGGCACCAGCAGGTCGCGCCGCTTGCGGTATTCCGTGGCGAGCGAGTCGTAGTACGGCCGTCCGAGCGCGAGGCCCTCGGCCACCGCCTCCTGCAGCGGCGCGGGCGCGCCCACGGTGACGAAGTCGTGCACCTTGCGGATCCCCGCCGTGAGCTCCGGCGGCGCGACGATCCAACCGACGCGCCAGCCGGTGACCGAGAAGGTCTTGCTCGCGCCCGAGATCGTCACCGTGCGCTCGGCCATATCGGGCAGCGTCGCGATCGGGATGTGCTCGCCCTCGTAACGGATGTGCTCGTAGATCTCGTCGGTCACCGCGACCACGTCGTGCTCGATGCACAGCGACGCGATGAACGTGAGCTCGTCGCGCGTGAAGACGCGTCCGGTCGGGTTGTTCGGCGTGTTCACGATGATCGCCTTCGTCCGCGGGCCGAACGCTTTGCGCAGCTCGTCGCGATCGAAGACGTTTTCCGGCGGGCGCAGCGGCACGTACACCGGGCGCGCGCCGGCGATGTCGGTGTCCGGCCCGTAGTTCTCGTAGAAGGGCTCGAGCACGATGACCTCGTCGCCGGGGTCGACCAGCGCAAGGAGCGTCGAGATCATCGCTTCCGTGGCGCCGCAGGTGACGGTGAGCATCGTCTCGGGATCCACGCTCATGCCGTAGAGCTCCGCATAGGTCCGCGAGAGCGCGTCGCGCAGCGACTTCGCGCCCCAGGTGATCGCGTACTGGTTGATATCGGCGTCGATCGCGCGCTTCGCCGCCTCTTTGAGCGCCTGTGGCGCGGCGAAGTTCGGAAAGCCTTGCGCGAGATTGATCCCATTGTGGACCGCGTTGAGGCGCGTCATCTCGCGGATGACCGATTCGGTGAAGCCGGCGGTGCGAGCCGCGAGCTTGGTGCGCGCGGTCCGCATCAGTAGCCCGCCTCGAAATCGACGCGGTTGAGCAAGGGCTCCCCCGCCTTGAAGCGGCGCAGGTTCTCGACAAAGAGCGCGAGCGTGCGCTGCCGCACGCGCGGAGACGAGTTCGACGCGTGAGGGGTCACGACGACGTTCGGCAGCGACCAGAGCGGACTGTCGGCGGGCAACGGCTCTTGCACGAATGTATCGAGCCCGGCGCCGCCGATGCGTCCTTCGCGCAGGGCGTCGATGAGCGCGGTCTCGTCGATGATCGGACCGCGCGCGATGTTCACGATCCAGGCCGTCTTCTTCATCCGTCCGATGACCTCGCGCGAGATCGCGCCGCGCGTCGCAGGTGTGAGCGGCGCGGCCACGACGAGGTAATCGGCCTCGGCCGCGGCAGCGGCGAGGGCGTCGGGCGTCACCACCTTCTCCGCACCGGTCACGGCGCCCGGCCGCCGACGGACCGCGATGACGCGCATCCCGATCGCCGCAGCAAGCCGCACCACCTCGCCGCCGATGCTGCCCGCGCCGAACACGACGAGCGTCTGGTCGCGAAGCTCGTCGTGCTCGAGCTCCTTCCATTCGTGTCGCGCCTGCTGGTCGCGATAGAGATGGAGCCGCTTCGAGGCCGCGAGCACGAACGCGAGGACGTGCTCGGCGATCTGGATGTCGTACGAGCCGGAGTTGTTCGTGAGCGCGATCCCGCGCTCGCGGAACTCGGGAAAGTCGAGAAAGCGGTCGACGCCCGCCGCCGGCGTGTGGAACCAGCGCAGCTTCGGAGTAGCCGCGAGGAGCTTGCGCACGCGATCGCGGCTGATGCCGCAGAACGCGACCTCGGCCTCGGCCGCCCGCGGGAGGTCGCCCTCGCCCTTGATGAGGACGAGCGTGTCGTGCGGCAGCGCCGCGCCGAAGTCGCTCGGCGTCGACGGGAAGTTCGACCAGATCGCGATCGTCGTCACTGGTAGACAGCCGGTGCGTTGCGCAGCAGCGAGTCGGCCAGCATGGTGCGCTGCAGGAGCGACATGTTCTCCGGAAGCTCGCCGGGGTCGGCGAGTACCACCTCGGGCGTTTCGACGGATGGTTTCGCATCGCCCCCGGTGATCCGCGCGCGGAAGCAACAGATGTAGAACTGGTATGGCGACACGCCGCCAAGGCTCTTGTTGTCGTACACGCCGACGAGTCTTTCGAGCTCCGCATGGAAGCCCGTCTCCTCGTGGAGCTCGCGCAGTGCGTTCACCGATGGCGGTGAGCCGACCTCGGCATACCCGCCGGGCAGCGCCCAGCGCCCGTTGTCGGCGCGCTTGATGAGAACGACTCGGCCGGCGTCGTCGAACGCCGCGACGGAACAGCCGACCTTCGGGCTCGCGATGCCGATATCAGCGAGGTACGGCCGCTCCGGCGTGAAGCTCGCGTCGATCGTCATCGCGGCCATCTCTTCGCCGATCGTCGTCATGCGGTTGAAGCGGTCGCGGTCGTAGTCGTTCGTCGCGAACTCCAGTCCGGTGCGGGCCATCGCCGCGATCTCGTGGGCCCAGAAGCGGATCTGCTCGGACGGGCGCATGGGCCTCGCATACTACGCAGACTTTGTCCGCGCTTTCGGGGACGCTGCTCAACGCCCTCACCGTGCTCGTGGGCGGCCTGCTCGGCACGGTCCTCGGGGATCGGCTCCCCGAGCGCCTCCGCGAGAACGTCGTGCGCGGCGTTGGGCTGTTCACCTTGGCCATGGGCACGAAGTTCGCGATCGACACGTCGAACCTGCTCTACATGCTCGGCAGCATGCTGCTCGGCGGCGTGATCGGTTCGCTGTGGGGCGTCGATCGTCGCCTGACCGATCTCGGCGCGGCCCTGCAACGTCGCTTCGCCGCGCGCGGAGGCGGTGGCACGGTGGCCGAGGCGTTCGTGACCGCCGCGATCGTGTTCTGCGTCGGCCCGCTTACGTTCCTCGGCTCGATCCAGAACGGCCTCAGCGGCGACGCCAGCCTGCTCGCGATCAAGAGCGTCCTCGACGGATTCACGTCGATCGCGCTTGCGGCGACGCTCGGCTGGGGCGTGCTCCTCACGATCCCGCTCATCCTTCTCTACCAGGGTGGCCTCGCCGTGGGCGCGTCGGTCTTCGCCGGGTTGCTGACCGACCTTCAGCTCCGCGAGATGAGCGCCGTCGGCGGCTTGCTCATCATCGGTGTGGGTCTCAAACTTCTCAGCATCCGCGACGTGAAGGTCGCGGACTATCTGCCCGCGATCCTCGTCGCGCCGCTCCTCGTGGCGGCCGTCGTTCGCATCAAGGAGGCGCTCGCCCTATGAAGATCCTCGAGTTCCGCAGCGACACCTTCACGAAGCCAACGCCAGCGATGCGCCGCGCGATGGCCGAGGCTGAGGTCGGCGACGACCAGTACGGCGAGGACCCTACGGTCAACAAGCTCGAGAAGCGCGCGGCCGAGACCGTCGGCAAAGAGGCGGGGCTCTACGTCGCGAGCGGGATGATGGGGAACCTGTGCGGGGTCCTGTCGCAGACGCAGCGTGGCGACGAAGTGATCCTCGGCGATCTCGCGCACATCTACCAGAACGAGATGGACGCGGCCTTCGTCCTCGGCGGGATCGTGCCGCGTCTGGTGCCGAATCGCGACGGCCTGCCCTCACTCGATGACATCAAGGCCGCGATCCGCCCGCAGGGCATGCACGCTCACACCGCTCTCGTCTGCCTCGAGAACTCGCACAACAACTGCGGCGGCGCGGTCATCACCGCCGCGCAGACGAACGCGATCGGCGTACTCGCGCACGAGCGCGGCCTGCGCGTACACCTCGACGGCGCGCGGATCTTCAACGCCGCCGCAGCGCTCGGCGTCGACGCGAAGACGCTGACGGCAGGCGTCGACACGGTGCAGTTCTGCTTCTCCAAAGGACTTGCCGCTCCCGTCGGCTCGATCGTCTGCGGCGACGCGGAGACCATCGCGAAGGCGCGCCGGGTGCGCAAGCTGCTTGGCGGCGCGATGCGGCAGGCCGGCGTCATCGCCGCCGCGGCGCTCGTGGCGCTCGAGGAGATGCGCGACCGGCTGGTGGAGGACCACCGCAACGCGAAGGCGCTCGCGCAGGGGCTTGCGCAGATCGACGGCGTGAAGATCGATGCCACGAAGGTGGTCACGAACATCGTCTCGTTCGAGATCGATCCGGCCTGGATGGAGACCGGTGCGTTCCAGAAAGCCTGTGCCGAGCGCGGTCTGCGCTTCTCGCGCTACCTCGGAAACTCGCCGCGCCTGCGAGCGGTGACGCACAACGATGTCACGGCTGCTGATGTCGACGTCGCGCTGGAGATCGCGAGGGCCGTGCTCTCGAAGACGAGAGCGCCGGCCCTCAGCGCCTAGCTATTTCGAGTTGTCCTTCGCCGCTTTGTCGGCGGCTTTGTCCGCGGCCTTGTCCGCTTTGTCGGCTTTGTCCGGCTTGCCATTTCCGTTCGACGCGCCCGTGCTGGCCGCGGTGCCGGTGAGCGTGGCTGACTTCGTGAACGTGCCGTTCATCGTGGGCGACGAGAAGGTCACGCGAAGCGTGTAGTCGCCCGGCGCGAAGCCGCGCGTGTCAACGTTCACGTGATAGTCGCTACCGCTCCAAGCGACCGATCCGCTCGGGCTGGCCCCGTAGATGTAGCCGGTGACGACCGCGCCCGACGCGTCGAGCACGTCGACCCGGACGCTGGTGTCGAGCACCGGTGCGCCATCGGCGCGGAGGACCGAGAACTTGACCGGCAGGAGCCTGCCGACGGTGAAGCCACTCTCGACGGGCTCGAGCCACTGGAAGGAGTACTTGCGGACGGTGACGGCGAGCGTCGCCGAGCCGCTCGCGCCGTTGCTGTCGGTCACGTTGACGGTGACCGTGTACGTGCCAGCGGTGGTGTAGGTGTGGTCGAGCGCGAACGAGTTGCCCGCAAGAGTGAGCGCCACGCCGCCCGAGCCGTCGCCGTAGTCGGCGGTCGCCCAGTAGGTCTCGGTCGTGCCCGGATCGCTGAAGGTGCCGGACTGATGAAGTGTCGGGTCGAAGCTGAGGTCGACCGGGCCGCCGAGCTGCACGGTCGGCGCGACGTTGGTGACGGTCACGTGGAACGAACCGCTCCCTGACGCGCCCGCGTCATCGGTCACGACGACGCTCGCGACGTAGCTGCCCGGCTTGTAGAGATGGTCGAGCGCGAAGGTCTTGTCCGCGGCGAGCGCGAGCGCCGCGCTGCCGGATCCATCGCCGTAGTCGACGGTCGCGGACCACGACGTCGATGCGTCCTGATCGCTGAAGCTCGCAAGACGCGAAAGCCTCTGGCCTTCCAATAGGCTCTCGTCCGCGCCGAGCGTGACGATCGGCGCCTCGTTGGTCCGCATGTCACGCACGTAGAGCTGCGACCCGGTGCTCGTCGGTGAAGTGACGAGGTTCGACGCGGATGACATCAGAAGCACGAACCGGCCGTCGGACGAGACCGATGCGCCGGTGCTCGGCGCGTTGGTCTGCTGGCCGGCGTCGTTCTGAGAGACGAGGGTGACCTTCTCCGTCGTGCGGTCGTACAGGAACACGTCGACGAGGTGGTTCACGTCGCCGACGACGAGCATGTCGTCCAGCGACTGGAAGCCGACCCAGCGGCCATCCGCGGAGATCGACGGGGCGCGGCTGTCAGCGCCCGCGACCGCGTTCGCGGACAGCGACGCCAGTGTCGTTGTGTGAAGCGCGCGGTCACGCAGGAACACGTCCCAGGTCCCGAGATCCCGATCGCGCGGCTCGAGCTGAGCCTGCGACTCGAATACGAGGTAACGCCCATCAAAGGACAGCGCCGGCGCCAAGGCGGGCCGAGAAAGGGTCGGTACGCCGGCGGTCGTCACGGATTCAAGGGTCGTCGTCGCCGCCTCGAGATCGCGAACGAAGACCTGGCCGGTGTGCGAGGTCGAAACCAAGGAGAAGTTCGCGGCCTGCGAGACGAAGGCCACGACGTGGCCGTTGCCGGAGAGCGCGGGCGCCGAGCTGGTGTCGTTGCCGGCTGCGTTCGACGCGTCGACGGACGCGCGCGTGACGAGGCCGGTGAGCATGTCCTTGACGTACACCTGCTGCTTGCCGTTGTTCGGCGTCGCAACGAGATTGGTCGCGTTCGACGTGAACGCCACGTACCTGCCGTCATCGGAGATCTCGTGCGTGCCCGAGGCGCTGTTCAGTCCGCTGCTCAGGTTGCCCGGCGCGCCGGTCTGCGTGGCACTGACCATCGCGGTCGTGCCGGCGACCATGTCGCGCTGGAACACGTCGACCATGCCATTGGTGTCACCGTCGACGAGGTCGTTGCCACCCGACGCGAAGGCGACGAAGCGGCCGTCGGCCGACACCGTCGGCGCGAAGGCGCCACCGACGCTCGGCAGGCCGGTCTTCCCGACGGATACGAGCGTCGTGATGCCGGTGGTCCGGTCGTGGCGGTAGACATGGGTACCTGCGACGCCGACGAGGTTCGTAGCGGTCGAAGTGAAGACGACATAGCGGCCGTTCGCGGACAGCACGCCAGGAAGCACCGTACCGGCGGCGGGCGTGCCGGTGGAGCTCACGGACTCGCGCGTGGTGCGTGGGTGTGTCGGGGCGTCGAACGCTCCGGCCACGCCGGAGAAGGCAAGCGTGCCAACGAGGACCGCCAAGGCGAATGTGTGGATGCGTTTCGTCTTCATGGTCGCTAATTAACAGGGGGATCGCCTCTACAGGCGATCCCCCGTGCTTCTCCCCCGGTTGGGGCAGTACTCAGGTCTTAGCGGGCCGTTCGCGTCCTCGTCGACGCGGTCGTGGCAGACGCAGCGGCTGTGCCGGTCGTGGCGAGCCTGAACTCACCCGTGAGGGTCGGCGACGAGAACTGCACGCGCAGCCAGTACATGCCGGCCGCAAGGTTTCTCGTGTCGACGTTCACGTGATAGGAGTCGTTACTCACCACGACTGATCGGCTCGGCTGGTCGCCGAAGAAGTACGGGCCCGCCATTACGTTGTCCGACGCGTCGACGACGTCGACGCGAACACTCTGGTCGAGGACGAACGATCCGTCCGGACCGTCCACGGTGAACTTCACCGGCAGGTTACGGCCCACCACGAACATGTCACCCAGCGGATCGAGCCACTGGTAGCTGAAGCCGCGAAGGTTGACCAACATCGTCGCAGGCGTCGAGCCGCCGTTGCTGTCCGAAACGATCACGGTCACGGTGTAGGGGCCACCGGCGGCGTAGGTGTGGTGCAGCGTGAATGAGCCACCGACGAGCGGTGACGCGTCGAATGGACCGAGCGCGAGCGTCTGCGTGCCGGTGCCATCTCCGTAGTTCACGGTCGCCGAATACGTTTCGTTCGAACCCGGATCCGTGAATGTGCCCGAGGCGTCGAGGGTCTTCGTGAACGCGAGGTCGAGCGTGGACGACAGGTTCACCGACGGAGCGACGTTGCTGACCACCACATGGATCATCAGCGAACCCGTCGCGCCTGCGTCATCGGTAACAGCGACGGTCAGGTCGTACGCGCCCGGCACGTACAGGTGATCGAGCACGAACGTCTTGTCCGCGTTCAGCGCAAGCGTCTGTACGCCCGTGCCGTCGCCGTAGTCGACGGTCGCCGTCCACGACGTCGATCCGTCGTTGTCGCTGAATTGCCACGTCAGGTGCAGTGGCTGGCTCTCGAAGAGCACAACGTCCTTGCCGAATGGCTGCAGGACCGGCGCCTGGTTCGTCACGAGATTGCGGACATAGAGCTGGTTGCCGGTGCTGGGTGGCGAGGTCACGAGGTTCGACGCGGTCGAGGCGAAGAGCACCAGGTGTCCATCGAACGAGACGGACGGACCGAAGCTCGCGGCGTTGGCCTGCTCGTTCGCGTCATTCAAGGAGACGAGCTTGACGGTCTCCGTCGTGCGGTCATAGATGAACACGTCGAACAGACCGTTGAGGTCACCGACGACGAGCTTGTCATCGAGCGAGTGGAAGGCGACCCACCGACCGTCGCCGGAGATCGACGGACTGGCGCTGGTCGCGCCTGGGAGCGCGTTGTTCGACAGCGACGCGAGCACGGTCGTGCCGGCGACCCGGTCGCGCAGGTAGATGTCGAGCGTGCCGTTGTCAAGATCGCGCGGGTCGAGCACCCCCGTCGATTCGAACGCCAGATAGCGCCCGTCGAACGAGAGCACCGGTGTCGTGGCACTGCGCCCAGTGGTCGCGGCGGCCGCCGACTCGAGGGTCGTGGTGCCCGCGACCAGATCGCGCGCGAATATCTCTGCAGTGATACCGGAGGTCGAAAGCGGCGAGAAGTTGGTCGACTCCGATCGGAACGCGACCACCTGGCCATTGCCGGAGATCGACGGCGTCTGACTGGTCCGGTCACCGGCCTCCCCAGTCAGCGCGTTGATCGACGCGCGCACGACGGCACCCGTGGTCCGGTCCTTCACGTAGACCTGCTGCTTGCCGTTGTTGGTGCCAGGCACGAGGTTCGTCGCGAACGAGGTGAACGCGACGTACCGGCCGTCATCCGAGATCTCACGGGCACCGGATAAGCCGCTGAGTCCGCTGCTGCCGTCGGTCGGCGCGCCGGCGGAGCTCACCAGTGTGGTCGTGCCCGCCTGCATATCGCGGACGAATACGTCGCTCATGAGGTTCGTGTCGCCATCGACGAGATCGGTCGCGAAGGATGCAAACGCAACGTAACGGCCATTGGCCGAGACCGAAGGATCGCGACTCACGTTGTTGCCGGCATTCCCGGTCGTCGCAACGCTTACCAGCGCGGTCGCGCCGCTCGTCCGGTCGTGGCGGTACACCTGCGTGCCGCTCGCGCCCGTGACGAGGTTCGTCGCGCTCGACTGAAAGACGACGTAGCGGCCGTCCGCGGAAAGAACGCCGTTCGTCGAACCCGCATTCGCCGGAACACCCGTGGAGTCAACTGAGACACGCGCCGTCTGTCCCGGGAAAGCGGTGGCGATCGAGGCAGCAGCGACCGAGAAGATGATGAGTGCAATGCCGAGCCCAAAGACCCTATTAGTGCCGCGCATCCTTGTTCCACCTCACCACACGAACCCACGTGCGGTGCAGGATTTGTAGGGTGCGGGCATCCATGCGTATATGGGAGCCAGGGGTCTCCCTCTATCGGGGCAGTACTAACGCCCTACCCCATTACTGGTTGTGCCCCGATCACGCGTGCCACACAGTTCACGCGGTGACAGAGCCGTTTCTGCGACGTAACAACCTGCCTTCCGCACCTCGCTCGTCCCTCTCCTCGGTCGTTAACATCGGCACACAAGTGGGAAGGGTTCGATTCGCACGCGATGACGCAGGGCAGACCGTTGTGCTCGTTGCCCTTATGTTCACGGTGCTCATGGGCTTCGCGGCTCTGGGTATCGACATCGGTCGCTTCTACGCGGAGCGCCGCTATGTCCAGGACGCGGTCGACTCCGCAGCGCTCGCATGCGCATACAAGTACGGTCATGGTGGCGACTCCGTCGCTGCCTGGGCAGCGGGAGATGCGATCCTGCAGAGCCGGAACCTCAATGCGAATCCGCTCGGGCTCGGAAAGCTGCCCTATCGCGCGCAAGGCAGCGAGGACTACGCCAACGCCATCGTCGCCGAGCAGAACCTCATCAGCGGAATCCTGCCGGTAACGACCAACGGCCGCGGCTGCCGCGTCGCGATCACGGTCGACGTACCCACGTTCCTGATCAAGGTCATCAGCCCCACCCTGAACACGATCACGATGACCACGCAGGGCTACGCCAAGAGCAAGGGCGGCATGCTCCCCACTGTTGTCAAGCGTTACGCGAACCCGCCCGGGCCTGCCGCCTCGGACCAATCGAACTTGTTCCACGACCAGACCATGGCCGAGGGGCAGGATTGGCAGTGCTCAACGACGAGCACCGTCGGGTGCACGCCCGCCAGCGAGGCGTTCCCGGGCCGCGAGTTCGTCATCTTCGGTCAAGCGGCGAAAGCGACCAACGACAGCTCGTTCCGCGGTTACATCGGGCTCGACATCCGCGACTTTACGAACACGGATGGCAGCGGCAATCTCATCCACGACGCCTACAACTCCGTCCCGCCGACGGTGACCGTGAACGTGCTCAAGGACTTCGAGTCCTCATGGATCCTCAATCTGAGCTACCCCGGGCCTGACATCTGCGTGGTCCAGCTTCCAGACTTCCTGCCGTGCGCCCAGATCGCCGTGATCAACGGCTCGAGCTCGGGGCAGTTCGTCACGGACTACCAGACCACCTTCAACGTCGGCGACGAGTTGATGCTGCAGCTGTACGACGGCACCATCAAGACGGTGCCCGACTTCAACATCACGAGTGGCCAGCTGACGCTGCCGACGAGCGGCTCGGCGACGTCGACGGTCACGTACACCTACTCGACGCAGTTCGCCTTGAGCGGCGCGAAGGTCACGACCACCCTCATCCCGGATGACGGCACGATGACCGACGACACCGGCACGGCAACGAACCCGTTCCTGAGCGGTTGCGCGACCCTCAGCACGCCGGCCTTCACCGCCAATCCCACGCCCGGCGGACCCGCGTACGTCACCTACAACCAGGCGTGGAACACCATCACGACCAGCGGCTGCGACAAGGGCATCTATCAGGCCTGGCTGCGTGGGACGTCCAGCGCGCCGTACACGAGCCGCGTCCACGAGACGCTCGTGAACATCAACGTCGGCGGCCAGCAGCGCGACTTCAGCCTCGCTTCGTCGGACGCCTACGCCGCGATCGCCGGACCCGGCACCCAGGCCGACTACGTGATTCGCACGACCACCGCCAACAGCGGCTCGACGAAATGGACCGGCAGCAACTTGCTCACGCTCTCGTGGGCGAAATGCCCGACCACGACCGATCCCAGCATCATCCCCCCCGAGGTCCTGGTGTGCGGCGTCGATGGGAACTTCCTCTCGACCAGTGTCGGCAACGTGGATCCCGGCGAGGACCACACCTTCAACGTCCAGACGACGCTCGCGCGATCCGGCGAGGTCTACAAGGGCTGGGTCCGCGAGACCGGCCTCGACGACGTGACCAACAAACGCGTCACGCATCTGCTCCAGATGACGCTCGAGGTCGACATCATCCCCGGTGGAACGACGCAGTACGTCGACGTGCTCGGCTACACCGTCTTCAAGATCACCCAGATCAGCAGCAACGACGTCAGCGGGCGGGCGGTCAGCGGCGTCTACGCCGACCCGAACGACCTGGCCCTCTCAGCGGGTAAGAAGATCGGCCTCGTGCCTTGGGAGCAGCCGTAGTCTTCTAGCGCTGTGGTCGTCTCCGCCCGTGACAAGAAAGCGCTCCTCACCCTCCTGGAGCAGGCGCAGCTCGTCTATCTCCTCACGCGCCTTCCGAAGAAGCAGGTGCTCGACGATCCCAAGGACGTGGCGCGTCTCGAACAGGGTCTCGCGGCGATGCGCGACGCAGCCCGCGAGCTCAGCGCAGCGCTGCGCGAGAAGCACACCGCCGTGCAGTGGGACGAGCTCGCCGCGACGCCCGACAGCCCTGACCTCTTGTGGCGGCGCGCCAAGCGCGTCGGCCCGCAGGTCCTGCGCGTGCTACGACCGCTCCTCGAGGGCGAACCCGAGGCGGCCTTCATGCTCGATCCGAACGCCGAGACGGCGAAGAAGGTCAAGGAAGCGTCCCGGCGCGCACGTCCGTCGCTAGCCAGCCGTCGCCGACCCGCTCGAAAGTGATCACCGCGGTCGGCCCCGCGGGCTGGTAGCGCGCTACCTCGTACCGCACGGCGGCAGGAGCGATCGGCGCGGCGCCCGGCAGAAGATTCCAGCGCAAGAGCTCTGCCTGCGTCTGCTCGCTCGCGTTGGATGACGACTTGTACGTCCAGAGAAGGCCGGGACCGAAGAACGCCGCAGCCGCGTTGATCGCTGGCTGCGTCGCGACATCCGAAGCGGTCTCGGGGTGCCCGCTGTCGATCGCGCCTAACAAAGCGTTGAGCGCGTAGTACGCGTCGCGGGCCTGCCGTTCGCCGCTGAGCACGTAGCCGGAGGGCGTCCGACGCCAGAGCCATTCGTGACCTCCGGGCAGGCAGCAGTTGGAGTCGATGCCCCAGCGCCGTTCGGGCAGCTTGCGCCCGGTGACCAACACGTTGTCGACGTCGACGCGCCGGGCGACCATCTGAGAGGCGCCGGGCGCGGCGTGGAGCGTCATCGTTGCGGCAGCCCCGGTGATGGCGATCGCGACGTAACCGCGCGCACCCGCGCTGCCGCCGCTCCAGATCTCGAAGAACAGCTCGCGCTGATCGCCCCGCTGCAGGTCCCAGAGAAGGGTGAGATAGCCGTGGTCGATGGGCACGTTCGCGATCCGCCAGAAACCGCGATCGACCCACAGCACGGCGCCCGTCTCGAGGTAGGCCCCCACGGTGATGATCTCGTTCGCGCCGGCTCCATACGCGACCGGCCGAAGCAAGCACCGCGACCGCTCGAGAGCCTGCACGGCCTCCTGCGCCGATCGGCCGCTCGCGAGCTGACCGACGACGCCAAGAGGGATGATCGGCGTGGGCGACGTTGCGCACGAGCCGTCGAGCTCCTCGATGAGCGAGACGGTCCGCGCATCGAGTGGCGGTCCTGCCGTCGCCGTCGGCGCCGAAGGAATCGGTGCCGAGGTGACGCTGGGCGTGGCCGCGGTCGAAGGTACCGGGGTCGCAGCGACGATCTCCGGTGCACGGGACGAAGCCGTCGCAGATGCGGTGGGCGCGGGAGCGCTACACGCGACTCCGACAAGGATGAGTGCAACGAAACGGCGCACCGCGTACAGCCTCCGCGCTTTCGATCACCCGCGCGTCCGACTTGTGCGGCTCGCGTACGAGTTACTCCCGTGATCTCGGAGGCGCGCGCCACTAGCGGCCCGTTAGCTCACCCACCACGGGCCCGAGGCTTTCGACGTCCGGACCGCGCAGGCAGAAGTAGGTGATCCCGATCGCGTCGCGCACGCGCACGATGTGGTCGCGGATCTCCTGCAGCGTCCCGATCCCGCGGTACGCGCTGTTGCCCAAAACGTGGGGCTCGACCTTCGCCTTCTCCGCCAGCGCGGCGATGGTCGTCTCGCGGTCGTCGGTGAGGATGCAGTCGAGGAACATCGAGAGCTCGATCTCGCCGAAGCGCTCGCCTGCCGCGTCGCGCACCAGTCCGATCTGCTCGCGCATCGTGTCGAGCGTGAAGCTCGCCGGCGGCACCTTCCCCGAGCCGGTGATCCCGGGCGCCACGATCGCGACGATGTTCGCCTCGCGGCCCGCGAGCGAGAGGATCTCGGGGCCGCCGCCGGCGATGAGGATCGGCGGATACGGCTGCTGCACCGGCTTCGGCCGGCATTCCGCCTTCTCGACCCTGTAGTACTCACCGGCGAACGTGACCTGCTCCTCCGTGAAGAGACGCTTCATGAGCGCTACCGCCTCGGCCAGCCGCGCGACGCGCACGCGACCACGATCGAAGGCAATGCCGGTGCTCTGATAATCGCGGTCGAGCCAGCCGGCGCCGATGCCGAGCTCGAAGCGCCCGTTCGTGAGAACGTCCAGCGTGGCGCACTCGCGCGCGAAGACCGTCGGGTTGCGGAAATCGTTGTCGACGACGAGCGTGCCGACACGCAGCTTGTGCGTGACGGTCGCAGCGACCGCGAGCGTGGGCATCGCAGCCCACGCGCCGCCGATCATGTGGTCGGGCATCGCGATCGTGTCGTAGCCGAGGGCCTCGAGCCGCTTCGCGCGATCGATCCACTCCTGCCCGCTCGGCGCGCTGCCCGACTGGGTCGCGAAGCGCATCGGGCGGGTCGACATCGACCAACTCTATGAGGAAGCCCAGCGCGAGGTTCACGGGGTAACCTGCCGTCGTGGAGATCGTCCTCGCGTCCTTCGGCGTGATCGTCGCACTGTGGCTTACGGCATTGCTCCTGCTCTGGCTGAGCGGCCGAAGGGCCGCGGTGCGCGAGCTTGCCCTCCTGCTACCGAATCTCGCGCGTCTCTTCCACGGCCTGCTGCGAGACCCGCGTGTCCCCCTCGGCTCAAAGGCGTTGGTGGCGGTCGGCCTGGCCTGGATCGTCTCGCCGATCGACCTCATTCCGGAGTTCATCCCGGTCATCGGCCCGCTCGATGACGCCGTCGTCGGCGCGCTGATCCTGCGCCACGTCGTGCGGACCGCCGGCGAAGTCGTCGTCACCGAGCACTGGCACGGCGACCGGCGCGTCCTCGCGCTCCTGTTCCGGGCGGCGGGCGTTGCCGAGACCCAGTTGATCGCCCGGCCTGGTGTGGACCTGCGAAAATCGCCAGCCGTGCGTGGGAGTTGGCTCGGCGGTCTCATTGCGCTGGCAGCCATCGCGGCGATCGGCGCGGCAGATCTCATCACACCGCCGGAGGTGGACTTCGAGGTCTTCTACCTTGCCGTCGTTGTTGGGTCCGCGTGGTGGATCGGACGATCGGCCGCGCTTGCGGCAGCTGTTGCGGCTCTCATCGCTGAGCTGCTGGCGGATGACTTTCTTCGGCCAGAGCTCCAGTCCGCCGTCTTCTTCAACGCGACCCTGCGTCTGGTCGTCTACGCGGCGGCCGCCATTCTCGCGAGCCGCCTCTACGAGGAGCGCGCGCGGCACTTCGCTCGCGACACCGAGCGCGAAACCTTCCTCGGCGTGCTCGAGCGAGAGTTCCCGCGGCCGATCGCCGCGCTGCGGTCGCGGACCGCGGCGCTGCGGGCGGGGCTCCTCCCGGGCGACACGAATGCGCTTGCCAACCAGAAAGCGATCGAACACCACGCGCAGGACATCGAGTTCCTGGCCACCGACCTGTTGGCCATCGGCGACCTGCAGCGGACCCACCTGAGGCTGCGGGCCGACCGCGTCGATCTCCGGGAGCTCGTCCGCGAGGCCGTCGCCGAGTCGCTCCGGCGCGACCAGCTCCACCTCAGCACCGGCGACACGCCCGTCTCGGTCCGCGCGGATCCGGACCGTCTGCGTCACGCCGTCGCGAGCGTCATCTCCCGGGCGATCGAGGCGGCCCCCTACGAGTCGGTGGAGATCCTGGTGCGCGACTCGGCGGACCACGGCGTCGTCGAGATCCGCACCCGCGCGAGGCTCGGCGAGAGCGATCTCGACCTCGCGCGACTCCTGATGCAGGCGCAGGCCGGCAAGCTCATCCTGGTCGCCCCCGACAGCTCACGCGGAATGCTCGTCACGCTGTCCGCACCACACGCTGTCGCGGCGGCCAGCGCGGGAGCCGTCGCCACCACTCCCTAGAGGTCCACGTCCCGCGCGAGCAGCGTCGGCGGCAGGGAACCCGCGGCGAGCAGCTTGTCGTGGAAGAACCGCATCCCCCAGCCCTTCGCGCGCGCCTTGTCGCGCAGCGCGAGGATCGCATCGCGCCCGAGCGCGTACGACGACGGCTGCGTCGGCGTGAGCGTGTAGCGCCGCACCTCGGCGAGGGCATTCGGCGGCTCGAGCTTGGGCCGCTCGACCATGAATGCCACCGCTTCGTCGAAGGTCATCTCGCCCGTCGACAGGCCGACGTCGACGACGACGCGTGCGGCGCGCCACAGCAGATCCTTGAGTCGCAGCAGTCGCGTCTCCGGCGAATCGAGGAAGCCGATCTCGGTCATGAGCTCTTCGACGTAGAGACCCCAGCCCTCGACCATGAGGTTGCTGCGCAGCGCCTTGCGCGCGAGCGACGCGTTGTCCGCGGCGTACGTGAGCTGCAGGTGGTGACCGGGATACCCCTCATGGCACGCGATGACTGGGATGCCGGCGCGCGGATGGCCCTCGAGGCGCTCGCGGCGGGTGCGCTCGTCGTCGTCGGACAGCGGGAGCGTGACCCAGAACCGGCCGCGGCGGTTCGCCTCGAACGGCGCCGCGGCGACGTACGCGGCGTACGGGTAGGTCGTGCGCTGGAAGTCCGGCATCGTCTCGACGACGAGGTCCTCGCCGTACGGGATCGACGCGATCGATGAAAGGCGTACCGCCTCGCGCGAGCGCTCCATCTCCGCGCGGTAGGTGTCGACCAGTTGGTCGGCGTCGGGATGATCGCGGCGCAGCCGCGCGATGGAGTCGCGCCAGTCGTCGTCACCGACCGCACGCGCCGCCTCGGCGATCTGCGACTCGGTCTCGCGGAAGAGCTCCTCGCCGAACGCGCGCAGGCTCGACGCGTCGTGGTCGAGCAGCTCCTTCTCTTTCAGCAGCGCCTCGAAGGCCTCGCGCCCGATGGCGAACGTGCCCTTCGCCCGGGGCAGGAGATCCGCTCGCAGCCACGCGGCGTAGCGGTCGAGCGCGTCGGCCGCCGCGTTCGCCGCGGGCAGCAGCGCGCGACCGACGACGCGTCCGAGCGAAGTGTCCGGCAGCGACGTCGGCAGCTCGTCGCGCAGGAACGCGGCGCCCGCCGGCGCGGTGCGCTCGGCGATCGCGATCCACTCCGGCGGTACGCGCGCGGGATCGAGGTTCGCGCGCGCGGCGTCCAGCGCGGCCGGCGCTTCCGCGAGACGTTCGGCGAGCATCGCGAGCCGGTCCTCGGAGCCGCTGTGTCCGCGCAGCAGGATGTAATACGCGCCGCGCGTGATGAGGTCCGCGTACAACGAGGGCTGCCGGCGCCAGCGCTCGAACGGCTGCAGCGCCTTCTCGCCGCGCAGCTCGGACAGCACCAGGAGGCGATCGACCTTCTGGTACGGGTCGAGGCTGTCCTCGCCCATGCCGGTGAAGCGGCGCAGCCAGTCGTCGGTGAACTCGTCGCGCGCGGCGAAGCCGTCCGCGCTGAGGTCGCCGAGGCGATGGTCGTGCGAGTGGTTACCCATGATCGTCGCGGCGACCGGCTCGAGCTTGAAACGGTCCTCGATGAACGTCTTGACGGTCGCCTCGAGCAACGTGCCTACCATGACGGGAGCGCCAGTCTGGCACAGGGGAGAGTCACATGCCGCCCGCGAGCTATCCCGATTGTGAGAACTGCGAGGCGCCGTGTTGCCGGCGGCAATTTGTCGAGGACGACTCAGGTTGGTTCACGCTGGCCGACGCGCGGCCGATCTACCTCGAGGCGGGAACGGACATCAAGATCGTCGGCTGGCATCAGCAGCAGGACGGGCGGCAGCCCATGTTCGAATGCCAGGCGTTCGACAAGACGGCGCTGCGCTGCACGGTGTACGACTCACGCCCCGAGCACTGCCGGACGTACGACTGCCGCGACGACGATCCCGATGAATGGCAGGCACGCGCCCACTGCGATCTCGCGCGCCACCGCCGCATGACCGCGCTGCGCGCGAAGGCGGCTGTCTAGTTGGTCTTCGGCTTTTCGGTCGTGGTCGCGGTGCTGGCCGCGGGCTTCTCGGTGCTGTTGGCCTCTTCGCGGAACGTCTTCACGCCCTTGCCCAGCTGACCGAGAACGTCCGGGAGCTTCCCCGCTCCGAACACGATGAGCACGATCACGAGAATGAAGACGAGCTCCGGGCCCCCTAGGTTGAACGGCATTCGTCACTTCCCCGCGCGCCCAGCGCGCTTGTTACTTATGGACAGTGTACGCACGGCCGCTCTTAGCCGAACAGGCCCGCCAGCAAGGTAACGAAGAGCGGGATGACCACCAGGAGCGCGAGCGCCGGGAGATAACAGAGCGTGAGGATCAGCGTCATTTTCCCCTCGACCTCGGACGCGGATTGCAAGAGACGCTCACGGGCCGCGCTCCGCAACTCCTCGCGCGTGTCCTCCAGAACGCTGACCGACCCCAGCCCGAGCTCACGCGCGCGATCAAGACGCTCCGCGAGCCGCGCGAGCGAAGGCAGAGTGGCGTCGTTCGACTCGCGGATCAGAGAGACCTGCAAAGGCGCGCCGAGCGTGTAGAGGTCGGCGACGCGCGCGAGCACCTCGTCAACGAGCGGCGCCCCCGTGCCGCGGCGCGCGAGCGTGATCACCGCGGAGTCCACCGGACGACCGGACGACACGAGCGCGTGTGTCCACTCGACGAACGACGCAGTTGCTCTCTCGGCTTCGCCGCGACGCAGGGCCGCCCGTCGCTCAACGACGATCGAGGGGAGGATGAAACCACCGTAAGCCACCGAGGCTACGACCAGAGGGCCGATCGGCACCAGCAAGGCGACGACGGCGGCGAGCAACGCGCCAACCAGCGCGAGAGCGATCTTCGCCGCGACGAGCTGCTCGACTGCGATGGGAAATCCGCTCGCCCTCAGGGTTGCCGGAGCGATCACCCGAAGGCTGCCGAGCCTTTCCAGATTGCCGCTCCTCGGCGCGCGAAGCGCGTTGAGGCGAGCCACAACGCGAGAGCGAGGCGTCGCCGCGAGGATGAGGAGAACTACGCCGGCAGCCGCCGCGACGGCTCCGAGAACGCTCACGTGATGTCGCTCACGATGCGCCGGCTCGCGAAGATCCCTGCCGTCTCGAGCATCGCCGCCAGCGGCAGCAGAATGAAACGTCCGAGCGGCATCGCGTATGTCTCGCGCATGCCCGGAATGGTCATGGCAAGGTAAAGGGCGAGACCGGGCACGAGCGCCGCGAGCAACACCACTTGGATGCGGAGCCCGGACGTGCGAGCGCGCACATCGTCGGCCGTCCGCTGTTCGAAGACGAGGCGATCGACCGCGCTCGCGATCAGTGTGGCGCTGCGGGACGCGGGAAGCTGCTCAGCCACACACAGTGACAGTGCTTCGAGGCCGAGGATGACCCGGCGGTCACGCGCCTCCGCGCGAGCCTCGCGCAGGGCCACATCGAGTGGCGCACCGAGGTCAAATGCTCTCAACGCTCCGGCGAACGGCGTCAGCGCGATCTCGGGCCCCGAGCCGACGGCGAGAAGAAGCGCCTCGGTCAAGCTGGCCCCCGACCGGAGGCCGGCGAGGGTCATTTGCAGCAACGCGATCGTTTGGCGAGCGCGCTCGTCGCGACTTCGGAGCGCAAGCGTCCGCACGACGATCGATGGCGCGGCCGCACCGATCAGGGCGCCCGGCATCGCTCCGAGCGGACCAGCGAGCGCGAGTCCGCAGATCGCCGCGACGGCGCGTAGGCATTCCCAGGCGACGAGTGACCGGGTCCAGCCGGCGTCGCGCAGGACCGAACGCTCGGGATGTGACGCGAACGGCCACGACAGTGTCGGAGAGCCGAACGGCGTCAGCATCAGGCACGTGACGGCGAGTGCCGTCGCGATCGCGCCCGCGAGCACGACGCTCACGACAGACGTTCGACCAACCGGCCCGGCAGCTGCCGAACCGATGCTTCGCCTGCGCGCCACACGACCACCGGACCGCCGTCCTCGACAGCGGCGATCTCGCGAACGATGCGGAGTCCATCCTTCGCGCGACCCACATGGATGACGATGTCGAACGCGCGCGCCACGAAACGGGCGATCGCTCCAGGCGCGACGTCGCCCGATCGGGCAAGCAACAACTCGAGCCGATCGAGCGCCCCCAATGAGGACCCCGCGTGCAGGGTGGTGAGTGATCCGTCGTGACCGGTGGAGATCGCCTCGAGTAGGGCCGAAGCCTCCCGCGGCGAGCGGACCTCGCCCACGATGATCCGATCCGGACGCATCCGGAGAGCGTTCACAACGAGGTCAGCGACCCCGATGCCTCCATCTCGTCCCGGAACGCACTCCAAGTGAACGACGTGCTCGTGGGGCAGCACGAGCTCGTTCGTGTCCTCGATCACCACCAGGCGCTCGTGCGCGGGTATCTCGCCGGCGAGCGAGCGCAACAGCGTGCTCTTACCGGTACCCGTCGAGCCCGCGACGAGTACGTTGCCGCGCCCGACCACGACCCGCGCAAGCAGTTCGGCCGCCTGACCCGCAAGCCCACCAGTGGCTTCCCATGAGGGCGCGCGTCCGCGGAGCGCGATCGACGCCCGTCCGAACTTGCGGATCGAGAGCGTCGGACCGCCGACCGGCGCGATGACCGCGTTCGCGCGGCTCCCGTCGCGCATCCTCGCATCCACGTACGGCCGCTCGATGGTGAGCTCGCGCCCGACGCCGGCCGCGATGCGATGCACGAGCTCGCTGACCTCGGCCGCGTCGGCGAATCGGAGATCAGCGCGTTCGAGATGTCCCTGACGTTCGACGAAGATCTCCGTCGGGCCGTTGACCAGCACGTCCGTGACGTCGGCATCGTCCAAGAGCGGTTGCAGCACGCCAAACCCGAAGAGCTCGGCGCACAGCGCCTCCACCTGCTCCGCGGATACATCACGCGGCACCGCGGCACGGACGCGCTCGCGCAGGGTGACGCGTCGTGCCGGATCGGCGTACAAGGCGAGCATCGCGCTTGGGTCAAGACCCGAAGCGACCTCGGTGCGCAACCTCGCCAACACGGCCGGGTCGATCACGCGATCTCGCGGATGAGCGCGTCGATCGCTCGGAGGGTCGGCGCGCGTGTGGCGAACTGATCCTCGGCGAGATACGGGTCGGTGGGGATCGCTCCGAGCAAGGGAAGCCCGGCACGTTCCGCGATCAGGGCCGCGTCCTCCTCGGCCACGCCGACGACCACGAGTCCCGCCGGACACGGGGCGTCGCGGACGAGTGCGAGCGCGCAGAACACCGCCTGAAGCTGCGAGGCCCGCGCTCCGGCGACGACGCAGAGGCGATCGACGCGCGAAAGTAGTCCAGCGTCGAGGCTGTCAGGTCCGCTGCCCAGATCGAGGACCACGGGCGCGCCGCCGCTGATGGCGTCGATGACCTCGATCGCGCGATCAACGTCCAAGCGGCCGTGCAGCGCCGCCGAACCGGGGAGGAATGGAACGGCGGACCAGCGCGAGACCAGCGCGCGCTCGCGGCCCGGTTGCACGAGCGCGTCAGCGATCGTCGCAGCCTCAATGCGCGCACGGAGCGCGAGCGACGGCGCCCAACGGTCCAGATCCACGAGAAGTGGCGCGCGCCCACCCGCGGCCGAGCGATGGGCGACCAGGCCCGCGGTCGTGCTGCCACCGACGCCGCCGACAAGTGACCAGAACGCGACTCGGCGGCCTTCCGCCAGCGCGGCCGGCTTCGTCGGGCGAAGCGGCTCGATCGGATCGGCACGCCCGGTCGCCTCGCGCATGAACGTGAGCGCGATCTCGGCGATAGGACTCGCGTCGAGCCACGCGCGGATACGGCTCACGTGAACGCCCAGCGTTCGATCGCGCCCTCGCTGACGTAGGTCCAGCGAAGCGACACGCGGTCGACGGCGGTGTGATCGAACACGACCGGTCGCATTCGAACGCGCGCTCGGGCGGCGCGCAGCGACGCGACCGAGCACCAGACGATCCTGCGCCAGCCCAAGACGGCATCCTCGCCTCGCAGCAGGCGTCGGCACGCGGTCCGCGCGACGCGCGATGTGCCCAGCCACGGGAGGCGTTGGCGCATGAGGGCGGCACTCGCCTCGCTCAACGAGATCCGCCGAAGCTCGACGACATCGATCGCACCAAACGCGTCGTCGAGCGGCGTCAGATCGAACGCGATCGAAGGTCGGAGGGCCACGGCCGGAGCGGGGACACCGGCGCACTGCGTGCTCCGGATGCCAGCCAGCGCCAGTTCGAGTGTGGCGTCATCGATCCCGCGCTCCGTCTCCAGATACGTGACCGCAGCCGCTCGCGTGAGTTTGCCGCTCCCGAGTCGCACGAGGTGAGCATCGAAGTTCGTTCGCCTGACAGCTTCGAGTCGAAGGGTCGTTGCCGGCATCAGCGTGCCGAGCTGAAGGCGAGCACGAAGGTGCTCGTCGCGATCCGGTCGGCGAATCGGATCTCGTCGGAAGGCGAGATCGCGATGATCACGCTGCCGATGCGGTCGACCGCGACGGTGGCATCCTGCCGTCGCGGCTGGTATGGCGCGCCGGTCTCCGACCGGACGTCGAGCACGAGCGCATCCGCTGCGAGCAGCTCCACCGTGCGGCCCGCCGGAGCCCGACCGATGAGCGGCACCGCGATGACGTCGACACGCGCTCCGGGGGAGATCGCGCCGCCAACGGCGCTCACGGCCACGACCGGGATCGCGACGGCGCGTTCGCCGGGGCGAAGCGTGAGCCCGGTGTGGAACACGGCAGCATCGGCGGCCAGCGCGTGGGAGACGAGCGGTTGGCCTTGCCACAGCGGTGCGATCGGGACGCGTCCGATGGCTTCGTCAACACTCGCAATGGCGCCTGCCGGCAACGCGTCCGGCGGGACCGATCGCACCTCCAGGTCCCCCGCGGTGAGCGGACGGATCGCGGCGACATCCTGCGCGGCAACGATCATCGGAACGCGCTGCGCGCCGATGTAATAGAGCGCTCCCGCGACGCAACCCGCGATCAGCGCCAGGACGAGAAGGGATCGGCGGGCGATCAATCGATGAGTGCGGGCGATCGCACTGCGATCGTGATCTCGGCCTCGAGCCGCTGGGTCGGAGCGATCTCGGTGAAGATCTCGAAGCGCAGCGACCAACGCACATCGGGGGCAGGCATCCGGAGCCACCGCGCCGCCAGTGGCTCGATGCTTCCGGTGGTCGCCGAGACGTAGTCGGGCTGGGCCGACAACAGACGCCACGACCGGATCGCCACGGCGACGTCGTTCGCGAATGCGCGGGGCCAGAAGTAGATCGAGCGCCCGCGAAGCACCTCCGCGGTGGCAAGTGCTGGACCATCCGGCGCGAGTGCGATCCCGGCGCGCAGCGTCGGGGCGACCGGAGTGCTCGGACCCTGAGGTCTGGACGACGGCGCGGGCGTCGGGATACCACGCGAGGTCGTTGGACCAACGACCGGAGCTGTGGGGGCAGCCGGGTTCGTCGAAGGTGCGGCGGGCGTCGGTGTGGCCGGGGGCGGTGACGACGACGCCGCGCGCCGCCTCGTCTCGGAATCATCCTGAAAGAACACGATGCTCACGGGAACGTAGCCGTCCGCGGTGAGCACGAAGTTCTCGTAATAGGTTCCGGCGAGCGCACGACCATCCGTGAGGGAACCGCGTCCGTTGAACGCCGTGCCGTCGAACGCGCTGGCCGCGCCGGTCCCGATGCGGTCGACCACGCGCGCATACGTGCCGGTGGACTCATGCACCGTTGTCGTCGAATACGTCGTCGTCGCATCGCTGGTGGCGACAACATCGGCCACGTAGGTGTCCGTGACGTAGTAGAGACCGGCCGGCACGACGAACGCGACCGGGTCGGGGGTCGGCACGATCGGAGGAACGGGTGGCGATCCGTCCTCGAGCGGCTCGCGCGCGTACCCGGCACTGGCTGGGACCAAAGCGGTAGCCAAGATCAACGTGGCGGCGAGTCTCTTCATCGCGGCGAGCTCGCCGCGCGGACCGTGATGGTCGTGACCGCGGGCAGGAGGAGCACGGCGAAGCCGGGCGTCTTCACCGGCACCGTGGCGATCAGGCGCACCGTCGGGCGGTCGTAGCGCGCGCCCGTACGTGGATCGGTCGCAGGGGCTGTTGGGAAGCTTGCGATATCCGCCGACGCCGCGATGTCGGCGACGCTCACCGCCAGGGCTGAAGCGGTCGCGTACAGGTTGCGCGCGAAGTAGTCGCGCGCGGTGTCGGCAGCGCCGGCCGCGAGTCGCAGCGTCCCCGTCCGCTCCAGCACGGTTTGGTCTTGATCGTTGACCGCTACGACCGTCGCGAGGTCCGCGGCCGCCGCCGCGCGATACGCCACGGCCCGGAGCGCGCCAAACTCGAGCGCGCCTGCGAGGACGACGAGCAGCAGAGGCAGCATGACGAGCGTGGTCACCGCCGCCGTACCGCCTTCGTCGTGCGTCATCGGTTGACCTCGCCGCGCGCGACTGCCGTGGATCGCACTGCGACCGTCGTCGCGAAGAGGAACGGCAGGGCAATGCGCTCCTCGGTGTTCAGCGAGACACGTACCGGCTCGCGCCACGCGACATACGCAGGCTCGACCTCGACGACGACTCGGGAGGGTTCGATGCCGACGAGCCGCAGCTGATCCTGGATGTAAGAGCGAAGCTCAGGTCGGTCCCCGCCGAGCTCGCCCGCGTAGCGCGCGGCCTGAAGGGTGACTCCGTCCTGCGCGAGCCACCGCTGCGTCAGCCATCCGAATTCGAGGATCGCGAACAGCAGGGGCACGAGGATCACGACCATCAAGATCGTCTCGACCGTCGCCATGCCCCGCTCGTCGCGGACCCAGCGCGTCACCGGACGGTTTGCAGCTGGGTGACGAGCGCCTGCAGCCGGGTGACCAGCCCGTTGTTCCAGGCAGACACGCCAATGACGAGAGTCCCAAGGATGACGGCGGCCCCGATCACGTATTCGATCGTGGCCAGCCCGTCGTGTTCGGCAGAGAAGCGACGCGACCACCGCATGCGAGACCTCCCGACGTTGTCGTCGGGAGGTTCGCTTCAGGTCAACTCATGCGCGATGACGCACCGGATCGGTACGACGGTACTAGCGCCGCCCGAGCGCCTTTTCCGCCTTGCGTGCGTCCTTCACGCCGAACGCGACCGTCACGCTGCCGCGACCCGGCGCGAGCACGTACTCGGATGCGATGTTCACCTTCGCCTTGGCGAGCTTCGCGGACACGCGTGCGAGAGCCCCAGGCTTGTCCGTCATGCGCACTTCGATCGCCTTCCGCTCCGTCGCGCGCAGCCCCGCCTTCTTCAGTGCGCGTCGCGCCTTCGCCGTGTCTTTGTCCTTGACCACGAAACCAACGGTGCCCTTGCCGCCACCGGTCGAGGCCGCGGTGCCCCAGAGATTCACACCACCATCCGCGAGCGCCTTCGCCGCGGCCGCGAGCGAACCTGGTCGGTCGGGAAGCTTCACGATGAATTCAGTCGCCATGTACGTCCTCCCCCTTTCGATGTCATGCGAGTTGTTGACGATTCTGGACACTTGCGTCAAGGCGGTCGGCTGATAGTGTGCGCCGGAGTGTCCGATCGCGGACAGCTGGGGGAGGCGCGGGAGCACGCATACAACGCTGCCCATGCGCGGCGCGAGGCGCTCGGTCGCATCCTCCGCCCCCGCGCCGACGCGATCCAGGACAACACGCTGGGGCACGCATATCGCGCGACGAACTTCCTCGGCCTGGGCGCTCTCGCAGCGAAGCGCTGGGCGGCGATCAGCAACCGCGCCATGCCGACCTGTCTTGCGGCCCTCGAGGCCGACGACGCAGAGCGCATCGTGTTGCTCGACCAGGCCGGCATCTACATCCACGAGCTCCGTGCCGCCGGCTTCCAGCGCTTCGCGATGAAACCGCTGACGAGCCTGGGCTTCCGGCTCGCGATGCGCGAGGTGAAGGCGCACGCGCGCGCCGAAGGCTTCGATGCCGAGGAGCTCGAGGACGAGCTGCGAGTGTTCCAGCGCGCGTTCGAGGCGCGGATCATCTATCGAGGCTGAAGCCCCCGACCAACGCGATCGTGGACGACTACCCCGCAGCGGGCGCGGTGCCGGGTTGAAGCTTGTCGAATACGGACGCGGCCTCTTCGATGATCGACCCGGAAATGTCGTTCGACAGTGTGTATCGGACGACGCTGCCCTTGCGTTTCGCGACGATGGCGCCGACGTCGCGCAGAACCCTCAGGTGCTGGCTCGTCGCAGGCCGGTTGCGGCCGATGACGTGGGCCAAGTCACTTGCGGCGAGCGTCGTGTCGCGGAGCGCGCGGACGATCTTGATGCGGGCTGGGTCGCAGAGTGCGTCGAGCAGCTCGCGCATTCGCTTTTCATTGCGCGGCGTCAACATCTGCTCCTGCGCCGTCGTGACGGCCACAGGGTCGATCGGTCGGGGAATGTCTTTTGGCAAGGGTCCTCCTAGATTTTGGGTGTCAGGCGTCTGATGCCACTTGGGTTCGGCGTGTCCTTACCTCGCGCGAGGCGCGAGGAGGCGGTAGCCGATGCCGGCGACGGTCTCGATGTAGCGGGGGTGATCCGCGTCGTCTTGGAGCTTCCGGCGCAGGCTGCTGAGGTGGCGCGCGAGCGTGTTGTTCCGGAAGTCGGGTTCGCCTCTCCCAAGCGCGTCCGCGATCTCGCGATAGCTGACGACGGTTCCGGCCCTCGCCGCGAGCGTGTAAAGGAGGGCGTGCTCATACGGCGAAAGCCGTAGCTGGCGCGCTCCGCGGCGGACGCGTCGGTCGAGAGCGTCAATCTCAAGATCGGCAACCCGGAGGGTCGCCACGCGAGGACTCGGTCGGGCTCGGTTGCGTGGCAACGCAACCCAGCATCGAGCCGACGCGACCGGTCCGCATGACGGTAGCGTCATCTCTATCGCGGCGGTCAGGTGGGATGCCTCGGGTCGACATGGCGTCACTTTGACTGTCGGCGTTCCTCTCGGCATGACGGTTGCGTCACCAGCTAACTGAGCCGTGATGCCTGGCCGTCGAATCTCGTGACCGAATCGTCATGCGGCGTCCGGTGCGCGACCGCGACACCCGCGTCGCGTAACACCTCCCCGCGGGCAACGGCCCTCGATCGTCGAGGGCCGTTCGCGGGGGGTGGGGCTGGAGAAGTCTTAGACGGGAAGCGGCTGTGGTCGGGCTGCGCGGATCGCGCGCAGGAGCTGCTCGTACGGCCCGTCTTTCGCGACGCAGGCCAGCGCCCCTGCGGCACTGGCTTCGTTGCAGGCGTCGAGCTCGAAGGTGTACATGACGATCCTGATGTCGGGCGCTTCTCGCGCCAGCGCGCGCGCGATCGTGAGCCCGCTCAGGCCGGGCATGTTGTTGTCGAGGACGAGGACGTCAGGTCCAAGCTCGAGGCACACGTCGACACAGCGAGCCGGGTCCTTCACCGTGCCAACGCATTCGAGATCGCTCTCAGAGTTCAGCAGGTAGCGCAGGTTTTCCCGGATCGAGTCGTGATCGTCGGCGACGACGACGCGGAGGCGCGGCGCTATCTGAGCGGGCATGCCTCTCCCCTCGCGGGCGCCGTCAGCACGACCACCTGCAGATCCGGCAGCTCAGAGGCGAGCACCCGCGCGACGGCGCCGCCGCCAAAAGCGGCCATGTCTTCGTTGAGCAGGGCGACATCGGGTCTCAGCGAGCGCAGTAGATGCAGCGCGGTCTCGCCGTCGTCCGCCACGCCAACGAGCTCGATATCCGGTTGGGCGACGAGCACGTCATACAGCGCGCGCCGAGCGTCGTCTCGGTCGCCGCCCAGGACGACGCGGATCCGCCCACCCGACGCGACGTTCGCGTCGTCGACTCCCACCATGCGTTCTTTTTTACGGCTCGGCCGCGCAAAGATGAAGCCGTACTTTTGGGGGGACAACAAAAGGTAAACGCGGAACGCCTGGCCGCCGATGAGGTCGGCGGACGACCAAGCTCGCGCGGCTACCGCGCCTTCGCGATCGCCGCGCGGATCTCGTTCGTGCTGGTCAGCGCTCCCCGCTCGATGTGCCGGACCACGCCCTGGGCGTCGATGAAGAACGTCTGCGGCAGGCCCGTGAGTACGCCGTAGCGGCGCGTGGTCTGGCCGTCGAGATCCAGGAGCGGATCGAGGCGGTCGAGCCGGAGCTGATCGAAGAAGGAGCGTGCTCGTGCGCCGTCCTCCTGTAGATCGACCGCGAGGAACACCACATCGCTGTCGCCCGCGACGCTATTCAGCGCGGGCAGCTCCGTGCGGCAGTCCCTGCACCACGTCGCCCAGAAGTTCATGACGACCACCTTGCCGCGGAGGCTCGCGAGCGTGCGCGTCGTTCCGTCGGGCGCGTTCCACTCGAAGTCCGGCGCGGGCGCGCCGATGCGCCCGGCCATGTCCGCACCCTCGATCTGCCGCCGGATCACGCCGACCTGCGTCGGTCCCGCGGCGTCTTGGTTCATCGGGAGCGACGGCCACACCAACGCGGCGAGCGACGCGAGCGCGATCGCGCCGACGACGATCGCGGTCACCACGCGCGGCATCCGCGGGCGGTAGTCCTCCACGAATTCGGCCACTCCATCAGTAGCGTACGTCGCAGTCCGCGCGGAGTGGCGCCGCTCCCGTGAGAGACTCCCGCAGATGCAGGCCGGCAATCCCTACGTCGATCTCTTCCGCCGCTACGTCGCGCCGCAGTGGCGGCGGACCACGCTGCTCGCCGTGGTGCTTCTCGCGTCCATCGGGCTCCAGCTCGTCGGCCCGCAGCTGCTGCGCGCATTCATCGACAGGGCGATCGCGGGTGCCGAGCTCGACATCTTGGTGAGGATCGCGCTGGCGTTCGTCGCGGTCGCGGTGGTGACGTACCTGCTCGGTGCGTGGGCCGTCTACGTCGGCGAGGATCTCGGCTGGACCGCGACGAACGCGCTGCGCGCCGATCTCGCGCTGCATTGCCTGCGCCTCGACCTCACCTTCCACAAGGCACGCACGGCAGGCGAGCTCATCGAACGTATCGACGGCGACGTGACCGCCCTCGCCGCGTTCTTCTCGCGCTTCGTCGTCAACGTCCTCGGCAACGTGGCGCTGCTCATCGGCGTTCTCATCATGGTGGCGCGCGAGGATCTGCGCGCGGGACTGGCGCTCACGGCGTTCGCGGTGGTCGCGGTATTCCTCATGGCCGGGCCGCTGCGCAACATCGCCGTGCAGTACTGGGGTCGTGTGCGCGAGGTCTCGGCGCAGATGTACGGCTTCATCGGCGAGCGCCTCGCCGGCACCGAGGACATCCGCTCCAGCGGCGCGGAGACGCATGTCATGGGCGGGCTCGCCGCCCATCACCGCGCGTGGCTCGCCTCACGCCGAAGGGCGATCTACGCGGGCTCGGTACTCTGGTCGACCACGATCATCCTGTTCGCGGTCGGCAACGCGGTCGCGTTCGGGATCGGCGCGTATCTCTGGAGCCTCGGCGTCATCACGCTCGGCACGGTGTACCTGCTCTTCCATTACACGGACATGCTCCGCCGGCCGATCGAGCAGCTGCGGCGCGAGCTCGAGGAGATGCAGCGCGCCGTCGCGAGCGTCGGTCGCGTCACCGAGCTCCTGCGTACCGAGTCGCGTCTAGTGGAGCGAGGTGCTGTCGCGATCCCCAGCGGGCCGCTCGCCGTCGACGTCGACGCCGTTTCGTTCGGGTACGAACCGAGCGGCGCCGAACACGACGAGCTCGTCCTGCGCGATATCTCGTTGCAGCTCGCGCCGGGCGAGGTGCTCGGCCTGCTGGGCCGTACCGGCAGCGGCAAGACCACCCTCGCGCGGCTCCTGCTCCGCTTCTACGACCCCACCGACGGCGCGATCCGCCTCGGCGGCGTTGACGTACGCGACGCCAAGCTCGACGATGTCCGCGAGCGCGCGACGCTCGTGAGCCAGGACGTGCAGCTCTTTCACGCACGCGTGCGCGAGAACGTCACCTTCTTCGACCCCACGATCGACGACGCGCGCATCACCGCGGTCCTCGAGCGCATCGGTCTGGGCGGCTGGCTGCGTGCGCTCTCCGTGCCGGAGAACGGCGGCGCGCTCGACACGGAGATGCTCGCGGGCGGGCTCTCGGCCGGCGAGGCGCAGCTGCTCGCATTCGCACGCGTGTTCCTACGTGATCCCGGTCTGGTCATCCTCGACGAGGCGTCGTCGCGGCTCGATCCGGCGACGGAGCGGCACATCGAGCGAGCGATCGACGCGCTGCTCACGGATCGCACCGGCGTGGTCATCGCCCACCGCCTCGCGACCGTGCAGCGCTGCGACCGCATCGTCATCCTCGAGGACGGCCGCATCGTCGAACAGGGACGGCGCGCCGCGCTCGCGCAGGATCCATCGTCGCGCTTCTCGGAGCTGCTGCGGACAGGTCTCGAGCAGGTGCTGGTATGAGCACGCAGTCGCTCGGCACCGGCCGCTTCCTCTGGCACATGGCGACGTTCCGGCCGTGGATCTATTTCACCGACGACGTCCTCTGGACGGCCGTGTACTGCGCGCGGCTGCTTCCGGGTCTCGTCGCGCAGCAGGCGTTCGACGCGCTGCAGCGGGGCACGGCAGATCCACCGACCATCGCCTGGATCCTGGCGGCGTTCGTCGGGACGGGCATCGCGGGTGCGGTCGCGAATACCGCGGGGATGACGATCGACGTGTTCTTCCGCTTCAGCGTGAGTGCGGTGCTGCAGCGCAACATGCTCGCCGAGATCCTGCGGCGTCCCGGTGCGCGGGCGCTCGACCGTTCGCCGGGCGAAGCCCTCAGCGTGTTCCGCGACGACGTCCAGCACGCCGAGGACGGCAGCGACTGGACCGTCGACATGACCAGCCTGACGGTCTTCTCCATCGCCGCGATGGCGATCCTTCTGCGAGTGAACGCGACGATCACGATCTTCGTCTTCGTCCCGCTGGTCGCGATCGTCGGCGTGGCTCAGGTCGCGACGCGGCGGCTGCAACAGTCGCGTGCCGCGAGCCAGATCGCGACGAGCCGCGTGACCGGTGCGCTCGGCGAGATCTTCGGCGCGGTGCAGGCCGTGCAGCTCGCGCGCGCCGAGCGCGGCGTGGTCGAGCACTTCCGCCGGCTCAGCGAGCTGCGCCGGAGGACCGTGCTCCGCGAGCGCGCCTTCGCGCTGCTCACCGGCTCGGTCTACTGGAACACCGTGTATCTCGGGACCGGCATGATCCTGCTGCTCGGCGCGCAGGCGATGCGCGACGGGACCTTCACCGTCGGCGACTTCGCTTTGTTCGTCTCGTATCTCGGCTTCGTGACCGAGTTCAGCGGGTTCCTCGGGCTCTTCCTCACGCAGTACAAGCAGCTCGGCGTGTCGGTCGGGCGCATGCTCGCGCTGATGCGCGGCGGCGCGACGAACGTGCCGGCCGCGACGCTGGTCGTGAGCACGCCGCTCGATCTCGCGGAGCCGACGCCGGGCGACGCGCCGGTCGTCGCGCCGGTCGCCATCGACACGCTGCAGCGTCTCGAGGCGATCGGCCTGACGTATCGCTTCGGCCGCGCTCCAAGCGACGGCGAGCGCGGGCCCGGCATCGACAACGTGTCGTTCACCGTGCGGCACGGCGAGTTCACGGTCGTGACCGGACGTGTCGGCGCCGGCAAGACGACGCTGCTGCGCGTCCTGCTCGGCCTTTTGCCGCGCGACGCCGGTGAGATCCAGTGGAACGGCGAGGTCGTCCTGGACCCGGCGACGTTCCTCATCCCGCCGCGCTGCGCGTACGTGCCGCAGGTGCCGCGCCTGTTCAGCGATTCGCTGAAGGCGAACATCCTGCTCGGCCTGGGCGCGGTCGAGACCGCGATGGGGACCGCCGTCCGCGCCGCCGTGCTGGAGCAGGACGTCGCGCAGCTCACGCACGGCCTCGACACGCTGGTCGGCTCGCGCGGCGTACGGCTCTCCGGCGGTCAGGTGCAGCGCGCGGCGGCCGCGCGCGCATTCGTGCGGCGCGCCGAACTGCTCGTCGTGGACGATCTCTCGAGCGCGCTCGATGTCGAGACGGAACGCGTGCTCTGGGAGCGCCTGCTCGACGGACCGGAGTCGAGCGACCGAGCGGCGACGATCCTCGCGGTGTCGCACCGCCGGCCCGCGCTGCGCCGCGCCGACCGGATCATCGTGTTGAAGGACGGCCGCCTCGAGGCACAGGGCACGCTCGACGATCTGCTCGGTCGCTCTGACGAGATGCGGCGACTCTGGGAGCTTGAGTCTTAAGGGCGACGCGGGATCCAGTTATCCCGAAAACGGCCGTTACCGCATTGACCTGGGCGTACGATGAGCCGGGCCCAGAGGCCAGGCAGTGAAGCTGTCGTTCCTCCGCCCGCAAGGAGAAGTGCGATGCAGTTGCCGGCCACGTCCCGCTGGCTCGCCGCGGCGAGCGTTCCAGGAGGAGTGCTTCTGGTCCTCGCGTGGTCGATCCCCGCGGGCTTCCTCCTTCCGAATCTGTTCGCAACCGATGTCCGAACCGTCGCGGGTCCGCCGAGCGACTTTGTCTTAGTGAGCCAGTGGCTCACGCTCGGCTTCGCTGTGGTCTTCGCCTGCGCCGCCGTTCCCGCGATCGCGATGGCGGCGCGCGTCGGATGGGTCGGCGCGTTGGGAGCTGTGCTCTATGCGGTGGGAGTGGTCTTTCTGGCCGTGCAACAGCTCTTCGCCATAACGTCAACCTCTGCCGTCGTGCCCTGGCACTGGCTGGTCGTCCCCGCGCTCCTCAGCTTCGGGGCCGCGCTCTTTGGTCTCGCGGCCTTCCGCTCGGGAGCGCTCCCACGCGGCGCCGCGTTGCTGCTCGCGTTCATCCAGCCGACCGCGCTCTTCGGTGTGGCCGGCCCAGACGCGGGGGCGGCGCTGTTCGGCACCGACTTTGGGCTTGCGGCGAGTACGTGGCTGAGGATGTACGGCTACCTCGGGATGTTCGGCGTTGCCGGAGCGTGGGTGTGGCTCGGCTCTGCCGTCTGGAGACGCGCTCCGGGTCCGGCGCCGAGCCTCCGCACGGTAACGACCTGATCGACGGCGCTTTCGCGATCGAGAGTCGCGGCGCCTCGTAGCTCGGCTTCCTGAGCGCTGAGAGAGATCATGCCAATTCGTCATCCGCGCGAATGGGCGTGGGTCAATGGCGTGCTTCCGATGTATCGGCGTTGGAATCGGTTGATGCCCGCGAGCCATCGATGCAAGCGATGCTGGGCGCCGTTCGGCGGGCCGTTCTCCATCGTGTACACGCTCCTCATGATCCGCCCATCTCGCAAGAACCCTTCCCTATGTACGACCTGATATGAGTTCTCTCCCCCGGGCGGGGAGGTCACGATCTCCGTCGTCTTCCTGAGGCTGCCAGGCGCGGGCGAGGTCGCTCAGCGCCTTTCGTCGACCGATCTGGTCGAGCGACTCAATCACTTCTATGAGGTCGCGACTCGCGCCGTAGTTGCGCGTGACGGCACGATCGACAAGCTGATGTCCGATCAGGTGATCGCGTTCTTCGGTACGCCGTTCAATGAAGATGAGCACGCGCTTCGCGCCGTCGAGGCGACCGCGGCCGTGATGGCGGCGATGCAAGATCGCTGGAGCGGCGCATCGCTCGTGGCAGCGGCAGTCGGAACCGGGGAGGCGTTCGTGGGCAACGTCGGACAGGGTGCGACGCGCGACTACACGGCCGTCGGCAAGATGGTGAACGCGACACACGCGCTGCTCGGCCACGCACGGCCTGGTGAGGTGCTGCTCCTTCCATCGACCTACGGCGCGGTCTCGTCGCGTTATCCCGATGCGCCCGTCCGCACTATCGCGATCGCTGACCAGGACGAGCCCGTCGCGGCCCGTGCGGTAACTCTCGGCGCTCCCGTGGCAGCCCAAGCCGGTCGGCGCGTACTCGCGACGATACTGGTCCTCGACCTGGTGAGCTCGACCGATCTCACGGTCGCCGTCGGGGATGCCGCATGGCGCGATCTGCTGGCGCGTCACTACGTGCGAATCCGCGAGCTGCTCGCTGTCCACGAGGGCTCCGAGGTGGACACCGCAGGCGACGGAATGCTCGCGACGTTCCAAACACCCGTGCAGGCCATCCGGTTCGCGTGGGAAGCGATCGACGCCGACGCTGCTCTCGGTCTGCGCGCACGCGTCGGGGTGCATACCGGCGAGGTCGAACGCGACCAGGGCGCGATCCGGGGCATCGCGGTCGTGATCGCGGCACGGATCGGTGCGCTCGCGGGCGCGGGTCAAGTCTTCGTCTCCAGCACAGTCCGAGACCTCGTGGCCGGCTCGGGACTGGGTTTCGAGGATCAAGGTGAGCGGACCCTGAAGGGCGTGGCCGAGCCACGTCAGATCTACGGAGTGCTGCGGAGCGCCGACTGACCGTCTACGCGTGCGAACCGCTTAACTAGTCTCCGGATCCTGACTTCGTGCCGGAGGGACGCTATGCCGAACGCCAAGCCGCGCTTCATCGATCCGCCGGAACTGTTCCGGTCGCCGCGCTACACGAATGTCGTCGTCGCGAATGGGTTCGCGTTCATCGCGGGGCAGACAGCCTTCGACGCAGAGGGCAACGTCGTGGGCGTCGGCGACTTCCGTGCGCAGGCGGAGCAGACGTATCGCAATCTCAAGGTGACGCTCGATGCGGTCGGCGCGGGCCCGGACGACATCGTGAAGGTCACGAACTACGTCCTCGATCGCGCGAACCTGCCCCTGCTCGTCGCGGTGAGACGCGCGATCCTCGGCGACCTGCGGCCGGCGAGCACCGCGGTCGTGGCCGGACTCGCGCGCGAAGAGCTGCTCGTCGAGGTCGACGCGATCGTCGCGCTGCCCGCGTGAAGATCGTCATTCCCGGCGGCTCCGGTCACGTCGGAACACTTCTGGCTCGCGCACTCACGTCACGTGGCGACGACGTCGTCGTCCTCAGCAGGGAGCCGCGATCCGCTCCGTGGCGCGTCGCCCATTGGGATGGCCGGACCGTCGGCGAATGGTCGCAGGAGATCGACGGGGCTGACGTCGTGATCAACCTCGCCGGGCGGAGCGTCAACTGCCGGTATACCCCGGCGCATCGAGCGGAGATCATGGATTCGCGCGTCGAGTCCACGCGCGCGGTAGGCACCGCGATCGCGAACAGCAGGACGCCGCCGCGCATCTGGCTCCAAGCGAGCACGGCGACGATCTACGCGCACCGCTACGACGCGCCGAACGATGAGGCGAGCGGGCTCATCGGCGGTTCCGAACCGAACGTGCCGGATACGTGGCGATTCAGCATCGCTGTCGCGCGCGCGTGGGAGGCGGCCCTCGACGAAGCTGACGTCCCCAGGACGCGCAAGGTCGCCCTCCGCTCCGCGATCATCATGAGTCCCGGGGACGGCGGCCCCTTCGCGACGCTCATGGAGCTCGTCGGAAGGGGGCTCGGCGGGCGCGCGGGCGACGGACTCCAGTACGTGTCGTGGATCCACGACACGGACTTCGTACGGGCCGTCTTCTGGATCATCGCGCACGACGGGTTGGCCGGAGTCGTGAACGTCTCGTCGCCGAACCCGCTTCCGCAGGAGGACTTCATGCGCGCACTCCGGCGCGCGGCCGGCGTTCGCGTTGGACTGCCAGCGCTGAAATGGATGCTCGAGTTCGGCGCCATGGTCATGGGAACGGAGACCGAGCTCATCCTGAAGAGCCGCCGCGTCGTTCCGGCTCGCCTGGTCGAGGGCGGTTTCGCCTTTACCTACCCGGAGTGGCCAGGCGCAGCCTTCGACCTCGTGCGTCGCCGACGAAGTGGCGGTCAGCGATAGGCAGCTTCCGCGGCAACATCTGGCGTCTCTTCACCGTCCAGGCGTTGATCATGTTCATCCTCTGGGTGCCGATCTGGGTCGTCTTCCTGCAGCGGAAGGGACTGAACCTCACCGAGATCGGCGTGCTCGAGGCTGCCGCTTGGCTGATCACCGCGGCGCTCGAGGTGCCGACCGGAGCGATCGCCGACCGCTGGGGCCGCAAAGCGTCGATCGCGATCGGCGCGTTCGCCTACGCGATGTCGATGTTCCTCATCCTCGCCGATGCGCTGTCGCCGCTGTTCCTTCTGGGCTACGCGCTGTGGAACTCGTCGTCGGCGTTCGTAAGCGGTGCGGACTCGGCCCTGCTGTACGACAGCCTTCGGGCCGACGGCCGAGCGACCGAGGCCGCCAAGCAGATGGGCCGGTACACCGCGATCCAGCAAGGCTCGCAGGGCATCGCGTCGCTCGCTGGCGCGGCGCTGGCGACGGTCGACATCACGCTCTGCTTCACGCTGTGCGGCATCGGCGCTCTCGTTGCGAGCGCGCTCGCGCTGACGATGAAAGAGCCACCGCACACCGACGGTGAGGGCGAGGTCCGTCTCGGCTACTGGAAGAACGTTCGCGCCGCCATCGAGATCGCCGCGCGCCGCCCGATCGTCCGCGCGCTGCTGCTCCTCAGCGCGATGATCCTGGTCGTCCCCCTCGTCGTGTATTACGCGTTGCTGCAGCCGTACGCGCTGGTAGTGGGCCTGCCGATCGCGTCGCTCGGCGTCGTCGTCGTCGGCGTGCAGTCCACCAACGTCGTGGCGTCGTGGCTCGCCCACCGGACCCAGGGCCGCTTCGCGCTCACGAATGTCGTGACGGCGGGCGTCGCCGTGCTGCTCATCGCGACCGGCGCGCTCGCGCTGTTCCCGTCGATCCCAGCGGTCGCGTTGATGCTCGCCGTCGCGCTCGTGCCCGCGCTGTGCGGACCACTGCTGACGGCGCATCTCAACGATCTGATCCCGAGCGCCCAGCGTGCGACGATCCTGTCGCTGAGCGCGCTGCTATTCGAGCTCGGCCTCGCCATCGCGATGCCGCTGCTGCTGGCCTCCGCCGACCGCTTCGGCGCTGCGGCAGCGATCGGGGTCGCGACGGCTGCGCTCGCGATCACGGTCCTGCCGTTCCTGTTCATCTGGCGCACCTCTGAACGAACCACGCCGGCCTGATTGGGAGCACCAGGCCCAGCCCTGGATGTCGATTTCGCCACCCGCCAATTCGACGTGTTGGTAGGAGCCCGAGAAATCGACAGACAAGGAGATCGGACATGCAACGGGAATCGGCAACCAGGCACACGGCAACTGGGAGCAGCGTTTCCGGCGAGTCCCTGACCAAGGCGCTCCTGCGCTGCGGCGTCATCGCCGGTCCGCTGTACATCCTCATCGGCGCGCTCCAGGTGCTCATCCGCCCCGGCTTCGACGTCCGCTACAACGTCCTGAGCCAGATGGCCCTGGGCGACCTCGGATGGATCCAGACCGCCAACTTCGCCATCAGCGGCCTGCTCGTTCTCGCGGGTGCGATCGGCATCGGTCGAGCGCTTCGTTCCGGCCACGGCGCGACGTGGGCACCGCGCCTCATCGGTATCTACGGCGCCGGACTTGTCGGCGCAGCGATCTTCAGCGCCGATCCAGGCTTTGGCTTTCCGCCAGGCACACCCGCGGGAATGCCCACCACGATGAGCACACACGCGCTGATCCACTTCGCGCTTGGTGGCATCGCCTTCTTCTCGATCATCGGCGCCTGTTTCGTTGTGGCTCGTCGATACGCCAAGCTCGGTCAGCGTGGCTGGGCCGCCTACTCGGTCGCCACCGGGATCATCTTCCTCGTCGCCTTCGTTGGGACCGCGTCAGGATCGGGCCTCGTCGCATTCACGCTTGGACTCTGGGTCGCCATCGGTCTCGCGTGGGTATGGCTCTCGGTTCTCTCGGCGCGGCTGATCAAAGGAAATTGAAAAGCTGCGGCAGTCGCGCGAACTGACCTGACACGAGCACGAACCCCATCGCGATGACCAGCACGCCGCCGGCGAGGTTCAGGACGCGGATCCCGCGCGCGAGCGCGCGCGTCACGCGACGCGTGCCCCCGATGCCCGCGGCGATCAAGAGGAACGGCACGCCGAGACCGAGCGCGTAGGCGAGGAGCAGCACCGCGCCCGACGCGAGGTCCTCATTGAGGAGCAGATCGAGGATGAGCGCGAGGTACGGACCGACGCAGGGCGTGAAGCCGACGCCGAACGCGAGTCCGATGAGGAACGAGCGCGGCAATCCGGTGGCGTTGCCCTCGAGACGCAGATCGAGCTCGCGCATGAGGAACGGGATCGTGATGAGGCCGACCATGTGCATCCCCAGCACGATCAGCAGGATGCCGCCGATCCGCTGCAGCCAGTAGACGAGGTCGCCGGCAAGCGCGCCCACCAGCGCGATCGCGACCCACAAGAGCGTGAACACGACACTGAACCCGAGGACGAACGCCAGCGCGTGCGCGACGGTGCGCGTGCGCTGCGTGCCGGCGAGCGCGGCCTCGCCGGCCATGTTCACCAGGAACGCGGGGACGAGGGGGAGGACGCAGGGCGAGAGGAACGAGAGGATGCCCGCGCCGAACGCGATCGCGATGTTCACGCGGCTAGCGTATCTTCGCGCCAACGACGCTTGGGGAGATGAATGAGGGCGATCTGAACGCGCTCGGGAGGAGTGGTCCGTGACCGAGAAGAGCAATCATGAAGTCGTCGAGCGTTACGCGAAGGCGCATGTCGATCACGACTACGACGTGCTGGACGAGCTTCGGCACCGCGACTACGTCTCGGAGTATCCGCAGTCCGGCGAGCGGGTCCGAGGAACAGGGAACGCCCGCGCGATCATGGAGCACTACCCAAGCCGGCCGGAGATCACGACCGGCGCGGTGATCGGCAGCAAAGATCATTGGGTCCCGACCCCGTCCGGGACGCTGCTGCGGATCATGGGCACGGGCGACGTGTACACCACCCTCGCAAAGTGGAGGTACCCGGGTGACAGTCAGCCGTGGCACGTCGCGACGGTGATCGAGCTCCGCGATGGAAAGGTCTGCAAGGAGACGATGATCTTCGGCGCCGCGTTTGACGCACCGGAGTGGCGCGCCCAGTGGGTCGAACGTATGGCGACCGTCTAGCCTCGCGCTCGCAGAGCGCATCGCGCCGCGTTTATCCGATCGCCTGCGCCAGATCCTCGATGAGGTCGTGCACCGTCTCGATGCCGACCGAGAGGCGGACGAGTCCGGCCGGCGGCGCGAGCTTGGTGCCGCGCACCGAGCCGTGGGTCATCGCGAGCGGCACCTCGATGAGCGATTCGACGCCGCCGAGCGATTCCGCGAGTGCGAAGATCTTGGTGCGCGCCGCCATCCGCTTCGCTGCCACCTCGCCCGTCTTCAGCTCGAACGACAGCATGCCGCCGAACGAGCGCATTTGACGCTTCGCGAGATCATGCTGCGGATGCGAGCGAAGGCCCGGGTAATTCACGCGGGAGACCTTTGGATGCTGGGTCAGCCACTCCGCCACGGCCTGGCCGTTGGCGGAATGGCGCTCCATACGCACCGCGAGCGTCTTCGCGCCGCGCAGGACGAGCCACGCGTCGAGCGGTCCGGGCACGCCGCCGACGGCGTTCTCCAGGAACGCAAGACGCTCTCGTAGCTGCGGCTCTTTACCGACGATCGCGCCGCCGACGACGTCGGAATGTCCGCCGATGTACTTGGTCGTCGAGTGAAGTGCCAGATCCGCGCCGTGGGCGAGCGGGTTCTGGAGGTACGGGCTCGCGAACGTGTTGTCGACGACCGCCAATGCCTTGCCCTTATGCGCGATGTCGGCGAGGGCGCGGATGTCGAGCACCTTGAGCAATGGGTTGGTCGGGGTCTCGATCCAGACGAGGCGCGTCGTCCTACGCATCGCCTTCCGCACACGTGCAAGCTGGCGCATGTCAACGGCCGTCGTGGCGACGCCGAGCTGTTCGAAGACGCGGACGAAGAGCCGGTAAGTCCCGCCGTACACGTCGTCGCCCATCACCACGTGGTCGCCGGCCTTCAGCAAATGCGCGATCGCGTCGGTCGCCGCCATGCCCGAGCCGAACGCCAGCGCCCAGCGACCGTCTTCGAGCGCCGCGAGACACGTCTCGAGGGCCGTCCGCGTCGGATTCCCGGTCCGTGCGTACTCGTAACCCTTGTTCTTCCCCACCGCGACCTGCGCGAAGGTCGAGGTCTGGAAGATCGGCACCGTTACGGCGCCGGTGAGGCCCTCCGGCTCCTGTCCGGCGTGGATCGCGAGGGTATCGAAACCGGGCTTGCGTTTGCGCGTCGGCACGCGGTTGAGTATGCGGCGTAGCGTGTTGCTGTGAGCGAGGGGACGGAGCGACGCCGGCGCGTGCTCGTCGTCGAGGACGACGGCGACATCGCCTTGCTGCTGTCCGACATCCTCGAGGCCGAGGGCTACGCGCCGGTGGCTGCAACTGACGCGGCGAGTTTCGATGAACAGCTCGATCCCCCACCGGATCTCGTGGTGCTCGACCTGCGGCTCAAGCGCGACGGCGGCGCGGAGCGCATCCTGAGTACCTTGCGCACCCGCGGAATGGGCAACGTGCCCGTCCTACTGCTGAGCGCGGCCGACGATCTCCCCGAGCGCGCACGTGCTCTCGGCGTCGCGTCCTATCTCGCGAAGCCGTTCGAGCTCGAGGAGCTGCTCGGCGTCGTGCGGGGGCTCGTCTGATGAGACCATCGTTGACGTCTCGTTACACACCCGATGACGCACCCGCGGCGGATCCCGTCGCGACCACTGGCGCGCCGCTTGCTTCGCCCGGGACCGTGATCGTGCGTCGTGCGCGCGAAACGGAGGCGGCCGCGTCGCTCCCGACGCGGCACGGCGATCTGGAGATCCACGTCTTCCGCCTCGGCGACGAGACCGAAGTCGTCGCCCTCGTGCACGGCGAGGTCGCCGGCGACGAGCCGGTGCTCGTGCGCCTTCATTCCGAGTGCCTCACCGGCGAGGCGCTGGGCTCCCTGCGCTGCGACTGCGGGGAGCAGCTCGAGGCCGGCCTCGAGCAGGTGGGGCGCGCCGACCGCGGCGTGCTCCTCTATCTGCGCCATGAGGGACGGGGCATCGGCCTGTTCGACAAGATCCGCGCGTACGCGCTCCAGGACGGCGGCCTCGACACCGTTGATGCGAATGTCGCGCTGGGCCTCCCGATCGACGGACGCGATTACGCGGCGGCCGCCGCCGTCCTGCGGAGGCTCGGCGTCAGCCGCGCGCGCGTGATGACGAACAACCCGACGAAGCTGCAGGCGCTCGCGGAACATGGGATCGAGGTCGTGGAGCGCGTGCCGATCGAGGCGCTCCCCAATCGCGTCAACGTGAGCTACCTGCGCACGAAGGCGCGCCGGATGGGACATCTCCTGGACGGCGAGCCGTTCGTCTCGTCGGCCCCGCGCCCGAACGGTCATCACGCGCGTCCAGCCGTGACCGTCCACTACGCGCAGACGATCGACGGACGGATCGCGGCCCGGACCGGCGACGCGCGCTGGGTGAGCGGCGAGTCGTCATTGCGGCTCGCGCACGAGCTTCGGGCTTCGCACGACGCGGTCATGGTCGGCATCGGCACGGTGATCGCCGACGATCCGCGCCTCACCGTCCGCCTCGTCGAAGGACGCTCGCCGACCCGCGTGATCGTCGACAGCACGCTCCGCCTCCCGCTCGCCGCCAACGTGCTCGCCGATCGGACGGCACGCACGATCGTGGCGACGACACCGTCCGCACCGCAGGAACGAGCTCGCGCGATCCGCTCCGCGGGAGGCGAGGTCCTGCGGGCGCACGCGGACGACAACGGTGCGGTCGACATGGCGGATCTCCTGCGGCGTCTTCGCGGCATCGGCATCGGTTCGCTCTTGATCGAAGGCGGCCGCGGGATCATCACCTCGGCGCTGCGCGGCCATCTGGTCGACCGCCTCAGCGTATGCATTGCGCCCAAGGTGATCGGCGAAGGCGTCGCCGCCGTCGGCGACCTTCACATCGACTATCTGCGCCAGGCGTTGACCTTCTCCAGCACGCGTTTCGTGACGTGCGGCGAGGACCTTATCTTCTACGGCGAACCGAAGTGGGAGGACGTGCCGCAGAGCTCGTGATGGCCGGGAGTGTCTGGTTCCCGCGCGCGCGCGAGGTCGAGATCCGCAGCGAGACCGTCGGTGCTCCCGGTGTCGGAGAGGTCCGCATCCGCGCCATCGCCTCGGGGCTCTCGCACGGCACCGAGATGCTCGTGTTCCGCGGGCAGGTCCCGGCGAATCTCGCGCTGGACCTGCCGACCCTCGCGGGGAGCTACGGATTTCCGATCAAGTTCGGGTACGCCAGCGTGGGCCAGGTGATCGCGGTCGGCGCCGGGGTCGCGGGTCTCGCGCCGGGCGATCGGGTCTTCGTGCATCACCCGCATCAGCAGGAGTACCTCGCGAGCGCCGCCGCGGCGGTGCGTCTTCCGGACCGCCTGCCGCCGGAGCTCGGCGTGTTCCTCGCGAACTGCGAGACGGCGCTCAATGTCGTGCTCGACGCGCACCCGCGTCTCGGCGAGGAGGTCGCGGTCATCGGACAGGGCGTGGTCGGGCTGCTGCTGACCCAGCTCCTGAACCTCGCCGGCGCGCGCGTCACCGCGGTCGAGCCGATCGCGATCCGACGCGAGCTCGCGATGCGCTGCGGCGCCGACGAAGCCGTCACGCCTGACGATGCCCTGGCCCGGATCGCCACGCGCACGAATGGCCGCGGCGCGGATGTGGTCATCGAGGCGAGTGGGAACGCGAACGCGCTCCAGCTCGCGATCGACGCGGCCGCGTTCCAGTCCGCCGTCGTGGTGTGCTCGTGGTACGGCACCAAACCGGTGAGCCTCGATCTGGGCTCGCGCTTCCATCGCGCTCGCCTGCGTCTCGTCAGCTCGCAAGTCTCCGAGCTCGATCCTGCCCTCGCGCCGCGTTGGGACCGCCAGCGGCGCCGCGAGATTTCCCTCTCGCTCCTTGGCGAGCTCCTCCTCGGGCCGCTCATCACGCACCGCATCCCGTTCGCGCGCGCGGCCGAGGCTTACGAGCTCGTGGACCAGCGGCCGGAGGAGACCGTGCAGGTGATCCTCACCTACGACTGAGCGGGCGGTGCTGCTCGTCAGCGGCGACATCACGCGCCGCACGGGCGGCAATCTCTATGACCGGCACATGGAACGCGCCTGTCGACGCGCGGGCGTGCCGCTCCGGATCGTCTCCGTCCGATCTTCGGCGCACGCGCGATCGGAGCTCGCACGTCTTCGTCCACGACTCATCGTGATCGACAGCATCACGATCCGCGTCGTCGCGCCACTCGTACGGTGGGCGCGGGCGGACCTCGACGCGCGCGTCATCGCGCTCATGCACATGCCCACGACGGCGCGGGGAACGCGCGGGCTGCTTCGAGCGGCCGACCACGTCGTCGCGGTGAGCGCCAGCCTTGCGCGTGCGCTCGGCGTGCCGCGGTCGCGTGTCACGGTGATCCCGCCGGGCCGCGACGGTATCCCGCGCGTGAGGCGCGGAGCGCGCCGACCGCGCGGCGACGACTCACTCCGAGTCCTGTCGGTCGCGAACTGGTCACCGACGAAGGGCATCGCGACGTTGGTGGCGGCGGCCGCGCGAGTGCCGGAGCTACATCTTGATCTCGTCGGCGACATCGGCGCGGGCGCGTACCGCGCCGCGGTCCTCGCGCGTGTCAGCGCGAATGGGATGGGCGCTCGCGTGGTCATCCACGGAGCGCTCGGCCCAGATGCGCTCGCGCGACGCTACGCGCAAGCGGACGCCTTCGTGCTGCCGACGGAACGCGAGGGATATGGGACCGTTTTCGCTGAAGCGCTCGAGCACGGCCTACCCGTCATCGCGTCGGATATCGCCCCGGTGCGCGCCATCGTCGGCGATGCCGGTCTGTTCGTGGCGCCGCGACGAGTGCGTCCGCTCGTCATCGCGTTGCGCCTGATGACCGATGCGTGGCTTCGCCGCAGGCTCGCGAAGAACGCGCGGGATCGGTCGCGCGGGCTACCGAGCTGGGCGGCCAGTCAACGCGTGTTCGTCACTATGGTCAGGCGTGAAATGCTGGCGGCCATTGCGGGCCGGTGAGCGAAGCGTCTCGACGGCCGTCGGATCGATGCGCGCCCACTGATGACCGTCGTTGCTCCCCGCCGCGCAGTACGCCCACGCCCGTTGCTCCAACGTGATCGATGGATCGCCATGTTGTGCGTGCGCCGCGATACATACGAACTCGATCAGCGCAGCCATCCCAACAACCTCCCACATTACCCCTGCTCGTCATGGTCGACCCGCGCAAGAAAGAAATCTTGACGGCGCGTAATCCGTGACGCGCTTCAGCGCGACCGCCATCACGGCCAGAATTTTCGCAAACGCATTAGCAAGGGCGCAAGAAATTTAGGACCGGCGAAAACTTACGTTGCGTAATCCTCGGGCGCCGCGGTTGTGATCAGCGGGCACGCCGGCGCTGGTGCGCGACGAATTCGAGCAGATCTGCCTTGGTGATGATCGAGACGGGCCGATCGTTGGATGCGGCGAGCAGGGCCGGCACTCCGGAGGAGAGCTCGGCATAGAGCCGCTCGATGTCCTCGCTCGCCTGGACCACCGGAAAAGGCGCCTCCATCACGCGTTCAACCCGCTCGTCGACGAGCGCCGGCTCCCGGAAGACGCGGTCGAGCATCGTCGTCTCCTGGACGCTGCCGACGATGTCCGTCACGAGCGTGGCCTCGCCGTCCGCGACGACCGGGATCTGCGAGATGCCGTAGCGCTGCATCGTGTCGATGGCCGACCGAACGCTCTGCCCCTTCGACACGACGATCAGACCCGGCGTGCCCATCCGGTCGCGCACGACGTCGAGCACCGTCGCCTGCACCGGGTAGCGTTCGAGGTAGCCGTTCTGCCGCATCCACTCGTCGTTGTAGATCTTCGAAAGGTACGAGCGGCCGGAGTCGGCGAAGAGCACGAGGACGAACGCCGTGCCGTCCAGCTCCTTGGCGATCTCGAGCGCCGCCCACATCGCCGTTCCGGACGAGCCGCCGACGAGAATGCCCTCCTCGCGCGTGAGGCGGCGCGCGGTAATGAACGAGTCCCGGTCGGACACGCGCACCCAGCGATCGACGAGCTTCGGATCGAACGTGCCGGGATAGAAATCCTCGCCGATGCCCTCGACCTTGTACGGGTGGATGCCGCCGGTGTAGAGCGAGCCCTGAGGATCGGCGCCGACGATCTGGATCTTGGCGTTGCGTTCCTTGAGATAGCGGCCCGCGCCGGTGACCGTGCCTCCGGTGCCGATGCCGAGGACGAGGTGCGTCACCTTGCCGTCGGTCTGCTTCCAGATCTCCGGCCCGGTCGTGTTGTAGTGCGCTTCGGGGTTCATCGGGTTGTAGTACTGATTCGGAAGGAAGCCGCCGGGGGTCTCCTTCGCGAGCCGTTCGGCCACCTTGTAATAGGACTCGGGCGATTCAGGGGGCACGGCGGTCGGGCACACGACGACCTCGGCGCCGAACGCGCGCAGCAGGTCGCGCTTCTCCTGGCTCTGCTTGTCGGCCATCGTGCAAATGACGCGGTAGCCCTTGATCGCGGCGGCCATCGCGAGACCGACGCCGGTGTTGCCGCTGGTCGGCTCGACGATCGTGCCGCCCGGCTTGAGCAGCCCGCGCCGCTCGGCGTCCTCGATCATGCGCAGCCCGATGCGGTCCTTGATCGAGCCGCCGGGATTGAGGTGCTCGAGCTTGCCGACGAGCGTCGGCCGGAGGCCTCGCCCGATGCGCGAGAGACGCACCAGCGGCGTGTTCCCGACGATCGCGAGGATGTCCGGAGCGAGATCCACTACCGCTCCACGAGCATATACACGCCCACCGCGATGAGGACGATCGGAACGAAGAACGGCTGCGTCGCATCCGGCAGGTGCAGACCAATGATGTCCGCGATCGCGACGAGCGCGAGGAGTCCCGCGGGCACCACCAAGCCGCGGTGGTCGCGGTAAAAGAGATAGACGATCGCGAGCGCGATCGCCAGCGAGCCGAGAAAGATGGGCGCGGCCGCGTCCGCCGTCCCGGGCACCCAGGTGGGGATGAGCAGGCCGAGGCCGAAGCCGATGAGCACCGCGGCCGGCACCACGTAGACGTACTGCCGCGTGCCGACGAACCACGCCGCGAAGAACGCGGCGCCGAGCGCGACGAACAGATAGGCCGGCGCATTCGCGGCACCGAGCGCCTGAAGAAGGAACGGCGCGCCGACGGCCACGAGGATCGCGCCGCCGAGGACACCGCGACGCAGGCCCATCGGTCGCGTGGTCGCGCGCAAGCTCACGTCCCTCCGCTATGCATCCGGCAGGGCACCGGGTCCGAGCCGCTTCGCCGGTTCGCCCTGCAGCGACTCCGCGTACTTTAGCCCGCTGCCAGTGTTGAACACGACGACACTTTCGTCGTCACGGATCCAGCCGTCGCGACGCAGCTTCGCAGCCGCCGCGATCGCGGCCGCGCCCTCAGGGCACACCAGCATTCCCTCCATCGCGCCGACGAGTCGCATCATGTCGCGTATCTCGTCGTCGGTGACCGCGAGCGCGATGCCCGAGCTCTCACGCAGCGCGCGCAGGACGAGAAAGTCACCGAGCGCCTTCGGCACGCGGATGCCGGCGGCGAAGGTCTTCGGGTCGGGCCACGGCTCCGATTCGCTCGCGCCAGCCTCGAAGGCGCGCACGATCGGTGCGCAGCCGGTCGCCTGCGCCGCAACGAAGCGCGGCATGTCGTCCGGTGCGATCCAGCCGATCTCACGTAGCTCCGCGAACCCTTTCCACATACCGATGAGGCCGACACCACCGCCGGTCGGATAGACGATCACGTCGGGCAGCTTCCACTCGAGCTGTTCGGCGAGCTCGAACCCCATGGTCTTCTTGCCCTCGATGCGGTACGGCTCCTTCAGCGTCGAGGCGTCGTACCAGCCGCGCTCGGTGCAGGCGCGCTTCACGACCGCGCCGGCGTCGGCGATCGAACCCGGCACGAGATACACGTCGGCGCCGTACGACGCGGTCTCACGCACGATCGTCTGCGGTGTCGTGTCGGGCATGACCACCACGATGCGGATGCCCGCGCGGGCTCCATACGCCGCCCACGCCGCGCCGGCGTTGCCGGCGGTGGGGAGGGCGATGGTGCTCACACCGAGCTCGAGCGCGCGCGTGACGCCGACCGCCGCGCCACGCGCCTTGAAGGTCCCGGTCGGGAGCAGCCCCTCGTCCTTCACGCGCAGATCGGGGATGTCGAGCTCCTCGCCGATACGGCCCGCCTCCAGGAGTGGCGTGAGCGGCTCGCCGAGGGTCACGACGCGCTCGGGATCCTCGATCGGAAGCAGCTCGCGGTAGCGCCAGAGTGTCGCGGGCCGCCGCGCGAGCACCTCGCGCTGCATGGCCCCGTGGACCTTCTCCAGGTCGTAACGGACGAGAAGCGGCCCACCGTCGACGATGCAGGTCTGCTGCAGCGTGTCGATCTGGAAGTCCTCGCCGCCCCGCGAGCACTCGAGGTGCGTCGCGAAGGACGTCACGCCGCGCGTTCGATCTTCGCGCCCAGAGCCCGAAGACGCGTGTCGAGATCTTCGAAACCGCGATCGATCTGCTCGACGTTGCTGATGACGCTCTTGCCGGTCGCGCAGAGCGTCGCGGCGAGGAGCGCCATGCCCGCGCGGATGTCGGGACTACGAAGCTCCGCGGCGCGCAGCTTCGACGGACCCATCACCACTGCACGGTGTGGGTCCGCCAACACGATGTGCGCGCCCATCTCCCGCGTGAGAGTGTCGACGAAGAAGAGCCTCCCCTCGAACATCCACTCATGGATGAGCACGACGCCCTCGGCCTGCGTGGCGAACGCGGTCGCGATGCTCGTCAGATCGGTCGGGAAGCCGGGCCACACCTGCGGCTTCAGCGTCGGGATCGCATCGCCGAGGTCGGGCTCGACGACGTAACGCTCTTTGGCCGGCACGAAGATGTCGTCGCCGCGCACCTCGGTATCGATGCCGAGACGTTTGAACACCAGCAGCGTCATGCGCAGGTGCTGAGGCACCGCGTCGCGGATCGTGACTTCACCGTGCGTCATCGCGGTCGTCGCTATGAGCGAGCCGACCTCCATGTGATCGTTGAGCAGCGTGTGGTCGATCCCCTTGAGGCGGTCGACGCCGTCGATGACGATCTTGTTCGTCCCGACGCCGAGGATGCGGGCTCCCATCTTCATGAGCGCCACGCCGAGCTGTTGGACGTGAGGCTCGCTCGCCGCGTTGTAGATGGTCGTCCGGCCCTTCGCGAGGACCGCCGCCATGAGCGCGTTCTCGGTGGCGGTCACCGACGCCTCATCGAGCATGACGTCGGCGCCGACGAGACCGCTGGTCCTCAGGTCATATGCGCCGGCGGAGGTGTCGAGCTCCGCGCCAAACGCTTTGAGCGCGAGGAAGTGCGTGTCGTTGCGCCGCCGCCCGATGACATCGCCGCCAGGTGGCCCGAGCCGCGCATGCTTCAGTCGCGCGACGAGGGGCGCGGCGAAGAGCAGCGACGCGCGTATCTCGCGGCTGAGGCTTGCTGGGATCTGCTCGCTCCGGAGCCCGGTCGCTGTGATGCGGACCGTTCTTGGATCGAGCTCCTCGACCTTCGCGCCGAGCGCGCTCGCGATCTCGAGCATCCCACGTACGTCGCGGATGCGCGGGACGTTATGGAGCGTCACCGGCTCGTCGGTGAGGAGTGCGGCGGCGATGAGCGGAAGCGCCTCGTTCTTGTTCCCGGCCGGATGGATCTCTCCGCGCAGCGGCGTGCCGCCTTCGACGATGAAACGTGCCATTCGACGGCCTAGCCTAGCCCGATGGCGACCGCGGGCTTCAGCTGATCGACGCCGCCGCGGAGCTCGCCCGTCTTCGGATCGATGAGGATCGCGTTCGGGCGCGCGAACCACGCCGACATCAGCGTCTCTTCCTTGATCTCCACGTCATGCCCGAGCGCGGCGAGGCCGTCGCGGACCTCCGCTGGGATGCGCGAATCGACGAGCAGTCCCTCACCTTCGTCGTGCACGCGCGGGCGATTCACGGCGTCCTGCGGCCCGTCGTCGAAGTCGACGACGTTGACGATCGCCTGCGTCACCGCGCTCACGATCTTGCGGCCACCCGGCGCTCCGACCGCGAGCAGCGGCGCCTCGCCGCGCACGATGAGCGTCGGCGATCCTGCCCACAGCACGCGTTTGCCAGGTGCGATCGAGTTCGGGTGTCCCGGCACGGGATCGAACCAGGTCATGCCATCGACCAGGACGATCCCTGTCCCCTTCGGTACGAATCCGGATCCGAAGCCCTGCCCGAGGGTCTGCGTGAGCGAGACCATCGTGTGTTCCTTGTCGATCGCGTTGAGATGCGTCGTGTGGTCCGCGAGCTGCGAGAAGCGATAGAGGAACGCGGCGCGCAGCGCCTCGGCGACGAGATGTAGATGATCCACTCCGCCCTGTTCTTTCGCGCCGACCGGGAACGCGTCGAGAACGGTGAGCGCGCGCGCGACGGTCGGCCCGCCCGACAGGCCATCGAGCGTGATCACGCGATGACCGCGGTACATCGTCTGGAGCGGCGTGCCGACACGCGCTTCGTACTCCGCGAGATCCTCAGCGCCGAGCACGCCGCCGTTCGCGCGGACGTCGGCCACGATCGCCGCGGCGATCTCGCCGCGATAGAGCACCTCGGGGCCCTCACGCGCGATGCACTCGAGCGTGCGCGCGAGATCGGTCTGCACGACGCGGTCGGAGGGCTCGGTGCCGATCGGCGGACGGAACGGCGCGCCGCTCGGCCGAAAGAAGATGCGGCGCGCGTCTCCGGCCTTCCACAGGCGCTCGGCGTACATCGCGAACGCCAGCGCGACATACCAGTCGATCTCGAAGCCCTGGCGCGCGAGTCGGATCGCCGGCTCCATCACGCGACGCCGCGGCAGCGACCCGTAGCGCTCGAGGGCGAGGCAGAGCGCCGCGGCCTGACCCGGGACGCTCACCGACGTCGCGCCCTCGATGTTCGCGCCATCCTTCACCGCGGGCCACAGATACATCCCGGCGCGCGTACCGTCGCCGACGAGCTCGAACATGTCCGCGCGAACGCCGAGCGGAGCGCGCGTGCCGCCGTCGATCGACGCGACAGCGCCGTCGGCGCGGCGTATGACGAGACCGGCGATCCCGCCGATGCCGCTGGTGAACGGCTCGACGACGCCCATGACGAACGCGGCCGCGACCGCGGCGTCGACGGCATTCCCACCGTCGCGGAGCATCTCGACGCCGGCTTCTGCGGCGAGGGGATGCTCCGCGGTGACCATGCCGCCACGCGCGACGGGTTCGGTCTTGGAGTGGTGCCACTGGCTGCGGACGTCGGTGATCAAAGGACCCGCCGATACTAAGGGTGATGCGGTACGAGGCCATCGGGTTCGATCTCCTCACGGCGCTGCTCGATTCGTGGTCGCTGTTCGCGGACGTCGCGGGCGGTCGCGAGCGAGGCATGCGCTGGCACGCGGCATCGCAGTCGTTGCTCCGTGGGAAGCCGTACCGCCCGTTCGAGGACGTGATACGCGAAGGCGCCAGTGTCGTCGGCGTCGAACGGTCGAAGGCCGACGAGCTGCTGGGTCGCTGGGGCGAAGCGGCGCCGTGGCCCGATGTGCCGGACGTCCTTCCGCACCTGAACTCCTACACGCGGTTCATCGTGACGAACTGCTCGGAGCGCCTCGGCGCGTTGGCGGCGGCCAGCGCCGGCACGTTCGACCTCGTGATGACCGCGGAACGGGCCGGCGCGTACAAACCCGATCCGCGCCCGTACCGCGCGGCGCTCGACGCGCTCACCCTGCATCGCAAACGCGTGCTGTTCGTCGCAGGGTCGGCGCACGACGTCGGCGGCGCGTCGCGCGCAGGCATGGACGTGTACTGGGCGAACCGCGGACGCGTGCCGGCGCCGGCCGACGCGACGGCGATCCGCGAAGAAGAGGACCTCCGCGGGCTCCTCGACGTGCTGGAGGGGTAGCCATTCCGATCGGCCGCGACGCGATCGTTCTGCGCGACGACGGTCTGCCGTGCGATCCGCAGACCGATCTCGACTGGCTCGACTGGGTCGCGGCGGGCGAGATGCGGAACTGGTGCAGGAACGACCTGCTGCTCGACTGGCTCGACGAATATCCGACGATCCACGGTTTCGCGCGTGACGATCAGCTTCCCGGCTACGACGAGACGTTCGACCTCGGTAGTTTCCTGATGCGTCAGGGACGCGCGTTCGAGAAGGCGGTGCTCGCAGACCTCGCGCAGCGCTGGCAACTCGTCCGCATCACGCACCGACCGGATGAAGCACGCGAGCTTTCGGCTGCGCTGGCGACGCAAGACGCGCTGGAGGCCGGCGTGCCGATCATCGCCGGCGGTGTCCTCCGCGACCCGCAGCTACGGATGTTCGGCGTCGTTGACCTGCTCGTGCGCTCCGACGTGCTGGGCCAGCTCTGTCCGGCCGCGTTCATCGGCGATCCACTCGAGCTCGCGGCGATCGGGCTCTCGCACGGGCGGCATTACCGCGTGGTCGAGGTCAAGTTCAAGACGCTCGATCTGTTGAAGATGGGCGGTCTCTCCACGTCGCCGAGCGATCTCGACACGCTCGCGCAGGCGTGGGTCTACAACGAGGCGCTGGGACGTGTGCAGGGCTACACCCCGCCCGCCTCGTACGTCGCCGGCCGCGCGTGGAAGCAGGGCGACGAGCGCGGCGATCGCTGCTGGGAGCGCCTCGCGCGCGTGCCGCACGACACGGTCGTGCGTGGCCGCGACACGGATCTCCGCGACGTCGTGCAGCAGGCCGCGTCGTGGATCCGTCGCGTGCGGACCGAAGGCGCGGAGTGGCGCGTCCTCCCGCTGCCATCGGTCCCGGAGCTGTGGCCGAACATGAAGGCGGACGGCGGTGGCCCGTGGCACGACGCGAAAGCGCGGATCGCGGCCGCGCTCGCGGACCTCACGCTCCTCCCGCGAGTAAACACGGTGCATCGTGCCCGCGCACACGATGCGGGCGTGACGCGCTGGGACGATCCTCGAACGTCATCGCAGCTGCTCGGCGTCAGCAACGAGCGCGAGGCCGCAATCGTCGATGCCGTGCTCGCGGTGAATCGGCCGGGTGGCGATACGGTGCGGCCGGAGCGGATGGTCGTCGCGACTCAGGTGTGGCGGCAGCACGCCCCGGTCGAGGTGTTCGTCGACTTCGAGTTTCTGCCGGATCTGAACGACGACTTCGCGGCGTTCCCGCGCAAGGGCGGTCAGTCGCTGATCTTTCAGATCGGCTGCGGCACCTACCAGGGCGCGCGTTGGCGCTTCGAGCAGTTCACGGTCGACGACCTCTCTCTCGCGGCCGAGGCGCGGATGATCGACGCCTGGCTCGCGCACCTGCACGCCGTCGCCGCGGAGGCCGGCTGTGACATTACCGACGCTCGCCTGGTGCACTGGTCGCCGGCCGAGACGAGCAACTTCGAACGCGCCTACGACAACGCACGCGCGCGGCATCCGGACCGCGACTGGCCGGTCCTGGTGTGGTTCGATCTCCTGCACGAGGTCGTGCAGGCCGAGCCACTCGTCGTGCGCGGCGCGTTCTCGTTCTCGCTGAAGCCGATCGCGCGGTCGCTGCACGCGCTCGGTCACATCCAGACGAACTGGGGCGACGGTCTCGCCGATGGCGCCGGCGCCATGGCGGGTGCCTGGAACGCGGAGGTCGAAGCGAAGCGGAAAGGCGTGATGCTGGGCGCGACGGACGTGATGGGCGAGATCGCGCGCTACAACGAGGTCGACTGCCGCGTGATGGCGGAGATCCTCGACTACCTGCGGCGGGAGCACTAGGCCTCGTAGCGCTCGATGAACGATCCGCATTTCGCGACGAGTTCCGACGGGTCGTCGTCACGCCAACTTTCCCCGAACACGAGGTAATGGAGCATTCGCCCGACCAGGCACACGCGGAGCCCGGTCGGCCCGACGAGTGCCAGACAGGCGTCTTCGAGACGCCGCGGATCGATCGTCGGATCCGCCCAACCATCTTCGACCGTGGTCTCGAGCAGAAGACAGGCGAGATCGTACGCGCGGGTTCCCCTGCCGAGGTGGGCCGTGTCGATGATGCGCAGGGAGCCATCGGCGACGAGCATGTTGCGCAGAACGAAGTCGCCGTGAACGAGATCTGTGATCGGGAGGCGGAACGAGCGAGCACCCGCCGTCAAGCGCTCGAGGCGACCGAGAAGCGCCGCGGTCGTCGGGCGCGCACGCATTCGCGCCAGGAGGTCCGCCTCCCCATCGAATACCACGCGGTGCATGTAGGAGGACCAGTCCCGGTCGGTCTCGGGCGGCACGTTCGTCTGAAGTTCGTTGGCTCGCAGCAGCTGATCCAGGCCGCTAGCGTCGATCTGAGCTGGGACCACGCCGTCGACGAACTCTTCGACGACATAGGTGGATCCGTCGGGCAAGACCCCATAGGCGAGCCACTCTGATGTCGGCCAGCCACGACGCCTCAGCATTTCAATGGAGCGCGCGGCGGCGAGGAGCTGCGCCGCCGACAGCTCGCGTGCATGCCACTTGAGCACCGCGCGTTCGCCGTGTGAACCTCGCAACTCATGCGCACCTTGCAGGTAGCCTCCCGGAAGGCGGCCGACCAGCGACCAACTCGTGGCGTGACGTTCGTTGATCGACCCGAGGACGTCGGAGATTTCGGTCATGCGACGACTCGGCCCACGCGCCCGCAGAAGCGGGCGAGCTAGACCTTCGCGAGCGCTCCGTCGAGGTCGGCGAGGATGTCGTCGGGGTCCTCGATTCCCACCGAGAAGCGCAGCGTTCCCTCGTTGATTCCCAGTCGCGCACGCTCTTCCGGCGCGACGCGCCGGTGCGAAGAGATCGCCGGGTACAGCACTTCGCTGAAGAGGTCGCCCAGCGTCGTCGCCGAGGCGGCGAGCTCAAGAGCGTCGAGGAAGCGGAAAGCCGCGGCCTTCGTCGCGTCTTTGAGATCGAACGTGACGACGCCGCCGAACAGACCGCCGAACTGACGCTTCGCGAGCTCGTGCTGCGGGTGGTCGGACAGACCCGGATAGCGGACGCGCGCGATCTTCGGATGCGACGCGAGATGCTGAGCGACGCGCAGCGCGCTCTGGCACTGGCGGCGTACGCGCAGCTCGAGCGTGCGCATGCCGCGGATGCACAGCCACGCCTCGTGCGGCGGAAGGTACGCTCCGTCGAGGATGGTGCGGTCGCGCATCGCCTTCGCGACCTCGGCGCTGCCCGCGACGCTGCCGGCCATGACGTCGCCGTGGCCGTTCACGTACTTCGTGAGCGACTGGATCACGACGTCGGCGCCGAGCGCCGCCGGACGCAGCAGCACCGGTGAGGCGAACGTCGCGTCGACGGCGAGCGTCGCGCCGTTCGAGTGCGCCAGCTTGGCCAGCGCCGCGATGTCCGTGATGCGCAGGAGAGGATTCGCCATCGCCTCGATGTAGAGCAGGGTCGTCGGCGCCTCGCGGAGCGCCATCTCGACCGTTCGGTGGTCGGTCGCGTCGACGAAGACGATCTTCGCGCCACGTTCGCGGATCCAGCGCTCGAACAGGGCGCGAACCTGACCGTAGATGTCCTCCTGCGCGACGATGCGCCCGCCGCTCGCGACCGCGCACGCGTCGGCGAACGCGGCGATCGCCGCCATACCGGAAACGAAACACGTCGCGGCGGCGGTGCCCTCGAGCTCGGCGAGCGCCATCTCGAGCGCGGCGGTCGTCGGCGTTCCGTAACGGCCATACACGTAACCCGCGCGGTCGTTGCCGAACACCTCGTCCTGCGCCGCTGCGGAGCGGTAGTCAAAGGCGACGCTTTGCACCAGAGGCGGTGCGACCGGGACACCTTCGCCCCCAGGCAGCGCGCGCGCGGACCGCACGACGCGCGTGCCGATCCGAACTTCCTTCTCGATCCCCATCGCTCGCGAGTCTAGGTGCGTGGGCTAGTGGCCGGCCTCTTCTTCGATGAGCTCTTCGACGAGCTCTTTCGCGAGCGGGGCAGGATGCTCGGCCTCAAGAGCCTTCGCCCGCTCGATGAGATCCGCGACCTTCTGTCCGCCCTTGCGGCCGATCCGCTCGAAATGACCGGGGCCGTACTTCGCCGTCACGGCCTTGCCGCCCTTCTTGCCGATGCGACCGAAGAACTCAGGGCCGTACTTGTTCGCGGTGCTGGAGCCGCCCTTCTTGCCGATCTTCTCGTAGAACTCAGGTCCGTACTTTTCGCTGACCAAGCGACCGCCCATACGGCCCGCCTCGGCCACCGTCATTCCACCGCCGGATCTGCGCGCCATGGCCTGCTCCTTTCAGTAGCGGACACATGACGCGCAGGATGGATGCCGCATGCCTGCTCGCCACCCCGACAACCGGTAACAACTACGCAACGATTCGTCAGGCGGGAGCCATTTCGAGGTCGATGGGCTCCTCGCGGACGAAACGGACGACGATCAGCGACGAAAGCAGCGCCGCGCCCAAACAGAACACCCCCACTGCCCAGAAGCCGTAGAGGTCGATGAGCAGCCCGCCGATGGCCGCGCCGCCGACGATGCTGAGACTTCCGGTCGCGCCGGAGAGCGCGAGAAGTGTTCCCCGCGCCTCGGGCACCTGTTCGGTGAGAAGCGTCGAGTTCGTCGCGAATCGCGCGCCGATGACGGCCGACAGCACGAGATTGAGCACGCTCGTGACGAGCAGCGGTAGGCCGACGTTCGTCTGTACGAGAAGGAGCACTCCCGACACGACGATCGCAGTCGCGACCACCGGTCGATGACCGTAGCGATCGCCGATGCGTCCGCCAACCTGACTCCCGACGAAGACGCCCAGGCCCATCGTGAGCGCCCACGTCGAAGCCGCGCCCTCGGACAGGCCGAATCGGTCCTGGAAGAAGACGACGAGATACGTCGCCCAGGTGAACCAGTAGAGACCGCCGAGCAGGCTCGAGATGACCGCCGCGACGGCCGAACGATTCTTGAGGATGGTGCGGTACAGCTCGAACACACGGCTCTCACTCACGTGCACCTGCGCAGGCTTCAGTTGAAAGAAGAGAAGCGTCGCCGCTGCGACCGCGAGCAGGCCGACGAGCGCGAGCGAGACGCGCCAGCTCGTCGCCTCGGCGACGATCCCGGCGATCGGGATGCCGATGACGCTCGCCATCGTGTTGAAGGCGATCACGGTCGAGATCGCGCGGCCGCGCTCGCGATACGGGAAGTTGTCGCCGAGCGTCGCGTTGACGTTCGGGAAGATCACCGACGCGCCCGCGCCGGCGATCGCGCGGAGGATGAGCAATAGTCCGAAGCTGCTCACGAGCGAGCCGAGCAGCGTGAAGACGCCCATGATCAGCGCGCCACCGACGAGGAATCGCTTGCGCCCGAAGCGGTCGGAGTACGGTCCGCTGAGGATCGCGATGAGGATGCCCGGTGCGCCATACGCCGCCGCGACGAGGCCCGCCGTGCCGGTCGTGACGCCGAACTCGGCCGCGAGCTGCGTGATGACCGGGCTGATGACGATGTTCGTGTAGACGGAAGAGAAAGTGAGGAACCCCAGGATCGCGAGGAGCAGGCGCCGCTCGCGGTCGGTCAATCCAGCGGATGGCCCGCGAATGCGTACAGGAACCGACCGAAGGCGCGGATGTGATCCACGTAGTCGGCGACGGCGATGTTCTCGTTCGGCGCGTGGTTCGCGGACGATGCGTTGCCCGACCCGAATCCGACCGCAGGGATCCCCAGCTGATCGCAGACCTGCGCCATCGGTCCGCTGCCGACCATGAGCGGATACACGACCGGGTCGGTCCCGTACGTCGCGCGGCAGGCGGCGACAGCGGCGCGCGCCGGCGCTGAGTCGGCGGGCCAGCGCGATGGGCGTTCCCCGTGCAACGCGACGACTTCGACGTCACCGAACCCGCGCCGCTCGAGGTGCGCGCACAGCAGGCGCTCGACGAGCTCCGGCGTGAGATCCGGCACGAGGCGGAAGTCGAGCTTGGCGCTCGCGACGGCCGGGAGCACCGTCTTGGAGCCGGGCCCGGAGTAGCCCGAGGTCAGGCCGCAGATCGTGCAGGTCGGTTCGAAGAAGTGCTTGAGCTTGAGCGGCGTGCCGGTGAGCCCGCGGATGAAGCGCGGGATGTCGTGGATGCGTTTCGTGCCTTCCTCGTCGTAGGGCAGCGCATCGAGCATCCGGATCTCCTCCGGCGTCGGCTTGCGCACCGCGTCGATGAGTCCGTCGATGACGATCTCGTCCCGGTCGTTCTTCAGCGTCGCGAGCGCCCACACCAGACGCCACGCGGCGTTCGGGATGATCGTGGCGACCGACGAGTGCGCGTCCTGCTTCGCGCCGCGCACGCGAAGCTCGAAGTACGCGATGCCCTTCAGGCCGAGCGAGACCGTCGGCCGGCCCGCGGCGTCCTTGTAGCCCGCTTCCCAGATGCACCCGTCCGCGCGCAACCGGTCCGCGTGCTGCCGGACGAACTCGGCCAGATGCTCGGAGCCGATCTCCTCCTCGCCCTCGTAGAGGACGCGCACCCGGAGCGGCAGCTCGCCCTGCGTCGCGCGGTACGCCTCGATCGCCTGAAGGCGGGCCATCAGGTTGCCCTTGTTGTCTGACACGCCGCGCGCGAACAGATGGCCATCGCGCTCGGTCGGCTCGAACGGCGGCGTCTTCCACTCGTCGAGCGGCTCGGGCGGCTGCACGTCGTAGTGGTCGTAGACGAGGAGCGTCTTTCCCCCGCGACCAGTCTCGCCGACGATGGTGGGCGGACCGCCGTCGACCCGCAGGCTCTCGGCCGCGACGCCCGCGCGTCGCGTGCGCTCGAGCACCGCGCGCGCGGTCTCCTCGATCGCGCTCTTCTGCGCGGACACGGTGGGGAGGCGCACGAGCTCCTTCAGCTCCTCGATGTACTCGCGCTCGCGGGCGCGCACGTAGTCATCGAAGGCGTCGAAGGAGGTCACGCCGCTAGGCTAGCGGAGGTCTCGTACCCTCACCCGCGATGGACGCGGATGTCATCGTGGTCGGCGCGGGGCTTGCGGGTCTCGTCGCGGCGGCGGAGGTCGCCGACGCGGGCAGGCGTGTCGTCCTCCTCGACCAAGAGCCGGAGGCATCCTTCGGCGGTCAAGCCTTCTGGTCCTTCGGCGGACTCTTCGTCGTCAATAGCCCAGAGCAGCGGCGCCTCGGCATCAAGGACTCCCGCGACCTCGCACTGCGTGACTGGCTTGCCTATGCGGGCTTCGATCGCGACGACGACGCCTGGCCGCGGAGATGGGCGGAGGCCTTTGTGGACTTCGCCGCCGGCGAGATGCGGCCGTGGCTGCACGCGCAGGGGATGCGCTGGTTCCCGCTCGTGCAGTGGGCCGAGCGACGCGGGAGCAGCGTGCCGCGCTTCCACATCACCTGGGGCACGGGGCCGGGCGTCATCGAACCGTTCGTGCGGCGCGTACGTGCGCACGCCGCGGCTCGCCGTGTCGCACTGCGTTTCCGTCACCGGGTAGCGAGCGTCCACGTCACGAACGGTGTCGCCGACGGCGTCGCTGGCGATGTGCTCGCCCCGAGCGTGTCGGCGCGCGGAGTGGCGAGCACGCGCGACTTGGTCGGCGACTTCACCCTCCGCGCCTCTGCGGTCGTGGTCACGTCTGGCGGGATCGGGGGCGATCACGCACTCGTCCGCCGGTACTGGCCGGCGCGTCTAGGGGTGCCGCCGCGGCGGATGCTGTCCGGTGTTCCCGAGCATGTGGACGGCCGGATGCTCGAGATCGTCCGTGCTGCCGGCGCGCGAGCGATCAACCTCGATCGGATGTGGAACTACCCGGAGGGCGTCGAGAATTTCGCGCCGATCTGGTCCCGTCACGGGATCCGTATCCTCGCCGGTCCGTCGGCGCTGTGGCTCGACGCGACGGGGCACCGTTTGCCGGCGCCGCTCTTCCCGGGCTTCGACGCCCTCGGAGCACTCGAGCGCATCGCGCGCTCTGGACACGATCACTCGTGGTTCGTGCTCGATTCGAAAGTGTTCGGGCGCGAGCTAGCGCTCTCCGGCTCGGAACAGAACCCCGACCTCACGGGAAAGAGCATCCGGATGGTCCTACAGCGCGCGCTGCCGCGCGCCGTGAAGCCGGTGGAGCAGTTCGGCAGACAGGGAGTCGATTTCGTCTTCGCTTCCGACCCGCCCCGTCTCGCGGGGAAGATGAACGAGCTGGCCGGCGAGACGGAGATCGATCCCACGTCACTCGAGCGCGAGCTTCGGGAGCACGACGAGCAGGCGACAGCGCCATTGCCCACCGATCCGCAGCAGTTCGCGATCCGCGAGGCGCGTCGTTACATCGGCGACCGGCTCATCCGCGTGGCGCGGCCACATCGGTTCCTCGATCCGAAGAGCGGTCCGCTGGTCGCGGTGCGTCTATCGATACTCACCCGCAAGACGCTCGGCGGTCTCGAGACCGACCTCGACGGGCGTGTCCTCGGCGCGTCCGGCGAGCCGATCCGTGGGCTGTACGCAGCCGGCGAGGTCGCGGGCTTTGGTGGCGGCGGCGTCCACGGTTATCGGGCGCTCGAGGGGACCTTCCTCGGCGGCTGCATCTTCTCCGGTCGCGTGGCCGGCCGCGCCGCAGCTGGCGCGCTCGGTTAGCGCTGGCCCGACGTGACGGGTGATGCCGTGAGCGTCTTGCTCTGTCCGAGTTCGCAGCGCGGCGAGTACGGCGTGATCTCGATCCAGCGCTTCTCGCAGAGGTAATGGATGAGACCGTCCGCCTCTTCGATCGTCTCGCGGCGATAGACCTTCGCGCGCGGGATCATGAAGACGCAGTCGCCGCAGTTGAGCGGGAGCGCCGGACGCGGTCGGCTCGCGTTGCGCGCCACGACGAGCGCGAAGCCCAGCGCCGCGAGAGAGATCATGATGAATATGACGACGATGGCGAAGATGGCCAGCGGACCCATATCCGTTCGGGCCTCCTCCCCGTATCAACGGTATCAGGAGGTGAGCGCGATGCGACGGCATTTCTTGTGCGTGGCGGCGGCGCTGCTGCTGGCCACAAGCGCGTGTTCCGCCGCCGGATCGGGCGGAGGCGGCGCTCCCAAGGCCCCTCCGGCGAACGCCACCGACGCGCCTTCCTACCTGCCCACACCGACCGATGGCAAGCCGCCCGACCCGTACGGGTACTAATCTCGCGCGATCAAGTTCGGCATCCATGTCGGCCACCTTGGCGGACCGCTCGACGAGCTGCGACGGCTGTGGCGCTTCGCCGACGAGCGTGACTTCGATTGGTTCTCGGTCTCCGATCACTTCCAGGAGACGCCGCATCGCGCAGGCACGGGTGACTGTTTCGAATCCGTCGCCACGCTGAGCGCCGCCGCGGCGGAAACGACGCGCGTACGCGTCGGGTGTCTCGTGTTCAGCATCGCGTACCGCAACCCCGGACTCCTCGCGAAGTCGGTGACGACCATCGACCACATCTCGAACGGTCGCGTCGAGTGCGGGATCGGCGCGGGCTGGAACGAGCCGGAGTACCGCGCATTCGGTTACGACTTCCCGGATATCAAAACGCGCGAGGATCAGCTCGAGGAGTACGCGGAAGCCTTGCGCCTGCTGTTCGATGAGCCATTCGCGGACTTCACCGGTACGCATTACACGCTGAGGCACGCACCGAACAACCCGAGACCACTGCAGCGACGCCTCCCGCTCTGGGTCGGCGGCGCCGGCGAGAAGCGCACGCTTCGGACGGCCGCACGCTTCGCCGACGGCTGGAACGCGCCTTATCTCGCGCCGTCGGAGTGGAAGCGGAAGAACGAGGTGCTCGACCGCTGGTGCGGCGAATTCGGCCGCGACGGGCGCACGATCACCCGGACCATCAACGTCGGCTTCTACATGGGCGCCGACGCGAGGGGCGCGGCACGCGGCGAGGAATGCTACGAGCGCGAATGGGGCGCCGACGCGCGCGGCCTTACCGGTTTTCTGCGTGGGCTGCCGTCTCGCGCGGCCGACGCCGTCAGCGCGTATCGCGATGCGGGCGTGGAGCGGCTCAACATCGCACTGCGCAGCGGCCCATACGATTGGGACGCGCTCGCCGCGTTAGCCGAGCAGATCATCCCGGCGGTCGGATGAGCCTCGAGATCATTCGCCTCGATGGCCCGACCTTCGATGCCGCGATCCCCGATCTCGCCGTGATCCTCGCGGATGCGGTCGCGGGCGGCGCATCGGTCGGATTCCTGCTGCCGTTCACGCCAGAGGACGCGGCGACGTGGTGGCAGAGCATCGAACGCGACGTCGTGCGTGGCAACGTGCTGGTCATCGCGGCACGTCTGGATCGGCGGGTCGTCGGCACGGCGCAACTGCGCCTCGCGCCGCTGCCGAACGCGGCGCACCGGGCCGAGGTCGCCAAGGTCCTGGTGCACCGCACTGCGCGGCGGCGCGGGGTGGCGACCGCGCTCATGCGTGAGATCGAGCGTGTCGCACGCGAAGAGGGGCGCACGCTCCTCGTCCTCGATACGATCGCCGGCAGCGACGCGGTGAAGCTCTACACGGAGCTCGGTTGGACGCGCGTGGGCGAGATCCCGGGCTACGCCGCTATGCCCGACGGCACGCTGCGCCCGACCACGATCTTTTATCGCGAGCTCGGACCGCACAGGCGGGCGACCCTGCGGTGAACGAGCCGCAGCTCGCGATCGAGCCGCTCGGTGAGGCCAAACGAGACGGCGATAACTGGCGCACGACCTGGCGCGTCGCGAACCAGCGTGCGGAGCCTGTCCGTGTCCTCGGCGCGATCGCTCCGCATTCGCGGTTCCGTGGCGAGGCAGCGGTGGATCGTGAGGTACGCGGCAAGGGCACTACGCAGCTCTCGCTCGTCGTGCGGGTCGACGGGGCCGCGGGCGCTGAGATCGAAAACGCGTTCGTCATCCTCCTCGTCCAGCAGGGTGAGGAGCGGTGGCGCGTGCTCGCGCGGCTCCGCGTGCCGCTCGACGGAGAGGCACGGCCGCGGCCGCGCATCGAGGCGGTCACCGTTCAGCGCGTTGGCTTCTCCGGCGAGCTTTAGAGTTCGCCCGTGGCCATGACCCAAAAGGACCGCTACGTGATGCAGCGGATGAAGGGCTGACGCGGCAACTGAAGCCTTGGCTTCGAGGAGACCACGGGTATGGTCTCAAACGTGTTGGACATGGACCAAGAGGAGCTGGCGAAGCTGCTCAAGTCCTTCAAGACGAAATACACCGGGGATCCCGAATGGATCGAGATCCGCGCGGGCTTTCCGAAGTCGTGGCCGATATAGCGTGACGACAACTAGGGTCACCAAGGCTCGGTTGCTGAAATACGCGCTCGCAAAACCGGACGCCACGCTGGAGCATCCCTGGGGCGAGAACGTCGCGAAGGTGCGCGGGAAGGTCTTCGTGTTCTTCGGGCTCGAGACCACAGGCGACTACGTGATGGGCGTGAAGCTGACCAACGCGCTGCTGTACGCGAAGAGCCTGCCGTATGTCGAGGCGATGGGATACGGCCTCGGGAAGTCGGGTTGGGTCACGGTAAAGGCGCCGAAGGGTGCTGCGCCGGTCGACATGTTCGAGGAGTGGATCGACGAGAGCTATGCGAACGTCGCACCGAAGCGCAAGACACTGATGAGCGCGCCCGTTCGCGACCCTGTTGGGACCAGATCGCGCCGAACCCGCGCGTAGCATCCACTACGAGGTGGGAATAGAAGCGCTCCCGCAGCCGCTGGCGGCGTACACGGCGCTCGCGGCGCTCAGCGTCGTCGTCTTCGGTCTGTTTCTCCGCGTCACCCGGCTGACCGCGGGCTGGCTGCCGTACCGCACGTGGCTGGTGATGCTGCCCGTCGTGTTCGTCTCGCTGTGGCTTGGGCCGTGGGCCTGGGCGCTCCTCATCACGGTGCTCTCGATCTACGGCTTCAAGGAGTTCGCGCGCGCTACCGGCCTGTATCGCGAACGCCTGTTCGTCCTGGCGGTGTATCTGGCGATGGTCGCCGCCAACACGCTCGCGTATTTCGGACGCTTCGGCCTGTTCACGGTCGTGCCGATGTGGGGCGTCGCGCTACTCACGCTCGTGCCGATCGTGCGGAACAAGACCGAGGGGATGCTTCAGGACTTCGCGCTCTCGGTACTCGGTGTCGTGTACTTCGGCTGGTTCCTCGCGCACCTCACCTATCTCGCGACGTGGGACGGCGGCCTTGGCCTCGTGCTTTACATCGTGCTCGCCACGCAGCTCAACGACGTGGTCGCGTTCCTCGTCGGCAAGCTCTTCGGACGCCGCCATTGGACCACGCTGTCACCGAACAAGACGGTCGAGGGATCGCTCGGCGCGTTCGTGTTCGGCATCACCTTCGCCTTCGTCAATTGGCAGCTCGCCTTCCCGCAGCTCCCATGGTGGGGCGTGCTCGGTCTCGGCGTGATCGTCGGCGCCGGCGGCCAGATCGGAGACCTGACGCTCGCGAACTTCAAGCGCAACGTCGGCATCAAGGACTTCGGCAATCTGTTGCCGGGGCACGGCGGGATCCTCGACCGCCTCAACTCGCTCACACTCGTCGCGCCGGTCGCATTCCACTTCGTGCGCTTCTTCTTCGGCGGCTTTCCGTGAGCGATGGCCGAACGACGCCGTCCGCCGAGCTGCCTCCGTTCACCTATGCGCCGATGCCCGATGTCGACAGCTCGCTGCGCGAGCGGCTTGGCCAATACCCGCGCGTCCCCGACATCACCTTCGACGCACTGCGGACGATCGCACGCTGGACCGCCGTCGGCCTCACCAAGCTGCAGTTCCCGATCGAGATCCGCGGCGAACCGCCTACCGGCGACCGCGTCGCGCTCGTCGCCAACCATCAGAGCCATCTCGACTCACTCGTCATCCTGGCCGCGCTGTCCGAGCGCCGCCGGCGTGAGATCGCGTGCCTCGCCGCGAAGGATTACTTCTTCGAGAAGCCGGCCGTCGCGCTCGCGAGCTCGCTGTTCGCGATGGCGGTCGCGTTCGACCGCACGCGGTACACCGAGCTCCGACGTTGGACACGGATCCTTCGCGAGCAGCGGCGCGGCACGCTGCTCGTCTATCCATCTGGCAGCCGCCGGCGGTCGGAAGTGCATGACGCCATCCTGTTCGTCCTCGCGAGCAGCGGCTGGTCGGTCGTGCCCGTCGCGATCGCCGGAAGCGCGAAGGCGTGGCCCGTTGGCAGGGCGCTCTGGCGCCCATTCCAGCCGGTGCGCGTTACGTTCGGTCCGCCGATGACAGCGACGCCCACGAAGGATCTCGGCGCAGCGCTCGCGGCCTTCTGGAGCGCGAACGCATGAAGGCCGACGTTTCCGTCTACGAAGGCAAGCAGGTCATCCGCCGCGCGCTCGCGCGCTTGCCTGGTCTGAGCCGTGTCGATCCGAACGTGATCACGATCTCGATCCTCGTCCCAGGTGCGATCGCCGCGGCCGCCATGTGGGAGGGCTGGTGGGTCGTCGTCGCGCTCGCGATCGTCGCGCGAATGGTGCTCGCGACGATGGATGGCTACATCGCGCAGACCTTCGGCCGCACGACACGCCTTGGGTCCTACCTCAACCGCTTGGTCACCGAGATCGCGGACGCCGCCCTCCTGCTCGGGCTCGTCCCGCACGCCGATCCGGTCTGGGTCGCCGCGGCGCTCGCGAATGGCTGGCTCGTGAATCTGGTGGGCGTGCTCGGTTTGGTTGCCGGCGGGTCGATCCAGTGGACCGGGCCGGCGGGCCAAGCCGACAGGCTGGCGCTCCTACTCGCGGCCTCGTTGTGGGCACAGCTTTGGGGTGCGGACTGGACGATCGTGTGCGTGATTCTGGTCGGCCTGAGTATCGCCACGATCATTCGCCGTGCGACCCGATCGATCGTCGAGCTGCGCCGAGCCTGATCCATGCGTGCCTTCGCGCGGTCGCCGCTGGCCGTTCTCGCTGCTTTCCTCTGGGGCTACGCGGAGGCCACGCGTTTCTGGCTGATCCCGGACATCCTCCTCGGCTGGGTTGGTCTCAATCGACCCCGTTCGATCGTGCCAAGCGTGATCGCCGCGACCATCGGTGCCGTGCTTGGCGGCAGCCGCATGCACCGGCAGGCGCGCGAAGAGCGCGCGCGCCTCACCGAGATACCTGGGATCAACGAGGCGCTGCTCGTCGACGCGCACGAGCGCTTCGCGACGCGGGGCTGGATCGCCGTCGTGCGTGCCCCCATCGACGGCATTCCATACAAGGTGTACGCGACCGAGAGCGCCGTGGCCGGCAGGCCGATCGTCGAGCTCATCGCCTGGACTCTTGTGGCGCGCGCTTGGAGGTTCCTGCTCACGGCGGTCGTGGCCGCGGCCGTGGGCCGCATCTTCTCGCGATCGGTACGCCGCAGCGAAGGCGGTTGGCTCGCGGCGACGTTCGGCTTCTGGCTCTTCGTGTACGTCCGCTACTTCGCGAGGCTTCGCCGCCGCTACGGCGGCGAGGGCCTTAGTCCTTCGGGAGGCGGATCTCCGGATGCCGCAACGTCAGCGGACTCTTCCCGGACCAATACACGTCGCGCTGGCCGGTCATCGCCTGGACGTGCCCGTCCCACTCGAAATTGAACGCCTCGCAGCCGAGGCGCACCGCGCGCCGGACCTTCTCCTGCGTGACCTCATCGCGCGCGAGCTTATGGATCATCGCGATCTGACGGTCACCGTGCCCGGTGTCCTGCTCGGCGTGAAGCTCGTAGGTCGCCGCGGCGCGCTTGCTGAAGCCGTAGTGGCCAACGAGCTCCTTGAAGACGCGAGCCGCCGCGCCGTCCGGGCCGCCGTGCATCGCCTCGACGTACGCGAGCAGCGCGACGCCCTCGAGCGCGGTGCGGTTCTGACAACCTGAGCGGATCATCTCGATCGCGGCGAGGGTGCCGGGCGCGGGGTCGGCGCGATCGGCCTGCTCGCGCGTGATGCCGGCCGCCTCGAGGAACTGCAACATGATGTCGACGTGCGTCCGCTCGCCGCCGAGCTCCTCCATGAAGTTCTCCATCACGACGTCCATGAGGTCGTAGTTCCGCTCGCTCGCGACGTTCGTGACGATGTAGCCGAAGAAGATCGGATTGGTGCGCACCCGCAGGTAGTGCTGGATCTCGCCGAGGATGATCTGCTCGCGCGTCCAGCGGTGCTCGACGATGCCTTTGAACCACGGGTGGTCCGGCATCCATAGCCCGCGCGCGACCTGCCAGAGCTCTTCGACGAAGGCGTCGGGCGCGGTCACGGCCACCGGCTAACTCTAGAGGCGTGCGTCTGCCTCGGCCGATACACATCGGTCGAGCCCGGTCGGCCAGCTCCGGCGATCAGCGCTTCTCGGCGATGCGGCGGAGGTACCGAACGGCGAACACGCCGAGCACGACGTAGGTGATCGTGGCGATGGCACCGAGCACGGCGGCCACGATTGCGAGCCCTGAAACGTCCATCCGCGTGAGTCTATGACCGGGCAGACGAGCAGACGTGTTCGCGTCGCGCGGATCAGCGGGCCGTGCGGGAATCGGACCCGCGACTTTTCGCTTAGAAGGCGAATGCTCTGATCCACTGAGCTAACGGCCCGCGTCAATTATCGAGCACGCAGCGCCTAGCGAGCGGTGTGGATCGGTCTCCCTCGCGCGACGAGCGCGGCTTCGCGGAAGGTCTCCGCGAGCGTCGGATGCGCGTGGATCGTCGCGATGACGTCGTCGGTCGTCGCCTCGAGGCGCATCGCGAGTGTCGCCTCGGCGATCAGCTCGCTCGCCTGGGGTCCGACGATGTGCACGCCGACGATGCGCTGGTCCTTCCCGGCGGCCACGATCTTCGTCACGCCGTCGCTCTCGCCGAGCGCGCGAGCGCGGCCGGACGCCTTGAACGAGAAGCGCGCGACCTTGACGTCCTCGCCGTACTTCTCCTTCGCCTGCGCCTCGGTGAGCCCGACCTGCGCGATCTCGGGGTGCGTGTACACGACGTTCGGCACGACGTCGTAATCCATCGCCGCGTCTTCGCCGAGGATCGTGTCGACCGCGACCTCGCCCTGCGTCGAAGCGACGTGCGCGAGCTTCGGCGCGCGCGGGTCGCCGATGCAGTCGCCGATCGCCCACACGCCCTTCACGCTCGTGCGCATGTGCTCATCGACGGTGATGCCCAGCCGGTTGGTGGCGAAGCCGGCGTTCTCCACGCCGGTGTAGTTCGCGACGCGTCCGGCGCCCAGGAGCACCTCGTCGCCCTCGAACGCCTTCGACGTACCCCCGACCTCCGCGGTCACCTTCACCGTTCCACCGGAACGCGAGACCTCGGTGACCTTGGCCTCGGTGACCACCGTGATCCCGCGCGACTGCAATGCGCGGACGAGGAGACGGACGAGCTCGGGATCCGCGTACGCGATCGGCTGCGGCAGCATCTCGAGCACGGTCACCTCGCTGCCGAGCTCGGCGTAGAACGTGCCGAGCTCCAGACCGATCGCGCCGCCGCCGATCACGATCAGCCGCTTCGGCGGCGTGGTGAGCGACAGCGCGCCGACGTTGTCAAGCGGCCTCGACTCGGCCAATCCATTGATCGGCGGCATGCCGACCTTCGAGCCGGTCGCGACGATCACGGCGTTCGCGTCGACGGCCTGCTCGCCCGAGCCGGTACGTACTTTGAGCTGCGTCGGGGACACGAGCGTGCCTTCGCCCTTGATGAGGTCGACCTTTCGCGCCTTCAGCAGCTGCTCGACGCCCGCCACGTTCTGCGCGACGACGGCATCCTTGCGCGCCACAGCCTTCGTGAGGTCGAAGCGCGCGCCCTGAACGATGATCCCGTGCTCCTCGCCATGCGTCGTGAGCCAGTACGCGTGACTGGAGTCCAACAAGGCTTTCGAGGGGATGCAGCCGACGGTGACACAGATCCCGCCGACGCGGTCGCGCTCGATCAGCGCCACACGCGCTCCCTTGATGCCGGCGTGGAGCGCCGCGACATAGCCACCCGGGCCGCCGCCAAGGATGGCGATGTCGTAAGGGGTCACGTGTTAGAGACTAGCGGCGTGCGTGGGCTGTTGCTCTCGCTATCCGTCGTCTTCGGACTTGCTATCGGCCCACAGTCAGTCGTCGCGTTATCGTGCGCGCGAGAGAGCGCGACCGCGTTGCAGCAGCGCGGCGACGTCGCGGCCACCGGCAGGGTCGAGTCGCTCGTTCTCGGCGGCTTTATCTTCGCGGCCGATGGCGTTTACAAGGGCGATGTCCCGGCGCACGTTCTCGTCGTGGGCCAATACCGCGCGTCCGAAGTGCTCGGCGTCCGTTTCTTCGCGGTGATGCGCTTTCACTTGCCGGGTGTCTACTCGATGGACGCGTGCGACGGCCGACCGCTGACGAATCCGGATCTCGGTGCGCTCGGTGACGGTCGTTCGCCGTCGCCGGACCTACCGGTCAGCCAGACTGCGATCGCTTTCGTCGTCGCCCTGCTTGTGCTGCTGCTGATACGCGCGCGGCGTGGGCGCGGGGAGCCGCCGACGTTCGCTGCCGCGGCGCCTTAGAGAAAAGCGCGAACGTCCCGGACGCGTCGCGCTCCAGGGGATGCGCGGCGTAGCCGTGCTTCGCGTAAAGCCAGAGGTAGAGCGGCAGGAACGCCAGACCGAGGCGGTCGTACTGCTTCACATGCCGAAGCTCGTGTCGCCAGAGTGCGTCGGTCGGCTCGCGCGCGAACACCACGACGTGTCCGAAGGTGATCGCGGCGTACCCGCGACGCGTGAGGACCAGGTGCGCGAGGCCGCGGTCGCTCACATAGAGAAAGCAGCGGTCGCGGAAGCGCGGACGCGCGAACGACAGCCAGCCGAGAACATGTCCGATCGGATCGGCGTGGTGAGCCACGAGCTCGCGCCTCGGGTCACTGCTCGATGCTATCGACGACCGCCTGCACCGCCGCGGTCACCCGCGCGACGTTCGTGACCCGCGGATCGAAGCGGAGCGTGAGCTTCCGGTCCAGCGCCACCATGCTCACACTCACCACTCCCTCGATCTTCTTGCAACCCGTCACGACCTGTGACGCACAGGAGCTTCACATCAGCGCCGATATTTCGAGCGAGATCTCCTCGAGATCTGCCGCATCGGCGGTCGCGGGCGCGCGCGGCGCGCCGCTCGGCGTCAATGCCGGCGAGCCGCAGCCGACGATCGCGGCGAGCAACAGGAAGGGCGCCAAGCGCACCGTGTGATTGTGCGCTTGGCGCCCAAGGTCTCTTCGTGCGGCTGGTCAGGAACTAGGGCTTGTCGAGCTCCTCGACTTCTTCCTTGACCTCGCCGAGCCCCTGCTTGATCTTGCCCTTGGCTTGGTCGACCTTGCCGCCGATCTCGGTCGAACGGTCGCCGCCGAGCTTGCCGGCCTCTTCCTTGACCTTGCCTTTGGTCTCGTCCCACTTGCCTTCCATCTTGTCCTTCGTCGAATCCTTCATGAGCAGTCCTCCTATGTGTGGGCCCGCAGGCCCTACCGAACTGGCGGCAAGAGCGGTGCCAGGGCGCTGCGCGCGACCGATTTCATGCGAGGTCACATTGACGGTCGGCCCTCGCTGCGCTCATCGTGAACGTGATGGCCGTTGCCGATGTCCTGGGTCTGGGCGCACGTCTGCCGGCGGGCTACCGAGCGCGCGAGTTCGAGGATCGCGACCGAGACGCGTTCGTCGCTGCGCGCAACCCCGAACAGCACTGGATGCGGCAGTGGACCGCGGAGGAGTGGCGCTACTGGGAGAACCTCATGAAGGACGTGACGCGCCTCCGTGTGAGCGTGGATGCGCCGAACGGCGCACTCGCCGCGATCGGTGACATCGGTCAGGGCTTCACGGCCCGTCCCGACCGCGCCCAATTCACCGACGTGACGGTGCTCGCGCAGCACCGGCGCAAGGGCATCGGGACGGCACTGCTCGACGTGTTCGAGGAAGAGGCCCGACGCCGCAAGGCGCCGAAGCTGCTCGGAGGAGTCAACGAGGGCGAGAAGTTCGCGCTCGACTGGGCCCTCGGTCACGGCTATCGCCAGATCGGCCGCCGCATCGCGTCCTACGTCGAGCTCGCGAAGTTCGAACCGGTCCAGTTCTCGGCGGCATTGGATCGCGCGCACGCGGCGGGCATCACGATCACGAGCTTCGCCGAGACGCTGAACGGCCGCGACGCGGCGGGCCAGGAGCGGTGGTGGCGGGAGCTGTACGCGGCCGAGGCACCGATGTGGGAGGACATCCCGTTCGCGACGCCGACGCCGCACTGGCCGTGGGATCGCTTCTACGAGGCGTCGACGAGCGACCGGATGCTGAGGGACCTTTCGCTCGTCGCATATGCCGGCGATCAGATCGCGGGATTCACCACGACCGGCAAGAGCAAGGAGCGCGACGGGTGGACATGGATGACCGGCACCGCGCGTGAGCATCGTGGCCGCGGTATCGCGCGCGCACTGAAGGTCGAGGCACTCACGCGCGCGAAGCGCAAGGGCCTCCGCGCGATGGGCACGACGAACGACGAGCCGAACAAATCGATGCGCGAGATCAACGCGAAGCTGGGCTACCAGATGCTTCCGGCGCACGTGGAGCTGGAGAAGCCGCTGGCCTGACCTCCGCGGGCAGCAGCAGGAGGACGAGTCCGGCACCGAGCGCCGCGGTCGACGCGAGGAGCAGTCCCCCACCCACGTCGGTCAGCTGCCAGATCGCCGTCGCGCCCAGGGCCCCGATGACCGTGCCGGCCTGCGCGACCGCGCTCACCACACCGAACACGCGCCCGCGCCGCGCGGAAGGAACGGCGTTGGTGAGGAGCGCGAACCACGACGCGTTGTATGCGGTGAGCGCGGCCCCCGTGACGAAGCTGATCGCGTAGAAGAACGGCTTCGGAAGACCGAAGAACACGATGAAGCCGAACAGGAAGATCGGGATCGAGGAAAGCACGGCCATGCGCCGCCGTCCGGTGCGGTCGGCGAGATGGCCGAGCCACGGCCCGAGCGTGATGTCGCCGATGCCGAAGATCGTGAAGATGATCCCCACGTCGAACGTCGACCACCCGAGATGCGTCGTCACGAACGGCGCGTAGCTCGTGATCCAGCCGCCGAACCCGATGAGCAGCAGCAGATTTCCGGCGAGGAGCACGAACACCGTCCGGCTCCAGACGCGTCCGCCCGCGGAAGACAACGCACCGACGTCGTGCGGTCGCGGCGTCGGACGCGGCAGGAAGAGCGCCGCGATGAACGCGAGCGCGCTCGTGCCCGCGACGATGAAGAAGGGAGCCCGCAGGTCGCCGGCCACCGCCACCAGGCCGCCGAAGCCCGGTCCGAGGACGCTCCCGGCCGAGTTCGCGGCGGAGATGATGCTGTTGAAGAACGCGAGGTTCGCCTGCTCCGCCGTCTGTGAGATGTACAGGCGCGTCGCGACCATGTTGATGCCGCCACCCAAGCCCGCGACGACGCGGTAGCCGATGAGCGCGACCGCGGTCGGAGCGGTCGCGATGAGCACGTTGGCGGCGGCGTACGTCCCGATCCCCGCCACGACGAAACGCCGTGCCCCATAGCGATCCATGAGGAACCCCGACGCGAACTGCGCGACGCCGTTGGCGATCGCGAAGCCGCTCGTCATGAGCCCGAGCTGTAGCGGGGACGCGCCGAGCGAGAGCGCGTAGAGGGGCAGCAGCGGCAGCATGATCGAGATGCCGAGGCTCGAGACGAACGAGATCGTCGCGAGCACGGCAAGCGCCGGGCTGCCAGTGGCTCGCAGGCGCTGGATCACGGCGCTTACGCTAGCAATCACATGGGCGACGGCGATCCGGTGGGCGGGGCCCTGCTGCTCGGCTCCGCGCTCTGCGCCATCGGCGCGAGCCTCGTCGTCTGCTACGTCATATGGCTGAACACCTGGGAGGGCTGGGAGTCCTGGAACGCGCGTACCGGCCTCGATGCGGAGCGCGCGAACGAGGAGCGTCTTCTCGGCAAATAGAAAGGAGGGAGGCGATCCGCCTCCCTCCTGTTGCGTTCGCGAGCGGGCCTATTCGGCGGGAGTCGCCTCGGTCATCATGCCGGGCTCTTCGCCGCCGACCTCGGACCAGATCTTGACGTTCTTGGGCTCCCTCAGGAACAGCGTGCCGAGGACCACCGTCATGAGCGCGACGGTGATCACGTACGCGAGGCCGAGATAGATGTTGCCGTTCGGGTCGGGTGGCGTCGATGTGTTGAACTGCCGCAGATCGAAGATACCGAGCCACGGCACGTACGACGTGGCGATCGGGATCGTGGCACCCACCAGACCGGTGAAGGTCAGTGGCAGGAGGCCACCGAACCAGCCGTTCCCGAAGTGATACGGGATCGAGAGAGACGTGTAGCGGACCTTTGCGCGGAAGTACTCCACCAGGAAGGCGGCGATCGGTCCGTAGACCATCGTGACGTAGATCACCTGGATCCACACCAGCCCGACGAGCAGGAGCGTGTCGGGATTCGCCTTCGTGATGAGGCCCGTCGGCCCGTACTCGACGTGCGCCGCGTCGTACATCGCGTGATAGATCGGGATGTAGGTCACCGCGGCGACGAGGCAGCCGGCGAGGATGATGACCTTGCGTCCGATCTTGTCGGACAGCCAGCCGAAGAACAGGAAGAACGGCGTGCCGAGCGCCACCGCCCACAGCATCACCGTGTACGACTGCGTGAAGGTGAGCTTGAGGTAGGTCGTCATGAAGAAGTTCGCCTGGAACTGACCCTGGTACCAAACGACACCCTGGCCGGCCGTGAGGCCCAGCAGCACGAGGAGGATCGTGCCGATCTTTCGGCCGCTGAAGCTCTCCTTGGCCCAGTTGCCGGCGCCGGTGACGGATTGATTCGCCGCCTTGAGGCGCGCGAACAGCGGCGTCTCGCGGAGGCGGATGCGGATGTACAGCGCGACGATGAGCAGCAGCGCGCCGAGGATGAACGGGTACCGCCAGCCGACACTGGCGAAGTCGGCGGCGGCCATGGTCGTGCGGAAGTACAGGATGATCGCGAGCGCGAAGAAGAAGCCGAGCGTTGCGGTCGTCTGGATCCACGAGGTATAGAGACCGCGCTTGTTATCCGGCGCGTGCTCGGCCACGTAGATCGCGGCGCCACCGTACTCGCCACCGAGCGCGAGGCCCTGGACCAGCCGCAGGATCACGAGCCCGATCGGCGCGAACAGGCCGATGTCCTTGTACGTGGGAAGAAGGCCCATGAAGACGGTCGACAGGCCCATCGCGGTGATCGTCACGAGGAAGGTGTACTTGCGACCGATGATGTCGCCGAGCGCGCCGAAGATCACGGCGCCGAACGGCCGAACGAGGAAACCCGCCGCGTAGGCCGCGAACCCCGAGAGCTGCACCGCGGTCGGGTTGTCGCCCGGGAAGAAGAGCGGTGAAAGGAATGGGGTCAGCGTCGCGTAGAGATAGAAGTCGTACCACTCCACGATCGTGCCGGCGGACGCCGCGGTGATGACGAACGGAAGCCCGTAGGTCGGTCTGGTCATCGTCGCCGCGCCCGCTCTGGTCGTTGCCAAGTTCCACCCCCTCCGCCTATTGGCTGAAGCGGTATTTCTGAGACACGCGCGCCCTGACGTCAACTCGCCCGTTCGACAGGCGAAAGTCCTTCGGCTACTCCTCCTTGCCCGAGGCCGACGCGGTGCGGATCGAGTCGACGACCGTCGCGTCCGCCAGCGTGGTGGTGTCGCCCAGCGCCGAGCCGTTGGCGATGTCGCGGAGCAGCCGCCGCATGATCTTTCCCGAGCGGGTCTTCGGGAGCTCCGGCGTGAACATGATCGTTTTGGGGCGCGCGATCGAGCCGATCTTGCCGACGACGTGCTCCCGGAGCTCCTTCGACAGGCCCTCGCCTGCCTCTTTGCCACTACGGAGCGTCACGAAGGCGAAGATCGCCTGGGTGGTCACCGGGTCCTCGCGGCCGATGACGGCCGCCTCGGCGACCGCCGGATGCGAGACCAGCGCCGACTCGACCTCGGTGGTCGAGATGCGGTGCCCGGAGATCTTCATCACGTCGTCGACGCGGCCCATGAGCCAGAAGTAACCGTCCTTGTCGCGACGTGCGCCGTCGCCCGCGAAATAGCGGCCAGGGTACCGGCTCCAGTACGTCTCGCGGTACCGCTTGTCGTCTTTGTAGATGCCGCGCAGCATCGCCGGCCAGGGCTTCGTGATGACGAGGTAACCGGCACCGCCGAGCGGCACGGTCTTGCCGTCCTCGTCAACGACGTCCGCGCCGACGCCTGGGAATGGGAACGTCGCGCTGCCGGGCTTCGTCGTCGTGATGCCTGGGAGCGGCGTGATGAGGATCATGCCCGTCTCCGTCATCCACCACGTGTCGACGATCGGACAGCGACCGCCGCCGATGTTCTCGTGGTACCAGAGCCACGCCTCGGGGTTGATGGGCTCCCCCACCGATCCGAGAAGTCGCAACGATTTCATGTCGTGCTTGTTCGGGTACTCCGCCCCCCACTTCATGAAGGTCCGGATCGCGGTGGGCGCGCAGTAGAGGATCGAGACCTTGTACTTCTCGATGATCGACCACCAGCGGTCCTTATCGGGGAAGTCGGGGGTGCCCTCGTACATGACGCCGGTCGATCCGTTCGCGAGCGGCCCGAACACGATGTAGCTGTGACCGGTGACCCAGCCGATGTCGGCGGCACACCAGTAGACGTCCTCGTGCTTGACATCGAAGATGAGCTTGTGCGTCGTCGCGACGCCGGCGAGATAGCCGGCCGTCGTGTGCACGATGCCTTTGGGCTTCGCCGTCGTGCCGGACGTGTAGAGCAGGTAGAGCATGTGCTCGCTGTCGAGCGATTCCGCGGGGCACTCCGGCTTCTGCCTATCGACGAGGTCGTGCCACCAGATGTCGCGGCCGATCGTCCACGGCACGTCCTGCTTCGTGCGTCGGACGACAAGCACCTTCTCGATCGTCTTCGCCTGCGCGACGGCGTCATCCGCGTTCTTCTTGAGGGCGACGGCGCTCCCTTTGCGGTAGCCGCCGTCGGCGGTGATGAGGACCTTCGCCTCCGAGTCGTTGATGCGACCGGACAGCGCCTCCGCTGAGAATCCACCGAAGACCACCGTGAACGGTGCGCCGATGCGCGCGCACGCCAGCATCGCGGCGGGGAGCTCGGGGATCATCGGCATGTAGATCGCGACACGGTCGCCCTTACCGACGCCGAGCTCCTTGAGTGCGTTCGCGCAGCGGCAGGTCATCTCGAGCAGCTCGCGGTAGGTGATCGTTCGGGTATCGCCGGGCTCGCCCTCCCAGTGATAGGCGACCTTGGTCCCGCGGCCGGCCTTCACGTGACGGTCGAGGCAGTTCTCGGAGAGGTTGAGCTCCCCGCCGAGGAACCACTTGGCGTACGGGACCTCCCACTCGAGCACCTTCGAGTAGGGCTTGCGCCAGAGGAGCTCCTTCGCCTGCTCCGCCCAGAACCCCTCGAGGTCACGCTCCGCCCGCTGGTAGATGCCCGGGTCGTTGGCGTTCGCCTTGGCAGCGAAGTCGGGAGGCGGCGGGAAGGTGCGGTCCTCTTGGGCGAAGGTCTCGAGCGCCGTGGTGCTCTTGGTGCCGCTCGCCATCGCTCACCCCCCCGTCTTTGTCTGGGTCAGCGAGTATGCGACTAGATCGCGGTGGCCGTCCCTCGGTCGAGCGCCCGCAGGTGGGCGAACCCCGCCCGCAACCGGCGCAGGGCTGAGGCGGCCTTCTCAGCGAGCGCGGAGATGCCCGGCCGGGTCACGGCCGACGCAGCCGGTCGGGGCTGACCGGTCGAGCCCCCTTCTTGTCCCTGCCCGAGACGAAGGGCGATGAGTGAGACGGCCTCGTTCTCGGCGACGAGCCGGATAGTCTCACTGACCCAGGCGGGACGGTCCGGCGGGTCATCCGTTACGGTGAGCGTCACAGCAACGCATATTGCGCCGTTCGTGTGTGAGAATGCGGCGCGACTTGGCCGGAAGGCCGCACAGGAGGACGAAGTGGCGGGGATCTCAAAGTCGGAAACACTGAATCGGCTCTCGGAGAAGACGCAGCTGACAAAGAAGCAGGTGGGCCTGGTGCTCGAGGAGCTCGCGGCCCTGGCCTACAAGGAAGCTCGTAACGGCTTCACCTTCCCGGGCGTCGGGAAGCTCGTGATCGTGGATCGGAAGGCCCGGCTCGGCCGCAACCCGGCTACCGGCGAAACGATCCAGATCCCGGCGAAGCGCGTGCTCAAGTTCCGCATCGCCAAGCAGGCGAAGGACTCGACGCTCGCGAAGCGCGGGAAGTAACGGCACCGCACTCCTCTTCGCGAGGTCCTTCATCGGTCGCGGTGGAGGGCCTCGCGAGCATCCATCGGAGTTCGACCTCAACGCGGCCTCAATGAGCTGATGCCGCTGCCGTTCTTGACATCTGCTACGTTCTGAACGTTCAGATGAAACAGAACAAGATCAAGATGACGGCAGCGCAGCACGACTTCGTCGATCACATGGGCCAGCAGATGGTCGGGTGGAATCTGCCTCGCACGACCGGACGCGTCTGGGCATACCTCCTCATGCGTGGCGAGCCAGCGGTGCTGGACGACATCGCGCGCGATCTCGACGTCGCCAAGAGCGGCGCGAGCGTGGGAGCGCGGCAGCTGGTCGCGTTCGGTCTCGCGCGAAGCGCGGGCGAGCGCGGTAGCCGCCGGGTTCTCTTCAGCGCGATCGACAACATGGAGGCGATGTTCGCCGCGCGAAGCGAGAGCGCGCGCTCGCTTCAGAGACTCCTGCGCGAGGGCGCGCGAGCCGCGTCGACCTCGGGAACACGCGCGACGCTGACCGACATGGCATCGGGCATCGAGGAGATCCTCGAACGAGAGAGCGCTGCGCTGATGGCGCGGAGCCGGAAGGGGAAACGGACATGACGGAGGCCATCGAGACGCAGGGACTCGCCAAGGACTATGGCAACGGGCGCGGGATCTTCGATCTGCAGCTGAGCGTTCCAGTGGGCGAGGTCTTCGGATTCCTTGGCCCGAATGGCGCCGGAAAGACGACGACGATCCGCCTGCTGATGGGCCTCATCCACGCGACGCATGGCGGAGCGCGGATCTTCGGGCTGGACTGCGACCGCGATTCCGTCGCCGTGAAGCGAAAGGTCGGCTACTGCCCCGGAGAGCTCCCGCAGTTCGGCGGTTGGCGGGGGGCGGAGATCGTCGCATTCGTGGCGGGTCTGCGCGGCGATGTTGAGGATGCGTCGATCAAGGCGCTCGCCCAACGACTGGACCTCGACCTCGGGCGCAGGTACCGGGAGTACTCGCACGGAAATAAGCAGAAACTCGCGCTCGTCCTCGCGTTCATGCACAAGCCAGTGCTCGTGATCTTGGACGAGCCCACCACCGGTCTCGACCCGCTCGTCCAGCAGGAGTTCTACGGCATCGTGCGTGACGCACGGGCCGGCGGATCGACGATCTTCGTATCCTCGCACGTGCTCTCCGAAGTCGAGCACATCTGTGACCGCGTGGGCATCGTCCGCGAAGGCCGCCTCGTGACCGTCAGCAAGCTGGAGGACCTCGTCGGCATGCGCGCGTTCCACGTTGAGATCGAATTCGCCGACAGCGTTCCGACCGAAGAGCTGAAGAGTGTTCCCGGCCTCGATCAGCTTCGCGTGGCCGATCACCGAGCGAGCGGCATCCTGCGGGGCAGCTTCGAGCCGCTCATGTCGGCGCTCGTCGGGCGTCGGGTGATCGGTCTCGTGAGCCGCGAACCAAGCCTCGAGGAGATCTTCCTCACGTATTACGAGACGAAGCCATGACGCTCCTGCGTATCGCCTTGAAACAGCAACGGACCGGACTCATCGCGATGACCCTCTTGGGCGTGGTCACGGGAGCGCTCAACGCGGTCGCCTTTGTTCAGATCGCGGGCACCTCGCCGGCGGAACGACTCGCGTTCGCCCGGTCGATGGAGATCCTTGGCGCGCAGCTGTCTTACATGCTGCCCGTACCCGAGCATCTCGACACGGTCGCCGGATACCTTCAGTGGCGCGCCTTCGGCTTCCTTGTCCTCATCCTCGGCATCTGGGCCGTCATCTCCTCGACCGGCAGCGGCCGAGGGGACGAAGAGCGCGGCCTGGTGGAGCAGTGGCTCGCAGCCGGCGCCAGTCGCGCACGTTACATCGCGGCGCGCGTGATCGTCTTCGCGCTGGTCGCCGCGTTCGCGCTCGCCGCGACGATGGTCCTGACAGCAATTGCGGCGAACAGTTCGGGGGAACCGCTGCCGATCGCGGGTTTGGCATCGACCGGATTGAATCTGCTCGTGACGACGCTCCTCTGCTTCGGTCTCGGGCTTGTAGTCGCGCAGCTTGTGACCACACGGCGAGCGGCCGGATTCGGCGCCGCAGGTTTGGTGATCGCTCTCTTCTTCATCAACGGCGCGAGCCGGAGCTCCGATGTCGGGCCGGTCCGCTGGCTCTCACCGTTCTACCTTTACGACCGCAGTAAGCCGCTCACGAGCGACGGAGCCCTGGACCTCGGCGCGGTCTCCGCCCTGACGGTCGCGGCTCTCGTGCTCATCGCGCTCGCCGTCACCGCGTTCGTTCGACGCGACCTCTGGGGAACGGCGATCAGTCTTGCCTCTCGGACGAGCCGGCCGACGACCGCGCCGTCTCGCGATCCCTTCCTGCGCATTCCGGTGGTCGCGTTACTTCGTCAGCAGTGGCTGTGGATCGTTACCTGGATCCTCGGTCTCACCGCTCTGAGCGCCTTCCTCGCGTCGATCATCAAGACGGTCATCGATGCGCTCACGTCATCGTCGACCCCGATCATGCGCGCCTACTTCGAACGCGCCGGCCTCGGCGGGTACGACTCATTCGTCGGCGCGATCTGGCTCTCCACCATCATGCTGATCCTGTCGGCGTACGCGATCGTGCAGGTGCAGAGCTGGTCCGCGGACGACGCTGAGGGGAGGCTCGCCACGATCCTCTCCGCACCGGTCTCACGTGCTCGCGTGATCCTCGAGCGCCTCATCGCCCTGCTTGTCGCCGTCGGGCTCATCTGCGCCGCCGCCGGGATCGCCGTGTACTGGGTGGCGACATCACAGTCGATCAAGCTTGATGGGTCGAAACTGGCGCTCGCGACCGCGCTCCTCGTGCTGATCCCGCTCGCCTTCGCGGCGATCGGCCAGCTGCTCGCGGTATGGCGACCGCGCATAGCCCTCGTGCTGCTCTCGACGATCGCCGTCGTGAGCTACTTCTTGGTCCAGTTCACGCCCCTGTTCCAGTGGCCTGAGTGGGTCGCGAACCTGTCGCTGTTCTCGCTGTACGGTATGCCGATGAGTGGTGAGGTGAACTGGAGCGGCATCGCCGGCCTGATCGGCGTGGCTGTCGCCGGAACGATCGGCGCGCTCTTCGCGGTCCAGCGTCGCGACGTTGGCGCCTAACGCGCCGGGAGCGAACGTCCCGTTCCCGCCGCAGGAGGCGGAGCTGGTCGAAGAGATCCCGACCGGGCCGAAGTGGCAGTACGAGCCGAAATGGGACGGCTTCCGCGGCGTGCTCGAGAACGACAACGGCGAGCTCGCGCTCTGGAGCCGCAATGGCCGGCCGCTGCTGCGCTACTTCCCCGAGCTGCGCCCGCTCGGCGATCTCCTCCCACCCCACTCCGCGCTGGACGGTGAGATCGTCATCGAACGCGAGGGCCATCTCGACTTCGACGCGATGCAGATGCGGCTCCATCCGGCGGAGTCGCGCATCCGCCGGCTCGCCGCGGAAACTCCCGCGACGTACATCGCGTTCGACGTGTTGCTCTGGAACGGCGAGCCCGTGCACCAGAGGCCGCTCGCCGAACGTCGGAAGAAGCTGCTCGAGGTGGCGAAGGGGTTCACGCTCTCGCTCACGACGACAGACCTCACGACGGCGAAGCACTGGCTCGAACGGCTCGAGGTCATCGGGCTCGACGGCATCATCGCCAAGCGCGTCGACGCCGTGTACAAGCCGGGGTCGCGCGAGGTCGTGAAGAAGGTGAAGTACCACAAGACCTGCGACTGCGTGATCGTCGGCTACCGCACGAACGGCACGAAGATCGCGAGCCTGCTCCTCGGGCTCTATCGCGAGGACGGGACGCTCGACTTCGTGGGCCACACCTCCGGGATCGCCGGCCCGTTGCAGGCGCAGCTGCAGAAGATGCTGCCGCCGCTCAAGTCGGAGGGGCACCTCGCGTTCGACCCGAGCGAGTGGGGCCGTACGCCCGATGCCGGATCGCGCTGGTCGCAAGGTCGCGACCTCCCGTGGCACGAGATACGAGCGGAGCTCGTCTGCGAGATCCGCTACGACAAGATGGAGGACGAGCGCATCCGCCACGGCACGCGCTTCCTCCGTTTCCGCCCCGACAAGGACCCGAGGCAGTGCACGTGGGATCAGGTCCGCCCACAGCCGAGGCGCGGCGATCCTGTGCTCGCCGAGCTGCTGCGCAGCTAGCGAAGCAGCTCGTCGCGCGCGCGCACCAGCGCCGCTCGTTCCCGCTCGCGCTCCAGGTTCCAACCCTGCCAGTCCGGCTTCCGGTCTTCGTCGCGGCGCGAGAGCTCGCGGCGCAGCAGAACGCCGGCCTGGAGCCGCTCGCTCAGCGGCAAGCGCGGGAACGCGTCCACCAGCTCGATGATGGCGCCACCGCCCAGCCCGACGAGGTGGTCGGCGTCAAAGGTCCGAGACGCGTCGGCGGGGAGACTGGACGGATCGAGGATGCGCGCGATGTTCGCGCGCGCCACGAACGCATCGGGCCCGATCGCGTTCGCGCTGAGCGCGACGAGCACCGCGGCCAGCGCGAGCGGCTGCACCGCGTACGACATGCGCGCGCGGATCACGCAGAGCGCGAAGATCGCAAGCGCGAGGCCGAGCAAGGCGATCGCACAGATCGCGTAGAACCGGAGCTCGGTCCAGCCGTAGGCCTGCTGGTACAGATCGAGGCGGTACCACGCGGACGCGAGTACCACCGCGGTGAGCCCGAGGAGGGTCAGTGCGGCAGCGCGATATGCGCGTCCACGTTCGCGGACGAGGTGCTCCAGACCAAAGAGCACAGCACCGACGAGCGCGACTGCGCCGATGAGCTCGAAGAAGCCGCGACGCGCGTACGAGCTGTATGAGATCGCCGCCGCGTCCAGCGTGTCGCGCCCACCGAAGAGATACGCGAGCTGCAGCGTGACGAAGACTGCGAACAGCGCCGCGATGAGGGCGAGCGTCACTGTCGCCGTTTCCGCGGCGAGCAGCGACCAGACGTGCGTGGTGGCCTGGTCGCGCGGGACGCGCCACAGCGCGGCGAGCCCGCCGGCGGCGGGCCATGCCACCGCCAGCGCGATGAACAGCCGGCCGGGCGTCTCGCTCAGGAATTCGGCGATCCTTTTCAGATCGAAGATGTTCTCGATCGATCGCGCGAACACGGCGTCGGCGGATGAGAAGAGCAACGCGAAGACGACGACGAACGGCACGGCGAGGCCGACCCCACCGACGTAGCCCGAGACGCGCGCGAAGCGCTTCGGGGCGATCCGCAGCCGCGGCCACGCTGGGAGCAACACGTCCGCCGCGCCGAGCACCACGCGCTCCGTGAGCGACCAACCCTCCGCGACGAGGCCGGCGACCGGCAGCGCGCTGATCGGTACCCCGCTCCACGCCGCGACGGTGCCGCCGACGCAGATGATCGCCGCGACGAAGTCGAAGGCAAGCAGCGGCGCGTCCGCCCGTACCGCGCAGAGTGCCGCGAGCGCGAGCGCGCTGATCGGCAACCACTGGTCGCGCCGGCGCAGCGGCACCGCGCTGTCGTGGAGCATCCACGCCGCCACGAGGAACAGCGCGGTGACCACGAGGAAGTTCAACCCGAGCGGCTCGTGGAAGAACAGGAGCTGCGCGGCGAGACCCAGCAGCGAGGCGAGCGCGACCGCGGCAAGGGCCCGCTGTTGGAGCATGGCGGCCATCGTCGGGGCCCGCGCCTGTCGCCGTCATCGCGCGCGAGAGACGCCGCACGTAAGAGTTAGCCGTCCCACAAGTGAGACGACGGCGACACGAGCGGCGGGTACTCTCGGGCCGTGCGGATCCAGAACGCCCAGCGGGTGTCCGAGGCGATCCAGACGCTCAGCGCGGGCACGTCGCTCGACACGCTCGTCGATCGCCTCTACGACCTCACCGACGGCACGCTCGCGCTCGACCGCGCGACGCTGCACCGGATCGCGCGGGGCAAGACCCAGGTCGCGCGCGCGATCGATTCACCCGAGGAGTGCATCCGCCTCTACTTCGCGCTCATGATCGTGGGCTGCGAGCGCGAGCTCTCGGTCACCTCGATCGTCGATGAGGGTCACGCCGTGCTCGCCGGATTCGTCGGCGACCCGCTCGCCTCGCTCATCTTCCGCGACCTCGCCTCGACGCTGCCCAAGCTCACCGACCGCTTCACGCTGAGGGAATACCTCGAGGAGGGTCTGCGCGTATGGCTACCGAAGTGATCACCGGGCGGCCACGCGCCGAGAGCCACACGCTCCGCGCCGAAGAGGAGCGGCTCCGCGCGCACCTCGAGCAGCAGCTCCGTGTGCGCACGCGCTTTGCGCCCCTGGCCGATATCCGCGCGCTTCTCGTCAGTCCCGACCGCGACGATCGGCCCAAGAGCCTCGTCGTCAGCTCGTCGACCAGCATCGCCGAGCGCATCTACCTCTACGTGCACGTCGCCGCGCACATCGCGCTCGGCCACCACCTGCCGCTCGTCACCATCGTCGAGGGCGCGCCCGGTGTCACGCGCTTCTCCGACGCATCGCGTCACCGTGAGGCCGAAGACCTCGCGCGCGCGATCTGGTGGGGACAGACCGACAAGGGCGGGCTCCTCGGCGCACCCGCGCTCGTGCAGCAGTCCGCGATGCTGCGGCGGCTACTCGCAGTCGGTGTCACGCGCGCCGCGCTCCGCTCGGTGCTCATCGGCATGCGCCACGCGTACTACGACCTGCACATCGAGCGTGCACTCGCACGCAGCCGCACCGCGGCGTGGCTGCGCGAGGCGCTCTGTCTCACCGCAGTCGTCTGCGTCGCGCCTCAGCTCTCCGACTAGGACGGCTCGCGCCTTTAAGCGATACCGACGAGCGAATCAGTCGCCCTTCTCGGCCGGACCAAGGTCGTTGCGCGCCTCCTTCGGCGGTCGGCGAGACGTCCCGCGATTCCAGCCACTACCACCGCCACGTGGACGTTCGCGCCATGCCCTTTGCTCCTCTTCGGTCCACTGGCGGCTCGGGCGCACGAGCACTCGGTCATCGACGACCGGGTCCTTCAGCTTCAGGGTCTTGAAGAGCGGTTTCAGGTCCGCGCGGTGCTGCCAGATGTCGGCGGTCAGGTCGCCGACCTTCGCGACGCGCTCGCGCATCGTCTCGAGCGTGAACGCCTCCGGTCGCACGTCCGGCACCTCGTCCCAGCGCAGCGGTGCCGAGGCACGCGCGTCGGCCATCGGTCGGATCGAGTACGCCGATGCGATGGTGCGGTCGAAGGCGTTCTGACCGTAGTCGACGAAAACGCCGGTGCGGTCTTTCACGACCCACGTCGTCGTCGCGATCTTCGGCACACGATTCGCGACCTCGACCGCCACGGCCTTCGCAAAGCGGCGCACCTCGGGGAAGGGCAGCTCGATCACGATCGGCGTGAGGATGTGCATGCCCGAAACGCCGGACGTCTTCGGATAGCTCGGTAGCTTGAGCTCGTCGAGGACGTCTTTCACCACCATCGCGATCTCGCGCACGTGCTCCCACGGGTTGCCCTCGCTCGGATCGAGGTCGATGAGCATGTAATCGGGCTTCGCGACATCGGGGACGCGCGAATGCCAGGTGTGCATCTCGATACAGCCGAGATTCGCGATCCACACCAGTCCCGCCGCGTCGGTGACGACCGGGAAGTCGGCCTCATTGCCACTCGGGTAGCTGATGTGGACCGTCTCCAGCCAGTCCGGATGCGGGTTCGGCACGCGCTTCTGATAGAAGAAGTCGCCATCGACGCCGTTCGGATGGCGCTTCATCTGCATCGGACGGCGCTCGACGTGATTCAGCGCGTATGGCGCGAGATCCGCGTAGTACTGGATGAGGTCGCCCTTCGTCAGCCCGCGCGCCGGAAAGAACGGCTTCTCGAGGTTGGTGACCGCGACCTCACGCTCTCCGACGCGCATGTCCGTCATTGTGCGCGGAGCGAGGTCACCACCTTCGCGATGCGCGCGACGCGCGTCTCCGGCCGCTTCGCGCCGGTCACCCCCTCGACGTGCTCCCTGCGGCACGTGAACGAAAGCGCATCGAATGCCGGGCGCAGCTTCCCGGACGCGAGCGCATGTGCGAGATCGCTCGGGACCGCCACGGTGCGCGCGGCCGTGTGTCCGCTTCGAGCGTCACGTGCGCACGTTTCCCCGGCGCGAGCTTGGCGGCGTCGCGGATCTCCACGCCGCGAGACTAAGCCAGGATCAGCGGACCGTGATCGTCCAGTAGATACCGGGATCTTCGAGCCAGGTGGTCCCGTCGATCACGCCACGCGCGCGCAGCACGTACGAGCCGGGGCTCGAGGGCGCGCGCACCTGGAACTGGAACCAGCCGATCTGACCGGGCCCGACGTAGGCGGTCGTCGTCGTCGCGATGCGCGAGGCGGATGGCCATCCGCTGTCGAGATCCCAGCGCTGCGCGTCGAGCGGGTCGGCGGTGCCGAGATTCGCTTGCTGTCCGGGGTTGCCGCGGTACCAGCCGCGGTAGCCGGTGTTGCGCAGCGCGACGACGAGCGTCGCGGTCTCGCCCGGAGAGAGCGTCACGTCCGGGCTCTGTCCAGACCACGCGCCGTGATAGCCGAGGTCGAACGAAGGAACCGCCGTCGCGGCGTCGACGATGCCGCCGACGTCCATGACCCAGTACGAGTGGTACGTCGACGCGTCGGTGTACGCGCGCCCGACGCCGATCGCGCGGTAGTTGGGATTCGTGAGGACCGCGTAGTGCGCCGGGCTGTTGATCCACCCGTTCAGCACTTCGGCCGCGCTCGCGAAGCCGGCCGCGATGTTCTCGCCGGTGTAGGTCTGCGGACCCGGGTAGCCGGCGTCGGTCATGCGCTGTACCGGTGCCCGCCCGTCACGCGAGGTGTGTGAAAAGTAGTCGTACACCGCCATGTCGGTGGCCATCCACTTCGACGCGAAGGTCAGGGTGTCCGAGATGGCCAGACGAGCGAGCCCTCGTGCGGCGCGGAACGAGTTCACGGCCGTTACAAGGTCAGACTCGTTCGTATCCAACGTCGCGGCCACGCCCGGAACCGAAGCTGGCCAGGCGACGAGCAAGCAGGCAATGAGCGCCGCGGACAAGAAGACGCGCGTGGTGACGAGCCCGGGCAACCCTTCCCCTCCTCGTCCGGCCTGACTCCGGACGCGGGATTAACTTGCGCCGTGTGGATATGGCACGGTCGTACCCCGATTTCGTCCGAATAGCGGACGGTCGAGAGGATCGCCGCTCGATCGATCGCTAACGACCCTGCGCGGTCGCGATCCATTCGCGTGCGGTGACGTGCAGCGGCGCGTACGCGTCCCAGGTCGCGCGCGCCCAGCGGCGGAGCACGTCGCCGTAGCGAACCGGATCGTCAGCGTCAACGAGGTCGCGGATCGTGATCGCGCCGTAGCTCGGCGGCAATGTGGGCTTCTGGATCGGCGACCGGCCGCTGAGCCAGCGCTGCACCGCAGCGTTCACGGTCGGTGCATTCGTATCGTTCTCAAGCCAGGCGCAGAGCCCGGTGAGGTGTGCAGCGAAAGACTTCGCCGAGCGGCCGTAGCGGCCAGGGTGCTGCATCGCGTACACGTCGACCACGATCCGGTGATAGCGCGCGAGCCGCAGGTCCTCGTACTCGCGCAGACCGATCGTGTCGAAGAGGCGCTGGCAGCCCTCCGTTCCGCCAGCGACGACGAGGCCGCAGCTCGCGCAGGCTTCGCTCAGCGTGGCGCCCTCCGACGCGGACGGGTAGGAATGCCAGTACCGGCGGTGACGTTACAGACCATACGGTCGAGCGTCACGGAGCTGGGCAGCCACCGCCTACCCCCTGTTGGCGACCGCCGTCCGACGGTTCGGAGGCAGTCAAGCTGTGCACCCAGCCATACACAATGCGAACCATGCGAGCAAGAGTCTTTACGCGGCAGCCGCATGTCACGTTTGGATGTGCGAGCGTCGTGTCATGAAGGGGGTTCGGGCGCTATGTCGATGATCGACTACGACTCCAGGCCCGTCACTCCTTCTGTCTTGCTGGTCGGACACCGGTCATCCTCCGTCGCTTACAGCATCCGTGACTTTCTCAGCCGTAACGGTGTCCCCTACGAGTGGATCGACGTCGACGATGCGGCGCGGGTCGAAGCGTTGCTGTCCGCAGAGGAAAGGGGTATGGACCGGCTACCGGTCTGCGTACTTCCCAACGGAGTGCGGCTCGCCCCGGCGACGCTGGAAGGTGTAGCAGCAGGACTGGGGATGGTGTCGGCTCCGTCCCTGTCGGAGTACGACCTAACGATCGTCGGCGCCGGTCCCGCCGGACTGGCCGCCGCGGTGTATGCCGCATCTGAGGGTCTGCGCACCGTGGCCATCGAAGCTGTGGCGCCCGGAGGTCAGGCCGGGACGACCTCAATGATCGAGAACTATCTCGGATTCCCCCAGGGGATCAGCGGAAGCGAATTGGCAACGCGGGCAACCGCGCAAGCGAGGAGATTCGGAGCGGAAGTCCTTCTCGCTCGGCGTCTCATGGACATCACCACGGACGGCCCGGGTTACGTCGCCCACCTTTCCGACGGTACCGCTGTGCCGTCACGGGCCGTGCTCGTAGCAAGCGGTGTCGACTGGCGTCGTCTTGAGGTTCCGGGAATCGAAGCACTCCTGGGCTCGGGTGTGTATTACGGCGCCGGCCCGAGCGAGGCGCTCACGTGCAGTGGGTCTCGTGTGGCGATTATCGGGGGAGGGAATTCGGCTGGCCAGGCGGTCATCCGCTTCTCGCGCTACGCCGCGCGCGTCACGTTGCTGGTCCGAGGTCCCTCACTGGAAGCGTCGATGTCCCAGTACCTCATCAGCCAGGTGAAAGAGCTGCGGAATGTCGAGGTCAGGACGAGCACGGAAGTGGTCAGTCTCGAATCAGATACTCGCCTTCGAGCACTGATGCTCTCGTCAGGAGACACTGTTGCTCGCTTGCCGACCGAAGCACTCTTCGTGTGCATCGGAGGGGTGCCGCGCACCCAAGCCGCAGCCAACGCTGGACTTTGCCTCGACAAGGCCGGATACCTGCGCACCGGGGCAGAGCTCAGCTCATCAGCCGGCGCGCTTGACGGGTGGCCGCTGTCTCGTCAACCCTTACCGCTCGAAACGAACCTGCCCGGGCTGTTCGCCGCTGGCGACGTACGGAGTGGATCGATCAAGCGCTGCGCGGCCGCCATAGGCGAGGGGTCCATGGCGGTTGCGCTGGTCCACCAGCGCCTCGCGGAAGTTGGTGGTGGGTGACGTGGATGCCGCACCGGCCACAGGCCTGACCGGGGACCCCTCGCGTCCTAGCAAGGAGGCGGAGGCGGAGTTCTCTCGAGTGGCATCGAGAGACCAGATCCGCGCCGCAGCTGGCGCCCTCGAACGCAACGGGATCACCTGCACTGTGGTCGATTCCGCCGAAGAGGCGAGAAAGACCGTGCGATCCATCCTCCCGGTGGGAGCCGAGGTCTACAACAACACCTCCCGCACGCTCGAAGCCATCGGCGTCGCCGAGGACATCGAACGATCCGGGCAGTATCAGCCGCTTCGCCCGCGTCTCTATCAAATGGATCGCCAGATGCAGGGTCGTGAGATGCGGCAGCTGTCGGCTTCGCCCGATTGGGTCGTCGGGAGCGTGCACGCCGTGACGGAGGAGGGTTCACTTCTTATCGCGTCCGCGAGCGGGAGCCAGCTCGGTCCGATCGTATCCGGAGCGGGTCACGTAATTTTCGTCGTCGGTGGGCAGAAGATCGTTGCCGATTTCAACACAGGACTGCGACGTATCTACGAGTACTGCTTCCCTCTTGAGGATCGGCGGGCCAGGAAGGCCTACGGCGTTCCCAGCGGAGTGAATAACTTGCTCGTCATCAATAAGGTGGTCGCCCCCGGCCGAATCACCGCGATCTTGGTGAATGAACCGCTTGGGTTCTGACCGCGACACATGTAGACCGTACCGGACGCTATTCGAACCGCTCTCGCGGGCTCGGCTGGCCGAAGCTCCTCGGCCTCCTGATCAGGTGCCAGCGCGAGCTCGACGTTCTGGCCGCAATGCTGCGCGATAGTGAATAGGCAGTAGCCGGCCGGAGGATTACCACCCCGGCGAAGAGCAGCGCTCCGACCGCGCCAAGGAGGGTGAGACCGTCGTGGCCTTCGCAGGACGAGCGCCTCCTAAGCGGTCACGGTTCGGGACCGCACGGTCACGACCGCGGCTGCTCCGACCGCCAGCAGCGCTATGAGACCTGCTCGCTCGGTCCAGATGTCCGCTCCGAATGCGGTCGGCAGGGCAAGGAGGAGCAGAGCGGCCCCCGCGACCCGCGCGAAGACCTCACCACTCGCGTGCCACTTCTCGACGAGGACGAGGAGAGCGAGCGCCGCCATCCACGCCAGTCCCATCGCGCCGGCGCCGACGAGCGCGATCCACAGTCCGGCGCAGCAGCCCACACAGATCAGCGCGTAGCGCGACCCGAGCGCGACGGCGTCCCCTGGAGTGCGCTGCATCGCGCCATATCGCATCAGGAAGGCCATCGGGCTGCGGCATCTCCCGAGGCAGGCACGCGCCAGCGGAGAGAGCTGATACGCACCGGCGATCGCGACGAGCAGCCCGCGCGCGACCGCGTCGTCCTCGGATAACACGAGCAGTACCCAAGCGACCGCGCCCGTCGCGATCCAGACGACGCCGAACGGGGCGACGACGAGCATCTGTCTCGTGAAGCGAAGGAGCGGTGAGTGTGCAGAGAGCAGCCCCGCGTACAGCGCGAGGAACGGCTCGAGCGTGGGGACCATCAGGGCTCCTACCATGCCGCTCCAGGCAAGAAGGAATACGTCGAGCCGCATGCTCGTCGGACCGAGAAGCAGCAGTGAGCTCGGCAGCGCGATACCACCGATCGCCAGGACCGCCGAACGATGGTCCGAGAGCGAACGCCCTTCAGGACGCGTACTCGAACTCCGTGAGATAGCTGTTCGTGTCGCGCGCTTGGAACGTCCACGCCCCGCGGTAGTCGATACGGCGGGCGGCCGCCTGCCGGAGCGGCGTCGTCACCAGTGCCCAGCTCGTCGGGTTCGAGATCGTGGCCGCGGACGTCCCGTCGAGGCCGACCATCTCCTCCGCCTCCATCTCCAGGGCCGAACCCACGCGGATGCGCCGCTCGCGGCCGTCCTTCTCGAATACGATCGGAGCCTGCTTCACCGCGGCGATCGGTCCGATCTTCTTGGCGAAGCGCTCGAACAGTCCACCGGCGCGACCGCTGAAGATCTCGACCAGCGCGTCTCGCTGCGACTCCGAGGCGCCGTCATCGATGTACAGCTCCACGGTCCAGCGGTCCTTGTTGAGGTCCGCTGGCCGGTGCCTGGCGAGCACGACGCGTCGGCTGGAGAGCTCGATGCCATCTTTCGCGCCCGTGGTGATGTTCCAGCTGAAGAAGCCGTCGCACGCGTCTCCGTCGAAGTCGCCTCCGAAGATGCAGCGGCAGTTCCGCTGGCAGTTGCAGGCTTCGAAATAGTCGCCTCGCATGCGGAAGGACATCTCGCACCTCCCCGTACGGCCGACAGCATACGAATGCTTGTTCGCGGCGGACAGGAGCGGAGCGTCCACAAGATCGGTGCCGGAACGCCTGCAGAGAGGAGCGTGTAGCCCGTACCGGATTCGAACCGGTGATCTCAGCCTTGAGAGGGCTGCATCCTAGGCCGCTAGACGAACGGGCCGTGGGCTCCCATTGTACCGAGCGTGACCTCTCGCGGGCCCCTCGCACGCTGAGCGATCTGGTCGCGCCGGGCGTCCGACGCATCGCTATCCCGCTCCCGATCCGCGCTCTCTCGATCGTCAACGCATATCTCGTCGAAGGCGCACATGGCTGGAGCCTCGTCGATGCCGGTATGCATACGGTGGAGGCGGAGCAGGCGCTTCGCGCGGGACTGGCGGACGCCGGGATCGGCCTCGAGGACGTGCGCCGTGTCTTCCGCACGCACCTTCATCCCGATCACATGGGCATGGCGGGGACGCTCGAGCGCGCTGGTGCCGACGTGCTCATGCACACGCCCGAGATCGCCGCCGCGAAACGCGTCTGGTCGAAGGGACACGAGCTGATCGACGCGACCTACGAGTGGTTCGAGCGCCACGGCATGCCGCACGATGTCGACGAGGGCATGAGGCAGGCCTGGATCGCGATGGGCGAACGCGTCGACGACCTCGAGCACGTGAGCGGTGTGGACGATGGCAAGAGCGTCGATCTCGGCGGTCGCGTCACCAAGCTTCGCTGGACGCCAGGACACACCGACTACCACGCCGTCCTGATCGATGAGCGTGACGGCGTGCTGTTCTCTGGCGATCACGTGCTGCCACGCATCACGTCGAACGTCGGGCTGTACCCATCGTCGCGGGACGATCCGCTCGGCGACTTCCTCGGCGCACTCGCGCGACTGCGCGATCTCCCGGTGAAGCGGGTACTTCCCGCGCACGGCGATCCGTTCGACGACCTCGCCGGACGCATCGACGAGCTGCTGGCCCACCACGCCGCACGGCTCGATGCGACCGTGGCCGCCGTCGGGGCAGCCGAACGCGACGCGTACGCGATCGCGCGAATACTGTTTCCAGTCCTGCGCTCGCCGCACGAGGAACGATTCGCCCTCGCTGAAACGCTCGCGCATCTCCGACACCTCGAGCGGAACGGCCGCATGCGTGAGATCGACGGATCGCCGGCGCGATGGAGCGTCGCCCGCGCGGGCTACGCGCCCGGGGTGCGGTAGCGCTCGAGCGTCTTCGGATCCTCCCGGCCGTTCGCTTTGAGATGCCGTTCGACGACGCCCGCTCCCTGCTCCGGGAAAACGTTGAGGCACATCGGGTCGAGCAGCAGGAACAGCTGCGCGTCGCGCGTGCGCGGGACGACGAGCGGGCCTGAGAACGAATGCGCCTCGACCATGTGCGCGAGCGGCTCGGGTCCGCCGAGCTCGCGCACGATGCGGCCCGCCTCTATCGCGTGGTTGTATCCGGGGATCCCGATGATCGCGCCGTCCTTCTCGCTGAATTCGATGACCTTCGCCGCGTCGTGCACGTACACGGCGGCGCGGAAGGTGTCGACATCGAGATCTTGTTTCCAGAGCTCACGGTAGATCGGCACCAGCGCTTCGCTGAGGCGCACCATCGCGACGACGTGCTTCACGAGGTTCCCGTGCGTCGCGATCGGCATCGTCGGATGGAGCGGGATGCGCTCGATGTCGGTCCACGCGAGATTGCGCTCGGACACGTGGCGCCACACGTCGGTCGAGAGCTTGCGAAGTCGCGCGTCGCGGATGTCTCTGATCCCCGGGAAGGCGCGGAGGACGTCGCTATCTGTCAGCACGTCGCGCAGAATAGAATCTGATCGCTAGGGCTGTTTCTGCGCGGTTTCGAGCACGCCAGGCGACCTGCGCCACACGAAGACCGCCAGCACGCCGGTCAGGCCTAGAAGAAAGCCCAGCATCGTTGGCGCATTGGATTCGGCGCTCGTGCTTGTCGCCGGCAGTTTCCGGAGCGTCGGCACCGCGACGGGGAACTGCGCGGCGGTCGTTCCCACCGCGATCGCCACGGTCGGCTCAACGAGCTCTTCCACCGTCGCGACGCTCAGCGAGAGGGCCACCGCCTCCAGCGCGGGCATCGCTGCTGTCGGTGCCGGCGTAGGTGCGGGCGCCGCAGTGGGCGTCGGTGTCGGTGTCGGCGTCGGCGCGATCGTCGGTGCCGGTGTGGGCGCCGGAGTCGGAGTTGGCGTCGGCGCAGGCGTTGGTGTCGGCGTCGGCGCGATGGTTGGCGCGAGGGTTGGGGTCGGCGTTGGCGCCACCGTCGGTGTCGGTGTGGGCGCCGGAGTCGGAGTTGGCGTCGGCGCAGGCGTTGGTGTCGGCGTCGGCGCGATCGTTGGCGCGAGGGTTGGGGTCGGCGTTGGCGCCACCGTCGGTGTCGGCGTCGGCGCGATCGTCGGTGCCGGTGTGGGCGCCGGAGTCGGCGTTGGCGTCGGCGCGACGGTCGGAGTTGGCGTCGGCGCGACGGTCGGAGTTGGCGTTGGCGCGACGGTCGGTGTTGGCGTCGGCGCCAATGTCGGGGTCGGTGTCGGCGCCGGCGTCGTGTCCTCGACGGTGATCGTCTGCGTGGCCGAGGACGTGTTCCCCGCGGCATCGGTCGAGGTGAAGGTTCGCGTGATGATCAGGGGAAGACCCAGCGTGCCAGGTCCGCCGTTATCAGTCTCGACGACCATCAAGGTCGGAGTGCCGCAGTTGTCGGTGGTCGATGCGTTGCTTGGGTCGAGCGCGGGCACGTCGCTCACGAACTGGTAAGACGCGTCCGCTGGAGCCGTGATCGTCGGCACCGTGTCGTCGGTGACGGTGACCAGCTGCATCGCGGTCGCCGTGTTGCCCGCGAGATCCGTGGCGGTGTACGTCACGGTGGTCCCGCCGGGCGTGACCACGAAAGTGTTCCCGGCGGGCACGCGCGCGACGGTCACGCTACCGGAGTTGTCCGAAGCCGTTGCGGTGAGCAGGCCGGCTGCGACGACTGCGCTGCAAAGCGTCGCGCCAGGCCCCGTGGTGGTGACGACGTTGGCTGGTGCGGTGATCGTCGGCGCGGTGGTGTCGCAACCTCCGACGGTGTTCGCGTCCAACGTGACCGCGGCGGTCACGGAAAACGCGCGCCCGTCGATCCTGGTGCCAGCGCCGGCGGTGATCGCAGCGTGGGCCAGGATGTTTCCCTTGAAGGTCGTGCTCGCGCCCAGCGTCACCGCGCCTCCCACCTGCCAGAAGACGTTGCATGCCTGTGCGCCGTTGATGAGGACCACGTTGCCGACCGTCGCTGTCGTGTCCAGGCCGGCCGTCACTCCGGTCTTGAAGATGAAGACCGCGTTTGGATCGTTCTGTGCGTCAAGTGTGAGTGGCGTGGTGATCGCGAATGCGGCCGCCGCTAGAGAGCGGTAGACGCCGGCCGTCTGAATGGTCCCACCGAGCTCCGCGGCGATCTCCGTACTGGGCCGGGCGACGGCATCGTCGTACGCCGCAGTCATGGCGTTCTTCTCCGGCTGCCAGTTGGCTATCGGACCGGTGCTCGTCCCGTTCAGCGTCCCCGCGACCGGCGTGTACGCGGTGCCCCAGCCGAGGTTTCCGTTGATCACGGTCCCCGCGTTGGCGGTGACAGCCGCGGCAGCGAGAACGGCGAATGGCCTGGCGGCGCCGAGGGATATCTGTGTCGTATAGGTGGCGGCGATGGCCGATCCAGCCATCACGCTGATCGCGACGATCAATGCGACGGCGGGGACAGAGGCCCAGACACGGAGGTGCCGTTCGCGTTGGTACATGTGACGAAGCTACGGGCCACAGGTGATCCGCAGAAGTGCTGCGCGTGGGGTCCTGCGCCCCCGGCGCGGGTTGTGTGCTCTTACCCTGCAGGCGTAGTGGTACGTGTGCGCCAGTTCTCCCGCGTGAGGCGCACCGCCTCCGCGAGACCGCGGTCCCAAGGCGCGCCATGACCGGCGAGGACGAGTCGCGCATCCACACCATCAAATCGCGCGAGCGACGCGAATGCCAGCTCGTTATCGGTGTTGAAGTTCGGAAAGAGCTGCGGCCCGATCCCGCCGTTGATCACGTTGCGCGTGACGAAGGAATCCCCGACGCAGATCACATCGCGCCGGACGAAGTGGAGCGCGGCGCTTCCCTCGGTGTGGCCAGGAACGTGGATGACGCGGGGCGCGCCGGGAACGTCGAGCGTCGCGCCGTCGTCGAACGTCGCGACCTCGAGGATCGGCGGCGAGCGCAGCCCGTTGCGCAAGCCGAAGACGAGGAAGCCGAGGAGCGGAAGGAGCTTGAAGTCCCCGAGGCCCTTCGGGCCTGGCACCTGACCCTTCGCGCGCAGCTCGTCCAGCTCGTGAACGCGGATCGGCACGCCACGTTCAGTGCGGATCCTCTCCGCGAATCCGATGTGATCGCTGTGGGCGTGCGTGAGCACGACCGCGCGGATGTCTTCGAGCGAGCGCCCCATCGCGGCAAGCTCCGCCGGAAGTGCGTGCCAGTAGCCCGGCATGCCGGCATCGACGATCGTCACCGCCCCGGCTTCCTCGAACAGGTACACGTTGGCCAGGCCGGGGCCGATGCGGCGGATGCCCGGCGCGATCTCCACGCCGGTAGTCTGACGCCGTGCCGATCCAGCGCGCGCGCGAGGCGATCTCGCAAGGACGTCTTCGCACCCTCGCGCGGCGTCTCTTGAACGCATCGACGCTGTGCGCGATATCGACCGTGTCAGATGACGGACGCGCGCACATCAACACCGCCTACTTCGCGTTCAGTGCGTCGTTCGACATCGTCTGGCTCTCGGCGCCAGAGGCACACCATTCGCGCAACCTCCGGCGCCGTCCGCACATCGCGGTCGCCGTGTACGACTCAACTCAGAAGTGGGGCGGATCCGACCGCGGCATCCAGATCCTCGGCAGCGCGCGTGAGCTCACGGGCCGTTCGGCACGTGAGGCCGAGCGCATCTACGGGCGGCGCTTCGGGTCGTATGCGCGCAATGACCCAACGGCGTACCGCTTCTATCGCCTCCGGCCGGCGAGGCTAAAGCTGTTCCACGAACGCGAGCTGGGCGGCGCGACGTTCGTGACCGCGCGAATCTCACGTGGCGGCATCCTCAAGTGGGAGCGCACCGAGAGCTACGTGAGCCCGGTCTGACCCGTGGCGCCTCGATTCGTTCGCGTCTTCGCCGCGACCTTGCGCGATCGCGCGGTCTCGCGAGCCCTAGCGTCACATCTTGGGAAGACGTGCGCGGACCGCGCCGCGGATGGTCGTGCCCACGCTGGGCGCGTCGCGGACGAGCTCGTTGAAGAACGGACCGGGCAGGACGAGAGCCCGGACGTTGGACGTCGCGAGAACGGTCGCGAGGCGCGGATAGGAGAAGCTCGCGCCCCACTCGAGCGCGGCGAGCTCACCGAAGAAGTCGCCGCGGCCCATGTCGTCGATCGGCTTGCCGTCCTTGAACACACGCGCGGTGCCGTCGGCGATCACGTAGAACTCGCGGCCCACATCCCACTGCTCGACGATCGCGGCGCCGGCTGGTATGCGGACCTCGCGCGCCATGCGCGAGACACGCTCCAGATCGCGCGAGCCGAGTGCTGCGAACAGCGGCAAGCCGCTGATGGTCGCGGGGTCGACGCGCGGGGCCCCGAGCCAGCCGTCATCCAGGCGCGCGTCGCGATCGTGCTCGATGACCGGTGCCACCGCGACGTCCTCGACCTGGCTGCGCTCGAAGTGGTCGAGAACGGCCTCGACGTCTTCCTTCCGCGTGGTGTGGTTGAACACGCACAGCCGGATCGCGAAACGTCCGCGAAGCTTGGTCGACGAAACGAAACCGGTTGAAGTCCGGGCGAGGCTGCGGACGAGCTGCGAATTCATCCGTTCGATGCGGTCCTCGTCGGCTTCGCCCTCGATCCGACGGCGGAAGCAGAGCACGCCGAGCGACGCCGGACTCAGGAGCTCCAGCCTCGGGCTGCGCTCGATGCGCTGCTGCGCCCACGCGGTGAGATCGAGGCAGCGGTCGATCGCGGCGCGGAATGCGGCCAGGCCGAAGTACTGGATCGAGAGCCAGACCTTGATGGCGTGCGATGTCCGCGAGAGCTGCATCCCGTAGTCGGCGAAGTTCACCTCACGCGGCACCGCGCTCATCGCATCACGCAGGAAATCCGGATGGATCTCGAACGCGTCGAGCAGCTGGCGGCCACGACGAACGAGGAGACAACCGCACTCGAACGGCTGGTACAGCCACTTGTGCGGATCGAGGGTGACCGAATCCGCGAGCTCGATACCGCTGAGCGTCGCGCGGCCGCGCTCCGTGATCGCCGCGAAGCCCCCGTACGCACCGTCGACGTGGAACCAGACGCCGCGCTCGCGGCAGATCGCGGCGATCTGCGGCAGAGGATCGACGGCACCGGTGCTCGTGGATCCCGCGGCAGCCGCGACGAAGAGCGGCTCACGCCCTGCGCGCGCGTCGGCGTCCATCGCGGCGCTGAGCGCCTCGGGCCGGAGCCGGTAGTGATCGTCGACCGGTAGCACCCGCACCTGATCGGGACGGAAACCCAGGATGCGCGCGGCGCGGGCGATGGAGGAATGCGCTTGATCGGCGCAGTACACGACGAGTCGATCCGACATCGCGCCGACGAGCGACTCGCGCGCGCACGCGAGCGCCGTCATGTTCGCGGCAGACCCGCCACTGGTGAGAACGCCGCCCGCATCGGCCGGATAGCCGATCCACTCCTTGAACCAGTCGAGGACGACGAGCTCGAGCTGGCTCGGGCCGGCCGACAGTCCCCACGAGCCCACGTCCATGTTGAGGCCGCTCGCGATGAGGTCGCCGAGCGCGGAAGGCCACGTGCCGCAGCCGGGGATGTACGCGAAGTAGCCCGGATGCTCATTGCGAGCCATGAACGGAAGCACGTCGGCCTCGAGCCGCGCGAGGAGCTGATCGAAGGGACGCCCGTCCTCCGGCGCCGGTTCCTGCAAACGGGCCGCGAGCTCTTCTGGTGATAGCGCGGTCACGACCGGCGTCGCGTCCCACGGGCGCGTCAGTCGCTCGGCGATCGCGTCGACCGTTTCGCGCCCGAGTCTGCGTATCGTCTCCGCGTCGAGCCACAGCGGGCCACTCTCCATGGCAGCGCAGAGTACGGGAGCCGCGGATCAGGCCGCGGCCGGACAGGCTGTCGCCTACATCAGACGGGCGCGGTGCGCGGCGCGATCACCCGAGGACGCGCGGCCTTGTCGTCCTTGTTGGCGCGCCAGGGGGTGCCCAGCAGCGGTAGAAGGAATCGATCGAGACCGATGTAACCGGCGGTCTTCCACGCGAGGACCAGGAGGAAGCCGAGAAGGAGCATCACCGGATTCGTGCTCGCGCTGCCGGCCAGCATGAAGTTCAGGTTCATGAACGCGCCCCCGACGGCCGCAATACCGACGAACGCGCCGAGGATGAGACCGACGCCGACGGCGGTCTCGCCGAACGCGATGACCTTTCCCATGACGGCCTCGGCGTGGTTGTCGATGAGGAGCTGGATGAACCCGCGGTACCAGTCGTAGGTGATCGCCGGTTTCGCGGACGCGGCGGGGATCGCCGCGATGCGCGTCCAGAACGCCAGGATGCCGGAACCATCGACGATGTAATTCCCGGGACCGACTGTCTCGACCTTGTGCCATCCCGCTTCGAGCCAGGCCCAGCCGACGTAGATGCGGATGAGCAGCCAGACCGGAGCCATGCGCGTGTCCGAGAACAGAAAACGCGCCACCGGCGGGTCCGAGATGACGCGGTTCGTCATGACTTGTCCTCCAACGGCAGCGTGAGCACAAAGGCGCTGCCCATGCTGCTGCTCGAGTCCAGCGTCAACTGGCCACCATGCTGCTCAGCGATCCGCCGGCTGATGTGAAGGCCCAGGCCGGTTCCTGCGATGTCCCGCGTGCGAGAGCTGCGGAAGAACGGTGCGAAAAGCATCTCGCGCTCTTCGGGCGGCACGCCGACGCCACGGTCCGTCACGCGGAGCTCGGCATTCTTGCCGACCGCGGCGAGCGAGACGTCGATGGGCGAGCCTGGCGGGCTGTACTTGACCGCGTTATCCAGAAGGTTGGCAAGGATCTGCGCGAACCGATCGGGATCGCCTCGAACGCGCACTGGAACCGCCGAGCCCCTGAGTACGATGCGTGGACTCTCCTCACGTTCATGCAGGCCGATGGTGATCGCGGTCGCGACACCGAGATCGAAAGTCACCACCTCGAGGCTGAGCGCACCGGCCCCAACACGAGCGTGATCGAGAAGGTCGTTGATCAAGCGGGTCAGGCGACGCGTCTGCTCGCGGAGCAGCTCTAGCGCCTCGGCCGCACGCACGGGATCCTTGGTCATGAGCCTCTGGGCGCGTTGGGCCTGACCGTCGATCACCGTCAAGGGTGTACGTAGCTCGTGCACCGCCATGCTGAAGAAGTCGGTGACGGCCCAGCCTTCCGATGCTGGTCCCGCCAGTTCCGGGAACACGCTGATCGCCTCGGTGGCGAGCCCCTTGCCGTCCGAGGTGGGCGCCGAATGCTGTGTGTCCACGGCATGTCTCAGCGTGGCCAGGAACTCGACGACGAGGAACGGCTTGTCGATCACGCCCGCGTAACCTGCAGCCCGGCTTCGGGCGGTCGTACCCGCCCGGGCCTCCGCCATCGAAGCGGGGTCTGCCGTGAACATCAGGACGGGAAGCTCGGGATGGGCCCGGCGGATCGCGGCCGCGTCGGCCCACGAGCGCTGATGACCTGTCGATCCCGGATCGCTGTCGAGGATGACGCACTTGGGCCGCCAGCGAAGGATCGCACCGGCGATCTGATCGTGATCGGAAATCGAGATGTGCTCGTAACCGGCCTCGTCGAGCAGCTTGCCAACGAGCTTGCTGAGCGTCGGTTCATCCTCGACGAGCAACACCCACGGCTTGGCGAGCGGATCGGTGCTTCTTCTTGTTGCCCGTTGAACGGCCATCGCGTCCTCCAGCCAGCTCTCACAGCTGGCCGCCCCTATGACGCCATGGTCGTGAGACGTAGGCGCGGAGTCATGACCGTTTGGTCACGCGGCCTGCCTTGGTGACAAACGTTGGGTTATCGGGGCTAAGTCGGCGCGAGCAGGTCGAAAGCGGATCCGATCGCGTCAAGCACATTTGCACTGATGTCGTCGGATAGGCGGTAGCGGATGACGTTGCGCTCGCGGCGCCCACGCACCGCGGAGGCCTCGCGAAGTATCCGCAGGTGATGACTGGTGGCTGAACGGCTTCGCTCGATCACCACGGCGAGATCGCCCGCTGCAAGCTCGGTCGCCTGTAACGCCCGGACGATCTTCAGGCGGGTCGGGTCGCACAGGCACGTGAGGATCCGCTGCGCCTCACGGTTGGACCGCGCCGGCAGCATGCGCGCCTGCGCTTGTTCAACGGCACCGTGATCGATGACCTGTTGGCTAGCTATCTGAGCCTCCCCTTGCGAAACCTAGTTCCACCGTCGTCAAAATTGCGCCGAACGCGCGATGTCGCCAGCCTGCGGTGCGTAGCTCGGATCTTGGTCATCGAGGACGACCGCGACATCGGAAACCTCATCCGCCAGGTGCTCGGCGATGAGGGCTATGACCTCACGTTCGTCGACGGACTGGATCGCGCGCCTGTTGATGCGGTTCCCGATGTTGTGATCACTGATCTCGTTGGTATCCACCCGTACGCGAGCGAGCTCGCGCGCACCTGGGTACGTCGCGTCCAGGACCGCTATCCGCAGACACCGGTGATCGTGTGCACCGCGCAAGAACTCGCTTTGAAGGAGCTCGATGGGCTCGGCGCGGCGGCCGTGCTTCCAAAGCCGTTCGCCATCGATCTGCTCGTTCAGACTGTCGCGCGGCTCATCGACCAATAGCGCCTCCACCCCTGCCACTCGAATGGTGGACGGCGCGGTTCGCAAAGACATGACCGTTTCGTCACGCTACTCCAGCGACGCGCTGTACACCGCTCCGTCCTTCTCGCTGAACTCGATGACCTTTGCCGCGTCGTGGACATACGACGCCGCGCGGAACGTGTCGAGCTCGAGATCCTGTTGCCAGAGCTCGCGATAGATCGGCACAAGCGCCTCGCTGATGCGCACCATCGCGACGACGTGCTTGACGAGATTGCATGCATCGCGATGGGCATCTCGGGATGGAGCGGGATGCGCTCGATGTCGGTCCACGCCGGATCGCGCTCCTAGACGTAGCGCCACACGTCAGTCGAGGGCTTGCGGAGTCGCGCATCGCCGATGTCTTTGATCGCGGGGAAGGCGCGAAGGACATCTGCTTCTTTCGGCACGCATCGATATTCGCGGGACCGCGATGCCGTGCTGCTTGACTATGCTAGAACAGACGTTCTATAATGGCTCGTGCCCAGCACCCAACCACAGCGGCCCTACAACGTCCGTTACTACTGGGCGCATCGCGCCGAGGAGATCGAGCGGGTAAGGCGCCGGCAGCGGGCAACGGTCGAATGGCTGCGTGATCTGCGGCGCGTGCCGTGCGCCGACTGTGGCAAGACTTATCCGCCTTACGTCATGGACTTCGATCACCGTGATCCATTAACCAAGTGTTTCTCTTTGCTCGCGGATAAGGCGCTCCTCAAGAACCGCGAAGTGCTGCTGGCTGAAGTAGCCAAGTGTGATGTCGTGTGCGCCAACTGCCATGCCGAGCGAACTTGGCGACAGTGGGCCACTCATGACTGGGGCTGGCCAAGCGGTGGCAAATCGGACCGGATCGAATACCGACGGGAACGAGCGAGAGCCCAGGCCGACTTTCTCGATCAACTACGTGACACGCCCTGTCACGATTGCGGCGAGCGATATGCCCCTTACGTCATGCAATTCGATCACCGCGACCCGAAGACAAAGACGTATCTAGTCAGTCAGATGATCGGCCACGCGAGTACCGCTCGGATCCTTGCCGAAGTCGCGAAGTGCGATATCGTTTGTGCGAACTGTCACCGTCAGCGGTCATTTGTTCAGAGGACGATGACAGCAACCGCGGGAGTAGCTCAGCTGGTAGAGCGCGAGTTTTCCAAACTCGATGTCGCGGGTTCGAGTCCCGTCTCCCGCTCAGCCGTCTCCCAGCTGCGCTTGATTGAAGAGCCATACGTTGCTTACCGCTACGCGGCGTGATTGCCGAGCCACATGACATCCACCAAAGACACCTGCCTGGCTGAAATGCGCGCCAGCTTCCACGAAGTCATGGCAGTGCTCGACGCGATCCCGCTCGAGCGAATGACGGACGTCGGCGTCACCAATGAATGGTCGGTCCGCGACGTGCTCGCGCACGAGGCGGGCTATGAGCGCTACGTCGCCGCCGCCCTGTTCGGCGACCTCACCGGTAAGCCACCGACCAATCGCGATTTCCACGGCCGCGACGATGCGCCGACCGAGGCCGATGACGCGACCGACGACAGCACCAATGCCTGGGTCGTCGCACATGCCCGCACCCAGCCGGTCGAAGCGGTGCTCACCGAGTTCCGCTGGGCCCACGATCGACTGGTCAAGGCCGTCGAGGCTTGCGTTGAAGCGGACTTCGACGATCCCGACCGCTTTCCATCGTTCAAGGGCAAGACGCTGCTCGCGATCCTCCCGGACCAATGTCAGGGCCATCACCGCGAGCATCTGCGTCAATTGGAACCATTCGCGCGGAAGATCTCATCGGCGACAAGCAGGCCCACATGAAGGACGCGATCAGCCCGAAGCAGTTCCACCAGTCGGAGGGCGTCGAAGATTGGCGCGTGCTCGGGGGCGACGGTGCGACGGCCTACTTCCGAACGCCGCGTTCGCCACAAATCGCCAAGCTCGTGCAGGCGATCAGCGCAGTACCGGGCGTCGACGACAGCGGCCCGCCGTTGACCTGCGGCATGACGGCGTGACCGTGCGGATGATCACGTTCACCAAGGACTACGCCGGGATGACCGAGCGCCATGTCGAGCTTGCTCGCGAGATCTCGGCCGCTGCGCGAAAGCTGGCCGCGGGCGGCCGGATGGTTCGCGACGCGTTCGCGCCGTCTTGTGGACACTCGCCGACGCGGTGGGCAACGAGGCCGACATCGCCAGCACGACTGGCCGCGACTGAGCGCCCTCAGCGAGGTCGCACCGCACCTGCGAGGAAGCCACCGAGGCTCACGTTGGCCGTGCGACCACGGCCTGGTAAATGATGTTGGCGATCCCGCGCGTCACCCCATCTTCGGAGTCAGTCCGGCCCGCGAGCGCTTCTCGCACCAGCGCGAGGAATGCCCACGCGACCGTGTGCGCGTCCAACTGGAAACTGCCGCTTGCGGCTCTGGCCTGGCTGATCATGACGACCAAGCGGTCGCGCGCGATTCGATACATCTCAGCGGCCGCCTCAGCGACGCGCGGCTCGATCTCGATGGCTTCGCGCAGCGCGCGGTAGAGCGGTCCGGTCGGGCCATGGACGACCTCGCTAACGGTGGACTCGATCGAGCTGGGCTGGCGAAGATCGATCGCGTCCAGCCGCTCGACGAAGGGCTCGCTTTCGCGTTCGAGGATCGCGAGCGTGATCTCAGCCTTGTCCGCGAAGTGGTAGTAGAAGGAGCCGACGCTCAGTCCGGCTTCGGCACAAATGTCGCGTATCGCGGTCTTGGCGTAGCCGCGCTTGGCGAACGCCGACGCCGCAGCGTCGATCAGCCGCGCACCCGTCATCTCCGGCCGGTGTTGCCGGCCACTGTTGATATCCGTAGATAAACGGTGCCGTAACGGACCGCGAGCTCACCACCTACGGGCGTAGGAGTCATTCGCGGGACAGAGTGTCTACGCTCCCGCCGCTGCGTCAGGAGGCGGGTTTGGAGAGCAAGGAGGCGAGGGCCATACTTTTCGCCGGGAGAGGCGACACCAATGCGGCTGGGGTCCGCGCGCGCGCGCGGTCCGGACCGGTTCAGCGCATATGACGCGCTTCCTGCTCGCGTGGCCATTTTGGACGCGTCAGGCACGGTCGTATGGGCGAATCGCGCCTGGCGGGCGTTCCGGCGCGGTCAGGGCCGCGACACACTTGGGGCGGTCGCCGTCGGGACGAACCTCATCATGTTCAGCCGTCGGGCGGGCGCCACCGTTCCGCAGCTCATCGCCGCGGGCGTTCGTGCGGTCCTCGATCGCCACAGCACCGGCTTCCGCCTGGACTTCGCGCTGCCCGAGTTGGATGGTTGCCGCACCGAGATGTCAGTCACTCGCATGCCGGACGGCGCGCCTGGCGCCGTCGTCACCCTGAGTGATGACCGAACCCGTAGCGGTCTTGACGGAATGTCGCCGCGATCCGAGCCCGCCGGTGTGGCGATCGAGGCGCTCACTCCGCGAGAGCTCGAGGTCTTGCAGCTCATGGCTCGTGGTCTTGACAACACCGCGATCGCGGAGCGCCTCGGCGTCGGCTACACAACGGTACGAGCACACGTGAGCGCGATCATGGCCAAGCTTGATGCGCGCTCTCGTCTCGCGGCGGTCGTTCGCGCCCTGCAGCGCGGCATCGTGCAACCGCCGACCGGTGCCCCTGACGGCTCAGAACGCGACGCGGAGCGTGTCCATGACTGAGGTGACCTTGGGTTCGTCTCGTCAACCGGTGCCCCTGCCGGCACACATCGCTCACTTCTATTCCGGACCCGACGATCTAGGCGATCAGCTCGCCTTCGCTCGAAGCGCGATCGACGATCCGAAGGAGGCGCTCGTGCTCTTCGGTCCACGTGGCGTGGCCGGTGCGCTCCTGCGAGCTCTCGAGACACACGTCGGTCGGGACCTCGAGTCCGAACGAGCCCAAGGTCGGATCGTCCTCGCGCACGGCGACACGGACCCTGACCAGCAGCTCCAGACGCTGCTCGGGGCGATCCGGGAGCCCTTGTCGAAGGGATTCGAGCGGGTCCGCCTCCTAGCAAGCGTGAGCTGGGACATCCCCGACTGGCCACCACCAGAGGACCTGCTCTGGATGGAATCGCATTTCACGGACGCGATCGCCAAGCTTCCGGTCGTCGCGGTGTGCGCCTACGACCTCGCTCGGATGCCGGGCGACGCGCTGATCTATGGCGGGATCGAGACTCACCCGCTCATCTACCTCGGCGGAAAGCTCTCTGCCAATCCGCAGTTCGTCCCGCCCGAGCGATACATCGCGTCCCGAATATCGCAGCTGCCGTGGCTGAGCCCGACCGAAGACTCCCGCCGAATCTGACTTCACATTCATTGCCGCGCTCCGTCCTGGGCTACGGTCCGAACCGATGTCGGCCACGCTGGATCAACGGCTCCGCGTACTGAGCATCGAGGACGACGCGCCCTTTTCCGAGCTCATCCGCCGTAAGCTCGAGACGGAAGGCTTCACCGTGAGTGTCGAGCGCGTTCAGACGCGCTCCGCGCTCGAACGGTGTTTAGATCGGCAGACCTGGGACATCGTGATCGCCGACCACAACATGCCGGGGTTCGACTCCGAAGAGGCTCTCAGCACGATCAAGGCCCGGCGCCTGGACGTTCCGTTCATCATCGTTTCCGGTCACATCGGCGAGGACGCCGCGGTCGCGGTGATGCGCGCGGGCGCACACGACTACGTGCGCAAGGATGACCTGTCGCGGTTGGGCGTCGTTGTACGCAGCGCCCTCAAGAATGCCGCGGATCGGGCCGCCAGTGTTCAACGCGAACGAGATCTCGAGGCGATCCACGCCGTCGCGTTCGCCGCTGGGAGCATGCTCGACACGTCACGACTCGCGCAGTTCGCCGTAGACCGCGCGAGCGAGCTTCTTCGCACGGATAACGCCGCGCTCTACTGGTGGAACGCTGAGACGCGCCTTCTGGAACGCATCGCTCGCAATGCGAATAACGCCGACCGGGGCATCGAGCGGCTCGCACCGGCGGAGGGCCTGGTCGGCACTGCCTTCGCGCGCCGTGAGACGATCGTCGTGGACGACTATCCGACTTGGCGCAACCGTCTCCCGGGCGCGCGCAGCGCCCTCGCGAGCGCGATCGCGACGCCTCTGGTGATCGGTGATCGCGTGACGGGCATATTCCTGGCGGGTTCTCTCACGCCGCGCCGGTTCACGCCCGATGAGGTGCGCGTACTCACGGTCCTAGCCGCAGAGGTCGGTCCGCCGATCGAGACGAGTCACTTGGTCGCTGCGGCGCGGCACGCCGCTGAATACGACGTTCTCACCGGTCTGCCGAACCGTGGCCTTTTCGGTCAACGCCTGCAGAGCCAGATCGAAGCATGTACCGCGGCAGCGACGACCTTTGGACTTCTCTACGCCGATCTCGACGACTTCCGACAGATCAACGACGCCTTTGGCTACGACAGCGGAAACGCTGTCCTCCGAGAGCTCGGCGTGAGGCTGCGACGCGTCTCCGGCGTCGGCGACGCCGTGGCGCGATTCGGCGCGGACGAGTTCGGCATGGTCTTCGAAGCTGGCACCGGCGTCGCCGAAGCTCGTCGCGCCGCTGAGGGTGCGGTGGCCTTTCTTGGGGAACCGTTCCAGGTCGGACCGCTCCGGGTCCACCTCAACGTGAGCATCGGCATCGTGGTGTTCCCCGAACACGGACGAGAGGCGGAAGTGCTGTTGCGCCGGGCGGAGCTGGCGATGTTCGCGGCGAAGCAGACGCATACCGGCTACCGGATCTACTCGAGCGACCTCGACCCGCAGAGTCAGAAGCGCCTCGCCCTGACCGGCGAGCTCCGCAATGCGATCGGCGCGAATGAGCTGGTCCTCTTTTATCAGCCACAGGTCGACTGCCGCTCCGGATCCGTGGTCGGCGCGGAGGCGCTCCTGCGCTGGCGGCATCCCGAACGCGGACTCGTCCCGCCGATGGACTTCATACCGCTCGCGGAGCAGACGGGTCTGATCTTGCAGATCACGCCGTGGGTGGTCGAACAGGCTCTCCAGCAGCTGCAGTCCTGGCGCCAGATGGGCCTCGACCTCCGCCTGGCGGTCAACGTCGCGATGCGCAATCTGCACGATCCCGGTTTCCTCGGGACGATCGAGCGTCTCATCGCGGGATCCGGCATGACGCCGCGCTCGCTCACCCTGGAGATCACCGAAGGGACGATCATGCTCGAGCCTCAGCGCACGCTCGCGCTCCTGCAACGATTCCGTGAGCTGCAGCTTGGGGTCGCGATCGACGACTTCGGCACCGGGTATTCCTCGCTCAGCTACTTGAGCCGTCTTCCGGTCGACGAGATCAAGATCGACAAGTCGTTCGTCATGACGATGGCTGAGGTCGGCAACCGGGCGATCGTGGCGGCGGTCATCGAGATGGGCCGCGCGTTCGGGCTTCGCGTCGTCGCAGAGGGCGTGAAGGACAAGGCGACGTACGAGACGATCGTCGCGCTCCAGTGTCCCGTCGCCCAGGGCTATTACTGGAGCGCGCCGGTTCCCGCGGGCGAATTCGCGGACCTGCTCGCCAGGGCGCGGGCCTAGGCCGGGATCGCGACCCGGGGTCGCGTGCCGAGGTGCTCCTGCCGGAACGGCACCTTCGCCCGTCGCCGCAGATCCTCGAACGCCGCGCGCTGCGTCTCGTTCACGAAGGTGAACGCGACGCCACGTCGGCCGGCGCGACCGGTGCGTCCAGTCCGGTGGACGAACGTCTCGGCGTCCTCAGGGAAATCGAAGTTGACGACGTGACCGATGTTGTCGACATGGATGCCGCGCGCTGCGAGGTTGGTCGCGATGAGCGTGGGGATGCGGCCGCTGCGGAATCCTTCGAGCACACGCTCGCGCTCGTGCTGGCCGACGTTGCCGTGGAGCGCGCGCGCCGGGCTGCCGAGGCGCTCGAGCGCCTTCACGAGCTTGTCCGCGCCGTGCTTCGTGCGCCGGAAGACGAGCGTTCGCACCACATCCTCGCGGCGGAGGATCTCGTGCAGCGCGGCGACCTTGTCGGATTCGCGCACCTGGACCCAGGCCTGGTCGATCGCGGCGACGGTCGGCTCTTCGGGCTTGATCGTCACGCTGACGGGATCCTTGGTGTAGCGGCGGGCGACGGCTCGCACGTCGTTCGTGAGAGTGGCGGAGAAGAGCGCGGTCTGCCGCGGCCCCTTCAGGAGCGCGACGATGCGCGCGATGTCTGGGGCGAAACCGAGATCGAGCAGGCGATCCGCCTCGTCGAGCACGAGGATGCGGATCTGGGAAAGGTTGAGGGTGCGGCGCGAGGCGAGGTCGAGGAGACGGCCCGGCGTGCCGACGACGACGTGCGCGCCGCGTCGAAGGGCATCCTCCTGCGCGCGGTAGCCAACGCCGCCGTAGACGGCGACGACGCGCGCGTTCCGGTAGCGACCGAGGACAGCGAATTCCTTGGCGACCTGTTGGCCGAGCTCGCGCGTGGGCACGACGACCAGCGTGAACGGCGCGCCGGCGCGTCCGGTGACGCGCTCGAGGATCGGCAGCGCGAAGGCGCCGGTCTTGCCCGTGCCGGTCTGCGCTTGGGCAAACAGGTCGCGGCCCGCGCGGAGCGGCGGTATCGCGAGCTCCTGAACGGGCGTGAAGGCGGTCCAGCCGAGCTGCTTTACAGCACGGTCGAGATCGGGGGTAAGCGAGATCAACTGATTTCCTTTGCGGGCAACAAAAAAGCGAGCCGAAATGTGACTCGGCTCGCTGCGCCGACGCGATCCGCCGGCTTTCTTGAAGGACCCGAGTGATTTTTCTCAGTTCAGATTAACACACCTACTTCGACTTCTTCGTCTCGCCCTTCTCGGCGCGCGTTTTGTTCACCGTCGCGGCGGCGATGCGCTCGGCGGTCGCTTCCGATCGACCACGCTCCTGCTCGCCTTCCTTGATGTGCTCGTACTGTCGCTCGCGCTTCGCGGTCCAAGCTTTCTGCGGCATCAGGCACCTCCTGCCCATCGCAACTGCATGACGCGTGCTCGCCGCTCCTTTACAGTCGTGACAGATGCACGTCGGTCGCTCCCGTGTCCGAACACTCACCCTTCTCCTCGGCGCCACTCTCATCGTGAGCGCCTGCGGCGGTCCGAAGACGATCGAGTTCTCGCCGTCCCCGACCTCGCCGGTCAGCCAGGCGAGCCCCACGCCGAAACCGACGCTCGCGCCGGATGCGCCCTGCGAAGACTGTTGGCCGCTGAGCGGCCTACCGGCCGCCGCCGGCGCCGCGACGAACCGCAAGCCGCTGCTGATCAAGATCGACAATGCGCCCGCCGCGCGGCCGCACTACGCGATCACGCAGGCCGACATGGTGTTCGAGATCATCGTCGAGGGCGGCGTGACGCGGCTCGCGGCGGTCTTCCAGGCGCAGGACCCGGCCACGATCGGCGGCGTGCGCTCGGCGCGCCTGGTCGATCGCTCGCTGACGCCGATGGTCCGCGGCGCGCTCGTGTATTCCGGCACCTCCGCGTACGCCTGGTCGCTCATCAGCAAGGACGCCGACCAGGGCAAGTACGTCGAGCTCTCGGCGGACCACGCCCAGGGCTACTTCCGCGTGAACTTCCGCGCCGCGCCGTACAACCTCTTCACCAGCGCCGCGAACCAGCGCGAGAACCTGAAGAAGCTCAAGGCCGAGACCGCGAACGACATCCCGAAGTGGGGGTTCCTCGTCTCCCAGGATCATCCCGCGACGCTCGCCGGGATGAGCGGCGGCGTGCCCGCGACGGAGATCACGATCCCCTATCGCGCCGACACGTCAGCCGTGAGTTACCAGTACGACGCCGCGACCAAGACCTACGCGCGCTTCCAGAACGCCGCCGGGCGCGCGGTCCGTGACGTCGACGCGCTCACGAACAAGCCGGTGGCGGCGACGGACGTCGTGATCATCCAGACCGAGATCTGGGACGTGCCGGACATCGTCGACGCGGCGGGCTCGCTGTCGAACGACATGCGCATGACCGGCACCGGGCCGGCGACCGTCTTCCGCGACGGCCTCCGTCAGGAGGGCACCTGGTCGCGCAAGGACGACAACGCGCCGTTCACGTTCAAGAACGCCGCCGGGGAACAGATCCTTCTCTCACCCGGGCAGCCGTGGATCCACGTCATCCCGAACGAGATGAAGGTCACGTCGCAATAATCAAGCGGTAACCTCGAAAGGTGATCTTCTTCAAGGGCACCGGTCCCATGGAGCCACCCGCCGAGCGGCGCCAGCTCCGCCGCGTGCCACGAGTGCTCGCTTCGTCATTCCGCCTGGTCTGGGAAGCGGCGCCACGGCGTTTCATGGTGAGTCTGGCGCCGCAGGCGGTGAGCGCCGTCATCGTCGGCGCGCAGCTCGTCATCACACGCGATCTCATCGCGGCGGTCCTCGCGACCGGGAGCGGCGGCGATGTCGGGCGCGTTGGCCAGCTGCTCGTCGCGACGATCGGCCTTTCGCTCCTGGGCAGCGCTGCGAACCTGGTGCAGAACCAGCAGCAGTCGCTCCTGTCGGCCATCGTCGAACGGCACACGAACTCGGTCCTGCTCGACCGCATCATCGCGATCGACCTGAAGCGTTTCGAGACGCCCGAGTTCCAGGACCTGCTCCGGCGTGCGATGAACGCGATGGGCCGGATGATGGGCGTGACCGGTGCGGCCATCGGGCTCATCCGCGGCGTCGCGCTCATCATCGGCGTGGCCGCTGCGCTGTACGTGCTGCAACCGGTGCTGCTGCTGATCGCGATCATCGGATTCGTACCGATGTGGCTTGCGAGCATGGCGACGAGCCGCACGATGTATCGCTTCTTCCGATCGATGACGCCGAACGAGCGCATGCGCAATTACGTGTTCAACCTCTTCACGCAGCGCGAGTACGCGAAAGAGATCCGAGCCTTCGGACTCGCCGCCTACCTCCGCGCGCTCTACGAGCGTCTCTCGAACGAGCGGCTCGAGGAGCTGCGGAAGAACCTCCGCAAACGCGCGCGCTACCAGGCGCTGAGCAGCGGGGCGTCGGCCCTCGTGACCGCGCTCACCTACGGAGCGCTCGCGTACCTCGTGATCGAGCACCGCATCGGAGTGGCCGAAGCCGGTGCGGCGGTCGTCGCGAGCCAGCAGCTGAACGGCCAGCTCAACGGCATCGTCCAGAACATGTCGCAGCTCTACGAGGCGAGCCTGTTCCTCGAGGACTGGGAGGAATTCTCCGCGCTCGCGCCCGCGCGCCAACTCGGCGCGCCCGGTCTTGTGACGCCGTTCGATCGCATCGACGTGGAGCACGTGACCTTCACGTATCCGCGCACGAGCCCGAAGGATCCGGCCCCGGCCCGCGCCGCGCTGTCCGACGTATCGCTCGACATCCGGAAGGGCGAGGTGATCGCGCTGGTCGGCGAGAACGGGTCGGGCAAGACGACGCTCGCGAAGGTGCTCTGCGGCCTGTACCCGCCCGATGCCGGCCGCGTGCTCTGGGACGGCATCGACGCGTCGACGCGCGAGCCCGCGTGGATCTTCGACCGCGTCGCGGTCCTCTTCCAGGACTTCGCGCGCTTCATGCTCACGGCACGCGAGAACATCGGGTTGGGCCGCGTTGAGCGGATCGGGGACGCCGACGCGATCCTCCGCGCCGCCGAGCGCGCCGGCGCGACGTCGTTCATCAACGCCTGGCCCGACCGCTACGACACGATCCTCGGGCCCGTCTTCCTGGGCGGGCAGGAGATCTCGATCGGGCAGTGGCAGCGCATCGCGCTTGCTCGCGCGTTCTTCCGCGACGCGCCGCTGGTGGTGCTCGATGAGCCGACCGCCGCGCTCGACGCGCGCGCGGAGCACGATCTGTTCACGCGCATCCGCGATCTGTTCGCCGGCCGATCGGTGCTCCTGATCTCGCATCGTTTCTCGAGCGTTCGTTCCGCGGACCGGATCTACGTGCTACACGAAGGACAGATCGTCGAGCACGGCACGCACGACGAGCTGATGCAGCTCGACGGCCGCTACGCGGAGCTCTTCACGATGCAGGCGTCGGCGTACTTCCCGGAGCTGATGAAGGCGCGCGCCTAGACCGTCTGCGGGTCGCTCCGCCACTCCGCGGCGGTCCTGACGCGTGGAAGCGGCGAGAAGATCAGGAAGAGGATCGACGCGGCCATGCCGGCCCATCCGACGGCGATCGCGCCGCGCACACCGATCCCCTCGGCGATGGCGGCCGCGGCGAGCGCGCCGATCGGATACCCGACGCCGTGCGAGACCACCTCGAGCGTCGCGTTCACGCGGCCGAGGATCCGGTCCGGGATGAGGCCCTGCACGATCGAGATCTCTCCCACCCCCTCGATCGTCTGCATTCCGTCGCCGATGAGCTGCGGCAAGAACACCATCACGGTTGCGACGAGGACCGGACCTTGGGCGAGTGGCGTGAGCACGCCGATCGCAGCCGACCCGAGCGCCATCCAGATGACCGCCGGCCCGATGCCGATCGCTTTGATCACGCGCGAGGCGAAGACCGACCCAACGAGAGAGCCGACACCGCCCGCCGAGATCACGATGCCGAGAAGCAATGGGTCGAGGTGCAGGTCCTGCAGTAAGTAGAGCGAATAAAGGACGCCGTAGAACGATCCAGAGACGTGGCCGAGGATCGATCGCATCGCCAGCGGGAAGACGATCGCATGGCCGCGCACGGCGGACAGACCCTCCACGATCTCCTGCACGATCCGCGTGGTCGTTGTACGCGGGGGTCGCAGCGGCTCGGGAGCGCGGATCAACATCAGCGACACCGCCGACACAACGAACGAGAACGCGTCGACGAGGATGGCGAACGGCGCGCCGGCGATCTGCACCAACGTTCCGGCGAGCCCCGGGCCTCCGATCTCGGCGATCGACGAGCTCGTCGCAAGCTTGCTGTTGCCTTCGACGACACGGTCGGTCCCGATGAGCGATGGCACGTAGGCGGGGTACGCCGAGTTGAACAGCGACGCGAGGCACGCCTCGATGAACGAAACGGCGTACAGCTGCTCGATCCGCAGCGCGCCGAGCGCATACGCGACCGGGACCCAGAAGAGCAGACCGGCCCGGACGATGTCGGTCCAGATGAGAAGCGGGCGGCGCCGGAGCCGATCGACCCATGCGCCCGCAACGAGGCCGACCACAAGTACTCCCAGACTCGCCGAAATGACCAGGTAGGCCATCTCGCGCGGTCCGGCGCCGAGCACGAGGAGCGCGACGAGCGGAAGCGCCGTGCGCGTCACGACGGATCCGAGCCGAGAGATCGTCTGGCCCGTCCAAAGCCTCAGGAAATCTGGATGTCGCCACAGCGACGGTTCTGACACGGCGGGGCGAGCGTACCGTCGCCGGAGGGCGTTCGTTCTGGCGGCCTAGGAAATGGGCGCGCAGGGAAAGAAGGCGGCCCCCGCGGGGCCGACACGGCGCACGGTGCTGGTGACCGCGCTCGCCGCCGGTGCGGGTGTCGCGGGCTCCAGGATCCTCGGGCTGCGCAACCTCGACGCGTCCGAGACCCTCAGCAGCGCGATGGACGCCATGGATATGTCGATGGCCACCGCGATGGTCCAGTCGGCGGACGACCTCGACGCGATGTCCGGCGTCCCGGACGATCACCTCGGACCGCAGGACCTCGATGCGTCCGACGTTCCGCTGACAAACCCCGCCGCCTTACCGCCGGTGAACGTCCGACCGGCGGTCGCGCTCGAGCCGCCGATCAGCGGCATCGCCCCGCCGAAGCTGGCCGGCGATGTCGACTGGATCTCGCCGCTCGCGAGGGAGAGCGCGAAGGTCACGCATCTCCTGCGCCGCGCGACGTTCGGCGCCAGCGACATCGAGCTCGACCGCGCGCTGTCCGAGGGATTCGCGCGCACGGTCGATCGTCTCATCGAGTCTCCGTTCGTGGAGCCGCCGGTGTTCCCCGCCCCGGCGGCGCCGCGGCCGTCGCCGTCGATGACAGCGCGCGCCAGTGCGAGCGCTTCGCCGAAGGCGAGCGCCGCGCCAACAGCGACCACGACCGCGCGACCGAGCTCGAGCGCCGCGCCGAGCATGGCCGGGGGCGCGGCGAGCCCGAGCCCAAGCCCGCCAGCGGTGATGACGAACACCACCTCCATCAACATCGGCAACCTGCAGAGCTGGTGGCTCGATTGGATGACCAAGAGTCCGACGCCATTCGCCGAGCGCATGACGCTGTTCTGGCACGGCCACTTCACGAGCGACTACCGCAAGGTCGGCACGAACTCGCCCGCCATCTACTGGCAGAACCTCACTTGGCGGCGGATGGCGCTCGGCGATCTGAAGAGCATGCTGCTGAAGGTCACTCCGGACCTCGCGATGCTGCGCTACCTCGACCTGGCCGCGAGCACCGGCCGCGCGCCGAATGAGAACTACGCGCGCGAGCTGCTCGAGCTGTTCACCATGGGCGTCGGCAATTACAGCGAGGACGACGTGAAGGCCGCCGCGAAGGCGCTTGCGGGCTGGCGCCTCCCGATGCGCACCGAACCGACCGCGCTCACCGGCATCTTCGACCCGCGCCGCGCGTTCACCGGCACGGTCACGTTCCTCGGAAGCACCGGGACGTTCAACACCGAGAGCGTCGTCGACGCGATCCTCGCGCGCGACGCGACGGCTCCGTTCATCGTGCGCCAGCTCGTGACGTCGTTCGTGACGCCGAGCCCGGCGGATGCGTACGTCGCGCGCCTCGCCGACCGTTTCCGTCGCTCGCGCTACGACACGAAGCTGCTGATGCGCGACATCCTCACCAGCCCCGAGTTCGCGGCGCCGGAGACGTTCCGCGCCCTGATCAAGTCGCCCACCGACTTCATGGTGTCAACGGCGAAGGCGCTCGGCGCGACGAACCTCAGCGGCACGATCCGTCAGTACGGCTCGACGCTCGGACAGAACATGTTCGACCCGCCAAGCGTCGCTGGTTGGGGCGAGGGCGCGTCGTGGATCTCGTCGAACACCATGCTGCAGCGCGCGAACTTCGTCACCGCCGCGCTCGGCACCATGCGCACGGTGCCGTCCGCGGCCCGCGCGCACGAGCGCCATCTCGACAGCGTGCTCGCGCAGGGCACGGTCAACGAGCTCAACCTCGCGCGCGACGACAAGTCGCGGTGGTTCGCGGTCTTCGCATCGCCGGAGTTCCAGCTGAAATGAGGTACGGGTAATGGGCGCCACCGATCTCTCGCGGCTGTCGCGTCGCGACTTCCTGAAGAACGGTTTCGTCTTCGGCGCCGGGGCCGCAGGCCTCGCGGCCGGATATGCGGCCGTGCCGGACGTGTTCGCGCGCGCCGTCTACGGCGGCAAGCGCGACGGCGTGATGAACGACCGCGTGCTGGTGATGATCCAGCTCGCCGGCGGCGCGGATGGCCTCCAGACCGTCATCCCGCTGCAGGACCCGCGGCTGCGCACCCTGCGGCCGCAGCTCTCGCAGGCGGCCAACAGCGCGCTCCCGCTCGACGGGAACTTCGGCCTGAATCGATCGATGCGCGGCATCAAGACGCTGTTCGACCAGGGCAAGGTCGCGATCGTCCACGGCGTCGGCTACCCGCAGCCGAACTACTCGCACTTCGACTCGATCCGCATCTGGGAGACCGGCGACCCGATGCGCCGCCAGCAGGACGGCTGGCTGGGCAAGACCATCGCGGCGAACTACGACTCCGCCGGCCATCCCCTCGTCGGCTGCGCCTGCGGCTCGTCGGAGATCCCCGGCGCGCTGCGCGACCTCGACGCGACGCTGTCCGTCATCAACGGACAGAACACCTTCAAGTTCAACGGCACGGATGCCGAGCGCGCGATGGGCGTGATCTACAACGGCACGCCCGGTATCTACGGCGCGCTCTTCGACACGTCGGTGTTCAGCGCGCGCGACACGATGGCGCGGCTGCGGCTCGCGCGCGAGAAGTACACGCCGCGCGCGGCGTACAACGACAACGTGAACCTCGTGTACTCCTCACGCAACCAGCTCGCCCAGGCGCTGCAGCTCGCGGCGCAGCTCATCATCAGCGGCGTCGGGGCGAAGATCCTGCACGTCACCCTCGGCGGTTTCGACACGCACGATCAACAGCTGACACGTCTCGACAGCCTCATCGGCTACGTCGACGGCGCGATCTCCGCCTTCCACGCCGACCTCGCCGCGTACGGCATGTCGGACCGCGTGCTGATCGCGACCTGGTCCGAGTTCGGACGCCGCGCGGCGGAGACGGCGAACGGCGGCACCGACCACGGCGCGGCGGCGCCGATGTTCCTCATTGGCGACACGGTGAAGGGCGGCTTCTACGGCGAGGCGCCGAGCCTGAGCGCGCTCGACCGTGGCGGTAGCCTGAAGTACACGGTGGACTTCCGCCAGGTGTACCAGGAGATCCTCGAGTCGCACCTCCAGGTCGACTCACAGGAGGTCCTCGGCAAGGCCTTCGAGCGCATTCCTGCGGTCCGGACGGCCTAGTGCCGGCCTGGGCGTTGCGCGTGCTCGCGGTGGCGATCACCGCGCTGTCGTTGCTGGGCTCGACGAGCTACGCGCTCGCGCATCCGAAGAATCCGAGCGCGCCGCTGCAGCCGCCGGTCGCGGAGAAACCGTCGCCACAACCGACACCGACGCCGACGCCCACACCGACGCTCCCACCGCCGACGGCACCGCCCACGACCGCGCCGCCGACGGCACGCGCATCGGCCACGGGATCGGCGGCACGCCCGACGGCGACCGGAGCGTCACCATCACCCACGCGCTCGCCGACGCCCCGCCCCACGACACCCACACCGGTGCCGCAGATCACGCTGCGGGCGGGCGTGCGGGCGACGGCGCTCCCGAGCATCACGATCACGCACGTCTCATGACCCATTCCTAACAACATCCGCCCGATTGCTCCACTAGCCTTGTCAACGTGAACGACCTCACGTTCTGGTTCCTCGCGCGGATCACCGGCCTCACCGCGTTCGCGGTGCTGTCGCTCGCGGTGCTCTCAGGCGAGGCCCTGCGAACGTCGGTGCTCGACTTCCTCGCCTCGAACCGCGCGATCCGCAGGCTTCACGACTTCACGACGCCGCTGTGGCTGCCGCTCGTCTTCGCGCACCTCATCGCGCTGTTGCTCGATAAGACGGCGCAGATCCGCCCGATCGACGTCGTCGTGCCGTTCGTCAACCCGTACGAGCCGTACTTCCTTCCGATCGGGCTCGGCACGATCGCGTTCGACATCATCATGGTCGTCACGGTCACGAGCTGGCTGAAGCGGCGCATGAACAACGCGCTCTGGACCTGGATCCACCGCACGAGCTACATCGGGTTCGTCGCGATCTTCTTCCATGCCGCGCAGTCCGGTACCGACTTCGACGCGCCACTCGTCTCGGCGATCGCGTGGTCGACCGCGGCCGCTCTCGCGATCATCGGTGTGACGCGCATCGTGTGGGGTCGCCTCCCCGCATAGGCGAACAACGCGGCCTCCGCCGGGCGACGAGAATGTCATGCGAGCATCGAACCAGGACAGCAAGGAGGTCGAGTGATGACCGCAGCACGTGGTCCGAGCGGCGCGGCGGCCTCGCTGCAGGAGTGGAATCTCCGGTGGCTTGCGATCCTCGTCACGACCGCACTCCTGGCTTGCGGCGCGGGCTACGTCGCCGGATCGAGCCGATCTGGTCTATCGGTCCTCACTGGCGAAGCGCAGTCCGGGCTTGCTCAAACCTCGGTCCAGACCCCCGATGGCGTCTATTACGCGATCCCATGGGACGTGATCTTCTGGCTGGATGCGAGAGGCAGCTTGCACGGCAGTGGGCGTCCGGATTGCCTGCCGCAACCTGGCGTGAAGAGCGCGGTCCGGTTCGGCGCTGTCCAATGGACACTCGACGGCGTGACGCGGCAGAGCGTGGTGTGGGTCAACTGCCGTAGCTGATCACCACCACGGCAAGTCACCGATGCTCGTCCGTTACGCCGGTGACGCGCAGCGCGCGCGCTACGAGTACGAGAAGCGCCCGGGTTCGAACCTGCGCTTTCTCCTGCGCAAACGTTTCGCGTGGATGCAGCGCTATCTCGGACCCGAGACGTACGCGGTCGAGATCGGCTGCGGCGCGGGCTTCAGCGAGCTGTTCCTCCACGCGGGCACGCTCGAGCTGACCGACGCCGAGCCGCGACCATGGGCGAAGCGGGTCGTCGACGCGCAGGAGCTGCCGTACGCGGACGCCAGCGTCGACGTGCTCATCGCGAACAACGTGATCCATCACCTCGCATATCCGGATCGCTTCTTCCGGGGCGCGGCGCGCGTGCTCCGTCCGGGCGGTCACCTTCTCATACAGGAGTGCAACTGTTCCTGGACGACGCGCATCGCGCTCCGCGCGACGGGGCACGAGGGCTACGATTTCTCGGCCGATCCATTCGACCCGACGCGGCCGTGCAACGATCCCAGCGATCCGTGGAGCGCGAACTGTGCGATCCCAAATCTCCTCTTCGACGATCTGGGTCGCTTCCGCGCGCGTTATCCGGACTTCGCGGTCGTCGATTCAGGGATGTCCGAGTTCTTCGTCCAGTTCAACTCCGGCGGTGTGACCGCGACCGTCCCATACATCCCGCTGCCGTGGGCCGCGATGCGCGTCGTCGATCTGGTCGACCGCGTGCTCGTCGCGATCGCGCCCGGCATCTTCGCGAGCCAGCGACGGCTGGTGCTAAGGCGTTCGTAGCCGCCAGAGGGGCCAGCCGGTCGCGGGCTCCGTGCCCGCGCGCTCGTAGTTCGCGACGATGAACGCGACGACGCGTTCGAGCTCGGGCAGCGGCGCGTACTGCGCCTCGGGCGAGACCCACGCACGCAGGCCCGCAATGTCGAGTGGCGGCGTGACGAAGCTTTCGCTCGAGGCATCGAGGATGAGCGCCGGCCGCGCGCGCTGCAGATCGGCGAGGAATTCCTCCACCCGAGCCGGCGTCGCGTAGCCGCGCGTCGCAAGTGCCGCGTACTGATATACGTAGCGCGTCGGCGACCGCCGGCCCGCGAGGAACAGCACCTCAGAGTGGGAGCCCCAGATGAGAACGGTGTCGTCGGGCCGCGTGTTCGCGGCGATGTAGGCGCCCGCGGAGCGCGCCCGACCCTCGTCGGTCGTGAGCGCCAGGCGCGTGACGAGCAGTGCGGGGAAGACGCACATCGCGAGCGCGCCGAGCGCCAGCGCGGGCGACGCGATCCGCCGAGGCGCGACGCGCTGGACCTCGGTCACAGCGAACGCCGCGAGGATCGCCATCGACGGCAGCCAGGCGATGAAGTAGTAGTGGTAGCCGCGTCCCCAGGTCGACAGCGCCAGCTCGACCGGGAACGCGACGAGCGCGACCGCGAGCAGCGTCGGGGCGAAGCGGCGCGTCACGACGGCATAGATCCACGCGCCGACCGAAACGACGGCGAGACCCGATGGCAGCGTCAACCGCAGACCAGAGAGGACGGCGTCGATCCGTTCCGACGCGGGCGCGAACGCCGCGTATGCGCTGTTGTATACGAGCGCTTGATCCACCATATCGCCGAGGACACCGCGCGCCGCCGCCCACCCGGCGACGATCGCGAGCGGCACGAGCCCGCCCAGCGCGATCAGCACCAGCGTCGCGACCGCGCCGCGCCGGTCGCGGAGGAGCGTGACGAGACCGATCGCGAGAACGATGCCGACGAGCGTCGGCTTGAGCAGCATCGCGGCACCCCCGAGCGCGCCGATGCCGAGCGCTCGCGAGCGCGCGAGCGGGAAGGTGCACAGCAGAAGCGCGCCGAACTGCAGCGGCAGCGCGTAGAACTCGACGAAGCTGGTCTGACCGTACTCGAGGAAGAGGCGCGGCAGCGCGGCCAGCCAGGCGAGGGATCCAACGAAGGCCGCGGTCGCGTCGAACTCGCGGCGGAGCGCGCGATAACCGAGCAGCGCAGCCGCGACCAGGAAGGCGAGCTGCGTCAGCCACACGCCGGTCCGGCCCGCGAGCGCGATGCCGACCGCGTCGACGAAATACACGCCGGGCGGCTTGTGGTCCCAGATGTCGCGGTACGGCGCGCCGCCGTCGAGCAGGCGCTGCGCCGCATAGAAGAAGACACCTGCGTCCTCAGCGGGATCGCGGCCGGCGGGGTGATTCGGCAGGAGCACGGCGACCGACACCGCACCGAGCAGCGCGACCGCGACGACTCCGACGCGCATCGCGCAACAGATTCGCTCATCCTGTGCGCTGATGCCGCGGCGGGTCGCGATCGTGGGCGCGGGCGTGGCCGGACTCGTCGCCGGCCGTGAACTCGCGCGGCGCGGCCATCAAGTGACGCTGTACGAACGATGGCCCGACGTCGCGGGTCAGGCCAGCGCGTTCGACCTCGGCACCGGCGTGTGGATCGACCGCTACTACCACCACCTGTTCCAGAGCGACAGCGACATGATCGCGCTGCACGACGAGCTGCTTCCCGGCCAGCTCGAATGGCACACCTCGTCGGTCGGCATCTGGGCGCGTGGTCGCGTGTGGCCGTTCGTGAGCCCGATGGACCTTCTCCGCTATCGCCCGCTGCCGTTCGTCGACCGACTCCGGCTGGGCTACTCGGTGCTTCGCCTCACCGCGCGGACCGACTGGGAGCGCATGGACGACATCGGAGCACTGGATTGGCTCCGCAAGGCGTCCGGCGAGCGCGCGCTCGCATCGGTGTGGACGCCGCTCATGCTCGGCAAGTTCGGCGCCGACAGCGAACGCATTCCGCTCGCGTGGCTCTGGTCGAAGTTCCGTCTGCGGCGCAAGCTGCGCGGCAGCGGCGCGACGAAGGAACAGCTGGGCTACCCGCGCGGATCGTTCGGCGCGATCTGTCAGGCACTCGCGGCGGAGATCCGCAAGCTCGGCGGCGAGATCCTCGTGGATCGCGAGGTGCTACGCGTCACCGAGGATGGCGGGTACGTCTTGCACTGCGCCGGGCCGGGAGCCTACCGGAAGCGCGCCGGCGAGAGTCCCGCGGAATCTGCGCTCGACGGTCGCGCCGACGCCGTGCTCTTCACCACACCGACGTTCATCACCCGCCGGCTCGCCGATTGGCCCGACGACTGGGCCCGTCGACTTGACGACTGGACGTACGAGACCGCGGTCGTGCTCCTCCTCGAGCTGCGTCGTCCGTTCAGCTCGACCTACTGGACCAACATCGCCGACACCAAGGTGCCCTTCCTCGGTCTGGTCGAGCACACCAACCTCGTGCCCGCCGAACGCTATCCGGCGCGCTACCTCTACGTGTCCAACTACGTGGCACAGGGCGATCCACTCACGCGCATGAACACCGAGGAGCTCCTACATCACTACCTCGCGGCGCTCGGGCAGATGAATCCGCGCTTCGATCGGAACGACGTGATGCGGTACTGGTCGTTCCGCGAAGAGGCCGCACAGCCGGTGCCGCGCATCGGCAACCGGCACCGCGTCCTGCCATTCGCGTCGCCACGGCGTGGCCTGTACCTGGGGAACACGACGCAGATCTATCCGGAGGATCGCGGTACGAACTACAGCGCGCGACTCGGACGCGAGGTCGCGAAGGAGATCGCCGCGGACGGCTAGCTCGCGCGCGGCTCCGCTGGATCGCGGAAGCTCACGTGCGGCCCATCGCCGACGGCGAAGCGGAGCTCGCGTCCGTCGCGCATCCGGATCCACGCCTCGCCCCGTCCGTGCGCCAATCGCCCGAGCCAGGCGCGCGCACCGACCGGGTCCGGACCGAACGCGACGACGTCCTTCTCCACGACCGTGAGCGTGCGTGGCTGGTCGCCGAGGGTGATGTCGGCGCCGCTCGGCGTGAGGCGGATACGTTTGAGCTCGCTGCGCTGGAAGCCCAGGACCGTCTCGTCAGCGAAACGGATCACCCAGCGGCCTTGATCCGACGCCGATACCGCGCCGAGCCAGGCACGGAATCCACCGATCTCCGGGCCGAACGCCGCGACGTCGTCGAGCTCCACGTCGATCGGGTCGCCGGCGGGAAAGCGAAGCCGAGCGCGCGTCACCCGATGAACGCTAGACCGTGCGACACTTTGAAGTCTCTTGAGCACTCCCGAGGCATATCGCGCCGACGCGCCCGACCGAGGTGAGCCGGTAGACGAAGCCCCGTTCTCCTGGCGCGCGATCCTCGAGATCGTCCAGGCGCTCGCGCTCGCGGTCATCATCTCGGTCGTCCTCAACCTGTTCGTGGTGCAGGTCACAGAGGTGCGGCAGAGCAGCATGGTCCCGACGCTCCTCCAGAACGACCGGGTGCTCGTGAGCAAGGTCGATTACCGATTCACCTCGCCGCAGCCCGGCGACATCGTGGTGTTCAACCCGACGATCGACACGAGCATCCCCTATGTGAAGCGCATCGTCGCGGTGGCCGGCGAAACAGTCGAGCTGCGCGACGGGAATCTGTTCGTCAACGGCAAGCTGCGCTTCTTTCCGCAGGCGCACGGTGTCACGTTGCCGCAGAGCCCCGAGGTCAAATACCCCTACAAGGTGCCGGATGGATATTTCTTCGCGATGGGCGACAACCGCCAGTCGTCACAGGATTCGCGCTTCTTCGGCGCCCAACCGTACAACCGCATCATCGGCAAAGTGACCCTGCGCTTCTGGCCGCCCGATCGGCTCATCTTCTTCGACTGGTGATCTAGCCGATCGGGCTCCCGAGCTCGGCATCGGCGTCGGGCGCGAGCAGCACCACCCGTCCGTCGGCCTCGAGTGCGCCGAGCGTCAACACCTCCGACTCGAACGTCGCGATGCGCCGCGGTGGAAAGTTCGTGACGCAGACGACGAGACGGCCGACGAGATCGGTCTTCTCGTACCACTGGCGCACCGCCGCCGACGAGCGGCGCGTGCCGTACGCGCCGAAGTCGATGGTGAGCTTGTAGCTCGGGTTGCGCGCCTCGGGGAAGTCCTCGACCGCGAGGACGCGCCCGACGCGCATCTCGATCTTTTGGAAGTCGTCGATGGTCGCCACGCACATATCATCGGTGGTGTGAGCGATGTCTTCCACCGCGCGACCGACTGGGAGATCGTGACCCCGACGCGCGTCCTGCGCGTCACGTGGGACGACGGGAATGTGAGCGAGTACGCGTGGGAGCCGCTACGCCGCGCCTGCATGTGCGCGTACTGTCATGGGGAAGGCGCATATCAGGGCGAGGTGAACGAGGACACGCGCTTCACTGAGGAGCAGACCACCTTGAAAGAGGTATTCCCCGTCGGTCGCTACGGCCTGACGCCGTCGTGGGGCGACGGCCACGACACGGGCATCTACACCTTCAAGATGCTGCGCCGTGCATCGGGCCTCGAATGAGCGAGAGGGAGCAGGCGTCATGAAGTTCTTCACGAAGAAGGCGGACCTTCCCGCCGAGACCGCCGCACGGGTCCCGCCCGGTCAGTACCTCACGCAGAAATGGCCGGTGCTCCACTACGGCCCGGTCCCGCCGTTCAATGCGAAGACCTGGGATCTCCGCGTCTTCGGGAACGTCGAGAACGAATTCAAGCTCAACTGGGAAGAGTTCCAGAGGCTGGATCAGACGTCGGTCACGGCGGACATGCACTGCGTCACGACGTGGTCGCGCCTCGATCAACACTGGGAAGGCATCCCGTTCTCGAAGATCGTCGAGCTCGCGAAACCGAAGGCGGACTCGAAATTCGTGATCGCGCATTCCGAGTACGGCTTCACCGCGAATACACCGATCGAGTACTGCCTGCGGGACGACTGCCTCATCGCGCTGCGCGCGAATGGCGAGCCGCTCACGGCTGAGCATGGCTCACCGGCGCGCTTGGTGGTCCCGCGTCTCTACGCGTGGAAGAGCGCGAAGTGGCTGCGCGGGATCGAGTTCTCGGACACGGACAAGCCCGGATTCTGGGAGCGCAACGGATACCACAACACCGGCGATCCCTGGAAAGAACAGCGCTACTGGGGCGACGACTGAACGCGGCGCGTGCGGGCCTCGACCTCTCGTGGTTGCAGGTCGTAAGCCATGACGGTCCCTGCACGGTCTTCCTGACATTCGCCATCGCCGCCGTCGCCGCGCTCTTGATACCCCCGCTCGTCGTACCAGCGGTCTTCGCTCTCGTGATCCTGGGGGTCGCCCTCTGGGCGCGGGCGGGGCGGATCCGCCGGCTTGCGCGAGAGGGGGTCGCCGTGCCGGGCCGCGTCGAATGGACGTCGGGGCACGGCGAGGAAGCGGTGCTCTCCACGGCGCTCGGCGGATTCCGTCGCCGAGCGATCGTCTCCTACGAGTTCGAAGGAAGACCACAGAAGATCGAGGTCCGCGTGTGGAGCAGCACGCTCGCTTCGCTCGTCGCCACGGGCGAGACGCTCGCCGTTGTCGTCGATCCCGCGCGGCCTGGCGATGCGATCGTCCCGCTGCTCTTCCTGGGCCAGTAGTCGGCCTTAGGGCGTGCCCCGCTCCGGCGCCTCGACCGGGTCGTAGTGCGAGCGGAAGAACCGGATGATCTGCGTCTGATCGACGGTCGGTAGCTTGTAGAGCCACGACCACGCCGTGAGCGCGACCTTCGCGTCCGACAGCTTCGGGTACGGCTCGACGATCACTTTCGGGTAGCCGCTGGCCATCAGGTTCCGCACGATCGTCTTGAGCTGATCGACTTCGGAGGGCGAAAGATTGTTGTAGGCGATGACGATCCCGCCGTGCTCGAGGTTGTGCGTCGTCACCTCGTTCGGAAGGTTCGTGTCCTTGATGCCCCACGGCGCGGGAGCCGCCGGCTGTGCCCAATGCTGGCCGGACGTCGGCGGCACCGAGTTGTAGTTCCCGGTTTGACCGGTCGGGATGTGCTCCGGGCTGAGCGCCTCGATCTTGGTGCCGACCGTCTGGCCGCTCGTGTCGAACTGCGTCGCGTTCACGTCGACGGGTGGCGCCGGCGCGTCGAACGCTCCGAGCGCGCGTGCCACCAGGACGAGCGCGACGAAGGCGACGACCGCGCCCAAGGCGATCCACCCCTGGCCGATGCGCGGCCGCGGGGTGGGACTCCCGCCACCGTTCCGGCGGCGCTGCTGCCTGGTGCGTTCCCGCTCGCGCCGGTCGCGGCGTGTCGTGACGGTCATCTCTTTCAGGATACCTAGACTTGAGGGCGTGACGGTCCGCGTCCGTTTCGCGCCCTCCCCCACCGGCTCGCTCCATATCGGGAGCGTACGCACCACCCTGTACAACTACTTCTTCGCGCGTCAGAACGGCGGGCAGCTGATCCTGCGCATCGAAGACACCGATCAGGACCGCCTCGTCGCCGGGGCCATCGACTCGATCTACGACGGGCTCGCCTGGCTGGGGATGAAGTGGGACGAGGGCCCGCGCGAAGGCGGCCCGCACGCTCCCTATGTCCAGTCGGAGCGCCTGCCCCTCTATCAGAGGCACGCGCAGCAGCTCGTCGATGCCGGCGACGCCTATTTCTGCTTTTGCTCGAAGGAACGCCTGGCCGCCCTGCGGGCGCAACAGGCCGCGCGCAAGGAGATCACGCGCTATGACGGCCTATGCCGGCGCATCGACCCGAAGGAGGCGGCCGAGCGCGCGAAGACGGAGTCGCACGTCGTGCGACAGAAAGTGCCCGACGACGGAATCATCGCGCTCGACGACCTCGTGTACGGCCACATCGAATGGCCGCTGAGCGCCCTCGAGGATCAGGTCCTGCTGAAGTCGGACGGCTTCCCGACCTATCACCTCGCCGTCGTGGTCGACGATCATGTCATGGGCATCACGCACGTCCTCCGCGGCGAGGATTGGTTGCCGTCGACGCCGAAGCACCTGCTGATCTGGCGCGCGTTCGGCTGGACGATCCCGCCGCATGCGCACGTCCCCAACGTGCTCGGCCCCGACGGGAAGAAGCTCTCCAAGCGCCACGGTGCGACGAAGGTCGAGGAGTTCCGCGCGCAGGGCTACCTGCCCGCGGCGATGGTGAACTACCTTGCCCTCATCGGCTGGGCATCGGGCACCGAGGAAGAGATCTTCTCGCTGGACGAGCTGATCCAGCGATGGCGCATCGACCACGTACATCGCGCCGGCGGCAAATGGGATCGCGCGCGGCTCGATTGGTTCAACGGCGTGTACATCCGCAAGCTGACACCCGACGAGCTGTTGAGGGAGCTCGAGCCGTTCCTGCCCCCGGAGTGGGACCGCGCCCTCGTCCGAAAGGCGATCCCACTGATCCAGCCGCGCATGCGCACGCTCGTCGAAGGACGCGACATGATCGCGTTCCTGTTCACCGACCAGGTCCCGATCGACCGATCCGTCCTCGTCGGCAAGAAGCGGCAGCCGGCAGAGATCGAGCGCGCGCTGTCGAAATCGGCGGTCGTGCTCCGTTACCTCGAGCCGTTCGCCTCCGCGGCCATCGAGCACGGGCTGCGCGGCATCGCGGACGAGCTCAACTGGAAGGTGCGCGATTCGACCGAGCCGATCCGCGTCGCCGTTACCGGGAAGACCGAGGGTCCGCCGCTGTGGGAATCGTTGGAGCTGCTGGGCAAAGAGAAGACGCTCGCGCGCATCGAGCGCGCCGAGGCTCTTCTCAACGGGGGAGGTCCGAGTTAGATGGCCACGCTCGCGCGTCGCGTGGGTCTGGGTCTCGCGTCACGTGGTGACGTAAAGGACACGGTCGCGTGGGCGGACCGCGCGCGCGCCGCGGGGCTCGAGTCGGTCTGGTTCCACGACTCGTACTTCGAGCGCGACGCCGTGACCTACGCGACGGCCGTCGCGGCGCAGGTCGAGGACATCAAGATCGGCCTGGGCGCGCTCAACCCGTTCACCCGTCATCCGGTGCTCATCGCGATGACGATCAGCGCGCTGGATGAGATCGCGCCGGAGCGCATCCTGCTCGGTCTCGGCTCGGCGCTGCCGCTGCGCCTTGGCCAGATGGGTATCCCCTACACGCCGGATGACGCCGTCACGAAGTCGAGCGAGGCGATCGACACGCTCCACACGCTGTGGAAGGGCGAGCGCATGCCCCCGGGCAAGCCGGGCCTGCCGCCGCTGCAGCCGATGTTCCCGCCGGTCCACCGCGTGCCGATCTACGTCGCCGGCTACCGCTCGCCGGTCATGGTCCTGGCGGGTCAGAAGGGCGACGGCTACCTCGCGCGACCGGCGGAATCGATCCCCGGCCTCCGGAAGCTGCTGCGCGTGATGAACAAGGCCGCGCGGGAGGCGGGTCGCGACCCCAACGACCTCGACGCCGCGGGTTACCTGCTCGCGCTCGTCGGCGACACGCGTGTCGACGCGCTCAACCGCGCGAAGCGCGAGCCGTTCGTCATCTACATGATGAGCATCCTCTCCGACGTCACCCTCGGGCGCGCGGGCTTCGAGCCTGAGCTGCGTGACCGCATCGCGGCGGCCTGGCGCAAAGAGGACTACACGACGGCCGGTGGTCTCATCCCCGACGACCTGCTGGACGCCTTCATCCTGTGCGGCACGCGGCGCGAGGTCGCAGATCGCGCCTGGGAATATCACGAGGCCGGCATGCACCTGCCGCTCCTGCAGCCCGTCGTGCAGGACGAGGATCAGGTCTCGGCGGTCCTCGATGCGGCGATCGCATACGGCACCGCCGAAGCGGGCGCCATCGGTGCGCGCGCCGCGCTCGGCGCACAGCGGAAAGGCGCGGCGGCGAGTCTCCGCGACCACATCGGCGCGTACTGGGAGATCGCGCGGCCGTTCTCGTTCACCGCCTCGACGTTACCGGTCGCGGTCGGCGGCGCCCTCGCCGCGGTCGAAGGTCTCTTCAACTGGACGCTGTTCCTCGTGTCGTTGTTCGCGATCCTGCTGCTGCACATCGGCACGAACGTCACGAACGAGATCTACGACGTGCGCAAGGGCGTGGACACGATCGTGTCGCCGCGAGCGAGCCACGCGATCGTAAAGGGCCGGATCGCCGATCGCGAAGCCTACGTGATGGCGATCATTGCGTTCGCGATCGCGTTCGCGCTCGGCGTGTATCTCGTCTCCGTGCGCGGGTGGCCGATCGTGGCGCTCGGGCTGGCCGGTCTCATCGGCGGGTACACCTACACGGCGCCGCCCTTCCAGTACAAGTTCGGCTCCTTCGGCATCCCGCTCGTCTTCCTGTTGCTCGGTCCGCTCGCGGTGGCCGGCTCCTATTACGCGATCACCGGGACGATCGAGTGGAGCGCGCTCGCGATCAGCATCCCTGTTGGGTTCCTCGTCGCGGCGATCCTGCACGGCAACGAGTGGCGCGACATCAGTGAAGACGCACGCGCCGGAGCGACGACGTTCTCGGTGCGAATGGGCCGGAACGCCGCGCACTGGCTGTACCTGGCGCTGGTCGTCGGCGCGTACATCACGCTCACGATCGCCGTGCTTGCGGGCCTCCTCCCAACCTGGAGCCTGCTCGCGATGCTCTCGCTGCCGCTGCTCGTGCGCCAGATCCGCAGCGCGGAATTCGGCGCGAGCGGTCAGCAGCGCGCCATCGCGATGATCGACCTCCAGACCGCGCAGCTCCACGCCGCGTTCGGCTACCTCATGGTCGCGGGGCTCATCATCGCCGCGGCCATCGCGACGCGGTGACGACGGCATTGACGGCGGCGAGGACCGAGCGGCGGCTGGAGACCGTATGGCCCGCCAGCCGCCGCGCCTGCGATGAACGGGGTCATCGACGCTGCGCGACCGACTGAAGCTCGCCGCCGTCGGCCGCCCGAAGCAGCTCTTCGCAACGCTCCGCGAGCTCGAGCGCTTCTTTCGAGGCGCAACCCGAGCGCGACGCGAGCTGTAACGCGTTGAGCGCGTGGCGGTAGAGCGATCTTTGGACGGCGTGTTTGTCGCAGCCGCTCTCGCAGCACTTCCGACCGACCATCGGTCTCCTCCCTTCGCGATGTTTTGCCACTGGAAACAAAAAAACCACGGGAGGAGCCCGTGGCCATGCGGCGCCGTGAGCGTGCTGCTACAGCGCTAGCCCGAGCTCGCCTCCCGAGTTGATGCGATGAACGGAACGGTCATCAAAACTCCTTTCTTCGACGCATCGTGGCGCGAAGCGCAGATGTAGCAGAGACCGGTGCGGAACGCAAGAGAGATTTCCACAGATCGCGCGCAGCGATACTTCGTCTGGATGGCTCAGCACGCAGGACTCGAGCGATGAGCAAACGCGATCCGATCGTCGCCATCGGTCTCGCGGTGGCGTTCGGGCTGTTCGGGCTGACCTTCCGCGGCCCGCGCGCGAAGTTCTGGGAGCGCATGACGCTCACCGGACTCGTGCTCGGCAGCATGGCGCTCGCGAACGACCCGGAGCTGCGCCGGCTGCGCTTCCGCGAGCGGGACGTGGCGGTCGGGCTCCTCTCTGCGGTCGGCCTGTACGCCATCTTCCAGGCCGGCGATCGGATGGCGCGCTCCGTCATGCCGAAGGGCTCGCAGGAGATCGGCGACATCTACGCGCTGCGTTCGCTGCGGCCGAAATCTGAGATCGCGACCCGGCTCGCGGCGGTCATCGGTCCGGCGGAGGAGCTCTTCTGGCGCGGCTTCGTCCAGCGGCGCATCGGCGCGGCCGGCGCGGTCGTGACCTACGGAGGGGCGCATCTCGTCACGGGGAACGCGACGCTCATCGGAGCCGCGACGGTCGCTGGTCTCTACTGGGGGCTACTGCGGGCGATCGGCATGAGCATGCCGGCGCTCATCACCAGCCACGTCGCCTGGGACATCTGGATCTTCCTCCTCGCGCCCACCGAGCCCGAGTCGCGTACGCCTGAGCCTAAGCCGGCGCCAACAGCAAACGCGGATCCGCACGCCCGGTGAGCATGGAGTAGCCCATCCCGATCAGCGCGATGCCGAGCGCCACCGGACCGACCGGGAGCGCGATGCCAACTGGCATGGTCACGAACGGGACGATCGCCGCGACAAGCAAGAGGACCCCTGTCCAGCGAGGGAACACGCGGGTCCGCAGCGTCGCGACCGCGAACAGGATCCAGCCGAGCGTGGAGATGAACACGGTCCCGATCAATCCGGCCCCCAGAAGTGGATCTGGTCCGTCCAACAACATGGGCGCCGCGCGACCGACCGAGGGCAGGAGGAACGCCGCCATGAACGTCAGTCCGTAGTACTGAAGGACACCCACGAGCGCCAGGGTGAAACCAACGAGCCCGAGCACACCCGCATGCTGGGCCTGCGCAGCGTACAGGCCGCACAGTCCCAAGACGACGAACAAGGTGCCGAGCAAGCCCACGATCTGGAACGCGAGCCAGCCCGGCAAGTTGGCGAGACTGCTCATCGGCGCGCCCGAGAAGAACACGTATTCGACGACGTTGTAGCCAGCTATTGCGCAACCGCCCAATACCGCGGCCACTGCACCAAGTCGAAGCAGCCTGCGACCTTCCACGTCACCCTCCCGCTCTCGCGTCCTCGTTGTAGTCTTGATATATCAAGATAGAGTGTCACTCTATCTTGCTAGGCTCGTACTCTAATGGGGGCCGTCAAGAGAGACTACCGAGCCCAGTACCGCCGGGGCCAAGCGCGCGTCCTCATCGAGGGTACCCGCCGAGTGATCCTCGCCAGCGCGCGGAAGCTGTTCGGGAGCCGCGGCTACGGGGCAACGACGCTGGAGGCGATCGCACGCGATGCCGGAGTCGCTGTGCAGACGGTGTACGCGAACTTCGGCACGAAGCGCGCGATCCTGCTCGAGGTCCTGAAGGCCGCGGAAGCCGAAGGGGAGCTCCTGTCGATCATCGGTCGGTTCGTGGCTGAGAAGGACCCAGTCAGAAAACTCGAGTTGGGGGCTGCGTTCAACCGGATCTTCTACCACCAGTCGGCAGACGTTTACCGGATCCTGCGCGGAGCCTCTGCCAGCGATCCGGTCATCGCGAAGGTGGAGCACGTGGCCGACAAGGACCTTCGCGATCGATGTGCGGGGATCGTCCGCGCTCTGGCACGCTCCGGCACGCTCCGAAAGGGCTTGACGCAGAAGGAGGCCATCGACGTGCTCGCGATGCTCGCCGGTCCTGAGATCTTCCGGCAGTTGGTAACGAACTTCGACTGGACCCCGGCCGAGTACGAAACGTGGCTCCTCATGACGTGGAAAGCGTTCCTGCTCGGCGCGCCGCTCCGGCCGGCACTGGCGCCAGCGCGAGCCGCGGGACGGCGACGCAGCTCGGACTAGCCGGGCGGCTGTCGAAGCGTTCGGCTAGGAGGAGCGGTCGCGGATGCGCTCGGCCAGGCGCTTCGCGCAGCACGCGCAGTGCGGGTCCGGCCAGACGAGCCAGACCACGAGGGCGAGCCAGCCGGCGAAGAGTCCGATGCTGAACGCCATGTCGGCGGAGAGATACATGCCGCGCCGCTACGCAAGACGCAGGCCAGCGCGGAAAGCCGTCAGAAAGAGGGCGATCCCTAGAACACCGCACGTGCGATGACGTCGGCGACCAGGCCCACGAGGAAGAGCAGACCCCAGCGCCGGTTGTGCGCGAACGCGTAGGCGACGAACCAGAGCGGCCAGGCATCCGCTGGGTAATCGGGCGGGCGGCTGGCGGGCTTTGGACGGCGATAGACGACGACCGCCTCGCGCAGCTTCGGCAGGGCGAGGAACACGACGAGCAGCAGCGGACTGAAGAAGCCGATGGCGATCAGATAGCCGATCACGGCGTACTGCAGTAGGAACATCGCGACGACGACGGCGCGCGCCGAGCGTTCGCCGATGATCACCGGGAGCGTACGGATGCCTTTGGCGCGGTCCTCGGCCTCCTTGTCAATGTGCTTGCCGAAGATGACCGTCGTCGCGCCCAGTGCGTACGGCAGACCCGCAAGCCAGACGTACGGATCGAGCCGCCCGGTCACGACGAAATACCCGCCGCCGATCATCAGCGGTCCCCAAACGATGAGCACGGCGATCTCGCCGAGCCCGATGTACTTGAGTGGGTAGGTGTAGAAGAGGACGAAGAACGCGCCGAGCGCGAGCAGCGCGAGCGCCGTCGGACCGCGGACCGACACCAGGTAGGCGCCCACCGCCAGCGCGAGGATGCCGGTGACGGCCGCGTAACGGATCAGGCCGCGCTTGGTCATCAGGCCGTGCTCAAGGGGATGGGGTCCGTACTGCGCGCGGAAGTAGTTGTCGCGATCGACGCCCCTGACGTGATCGGTCAGATCGTTCAACAGGTTGTTCGTGGCGTGTGCGAGCAGGAGTCCGACGGTGAGGAGCGACCAGAGCCACGGATCGAAGGCTCCGTCCCGAGCGGCCAGGAGGCCCGCGATCCCGGCCGAGATGAAGGTGATCACCAGCACCGCTCCGCGCGAAGCGATGAGCCACCGCGACACCACGTCGAGCCCGCGCCACTCTTCGAGACTGATCCGCGGGATGACGCGCAGTGCCCTGATCCACATCGCAACGTTCATGAGCGGACCTCCCCGGTCGTGCCGCTCTTCGCGGCGGCGATCGCCTCACGCAGCGAGAAGCGGCCTAGGTAGAGGGCGCGACCCACGACGACGCCGCGGATGCCACGGTGCCGCAGCTTCGCGATCGCCTTGATGTCCTCCAGCGAGCCGACGCCGCCCGAGTAGATGACGTCCCCGCCGAACGCGCGTGCGACAGCCTCGAGGTTCGCGATGTCCGGTCCCTGCAGCGTGCCGTCCACCGAGACGTTCGTGTAGACGACGGACGGGACGCCGGTGAGGGCGAGGCGCTGCATGAGGTCGACGGCGCGTGTTTCGCTCGTTTCGGTCCAGCCTGTCGTCATCACCATGCCGTTGCGCGCGTCGACCGCCACCGCCATGCCGTCGGCGTGCCGGTCGACCAGGCGACCGATGAGCTCGGGGTCCTCGATCGCCGCGGTGCCCACGACGATCCGCGACGCGCCGGCCTCAGCGAACGCCTCAGCGGTGTCGAAGTCGCGGATCCCGCCGCCGGCCTGGATCTTCACCGTGAAGCGGTTGGCGATCTGGCGGATCGCGTCGAGGTTGGCCGGCTCCCCCGTCCGGGCGCCATCGATGTCGACGATGTGCAGCCATTCGGCACCCTCGTTGACCAGGCGTTTCGCCGCCGCGAGCGGCGAGGGCGCGACTTCCTCGACGGTCGAGAAATCTCCGCGCGTCATGCGGACGACGCGTCCGCCGTAGATGTCGATCGCCGGATAGACGATCACTGTGCTGTGGCCACGCGTTTTGTGACGAGCCGTAGCCATCCACCGACATACCCAAGAACAACTCCGAGGACGAGCCCGCCATAGACCAGCCACGCTGGCAGGGACTCGAGCATCTGCCGAAGACCACTCAGGGTCACCGCGATGCCGGCGGCCGAAGAGGCGACCCCGTGCGCGATCTCACGAGCACCGGCGATGCGCGCGCTGACATACGCGGCGACGATCGAGAGGATCGAGCCAGCGATGAACGACACGGTGATGACCTCAGGCCCGAGGGCCAGTCGCGTGAACACGGCCTGGTCGGCAAGGTCCAGCAGGTCGATACCCTTTGAGACCATCACAACGACGAGGGCAGCGATGCTGATCACATTCGATCCCACGACGTCGATGACCCATCCGATGGCGATCGCTCTGAAATTGAGTCCGCTCAGCACGACGGGATGGTAGGACGATTTGCACGGATCGCCCGGCGTACCAGCTCGAGCGCGCGATCGACGTCCGCGGTCCGACGCAGGCGCACCAGGATCCAGTCCGAGCCGGACCGTCGCAGATCGATGCGTGCGTCGCCGCGCAGCTCGTCGCCGAGCTCGCGCACGACCCGGCGCGTGAGGCGGATGTCCGCCTGATCGTTGTGGCAGTGCCCGATCTCGACCTTGCCGAGCCAGAGCGCCTCGCCGTGCCCGCGGAACTTCGACCGACGCACGGTCACGCCTCGCAGGCGCGCCCCGCGCGTCATGAAGTCGTCGAAGACGGTCATGCCTTGAGCGCGTCGACGACGCGGCGCATTGACGCCTCGACGCCGTACCGCTGCGCGAGCGCCGCGACGTGCATCGGCTCGGGCGGCGCCTTTGGGATCGTTCCGTCACCAGTGACCTCGATCGCACAGTCGAGGACGGGCCCGACCACCGTGCGCGCCGCGACCACGTAGTCCTTCGACGCGTTCAGCTTCGCGCGGATCGTCGCGGAGAGATCTTTTGCCGCGAGGATCGCATCGAGCGAGCCGTACTTCGCGAGCAGCTGCGAAGCGGTCTTCTCGCCGATGCCGCGTACGCCGGGAAGCCCATCCGACGGATCGCCGCGAAGGACCGCGTAGTCGAGGTATTTGTCGCCCGGGATCCCGTACTTCGCGTGGATCCAGGCCTGATCGACCGCGGCGAGCTCGGTGACGCCCTTCACCGTGAAGAGGACGCGGATGCGCGGATCGCGAACCAGCGTGTAGAGGTCGCGATCGCCACTGACGATCTCGATCGGTCCGTCGATCTTCGTCGTAAGGGTCGCGATCACGTCTTCCGCCTCGCACTCGCTTGCATTCGCGAAAGAGATCCCGAGGGCGCGCAGCAGCTCCGCGATGATGAGCAGCTGCGGCTCGACCTCGTCAGGCGGATCGTCGCTCGTCGCGACGCGCGAGCTCTTGTACTCGGGCAGGAGCGCGACGCGGAACTGGGGTCGCCAGTCGCTGCCGAACTCGAACGCGACGTAGAGGCGCGACGGCTTGCGATCGTGGATCAGCCGCTCGATGAAGTTCAGGAACCCGACGACCGCGTTCACCAGCGTGCCGTCCGGGGCTCGCACCTCGGGCATCGCGTGGTAAGCGCGGTACGCGAGGCTGGATGCGTCGATGAGAAGGGTCGCTATGCCGGCGCCGCCGCGAAGACGTGGTCGAGGGCCGCGATGAACCGGTCGTTTTCGGTCGGCGTGCCGATCGACACGCGCAGGCAGCCGGCGCAGCCGGGCCACATCGAGATGTCGCGGATAAGGACGCCCTGCTCGAGGAAGCGCGCGTGCACCGCCGCGGGCGTTTCCGCCTTCATCCGGAAGAGGATGAAGTTCGTCACCGAGGGGTAGACCTCGATCGCGCGGACCTTCTTCAGCGCGGCGTGAACACGCGCGTTCTCGCGGTGGTTGAGCTGGACACGCCGCACGATGGACGCATCGTCCCCGGCGATCTTCGCTGCGACGGCGTGCGTGAGCGTGCTGACGTTGTACGGAAGCTGCACCGCGCGGAAGAGCTCGGCGACGGCGGGATGCGTGATGAGGATCCCGACGCGCAGGCCGGCGGCGGCCCGGACCTTCGAGAACGTCTTGCTGATGACCATGTTCGGATGCGCGGCGAGCTCGGGCAGCAGTGTCGTGCCGGCGAAGTCGCTGTATGCCTCATCGACGAGCACGAGCGTCTCCGGATGCGCCTGGGCGACCGCGAGGATCGCTTCGAACGGGATCTCGTTGCCCGTCGGATTGTTCGGCGTCGTGAACACGACGATGTCCGCGCGGGCTTTCGCCGCCGCCGCGACCGCCCGCTCGCGCGTGATGTCATACGGGAGACCGATGAGCTCGTCGACGGCGGTGCCGCCGGCGATGACCGTGAGGCGTGCGTGCATCGAGTACGTCGGTTGGAACAGCAGAGTCGTGCGACCGTGACCACCGAACACGAGGAACGTGTTGAGCAGGACCTCGTTGCTGCCGTTTCCAAGGACGAGCTGGTCGGGCTCGACGTGATAGCGCTCGGCCAGCAGCCCGCGCAGATCGACGGCCGCTGTCGGATAGCGATTCAGCAGGACGGCATCGAGCTCCGGCGGCGTGAGCCAGTCGCCGGCGGGATTCGGCTCGGCCCACTCGTTGGCGTTGAGACGGACGTCGGCCTTCACCTGCTGTCCCGTGCGGTATGCCGGGAACGCGGCCAGGTCGGCGCGCGGCTTCGGAAGTCGTGGGGCCATGCGCATAGGGTACGGTGAATTCATGGCGTATCGCATCGCGCGACTCGCCTGCGTCATGGCGTGCGCCGCGGCGCTCGTGTACGCCGTGGCCTTCCTGTTCGGTCCGACCTACACGACCTGTAGCAGCGGAACGATCGGCCCGGACCAGCCCTTCGCGACGTTCGGCCCGACGAGTTGCCGCAGCGCGAACTTCTTCGAGGTGAACGCGAGCGGTCCGGAGGGTCTCGGCCAGGCTTCGCGGGCGCTGTTCTTCATCACGCTCTGGACGATCGCGCCGTTCATCGCGCTGCTCGGCGTCGCGCTACGCGCCCGTGGTCACCTCTTCGGTGTCGGCTTGGTCGCGCTCGGTTTCGCGATCGACGCGACCAGCATCATCAGCATGGGCGGCGGATTCGTGTTCGCGCTCCTGTGCGGTCCGCTGTTGCTCGTCACGCTGATCGCGACGCTGGCGATGCGCGTCCGGTAAACTCACTGGAGCGAAGCCCTCTTTGGGGAGTGGCCAAGCGGTAAGGCAGCTGATTCTGGATCAGCCAATCAGAGGTTCGAATCCTCTCTCCCCAACAGAACGTCGCACCCAGACCCGGCGGTGAGCACGGGCTGCGCCGGATGCGCGAGTTGTTCGTACATGCGCGGGTCTCGCGCCACCCCGGATTTCGGAAATTCGACTCGTCGACGGCGCGATCGGACCTTGGTACTCGCGAAGCCAGAGCGCCTGGAGCCGCTGGATCGTCGGGTAGCTCGGCGGCGGCTCGCGTCGCGTGAGCCCGAGGATCAGGCGTGTGAACACGGTCGCTGACGGCAGCTGGGCGCCGCGCTCGATCTCGCTCAACGTAGGTCCCGTTGCCCTCGCCCATGAGGTCGATCAGATCGTTCTGGGTGAGATCCAGACCGCGCCGAGGCCGACCGAGCGCCTCGCCGAAGCGGATCTCGATCCCGAGGTGCACCCAGTCGTCCCACGGCACGCCCTTACACGTAGCCGGACTCCCCTCGCATCCCCACACATCCGAGGCGAACGATGGATTTCATGTCCGAAAGCGGCCCACGTGTCGGAGAATGAGAGGGTGAAGGACGGAAAGGGCCGGTACATCGAGCAGCTCGGTGCGGCGCTCGACGCGCTGACCGACTACCAGAAGATCGAGCGCGCCGGCCAGATGTTGGCAACCGAAACCTACGGGACGATCGTCCCGATCGGCGGCACCCGTGATCTCGGTCGCGACGGTGTGGCGCTGGTGCTCGGCGACCAGGTGCACCACCTCGTTCTCGCGGTCTCGGCCCAGGGCAAGTGGCAGGACAAGATCCGCAAGGTCGCTCGCCGCGTGCGTGACGCGGGCGAGCCGATCGACGTCCTCGTCTACTGCACGCCGGAGCCGTTGCGCGATGACGCGGAATTCCAGAAGCTCCGGACCGAGCTGGCCGCAGACAACATCCGGCTGGAGCCACCGCTCGGACGGGATTGGTGGATCGAACGGCTGTCCGGAGACACGCCGAAAGCGCGGGCGGTGCGGCGCGAGATCCTCGGCCTCCCCGCGTTCCACCCCGGGCTGTTCCGGACGGTCGACGAATACGAGGAACAGTTCGCCCAGCAGCGCGGCGTCGTGCTCGGCGACCTGGTCGCGCGCCAGGATTGCGTGGACGAAGTGACTGCAGCGCTGAAGGCCGCTTCCGTCGTGATCTTCCATGGCCCACGCGGACTCGGAAAGACGCGCGTGACGCTCGCGGCCGCCCGTTCGTTCGATGGCCGGTTCGTAGCGACCTCGACGCGAGGGACCGAGACGAATTTCATCGACGACTTGGCGACTCTGGGAAGCGACACCGTCGTCGTGGACGACGCCCACTCGCGTCTCGAGGTGGTGCAGCGGCTCGCCGATGCGTCCACCGATCCGAACGTCGGGCGACCCGCGCATCTCCTCCTCGTGACCTGGACCTCGACCCTCCCCGCGGTACGGACGGCCGTTGCCCGTGCCCGGGACGTGCGTGAAGTTGAGATCGGCCGTCTCGGTCGGGAGGAGCTTGCGGCGATCCTCAAGGCTGAACCGATCCGTCTTGATGATCCGGCGCTGCGTGCCGCCGTCCTCGATGCGTCAGAGGGCTATCCGCTCTACGCAGTCATGGGTGCGCTCGCCCTGGCAGCCGGCGCCGATCCGACGAAGCTCAGGTCCAACCCGCTCGAGGCCTACCTCGACACGTTCTGGGAGCGTGCGCCGACCCGGACCGAGGCTCGGGTCCTCGCGCTCGTCGCGCTTCGCGGTGGCGTGCGAGTTGTCGATCACATGGGATCAGTCACGGACGACGGCAAGCGCATCGCCGCAGGCCTCGAGATTAGTTCGGACACGCTCATCGACACGCTCAACGCGATGGTCGAGAGCGGGGTCCTCAACGTCGAAGAGGGCGCGCACGTGCTACGCCCGGACGCCCTGGCCCGGCTCATCATCGCGCGACTGTGCCTGGGCCACCCGCCGCACGCTGACTTGCCACGGCTGCTTGAGCTCGCCGCGCCTCAGTGGGACCGCGCTATCGACCTCTTGACCGAGGTGTACGAGGACACCCGTGACGAGCGGGTTCGCGAGGCGGTGCGCCCCTTTCTCGAAGTGAGCGTGCCGGGTCCTGACGCCGACGCGCATGAGTGGTCGTACGTGCTTCGTCAGGTACGCGCGGTCGCTACGTTGCTGCCGGGAGAGTCCCTCCGCTTCGGCCACAAGGCCCTCGCAGCCTCGTTCCCGGCGAGTGATCGAGGAGCGCTGGGATTCGTCGTCGACCGCCCGCAGGTACGAACGGACATCATCGCGATCGCTGACCAGGCTAAGTACCGCGACCTACCCGGCGCGATCCGTCTCCTGCTGGACGTCTCACTCGAGGAACCGTTCGACTACGGCAACGGCGGCTCCAGCCAGCGGAACGCTCCGGCGATCGATCACCTGGTGCGTCTCGCCGAGATCTTCGATGTCTCCGGACAACGCGATATCCCCGGGTTCATCCGCAGGACGGCCCTCGAGGTCGTGAGACGCTGGCGCGAAGAGGCGCCCGACGAGCGCAGCGACATGGCGGTACTCGTCCTCGGGTCGCTGCTGGATCCGGCTCTCTCGAGCTCGAATATGGATCCCGACAAGCCGGGTGTCGTCAATATGACGGCCGGACACATGGGCGCAGCCGCATATGCGGCGGCGGCCGAACCCCTCGTGCAGGAGATCGAGCGCGCGTTGCCCAGCATCACGCCGCGGGGCGGACGTGCTTTGTTCGCCAAGCTCAGCGATGTCGCGCACACCGCCAAGGGGCATGCCCGTGCCTTCAATGCGCGACCGACGCCCGAGCTTGCCGACGCCGCGCGAGAGATCGCGTGTCGGCTCTTGGCGGCGCTTCGCATCCGGTTCGCCGAAAACATCGCGGTGCAGGTGCGTGCCCATCGCCTGCAGGTCGACGTCGGCTGCTCAGCGCCCGCGCCACTCCCGGACGGTGCGGACGAGGTCGAGACGCTCTTCACGTACGAGTACGTCCCCGACCACGAGGCCTCCGAGAAACGGCGGTACGAACACATCGATCAGATCACCACGCGGCGCGTCGGCGCACCCGTCGACGAGACCGTCGCGTGGTACATGCAACGCGCGCGGTGGGCCTTCGACGCCGGCTTGGAGCTGGGCACGCAGTACGCCGCCCAGCTGCTCTTCCGTCTCGCCCAGGAGCGCCCCGAAGCAGCGATCCCGCTGGCGCGGGCGATGCACCGCGACGACGAGACCGGCGGCTGGGCGGATGTCCCGCTCCGTCCGGCGTTCCTTCGCGATCCCGCCTCGGTCGAGCCGCTCCTTCGCGAATGGCTCGCCGGCGATAGCCGAGAGCGCAGCTTCGTCTGGAATCTCTTAGCCCAGGATCCGGCACAGACCTTCGCGATCGCTCCGAGGCTCGTCGCCGACGCCATCACGAGCGCGACCGACGAGGATGCGATGCTGGTGGAGGTCTTCATGCTGCGGATCGCCGGCCACCCCGGCGACGCCGCGGTCCTCGGTCTGCTGCTCCGCGCTCCCGCGCCGCTGATCCAGCGTGTTGGGGTGGTCTTCGCATGCCTGCTCCCACCCGATCGCCGACACACCTTTCATGCGGCGCTCGCGCCGGAGGACCGCGATGCGTTGATCGCGGCAATGATGACCGGGTTGCGTGCCCCGTCGCCGCTCAATGCTCCAGGCATCCTCATGCACGCCGAGGAGACCATGAAGGAGCTCGCAGAGGTCGAGCCTGAGGCCCTGATGCAGTGGGTGCGACTCCGTCTCGCCGCCCTGCACGAGCCGAAGGTGCACTACATGGATCCCTTCGCGCACGGCGAGCTCGCCGGCGTTCGCGCGCTGCGCGGCCGCGTCTCCACGGACGGCCTTCTCGACGATTACGCCGCGCTCGATGATCTCGGGGTCGCCGAGCGCGAGGGCTGGGAAGAAGTACTGCAAGCCCTCATTCCAGACCCGACCGATGCGATCCTCGCGCGCCTTCAGAAGGGCGGGCTTGACGAAGACCGCATCGGACACCTCTTGAAGCTCGCACCGCGCGGGGCCCGCTGGACAGATGTCGTCGCGGCCGCGGCAGAGCGCCTCAGCGCCGATGAGCTCACGAGCGCGGTTCACACAGCTACATTCGGCCCGCGGACCTGGTCGGGGAGCCCGGTCCCGCTGCTCCAGGCGCAGGTCGACTTCTTCGACGGTCTGGCACAGGATGCGCGTCCGAAAATCAGCGAGGTCGGGCGTCGCCTGGCGGCGAGCTACCGGAATCAGGTCGAGCGAGCGCAGCGTGAGGAGCAGGACCGTCAGTACCGGTACTGAGGTAGTCGCACCACGCCAGATCGTCGCGGTCGACTGGTCGGGTCGAAGAAGCGCGGTGGGCGCGCACTTGTGGATCGCGTGCTCCGCCTGGGACGGCGCGATCGTGCTCGAGCACGGCATGGATCGCGATGCGGCGATCGCCCACCTCGTCGGCCTTGTCGAGCGCGAGCCCTCGACGCTGATCGGACTCGACTTCGCGTTCTCGTTCCCATCGTGGTTCTTTGATCACCGTGGGGTCACCGACGTCTTCGGGATGTGGACGCACGTCGCGGAGCACGCCGAGCGCTGGCTCGTGGATTGTCCGTGGCCCTTCTGGGGACGCGGAGCGCGACTCTCGCCGACCACCGACGCCGTGCTCTACCGACTCACCGAGCAAGGCATAGGCGCGAAGTCCGCCTTCCAGCTCTATTACCCGGGCGCCGTCGGCGCGAGTTCACTGCGCGGCATGCCGCATCTGGCGACCCTTCGCGCTGCGGGAATGCACATCTGGCCGTTCGATACGTTCGCACTCCCCGCCGTCGTCGAGATCTACCCGCGACGATTCACCGGCGAGGTCACGAAGAGCAGCGCGCCGGCACGTCGCGCGTACCTGGCCAGCCGCTACGGGCCGCCCGCCGACGTCAATGCTTGCGCGAGCGAAGATGCCTTTGACGCGTACGTGTCGGCGCGCGAGATGGGCGCGCGGCTCGGACACGGCGCGGCGTTTCCCGTGATCTCCGAACCACAGCTGCTGTTGGAAGGGCTGATCTGGGACGGCACCGCGCGGGCGAGCTTGGCCTGAGCGCAGCAGTGCCTCGCGACGATGCGTTCACGTACGGATCCAATCAATGCAACGCAGGGGGAGACGGCAGAAACAATGGTCCCCAGTACGGTGTGTCCTTGTTCATGACCACCAAGGGGCTAAGGACGTAGGCCGCTCCGACGATATGGAGATTTCAGTCGCTACGCTCCCGAACAGGTGAGAGGAGATGTCGTCGTCAGAGACGCTGGCCCTAAGGGCAGGGGCGTCTTCGCGCTCCGCGACTTCCAACGCGGAGAGTTCATCTTCCGCCGGCGCCATGGCCAGGTCGTGACCAGCAGCGAGATCGGCGCCCTCGCGGAGGAAGAGCGCCGCCACTTGTGCGAGCTCGACTACGAGCGCAGCGCTGTGCTGCTCGCGCCGGGTTGCTACCTGAACCACTCCTGCGATCCCAACGCGATGCGCAGCGGCGTCAAAGTCTTCGCGTGGCGTGACATCAACGCAGGCGACGAGATCACGATCGACTATCGCCTCAATGCGTTCGGTGGAGAGAGCGCGCCGTGCGCCTGCGACAGCGCGAGCTGCACCGGCTCGCTCGTGGCCGACTTCTTCTCGCTCGACTCCCAGCGTCAGCTCGAGTATCTGCCGTACGCGCCCGTCTTCATCCGGCGGGAGCACCGCAGCCGCACGAAAGCCGGCGTCAGTCTGGGCACCGTGCTGTCCTTCGGCTACGGCTCGAACCTCTGCCTGGATCGCCTCGAGAACCGGCTGCAAGGTCCGGGCGCGGTGGTCGCCGTTGGTGTTGGGTACCTCGAAGGTCATGAGTTGCGGTTCCATAAGCGCAGCCAAGACGAGCACGGCGATCCGCGCGCATCTGGGAAAGGCAACGCTCTACGTACCGGAAAGGTGGAGGACCGTGTCTGGGGTGTCGTCTTTCAGATCGAGCGCGGCAGGCTTCCCCTGCTCGACGCGGCGGAGGGCCTAGGGGAGGGCTACGCGCGGAAGGTGCTGGCGATCCGACTCGCTGATCAGGGAATCGAGATCCATCCTTTCGTCTATGTCGCAACGAATATCGACGACACCCTCGTCCCCTACGACTGGTACAAGCGCTTGGTCGTGAACGGTCTTCGCTCATGGCCGGGCATCCCGCCCGAGTACGTCGGCCGAATCGAGGCGAATGTTCAGAGCCGAATCGACCCTCTCCATCGGCGCGCACAGAGGGAGTTCGCCTGGGCTTGCCCTTCGCAGACCTAGCCCCGCGAAAGATGGTCATCGCCGCAGAGCGACGTCAGCATGCCAAGGACACGGCCAGCTTCGCTCGGTACTTCTTCATGAAGGCAGCGCGTACGTCGTCCCGTAGCCGAATCCGAGCTCGCCGGTCGGTGACAGGAACGTGAACATCTTTCCGTTTGCCGAGGTGTACGGAATGGTCGCGCCCTTGCGCTCGATGCTCGGATCCGTCGCGATGAGCTTTTCGTAGAGAGCAAGCTTCGCGGCCGGAATCGCGCTCGCCTTCTTCTTCGCCGTCACCGACCGTTTCCGCCGACAGCCTACCCCGCGCTACCGGCCGTCCGTCGCATCATTTGCGAAACTGCGCCAAAACACGAGAATGCAATTTGCGCCGATAGCGCAGTTGGATCTGTGGAGTAGAAAATGCCAGAACAAGGCACGATCAAGCGGCTCGTAAGCGATCGCGGGTTCGGTTTCATCACTCAGGCGGACGGGACCGAGATCTTCTTTCATCGTTCGAAGGTGACCGGATCCTTCGACACGCTGACGGAAGGTCAGCGCGTGAGCTACGAGAAGGCGATGGACCCGCGGCGCAACAAGGAGAACGCGGAGCAAGTCACGCCCATCTGAGCGACCACTCGCTCAGATCGTCACCGGAGCCTGGCCGAGCGCCGCGCGTGACCGACGCGCCGCCAGGCGCACGCCGACGACGATCACGGCTCCACCAACGAGCTGCAACGGCAGCGGACGCTCGCCCAGGATCACGAACGCGAGCACGAGGGTCGCGATCGGCGTGAGGTAGGTCACCATCGCCGCGAGGCTCGGCCCGTAGCGATGGACCGCCCAGAAGAACAGGACGAACGCGACCGATGTCGAGAACACGCCGAGGAAGCCGGCCGCGAGCCACGTCTCGGTCCCCCAGGTCGGCACGTCGCGGTAGGCCAGCGGCAAGGCCCCGAGCGGGAGCAGCAGCGCGGTTCCGATGAGGACCATGAGCGTGACGTACCCCAGGACTGTCTCCGTCCGCAGGACGACCGCGCCGATGGTCAAGCTGGCCGCCCACGCCGTCGCTGCGCCGAGCTCCATGAGGTCGCCGCCCAGACGCATGGTGGACGACTCGCTGCCGCCCTCGCCCTGCTGACCGCCGACAATGACCAGCGCCGCGCCCGCCGTCGCGACCGCGAACCCGAACAGCTTTCGCGATGTCAGCCGCTCGCGGATCAGCGTCGCGAAGATCGCGGTGGCCACCGGGATGGTCGTCGGAATGATCAGCGCGCTGTCCGAGGCGGGTGTGCGGCTCAGGCCCACGAACGCGAGCGTGTTGAAGCCGAGTACCCCGCACGCGGCCGCGGCGGCGATCGGACGCCAGCGATGCAGCGGGATCGGCGTGCGCGTGATCGCGCACGCCGCGAGCAGAACGCCGGACGCGATCGCGAAGCGCATCGTGGACAGCTCGAGAGCCGGCACCGCGTTCAGACCGAGCTTCGCCGCGATCCACTGCCCGCCGAGCGTGATCGCGAGCGTGGCGTAGACCGCGATGACGAGCGGCGCCTGTCGCATCCGCGCGATGCTAGTGGCGAGCTACAGCGTGGGCTCCATTCGCGGCCGAAGTCGAAGGCAGGCGGACGCAGTCGCACTGGGGACGCTCTTCGAGCAGCGACCGGTCCCAGCCGCCCAGGTCCGCCGCGGCGTCGTAGGTGCTCTGCAGGAACATCAGAAGCGAGGCCGCAGGATCTGCCGCGGTCCTCACCGCGTCGTACGGCAGGACGAATTCGCCGCGCGTGGCGATCCACCGCGCTGATTCGGGCCGGATCGTGGCGTCGGCGAGACCGGCGGGCGGCGGCATCGCGTAGGAATAGAACTCCGGCTGCGGCAAGTCGTCGCTGCCGAGCCAGAAACCCGCGGCGATCAGCTCGTGTGAGTAGGCCTCATGCATGACGTGGATGTGCACGTTCGGCGCGCTCCCGCCCGCATAGGCCGGCCCGCGTCGCCCGGAAAAGCGCGCGCTCGCGAGATCGAAACCTCCCCAAAAGAACTGCACCGGGCTCGCTTTGCCGAGAAAGTCTGCTCGGAAGCGGTCGAAGACGATCTGCGTCCTGATCAGCGCGGTGTGCACGCGTTCCACCTTCTCGCGGTCGTAGGGCCGCACCTCGCGGTCGTCAAGGAAGGGGATCGCGATCGCGACTTCGACGGGGACCGGCATGATCCCGGGGTCGGGTATGCCGAGCCGAGCCAGGACCTCGAATACCTGGCGATAGAAATCTGCGACCGACATGGAACGCAGCGGGATCGCCGAGCGGCCACCGCGGCTCGTGACGATCACGAGCTCGTGGTCGATGAAGTCGAAGTCGATCTGGAACGCGTCGTTCCCGCTGGGGATCAGCGAAGTGGTGAGGCCGCGCGGCGTCACGAACAGCGTCGAATTCCACCAGTGGTTCATGAGCGGCGTCAGCGCCAGGCGGATCTTCCCGACGATCTGCGTCCACATATGAACGGCGTGCATCGTGTCCTTTAACTCCGCGTAGGCCAGCGGTGGCCACCGGTCCACCGCGCGTTCGGTCGCCGTCATGCCTTCGCGATCCGGAACGCCTCGCGCACCAGGCGCTTCACGTCCGCGCGCGCGGCGTCGGCGGCCGTCCGGAGCCTGAGGAAACGAAGATCCTTCCCGCTGCCTTCGAGCAGGCCGGTCGCGTCCTCGAGCTCGCGCCCGCGATAGAAGAACAGAGTCGCGTATGTTGGGAACGTCCCGATCGCGACGACGGGCTCATCACCCTGGGTGTAGTGAACGAGCTTCCACATCGCGCTCTTCGAGCGCGGCGGCCGGCTCTGATACGCGGCCTCGTTTGCCTTGGGCGCGATCGATCTCACGGTCCGGCGTGCCGCCCGTACCGTCGGGCGCACGACCGCAGGGATCCGCCTTAGCTGTTCGGAGACCGTGATCAGAGCCGCGGCGCTCACCTGGTCGCCTCCCCGATCGATCGCGATCGTCCCTTCGTACGGTAGCGACTCGCGGGCGCTCCGGCGCGATTGGGTACGCTCGATCGGTGACCGCAACGCTGACGTGGCCCCAGGTCCTGACCTGGCGCATGCGCCGCCAACTGCTCGATCCGATCGGAACATCGTCCGTGCCGCAGGTCGTCCGGCGGCTCTGCGGCGTGCAGACGCAGGTGGCCTCCTCGGCTGAGCTCGCCGTCCGAGTTCGTCGCACGTCGTCCCGGCGCGGCGAGGTCGCGCGCGCACTCGCTGAGGGCCGCCTCATCAAGACGTGGGCGATGCGGGGCACGTTGCACCTGCTCACGCCGGAGGAGGGCGGCGCCTTCCTCTCACTGCTGGCAGCCGGACGATCATGGGAACGACCGAGCTGGGAGCGCTACTTCGGCATGACCAACAAGCATTGGGACGCGCTGCGCCCAGCCGTCCGCGAAGCACTGGATGGCAAGCTCCTCACTCGGGACGAGCTGATCGCCGCGATCGTCGCCCAGCGTGGGCTCGGTCATCTCGGCGAAGCGCTTCGATCGGGCTGGGGCACGCTGCTGAAGCCGCTCGCCTGGCAAGGAGACCTCTGCTTCGGACCCAACCGGGGCACCCGCGTGACCTTTATGGGCCCGCAGGCCGCGAGCTCGCGGTGGGCGGGTGTGCTCGCACCGGACGAGGCGGCGCCGATCGTGATCGTCGCGTACTTCGGTGCCTACGGGCCGGCCACGATCGAGAACTTCCGGAGCTGGCTGAGCCGCGGTCGAGTCAGCGCGCGTCAGATCCGAGCGTGGTTCAGCGAGCTCGGCGACCGGCTCGTCGAGGTCGAGGTGGAGGGTCGACGCGTGCACATCCTCAAGGAGCATCGCGACGAGCTTGCGGCGACCAAGCCGAGCAAGACGGTGCGGTTGCTGCCGGGGTTCGATCAGTACGTGCTGGGTCCGGGCACCGAGGACACCCACGTCATACCCGCGACGCGGCGAAGGGCCGTCAGCAGAGAGGCCGGCTGGATCGCGCCCATCGTCGTCGCCGGTGGCAGCGTGAAAGGCACGTGGGAGCTCGACGGGAACCAGGTGCGCGTCGGTTGGTTCAAGGAAGCCGGTGCGCCGCCACGGGCGCAGCTCAAGGCAGAAGTGGAGCGGCTCGCTTCGATCCTCGATCGTGACCTTCGCGTGGAGGTTGGGCTCCGCTAGGAGCCGGCAGAGAAGCGCCAGCGAGTCGCGGTGACCTGACCGCCGCGCCTTCGATTACGCGGTCGAGTCGCGACCCTTTCGCGTGCCCGTGCCGGTCGTGAAGTAGATCTTTCCATCGAGCCAGACTGCCCCGACCGCGGTGAGATGCGGCCGGCCGTCGGGCCGGGTCGTGGCCAGCCGGGCCGGCGGGCATGGCGTTCTCCAATCCGGCGGTCCAGTATCGCCGCTTGTGACCGAGGCCCACGCCGAGCGGCGGCTTGTCACCTGTTTGTTCATCGACATCGTCGCGTCGACGGCACTCACACGAGACCTCGGGCCCGAACGCATGAAGCGGCTCGTCGATGACGCGTTCCGCGCGATGAGCGACCTCATAAAGGCGCGCGGAGGAACGATCGAGAAGTTCGTCGGCGACGCCGTCTTCGTCCTGTTCGGGGCGCCGACGTCTCACGCCGATGATCCGGAGCGAGCGCTCCGCGCGGCGTCCGCGTGCACGCGTTGGGCAGCCGAGTCGGGCACGCCGATCGGCATCCGCGCCGGCATCGAGACCGGAGAGGCACTGATCGATCTCGGTGCGACGCAGCGTGATCGCGAGCGGATGGCGGTGGGCGAGTGCGTGAACCTCGCGTCGCGCCTCCAGTCGCTCGCCGAGCCCGGGCAGATCCTCGTCGGGCCGAACTGCCACGCCGCCACGGAGTACGTCGCGGAATTCGGTCCCACACAGCGGCTCCGGCCGAAGGGCTTCGATGAGGTCATGGCCTGGCCCCTTCTCCGGGTGGCAGGCGGCGGGCGGTCCTCGCTGCCGTTCATCGGACGCGAGCGCGAGCTCGATCTGCTGAATGCCGCGTACGGCGGCGTCTGCGCCGGACAGGCCAGGCTTGCTCTCATCATCGGTCCGCCCGGTCAGGGGAAGAGCCGGCTGGCGAGCGAGATGGTCGCGCCACTCCGAGCCGAGGCGACGATCCTCGAGGCACGGTGTCGTCCCGGCGAAGAGAACGGGGCCGAGACGCCGCTCCGCCAGCTGATCGCCTCGGACGTCCGCGATCCCACCGCGACATCGATCGCTGACCGCGTGAGGCAGCTACTGCCCAACGCCGACGACGTCGAGGTCGTTGCCTCTGCCATCGCGCACAGCGTCGGCGTGACCGTGGATCCGCGTGTCGTCACGCTTCCGCGTCTCGAGCAGCGCGAGGTGCTCACCAGTGCGTGGCAGCGTTACCTCGGCGCCCTCGCGGCGCGGCGACCGGTCATCGTCTGGGTCGAGGACCTCCACTGGGCTGACGCGTTGGTCTTGCGCCTGATCGACCGCGTATCCGACGGCGTATCCGCGTGCCTCATGGTCCTCGCGACGGCGCGGCCGGAGTTCGCCGGCAGTGTGCATTTCCGTCCCGGCACGGGCCGCCTGGAGATCGAACTCGGACCGCTCGGCCAGTCGGAGGCCGTGGCGTTGGCGCGCAGCGCGAGCGGTATCGACGAACAGGCCGTTCAGCGGGCGCAGGGGAATCCGCTGTTCATCGTCGAGCTCGCACGCGCGCGTCTCGCCAGCACCGACGTGCCGATGACGGTGCAGGCGGTGATCGGTGCCCGTCTCGACGAGCTGCCTCCCGCCGATCGCCAACTGCTGCAGCAGGCAGCGGTCGTCGGCGACACGTTCAGTGTCCGCGACGCTGCGCTGCTGACTGACCGAGAGCCCTCCGAGGTCGCGGCCGCGCTCGGTCGGTTGTCCCACCTCCGCTTCATCGAACCCGCCGGGCGCTCCTACCGCTTCCATCACGTTCTCGTTCACGACGTCGCGTACGGCCGGTTGACGGCGGAGGAGCGACTACGGCTTCACGCCCGCTACGCGCGCGAAGGCCTCAGCGCGGACGATGTCGAGGCGCGCGCGCACCACTGGTGGCGGGCGATGGGCGACACGGACGCAGGCTGGGTCTGGGCGGATCCTGTTGAACGCGCGGGGCTGCGGAAGGAAGCCCTCCGCACGCACCTCGCCGCGGCGGCGCGTCTTATCGCGCGGAACGCGCAGGAGCGCGCGCTCGAGATCTCGACGCGTGCCGTGACGCTCGCCGACGATCCGCATGACATCGCGGAGGCCGAGGCGGCAGTCGGAATGGCATACCACCGCAATGCGCGCGGAGATGAAGCGTGGACGCATCGCCTGGCCGCCATCGAGGCGTATCGGCGCGCGGGATCAGAGCCGCCGGCGACCCTCTATGCCGACATGTTGGAGGTACGCCTGTTCAACTACGGCTACTTCCGCGAGCTGCCGAAGGACGAGGAGGTGACGCGGCTCCTCGCCGAAGGCGAACGTGCCGCGCGAGCTGCGAAGGACAACCTGAGTCTTGCTCGCATCCTCACGATGCGCGCGCTGCACGATGACGATGTCGCCCCTACGACCGAAGCCCTGCAATTGATCCGCTCCGCGTCGGACGAGGCGGCGTATACCGACGCGCTCGCGCGCCTGGCTCAGGCCGAGAATCTCCTGGGCGGCACCGAGTCGGCTCGATCGCTGCTCGACGAAGCGCTGGCGCGGGCGGCGCGTGGGATACCACTGAACGAGCCCGAAGCTGTCATGTGGCGGGCGCTACTCGCCTTCAACGACGGTGACCTCGATGACGCCGAACGATTTGCGGCTCGACTCCTCGGGATAAGCGCGTCGGCCAGTGCACATACCCAGCAACACGCGCTCGGCACCACGGCGCTTGTGCTGTTCGGTCGCGGAGACTGGGACGGCCTGGCGTCGGTCGCGCGCGACGTCGAGCGCCTCGTGGACGCGAACCCGACGGCCGGTTTTTGCCTCATCGGCGCGGCGGCGCTCGGACAGTCTGCTGCTGGGGAGCTCGTGCGCGGGCGACTCCAGTCACCGCGTCTCGAAGAGCTTGTGGGGCGGATGGTGACCGAAGCGCCGGCGACGCTCGCCAGCATTCTGATGCTGCCCAAGCTCATGGCCGGGCATGACGAGCTCATCGCCGCCGGCGCTCCGGCGTACGGCAAGGACGTTCCGCGGGTCGAGCGACAGATCTGGGACCCATTTGGGATACAGCTCGCGATCTGCTACGTGCACCTCGCGCGCTGGAATGACCTCGCGCCGCTGCTCGCGAATTACGACGCGCGCGCGTCGGCCGCGCCGATGCTCGGCGCGTTCGCGGACGCTATCCGCGAGGAGATGGCCGCGGCGAACGGTGGTCGGCGCGCACAACACGGCCGTCTGCGTGAGCTTGGATACATCGGACTGAGCGAGCTGCTCTCGTACCGTCCGTAGACTGCCCGCCATGTCCCGGCTCGCTCGGCCGCGCGCGTTCCTTGTATTCGTCCTCGGTCTGGTCGCGATCTGGGAAGGCGTCAAGCTGCTCGGCGGCGATCCGCTGGGCGAGTGGCGTCCTCCGTTCGACTGGACCATCGCGCGCGACCTGAACATGCCGCACGTCTGGGACATCGCCACCGCGTTCGTCGAGCCCGCCCAGCGGAATGGTCCGCCGCTCGGCGCGGTGCTCGCGGCCGCGGCCGGTTTCACGCTGAGCGAGGCGGTCGGCGGCTTCGTGTTCGGTGCGCTGCTCGGGCTCGTCCTCGCCGTCGTGTTCGTGCATTCGGCGCTCCTCGAGCGAGCGCTCGTTCCGTACGTCGTGGCGTCCCAGACGGTCCCGATCATCGCCATCGCACCGATGGTCGTGATCTGGCTCCAGGCGGGATGGCTGTCCGTCGCGGTCATCTCGGCCTACCTGACGTTCTTTCCCGTCACCATCGCGGGGATCCGAGGGCTTCGCTCGCCCGACCCGCGAGCGCTGGAGCTCATGTCTTCGTACGCGGCCTCACGCCGCGACGTGTTGCTCAAGGTCCGGTTACCCGCCGCGGCGCCATACCTGTTCGCCGCGCTGAAGGTGGCAGCGACGGCCAGCATCGTCGGGGCGATCATCGGCGAGCTTCCCAGCGGCATCCGTGATGGACTCGGTGGCGCGATCCTCAACTTCAACCAGTACTACATCTCGGGGCCGTCGAAGCTGTGGGCGGCGATCCTCGTCGCATCGGTCATCGGTATCGGCTTCTTCCTCGTGGTGACCGCCGCGGAGGCCGTGTGGCTGCGCGGGCGTTCGCGGCCCGCCGACGCGTGAGCGGCGCCTTGGAGCGGAGTCGCGCGCTGGAAGCGAGCACGGTCGTCTCGCTGAGCGCCGTCCACAAGGTGTTCGCGGAAGGCGAAAGACGGACGGTCGCGCTCGAGGGCATCGAGCTCGACATCGCGCGCGGATCGTTCGTTTCACTTATCGGACCATCGGGCTGCGGAAAATCCACCCTGCTCCGCCTGATCGGGGATCTGACGCCGACGACGTCAGGGACGATCACCGTGAATGGAAAGAGCGCCCATCTCGCGAGGCTCGCGCGCGATTACGGGATCGTCTTCCAGGCGCCGGTGCTATTCGACTGGCGCAGCGTGCAGCGCAATGTCGAGTTACCGCTCGAGCTCGGACGGTTGCCCCAGGCGGAGCGCGCGCGTCGCGCGGCCGAGATGCTCGCCCTGGTGGAGCTCGACGGTTTCGAGCGTCACTATCCGTGGCAGCTGTCCGGCGGTATGCAGCAGCGGGTGGCCATCGCGCGGGCGCTCAGCTTCGAGCCTGCTCTCCTGCTCATGGACGAGCCGTTCGGCGCGCTCGACGAGATGTCACGCGAGCGCCTCAACCTGCAGCTCCTGCGCGTCTGGCAGAAGACGGGGACGACCGTCGTGTTCGTCACCCACAGCATCCCGGAGGCGGTCTTCCTTTCGACGCACGTCGTCGTGATGTCACCACGACCCGGCCGAATCGTGGACATTATCGACGTGGACCTCCCGCAGCCACGCAACGACCTGACACGCGAGGATCCGCGCTACTTCGGGCTGGTGACGCGCGTCCGCGAGAGCCTGCGCCGTCGCGACACTCACGCCACGACCGACGCGTCATGAGCCGACGGCTGCGTCAATACCTGCCGGCGGCCGCGATCTTCGTCTGCGTCCTCGCCGGATGGGAGCTCGTCGTGCGCGCGTTCTCCGTCAAGCAGTTCCTGCTGCCGGCGCCCAGCGCGATCGTCGGCGCGCTCCTCGAGCACCGAGACGAGCTCGGCGCTGCGGCGGCGAGCACGCTGTACGAGGCCGTGGGCGGCTTCGCGATCGGCGGCGTGGCCGCAATCGCCGTGGCTCTCGCGACCGCGCGCTGGACGACGGCGCGCAGCGCGCTCATGCCATTCGCGATCGCCGCAAACTCGGTCCCGATCATCGCGTTCGCGCCGATCATGAACAACTGGTTCGGCGTCTTGAATCCGCTGTCGAAGATGATGGTCGTCGCCGTGCTCGTGTTCTTTCCGATCATGATCAACACCGTTCGAGGTCTGACGCTCGTCGATCCCGCGTCGCTCGAGCTGATGCGTTCCTACGCGGCGAGCGAGCTCGGCATCCTCCTGCGGCTCCGCATCCCGAACTCGCTGCCCTTCGTTCTCACCGCGCTCAAGGTGAGCGCGACGCTCGCTCTCATCGGCGCGATCGTGGCCGAGTACTTCGGCGGCGCGCAGTCGGTGCTGGGGCAGTACATCATCACGGAGGCGGCGTTCTTCCGTTTCGCGAACGCGTGGGCGGCCGTCGTCGTCGCGTCGGCCGCGAGCATCGCCTTCTTCGTTATCATCCTGGCGCTCGAGCGCCTGGCCATCCCGTGGCACGCCTCGGCACGCTCGCCCGACGCGTGAGAGCGGCCCGGGTGACAGGCAGCTCGCGAGGGAGGTGCGTCATGCGCGCGACTCGTGTCTTCGCACTCGGGATGGTCGCCGCTCTGGTGTTCGGTGCGTGCGCCGGCGCGTCCGCGCCGGGCGGCACCACCAAGGTCCGACTTCAGCTCCAATGGGTCGCGCAGTCGCAGTTCGCCGGCTACTACGCCGCCGCGGCGAAGGGTTATTACAAGGATGTCGGCCTCGATGTGGAGATCAAGCAGGGCGGGCCGGACATCGTTCCGCAGCAGGTCGTCGCGTCCGATGGCGCGGAGTTCGGCATCGCTTGGGTGCCGAAGATGCTCGCCTCGCGCGAGGCCGGCGCGGACCTCGTGAATATCGCGCAGGTCTTCCAGCGCTCTGGAACGCTCGAGGTCTCGTTCAAGGCGAAGAACATCACGAAGCCCGAGGACTGGAAGAGCAAGAAGGTCGGTACCTGGGGTTTCGGTAACGAACCCGAGCTGTACGCCGCCATGCGCAAGGCCGGGATCGATCCGAACAAGGCGAGCGATGTGACGATCGTCAAGCAGCCGTTCGATATGTCGCTCCTTCTCAACGACCAGGTCGACGCTGCACAGGCCATGATCTACAACGAGTACGCGCAGGTCCTCGAGCAGAAGAATCCGAAGACCGGTCAGCTGTACCAGCCGGAAGAGCTCAACGTGATCGACTTCAACGCGGTCGGCACCGCGATGCTCCAGGACCACATCTTCGTTCGCGACTCGTGGCTGAAAAAGTCAGGCAACGAGGACATCGCGACGAAGTTCCTTCAGGCGTCGTTCAAGGGCTGGGTGTTCTGCCGCGACAACCAGACGGAGTGCGTCGACATCGTCCTCAAGGCCGGCACCACGCTGGGCAAGGGACACATGACCTGGCAGCTGAACGAGATCAACGCACTGATCTGGCCGTCGCCGAACGGCATCGGTCAAGTGGACAAGGCCGCCTGGGACCAGACAGCGTCGATCTCGACCACCTATGAGGTCCTCAAGAGCAAGCCGAGTGACGCCGCCTACCGCAACGATCTCGCGAAGAAGGCCGCCGATGCCCTGAAGTCCAGTGGCGCGGACGTCGTCGGCGCGTCGTACAAGAAAGCGAAGGTCGCCGTCACGGCCGGCGGGAACTAAGCAGCACCGTAGCGCGGCGTGGCGTGGCGGTCGTCTCGGCGACCGTCACGCCCGTAGCGCAGGAGTTGACGCTCACGCGTGCGGCGTCCCCTTCCACGGAACGAGGAGACGCTCGACCGCGCCCAAGAGCACCGCGCTGACGAAGCCGAGGATCGCCGTGACCATGAGCCCTGCGTACATCCACTCGACCTGGAAGATGCTCCACGAGTTCCAGATGAAGTAGCCGATCCCACTCTTCGCGCCGACGAACTCGGCCGACACGATCACGATGAGCGCGACGCCCATGCCGAGCTTGAGCCCGGCCATGATCAGCGGGAGAGCGCCGGGCAGGGCGATGTCGGTGAAGAACATGCGTCGACTCGCCCCGTAGTTCCGTGCGACATCGAAGTAGATGCGGTCGATGTTCCGCACCCCGGTCTCGGTGTTGATGAGGACGAGGAACACGACGGCGATGGCGATGATCGCGTATTTCGACCCCTCGCCGATGCCGAACAGCATGATCATCATCGGAAGGAGCGCGATCTTGGGGATCGGAAAGAGCCCGTCGACAAGAGGCTGAAAGATCGCGCGCGCGACCGGAAAAAGGCCGACGGCGAGGCCGATCACGATCCCCGGGACCGCGCCGAGGATGAACCCAATGAGGATCCGCTGAAGGCTGATGGCGACGTGCCCCAGCATCTCGCCGCTCCGGACGAGCTCCCACAGCGCGCCGAAGATCTTCGTCGGTGCCGGGAAGAACCGCGTGTCAACGACTCCCACGATCGCGCCCGCCTCCCAGATCGCCAGGAGCGCGACCGGCGAAAGCACCGACAGCGCGCGATAGCGAACTACGTGGCCGCCTCTCGCGCCGCGGCGACGGCTGACGCGCGCAGGTGTGACCACACCCGCGCGAACAGTTCGCCGTACTGAGGGCTGGACCGTACGCGCTCGACGTCGCGTGGCCTGGCGAATATCGCACCGACGTCGACCACGTCGACGATGTGTCCCGGTCGTGCGGAGAGCACCACGATGCGGTCAGCCAGCACGATCGCCTCGTCGATCGAGTGCGTGACATAAAGCACGGTCTTGCGCGTCCCCTCCCAGATCCGCAGCAGCTCTCCCTGCAGCACGAGCTTCGTCTGCTCGTCGAGCGCGGCGAACGGCTCGTCCATGAGTAGGACCTCGGGGTCCATCACGAACGCGCGCGCGAGCGCAACGCGCTGCTTCATCCCGCCGGAAAGCTGATGCGGGAGGGCATCCTCGAAGCCTCCGAGACCGACGGTCTGCATCATCGGCTCGACCGCCCTGCGACGGTCACGCTTCGACATGCCCCGCGCCTTCAGTCCGAACGCGACGTTGTCGCGCACCGACATCCACGGGAAGATGCTCTGCTCCTGAAAGACCATCGCGTTCAGCGGACGATCGCTGCTCGGTTCGCGTTGGACGGCAAACTCGCCGGCGGTCGCTCGTTCCAGCCCCGCCAAGATCCGCAGCAGCGTCGTCTTTCCGCAGCCGGATGGGCCGACGACCGCGATGAACTCGCCCGCGCGCACGTCGAGGTCGGCCGACGCGAGCGCTTCGATGGTGCGCCCGCGAACAACGAAGTCTTTTCGCAGGGCGCGAATGCTCACCTTCGCTTCCGTGGCGGACGCGAGCCTCACGACGCGGAGCATAGGTCGACTTGACCGTCGCGTGAGGGGTGCCGACCATGCGCGGCGGTGAAGATCGATGCCTTTCCCCACATCATGCCGCGCAAGTACTTCGATCGAACGACCGCCATCGCCAGTGGGCCCGCGTCCTACATGCAAAAGCGCACCCGCGCGGTGCCGTGCCTGTACGACCTCGACGTGCGGTTCCGGATCATGGAGCGGTTCGAGGGCTACGTGCAGGTGCTCACACTCTCGTCGCCACCGATCGAGGCGTTCGGAGGACCAGACCTGACCCGCGATCTCGCGCGCCTCGCGAACGACGAGATGGCCGAACTCGTCCGACGCTATCCGGACCGCTTCGTGGGGTTCTCCGCGTCGCTACCCATGAACGATCCCGATGCCGCGGTGCGCGAGGCCGAGCGTGCCATCAACGACCTGGGCGCGCTCGGCGTGCAGATCTTCACCAACGTCAACGATCTCCCGCTCGACGATCCGCGGTTCGAGCCGCTCTTCGCACGGATGGCCGAGCTCGATCGTGCGATCTGGGTCCACCCCGCGCGGACGGCGCGCTTCCCGGACTACCTGGGCGAGGACCGCTCGAAGTACGAGATGTGGTGGGTCTTCGGATGGCCGTACGAGACCGCCCTCTTCATGTCACGTCTCATCTTCTCGGGACACTTGGACCGTTACCCCGGTTTGCGCATCCTCACGCACCACGCCGGTGGCATGGTGCCCCACTTCGCGGGACGGATCGGCCCGGGGCTCGACCAGTTCGGCCAGCGGACTCCGGACGAAGATCTCTCGCAGGTCGCGAAACGTCTCACGAAGCGGCCGTACGACTACTACAAGATGTTCTATGGCGATACCGCGCTCTTCGGCGCGGAACACGCAGTGCGGTGCGCGATCGACTTCTTCGGCGTGAGCCACATCCTCTTCGGCTCCGACATGCCGTTCGATCCCGAGAAAGGTCCGCAGTTCATCCGCGAGACGATCGCGAATCTCGACGCGATCGGCCTTTCGGCGTCCGACCGCAAGCGGATCGATGAAGAGAATGCGCGCACGGTCCTCCGCGTCCCCGCGCGTACACTCCGCGCGGATTCCAAGGGGGTAGAACGATGAAGACGCTCTCGGCGATCGCTGTCGCGACCGTTGTGACGCTGGTCGCGTGTGGCGGCACCGCGTCGCCCTCGCCCTCCCCGTCGCTGGCAGCGAGCGCCGCAGCGACGCCCACCGCGACACCGACACCGGTCACCGTCAGGTTCGGCCAGGTCGGCAGCGTGTCGGACGCCGCGATCTTCATCGCGGACGCCAAGGGGTACTTCAAGGAGCAAGGGATCACCCTGGAGTCGGTGCCGTTCACGTCGGCGGCCCAGATGGTCGCGCCGCTGGGCACGAACGACCTGCAAGCAGGCGGCGGCGCACCCAGCGCCGGCCTCTACAACTCGGTCGATCGCGGCGTTCAGCTGCGCATCGTCGCCGACAAGGGCAGCCTGACGCCGGGTCACGGCTACGAGGCCGTCATCGTGCGCAAGGGCCTCGCCGACACCGTGAAGTCCGCGAAGGACATGCGGGGCCTGAAGATCTCGATCGCGGCGCGTGACATCGTTCCCGAGTACTCGCTCGACGCCTACCTGCGGACCGGCGGCCTCACGATCAAAGACGTCGAGGTCGTCCCGCTCGCGTTCCCGGACATGGTCCCGGCCATCGCGAACGGCGCGATCGATATCGCGCTTCCGACCGAGCCGACCGCGACGCGGATCCTCGACGCGGCTACCGGCGTCCTTCTCACGCGCACCGACACCATCGTGCCCGGCGAGCAGACCGCGGTGATCCTGTACTCCGAGAAGTTCGCGCAGGACAAGGATGCGGCGACGCGATTCATGGTCGCGTACCTCAAGGGCGCGCGCTTCTACGCCGATGCGTTCGACAAGAAGGACCCCGCGAAGCGCACCGAGGCGATCGACATCATCGCGAAGGCCACGAAGCTCGACGCCACGCTCATCGCACGCGTGGTCCTTCCCGGCATCGATCCGAATGGCAAGGTGAACGTCGACAGCCTCGACGCCGCGCAAAAGTATTTCGTGGCGAAGGGCACGCAGACGAAGGCGCTCGACATAACGAAGATCGTCGACCAGTCATTCGCCCAAGAGGCGGTCAGGCGCCTCGGCACCTATCAGTGACCGTCGCGGGTTAGACCTACTCCCTTCATCTCGTTCAACTAGCCTTGGGCGCGATGACCGTACGGACGGCTCCGCCGTTCCGCGCCGACCACGTCGGCAGCCTCCTGCGCCCGCCCGAGCTCCTGCGCGCACGCGAGGACCGCGCGCAGGGCCGCATCGACGCGGCTCAGCTGCGCGCGATCGAGGACGAGGCGATCCGCAGGGTCGTGAGGATGCAGGAGGACGTCGGGCTGCGCTCCGCGACCGACGGCGAGTTCCGCCGCGCGTCGTGGCACATGGACTTCATCTACCAGATCGGCGGGATCGAGAAGACCGCCGGCCACATCGCGGTGCAGTTCCGCAACGAGAAGGGCGTGATCGAGTTCACCCCCGCGGCCCTGCATATCGGTGAGAAGCTCCGGCTCGACCGCACCATCTTCGGCGAGGACTTCACGTTCCTGAAATCGGTCACGAAGATCAGACCGAAGCTCACGATCCCGAGTCCGAGCATGGTCCATTACCGCGGAGGGCGTGCCTCGATCGACGAGAAGGTCTATCCCGACCTCGACTCCTTCTATCACGACCTCGCCGCCGTCTACGCGCGGGAGATCGCGGAGCTGGCGAAGCTCGGGTGCACGTATCTTCAGCTGGACGACACGAGCCTCGCCTACCTCAACGATCCGTCACAGCGCGAATACATCGCGTCGATGGGCGGCGACAAGGAGCATCAGCACGAGATCTATATCCGCCTTATCAACGAGGCCATCGCGAACAGGCCCGCAGGCATGACGATCTGCACGCATTCGTGCCGCGGGAACTTCCGGTCGTCGTGGGCCGCGTCGGGTGGCTACGACTACGTCGCGGAGGCGGTGTTCGGTCGGCTCGGGGTCGACGCCTTCTTCCTGGAGTACGACGACGCACGCTCCGGTACGTTCGAGCCGCTGCGCTTCGTGCCAAAGGGAAAGGTCGTCGTGCTCGGCCTCGTGACGACCAAGCGCGGAGCCCTGGAGAACAAGGACGACCTGAAGCGGCGGATCGAGCAGGCCACCAAGTACGTCCCGTTGGAGCAGCTCTGCCTGAGCGGGCAATGCGGGTTCTCATCGACGGTGGAGGGCAACGCACTCACCGCCGACGAGCAGAAGGCCAAGCTCGAGCTCATCGTCGAGACCGCGCGCGAGGTGTGGGGCTGAGTTGCACGCGCCGATGGTCGGACCCACCGTCGGTCTGGCCGCGCTCGTATTCGCGAGCGCCTGCGCACCACCCCAGACGACGCCGAGCGTCGGCAGCGCGACCGGACCGCTCCGCGGTGGCACCGTCGTTTTCGCGGCGCAGGAGCCCGAGACGCTCCATCCCTTCCGCTCGACCGGGACGCAGACCAACGCGCTCGTGTACCGGCTCGCCGTCGAGGGCCTTACCGCTGCGGCGCCGGACGGATCCCCGCGCGCGGTGCTTGCGGCGGAGGTACCGACCCTCGCGAACGGCGCGGTGCGTCTGACACCGGAAGGCGCGATGACCGTCCGATGGATGCTGCGACCGGACCTGCGCTGGTCCGACGGCACGCCGCTCACGAGCGCCGACGTGCGCTTCACCTGGCGCGCGGTGATGACCGACCCGCGCGTGACGACGCGCGAGGGGTACGAGCTCATGACCGACGTCGAGACGCCTGACGATCGGACCGCAGTCGTGCGGTACCGCGCCATCGATGCGGCCTATGCCACGCGCTTCGACGCCGTGCTGCCGCAACATGTGCTCGATGGCGCGAGCGACGCCGCGGTCGCGGCATACGCGCGCGCGCCGCTCGGCAGCGGTCCGTTCCGCATCACCGAGTTCGTGTCAGGCGATCACGTCACCGCCGAGCGCAACGAGCGCTACCGTGTCGCGGGCCGGCCGTACCTCGACCGCCTGATCTTCCGCTTTGTGTCATCGGTGGAGGCCGCGAAGCTGCAGCTGCGCGCGGGCGAGGTGGATGCGGCGGGCAGTCTGAGCGAGGCCGACGCGGTCGAGCTCGAGGCCGATCCACAGGTCCGCGTCACGAGCGTGCCGTCGCCAGCGGTCGAGACGCTCGCCTTCAACCTCACACGGCCCGGCTCGACGAATCCGCATCCCATTCTCGGCGACGTCGCCGTGCGGCGCGCCCTGGTAAGGGCCACGCCGAAGGCGCTCATCGTCGACAAGCTTCTCTATGGACGCACGCGCCCAGGGAGCAGCGAGATCCCGATCGGCTGGGCCGCGCGGACCGGCATCGCGCAGGAGAGCTACGACCCGGTCCTCGCGGCGAAGCTCCTCGACGATGCGGGGTGGCCGCGCGCGGCTGACGGCATCCGCGCGAAAGAGGGCACACGGCTGTCGCTGCGTGTCGTGAGCACCACCGGCAACAAGCTGCGCGAGCAGATCGAGCAGACCCTGGTGGACGAGTGGCGCGCGATCGGAGTCGAGCTGCGCATCGCCAACGTCCCGTCAGCCGTTCTCACCGGATCGTGGCAGTCGAGCGGTGTGCGCAAGCGAGGCGACTTCGATCTGCTGCTCGCGCAGGCGGGGCTTGGCGTCACGAGCCCCGACCCGCAGAGCTATCTCGCGCAGCGCCATCGTTGTGACGCGATCCCCCGCGCGGAGAACAACGGCGCCGGAAGCAACTACGAGCGCTTCTGCGATGCGCGAGTCGACCAGCTCCTCGACGAGGCCGGTCGCACGCTGGAGCTCGACCGACGTCGCGATCTCTACGGCGACGTGCTCGGTATCCTCAACGAGCGCGCGATCGCGATCTGGCTCTATGACCGCGGTCGCTACGACGCATTCCGGACGCGCGTTCTCGGTTACGCGCCCAACGGCTGGGACGTCGCGTCGTGGAACGCGGCGGAGTGGAACGTAACGCGCTAGTCCCAGAGCCGCTCTGGTACGGGTAACCCGAGCAGCCCGCGAGCTTCGCCGACCAGCGCGAGCGATCCCGTGACGCACAGCGTTTCACCCGGCCCCGCGTCGGCGCGGGCCGCACGCAGCGCGACGCTGAGGCCGTCGAAGGCTCGGACCGGCACGCGCCGGAAGAGCCGCGCGATCGCGGCCGGGTCGGCGGCACGCGGGCTCTCGGGGCGCGTCGCGTAAACGGCCGACGCGATCGGGGCGAGAGCGCGGGCGACGGCGCGGGCGTCCTTGTCCTGCATCATCCCGATGACCAGGCGCACCCTGCGCCCCGGCACCTCCGCGCGGATCGCCGCAGCGAGCGCCGCAGCCGATCCGTCGTTGTGCGCGCCGTCGAGCACCGTGGGTGGGCTGCCCGGCACGAGCTCGAAGCGGCCCGGCCAGCGAAGCTGTCGCAGACCCCGTCCGATGGCCGCTTCGCGAAAGGGCACGCCGTGCTCGGCGAGCGCGCGCGCTGCCGCGATGGCCAGCGCGGCGTTCTGGCGCTGATGTGCCCCGCGCAGCGCGAGACCGTAGCGCTTCGCGACCGCCGCCGAGAGCGGCAAGATCTCGCGAGGTGCGGCGGCGAGCGATGTCGCGGCTCTCCGCACCACCGCGGCGACCGCGGCATCCTGCCGCGCGACGATCGCGACCCGGCCCGGCCGCAGCACGCCGGCCTTCTCCGACGCGATCTGCCGGAGGCTCGTGCCGAGCTCGCGCATATGGTCATGGCTGATCGGCGTGATCACCGACACGTGTGGATCGGTCGCGTTCGTGGCGTCGAAGCGGCCACCGAGTCCGACCTCAACGACGGCGACGGCACACGCGGTCGCGGCGAAGTGCGCGAGCGCGAGCGCGGTGGTCAGCTCGAACGTCGTCGGCTGGCCCGCCATTGGGATGAGCCGGCGCATCGCTTTGACGTACGGGCGCAAACGAGCGATCGCGTGCTCGAAATCGCCGGCGGAGATGATCTCGCCGTCGACGCGGATGCGCTCGCGATAGCTCTGCAGGTGAGGCTTCGTGTACAGGCCCGCGCAAACGCCGGACGCCGCGAGCACGCTCGCGAGCAGCGCCGCCGTCGAGCCCTTCCCCTTGGTCCCCGCAACGAGGACGATCGCGAGCTGCCGGTCCGGTCGCCCCAATAGGTCGAGGAGCACGCGCGTGCGGCGAAGGTTCCACTCGAGCGACGGGTTCGAGCGCGCATTCCAGCCGACGCCGCGCGCCGCGTCCGAGAAGCCGAGGAGCCAGTCGAGGCCGGGACTCGTGGCTAGCGGAGGGTCATGCACGTGCTCATCGCTCGTGCGACGAGCCGGCCTTCGGTATCCGTCACATCGCACTCCGTCAGCCCGATCAGCCGTCCGGCTTTCACCACGCGTCCGGTGGCGATGAGCGTGCCGCTCTTGAATGGCCGGAGGAAGTTGATCTTCAGCTCGATGGTCGTGAAGCTTTCGCCCTCACCCAACGTCGAGGCGTACGCCACGCCCATCGCCGCGTCCGCGACATCGCAGATGATGCCGCCGTGGAGGGTGCCCATCGGGTTGGCGTGCTGCGGACCTGCCTCCAGCTCGAACACCGCCTTCCCGGTTTCGACCGACATTGGCCGGAAGCCAACGAGCTTCCCCACCGGCGCGACCGTCTCGCCTGTGCGCATGCCGGCGGTGATGCGATCGATGAGCTTCGCTTCTTAGCTCCGGGCCTGCATCTCGCGCGTCGTCAGGTTGGTGGTCGAAGTCACGCGAGGCTCGCTCTCACATCATCATTCTCGCATTTGCAGACGCCGCTTCACCCGCCCGCCTCTCAGTGCTGCGTGACGAGCCCGAGCTTGGTGTAGATCTCGCGCGTGGCTTTCGAGAAGTTGAGCGTGTAGAAGTGCAGCCCGGGCACGCCGGCCTCGAGCAGATCGCGACACAGTTCAGTGGCCACCTCGATCCCTCGCCGGCGGATCTCTTCGCGGTCGTCACCGCCCGCCTCGATGCGACGAACCACGTCGTCAGGGACCGCATAGCCCGATAGCTGGGCCATGCGCTGGACCGAGACCAGCGACGTGATCGGCATGATGCCGGCGAGGATCGGCTTGGTAACGCCGCGGGCGGCCAGCTCGTCGCGCAGACGCTCGTACTCCTCCACCTTGAAAAAGAACTGCGTGATCGCGAAGTCCGCGAGCCGCAGCTTGAACGCCAGGTGCTCGCGATCCGAGACGAGATCGGGCGATTTCGGGTGGCCCGCCGGATGCGCCGCGACACCGATCGACTCGAAGCCAAGGTGGCGGCCGAGCTCGACGAGCTCCGAGGCGTACTCGAGCTCCTTGTATGACTCCTCCGCGGGAAGGGGGTCGCCGCCGAGGGCGAGCAGGTTCTCGAGCCCAGCCGCCCGGAAGCCGCCGATGATCTCGCCGAGCTCGAAGCGCGGATGCGCCACGCAGGTCAGGTGCGGCATCGGCGTGAGGTCGGTCGTTCTCAACAGGTCGATGACGACGCGCGTCGTCCGCTCGCGCGAAATCCGCCCACCGCGATACGTGACCGAGACGAACGACGGTCGGAGGGGCTGCAGATCGGAGATCGTCCGCGTGAGCAGCCGCTGCTCCTCCTCGTCTTTGGGTGGGAAGAATTCGAACGAGAACGTGCGCCCGGCTGCGAGGAGGTCGGTGATCCGGGCCACACCGCGAGTCTACTGAGAAGGCGCGCGGGCTCGATGCGGTTTGCTGCGAGGCCCGCCGAGTAGCAGCATCGCCGCGACGTGCCAGAACGTTTCGTGACGCGCGGCTTCCAAGGCAAGCCACGGGCGACCGGCGCCGCGGCGGACCGCGTCCCGCCCGGCCAGTACCTGACCAGGGACTTCCCGGTCCTCTCAGCCGGTCCGACGCCGACGACCAACCTGCGCCTCTGGTCGTTCGCGATCGAGGGACTGGTGCGCGAGAAGGTCACGTGGTCGTGGGCGGAGTTCCAAAAGCTGCCCGCGCAGGATTTCGTCGTGGACATCTCGTGCGTGACGAAGTGGACCAAGCTCGACACACGCTGGCGCGGCGTGAGCGTGGACACGCTCCTCGAGTCCGTCGAGCTCGAGCCACGCGGCGGCTTCGCGACCGCGTATTCCGACGGCGGCTACACGACGAACCTTCGCTTGCCCGACCTCGTCAACGGCCAGGCCTTCGTCGCGTACGAGCACGACGGAGCGCCACTCGATCCCGAGCACGGCGGCCCGGCGCGACTCGTCGTGCCGCACCTGTATTTCTGGAAGAGCGCGAAGTGGGTCCGTGGCTTGCACATCACCGAGAAGGAGACGCCGGGCTTCTGGGAGTCGCTCGGTTACCACATCCGCGGCGATCCGTGGAAAGAGGAGCGCTACAGCGGCGACTAAGGAACGGCGCGTCCTCGACTGGCAGCTGGCCACGATCACCGCGATCCGCGATGAGACGCCACGCGTGCGTTCGTACACGCTCGGTCTGCCGAGCTGGACGCCTCACCGGCCGGGACAGCATTACGACCTGCGGTTGACGGCCGCCGACGGCTACAGCGTTCAGCGCAGCTACTCGATCGCATCCGGCCCCGAAAAGGAAGGCGCGATCGAGGTGACCGTCGAGCGCGTGGTGGATGGTGAGGTCTCTCCCTTCCTGCACGACGTCGCCGTCGTCGGCGACCGTATCGAGGTGCGCGGACCGATCGGCGGCTACTTCGTGTGGGAGACGACGCTCGGCGGACCGCTGCTTCTCGTCGCCGGTGGCTCGGGCATCGTTCCGCTCATGGCGATGATCCGGCACCGCGCCGCGACCGCTTCGCGCGTACCGACGCGACTGCTCTACAGCTCCCGCGCGCCGGACGACATCATCTACGCGAACGAGCTGCGCGACCTCGCCGCGCGCGCCGACGGCCTCGAGGTCATACATACGCTCACGCGTTCGCAGCCCGCCGGCTGGACGGGCTATGCCCGCCGCATCGACGACGCGATGCTGGCCGACGTGCGTCGCGCGCTCGGCGACGCGCCACTGGTGTACATCTGTGGGCCGACACCGCTGGTCGAAGGCGCCGCGAACGGCCTGGTGCGTATCGGCGTGCCGGCGCAGCGCATCCGCACCGAGCGGTTCGGCCCGTCGGGAAAGTGAGGAGCGTCTGTTGAAAGAACCGACAACCGACGACCGCACACTGGACGCCAACGCGGTCGCGGGGATGCTCGAAGAGCTCTTTGGCGTGGACATGACCGTCGCCGACAGCAAGTGCGCGGCGTGCGGACGCGAGGGAGAGGTCGGCACGCTGCTCGCGTACACGATGGCGCCCGGGGTGGTCCTGCGTTGCCCCGCGTGCAGCACGGTGATGCTCCGGATGGTCGAGACGCCGCGCGGGATGCTCGTCGAGGCGAGGGGCCTCGCCTACGTCCGTATCGCGCGGTAGCCGCGCGCGTGTCTCAGTCGAGGTTGAACGCGTCCCAGGCGATGCTGTCCCACGCAACGCTGTCCCAGGCCACGCTGTCCCAGGCCACGCTGTCCCAGGCCACGCTGTCCCACGCGACACTATCCCAGGCGACGCTGTCCCAGGCGAAGTTGTCCCAGGCCACGCTGTCCCAGGCGACGCTGTCCCAGGTGAGCGTTTGCCACGGGATGCCGCCGAGCGTTGGATCCTTCCAGACGAGCGGTGTTCCCCAGAGGACCGGCAGCAGCGAGCGGGCGAATCCATCGGCGGGCCTGAGCCCTCGATTGGCTCGCGGCAGCTCTTCAGCCGCAAGCGAGGTCGCCCCGGTGACCGTCCCGCCTGGGATGGCGCCGGGCAATGCACCGCCCGGCGCGGGCGGCGCCGCCGTATTCATCGCGGCCAGTGCGTCGAGCAGTCCGCTACCACCGGCGCTTGGATCCGGAAGCACCGCCCCGGAGGTCTGTCCGTAGGGCTGCGTGGTCCGAACCAGCAGCGCCTTCACTTGATCCGGCGCGAGATCCGGTCTGCGTTCGAGAAGAAGCGCGACGGCGCCCGACACGACCGCGGTCGCCATGGACGTTCCGGTAAGGCGGAGATACGACGCACCATTCCGCGCGACCACGAGATGGTCAGGGAACAGGGTCTCCAGGACGCTCCCCGGAACACGGATCGAAACGATCCGTCGGCCCGGCGCGACCAGATCGGGCTTGGGATTCGAATCGGCGGTGCCCCATGCGGAGAAGGCAGCGAGGGTGTCGTCGGCGCGGGTCACCGTCCCGGCATCGTCCGTGGCGCCAACGGTGATCGCGTAAGGATCGATGCCCGGCGAGAGCACGGTGTTGCGCCCGGGTCCGGTGTTCCCCGATGCCGCCACGACCACGAGACCCCGCTGCCAGGCGATCTGCACCGCGGCGGACAACGGATCGGTCCGATATGAAACGGTGACCGGCGCGCCGAAGGAGAGATTGATCACGCGGATCCCGTACGTGTTCTTGTGCGCGAGGACCCACTCGATCCCTCGCACGACGGACGAGACCCGACCGCTCCCGGTGCGACCGAGCACGCGGACGTCGACGATGTTGGCTTGCGGAGCGATGCCGACGAATTCGCCCGCCGAGCGGGTGCCGTTGCCGGCGATGATCCCCGCGATGTGCGTCCCATGCCCGCCCGGGTCGCTCGCGGAGCGCTGATCCGCGAAGTTGACGGACGCGAGGATGCGACTCGAGGGAGAGACGAGATCCGGATCCGCAGCGACACCTGAATCGAGGACCGCGACCGTCACGCCCCGACCGGCGATCCCCTGCAGCCAGACCTGGTCCGCGTTCACTTCGATCGGATACCGTGCCGAGAGCTGGCTTTGGTCCGTCGTCGACTGACTCTGGGTCGTACCCGCAGGTGACGCGGTCGGCTTCGGAGTTGGCGTCGGAGTTGGCGTCGGAGTTGGCGTCGGAGTTGGCGTCGGCGTTGGCGTCGGAGTTGGCGTCGGAGTTGGAGTTGGCGTCGGCACAGGAGTTGGAGGCACCGGAGTCGGTGTTGGCACCGGAGTCGGGCTCGCGGTCGGGATGAGCGTTGGGACCGGGGTCGGGATCGGGGTGGGCGGCGGCGGGATCTCCGACACCGCTCGCGGCGCCACCATCGCGTCGGTCAGCGGACGCACCGTCGCGTCGTAGTGGATGTACGCGACGACCGGCAGGAGGCTCAGCGCGTTGATGCCGTTGGCGTTCGCGAACCCTGCGGCGCTGTCGATGAGGGCCAACGCCGCGACCGGGGTGCCGTATTGGCGGAGCAGGTCCAGCGCTTGGTTAGCGCGATCGACATTCGGCGCGCCGACGAAGGGTGCGGCCGGCTGTTGCATCTCCACGATGACGGGAAGAAGTGCGAGAGGATCGGCCGCCATCCGGACGCTTAGCGCGGGATCGATCTTGTCCTGCGGGACCCCCTCCGCGCGGGCCGGCGCGGCCGGACCCCCCAGCGATGCGGCGAGCAGGAGAAGCGCGCAGCCGATTCCGGTTAGCCGACGGCGCCTCATGCGCGCTGCTTCACGGCCCGATCGGCGTCGGGCAGGGCGTGCAGCGGCAGCTCGAAGCAGAAGGTGCTCCCCTGGCCGTGGCCGGGAGACTCCGCCCACATTCGGCCACCGTGGGAGGTCACGAGGCCGTTGCTCAGGTAGAGGCCGAGGCCGGCGCCTCTGAGGGTCCGCACCGAATTGGCGCGATAACCTCGGCCGAACAGCTGCGCCAGCTCCCCGACATCGAGACCGATGCCCTCATCGCGCACCCGGATCGTCGCCGTCGTCTCGTCGCTGGTCACCGACACCGTGACGGTGGAGCCCTCGGGCGAGTACTTCATGGCGTTGGCGACGAGATTCGTGAGCACCTGCCGGATCCGACGTTCGTCCCACTCGCCCACGACGCTACCGTCGGCGGACACCGTGATCTCGTGACGCGCGGTCGGCCGCATGCCGTCCGTCACCTCGCGGACGAGCGCGTTGAGATCCATCGGCCAGCGCGCGACTGTGAGCACGCCAGCCTCGAGGCAACGGATGTCGAAGAGCGCGGTGAGAAGCTCGGCCAGACGGTCTGCGTGCTTCATGATCAATGACGCGGCCGCTTTGAAAGCGCTGCGATCGCGGTCGCCCGATGCCAGCCGGCGCTGGAGAAGCTCGGCGTGGCCCCGGATGACGGTGATCGGCGTGTGCATGTCGTGCCAGGCCATCGCGAAGATGTCTTCCCGTAGCCGCTCGAGGTCGCGCTGCGCGGTGATGTCACGGAACACGATGACGCCGCCCTCGAGCACGGCGGTCGGCGAGCGGAGGACGGATGCACCGAGGCTGAGCACCCGACGCTCACCGGAGTGGAGCTCGATGTCGACCTGGGCGATCGTCCTGCCCGAACGGATCGCGTCGATGACCGGGACGAGCGCCTCGGCGATCTCGCGCGCCGTATCCGGCCACTGCTCGAGTCGCTGCCGCTCGAGCGGCTGACCGAGGACGAGGCTCGAGCCATCGAGGCACAGGAGCTCTCGGGCCGCGCGGTTGAGCCGCACGATGGCGCCGCGCGCGTCGACGATGAGGAGCGCGTCGTTCATGCTCGCGAGGACCGCCTCGACCTGCAGCGCGTGTCGCTCATGCTCGAGCGCCATCTGCTCCGTCGCGCGAAGGCGCTTGATGGTGGCGCCCGCCTGCGCGGCGATGGCGCCGAGACTGAGGAGGTCCTCCTCCTCATAGGCCTCGGGCCGGTAGCTCTGCGCGGACAGCACACCGACGACGCGCCCGCCCGACACGATCGGGACGACGGCACCCGATCGGGGCGAGACCAGCTCTCCCGGCTCGGTCCCGTATAGGAGACGGATGGGCGCCCCCTCGGCGGGCCAGCGGACGATGCGGGGTGTTCCGGTGCGAATGACCTCGCTCGTGAAACCCTTGCCGAGCGGGAACGATCCGCCACCGTGCTCCTCGCCGCGGTCCATCTGACGCACGACCTGCACCATTTGACTCACTTCGTCGTAGACGGCGAAGAGGAAGACCGTGGCGTCCATCACGCGCGCCGTTTCGTCGTATAGCGCGCGGAACAGCTCTACAAGATCGCGCGAATCCGAAGCAAGCGCTCCGAGCCGACTCGCGAGTTCGAGTCGCGCGCGAAGGTGATCATCACTTGCGGTCGTCGATTGCAGCATGTCCCACAGCCCCCAGCGTCACTCGGCGTCGGACTTCGACTGCAAGGACAGTACCGACGTGGGATTGAGAACTCGTGTAGGTCGGTCGGTCGGTCGCAGGGTCGGCTCGCAAGACTGCCGGGCAGCGGAGGGGGCCCGCGCGCGCGGGCCCCCCCGTTCGTTCTAGTAGCCGGCGCCGTAGGCCGAACGCGGCACCTTCGCAAGCACCTGCTGCTGGTAATAGACCGGGCCGCCCTCGTCGGCGGTGACGTCCGACGGGTAGTGCGTCGAAACGAAGAGCGCGTAGATGTTGCCGCCCGAGATCGCGAGACCGAAGTAGTCGCCGATGAACGAGCGCACCAAGCAGGGGTCACGGTGCGACGCGCACGCCATCTGGCCGATGCCGTCTACGTGTTGGGCGGGGTTCATCGGATCCCACGTGAACTTCGTGATGCGCGTATTCGCAAGCACCGGCTGGGCGCCCGCGCCGCTGTCCTTGTACGCCTGGAGCGTCACGTCGATGCAGAAATTCGTGCGGCCGACGTCAGCGGGCAGCACGCTTGGGCCGTTCGGACACGCGGCGCGGCGGTCGTAGAACGCGATCGCGACCGCGCCGTTCGGGCCCGCCGCGATCGACGGCTGGAACTGGTCGGTGAAGCCGGACGTCGTCGATTCGGCGTTGTCATTCACCTTGACCGGCGCGGACCAGGTGGCGCCGCCGTTGGTCGACTGGACGAACCTCACGTCGAACTGCCGGGCAGTCGCGTCCCAGTCCTCGTACGCCATGTAGAGGTGGCCGGCACGATTCGGGCTCGCCGCGAAGCTCTCAGCGATCCCGTCGCGGAATGTCGTGTTCGGCAGGCAGCAGGAGTCGATGAGACCAACTCCAGTGACCGCGCGTGAGAATGTGAACGTCTGCGCGTCGTCGGTGGACTTCGCGACCCACAGCGTAACCTGGCCGCTCTTCTTGTCCTGCTCCGTCGAGGCGAACGCGATGTACAGGTCGCCGTTCGCGTCGATCGAGGGCTGGACGTAGAAGTTCTGACGGCCACTCACCGACGGCGTGGTGAACGAGTTGTAGCGCGAGAACGTGGCGCCGCGGTCGCGCGACACCGCGATCCGCAGGTCGACCGAGCCGCCGTTCGGCGCTCCGTTGAACACCGACCACAGCGCGTACACGTGGTCCTGATTGGGATGGCCGGAGATGTGGTTCACCGCGATCCACTGCTTGTCCTCGACGTGTCCGAACTGGAGGCTCGACGAATTGGGCGACTGCTCGAGCGGCTTGCCACCGTTCGCGGTGACCCAATTCCGGCCCATGTCGTCGCTGTACGACACCATCACCGCGGCGTTCGGGTGAAGGTTCGCCCAAAACGCGTTGAACGGCAGCGTCGTCTGATACACGCGGCCCTGCGTGTCGAAATCGACATTTGGATCGGTGTTGTTCGTCCACGACGGTGGCATGTCCTGCGTGCCGACGGTCGTGCACTCGTAGCCCTGCACCTGGTTGTTCGCGACCGGCGTGCCGCCGAGGATGGTGTGCGAACCGAGGTGGAAGTCGTAGAAGGTGCTCCACTTCGAGATGAAGAACTTCGACGACCCCACAAGGTCTTCGGTGCCAGGTTTCACCGCGATCCACGATTCGGAGTGGTTGGAGTTGAGCATCTGCGGGCCGCATGTTCCCGGGACTGGGGCAGTCGCGCCCGTTGGTACCGGGTAACCGCCGCCCAGGACCGGCGTGCTCGCGACGACATTGGTGAACGCGATCGAGTCCGACCAGAGCGGGCTCGTGGCCGCGTAGCCCGAGGACGCCTGGAGCACGAGCATGAGCGCGAGGGTGAGAGCGCCGGCATGGGTGAGAGTGGAGCGATGCGACATGTGCGACCTCCCCAGATTCACCGGGATGCTAGCCCGGCGCGGCCTAGAGCGCGCCGATCGCCAGAAGCAGGCCGTCCCGCTTGATCGCGGGACTGGTGACCACGAAGAGCACGACGCCGCTGACCGGCGCCGTCACCGTGGCCAGCGGCTCGCCGACAAGATCGACGAGCTCTCCGACGATGTCGCCTCGCTTGACCTGCTGCTCGACGCGCACGCGCGTGTGGAAGATCCCCTCCTGGGGCGAGCGCAGCCAATCGAAGCTGTTCACCACGCGCGGCGGCGCGACCGTCTCGGGCGCACCATCGAGCGCCCCGATGACGCGCAGGATGTTCGTGACGCCGCGGACGTGACGCGCGACATCCTCTTCGATGAGCAGCCCGCGCCCGCCGGATTCCGCGAGCATCGACGCGACGCCGTTGAGCGCGGCGAGCGCGTACAGGGAGCCCGGCCGCTCGCCGGTCGGCGCGCTCTTCACCGCCCAGCGCGCGCCGTAGGCGTTCGCCATCCTGCGGATGCGCCCGTCGAGGGCCGTCTCGCCCGTCTCGCGGTAGATGACGAACGGCGTGAGGTCCTCGATGAGGTCGCCGGCGTGGAGATCGATCGCGTACTCGCAGCGAGTGACGATCTCGGTCAGCAGCCGGTACGCGAAGCGTTCTCCCCATTTGCCTTTCGGGTCGCCGGGGAACACGCGATTCAGGTTGTCGCCGTCCTCCGGGTTCACGTAGACGCTGCGCTCGTAGAAACCGGCGCGGTTGAGGACTGGGATCACCAGGAGGATGCCGCGAACGTGGCTCGGGTCGGTCGAGCGCCCGAGACGGATCGCGGCCTCTATGCCGGTGTACTCCGCGGCGTGGATGCCGGCGGTGACAAGCACCGTCGGGCCCGAGACCTTTCCCGCTACCGCGATGTACGGCCACTGGTACTTCGCGAGTCCGTCATCGTCCGCGAACGTGAACAGTCCGCTGGCGCGTTCGCCCGCGCCCGGGATCGCGATCGGGCCCAGCGCGCTCCGCTGTTTCATCACGCCGCCAGTGTCTCAGGAAGGCCGCACCCGCGATGCGTAGCATCGGCCCGACCTTTGATCAGGGGGTGACAGATGCCACCGAAGAGTCCGAGCCCATCGCGCAGTGGTCGGGGCACGAACCCGCCGGGCGGCGGCTATGGCCGCGGCGGCAAGAAGCGCAATCCGCTCAAGCCGAAACCTGGTCGGAAGAAGTAAAGGGACCGACCGCCGCAGCCACCATCAGCGCCGCATGCGTGTGCGCTAGTCGGGGATCTTGAGCTCCAACCCGGGATGGATCATGTCCGGGTTGTCTCCTATAGCCTCCTTGTTCGCGGCGTAGAGCTCGGGCCAGCGCTTTTCATCGCCCATTTCGGACAGCGCGATGTCAGAGAGCGTGTCTCCTGACTTGACCGTGTAGGTCTTCATGCTCTTCGCGCTCGATCCACCGCGTTCGCCGCGGCGCTGTTCCATGACCCGCTCGGTCTCGGTCGGCTGCTCGGTTGTCGGCTGGTCTAGTCCAGAACCGCCTTCACTGCGTGGCATGTGACACCTCCGTCACGAAAGGACACCGCATACGCCAGGCCACGGAGGGCTAGAGCCGCAAAAGTGGGTAGTAGTTCTCGACACCCTCGCGTTTGACCTCGTCGACCCAGCTCGTGTGATAGACGAGCTCGCGATCGCGACCTGCCAGGCTCCACGCATCGCGGCGGTAGGTCCAGTTCGTCGGCTGCAGCCGATGTGCTTCGCGGAAATGCTCGACGGCCGCCGCCTGCGCGCCGCGCATGTGCAACGCCTGACCAAGCGCGAAATGCGCGGCGGCGGTCGCCTCGTCGATCGGCCGCGGCCGGCTTCGACGCACGACCTCATCGGGTGGGAGCGCGTAACGGCTGTCATGGCCACGCGCTGTGGATGCCCAGTCGCGCAGCGCGGCGACGTACCGTTCGGCTTCGACATGAAGCGCCCTCACCAGTTCGATCCGCTCGCGCTCGGCGGGCGACGCGTCGGGTGGGACCGCACGATCGAGGTACTCCGGCCGGCGGGGATGGGCCGGCTCGGGCGGCCGCACGATGATCCCGTCCTCGTCGATCCAGATCCCGCTCGGGACGTTCACCACACCGAAGAGCGCGTCCATCACGTGCGCCTCATCGATGAGCGAGGGATGTTCGGGCGCTGCCTTCACGATCCACGGACCTGCGCTCTCAGCCCCGCGCGCGTCGAGCGCGACGGTCACGATCTCGAGTCCCTGCGGCCGCAGCTCCGCGCGCAGCTCCTGCCACACGGGCAGGTCAAGACGGCAGCCTCACCACGAGGCCCATGCGACGAGCAGGACCTTCAGCCCGCGGAGCGATGAGAGACGGAACGATCCGCCGCGGAAGTCGGGCAGCTCCAGCTCCGGAGCGATGGCACTCTTCAGCGCTCGACCGCCTGCTTCCGCGCCAAGCGCCCACAGCGCGTGAGCCTCGTCGTGAACGAGCGGCATCGTGAGCGCGTCCGCGGCGGCCGCGAGATCCACGCTGCGATCGTCCGAGCGGAACGGAACACAGCGGTCGCCGCGGCACAGGCCTTCGGGCTTGAGGCGCCAGCCTGCCACGCGCTCGAACTCATCGGCGGGAACGCGTGGCGCCGTGAAGATCACTGCGCATTACGGTAACGCCGTGGGACGGTTCCTCGTCGCGCTGATCTTCCTCGGCGCGTGCGCACCGGTGGCGACCGTCCCGACGCCCACACCGACGGTCGCTGCGGCGGCGACGGTCTCGCCCACGATGACGGCGACGCCGACCGCGTCGCAGACGCCCGGTCTGATGCCGCTCTTCGACGCGCACCTCCACTACAGCGCGCCGGCCTGGTCCGCCTATCCGCCCGAGGCCGTCGCGAAGATCCTCGATTCCGTTGGCGTGCGGTCCGGACTCGTGTCGAGCGCGCCGGATGAAGGCACGTTCAAGCTGCGCGCGGTCCTGGGCGATCGCGTCATCCCGATGCTCGGCCCGTACCGGAGCGTCGCCGACGTCTTCTCGTGGGCACGCGATCCGTCGATCGTGCCGTACGTCGAATCGATCTACCGGCCCGGCGTGCACCGCGGCTTCGGTGAGTTCCATCTTCTTCCCGGTCAGATCGGCCTGCCGACGGTGCGCGCGCTCCTCGCGCTCGCGCAGCGCGAGAAGCTGTTCCTCCAGCCGCATGCGGACGCGCGCGCGCTCGCGGAGCTCCTCAGCGACATGCCCGACGCGATCGTGCTCTGGGCACACGCCGGTGTGGACGCGACGCCCGAGCAGATCGGCGCTCTGCTCGACAAGTGGCCGAAGCTGTCCGTCGAGCTCTCGCTGCGCGTCGACATCGCGCCGAACGGCACGCTCGATCAGCGCTGGCGCGATCTGCTCGTGCGGTACAGCGGCCGCTTCATGATCGGCACCGACACCTGGACGGCGGGAGGCACGTTCACCGGGAACGAGCGCTGGGATACGTATGCGCAGATCGTGAAGGGGATCCGCGATTGGCTCGCGCAGCTCCCGACCGATGTGGCCGAGGCGATCGCCTATCGCAATGCGGATCGCTTCCTCGCGCAGCTGCCCCGCTAGACATAGCGCGAAAGCAGGAGACCCACGGCGAGCGCGACGACCGCGAGCCAGAGGATGCGCAGCGCGCCCTCGGGCGCCGCGATGAGGCCCTCCGCGTCGAGCGTCTCACGCGATCCGTCGCGATAACGCACTTCGCCCTCGACGGACAGGCTGCGCCGTCGCACCGCGCGTACGCGTGTCGATAGAACGCGCTGCGCGAGGCTGAGCAGCGCCGCGGCGGTCGCAACGGCCACCGCCGGAATGGGTGGCGCACCGGTCGCGTACGCGGCGGTGAGCACCGGAAAGGCGCCCCAGGCGAGCGCGAACCCGAGGTCCGAATGCACCAGCGGCGCCTCGAACGCATAGAGAAGGACGAGCGCGACGCCCGCCGCGACGAACAGGCCGAACAGCGGACCGAGCACCCCGACTGCGGCGATGCCGAGCGCCGCCGCGCCGGCGAGACCGAGCACTCCCAGCGCGATGAGCACGCGCGCCGGGATGCGTGTGCCGAGCGGGCGTCCCTGTAGCTCGTCAAAGGAGTGCGCCGCCACGCCGACGGCGAGTCCGAACGCCAGCACCGCACCGATGACGATGCGTGGATCGGGCGCCGGCGCGAGGGCCGCGCCGAGCAGCACGTACGACAGGTGCCACGCCGTGTACGGCGGATGCAGCAGCGTCCAGTAGTCGCGCCAACCTCCGGGCCGCAGTGAATAAAAGGCGGAGCCGAGTCGTACCTCGCTCGCGCCCGGCGCGGCGCGCTTCGTCGCGCTCATGACGATCCCGCCGCCTAGGCTCATGCGCCGCGAACGGACGTCGGCGAGGCCCGCGTCGCGCCAGTAGCGCTCGACCTCGCGCTGCGGGTGCGCGCGATAGAAATGCTCGATGCTCGGCCCGAGGAAGGCGTTCACCTCGCGCCATTTGCGCGAGATCAGCGACCCTGCGAGTGGCATCACCAGACGCGTGTAGAGGCGCCACAGCGCAAAGGCCCACGGTGACGAGGGCACGCCGAACTCGAGCGCCGCCAGACGGCCGCCCGGCTTGAGCACACGCGCGAGCTCGCCGACGGTCGCCGCGGGGTCGTCGACGTAGCGCAACAGGTACGTGAACGTGACGTGGTCGAACGTGGCATCGGGGAACGGAAGCCGCTCCGCCCGCGCGTTCACGAGTCCGGAGATGAGGCCGTTCCGGCGCGACGCCTCGGTGAGCATGTCGGCGCTGCGATCGAGACCGACGACGCGGCAACCGTAGCGCTTCGCGAGCTCCAGGGCGACGAGGCCCGTGCCGGTCGCGACGTCGAGCACGACGTCGTCGGGATCGGCAGCCACCGCGGCGACGAGCGCATGGCGCCAGCGTGGATCCTGACCGAACGAGAACACCGCGCCGGCGCGATCGTAGGAGCGCGCGATGCCGCTGAAGATGCGCGGCGCGTCGGCCGACGGCGGACGGGGCAAGGCATCGAGTATGCGCGCGGGCCAGCTGCTAGACCGGCATCACCACACGTCCGGTGCGGCCGGTTCGGGACCGGTACCGCTCCGCGGCGGCACGCGCCGCGTCCCCGCCGCGACCGGCATCAGCAAGCGCGAGGACCGAACCACCGAATCCAGCCCCGACAAGACGTGCGCCGTGTACCCCGCGCTGCGCACGCAGCGCGTCGGCCAAGATGTCGAGCTCCGCCGTCGAAACGTCGAAGTCGTCGCGCAGCGACGCATGCGACGCATCGACGAGCGCGCCGCAGCGGGCCAGGTCGCCGGCCCTGAGCGCGGCAACGAACGCACGGACGCGCTCGTTCTCGCTCACGACGTGATGCACGCGCCGAGCGAGCGTCGCATTCTGAGGCGCGAGGCGCTCGACGTCGCCGAGCGTAGCGTCGCGCAGCGATATGAGGCCCAGGCGACGCGCGGCCTCCTCGCATTGCGCGCGTCGTTCGTTGTACGCGCCCTGCTTGGCGTTGTCGTGCGCGATGCCGGAGTCGATGACGACGATCTCGACGTTGTCGGGGATCGGCACGCGCTCGACCTGCGACTTGCGCATGTCGATGAGCAGGGCTTCGCCGGTACGCGCGAGCCCAGCAGCGAGCTGATCCATAGTGCCGACGCGGGCGCCGACGATGTCGCGCTCCGCTTTGTGCGCGGCATACGCGAGCGCCACGTCGTCCAGCGGGAGCGAGAACGCACCGCGTAGCGCGCGAAGCAACGCGACCTCGAGCGCAGCGCTGGATGACAGACCCGCTCCGGGCGGCACGCGTGACGCGATGCCCGCATCGAAGCCCCGGATCGGGTGCCCGGCCTTCGTCAGCACCCAGGTCACACCGCGGACGTAGTCGCCCCAGTCGCCGTGGTGCCGCTCCTCGCCCAGGCGGTAGGCGACCGGCATGTATCCCTCGCTCTCGACGCGGACGACACGGTCCTCACGCGGTGACAGCTCGACCACGGTGCGCTGAGGGGTGGCGGTGGGGAGGACCAGGCCCTCGTTGTAGTCGGTGTGCTCGCCGATCAGATTCACGCGGCCGGGGGCATCGGCACGGTACACGTCGCTCCTATGAGAACATCCGGCGCACCTCGTTCCAGTAGCACCTAGGGCGCAACTCCTGTCCTCTTCCTCTGATACTTGGCTCGTGATCCGATACCGCCGCGCCGTGCTCTCGGCCGTCGAGCGCCTGTCCGGCGGCAGACTGCCTGACCTGCGTCGGTCGCTCTGGCGCCGGCAGCTGTACCTGTATGTGACGCCCGGAGACGTCCTCGTCGAGCGCGCCCTGCGCGATTTCCCGGACGAGGTGCGGGCGCTTGGCCGGCGCTGCCGGATCATTCGGACGAATGCACGAGGGGGCGGCGGGTTCTATCCGGACCGCAACGAGATCGAGCTCGCCGCGGGCGTCGAGACATACGAGGGACTGCGGCAGGTCGAGCTTTCCGCCTGCCACGAGCTCTTCCACTACGTCTGCTGGAACCATCCGGTGTATCGCCGCGACGAGGACCGCAACTTCGCGTACCTGCGCCGCGCGGTCCGCGACAGCCGACCGCATCTGGCCGAGTTCCCGCGGTATCGCGAGTGGGTCACCGGGTCGTTCCTCCGTCAGGGCGATCACGCGAATCCGGTCGAGTACTTCGCCGACATCCCGACCAACTTCCGGGACACCGCGGAGCTGCCGCCGCCGATCCGGGCGCACTTCGCGCCACTGATCGACGGATCGACGACCGCGCCCGACTTCACGCGCGAACCCGACTGGCCGATGGGCGAGGAGTACTTCTCCCTGCCGACGTTCCAGCGCTGGCTCGCGGGACAGTAAGGCGTGACGAGCGTCGAGGGAGCGATCCTGGTGTGGCTCGCGATCGGTGTCGGCATCGCGGGCGGCGTTTTCATCGTCGCGCGCTCGGCGGTGCAGATCGCGAGCGTGGCCTACAGGGTCATCGAGAAGGAGATGGATGCGAGGACCGCGACCCGGCAGACCACGCTTCTGAGCCTCGCGATCGTCGCTGCGCTCATCGTGACCGCGGTCATCGCCGGGTTCGCGATCCTCGTCATGTTCGCGACGCTGCTCGAAGGCAGCGGCCTGATCAACGGGACCTAAGCGTTCGGCGTCTTTTGACCCTCGTCCGTCCCTGGCTTCTTCGGTGGCGTGTCGGTCGGTCCGCCGAGCGGGATGGCCGGTTCTTCGCCGCCCTTCTTGCCGACATCACCGGGGATGGGCTCGCCCGGACGCGGGGGTAACCCTGGATCGCGCACTACAAAGAGGCCTCCTGCGATCAAGTCGTCCGTTTGGACGCTGAGAAGGAGACGAGCAGGTGACGTGCCATGTGTCCGTCCTGTCACGAACCGGACGCGCGACCCCGTCAGAGGCGATTCGCGAGCAAGCGAACACGCGACTGGATCGAATCGCGGATGCCGCGAAAGACGTCGAGGCGCTCCGCCCGCGTGCCGCGCGCAGCGGCCGGGTCGGGCAGCTTCCAGCGAAGCTTGAGTCCGCTGCGCGGCGGGACGGGGCAGCTCGAGTCGCAAACGGTCACCACGACGTCCCAGCCCTCGCCCACCTCATCGACGGCCTTGCTCGTCTGTTCCGAGATGTCGACCCCGACCTCACGCATCGCCGCGATCGCGAGCGGATGGACGCGCGTGGCGCGCGTGCCGGCGCTCTGCACCTCGAAGCGATCGGGAGCGAATGAGCGCAGGAATCCCTCGGCCATCTGGGACCGTGCCGAGTTGTGCGCGCAGAGGAAGAGGACGCGCTTCACCTGTACAAGCATGACGCGCGGCGCCGGAGGTCATCCGGCACCGCGCGCTTGATCAGGCGACGACTGCGGTGCTGAGCGCGTCGATGAGCGAGCGCGGCGTTGTACCGCCGCCAAAGATCTGCGGACCGGCGTAGAAGATGAGAACGAGGACGATGAGGATCAGCAGGATGATGCCGATGATCATTCCGGCACCGAAGCCGCTGTCCGACGCAGGTGGATTCACGTTGACTTGGCCCATCGGAACCTCCTCTCGATAATCGGGCAGCTGCGCTGCCCTCATTTGCTTGGCGTGTAGTTTCGCCCACGCCGCAGTCGGTCGCCGAAAAGGCTCGCAAGCGCCATGCCGCGCGGCCCGCTCGCTTTTATGCTCGCCGTCCCATGCGCAGAGGGCCGCTCCGTCACAAATGGTTCGCGGCATTCACCGCGGCCATCGGGCTCGGCGGGATCGCGGACGAGGTCGCGCGGTTGGCGCTGCCGCTGCTGGTCCTGGACATCACCCACTCGATCGCCGCCGCGGCGACGCTGCGTGTGGTCCAGTCGCTCCCCTACATCCTCTTCGGCGCGCCCGCCGGAGCACTCATCGACCGAGTGGACAAGCGCCGCCTGCTCATCGCCTGCGACATCTCGAGCATCGCGCTCACCGTCGCCATCCCGCTCTCCGCCATCGGCGGCGTTTTCTCGATCGAGCTCTTGTACGTCATCGGTTTCCTGCTCGGCACCGTCGAGGTGCTCTGGGGCGTCACCACGGACTTCAGTGTCGTGCCGTCGCTCGTGGAGGAACACGAGCTCACCGACGCGAACGCGATCTTCCTGGCGGCCGACCGCGCGGCGCGAATCATCGGACCAACGCTCGGCGGATTCGCGATCGCCGCCATCGGGAACGTCAGCGCAATGTGGATCGCCGCGCTCGCGTTCCTGCCGACGCTCGCCCTGTTCTACCTGATGCCGCCCATCCTCGAGATCTCCGCCGCCCAGCTCGCACCGCTCACGGTGCGCAACGTCATCCGGGAGATCGGCGACGGCTTCGCGTTCGTGTGGCGCTTGAAGGTCCTGCGGTGGCTGCTCGTCGCGATGTCGATCGCGAACCTCGGCGGCATCGGCCTGCGGACGCTGATCCTGTACGTGCTGCGCGAAGAGCACCACCTCGACGAGATCACGATCGGGCTCGCGCTCTCCGTCAGCGGCGGACTCACGATCATCGGTTCGCTCCTCGCGCCGCGCCTCGCGCGGAACCGGCCGATGGGCCACAGCATGATCGCGGTGATCCTTGCATCGGGATTCGCTGCGCTCGCCGGCGCGTTCACCGGCGATTGGCGGCTGATCACGCTCTGCTTCACCGGACGCGAGATCGCGTGGCAGGCGTTCATCATCTACGCCTTCATCCCGCGGCAACGCGATGTGCCGGCGAACCTCCGCGGCCGCGCGAACGGCGCGTTCCGCACTGTCGTGCTCATCTCGAACAGCGCGTCGCCTGCTGCGCTCTCCTTCATCGTGGTGGTGGCGTCGAGTGCCGCCGCGTTCGCGGTCGCCGGCGCGCTCGCGATCACGAGCGCCGCGGTCGCGGCGTTCACCCCGCTTCGCGACTACGCGGTACGCGAACCAGCAGCGGATGACTTCGCGCGAGCCACCACCGGCGGTGAAACCGTAGTAATGCCCCACGAGTAGCCCAAGCGGGTCATATCGCCGTACCCATGGGCGTCATTAGCGTCGTTGGGTGCTTCGCAAGGCGTTGGGCGTCGCCGTCGCGATCTCCGTGCTCGCCGGAGGCGGGATGGCCGCGCGCGAATTCACGCGTCCGGCCTCGGTCGCGATCGAAGAGCAAGGGATCGCTCTCGAGCCAGGCGAGGTGCGCACGATCCACGCAACGGCGTCAGGAGGCCTTCCATTCGCCGAGACCTTGAGCTGGCAGATCGTTCCGAGATGGCTTGGCACGATCAGCACCAGCGGCGATTTCCGTGGTGGCACGGTGACGGGATCAGGCACGGTCACGGCGCGCTTCGGGACGGCCAGCGCACAGGTGGCGGTGAAAGTCACCTGTCCGAAGCGGGCCGAAGTCGCCGGCGTTCGGTTCGACGTCGCGTGCGGCCGATCTGCCGATGTGTACGTCGACGTCACGGCCACGGGAGGTGCGACGCTCGCCCTTGCTTCGGTCGAGCGAAATGCGACTCAGGTCTCCGGGGACCTGCAGTTCCCGATCGAACGGCCGTTTCGCGTGTACGTGTTCGGGTCAGCGCCCGGTTTCGTCGCCGCAGTCTCAGAGCTCAGCCGTGGGTTCTCATCTGGTCCGACCGGGATGGAGGGGACCGGACTGTACATAGACGTCGTCGACATCATCGCGATAGACCAGTCGAGCGTCCCGAGCGCGCAGGCCGACGCGGTCATGCGTCATGAACTGGTGCACCGCTTTCTTCGTCAATACGTCGGCTACGCCAACATCGCCGAGCTCCCGAGCTGGCTCAATGAGGGCTTGGCGACACGGGAGGAATACGGGGCGTCGAAATGGCTGCAGACGGAAGCACGCTATGTGTCGGCGTCCATGGCCTATGTCGGCAAACTGCCATCGCTCTCGTCACTCACCGACCTCGGCGACTGGAACAGCCGCACGGGTCTGGACGGGTTCTACCAGTACTACGTGGCAGCGCAGGCGGCGCAGTTCCTTATCGATGACCTCAAGCTTTCAGGGCTCCAACAGGTCCTGGATCGAGTGCGTGTAGGCGACACGTTCGCCAAAGCGTTCTCACGAGTGGGCGGCAACGCCTCCTACGCGACGTTCGTGAAGCATTTCGAGGGTCGTGTCGCGGCTCTGGCACAGACCTATCCGGGCATCGTGGTCACGCCCGGCTCGCCCCGAGGTGTCGGAAGCACCGTCATCGTCTACGGCCTGACCCCCAATGCCCGAGCGACGCTGACGCTCAGCGGTCCGGCGGATAGCGAGTCATCGCGGACGATCGATGCCTACGGGGTCGCTGTGAAATACCTGGGGCCGGAGTACGCGACCGGGAAGTATTTGGTGACACTCGAATCGGAGGGAAGCCCCCTCTCGGTCACCGCGACGCGGTAAGAGTGCGGTACTAGGTCCAGCTCCACGGCTGGACCCACCGCCGGCTGCTCCTGCTCGCTCGGTGGTGGGTGGTTTCGCGTAAACCGGACAGCACCGCTCTGCGAATGAGGTCAGTTTCGCCTAGATTTACGGCATTCCCGCTCCGACGGCATCGGGCAAGCGCGGCGACTGGCTCACCCTCGGCGAGGCCAGCCGGGTGCTCGGCGTCGATCCGGACACGCTGCGCCGCTGGGCCGACAACGGGAAGGTCGACGTCTTCACCACCCCCGGCGGTCATCGCCGATTCCTCCGCTCCGCGATCGACGCGCTCCTCCCGCGCCCGCGCACGGTCAAACGTCCCTCACTCACCGCGATGGGCGAGACCCCCGACAAGGTCGCCGCCGAATTCCGTAAACGCGTGCGCACCGACGTCACCGACCAGGACTGGCACACGCGCTTCGATGAGAACTCCCTCCGCTGGTTCCGCGAGCGCGGGGTCCGCATGAGCGACCTGCTCCTCGGCCATCTCGACACCGCGCGCCGCGCCGGACAGGAGCAGTACCTGACGCAGTCCGAGTCACTCGGTCGCGAATACGGCGTCGAGGCGAAGCGGGCGGGCCTGTCGCTCGGCGAGGCGACGCAGGCGTTCCTCTATTTCCGCGCGCGGTTCATGGCGGAGATCGCGCATGTCGCGCGCCGCCGCTCGCTCGAGGCAGCGCAGGCCGCGCTGCTCTTCGAGGAGGCGGACCGCGCGCTCGATCGCATCATCCTCGCGATGATCGCCGGGCATCAGGATCAGTCAGCAGCGACCGCGCCGGCTGGCTAGCATCGCGGACATGCCCGATATCGCCGCCCTGCGGAAGCGCGCGCTTCACGCCATCGACGAGCGGCGCGACTCGCTCTTTGAGCTCTCGCGCGCGATCCACGCCAACCCAGAGACCGCGTACGAGGAGCGTCAGGCGTCGTCGCGACTCGCCGACTTCCTCGAGAAGAATGGCTTCAAGGTGCAACGCGGCTATCGCGGCATCGAGACGTCGTATCGCGCGGACGCGAACGGGAAAGGCGGCGGACCCCGTGTCGCGATCCTCGCCGAGTACGACGCGCTCGCCGAGCTCGGACACGGCTGCGGACACAACCTCATCGCGATGATCGGCACCGCGGCGGCGGTCGGAGTGCGTTCGGTGATCGCCGACGTCGAGGGATCGGTCGCGGCGATCGGCACACCAGCGGAGGAAGGCGGCGGCGGCAAGGTCGCGCTGCTGCGCGCCAACGGTTTCGACGACGTCGACGCCGCGATGATGATCCACCCCACCACCGGCCGGAGCCTCGCCGGGCGTCACTCGCTCGCGTCGAATCGCGTGCTGGTCGAATACTTCGGGAAGGCCGCGCACGCCGCCTCGCAGCCTGATCAGGGCATCAACGCGCTCGACGGCCTCATCCAGCTGTTCAACAGCGTGAACGCGATGCGGCAACAGCTGCGCTCGGACGCCCGAATCCACGGGATCATCACGAACGGCGGGAGCGCCGCCAACGTGATCCCCGATCACACCGCGGGCCGCTTCAGCGTGCGCGCGCTCGACCGCCGCTATCAACAGGACGTGCTCAAGCGCTTCATCGCCTGCGCCGAGGGCGCCGCGACCGCGACGGGAACGACCGTGAAGGTGACGGTCCACGACAACGCCGGCTACGAGAACATGGTCTTCTCGACGCCGATGGCCGAACGCTGGACGCGGCACATGAAGGATCTCGGGATGCAGGTGTTCGAGGCGCGCGACGACGAGCGCGTCGGCTCCACGGACATGGGCAACGTGATGCAAGTCCTCCCCGCGATCCATCCGTACATCGCGATCGCGCCCGAGCCCGTCCCCGGACATTCGATCGCCTTCCGCGATCTCGCGGTCACGCAGGGGGCGCTCGACAACGCGCTCGTCGCGGCGAAGGCCCTCGCGCTCACCGCGCTCGACGTGCTCACCGATGCCACTGTGCTGCAGCGAGCGCGCGCCGAGTTCGAGGAGCGACGCAAGGCCGGCATCGTGAAGGGGCGCGCGTCCTAGGCCTCAGCAAGGAAGCCACCACTCTCACCACTGCCCAGATCTTCTGGGGCATTGGGTTCGGCCTCCTCGGCACCCTCTTTCCGCTGTTCCTCAAGGACCTGGGTGCGACACCGACAGACATCGGCCTCGTGTTCGGCGTTGGGAACGTCATCTCGGCGGCGAGCTTCATCCCGATCGGTCTCGCGGCCGACCGCTTCGGACGTCGGCCGCTGCTCATCGGCGTGTGGCTCACATCGACGGTCGGCGCCGCGGCCTTCATCCCGCTCACCGATTGGCACGGCGCGTTCATCGGGTCGACGCTGTACTGGATCGGGAGCGCGGCGTTGCCGCTCATGAGCGCGCATCTCGCCGCACTCACGCCGCGCGCACGTCTCTCCGGCGAGCTCGGCTTCGTCTACGGCGCGTTCTTCTTCGGGACGATCCTCGCCTCGCCGTTCGCGGGACGCATCGGCGAGGCGGTCGGCCTTCGCGGTGGCATCGCGATCGCGACGGTCGCGTTCACGCTGTCGTCGGCGCTCACCTTCCGCCTCTCACCTACGCCGCCGATCGCGCACGTCCCTGGGCCGCCCCTGCCGCGGTCGTTCTGGACGCTCCTGGCGATCACGCCGCTCGCGGCGGTGATCACCACGATCGTGAACCCGCTGTTCCCGGTCTACGTCCGCGACATCGCCGCGATCCCATTCCAGCGGGTCGGCGACTACGTCGGACTCGTCGCGCTCGGAGCCGCGGTGTTCGCGGGGGTCGCCGGGCGCGTCGCGGATCGCTTGGGTCCGGTGCCCGCGGTGGTCGGCGCGGGCGCGGTGCTCACACTTGGCGCCGGCACGATCGCGCTCTCGGGTCGCTCGGAGCTGCCGCTCGCCGTGGGTTCGTTCCTCCTGGGCGCGCAGATCGCGCCGAACCCGGTCCTCGCGGGAGCGCTCGAACGCGTCCTGCCGCCGGCGCGCACGGCGCTGGGCTACTCCGGCTTCCAGCTGGTGTTCGCGCTCGGCTTCGGCACCGGCGGATTTCTCTCCGGCGTGCTCTACGAGGCCGATCCCTTGCTTCCTCTTCTCGTCCAGGTCGCGCTCGCGCTGCCGCTGACGGCGTTGGTCGCGGTGATCGTGTCGCGCATCATGTCGTCGCGCCGCGCCACCTAGAATCGGCAGCCCGATGCTCGTCGCGAAGGAAACCCCCACCACCAACCGACATCTCTTGTCCTGGGTGGACGAGATGGCGCGCATGTGCAAGCCCGACCAGATCTATTGGTGTGACGGATCGGATCAGGAGGCGAAGCTCCTCACCGAAGAGGCCATCGCGGACGGTGTGTTCATCCCGCTGAGTCCCACGAAGCGCCCACGCTCCTATTACTCCCGCTCGAACCAGAACGACGTGGCGCGCACCGAGGAGCTCACCTTCGTGTGCACGCCGACGAAGGCCGAGGCCGGCCCGACGAACAATTGGATGGATCCGGAGGACGCGCGCCGCAAGCTCGCGGCGATCTACGACGGCGCCATGAAGGGTCGCACGATGTACGTGATCCCCTACCTCATGGGCTCGCCGGACTCGCCGTTCGCGATGATCGGGGTGGAGCTGACCGACTCGATCTACGTCGCGCTGAACATGCGGATCATGTCGCTGATCGGCACGGTCGCGCTCGATCGGCTGGGCGGCTCGGATGACTTCAACCGCGGACTCCACTCGGTCGCCGATCTCGATCCCGAGCGTCGCTACATCACGCACTTCCCGCAGGACAACACGATCTGGTCCGTGGGATCCGGCTACGGCGGCAATGCCTTGCTCGGCAAGAAGTGCCTCGCGCTGCGGATCGCGAGCTATCGCGCGAAACACGAGGGTTGGCTGGCTGAGCACATGATGCTGCTCGAGGCCGAGAGCCCCGAGGGCGAGACGCACTTCATCGCCGGTGCCTTCCCGAGCGCGTCCGGCAAGACCAACCTCGCCATGCTCGTCCCGCCGGCGGAGTTCCAGGGCTGGAAGATCCGGACGATCGGCGACGACATCGCGTGGATGCGGGTCGGCGACGACGGCCGCCTCTACGCGGTGAACCCGGAGTTCGGATTCTTCGGCGTCGCGCCGGGGACCAACTACCACACCAACCCGAACGCGATGCGGATGCTCGAGCACGACTGCATCTTCACCAACGTCGCGCTCACGCCGGACAAGGACGTCTGGTGGGAGGGCATGGATGGTCCCGAGACAGATCTCACTGACTGGCGCGGGAAACCGTGGAAGCGTGGCTCGAGGGAGCCCGCGGCGCATCCCAACAGCCGCTTCACCGCGCCAATGGAGAACAACCCCGCGCTGTCGCGGTACGCGAAGGATCCGCGCGGCGTCCCGATCTCGGCGATCCTCTTTGGCGGCCGACGCTCGACGACCGTTCCCCTCGCGATCGAGTCCTTCAACTGGACGCACGGCGTCTACCTCGGCGCGACCGCTGGAGCGGAAACGACCGCCGCGATCACCGGTGCGGTCGGACGTATCCGCCGTGACCCGATGGCGATGCTCGCGTTCATCGGCTACGACGCAGGCACGTACTTCGCGCACTGGCTCTCGATGTTCGGACGCATGTCGCGCCCGCCGAAGATCTTCCTCGTGAATTGGTTCCGCAAGAGCGAGAACGGCACCTATCTGTGGCCCGGCTACGGCCAGAACATGCGCGTCCTGAAGTGGATCATCGACCGCTGCTCCGGCCGGGCCGGCGCACTCGAGACGCCGATTGGCTACACGCCGCGCGTGAGTGACCTCGACCTGAGTGGCATCAACGCGAACGCGGAGGCGATCACGGCAGCGCTGCGCGTCGATCGCGACGAGTGGACGAAGGAGCTCGAGGCGCACGCCGACTGGTTCGAGAAGCTGGGCGGCACCGTGCCCGAGGCGCTGCGGCTGCAGCGCCGGCTCCTTCTCGCGTCACTCAAGGCGGAGCTGACGAACTAGCAAGCCGTAGTCTCGATCGCGATGGGGCCCTTCGATCGCTTCAACGACCGCGCCAAGCGGGTCCTCGCTCTCGCGCAAGACGAGGCGATCCGCTTCAACCACAACTACATCGGCACCGAGCACCTGCTCCTGGGACTGGTCCGCGAAGGTGAAGGCGTCGCCGCGCGCGTCCTGGACTCGCTCGGCGTGGAGCTTTCCAAGGTGCGGTCGGCGATCGAGTTCACCATCGGACGTGGCGACTCCACGAAATCGCCGAGCGAGATCACGCTCGCGGCTCAGGTGAAGAGCGTGATCAACCTGGCGATCGACGAGGCGCGCAAGCTCGGTCACAGTCACGTCGGCACCGAGCATCTGCTCCTCGGGATCGTGCGCGAGACCGAAAGCACCGCCGCCAAGGTGCTCGGGTCGTTCGGCGTGTCGCTCGAGGCGGTGCGACAGAACGTGATCGCGACGCTGGGGCAACCACACCGCGAGGTGGGCGCCTCTGCCCCGGCTCCCATGTCGCGGGAGACGACGCGAATCTTCGGGGGCCCATTCGATCGCTTCAACGAAGGCGCCAAGCGCGTGCTCGCGCTCGCACAGGACGAGGCGATCCGCTTCAACCACAACTACATCGGTACCGAGCACATCCTCATCGGGCTCATCCGCGAGCAGGAGGGTGTCGCAGCGCGTGCGCTGCGCACGCTCGGAGTCGAGCTCGACAAGGCGCGCACCGCGCTCGGCTTCATCATCGGGCGTGGCGAGGCGGCCACGAGTCCGAGCGAGATCACACTCTCGCCGCGCACCAAGAAGGTCATCGAGCTCGCGATCGATGAAGCGCGCAGGCTTGGAAGCAGTGCAGTCGGCACCGAACACTTGCTCCTCGGCCTCGCGCGCGAAGGCGAGGGCATCGCGTCAGGCATCCTCGAATCCCTCGGCTTCACGCTGAACAGGGTCCGCCAATCAGTGATGGAGACGCTGGGTCAAATGAAGCCAGACCTTCCCACGAACGTGTACTCGAACACGCTGGTCTTCACGGGCCCCTTCGATCTCTTGGACGACGCCGCGAAGCGGGTCCTTGGTCTCGCTGAGGAAGAAGCGCGTCAGATGCGCCACAACTGGATCGGGACCGAGCACATGATGATCGCGCTGCTCCGGTCCGATGGGGTCGCGCAGCGTGCCTTGCAAGAGCTCGGCGTCACGCTCGATCAAGCTCGCGCCGGCGTCTTCAAGGTGGTGCCGCCGAGAGAGACCGACGTCACAGAGATAAGCGTCACACCGCGCGTGAAGACGCTGCTCGGCAAGGCCATCACGCTCGCCGCGCCCGTTGCCGACCGCGTAAAGCCCCAGCATCTGCTGCTGGCGCTGGTCGCCGATCCCGATGGCGTTGGCTCACAGGTGCTGACCCAGCTTGGCGTCACCCCGGAGAAGCTCCGAGCAACAGTCGACCGATTGAGCGCGGGCTAGCGAAGCCGCGCGGCCCTAGCCGCGGACCGTGATATCGGGCTGACCCTGGACCGCAGCCGCGACGCGCGCCTGCGCCGTCGCGCGGTCCGCGGCCTTCACCAGTAGCGTCACGTGATACGTCTCCTCGAGTCCGGCGGCCGCAAGCGCAGCGCGATCGGCGCGGACCAACCGGAAGTGCCACGCGAGCGCGACCGCTCCCACCGCGGTGTCGACGCTGAAGTGCCAGAGGTCGTGCCACAGGGCGGTTTCGAAGTGGAACGCCAGCAGGCCCTTGAGCAGGTTGAACAGCAACGCCGAACCGAACACGAGCACCGCGGCGACGCTGCCGAGGATCGCGAGATAGAGATAAACGCGTCGCTGCAGCGACCGCCGCTCAGCGTCATCGAGGCGCTTCTGCGAAGCGCGCCAGTGGAAGGCCCACGCCGGTCCGCCGACGAGGACGAGCGCGATCCATGTCGCGGTCTCGCGCGCGTCGTGATTCATCAGACCGAGCCACCCACTGCCTACTGCGCCGATCGCGCCCGCCGCGCCGATCGCGGCCATCGCGATCCCGATCGCGGCGATGAGGTAGTAGTACGCGCGTCGGATCCCCGCGCGACCGGCCTCCGTCTCGCGCGTGGCGTCGCGTTCGACGACGCGACGGTGGTACCACCACACGACGGCGAAGACGACCGCGAACGGCACCGAGCTGCCGAGGTCTCGGCCCACGCTCTCGTCGGTGCTCCCGTCTCCCAGTACGCGCGCGAGCACGAGCGCGATCGCCGAGGTGAGGCTGACGAGCACGGCCAGCGCCGAGATCGCGATGACCAGGTACACCGCGATCCGGCGCACGGCGGGTGCCGCTTCGCGACCGGCGCGGACAGCGCCCTCGGCGTGGAACCAGGCGGCGGTCCACAGCGCGACACCCCCGACGATGGCCGGAAGCGAGCTCACGAAGGCGAACCGCACCATCTCGTCGAGACCGGGCCGCGGCGGGATCGACCGCGGCACTCCCGCTGGGATCGACGGCTGGGGGAACGGAAAGAGGATCTGCTGCCAGAGCGTCGTCAGGAGTGAGGCGAACGAAAACGTAAAGAACGCGAGGCCGATGAACGCCAGCGAGTAGCGCACGAGGTGGCCGAGATCGGCGGCGCGGGCCGAGAGCGCGCCGGTCGCGCGATCAGCAGCGGCGAGGCGGACGTGGAACACGAGCGCACCTGCCGCGGCGATGACCATCGCCAGCGCTCCGGCGGCGCGCGCTTCCCAGCTCGGTTCGAGGCGGAAGAACGCGTTGTTCCCCACGAGCGCCGACTGCAAGACGAGAAACAGCACACGCTGGCCGTACCCGAACACGAGCAGGGTCGTGACGAGCACGACGGTCTGCAGGTACGCGCTCCGCAGCGCGCTGCCGCGCTCCAGCAGCGAGCGACGCGCAGCGGAGTCCGCGGCGCGGTAGTGCAGGTACCACGCGGGCGCGGCGACGAGCAGTAGCGCGATCGCGAGGCTCGCCTGCTCGCGGTATTGGTCGCGCGGTCGGTTGAAGTCCGCGAACACGAAGGGCAGTCCGGTGAAGCCGCCGCTCGGCGTGCCGAGCGCGATCTCGGCGCCGACGCGGATGAGGTTCGCGACGCCGAGGACGATCATGTGGATCGCGACCAGCAGCACGACGTAGAAGTACGCGCGCTGCACCGCGGGCAGCGGCCGGTCCTGCGCCGCGGGGAGTGGCAGGTCCTGCACGCTCACCATCGCATCATGAGGGGCGCGGCAATACCCGCAGCAGCGCGTTCGCGGTCGGTGAGACTTCCGCGCCGGCACGGGTCATGAGGTGGATCGTCCGCTTGGGTGCGGGATGCCCCTCGACCCGCAGCGCGACGAGCTCGCCGCGTCGGAGCTCGTCGTGGATGGCCATCTGCGGCAGGAACGCCGCGCCGAGCCCAGCGAGAACGACGCGCTTGCACGCCTCGGTGTTGTTGAGCTCCATCAGGATGCGCGGCGCGGTGCCGGCCGCCGCGAAGTACGCGACGGTGATCGCGTGGAGGTACGCGGTCGGATCGCGCATGACGAGGCCCGAGCGCGCGAGGTCCTCGATGCTGACGCGGCCGCGAGCCGCGAACGCGTGAGCGCGGCCGACCACCGCGGGCACCGACTCCTCGAACAGCGGGCGGGACGCCAGCTCGGGCAGGGCGACGAGCTGGCTGACGAGCGCGATCTCGATCTCGTCCGCCCGAAGCGCCTCGGCGACCGCGTGTGACCGCCCGCTGCGGACGCTGATCTCGACATCGGGATGCGCGCGCGCGAAACGGGCCAGCGCGACGGGCGCGATGTACAGCGCGAGATCGGTCGCGAGACCGAGCGCGAGCACGCCACCGCGTCCTTCGCGGGCGGCCTTCGTCTCCGCCACGCCACGCCTCACGGCCTCGAGCGCCGCCTGCGCGCGCGGCAGAAAACGGCGCCCGGCCGCGGTGAGGCTCACGCCGCGCCGACCGCGAACGAGCAGCTGCGCGCCGAGCTCCTGTTCGAGACCCCGCAGTCGCGCCGTCAGCGTGGGCTGCGTGAGCTCCAGCGCGGCCGCCGCGCGCGTGATGCTCCCTCGCCGCTGCGCCTCGACGAAGGCCTCGATCTGGCCGAGCTCCATGCTCGAAAGTATAGAAGTGGTCTATGGCACACCATCGACGACAAGGCTGTTCTATGGTCGGTGTCCGAGCGTACGATGCCAGCCGAGCCGCAGGCGAAGGGGAGACCGCACTGACGCACCGCATCACGCTCATCCCAGGCGACGGCACGGGTCCTGAGATCGTCGACGCGACCCGGCGAGCCATCGAAGCGACCGGCGTTCAGATCCAGTGGGACGTTCATGACATCGGGCTGCCCGCGCTGCAGAAGCTGGGCGATCCCTTCCCAAAGAGCGCCCTCGATTCGATCCGGCGGAACAAGGTCGGGCTCAAGGGCCCGCTGACGACCGAGCTCGGCACCGGGATGCGCTCGGTCAACGTCGCGCTCCGCAAGGAATTCGACCTCTACGCGAACCTGCGTCCGGCAAAGACGTATCCAGGCGTGCAAGCCCCGCTGGGCAACATCGATCTCGTCGTCGTGCGCGAGAACATCGAGGACCTGTACGCCGGGATCGAGTTCGACCTCGGGACGCCCGAGCTCGCGAGGGTGCGCGCGGTAATCGAGAAAGAGGCGCACACCAAGATCCGCGAGGACGCGGCGATCGCGATCAAGTACATCAGCGTCATGGGCTCGACGCGCATCGTGAAGTTCGCGTTCGACTACGCGGTCGCGAACGGCCGCCGCAAGGTGACGGCCGTGCACAAGTCGAACATCATGAAATTCGCCGACGGTCTGTTCCTGCGCATCGCGCGCGAGGTGGCGCAGCTGTACCCGACGATCGAATTCGAGGACCGCATCGTCGACAACATGTGCATGCAACTCGTGCAGAAGCCCGATCTCTACGACGTGCTCGTGCTTCCGAACCTCTACGGCGACATCGTGAGCGATCTCGTCGCGGGTCTCGCGGGCGGGCTGGGCGTCGCGCCAGGCGCGAACATCGGCGAGAATGGCATCGCGGTCTTCGAAGCGATCCACGGCTCCGCACCGAAGTACGCCGGTCAGAACAAGGTGAACCCGATGGCGCTGATGCTTGCCGGTGTCCTGATGCTGAAACACATCTCGGAGCGCGACGCAGCCGACCGGCTGGAGCGCGCGATCGCGGGCGTGGTCGCCGAGGGGAAAGACGTCACCTACGACCTGAAGCGCGACCGGGACGATCCGACCGCGGTCGGCACACGCGAGTTCGCCGACGCGGTCATCAGGAGGATGAAGGGCTGATGCCACTCCAGGATCCCAACAATCCTCGCCGCTACCTCTACTCGACGTCGACGAAGTACGAATTCCAGTTCGGGTATTCGCGCGCCGTCCGCCACGGTCGCATTGTCCGCGTGGCCGGTACCGCCGGCCTGACCGAGGACGGTCAGGTCGTCTCCGACGACGTGGTGGAGCAGATGCGCCGCGCGCTCGAGATCATCAAAGCCGCACTCGAGGACCTCGGCGCCTCCCTGAGCGACGTCATCATGACGCGCATCTACGTCCACGACATCCACGACATCGATCGCGTCGCGGTGATCCACGGCGAGGTGTTCCGCGACATCCGTCCGGCGACGACGATCGTGCGGGTCGACTTCATCGACGCCCGCATCCTGGTGGAGATCGAGGCGGAGGCGGTGTACGGCGGGGCCGACGCGCTCACGAGCGGAACGCCGGGTCCGAAGAAGTGAAGAAGGTCAGCGTGGTCGTGACGGGCGCGACCGGACAGGTCGCGTATGCGCTCCTGCCGCGGATCGCGGCCGGCGAGATGTTCGGCCCCGACACCGAGGTTGACCTTCGGCTGTCGGACATCCCGCAGATGATCGACAAGGCGAAGGGCGTGGTCATGGAGCTCGAAGACGGCGCCTATCCGTTGCTTTCCCGAGTCAGCGCGAGCGCGAATCGGGCCGAGACGCACCATGGCGCCGACTGGGTGCTGCTCGTCGGGAGCGTGCCCCGCGGTCCGGGCATGGAGCGTGGAGACCTCATCCGGAAGAACGGGCCGATCTTCGTCGAGGAGGGCAAGGCCATCGCCGAGCACGCCGCCCAGGACGTCCGCATCGTGGTGGTCGGCAATCCCTGCAACACGAACTGCCTCATCGCTCGCGCGAACGCGCGGAGCGTCACCAATGACCGCTGGAGCGCGATGACGCGGCTCGACCAGAACCGCGCGCGCTCACTCCTCGCGAGCAAGGCTGGCGCCCGCGTGAGCGAGGTGAAGAAGCTCGCGATCTGGGGGAACCACAGCGCAACGCTCTACCCCGACTTCACCAACGCCACCGTGAACGGCAAGGCCGCGTCCGAGGCGATCGACCGCGGTTGGCTCGAGACTGACTTCATCCCGGCGGTGCAGCAGCGCGGCGCCGCCGTGATCGCCGCGCGCGGGGCGTCGAGCGCCTTCTCTGCCGCGCAGGCGCTCGTCGATCACGTGCGCAGCCTGGTCACCGCGACGCCGCCGGGCGATTGCTTCAGCGCGGCGGTGGTTTCCGACGGGAGCTACGGCGTGCCGGAGGGTCTCGTGTCGTCGTTCCCGCTCCACTCGAAGGGCGACGGCGGCTACGAGATCGTCCGCGGCGTGAAGCTCGACCGTTTCGCCACCGACAAGATCGCCGCCACCGTGGCGGAACTCGTGAAGGAGCGCGATCTGGTGAAGGATCTCCTGTCATGACCGCATTCAAGAGCGCCGCGTTGCCCGACACGCAGCTCCGGTATTTCCCGCTCTCGCAGGCCGGCGAGGTGGCGCGACAGCCGACGACGGTGAAGGTCCTCCTGGAGGGCGTGCTCCGCGCCGCCGCGAGGGGCGCTGCGGCCGAGCGCGACGCGATCGCGCTCGCGAGGTACCCCGCGGCGCCGCCGGCTGGCGCGTCGGTCCCGTTCCGACCGTCGCGCATCCTGTTGCAGGACTACACCGGCGTGCCGGCCGCGGTCGACCTCGCGGCGATGCGCGCCGCGATGCAGCGCGCCGGCAAGGACCCCGCGAAGATCGAGCCGCTGATCCCCGTGGACCTGATCATCGACCACTCCGTCCAGGCCGACTTCTTCGGCGCGAAGGACGTCTACGAGCGGAACCTCGAGCGCGAGTACGAGCGCAACCGCGAGCGCTACGCGCTGCTGCGATGGGCGGGCCAGGCGTTCAAGACGTTCCGCGTCGTGCCGCCGGGCGCTGGGATCTGCCACCAGGTGAACCTCGAGCGGCTTGCCGAGGTCGTCGTCGTGCGTGACGGCGTCGCGATGCCGGACACCTTGTTCGGCGCCGACTCGCACACCACGATGATCAACGGCCTCGGGGTGCTCGGTTGGGGCGTGGGCGGCATCGAGGCCGAGGCCGCGATGCTCGGTCAGCCGACGTATCTCCCGTGGCCGATCGTCGTCGGCGTAAAGCTCAATGGCCAGCTGCCGGTCGGCACGACCGCGACCGACCTGGTGCTCACCCTCACCGAGCTCTTCCGCAAGAAAGGTGTCGTGAACAAGTTCATCGAATTCGCCGGCGACGGCCTGTCGTCGCTCGCCGTCGCGGAGCGCGCGACGGTGGCGAACATGTGCCCCGAGTACGGCGCGACGAGCGCGCTGTTCCCGGTCGATCGGCAAACGCTCCGTTACCTCGAGCAGACCGGGCGGCCGCGCGAGCTCATCGCTCTCGTCGAGCGGTACACGAGGGCACAGGGGATGTTCCGCTCTGACGGCGACCCGACGCCGGCGTTCGACGAGCTGATCGAGGTCGATCTCGCGTCGGTGAAGCCATCAGTCGCCGGGCCGAAGCGACCGCAGGACCGCGTCGACCTTCCGATGATCTGGGACTCGTTCACCGGGCCGAAGCCGACGACGGGGATCACCCCACCGGGAAACTCGGAAGGGCCCAAGAAGATCAATGACGCGGCTCCGACGATGGTCGCGACGGCCACGCCGGAGACCGCGGCGGTCGCTCACCGGCCGCGCACGCTCCAGGTGGGCGACGGCTCGGTGGTCATCGCCGCGATCACCAGCTGCACCAACACCTCGAACCCGTCGGTGATGATCGCGGCGGGACTTCTCGCGAAGAAGGCCGTCGAGAAGGGTCTCTCGATGAAGCCGCACGTGAAGACGAGCCTCGCTCCAGGTTCGCGAGTGGTGACGCGCTACCTCGAGGCCGCAGGGTTGACGCCCTATCTGGAGCAGCTCGGCTACTACCTCGTCGCCTACGGCTGCACCACCTGCATCGGCGGGTCTGGGCCTCTCGCGACGCCTGAAATCGAGCAAGAGGTCAAGGATCACGACCTGAATGTCGTCGCAGTGCTGTCGGGTAATCGAAACTTCGAAGGTCGAATCCACCCGCTCGTGAAGTCGAGCTACCTTGCCTCGCCGCCACTCGTTGTCGCTTACGCGCTAGCCGGGACGGTCCACATCGACATGGCCGACCAGCCACTCGGCAACGACAGAGCTGGAAAGCCGGTGTTCCTTAAGGACATCTGGCCCACGCCGGACGAAGTGAATGAGGCGATGGGTCAATCAATCACGCAGGAGATGTACACGACCGAGTATGGAAAGATCCTCGACGGCGACCGCTTTTGGAAGACGATGCCGTCACCGACCGGCCTCTCGTACGCGTGGGACCCGAATTCGACGTACGTGCAGGAGCCGCCGTTCTTCCAGAACTTCACCGCCACGCCGCCGGCGAGGATCGCGGACATCGTGGGCGCGCGCGTGCTCGTGTCGGTCGGCGACTCCGTGACGACCGACCACATCTCGCCTGCGGGAGCGATCCCGGCAGCAAGCCCGGCGGGGCAGTACCTCATCTCGAAGGCTGTGAAGCCCGTGGATTTCAACCAGTACGGCACGCGCCGCGGGAATCACGAGGTACTGATCCGCGGGACCTTCGCGAACATCCGCCTACGCAACAGGCTCGCCGACAAGGAAGGCTGGTGGACGCGCCACTTCCCGTCGGGCGAAGAGATGACGATCTACGACGCGACGGTGCGCTATCAGAAGGAGGGCGTGCCGCTCCTGGTGTTCGCGGGGAAGGAGTACGGCTCGGGGAGCTCGCGCGACTGGGCGGCGAAGGGACCGAATCTGATGGGCATACGCGCCGCGATCGCCGAATCGTTCGAGCGCATCCACCGCTCGAATCTCGTGATGATGGGAGTCCTGCCGCTCGAGTTCATGCCGGGCGAGACGCTGGCGTCACTCGGTCTCACCGGTCAGGAGACGTTCACGATCCGCGGGCTCGGTAGTCTCGCGCCGCGCGCGAAGCTGACCGTCGAGGCCACATCGGCGGACGGGAAGAAGACGTCGTTCCAGGTGCTGGCGCGCGTCGACGACCCGACCGACGTCGAGTACGTGCGCCAGGGCGGGATCCTTCAGCAGGTGCTTCGGGAGCGGATCGCGGCGGCGTAGCTCAGGTGTTCACGCCGGCCGAACGCGAACGGATCCGCGCCGCGATCGTCGAGCGCGCACGAGACGACCATCGCATCACCGGCGTGGCGATCACCGGATCCGCGTCGGTCGGAGGTGAGGATGCGTGGTCCGACATCGATCTCGCGTTCGGCGTGAGGCGCGCCGCGGACGTCGCGCCCACACTGGCCGACTGGTCTGCGTACATGTACGAGACGCTCAGCGTCGTCGACCACCTCGACGTCGCATCGGGCGCGTGGATCTACCGCGTCTTCCTCTTACCGAACACGCTGCAGGTCGACCTCGCGTTCGCGCCGGCGAGCGACTTCGGCGCGCGTCGTCACACGTTCCGGCTTCTGTTCGGCGAGGCCGCAACGCTGCCGCATGTCCCGCCGCCGGTGGCCACGACGCTCATCGGGTACGCCTGGCTCTACGCGCTCCACGCGCGCTCATCACTCGCGCGCGGCCGTCTTTGGCAGGCGGAGTACATGGTGAGCGCCATGCGCGACCAAGCGCTCGCACTCGCCTGCTTGCGTCACGGCGAAGATGCTCGCGAGGGTCGCGGGATCGACAAGCTGCCCGGCGATGTGCGCGACCGCTTCGCGTCCGGGCTCGTGCGCGACCTCACCGCGGACGAGATCCAACGCGCGTTCCGCGCCGTCACGGGCCTCGCGCTCGAAGAGACCCGCCACGTCGACGCGGCGCTCGAGCGGCGTATCGAGCCGGTGATGATCGCGCTCGCGGCGGCCGAGGCTAGGCCGTCGCGTTAGCCGGGCCAGCTGTGACCGGAACTGCGAGCCCGGGCGCACCGGGTCGTGCGCGCCACGAAGGGCTAAGGCTCAGCGACCTCTGGCACGGTTCGCTGGCTGTCGAGCCACGGGTGATAGACGGTGGGGTACCAGTCACGCCACTCGGCGAGATGGTGCCCCGCGACGATCGCGCCGACGATGACGGCGACGGCAAGCGCGAGCTCGATGAAAGCCGTCGCGAGACGCCCGCTGAATGCTGCCGCGTGATCGACCGCGACCGATTGGCGCATGGATGCACTCTCCCGCCGTGGGGCCCGCCCGCGCATCCGCGTCCACGACGACAACTCATACAGCGGCCGTAGTCAGAAGTTCCCAGCGAGCGACGATGCCGAGCTAGGCGCCGGGCGGCAGGCTCACAAGCGAAGGGCGAGCAGAACAGCCGACGCAGCGGCGAGGAGACAGGCTCGCGAGCGAAGTTGAGCCCGCGAGACTCAGGCTATGGCGACGAGCAGGCGGAGCGGGCGAGTTTGAGCGAGCGAGCCTGTCTCTGTCAGCCGCTGCGTCGAGGCGCCGACCACTCAGCTCAGCGCGCTGCGAGCCACCCGCTGACCGGATGCACCAGCCGACCCGCCGCGACGAGGTCGGCGATCGTCTGGCGAGCGACCGGCCACGAGAACCAGTTCCGCACCTCGTCCTCGTGCGTGAGGACGGCTGCGCGGACGCCGAGGACCACCAGCTCTTCAAGCGCGGTGTCCTCCGTCGTCTTCCACGGTTTGCGCCACACTTGATCCCAGCGCGAGAGCACGCTCGAATGCCGGTGACCGCCCTTGCTGTCCTCGACCGCAACGCCGCGCGCGACGATCGCGCCGTCGCGCTCGAGACCCTCGCGCACCTTGCGCAGCGCGGCCGCCGCGAAGCCGAGCTCGGATTTCACGTCCTCGACAGTGCTCGGTCCCGCGGCGGCGAGATGCCGCAGCAGCCGTGCGCCGTCATCCGCGGCCGACTCGGCCTGCGCCAGCGCGGCGCGGCACAGCGGATCGGCGGCGCGGGCGGCGTCGGGACTCAGGAAGAGCGCTTTCCCACGGTGAAGCTTGGTCTCGAAGACATCCGGACGCTCCGTGAGCTCGCCGCCCCAGCTCCACTTCGTCTTTGGCCAAGACGCGAAGCCCTTCTTCGTCGCGTCGTAGGCCTCCTCATGCGTCGCGGCGAACAGGCTCGGGATCGCCGAATCCTGCGTCAGCGTGAGCATGCGTCGGTCCTGAAGGAACGCGTGTGCATCGTCGAGCGTCCGCAGCTTCCGGTCGGGAGTGAGCCTGCAGTCGAAAAGACGCTTCGCGCGCAGCTCCGTTAGCGAGATCGTTTCCTCGCGTACGCGCGTGTGTCGGCGTTGTCCACCAGCTCGCGCGCGTTGCGGCCGTCGAGCGGGTACGACGCGATGCCCCAGGAGAGCTCGGGCATTCGGATCCGGCGACCGTCCTGCAGCTCGACGTCGGCGTTCTCGAGGACCTCCATGAGCCGTATGACGACCTTCTCCGCCTCATCGCGTGGCGTGTCAGGCATGACGATCGCGAACTCGTCACCGCCGTACCGTGCCGGCACGTCCTCGGTGCGCACCTGTGCGCCGATGCTGCGCCCGAGGGTGCGGAGGACTTCGTTCCCGGCGAGGTGGCCGTACGTGTCGTTCACGGTCTTCAGCTTGTCGAGGTCGAAGAACGCGACGGCCAGAGACTGCTCGCGGCGCGCCGCGCGCGCGATCTCCTCTTCGAGCCGGTCGTAGAAGTAGCGGTAGTTGTGCAGCCCGGTGAGCGCGTCGGTGTTGGCGGCGCGCTTCAGCCGCTCGTGGAGCTCTGCGACATCGATCGCCGCCGCGATCTGCGCGCCGACCGCTTGCATCAGCGTGAGGTCGCGCTGCGAGAACGCATGCGGCACGCGATGCGAGACGGCGAGGACGCCGATAGGCCGGCCTGCGCTCACGAGCGGGATGATGATCTCCGAGCGGATCTCCGCGTCGCCGACATAGCGCGGATCGAGATGGACGTCGTCGACGAGCTGCGGCTGACGATGCTCGAGGACCCAGCCCGAGATGCCGCGGCCCGATGGCACGCGGAGTGACGTGCCAGCGCCCGTCGGTAGACCAGCGAGGGCACGCACGACCAGATCGTCGGTCTGGTCCTCGCGCAGCAGGATCGTGAGGCGGCTGCCCGGCATGCTCTTCAGCAGGATGCTCAGGATGCGGTCGAGCAGCTGCTGAAGGTCGAGGATGGTGTGGAACTCCGGCGTGAGGTCGGCGAGGATCGCGAGCTCGCGGCTCGTCCCGACCTCTTCCTCGGCCGCCTCGATGACGCCCCGCGCCTCGATCATCGACACGAACTGATCGACCATCGCCGGGTCGTACCACGCCCCCGCGAGACGTCGCAGCTCGCCGAGCGCGACGTCCGCGCGCAGTGCGATACGGTACGGCCGGTCGGCGAGCATCGCGTGGTATCCGATGACCATGTTGAGGATGCGCGCGCCACGTGGGATCGCCTCGCCCGCGAGTCCGTCCGGATAGCCCGTGCCGTCCCACCGTTCGTTCGCGTGACGGACGATCGGCACGACGCCGCGCAGGAAGCGGATCGACTCGAGGATGCGCGCACCGAGCAACGGGTGCTCGCGGACGATCGAGATCTCATCGGGAGTGAGGGGCCCGTTCTTTCCTAGGATGGATGCGGGGACACCGATCTTCCCGAGTGAATGAAAGAGCGACGCGTACCGGAGATCGCGTAGCTCGTCCGGTCGGAGGTGCATGCGCTCGCCGAGCGCGAGCGCATCGGCTGCGACGCGCCGCTGATGGTCCTCGCGATAGTGATCGCGTGCCTGGATCGTCGCCGTCAGGGCCGACACGGTCGACAGGTATGCGTCGTCGAGCTCGCGGTAGAGGCCGATGCTCCGGATGGCCGCCGCACCGAAGCCAGCGAGGACGCCGATGAGCTCGTGCTCGTCGCTCGACACGACGTGGTGATCCCTCCAGGTGACGAAGAGCACGCCGACGAGCTTGTCCGCGAGACGCAGTGGCTGGAGCAGCACGCTCTTGTGACCGAATCGGCGGAGGAGCTTGCGAGCGTTCTTCGGAGCGTCGTCCTCGTCGTGGATCTGCATCGGGGTCCCGGCCTCGAGGAATTTCGCGATCACGGGACTGCTCTTCGGAAGCATCAGCACGTCGCTCGAGGCCGTCCCGGTCGTCACAGCGAACTCGAGGCTGTCACCGCCCGAGTCGAGATACACCGCGACCGCGGACGCCTGCATCATCTCCTGCACCGAATCGGCGAGCGCGCGAACGAGCGCGGGCAGCTCCTTGTACGTCGCGAGCTCGAGGCCGATGCGATGCAGGTCGAAGAGCCGCCGTGACAGCGCGAGCGTTCGGTCGTACAGGTCCGCGCGCTCGATCGCGATCGCGGCTTCGTTCGCGATGGCCGAGAGCAGCTCGAGGTCGCCCTCGTCGTAGGCGTTCGGTCGCGAGCTCTGCGCGGAGATGGCGCCGATGGGCTTCCCGTGCAGCCGGAGTGGCGCGACCATGATCGATCGCTCCACGACCTTGCCCCACGGGCTGCGCGGCGGGAGCTTGAGCCGCACACGATCGCGTTCGGCATCGTGAAGCAGGATCGGCTTGTCGCGCTCGACCGCCAGTCCACCGAGCGTGCCGGCCATGGGGCTCTCCTCGGGCTCCATCTCTTCGCCGCCGTCGTAGAGATAGCGGAAGGACAGCGTGCCGCGTTCGGGGACGGCGATCGCGACATAGAACGCGTCGACATCGAGGGCCTTCCGCACCTGCTCGAAGACCTCACGGAAGACCTTCACCGGGTCGAGCGAGCTGCCGACGGAGTGGCCGACCTCCACGAGCGTCGCCAGCAGGCGCGCGCGACGCTCCGCGGCGAACCGGGCCCGAATGTCGAGGTAGCCGAAGAGGAAGAGCGGGATGCCCGGCACGAGGAACCACGGCTCGATGAGGACGACCTGCACCGTGATGACCGCGGCGAGACTCCAAAGGAGCTGCGCGCGCACCGTGCGGTTCACCCACTGACGCGTGACCTTGTCGAGGTTCACGTTCCGCAGCGCCCGCTGCAGCAAGACGATCTGCGCGATGTCGACGAACACGAGGACCAGCACCGCCACGACGCCGGCGACGATCGTCGCGGCGACCGGCTCGACCATCGCGGCGATCTCCGCGCGGAAGATCGTGTACACGGCGGCGGCCGTCCCGGTGGCGAGCGCAACCGACGCAGCGTTGCGGATCATCTGGAGTGGTCGCTTGCCCGAGAGGATGTCGTTGGTGAGGCGTGCCGCGGCAGCCATGCTCGCGACGGCGCCGGCCGGCATGAGCACGATGCCGGCGATCACCGCGACGTCCGACGCCGACAGCTCGGTGTTGCTCTGAACGCGGATCGGGCGGACCGATAGGACGAACGCGGCGAGGAAGAGGAGGCCCAGGTACTCAGGCGGAACGCGTCCGTCGAGCGCGTCGCGAACCCCGAGCGCCACGTACGGCGTGGCGGCGAGCACGGTGACCGCGATAAGTAGCTTCGCGGCTAGCGGAAGTGGCTTCATGCGGATCCTTTGCCCCTCGGTGGCCGAGCCTAACACCGGTTTGCCCGCCAAACGGGGTCAGCCGGGCATCAGCGCGTCCGTAGCCAGCGCTCGATCAGGAGGATCGCGGCGAAGATCCCGGCGATGATGAGCAGCTCGCCGGCCCCGCCGCGGTCGACCGCCGGCCGGATGACGAGGAACAGCAGCGTCGCCAGCAGGACCACGCCGACGACGATCTGGAAGACGACGCGCGAGGTCAGGCGGATGGCGGCTCCGGCTCACCCGCTCCGAGGTCGGCGGACTTCCCGCGCATGCGGCGGAGCGCCCAGGCGATCGGATCGTACGTACGCGTCACGATGCGCTCCTTCAGCGGGATGATCGCGTTGTCGGTGATGTGGATGTCCTCGGGACATACATCCGTGCAGCACTTCGTGATGTTGCAGTACCCAAGTCCATGCTTCGCGCGCGCGAGCTCGATGCGGTCGTTCGTGTCGAGCGGATGCATCTCGAGCGCCGCGAGCCGGACGAAGTAGCGCGGGCCCGAGAATGACGGCTTGTTCTCCTCGTGATCACGTATGACGTGGCAGACGTCCTGGCAGAGGAAGCATTCGATGCATTTGTGGAATTCCTGGACGCGCTCGACGTCCTCTTGGTACATCCGTCGCGTGCCGTCCGCTTCCTTCGGCTTCGGTTTGAATGCGGGGATCGTTTTCGCTTTCTCGTAGTTGAAGGAGACATCGGTGACGAGGTCTTTCACGACCGGGAACGTCTTCACGGGTGAGACGGTGATCTCCTCATCCGGCGCGAAGGTGTTCATGCGCGTCATGCACATGAGCTTCGGATGGCCGTTGATCTCGGCGCTGCACGAGCCGCATTTGCCGGCTTTGCAGTTCCACCGCACCGCGAGATCCGGTGCGTGCGTCGCCTGGATGCGTTGGACGACATCGAGCACGACCATGCCCTCGTCGGCCGGCACGGTGAAGTCCACGAACGCGCCACCGGTCGCGTCGCCGCGCCAGACTTTCATCCGGACGTCGGTCATCGCTACTCCTTCGCGCCTGCAGCCGCGACGGGTTCGAGCGTGACCTTGCCGGTCGGTTTGTCGTCGCCGATGAGCGGGCGCAGCTCCGACGGCAGCTCGGGCAGTGGCTCCGACGTCAGGATGAGGCGGCCCTCGCGCCGCCGCGCAACGACGTTCTTCTTCCCCCACTCGGGATCCGGCTTCGGAAAGTCGTCGCGCGTGTGCCCGCCGCGGCTCTCCTGTCGCATCAGCGCGGACATCGCCACCGCTTCCGAGACCGTGAGCATCGTGAGCAGGTCGAGCGCGAGGTGCCAGCCCGGGTTGTACACGCGCGAGCCCTGCACCCCGACGCGCTGCGCGCGCTCGCGCAGTCGGCCGATGCGCGTGAGCGCCTCCTCGAGCTCGGCCCGCGTGCGAATGATCCCGACGAGCTCGTGCATCGTGTCGGCGAGTTCGGCGTGCATGGCGTACGGGTTCTCGCCCTCGCGCCGATCGAACGGCGCGAGCATGCCCGTCGCGGCCGTCTCGACGTGGCGATCGTCGACGCGCGGCATTCTCGCGACGCGCTTGGCGTATTCGGCGGCGTACAGGCCGGCCCGGCGGCCGAAGACGAGAAGGTCCGACAGCGAATTGCCGCCGAGCCGGTTCGAGCCGTGCATCCCGCCGGCGACCTCGCCGGCCGCGAAGAGACCCGGAACGGTCGACTGCGCCGAGTCCGCGTCGACGCGGATGCCGCCCATGATGTAGTGGAGCGTGGGCCCGACCTCCATCGCCGTCTTCGTGATGTCGACATCGGCGAGCTCCATGAACTGGTGATACATCGAGGGCAGGCGGCGCTTGATGTAGTCGGACGAGCGGCGCGTGGCGATGTCGAGGAAAACGCCCCCGTGCGGGCTGCCGCGCCCAGCCTTCACCTCGGTGTTGATCGCGCGGGCGACCTCGTCGCGCGGGAGCAGGTCGGGCGTGCGGCGGTTGTTCCGCTTGTCCTCGTACCAGCGGTCGGCCTCCTCCTCCGTATCGGCCGTTTCGGCCCGGAAGAAGTCTGGGACGTAGCGGAACATGAAGCGCTCGGCCTTGTTGTTCTTCAGCGTCCCGCCGTCCCCGCGCACGCCCTCGGTGACGAGGATCCCGCGCACGCTCGTCGGCCAGACCATCCCCGTTGGGTGGAACTGGGTCATCTCCATGTCGATGAGGTCGGCGCCGGCATCGAGCGCCATTGCGAGGCCGTCGCCGGTGTATTCCCACGAGTTCGACGTGATCTTCCACGCCTTGCCCACGCCGCCGGTCGCGAGCACGATCGCCTTTGCGCGGAACAGGACGAGCTTGCCGCTCCCGCGCCAATAGCCGAACGCGCCGGACACGGCGCCGTCCTCGGTGAGGAGGCGGTACAGCGTGCATTCCATGAACACTTCGATGCCCCGTGCCACGGCGTGGTTCTGGAGCGTACGGATCATCTCGAGACCGGTGCGGTCGCCGACGTGAGCGAGCCGCGCGTAGCGATGCCCGCCGAAGTCCCGCTGCAGGATGAGGCCGTCCTTGGTGCGATCGAAGAGCGCGCCCCACTCCTCGAGCTCCAGCACGCGATCGGGCGCCTCCTGCGCGTGGACCTGCGCCATCCGCCAGTTATTGAGGAGCTTGCCGCCGCGCATGGTGTCGCGGAAGTGGACCTTCCAGTTGTCCTCCTTCCATACGTTGCCCAGCGCCGCCGCGATCCCGCCCTCGGCCATCACGGTGTGCGCTTTCCCGAGGAGCGACTTGCAGACCAGCGCCGTCTTCACACCCATCGCGCTCGCTTCGATCGCCGCGCGCAGACCGGCGCCGCCCGCGCCGATCACGACGACGTCGTAGTCGTGGGTCTCGTACTCCGCCACTAGCGGACCCCGGCTTCGGCGCGGCGCTTGATCGCGCGCAGCCACATCACACGGATGAAGGCGCTGCCGAGGTGGATGAGCCGCCAGTACGCGGCGAAACGGCGTCGCGATGTGTCGTCGGTCGCGTAGACGCGCGTCTCGGTCGATACGTCGCAACGGCCGTCCGAACGCGGCGTGACGGCGAAGCTCATCGTCGCGAGCGCATATCCGTCCCGCGTGATGAGCGAGGCGAACTCGTCACCGGTCTTCGGTCGCGCGGCCTTCGGTGGCGCGATCACGACCGTGCCCACGACGATCTCGCGTGGGCCGTCGGCAAGCGTGATGAACGATGTTCGCGTCGCAACGTCGAGGAGCGGCCGGCGTTCCGGCGCATGGAGGATGCTCTCCGGTCCCGGCCGGCCGAAGCGCCGCAGCCACGTCAGAGTCCGGAATAGGAAGATCTCCCCAGCGGTGACGTCCTTGATCGCGCGATACGCGCGCTCGGGAGTGGCCCGGAGGGTCGTCGAATGGAACTCGTGGAACTGCGCCGCTCGTAGTGTCACGAGATCCACCGCAAGCCAGCCTCGTTGATCACGCCCATAGCCAACAAACGGATGTACAGGTCGGTGAGCATGACGCTGAAGAGGCTGAACCAGGCCCAGCGCGAATGCGCCGCGTTCAGCCGATTCGCCCAGCTCCACAGCCGAAAGCGAAGCGACTTGCCGTGGAACGAGTCGAGGTAGCCGCCGACGAGATAGCGCGCGGCGTGGCAGCCGAAGGTGTAACCGCTCAGCAGCAGGACATTCACGATCATGATCAGCGACCCGACGCCGATACCGAACCGGCCGTCGAAGTTGAACGCCCCGATCGCGTCCCACCACAGGATCGCGAGCACCGGGATCGCGAGGTAGAGCGCGTAGCGATGCAGGTTCTGGAGGTTGAACGGGAAACGCGTTTCGCCGCTGTACTTCGCGCGCGCATCCGGCACCGTGCAGGCGGGCGGAGACCAGAAGAACGCGCGGTAGTACGAGCGGCGGTAGTAGTAACAAGTGACGCGGAACGCGAGCGGCGAGCCGACGATGAGGAACGCCGGTGAGAGGTTGTACCAGTTGCCGATGATCGCGAACGTGGGATGGACGCAGCCGGTCGTGAGGCACGGCGAGTAGAACGGCGAGAGGTAGGGGTCGTAGAAGTAGTTCGCGTTCTGGATGCTCACGACAAACGCGTAGACGCCGAAGAGACCGAGGACGAGCACGATCGTGAGGGGCTCCACCCACCACCGATCGTGACGTTCGTGCGGACGCTGCCGGACGCTGGCCGTCGTCGTCGCCACCGCCTGCCACGGTACGCATTGACGTCGCAGCAGGCAAAGATATCGAAGCGCTCGTGACGATAGCCGTAGGCTATGGAACGTGGAGCTTCACCAGCTGCGCTACTTCGTCGCGGTCGCGGAGCAGCGCCATTTCACGAAAGCGGCGCATGAGCTCTCGGTCGCTCAGCCCTCGGTCTCGAAGCAGATCCGTCGCCTCGAGGACGAGCTCGGTGCGCCGCTGTTCCACCGCATGCGGGGGAACGTCGCACTCACGCCGGCCGGCGAAGCGCTCCTCCCCCTCGCGCGCCGCGTGCTCGCCGACGTGGCCGGTGCCGAGAGCGAGGTCCGCGATCTCACCGGGATGCGCCGCGGCCGTCTCTCGGTCGGCGCGACGCCGAGCCTCTCGACGACGCTCGTGCCGGCGGCGCTTGCCCGCTACCACCAGAGCTACCCCGGCATCGAGCTCGTGCTGCACGAGGCGGGTTCGCGTGACCTCGTGGGCGAGCTCGAGCAGGGCAGCCTCGACGTAGCGCTGGTGATCCTGCCGATGCACCACGACATCCTCGAGACGGCGCCGCTGCTTCGCGAGGAGCTCGTCCTCGCTGTGCCAAAGTCACACCCGCTCGCACGGCGCCGGAGCGTGTCGATCGCGGAGCTGCGCGGCGTGCCGCTGGTGATGTTCCGCGAGGGCTATGACCTGCGAGCGACGACGGTCGCCGCGTGCCGCCGCGCCGGCTTCGAGCCGACGTTCGCGCTCGAGGGCGGCGAGATGGACGGCGTGCTGCGTCTGACGGCGGCCGGGGTCGGGGTCGCCGTGGTGCCGAGCCTCGTCGTCGAGCGCGGCGGGCCGCTGCGCGCGGTGCGCATCGCGAAACCTGAGCTCACGCGGACGATCGGTTTCGCACATCGGCGCGACCGCCGTCTGACGCGCCCGGCGCAGGAGTTCATGACGACCGTGCGTGCTCTCGTGGCCGCGCGCGAATGGCTGGCGCGCATGCCCGCGGGGCTGGCAGTGCTTGACGTCGCGGCTGCGCCCCGAACGCGGCGCGCGACGAAGAGCTGAGAGGAACGTGCGAAGGCTCGTCGCGCCCCAGTTCGATCTCGACGCCGACAAATCGACCGCGTTCGAGAGTGTCTTCGCTTCGGCTACAAGGGTTGGCGGCTGGATCGAGTATCAGCTTCCCTATTCGAAGCAGGAGTTCCTGCGCTACTTAGTCGACAAGCACGACGTCGTTCTCCACGGGTCGGGCAATGGCGCGATCGACGTCTTCGAGCCAACGTCGCAGACCGACTACTTCGGGCGTGTTCGCAAGGCGGTGTTCGCGGCCTCCGATGGCATCTGGCCAATGTTCTTCGCGATCCTTGACCGTTCCCGCTATCACGGCTCGCTTCGGAACGCCTGCTACTGGGATGTCGACGCCACAGGACAGAGGCAGAAGGTCTACGCCTTCTCGATCAATGCGACGTTCCTCGGGCAACAGCCGTGGCGCGAGGGCACCATATACGTTCTGCCACGAGCCACGTTCGAGCGAGTCGTCGATGATGCGGGAAGTCCGTCGGAGGAATGGCTCTCGACGCAAGAGGTCACACCGCTTGCACGACTCGCCGTGTCGCCTTCGGACTTTCCATTCCTGAAGGACGTGGAAGGGCACGGCGATGGTCGAACGGATCGGTTAGAAGAGCTCGCGTATCAGCTTGGATCCGGTGCGAAGGACTTCTCAACGCGTGAGAGTGCACTTGTTCTCGTCCTCGCAAGCCCCTCACTCTGGCGAGAACGAGTTGCGGAGTTCGTCGCACTGTTGTCCGTCCTGCTACCGGATCTTCGTGCCGAGGTCCTTGACGATGGGCGCGGGTTGGTTCTCGACATACGCGGGTCCGGCCCGAACCACGATCGGCTCGCGGTCGCGTTTCAGCAGTGGCGTCGAACGATCAACGGAGCGTGAAGACCTCGACCGACATCGTCTTCCCGCGCACCTGCGCTTCGCCGAGTGACCGTAGCTGGACGCCGTCGCCGCCGAGGTGCCCGGCGGTCGCGCCCGACAGCACCGCGTCGACCTTGTACTCCTTCGTGAGCGTCTCCATGCGCGACGCGGTGTTCACGGTGTCGCCGATGGCGGTGTAGTCGGAGCGCTCGGGCAATCCGATCGCGCCCAGCACCACGTCGCCGGTATGCATGCCGACGCCGAACTGCACCACCGGCTCGCCGCTTCGCGCGCGCTCGGCGTTCAGCGTCGTGATGTTCGCGCGGATCGCGAGCGCCGCACGCGCGGCGGCGGGCGCGCCGTGCGCCGGATCGCCCATCGCGCCGAAGATCGCCATGAGGCCATCGCCGGTGAACTTGTCGAGGATCCCGCCGGCGTCGATCACGCAGCGTGCCATCACGCGCAGGTAGGCGTTCATGATCGAGATCACCTGCTCGGGCAACAGCTTCTCCGCGAGCGCGGTCGAGCCGCGGAGGTCGGCGAAGAGGATCGTCACCGTCTGCCGCTCGCCCTCGAGCCGCAGCGGGTCGCCACCGATGACGCGCTCGACGACCGTCGGCGGGAGGAAGCGCTCGAGCCCGCGGCGGCGGTCGAGCTCGAGGAAGAGCGCGCCAAGCGCGATCACGGTCGCCGCGAACATGAGCCCGTGGTATTCCCACCACGAGAGCGTCCACACCGGGCCGAGGAACTCGGACAGCTGCGCCTGCGCGAGCAGAACGTACGCCGCGGCGAGTGCCCCCTGCATCGGCAGCCGCGTGCGAACGTAGTCACGGCCCTGCGCCCACGCGGCGAAGCCGAACAGGACGACGACACTCCCGGACAGGAGGTACGGGACGAGACCCGCGCCGCCATAGATGTCGGGAGACACGCCTCCGCGGCCATACGCGCTCGGGTCGTAGTTCGCGTACGCGCCTCCGCCTACGAGCACCCAGCGCGCGAGACCACCGAACGCCGCGGGCCAGCCGATCGCGACCACGGCATACAACGCGACGGCCGCCGCGACCGCGGCGAGCAGCGTTCGGGCCGGGACGCGCCGCTCGAGCACCGGCGCGAACGGCGTGTAGCGGATCGCGAAGAAGAGCGCGGAGGCGAACAGCGCGAGCTGCGCGGATATGCCGACGACGAGGCCGGCGTCGTCCCGCACGTCGCCGCGTTGGAGGACGTCGGGAGTCGAGAGCCCGTGCACCGCGAAGATCCCGGCCATGCAGAAGAACCCGACCGCGATGAGCAGGCTGCGATAGTGCCTGGCGCCGAGCGCGGCGCGCGCGACGAAGATCGCGACGAGCAGCGCGACGACCGAGACGTTGGTGGTGATCACGAAGTGTTCGACCGGTATGAACACCGGAGAGTTGTGCAGTGGATCGGCGAGCAGCGCAGCCAGAACGAGCGTCGGCGAGAGCACGAGCAGCAGCAGGACGAGGGGACGCCAGGGCACCGGGCTCACGGCCGCCAGTCTAGGAACGACTAGACAGCCTCGGCCGCGCGCGCCACCTTTGGAAGGAGCTGATCGAGGTCGAACGGCTTTCCGACGACTTCGGCCGCGCCGACGGTCCTCGCATGGCGCTCGAGATCGGTCGCGGCGGACAGCACCACGATGGGGATCTCGTGCCGCTCACGCAGACGCTTCGCGAACGTCCAGCCATCCATGACCGGCATCATCAGGTCGAGCACGATGACGTCGGGACGCCAGCGCTCGCACACTGAGAGCGCGTCCTGGCCGTTCGCCGCGGGCATGACCTCGTACCCATCGTCCTCGAGCGCGGTCGAGAGCAGCTCCCGGATGCTTGCGTCGTCATCCACCACCAGGACGCGCTTCTGGGTCTTGATGCCCACCCAAGCCCAGCATGCCACACCGGAGTCGGCGGACAGCCTACTTAGCGACTCGATCTGAGTGATGCCGCGAACACGGCCGGGATGACGACGAAACCGATCGCGAGCGTCGCGACCCATAGCCACAGGGCTTCCGGGTGACACGTGACGAGGCCGAGGCAGCCTTCGATCGAGCGCTCCCGCTCGACGAGAAGCAGTGGCAGGCTCGCGGGCGACGCGACGACGGTCGCCGCGGCGAAGGTGGTCGCGATCGTCGGGATAGAGCGCGAGAGGCCGCCCGCGCGGGCATCGATCGCGCGTGCCGACCGGCGCGCCCACAGCAGCGCCGCGAGCGTCGCGAAGCCCGCGAACGCGACGGATGATCCGAAACGCTCTGCTCGCGGCGCGGGATCCAGCGCAAGGGCGAGCTCGAACGCCGTGAGCGCCGTCCAGTACGCGAGCTTGATCGTGGTGATGCGACCGACAAGGAGCGCGAGCGTCGCATGCCGCGGCAGCGGTCGCTGGGCTTCGGTGCCTACCGGTAGGTGGTCCACCACTTTTGGAGGAAGTACAGCACCGCGATCAGGATGATCGTGGTGACGAAGACCATGTAGAACTCGCCGGATTCGCCGACCTGAGCGATCACGCTATTTCAGGCTCTGCAGGTACTCGACGATCGACCGGATCGTCGCCTCGTCGAGACTGCCGCCGTCCTTGTCGAGCCACACCGGCATGATGACGCCTGGCTTGACCTTCGGCGCGTTCGACACCCAGTGGAACAGCCAGTCGGCGTCGCCCGAGGCCTTCGCGGCCTTGTTCTGGTCGTTGATCGGCCCCTCGGTGCCGTAGTGCCCGAGATTCGGCGCCTGGGGGATCGTGCTGGGCTTGTTGGCGTCGAAGCTATGGCAGGTGGTGCAGTAGACCTGCGCCGCCTCGGCTCCGGTCGGCTTTGCGGGCGGTGGTGGTGGCACGACGTCGGCGTTGTCGACACCGTCGAGGTGGGTGCGGATGTTCACGATGTCGGCCCAGTCCTGCTCGGTGCCCCGCATGACGAACGTGACGAGCTGGGTGACCTGCTCGGGGTTGAACGGGCCGCCCTCGGACTGGCCCCACGCGGGCATCGAGTAGCTCGGCGCCGGGTTCGCCTTGCCGCGGGTGATCGTGAGGCGGAGGAAGTCCTCGCGCGTCTTGAGCGTCGAGGGGTCCTCCTTGAGGGTCTCGTACTTGTTCGCCGCGACGTTGAGCGGTTTGCCCGGCAGCGGCTTTCCGTCCTTATCGGTCTCACCATTGCCGAGTCCCGTCTTGCCATGGCACGGATAGCAGAAGTTCGCATACAGGTTCTTGCCGCGTTGGATCGATGTCTCGATCTGCTTCTCGGCCGCAGCGGCGCGCAGCGACAGCGGACCGCTGGGGATGATCTGGAGCAGCAGGTAGCCGCCGACCAGCCCGAAGAGCGCGAACAGCATCACACCGCCCGCGACGATCTTGCGATCGAGGTTGCCGGAGATCTCAAGCGGATCCGGAGCGGCGGGGATCGGCGCGACCCAGTACGGCGTGGGCTGCTCGACGGTGTCGCCAGCACCGTAGTGCTGACGCAGGAGCTCCACGCCGGTCGCGGGCTTCTCGTCCGGTTCGATCTGCTGCTGGTGGTATGCGACGAAGCCGAAGTACGCGAGTAGCGCGACGAAGAGCAGCAGACTGGCCGCGGCCAGGATGATGTTGATGTCCACTATGCGTCCGGGATCTCGGCATGGGCGGGGTCCCATTGGTTGTTCGGCCGCTTCAGAACGTTGAGCGGGTTGGTGTCGACGACGAGCGAGCCATTGACGTCGGCGATATGGAAGAGATCGAGGCCGCGCGGCGCGGGTCCGCCGATGACGACCGCGGTGTGCTTGTCATAGAGCGAGCCGTGACACGGGCAGTGGAACTGATCCTCGGTCTTGTTCCAGGGCACGGTGCAGCCGAGATGCGTGCATTTACGGTACGCGGCGGCGATCGCGCCCGGCGCGTGGATCAGAAAGAAGCGACCCTCGGTGTTGAGGATGGGCTCGTCCTTCGTCGCCTGGAACTTCGTCAGGATGTCGGCCTTCTTCCCGGCCGCGATCTTGGCCCCGAGACCCTCGATCTTGAGGACCCACAAGAACGGCAGGAGCGCCGCGCTGAATTCGGTCACCGCGAGAAGCGTGGCCGTGAGGAAGCCGATGCGGAGGAGCTGCCGCCGCTTGACGCGCGACAGGAGGCCGCCGGCCACGACCGAGGTGTCGTCGTGCGGGCGGATCACCCTAAGGCCTCGGCGCGAAGCATTGATGTGTCTCGGGGAGCGCCCAGGGCGCGTAGAGATCCATGCCTGGACCGCGCAGCGAGGTGCCGACGACCGTGAGGACGACATAGGTCACGACGAAGCCGGTCCAGATCGCGATCATCCATTCGCGTGTGCCTGCCCCGAAGAGACGTTTACAGAGGTACACGAGCACGACCGGGAGCGCGAGCATCAGGAAGATCGGGATGACGTAGTTCGGGATGAGCTCGCGCCCGCCGGGAAAGTACTCGCTGGCGAACTCGGCGTAGCCAGGCCAGCCTGTCCGGATCTTCGTCACCGGGTCGATGGTCGAGCGGTTCACTTTGATGAACGCATCGAAGGCGATGAGCCCCGACACGATGGCCGCGGTGAACACGGTCGAGAAGACCGTGATGCGCTTGCCGATCTCGTTGGTGAACCAGTGGCCGATACCGGAGCGATCGCGGTCGATATACGGGATCGCCGCCATGAACACGAGCCAGACGGTCGGCACGATCACACCAGCGAGGCCCTTGTCCATGTGGAGAAGAAGCTCCTGCAGGTTCAGCAGGTACCACGGCGCCTTGGAAGGGTTCGGCGTGCAGTCGACCGTCGAGTGGTCCTGCAGCGGCGCGTTGAAGAGCGCCGAAATGACGAAGAGCCCGAGCGACCAAATCATGGCGGCGATGAATTCGATGACCAGCAGATGCGGCCAGACCATCGCCGTGTCCTCGACGCGCTTGTCCACGCGCACGACGGAGTCCTGCCGGACAAACGCGAGCAGTCGCAGGCGCTTCTCCTGACCCGGGAACGGCTGGGGTCCGCGAGGCGCAGTCATACTCCGCTGACCTCTGTGCGCGCGAGCGCGACGGCGCGCCACGCCTCTCGCTCGCGGCTGGCTACGCCGGCCCGCCGGTCACGTGGCGCGTAGTGCACGGGCCGGCTGGGCGCAGATGCTCGCTCGAGGCGTGCCGCGCCGTTGTCGCTCGCGCTCATCGTCACGTCGCTCACAGCGGGCCCGATATCCCGCCGTCCTTCCGGATCCGCCAGAAATGGATCGCTATCAGGAATCCGGTCGCGAGCGGCAGGGCTACGACGTGCAACACGTAGAAGCGCAGCAATGCATTCGGTCCCAATTGGTATCCGCCGAATAGCAGGAAGCTCACTTCATCGCCTACCGCTGGGGTCGCTCGGGCGATCTCGTAACCGACGGTCACCGCCCACAGGGCGAGCTGGTCCCACGGGAGGAGGTAGCCGGTGTACGAGAGCAGGATCGTGAAGAAGAAGAGCAGCGTGCCGATGACCCAGTTGAATTCGCGCGGCGGTTTGTACGACCCGGTGTAGAAGACCCGGATCATGTGCAGGAACACCGTGATCACCATGCCGTGCGCCGCCCAGCGATGCATGTTCCGCAGCAGCTGCCCGAAGATGACGACCGTCTCGAGATCCTTGATGTCCGAGTACGCCCACTCGGTCGTGGGCCGGTAATAGAACATGAGCAGCGTCCCGGTCAGCGTGAGCACGAGGAACAGGAAGAACGAGAGCCCACCCATGCACCACGTGTAGGGGATCGCGAGCGCGTGACGCCGCACCTTGACCGGGTGCAGGTGGAGGAACACGTTCGTGAACACCGCGAGCGACTGGTTCTTGCGCGAGTCGGGATAGCCGTGGCGGAAGAGGGACTTCCATAGCACACCGGCCTTCACCCGCTCCCAGACCTGCAGCGGTATGTCGAGCATCTAGTGAACGTGCTCCTTCGGCCGTTCTGGGATCGCGTGTCCGTTCGCGCCGACGTGTCCGTTGTGTCCGTTCTTGAAGCCGGGCGCGCGGGCAGGGTCGTACATGGGGAGCGGGCGGATCGCCCGCCCACCGCCGACGGTGAGATCGAGGTGCACCTCATCGTCGATCGACTCTTTGGGGAGCGTCTTGCCCATCGCGGGCATGACCGCGCCGTAGCGGTTCATCGTGATCGCGTCGGTCGGGCAGCGGATGATGCAGAGCGCGCAGCGGATGCACGCGGTCTCGTCGAGGAAGAACGCGACACCCTGCCCCCACTTCTTCGCCTCGCCGACCGCTGGGATCGCACCGTCGTCGACGATGTCCGACATATCGACCATGTGAATGACGTCCATCGGGCAGACGTCGACGCAGCCGCCGCAGATGATGCAGAGCTCGCCGACGATCTCGATGTTGAAGTTGCACTTGAGGCAGCGGTCCGACTCGGCGATCGCCTGCGCCTGTTCGTAGCCCTGGTTCACCTCGAGGAAGAGACCGCGGCGTTCCTTCTTCGCGAGCTTGGGCATCTCCTGACGCGGGATGCGGTCGTAATCCACCGACATGTTGTGATAGACGCGCGCGAGCTCGGCCTCGCCGGCGATCTGTCCGACGTTGTCGGGCGTGCTGGAGCGTCGCAGGGTCACGATCTCGTGGTATTCGGGGACGTTCACGGCCGACGCGATCGGATCGAGGAACCGCGCGACCTGCTGCGCAGCCGACCGCCCGTCCGCGACCGCCGCGATGATCGTCGACGGCCCCTCACGGTAGTCGCCGGCCATGAAGATCTTCGGGACCCGCGTCTGGTACGTCTCCGGGTCCACGTTCAGGTCGCGGTAGCGCTTCACGCGGAACTCGGGAATGTCCGCGAGCCAGGTCGTGTCGGGGTTCTGGCTCAGCGCGAGCAGCACCGTTTCGCACGGAACGTCGAACTCGGAACCGGCGATCGGCTCAGGGCTGCGGCGCCCGCTCTTGTCCGGCTCCCCGAGCTTGTTGCGGATGAACCGCACGCCGCGCGCGTGGCCCCACTCGGTCGTGAGGATCTCCACCGGCGAGGCGAGGTATACGAAGTGGATGCCCTCGCGCTCCGTCTCGGTGAGCTCCTCCTCGTCGACGACCATCTCGTCGCGACCACGGCGGTAGACGATCGACACGTTGTCCGCGCCGAGTCGCCACGACGTCGACGCGCAGTCCATCGCGGTGTAGCCGCCGCCGAGGACCACGACGTTCTTCCCCACCTCGACCGGGCGGCCGCGATACGCGCGCTCAAGGAACACGATGCCCGCCATCACGCCACCGGCGTCGAGATTCTTGATCTCGGCCGGATAGTTCGGCTCGAAGCAACCTGCGGTGACGAGCACCGCGTCGTATTCGTCGTGCAGCTGCTTCAGCGTCACATCGCGACCCACGTACGTCGACAGTCGCAGCTCGACGTTCTCGTTGACGATCCCGTTGATGTCGCGGTCGATGACCTCGCGCGGAAGCCGGAACGGTGGGACGCCCGCGAGCGCCGTGCCGCCGGCCTGATCGAGTGCGTCGAGGACGGTGACGCCGAAGCCGAGCTTCGCGAGGTCGCTCGCGGCGGAGAGCCCGGCGCAACCCGCGCCGACGACCGCCACGCGGCCGCGCGGCGGGCCGATGACCGGCGGCGGTGGCTGCGTGTACGAGTGGCCGTCGACGCGCACACTCGCGTGCGTCCAATCGGAGAGGAACTTCTTCACGTACCGGATCGAGAGCGGTTTGTCGACCTCTTTGCGGCGGCAGGCTGTCTCGCACGGCGCGGCGCAGACCGAGCCGCAGATCGATGCCATCGGATTCGGATCGAGAGCGAGCTCCCAGGCCTTCTCGAATTCGCCGGCGGCCGCGAGATTGAGATAGCCACGGCAGTTGGTCTTCACCGGACAGGCTTCCTGGCAAGGGATGTTGTCCTGGTACCAGGACGGCCCGACCTCCACCACCTGGTACAGCTCTCTCACGCGTGGCTCATGCTACCGACGGCACATGGCGCGTCAAACGAGCGCAGCGGTGACAGAACGCAAGACCCGCCTCGACGGAACGGTGAGCGAGTACCGCTGCGAGCGGTTATCGCTCGAGGTCGGCCGTCGCGCGGTCTTGCGCTACGTGATCGACCGCGATCGGGTCATCGGCGACACCGGCATCGAGCTGCATCGGGGTCAGATCACGATCGCGCACTACTGGATCGACCGTCCGTACAACGTCTATCACTGGCTCGATGGAGCGCGGACCATCGCGTACTACTGCAACATCGCGAGCGACACGACCATCGGCGAGGATCTCGTCGGGTACACCGACCTTGTCGTCGACGTGCTTCTCCGACCTTCGGGGGAGACGATCGTCCTCGATGAGGAGGAGCTGCCTGCCGACCTCGCGCCTGCGCTGCGGATCCACGTCGCGCGCGCGCTCGAAACGATCGCGGCCGGCCCGCGCCGGCTCGTCGCCGAGATCGAGCGCGAGACGCGCGCCGCCCTCGGCGCCTGACCACGCCCCCGGAGGGCGCGCTTCCCCCGACCGGGGGGTCGTCGGCCTTGTTTAGCAGGAACACACTCCGCGGATGGACGATGACTCCCGCCTCGCGAATCCCGGCGCGAGCGACTCCCTAGCGGCCGCCGACCCGATCGCGCCGCAGACCGGACCGAACCGCAGCGACCTCGAAGCCCTGAAGGACGGCGCCGCGATGATGATCCAGGCGGGCAACCGCGTCGCCGCGATGGCCCTCCTGTGGTCGGCCGTGGCGATCGATCCGACCGATCTCGCTTCGCATCGCCGTCTCGCCGCGACGCTCGCAAGCGGTGGCGACATCGACGCCGCCGCCGAGGAGTACGCGCGCTACATCGAGTTCATGCTCCCGCTGGGCGAGGTCGGCCGCGCCACCCTCGAGCTCTCCTACGGAGCGAGCATGATCGGCGGTCACCCCGCGCTGCACGAGGCGGCGGAGAAGATCGTGACGTCGGTACGTTCGATCGTGCCGCCGACCGGTGCGGCTCTCGCACCGTCCGCGCCTGTCATCAGATCTTCGCCGGCAATGCGACCGATCGCGCCGGCGCGCGCGCTCGCGGACATCGCCGTCGCGGCGCCGCTTCCCGCGCCCCGTCTTCTGCCCAAGGTGCCGTTCCGCTTCTGCGTGCACGCCGATGGGGAACGCCACTGGATGCAGCTCGAAGGCGGAACGCCGGACCTCGTGCCGCTCGCAGTACGGGTCGTCGGCGCCGACGACAACATCATCGAAACGCGTCTGTGCATCCCACTCGCGCCCGGCGACAAGGGCCACGCGCCGACCGTCGACAACATGTCGCCAAGCGTGGCCTGGGTCGTCGTTGGCATCCCGAACGACGTCGTCGCCGCGATCGACGCGGGCAAGCCGGCGCCGTACGGGTTCCAAGCGAAGGTCGGCGATGAGTGGTTCTCGCTCGATCTCACCGACACGGGCTGCCGCCTCGGCCGTACGCGCTCGAAGAGCGCGGTCTCCTAACCACCGGCCGACGCGCGGCGATCCCCCTCCATACTTCGGCCATGAGACGGCTGCTCCGGGACGCGATGCCGCTGCGGCGCGGCGAATGGGGCCTCGCGCTGTTCCTCTACTTCCTGCTCACCGTCATGGTCGGTGCGGACTGGGTGGGAAAACTCGGAGCCGACGCGCTCTTCGTGAAGCGCTACGGCGTACAGAACGTCCCGTGGATGTACATCATCACGCCGATCGCCATGCTCGCGGTCTCCGCTCTCATCTTCTTCTTCATCGACCGCATGCGGCGCCGCACCATGCTGCTTCTCTACGTCGCGGCCGTGACGCTGCTGTCGGTCGGGATCCAGTACGCGATCACCTACAACGCCATCGGAAACATCGTCCAGCCGATCTCCTATGTGTTCGCGCACGGCGTCAAAGAGACGATCTACATCCTGTTCTGGGTCTATGCCGGAAACCTCTACGACTCTGAACAATCGCGGCGTCTCTTTCCGTTCTTCGCCGGGTCGGTGCTCGTCGGCAAGATCGTCGGCGGGTTCGTGGGCGCGGCGATCGCGCCGCTCATCCACGCGGAGAACTTCATCGGCGCGCAGGCGGTCGGCTTCTTCGTGTGCTTCGTCGCGCTCGTGCTGTACCGCGGACTGCCCGAGGGCCGCTCCGGTCGTGCCGAGGTCAAGGACCGGCCCCAGGGCGTGCGTGCGACGATCCGCGAGTCGGTCGACGGCTACCGCGCCGTCACGTCCGACTCGCTGCTCCGCACCTTCGGCGTCGGCGTCTTCTTCTGGTACTTCCTCATGCAGTTCGCGAACTTCCTGTACTTGCTCGGCCTCGACCAGAGCTCGGTCGGTGCCACCAGCGTCGGTCGTGAGGACTTCTTCGCGCAGCTCTATGCCTCGGTCTACACCAGCTCATCGCTCGTCGCGCTCGCGATCCAGAGCTTCATCACCAGCGGACTCCTGCGGCGCATCGGGATCGCCTGGGTGCTCTTCTTCCTGCCGCTCTGGTTCGTCGGCACCTACGCCGCCGCCGCGTGGTTCAACCTGAACCTCGTGACCGGCGTGGCGCTGCAGCTCGGCGAGCGCATCTGGATCCCAGCGCTGCACCGACCGGCCAGCGAGCTCGTGTACAGCCAGGTCTCCGCGGCGATCCGCCCGCGCGCACGCGCGTTCCTCTCCGGTGGCGTGAACGCCTTCGGGAACATGGTCGCGGCGGTGTCGCTCATCCTCGGGCTTCGCGCGGTCGACCTCGGCCTGTTCGGCGTGAGAACGCTCCTCGGGATCGGCGCGAGCCTCTCGGTCGTGTACCTGTACAACGCCTGGCACGTCCGCTGGCTGTTCGGCCGTCGCATCGCGCAGAACCTGACGTCACCCGATCCGGACCTGCGGCGCAACGCGGCCGACATGCTCGCGTCGGAGAGCAGCGCGGTGCCGGAAGACGTGCTCCGCTCACTCGGTGGACGCATCCCCGCCGACGTCGAGCACGGCGTGCGCCTCGCGCTCACGCGCCGCGGCATCCTCGCCGTGGCGGCGGACGTCACCGACTGACCGGGCGCGGCACCGCGACGAGGCTGACGAGCAGACCGACGATCCCGCAGAGCGTCACCATGCCCGTGAGCTCATGCACGGTCCAGCCGCTGCCGACACGCAGGACGACCACGGTCAGATAGATCGCGAGGTACGCGGCCGGCAGGACGAACGCGAAGACGTGCAGCTGCAGCGGTCGCGCGTCCGATGGGCGCAGCCGCCACAGCAGAAGGTCGCCGATCGCGCCTGCGACGATCGCCACGAGCATGAACGTCACCTGCACGTCGAGCGGCGCGTGGCCGCGCATGAGGATCATCGCGACGGCGTTGAGGCCGAGCATCACCGTGAGCGCTCCGACCGGAAGCGTGCCGCGACGCAGCGCGACGAGCGCGCAGCCAACGAGGAGCGCGCTGAAGAGGTACATCCCGAGCAGGGCGCGGACCAGGGTCGCGTCGTTCGGACGCGGCCCGGTGCCAATGACGCTCGAGTACGGACCCGCGAAGAGCGAGAAGAAGGTGAACGTCCCGAACAGGAAGGTGAGTGAGATGACGGCGGGCAGCTGTGCGAGCAGACCGCTGCCGACGCCGCGGCGCGTCGCCGCGACGAACGGTCCGCTCACCATCAGCGCGGCGCCAGTTCCGAGCGCGAGATGACTCGGGCTGAGCAGGGCATCGGTGCTGAGCTCGATGCCGAAGATCGTGTGCCAGATCATGTCGAACACGCCCGCGACGCCGAACACGAACACGCCGAGCACCGCCCACTGGTAGCCCGCCGGGATCGCCGCTCGCCAGCTCGACGCGTACGGTCGGTTGCGCGCGACGCCGCCGAGGATCACGGCCGCGCACGCGGCGAAGCCCGAGTAGAAGGCCGCGTGCCAGATCGTCCAGAACGAATCGGGTAGGCCGTAGCCATGCGCCCACCCATCCCAGTACAGGCCGGCGCCGAGCCACGCCGACGCGGCGACGGCGAGCCAGTCGAACTTCAGCCCGAGCTCGGCCACGCGCGGGACGGCGGTTGGGCGCGCGGCGGTGACGGTCGCCATCACACCTATATACGCGTCGCGGCGAGCGCGCGTTGCGCCTCGAGCCAGCGGTCAGCGTCTGCCGGGCGCGTGAAGCGATGCACTGCCAGATGCGCGTACTCGGGCCGCGCGAGCATCGCGGCGATCCGTCGCCGCCGACCGCGATGCGTCCGGATCGCGAACCACACCAGCGGGTCGCGCGTGAAGATCTGGTTGCGGACCGTCTTGCGGTTGCCGGTGCCAGGCCAGAGCTCTGCGCCGTCGCGGATCCGCGCAACGATCCGGCGCAGGAGCCGCGAGAGCGTCACGGCGAGCGGATAGTCCAACCACACGACCGTGTCGGCACGGGCCCAAACGAGATCACGCACGTCCGAGTAGCCGCCATCGATTACCCACTTGTCGCCTGCGACGATCGCAGCAATGCGCGACCGGAAGACTGGCATCTCCGCCATGGACCAACCCGGACCCCAAAACACGGCATCGAGCTCGATGTGCGGCGACCCCACCATTGCGGCCAGAGCGCGCGCCAGCGTCGTCTTCCCGGAGCCAGTGGTCCCAACGACGGAAACGCGCTTCACGGGGCGCGACGATATCCTCGGTCGCACCCCCGTGAAGCTCCACGAATACCAGGCGAAGCAGCTGCTCGCGCGCGCAGGCATCCCCATCCCCGAGGGTCGTCTCGCGACGACCCATGAGGAAGCCGAGGCGGCCGCGCGCGCTCTTGGCGGCACGGTCGTCGTCAAGGCGCAGGTCCACGCCGGCGGACGTGGGAAGGCCGGCGGCATCAAGGTCGCGAAGACACCGGCCGAGGCGCGCGAGCACGCCTCGACGATCCTGCACATGCAGATAAAAGGACTGCGCGTCCGCAAGGTCCTGGTGGAGCGCGGCGCGCAGATCGCGAGCGAGCTCTACCTCGGCATCACGCTCGACCGCGATCGACGCCGCCCGGTGGTGATGCTGTCCACCGTCGGCGGGATGGACATCGAAGAGGTCGCCGAAAAAGAGCCTGAGAAGATCGCGCGCGGCTGGCCGGATCCGCTGGTCGGACTCCTCCCGTATCAGGCGCGAGCCCTGTGCTTCGACGCGGGCGTGCCGGCGGCGCAACGGAACGCCGTCGCGGATATCGCGATCAAGCTCTACGGCGTGTATGCGCGCACCGACGCCATGCTCGTCGAGATCAATCCGCTCTTCATCCAGACCGACGGCACCGTGCTCGCGGGTGACGCGAAGCTCGACATGGACGACAACGCGCTGTTCCGCCAGACCGAGCTGCGCGACTGGAAGGAGATCTCGCCCGATGAGGAGGTCGAGGAACGTGCCCGCGCGCTCGGCTTCAGCTACGTACAGCTCGACGGCAATGTCGGGATCATCGGTAACGGGGCCGGCCTGGTGATGGCGACGTTGGACGCGGTGCGCAACGCCGGCGGGAACGCCGCGAACTTTCTCGACGTGGGCGGCGGCGCGAAGGAGTCGGTGGTGCGCTCGGCACTCGAGATCGTACTGGCGAACCCGAAGGTGAAGAGCGTCCTCATCAACATCTTCGGCGGCATCACGCGCGGTGACGAGGTCGCGAAGGGGATCCTGTCGGTGATCACGACGCATCCGCCGAGCGTGCCGCTCGTGATCCGCCTGTCGGGCACCGAGGCCGAGGCGGGGCGCAGGCTGCTCGAAGGAGCGAAGCTCGTCTCGAAGACGACGATGGACGACGCAGCCGCAGAAGCTGTCGTGCTGGCAGGAAGGGGGGCAAAGCCGACGTGAGCGTGCTGCTGGGCCGCGACACGCGTGTCCTCGTGCAGGGCATGGGGCGCGAGGGCACATTCCACGCGACGCGGATGCGGGAGTACGGCACCAAGGTCGTCGGCGGCGTCGTGCCCGGAGCGGGCGGAACGACGCGCGATGGCTTCCCCATCTTCGACACGGTCTCGCGCGCGACGGTCGAGACCGGCGCCAACGCGTCGATCGTGTTCGTACCCGCGTCGGGCGCGATGGACGCGCTGCTCGAGGCGCTCGACGCGGAGCTGGATCTGGTCATCGCGATCACCGAGGGAACACCGGTGCAGGACATGCTCAAGGTCGCGTCCGTGCTGGATCGCTCCGCCACGACGCTCATCGGACCCAACTGCCCCGGCGCGATCACGCCGGGCGAGTGCAAGATCGGGATCATGCCGGCGGAGAACTTCAAGCCGGGAGCCGTAGGCTTCGTTTCGCGCAGCGGCACGCTCACCTACGAGATCGCCGACCTGCTCAGCCGCGCCGGGCTCGGTCAGTCGACGTGCCTCGGGATCGGCGGCGACCCCGTCATCGGGTTGCCGACGCCGGAGGCGGTACGGCTGCTGAACGAAGACGCTGCGACCGAGGTGATCGTCATCGTCGGCGAGATCGGCGGAAGCGCCGAGGAGAGCGCCGCCGAGTACATGCGCGCGAACGGCAAGAAACCGGCTGTGGCGTTCATCGCCGGCCGCTCGGCGCCGCCCGGTAAGCGGATGGGGCACGCCGGCGCGATCGTTTCCGGCAATCAGGGCACGGCGGAGTCGAAGGTGAAGGCGTTCGAAGCCGCGGGCATACCCGTCGCGAACGCACCGAGCGAGATCCCGCGCCTCGTGAAGGAGGCCCTTCGCAGCTAGGCGAGCTTCGCTCGTACCAGTGCCACGAGCTCGCGGGCCTGCGTGACCTTCTCCAGCTCATCCGCCGCGAGGGTCTGCCCGAGCTCGTCCTGCACGTACATCACGACGTCGACCTGAGCGAGCGAATCCCAACGTTCGTCACCGGTGAGCTGGGTGTCGGGACCGAGATCGGGCCACGCCAGACGGTCGCGGAGGCCCCGCAGGAACTCCTGCTCGTTCAGGCGTCCGGACTCCAGCGGATGAGATTCGCCCCCCACGAGTAGCCGACGCCGAAGCCCAGCGTCAGGAGGAGATCGTCGCGCTTGACCTGCCCCTCCTTCACCAGGTGCTGGAGCACGATCGGGATCGTCGAGGAGACCGTGTTGCCGCAGTACTCGAGATGGACCGCGAACTTCTCGTCGGGGATCCCGATCTTCTTCTGCAGGTAGCGAAGCATGTACTCGTTGGCCTGATGCATGATCACCCACCGCACGTCGTTCAACGTGACCTCGGCCCGTGCCAGCAGCTCCTTGAACACGGCCGGGATGCGCCGGATGGTGAACTCGAGGATCGCCGGGCCGTTCATGTAGAGGTTCGCCTCGGTGCGCACGTTGCCGCTGCTGTCGGTCGTCTCGGCGAGCGGCTCGGGGCCGATCGGCTGGCGCACGCCGCCGCGCTTCACGATGAGGTTGCCCGCGCCCTTGCCATCGCTGCCGAGCACGAAAGGCCCGAGCGTCGGCGCCTCGCGCTCCGTCGCGGTGACGAGGACGGCGCTGGCGGCATCGCCGAAGAGCGTGCGCACGCTCTTGTCCAGCGGATGGATGAAGCGCGAGTACGTCTCGGCCATGACGAGCAGCGCGGTCGACGCGGCGCCCGTCTCGATGAGACCGCGGATCATCGCCAGACCGTACGGGAAGGCGGAGCAGCCAAGGTTGTAGTCGAAGGCTGCGGTGGTCGTCGGAAGGCCGAGCCGCTCCTGAAGGATGCACGCCGTGGTCGGCAGGAAGTAGTCGGGGCTCTGGGTGCAGTACACCAGCAGATCGACCGTCGACCGGTCGAGACCGGTGCGTGCGAGGAGCTTCTCGGCCGCGGCCGCGCCGAGATCGGACGCGAACTCGTCCGGCGCGACGATCCGTCGCTCGCGGATCCCGGTCTTGTCGAAGATCTTTTCGGCCGACCAGTCCGGATAGAGCTTCGCAAGCTCGTCGTTCGTGAGTCGGCGCTCGGGGAGGTGGTGCTCGAGCGCCTGTATTGCAGCGACGCGCACGGCCGAAGTTTAGGCCGGTCGGTCCGGGGCGCCGATGCCTCGCTCGACTGCCTCTTCATAAAGGTCACGAAGCCGCAGCGGCTGCCTGCCGCCGCCCGTGGCGAGCGCGAATAGCTCCGCGAGGAACGTCCGTGTTCCTTTTCCTTTGTGGGCCTCGGCGCGCGCATCGACATCGACCGCCGAGCCGAGCCCGCGGTGTGACTCGGCAAAGCCCTCGTCCGGGACGTTCAGCGCGACGCGAAGGGGATGGACGTTCACGATCTTCAGGCCCGGCGCAGCGAACGTCGCGCGCAGCGCGGCAGCGTCCCACGGCAAGCCGACGCCGGAGTGCACGTCGTCCTCCCAGAACACCGGCAGACGCACCGTCCCGGCGACGGTGCGAAATGGCGCGAGCATCGGCTGCAAGAACGCGAACAGGTTCGAGTCGTAGCGGAAGCCTGCCTCGGCCATCCTCCGCACCATCCGCGTGTCGTCGTAGAAGCAGTGCGAACGGAACGAGATCGCGTCGGGCCAAAGCGCCGTGCTCGTCGCGATGACTTCGTCGACCGTCGCGCCGTGCGTGCTGCCGGGCAGGAAGTTCGGGTGGACGCCCACGTCGCCGCTCGATACGACATCGCGCACGCGAAGTCGACGGGTCAGGTACTCGGACCGATGCGTGAGGAACGGTGTGAGCGGGACGCCGTACTGGTCCGCGAGCTCGTAGAGGTCGCGGATCGCCCAGTCGGGCGCCCACTCGATGTCGGTGGTGAAGCAGAGCGGAGACGTTTCGCGTGTGTAGGCACGCACGGCGTCGACCGGTGTCGGTTGGAACACGCGCGAATCCTACGGGTAGAGTGCGCGCGATGAAGCTCAGCGAAGCCAAGACGCACGCGCCCCTTCGCGTGGTGCGCGACGCCGACTTCGACGACCTTGCGCTTCTCGGCGCGAGCACGGGTCGCGTGCTCGTCTATGCCGGCGACGCGCGCTCGCTGCTTCGGCTCAGGAGGACGAGCGCGGCGGCCGCGGTCGTCACGACATCAGAGCTCGCGGACGATGTGGCAGCGTCGTTCGGCCTCGCCACTGCGGATCGACCCGAGTCCGCGTTCTACGACCTGCACCGCTGGCTGCACGCCTCGAGCGACTTCTACTGGCACGACGCCGCGACCACGATCGATCCGAGCGCGCGTGTGCACGAGCGCGCGTATGTCGCGCCGCGGAACGTGCGCATCGGCGCGCGTGTGGTCATCGAGCCCAACGCGACGATCCTCGAGCGGGTCGCGATCGGCAACGACGCCATCGTGCGCTCCGGCGCCGTGCTCGGCGCCGAGGGCTTCGAGTTCAAGGGACCGGCGATGCGTCAGGGGCGCGCGGCACGGGCGCAGTGGGACTACGGAACAACGAACGTCGCCGTTCCGCACGCCGGCTCGGTCGAGATCGGCGCGCGCGTCGAGATCCAGGCCAACTCGACCGTCGACCGCAGCCTCTTCCGGCTGCCGACGCGCATCGGCGACGACACGAAGATCGACAACCTGGTGCATGTCGCGCACTCGGTGCGGATCGGGCAGCGCTGTCTCATCGCGGCCGGTGCGACGCTCGCCGGCAACGCCGTGATCGGTGACGAGGTGTGGATCGGACCGCACGCGGTGATCTCGAGCGGCGTCCGGCTCGGCGACCGCGCGGCGATCGTCATCGGCGCGACGATCACCAAGGACGTCGCGCCGGGCGAACGCGTTGGGGGCGACCTGAAGGTCTACCGCTTACCCTGAACCGCACCCACATCACTGCCAGGAGGTCTCCCTGAGCCATACGGTCGTGCTCGGCGGCGGCATCTGCGGGCTCGCCGCCGGGTTCACGCTGGCCGAGCACGGCGAACGGGTCACGCTCATCGAGGCGCAGGACTTCCTGGGCGGCCTCGCAACGACGCTGCGCGGCGCGACGAACGCCGGCTTCGACTTCGGACCGCACGCGTATCACGCACGCAATCAACGCGTGCTCGACATGTTCAAGGAGATCGCGTCGGACGGTTTCCCCGCGCAGGCGAAGAACGTGCGCATCAAGTTCCGCGGCAAGTACTACAAGTACCCGCTCGAGGCGATGGACATCGCCCGCAGCATGTCGCCGCTCCTCGCGGTGCGCGCGTTCTTCGACTACTTCGTCGAGGTGGTGCGCATGCGCGTACGGCCGCGGCGGATCGTATCGGCCGAGGATTGGGTCATCCAGGGCATGGGCAAGACCCTCTACGGGTTGTTCTTCGGTCCGTACACGCAGAAGGTCTGGGGCATACCGCCCTCACAGCTTGCGGCGTCCTTCGCGCAGCACCGCATCCCGCAGATCAATCTGTGGAAGGTCGCGGTGAGCTCGTTCCGGAAGGGCCTCGACAAGATCACCGAGGGCGAGCACAAATACGCGCCGCTCGTCGTGCAGCTCTACTACCCGCCCAAGGGCGCGGGTCTCATCTCGCGACGGATGGCCGACCGCATCCGCGCGGCATCGCCGGACAACCGCGTGCTGACGCGCGCTCTCGTCACGGGGCTCGAGCTCGACGGTGCCCGCATCAGCGCGGTGCGCTATCGGCGCGTCGCATCCACCGCAGAAGACGGGCAGCTCTGCCTCATCGCGACGGGGATGGAGCCGGGACACGCGCCCTATCGCTTCGAAGGCCCGGAGGAGCGGATCGAGTGCGACCGCGTGGTGAACACGCTGCCGCTGCCGGCGCTCTTCACGCTGCTCGGCGACGGCGTGTCAGTCGCGTCGCGCCAGGCGGCGCACCAGCTCCGCTTCCGCGCGCTCACCATCGTCGGTCTGCGCTTCCGGAAGCCGAAGGTGCTGCCGGCGCAGTCCGTGTACTACCAGGACAAGACCTTCAACCGCGTGTCGGAGACGCGGAACTACGGCGGGACCGAGATCTGCCTGCCGGAGGAGACCGTCGTGCTTTGCGACATCACCTGCGAGACAGGCGACGCGATCTGGAAGGCGTCCGCGGAGGATCTCGGGCGGCGCTGCGCCCAGGAGTTGGCGGCTGAGGGCTTCTGCCGCGAAGAGGACCTCGCCGAGTGTGTCGTCCTGCGCTCGACGACGGGCTACCCGGTCTACCTGGTCGGGTTCGAGGCGGTGATCCAGACGTTGATGGACGAGCTGATGCGCTTCGACGGGCTCGTGACCGGCGGCCGGCAGGGCCTCTACAAGTACGTGGACATGGACATCGCCTCGGAGATGGGCATCACGATGGCCGAGCACCTGCTGTCTGGGCGTTCGAAGCGCGACGCGATCGGCGCCGTCGCCTACGAGGACCGCCTGTTCGCATGACCCGCGCACCGGCCGGCCGTCACAAAACGGTCGCATCGCGCGTTCTGGCGCTTGTGAGGCTCCTCACGCTTTTCCTGACATTCGTGCTCTCGCTCACCCTGATGCCGGCGCTCCAGCCCGGCGGAGGCGGCGCCGCTGCGCAGACCCTCGCGAACGGCTTCACCCTCGTCGGCGACTTCCGTGGGAACGGCGCGCAGCAGATCGCCTCCCTCTACGACCCCAACGACGACTTCGGTCTGCGGATCGTCGTGCTCGACCGTGGAGCGGACGGCAAGTTCACCCACACCGAGTGGTTCCTCGAGGGCGCGAACCACTTCGACCTCTCGCGCATGAAGCCGGTCGCCGTCGATCTGAACGGCGACAAGAAGACCGACATCGCGGTCCTCTACAACGACGGCGGCTTCACGGTCCACATGGTCGTGTGGCTCTCGACCGGCAGCAGCTTCGCGTACACCGGCAACGCCGGCTGGTGGCGGCACACGAACTTCGACTGGAATCGCGCGCAGGGCGTGCTTGCCGGTGTCTGGGATGGGACGCCGAAGACCGGGCTGATGATCCCGTACCAGCTCGACAACTTCCAGCTGAAGTTCCTCTACCTCATCGCCACCGGATCGGGCCTCCTCTATGCCGGCGACGGCGGGGCGTTCGACTCGGGCCCGGGGCAGATCGATTCGTCGAAGGCGCGCTTCCTGACCGGTCACTTCACGCGCACCGACGGCGTGGATCAGGTGGCGATGATCTACCAGTACCCGAGCTTCCAGATCAAGGTCCACATCTTCGATCCGTCGCCGCGCGGGCTGCAGCCGATCGGTGGATGGCCCGGCATGTGGAGCTCGCCCACCGGCTTCTTCGACATGACGAAGGCGAAGTGGGCCGCCGCGGACGTCGACGGAGACGGTAAGACCGACATCCTCACGATGTACTCGTACGGCGATGGAAGCACGCGAGTCCATCTCCTCTCGGCCGCGTCGAGCTTCGCGCTACGCGACGTCAGCGGCATCGCGACGTTCGGACCCGGGACGCTGAACTGGAGCGCGACCGGGCTCGTCGCGGGCGACTGGAATAAGGACGGCAAGGCCGACGCTGCGACGATCTCCGCGCTCGGCGACGGAACGACACACGTGGGCGCCTTGAGCAACACCGGCACCGCGGCGTTCACGTTCCAGCCGGACAGCTGGATCACGCCGCCGGGCGAGGTGCAGAAGCTCGCCTGCGTCTCGTGCTGGCCGCTGAACGGAATGCCCGTCGTGGCCGGTGGACCGAGCCCGCAACGGCGGCCGCTCGCGGTGAAGATCGACAACGCTCCGACGGCGCGCCCGCACTACGGCATCAGCCAGGCGGACATCGTCATGGAGCTGCTCGTCGAGGGCTTCATCACGCGACTCGCGGCCTACTTCCACTCGCAGGATCCGGACACGATCGGCGCCGTGCGCAGCGTCCGCTTCTCCGACCGCTACACCACGCCGATGGTGCGCGGCTCGCTGGTGTTCTCCGGCGCCTCACAGCTCATGGAGGGCCTGGTGCGCGGTGATATCGAGCGCGGCGCGTACGTCGGCGTCTCGCCGCAGCTCGGCCAGGGCAGCACGTTCTACCGGACCAACGTCGACGGCCGGGTCATCCCACACAACCTCTTCACTTCGTCGCAGGCGCTCCGCGAGGCGACCGCCTCGGTCGGGGGCGGTGGCCCGGTCGACGTCCCGCGTTGGGACTTCCTGGCCTCGGCGAATCACGCGGACACCGTTGGGGGCTTCATCGGCAGCATCCCAGCGAACAACGTGCTCATCCCCTACCGGCTCGACGCGCGCGTCCTCTATCACTACGACGCCGGGTCGCGGACCTACTCGCGCCTGCAGAGCGCGAGCTCCGCGCTGAATTACGTCCCCGAGATCGATGGCATGAACGGACAGGCGATCGCCGCGCGGAACGTCGTGATCATCAACACCGACATCTGGGTCACCGACGTGGTCGACGACGCGGGCGGCGCGCCGAGCCTCGACATGCGACTCACCGGCGTCGGCAAGGCGAGCATCTTCCGCGATGGGCGCCGCCAGGACGGGACGTGGTCGCGCGCCTCTTACACCGACCCCTTCGTGTTCACGAACTTCTACAACCAAAAGATCTATCTCTCGCCGGGGCAGACCTGGATCCACATCCTTCCCGCCGACTGGGACGTGCCCTCGAGCTAGTCCCCTCGCCGGGCGACGCCGGGCGGCTGACGGACGCAGTCTCGCTCGCTCAAACTCGCCCGCTTCCATGCCACGGCAACCCTCGCGTTTGTACCGCGGGCTCAACTTCGCTCGCGAGCCCGCCTCCTCGCCGCCGCCCAGTGTCCCTCTGTCACCCGCGCGCGTCGCCATCACAACGGACACTCCTCTAGCCTCCCTCTGTGCCCCAAGCAGTCCCAGTCCTCGAGATCGGAGTGGTGTTGCTCGCTGCAGCGCTCGCGGGTGCGGTCAGCCGAAGGCTCGGCCTCCCCGCCGTTCTCGGTTACCTGATGGTCGGTCTCTTCGTCGGGCCGTTCACGCCGGGTTACGTCGCGGACCGCCACCAGATCCAGGTGCTCGCCGACGTGGGTGTCGTCCTGCTGCTCTTCGAGGTCGGTATCGAGCTCGATCTGCGCGCGCTGCGCCGCGAGCCACGCGGGATCCTTCTCGCCGTCCCGCTGCAGATCGCGATCGGCACGGGTGCCGGCGCGCTCGCGTTCGCTTGGGTGGGAACCGGCGTCCTCGGCGCAGTCACGCTCGGCCTCGCGGTCGCCCTCTCGAGCTCGGTCGTCGTGGTGAACATCACGCGCAGCCGCCGGCGCACGACGGACGCGGTGACCGACCGCGCGCTGGTCGTGTGGGCGATCCTCCAGGACGCGGTGACGCTCGTGGCGGCGACGATCCTGTCCGTCCTCCTCGCGCCGAGCGGCGACGCGCCGGCGCTGGCATTCGGGAAGGCCATCGCTTTCATCGGCTTCGCCGCCGTCGCGCAGCTTGTCGTCATGCCCTGGCTGCTCGCACGCGTGCGCGAGCAGCCCGACCTGTTCCTGATCGTCGCCGTCTCGGTCGCGCTCGCGAACGCCGGCGTCGGTGCGGTGGTGTTCGGCGTCCCCGTTGCGCTCGCGGCGTTCGTCGCGGGGCTGCTGCTCTCGATGCGACCCGAGGCGCAGGAGGCGCGTCGCGAGGTGCTCCCCTTCCGCGATCTCTTCGCGGTCATGTTCTTCGTCGCGATCGGCACGCTCGTGGAACCCGCGACGGTGGTGGCCGAGGCCGGCGTGCTCGGTGTCGTGCTCCTGCTCGTCGCGCTGAAGATCGTGACGATCGCCGGCCTCGCCGCGGTGTTCTCGGTACCGGCGCGGCGCGCACAGCTCGGCGTTGGCCTGGGCCAGATCGGCGAGTTCAGCTTCGTCGTCATGGGCCTCGGCCTCGCTGCGGGCGTCGTCTCATCCGGTCAGTTCAGCGCCGTACTCGCCGCGGCGGCGATCACGATCGCCGCGTCCGCGGTCGGCGCGCGAATGTTCCCGAAGCTCGCGGTTAGCTGATCAGCCGAGGAACCCGATGATCGCGCCCTGGACGATCGCCGCGACGACCGAGTAGCCGGCGGTGATCGCGTAGAGGCGCGGGTGCCGTCCGGCGAAGAGCACCTCTGCGAACATCGCTGTGGCGACGAATCCCAGACCCACGTAGAGACCGATGATCGCGCCGGCCGCGCCGCTGTTCGCGCCTGTCTGGCCGACGAACCAGGACATGGTGATCGCCTGCACGAGCGCGGCGAGGGCGGTCATTCCGTAGAGGGGCCCCATCGATATGCCCTCACCCATGTTGTGACCCGAGAGCTTGACCCAACTCTTGCCGAAGGCCAGGTTCCGTACCACAGGGTACCGATGACCATGTTCGCGACGGCCGCGATGATGATGGCGAGCCAGTTCACCTTTCCCTCCTAAGCGTGACCTGCTCCCCTGGCGGGAAGGCTAAGGCAAGGGCACAAGCATTGGCACTTCCCGCGCGTACTTCTCGTACTCGGCGCCGAATTGCTCCCGCAGCAGTCCCTCCTCGGCGCGGGCGCGCAGGTAGAAGGCCGGATACGTCACGAGCAGCGTGCCGGCGATGAGGAGGAGGTTGCCGGTGGCGAGACAGACGCCCGCGAAGTGCAGCCCGAGCCCGGTGTACACCGGGTGGCGCACGACTCCGTAGGGTCCACGGCGCACCAGCTCGTGATCCGCGTGCACCTCCAGCACGAGGTCGTAGTGGCGCCCGAGCGTCACGACCGACCACACGGCGAAGACGACGCCAAGGGCACAGAGCACCACCCCGAGCCACCGCAGCTCATCGGGCACGATCACTTCCGGACCGGGCCGCAGCGCGATGACGAGGTACGGCACCCAGAAGAAGTACGGGACGAGCGCGGCGAGCCCGCCGGCGGTACGCAGCGTCGCGCCGCGTCTGGTGAGCGCCCGGCGCTGCGCGATCTGCGCGGTCAGGATGAAAACGAGACCGCCGCCGACCGCGACGGCGGTTATGAGATCGCGCGTCGCAGGCGCTCCGCGGAGAGGGCGTTCGAGCCGTCCTCGTCGTGTCGGAAGTACGCGTACACGTCCTTGCCTGAGTCAAGAATCTCGCGCATCCGTGCGGCCCAGGCGTCGACCGCGTCGTCGGTGTAGCCATCGCGACTCCGCAGACGCGCGTACGCGAAGTCCGCGGTCAGGCCGAGCGTTTCGATCGGCGACGGCGACTTCTCCCCCTCCGCGTGCACGAGCGCGACGTTCGCCGCACGGAGCAGCTCGTAGACCTCCGGCGCGTACCACGATTGTTCGCGCACCTCCAGAGCGCAGCGCACGTCGCGCGGGAGCGCGGCGAGGAACATCGCGAGTCGGTCATCGTCCCGCTTCACCCACGGCGGCGTCTGAAAAAGGATCGGCCCGAGGCGCGTGCCCAACAGGCGCGCGCGCTCGAAGAAGATCGGCAGCGTCTCCGCAGGCTCGCGGAGCTGCATGCGATGCGTGATCTGCTGCGACGCCTTCAACCCGAACACGAAGTCGTCGTTCGTCGCCGCCGTCCACTCCGCCACGTTCTTCTCGGTCGGCAGGTGATTGAAGGTGTAGTTGATCTCGATCGTCGCGAAACGCGTCGCGTAGTAGCGAAGGAAATCCGCGCTCTTCGTGCCCTCGGGATAGAACTTCGGCCGCCATGACGTGTACGACCAGCCCGACGTGCCGACGAACGCGCGGCCGCTCACCGCCGACTCATTCCTCGATGTCCTTCACCTTGTGCCGCCCGAGGACCGCGTACGCGATACCCGCGACGAGCGAATTCGCGCGCTTCAGATTCGCGAGCAGGTCGAGGTGGATCGACGACGTGTCGATCGATTCGCGCAGGCCCTCGTGCAGACGCCGGATATGAGTTTGCCGGAGCTGCCGCTCGAGGACGTTGACCACGCTCTTATGACGGATGATCTTCTCCGCGATCGTCGCGTCGTTCGATGCGAGCGCCGACATCGCGAGCTCGAGGTTCTCGAGCACCTTGGCGTGCAGCTGCTGGATCTCCGACCAGCCCTGCTGGCTGAACACGTGGTGCCCGGCGATCTTCTTCGCGGCGAGCTCCATCAGGTTCTTCTCGATCACATCACCGATCTCCTCGAGGTTCGCGATCACGAAGATGAGCGCGGTCTCGCGCTCCGCCTGCTCCTCGGTGAGCTGCTGTTGGCCGACGCCGATGAGGAACTGCTTGATGTCCTCCTCGAGGCGATCGATGACGTCGTCGCGCGCGATGACCTCACGCATGAGGCGCTCGTCGTTCTGCTCGAGCACCGCGAGTGAGTCGCGCAGCGACTGGATGACGACGTCACCCATGCGGAGTGTCTCGCGGAGAGCCTGGCCCAGCGCGACGGCCGGCGTGTCGATCGTCTGCGTGTTCAGGTAGATCGCTCCCGTTGACGTCGTCGTCCGATCCGGCACGAGCCGTGTGAAGAGATCCGCCGCGACGTTCGTGAACGGCAGGAAGACCGCCGCGAGGATCACGTTGAAGAGCGTGTGGGCATTCGCGATCTGTCGCGGCACGTCGGGCGCGGTGCGCGCGACGAGATCGGTGAAGAGACCGGCGAAGGGCACGAACAGGATCACACCTACCACCTTGAACGCCGCGTGCGCGGCCGCCACGCGCAGCGCTTCGGCGTTCTGGCCGATCGCGGCGAAGAGCGCAGTCGCCGCGGTGCCGATGTTCGCGCCGAAGATGATCGGGATCGCGCTCGAGAGCGGCATGAGACCGCTGGCCGCGAGCGACAACGCGAGTCCGATCACCGCCGCGCTCGAGCGCACCAGCGCGGTGAACACCGCCGCGACGAGAAGGAGGATCAGCGGCTGGCCGGTGAGGGCGGTGAGCATGTCTCGGAACAGACCGCTCGTCGCGAGCGGCGCCGTGCCGTCGGAGACCAGCTTCATGCCGAGGAACAGGAAGCCGAAGCCGAGCACCGCCTGACCGATGTAGCGCACCGTGCCACGCCCGATGGTCCACGTCACCCAGCCGACGAACACGACGAGCGGTGACACCGCGAGAAGGTCGAAGGCGAGGAGCTGCACCGTGACGGTCGTGCCGACGTCCGCGCCGAGGATCACGCCGATCGTCTGTCGGAACGAGAGCAGCCCCGCTGACGCGAACCCGACCAGCATCACCGTGGTCGCGCTGGAGGACTGGAGCACGGCGGTGACGCCGGCGCCGACCGCGAGCGCCTTGAGGCGATTGCCAGTGAGTGTCGAGAGGACGTGCCGCAGGCGCGTTCCCGCGGCGCGCTGCAGTCCCTCGCCCACGAGACGAACGCCGTAGAGGAGCAGGGCGGTGCCACCCAGGAGCGAGAAGAGCACGAGATCGGCCGAGGTCACCGGGGCAGTATCGCCGGGTATCGAGATCAAGATCGAGATCGAGATCGAGACCCAGACCCGGCGCTCAGCGCGCGACGGTCAGCACTGTCCTCCCTGACGCGCCCGCCGCGAACACGACGACCGTGGCATCGCCCTCGTTCGGCGGCGCGGCGAATGCGATGCGTGTGTTGCCGAACACATCCGTGGAAGCGCTGCCGATCGTGATGACGCCCACCGACAGCGTCGCGAGGGTGGCGACCTTGGGGATCCCCTTTTCGGTCACATGGATCTGCGCGGTCACGATCTCGCCCGGGCGCACCTTTACGCGATCGAGCGTGACCGTCACCAGGGTGGCCGCTGCCGTGGGTGTGCGCAGCGTCACGCTCGACTTCACCGTCGTTTCGTTGCCCGCGCGGTCGCGCGCGATCACGGTGATCGCGACGGGGCCGACCGGCGGCGTGAACGTTTCGCTGAACGAACCGTCCTGCCCGGGCACGACCATACGTCCATTCACGCTGACCGTCGCACCGACCTCGGCCTTCCCCTGGACGACAACGTTCGGTCCATCGACGGTGGATCCGTCGACCGGTCCGATCACGTCAAGGGTCGGCGGCTGTCGGTCGAGGATCACGGTGTAGGCGGAGCGCGCGATGACATCCTTGCCGGAGAGCAGCGTCAACCCGATCGCGTTCGCTCCGTCCCGGAGGGTGAGCGAGGCCGCGAACGTCCCGGTGTCATCGAGTGTCGCGTTCCCGATGACGGCGGCGTTGAGCACGATCTCGACGCTGCGTCCTGGCGCCAAAGCGAATGAGGGCACGCGCCCCGAGAGCTGGATCTCGGTGTCGCGGGTGAAGTCGGGCAGGCCATTCACCACGGGCTCGGCACCGCCGACGTTGCCGCCAGCGCTGCTCGGCAGCTCGATCTGAGCGCTCCCGAGCTGACCCCCGAGCGTCTGACTCACACCCTCGGTGATCTGGCGAACGCCATCGCTCACGGCGGAGCCGATGAGCGGAGCGGTCAGGAGGAGGAAGCCGCCGGCGACGACGAGGATCGCGGCGTCAAGGACGATGCTGCGGCGTCGCAGGCGCGGCGCGATCCCGACCGAGCGCGCGCTCGCCCGATAGGTGTCACGCGGGACGCGGGGACGACGCTCTGGAACTGCAGCTCCTGCCTTCACCCTGTCTCCCGTTCCTCTGGGCCAAGATAGCGAAAGGGCGCCGGCCCGATGGCCGCCGCCCTCCGCTGGTGGGTGGGATGAGGGGCTTTCAGTTCAAGCGGGCACCCTAGGGTGCCTAACGCGGCCCTGCCGCGTCCGTTTCGTCCTCCCCGCAATGTTTAGTGACGACTGACCCTGTGGGCGCGACTGTACTCCGGCTCCTGCGCCTAAGCAAGAGGCGCCACGGCCGCGCAAGCGTCGGGCGGCCGACCGACACCTTTATGCGACACTCGGAAGGTGACCGACGAGAGCCGCGCGAAGGTTGCCACACGCGGGCTCGAAGGCGTCGTGGCGACGACCACCGCGATCTGCAAGGTCGAGGACAACAGCCTCGTCTACCGCGGCTACTCCATCGACGAGCTGGCCACGAAGGCCGAGTACGAGGAAGTCGCCTACCTGTTGCTGAACGGCGACCTTCCCACCAAGGACCAGCTTCGGGATTTCAAGGCGGAGCTCGTGAAGCACCGCGTGCTGTCGCCGTTCCTCCGGAAGATCCTCCAGGAGATGTCCGAGAGTGGTACGGCGATGGACGTTCTGCGCACGGTCGCGTCGGCCTCGGCAGTCGAAGATCCGGCCGAGGGCGACAACTCACCGGAGGCCGAATACCGGAAGGCGATCCGTCTGACGGCGAAGCTGCCGACGATTCTCGCGACGTATATGCGACGCCGCCGCGGCGAGCAGCCGATCCCGCCCGAGCCCTCACTCGATCACGCCGCGAACTTCGCGCGCATGGCCGGCGTCGACGATGGCCATCCGCGCGCCGCGGAGATCCTGAATACGTGCTTCATCCTGCAGGCCGAGCACGGTCTCAACGCCTCGACGTTCACCGCTCGTGTGGTCGCCGGCACCAACGCCGACATGCACGCCGCGGTCACGGCGGCATTCGGCGCGCTCAAAGGCCCGCTGCACGGCGGCGCCACCGACGGAACGATGCGCATGCTCGAGGAGATCGGCACGCCCGATCACGTCGAGACCTTCGTGGACAAGGCGATCCAGCAGAAGTACAAGTTCTCGGGCTTCGGGCACCGCGTGTACCTCACCGAGGACCCGCGCGCGAAGCACCTTCGAAAGTTCGCGATGGAGCTCGCGAAGGACTGGAAAGGCAAGCCGTACTTCGAGATCCAGGAGCGCCTGGCGAAGGCGATCGCGGAGCGGCGTCCAAAGATGTCGCCGGCGGCCGCCGCGAAGGTCAATGTGGTGAACGTCGACTACTACGCCGCGACCACGTACACATTCCTCGGCATTCCCGCCGACCTCGGCACATCGATCTTCGCGCTCGGTCGCATCGCCGGCTGGAGCGCGCACATCATGGAGCAGCACGGCGACAACCGGCTCATCCGACCCGAGTCCGAGTACACCGGGCCGCTAGGAAAGCGCTACATCCCGATCGCCGAGCGCTAACCGGCTCTTCGACGCAGCGGTCAGCCCGCGCACCAAGGCGTCCCACGTGAGCGTGCCGAAGATCACCTGTTTCACGACGTGATCGCTGTCGAGGATCCACGTTTGCGGGAGCAGGTTCGCCCCGATGTCCTTCAGGACCTCGCTGCTGCCGACGAGCGGCCGCAGCCGCCGGAAGTCCTTCGCCGCGTCGAGCGCCGATGCCTCGGTCTCGTCGATGCCGATCGCGATGATCTCGACTCTCCTGCCGATCGTGACGTCGGAGAGCAGTCCGAGCTGCTGGGTGCAGACGACGCAGGCCCGTTTCCAGAGCGTGATCACGACCAGGCTGCCGCCGAGATAATCGAGCGATTGCGGCCCGCCGTCGGGCATGCGCCACGCGAGCTCCATCTTCCGGCCGAGCGTGCCGTTCCGCGCGACACGGACGGTGCCGATGACCGTGTTCGGGGAGCTCGCGGCGGACACCGCTCGCGCCGGAGCGGCGCGCGCCGAGACGCCGTCCAGGACATACGGCGCGCCATCCTCGTCGAAGACGAGGAAGCGACCGCGCGACAGCGCGTACGCGGCGGTCTGCAGGATCCGACCGACGTCGGTGTCATGCCACTGATCGTCGTGATCGATGTCGAGAACGCGGACCCAGGTGCGACCTGGACTCGACATCAGTGTCCGGCCGGACATCGCCGTCGGCCCAAAGCCCAGATCGTCCTTGATCGTGGTGAGCGTCCGCGTGAGGCCCGTCGTGATGTCGTATGCGCCAAGCGCACCCCCGAGCGCGTATGTCAGCGCCTCATGCGCCGTGAGCCGCGTGAACAGCGGCACGTCGGTCGGATACGCGCGCAGCTCGCGGCCCACCAGGGTGCGGTCGGCGGTGTTGCTCTTCGTCGTTCCGGGGAACGGCCCATCGGCCTGGATGGACAACACCGTCGCGGCGGCATCGGTGGTGCGCGCGCCTGGCGCGATGTCGATCGCCGTCACGCCGCTCGGCAGCCCCAGCGGGACGCGATAGCGGGTCCCGTCGACGCCGGCGGCGTCGATCGCGTCGCCGCCCGCCCAGTACACGACGTGGCCATCCGCATCCCAACTGAGCACGTGCAGCTGCGTGGGCGCCGTCGCGACCACGCGTGCCGGGCCTCCCGTCGGCGGAACGACGACGACGCTCGAGGGGCAGCACGGCGTGTCCAACGCGAGTAGCAGGCCATCGGGCGACACGAGCTGCCCCTCAGCGCGCGGATAGCTGACGCGCTGCGCGATGTCGCGGACGCTGCCGTCAGGCTGGAGGATCGAGACATCGAGGAGGAAGGGACCGCCGGCTTCCCGCGGGAGGCGGCGCCCGACGAGCACGCCCGACGAATCCGGCAGCCAGAACGGGTTCATCCCGATCTCGCCGAACTTCACCGACGCGAGGCTGCGGCCGGCGAGGTCGTAGATGGTCTGCACGAAGCCCTCGCGCTCGATGACGAGCACCATCTCCCCGTTCGGGGAAACACGGATGCCCTGCTCGCCGAACTTCGCCGCGACCGGGTATTTCGCGAGCACGGGTCCCAACACCGGCCGCGCGGTCGATGGCGCGGGCGTGTCGCTCGGACGTGCTTGCTCGGGCGCGCACGAGAGCACGAGCACCGCCAGCGCCGCGAGAGCGGTAATGATCCGCATACCTATATCAACGTACACGCCGCTCGGTGGCGGATCAGAGCTGTGTCTAACGCGAGCGCAGGCCCACCCAGCAATTGGCGTCCTCCCAGCGGCACTGGTCGATCGCCTGGATCACGAACGGATCCGGGGCGACCGCGAAGACCGTCCCGATGATCCGGTGTGTCGCTTCCTGCCGCTGCTCGAAATCCACGTCGAAGCCGAGGAGCTCGCCGGTGTGCTCGCCGCTCGGCGAGATATAGAACGCCGTGTCCTTGAGTGTCGGCTCCACTGTCGTCTCGGACGTGCACGCTCGGCCGTCGTCAGCGAAGCGGATCACCGTGTGCCCGTCGCGCCGCGGCAGGACCGCGCACGAGGCGAGGGCGTACTGGAGCACGACGTAGCCGCGATAGCCGTCGGGGATCTCGAGCTGGAGCGGCAGCTGCGGTGGGAGCTGCGATGCGAACGGCGACGGGAGCTGCACCTGGCACGCCGCCGCCAGCAGGAGTGGGAGCAGGACGGCTATTCGTCGTAGCACGCGAGCACCGCGTCCCACGCCAGCTCGGATGCGACGACGCCGAGGCTGACCTCGTCGAGCCCGGGATCGTCGACCGACCGCGTCGAGCACGCGTAGAGGATGTCGCCGTCCCAGCGCGAATGGAACGGCTGGATCGCTCGGGCCATCGACGCATGCACCTGCCGCGCGAGCGAACGCAGCTGCAGCGGATCGAGCCGCTGGTCTGTCGCGACAAGGGTGAGCGTCGTGTTGCGCGCACGCGGCTCCGCCGGCGGGTAGTACGCCCCGGTCGCGGTCACGATCTCCGCGGCATGTCCACGCCGGCCCTGCGCGTCGCGGTTGCCGCGCACGACGTTGCCCGCGCGGTCGACGATCCCGCCGTACGCGTTGACGACCGTGAACACCGCGATGCGCGTCCTGCCCGCGACGCGGAACGCGGCGCCCTGCCCCGACAGCTCGGCCATTTCGCCGTGACCCGCGGTTGCGGAGCAGCCCGCGCCATGCGGTCCCATCGGGAACGTGCCTGGCCGCAGCGCGCGCACGGCGGCGCGGCCCAGCTCCTTGTCGGGATAGATGGCGTTCTGGCGGCGGCTGTAGTCGAAGATGATCGCGCCGGACACGAGCGCGATCTCATTCCATTTCGTGGAGTAGTGGCGCTTGGCGAACAATTCGGCGGCCACCCCGGTCGACGCCTCCAGTCCGTAGAGCGACCCACCCGCGAAGCAGATCGCGTTGATGTCGGTGAGGTACGCCCCGTTGATCCCGGGCGATCCGCCGCGCACATCGATCTGCAGCGACGCGTCGCGCGGAAAGTGGAAGACCGTACAGCCCGTCGGGCCTTCGGCGTATTCGGCGACGCCGATCTCGAGGCCCGGGAAGTCGAACTCCAGCACGCGACCGCCCTGCGGGATGCGCGGCACGAGACGCAGTGTGTCGTTCGCGACGGGTCCGCCCATCGACGGGAGGGTAGCGCCGCGCGCCCGAGCGAGCCGGGCGCGCGGCACGACGCGCGATTACGCGGGCTGAGCCACCATACGCGCCACGGACTGTGTCGCGAGACGGCCAAGGCCGACACTTGCCGCGCCGAACCAGATCCCGAAGCACAGGTTTCCTGGGAGCGTGAGATGGTCCGGGATGCCGACCCAAATGGCGCTCATGTTGATCAGCTGGAGCACGACGACTACGAGAGAGAACCGCGGTAGCCAGCGCGGGAAGGCCGCGCTTTCGCTCATCGCGAGCCCGAAGGCACCCACCCAGCCGGCCTCGAGGACGTAGAGCCCGCTGTTGTAGAGGACGTCCCAGAAGCGGAAGAGCGGCACGATGTCACCCCCACGCGACGCGACGGTGACGAGTGTGGCCTCGAGCGCGCTCTGCGCGATGAGGCCGGGCAGCTCCGCGACGACGAACACCATCGCGAGCGTGGCGAGGAACCGCGTCCGTGGGGACACGCCGAGGGCCTCGCGCAGCGCCAGGGCGAAGATGGCGATAGGCACGACGGCGAGGAAAGGCGCGATCGAAGCCGGCGCGATGATCCCGCTCTTGTAGTAGGCCTCTATCGCGGCCGCGTCCGTGGTCCCGCTCACCCGCTGGCCGGCGAGGATCGACAGTCCGATGTGGTGCGTGAAGATCGCGGCGACGCTGACCCATCCGGCCACCGAGCCGACACGCGCGATACGAGCATCCATCCCCTTTACTCCTACCTTCTGTTGCGACCGCGCTCGCCGGGCCCGGGTTCCCGCGCGTTGACACGGTCCATATAATGACAATATGAACCGTATCACCAATGTCAAGCGCAAGAGACGCGCCTCGCGCGTCTACGACAACGAGCTGCGAGCCGAACAGGCCGACGCCACACGTCGGAAGATCCTTGACGCGCTCGTACGCACGATGGGCCGGGGCGTCGCCGCGCTCTCCATCCCGGCGGTCGCGCGTGAGGCCGGGGTCTCGGTGCCAACGGTGTATCGGCACTTCCGAAGCAAGGCCGCGCTCGTCGCCGCGCTCTCACCGCACCTCATCGGCCGGACCGGACTGATGGATCCAGTCCTCATGGAGGGGGCGGACCTGTCGGCCATCGTTCACGAGATGTACCGGCGGAACGCCGGGATGGATGCGGAGCTGCGCGCGGCGCTTGCGAGCGAGCTCGGCCAGCAGACTCGCCGACGGCTGATGCCCCAACGAGTCGCGCTCGCGCGGAAGACGATCGCGGCACGTGTCCCGGGTCTGACCGGCGACGAGCTCGACCGCTTCACGCGCGTGTTCCTCATCCTGACCTCGTCCGCCACGCTGCGCGCCTACAAGGACTACCTCGGAATCGACGCGGCGCAGGCCGCTGACGACGTTGCTTGGGTCGCCGACGTTCTCCAACGGGCGCGCCGGAGCCGTGCATGACCGTCCGGTGGGAAGCGCCGCCGGGCACGTTCGCGCGCAGCTTCCGTCTGGGTGAATGGATCGGCGAGCCGGTCACACCGCTGTTCGAAAGCTGGCTCCTTACGACGATGGAAGAAACGATGCACGGCGAATACGCGCGACTCGTAGGCCAGCCCGCACCGCGGCCGCTGCATGTCGTGGTGAACGGTTGGTATTACTACTCGCTGAACTTCCTGCCCGCGACAGTCGGCGCGGTCGCGCGGATGCTGCCGGGAATGCTCGTGCGACTCGCGCGCGACCCGCGCCGCATCGCGCCAGTCTTTCCGCCATTGGCCGGGCTTGGTATCGATCTGTATGTCGACGACTGGCGCCGCGACCTGCTGCCGACCTACCGCGACGCCGTCGAACGCGCGTCGGGCGAGATCGCGTCAGGCTCGCCACAGCGCCTGCGCGCCATCATCGATGACCTCGCAGTCCTCGCCGGCCGTTACTTCACATCGATCACCTTCGTCGCCGGCTACGGCTGGAAGACGGAGATCCCGCTGTCACAGTTCTATCGACGGCATCTCCAGGGACCGCTCGGCGGCCATCCGCAGGTCTTGCTGCGCGGGCTCGTCCGGCCGACGAACGCGCCACACGACGTGCAATCGCTCGACTGGTCATTTCGTACGCAGGGCGAGCTCGGCACGACGCGCGCCGTGGAGACGGAGGCGCGCTACCGACGTTTGGAACGCGAACGTGCGGATCTTGAGCGCCGCGCGAGCGCCCTGCTCCCACCGAAATTGGCGACGCGTTTCGCGCGCCTGCTCGCCGAAGCGCAGCGCGCCGCGATCCTGCGAGAGGAGCAGGTCGCGCAGCTCACGCTTGCGTGGCCGGTGTTCCGTCGCGCCCTCGCACGCATCGGCGAGCTCCTCGTCACGCGAAGCGTCATCGCGGAGCCAGACGACGTGTATTTCCTAGAGCGAGACGCGCTTTTCGCGGCGATCGAGGGAGCGCCGCAGGGTCGCGGGGCTGACGTCGCCACCCGGCGCGCGCGCTGGTCGGAGGAACGTCGCCTCATCGCGCCGCTCGTGATCGGGCGCATCCCGAAGATGCTCGAGAGGTTGCTCGGTGCCGCCGACCGCGCGATGCGCGATCCGGCCGAGATGACGCCAGGGGAGGTACGCGGGGTGCCCGCGAGCCCCGGCCGTGCGACCGGCCGCGCGCGCCTCGTTCGCAGCGCGACCGAATTCGACCTGCTGCGGAAGGGCGAAGTGCTCGTATGTCCCGTCACGACGCCCTCATGGACGCAGCTCTTCGAGCGCGCGGCCGCGGTCGTGACGGACGTCGGAAGCCTCGCCTCGCACGCGTCGATCATCGCGCGCGAGTACGGCATCCCGGCCGTGGTCGGGACCGGCGACGGGACGAGTCGCATCCGCGACGGCGAGCGCGTGACCGTGGACGGCAGCGCCGGCGTCGTTCTGCGGGAGGCCCCTAGACCCGAAGCCGCTCCCTGAGCGCGCCGTCCGTCGCGATCCGCACCGCCGCCGCCGCCAGGATCTCGGCCGTGATCATCGCATTGCGATGCGCCAGATCCGTCGCCGACGACTCGCGCATGACGTGCGAGTGTCCCGAGATCGACTCCTCGCACACGGGAAAGCCGATGTAATCGGCCGGCGCGACCTGCGAGACGTTGCCGAAGTCGGTCGACGCGAGGACGAACTTGCCGCGGACGGTGCGCAGACCGCGTCGCTCGAGCTCCTCGGCAAGGAGGTCGCCGACGCGAGCGTTCGGCTTCACCGGCGCGTACAGACGCATGTCGTCCACGATCTCGGCCGTCGTCCCGGTCTGCATCGCCGCGCCCTCGACCAGCTGCGCGAACGTGCGCTGCATCTCATCGAGCATCTCCACGTTTGCGGCGCGCAGGCCGATGTCGCATTCGGCGAGCTCGGGGATGATGTTCTGCGCCGCGCCGCCCTTCGTGATGATGCCGTGGACGCGCGTGTCCGCCGGCAGGTGCTGTCGCCAGCCGTCGATCGCGACGAAGAGGCGGATCGCGGCCGAGAGGGCGTTGCGGCCGCGCTCGGGTGAGAACGCGGCGTGCGCGGCGACACCGTGGAAGGTCACGCGCTTTGCGACGACCCCGAGCGAGCTCCCGCCGAACTCCCAGTCCGGATCGCTGGACGGGTGCGACGAGAGCACGGCGACCGAGTCGCGGAACACGCCGGCGTCGATGAGGTCGATCTTCCCGCCGCCGCTCTCCTCGGCCGGTGTTCCCACCAGCGCGACGCCGACCCCCAGGTCCTTCGCGCGCTCCGCGGCGAGGAGGAACGCGCCGACGTTCGACATCGCGATGAGGTTGTGGCCGCACGCGTGCCCGATCTCCGGCAGCGCGTCGTACTCGGCGAGCAACGCCACCGCGGGTCCGGGCGGACCGACCCGCGCGCGGAACGCTGTCTCGACACCGCCGAGGTGCCGCTCGACCTGGTGGCCATGCTTCTGAAGGAGCGCGGCGATGTTGTTCACCGCGGTGTGCTCCTGGTATGCCAGCTCCGGCGTGCTGTGGATCGCGCGCGACAGCGCGACGAGCTCGGAGCGCAGCGCGTCGGCGGTCAACTCGTCACCGTCACGCCATTTTGGATCGACCGGCGGAGTGACGCGTCCGTGGCGACGCGGTGGGCGGCGGCGGCAAGCGCCTCGATCACGAGCAGTGCGTTCCGGTGCGCGAGATCGCTCGCGCTCGCGTCGCGCATCGCGTCGGAGTGTCCGGCGATCGGCGTCTCGCTCACCGGAAAACGGATCCAGTCCGTCGGGACTTTGTGCGAGACGTTGCCGAGATCGGTCGACGCGGTCACCAGCACGCCGCGCTCCGGCTCGACGCCGCGGCGCCGCAGCTCGTCGGCAACGACGTCGCCGAGCTTCGTGTTGGCCGTCACCGGCGCGTAGAGCGGGAGGTAGTCTGTGATCTCGACCGTCGTGCCCGTCTCGAGCGCCGCGCCCTGAGCGATGTCGGTGAACGTCGCGACCATCGTCTCGAGCGTCGCGAGGTCCTTCGCGCGCAGGCCGAACTTCGCCTCGGCGCGCGCGGGGATGACGTTCACCGCGTCGCCGCCGTGGGTGATGATCCCGTGCACGCGACTGTCCTTCGGGAGGTGCTGCCGCCAGGCGTCGATGCCGACGAAGAGACGGATCACGCCGTTCAGCGCGTTGCGGCCGCGCTCGGGCGACGAGCCCGCGTGTGCTGCGACGCCGCGGTAGATCACGCGCTTGCCGACGATCCCCAGACCCGTGCCGCTCACGCCCCAGCTCCCCTGTGCAGCGGGATGCGTCGAGAGCGCGAAGGCCACGTCGTTGAAGATGCCCGCGCTGAGCAGGTCGATCTTCCCGCCGCCGTCCTCCTCCGCGGGCGTGCCGATGAGCTCGATCGCCATCCCGAGGTCCCTCTCCGCGGTGGCGTGCAAGAAGGCGCCGACGTTCGTCATGGCGATGAGGTTGTGACCGCAGCCATGACCCACGCCGGCGAGCGCGTCGTACTCCGCGAGGAGCGCGACCGAGGGTCCGGGTGGGCCGACGCGCGCGCGAAACGCGGTCTCGAGGCCACCGATACCCATCTGCACTTCGTGCCCGTGGCGGTCCAGCAGCGCGGCGATCCGTGCGGCGGCGCGACGCTCCTGATACGCAAGCTCCGGATCGTCATGGATCTCGTGGGAGAGTCGTACCAGCTCGTCAGCGAGCGATGAGGGGAGAGGCTTCACCACGCTGTATACTGTCCTATAGCGACATTTCCCCTATCGGCTTCTGCCGGGCGCGCGCGCACCTCGGATGCGCCCCCCGGTCCCCACAGGACGTAAAGCAGTAGCACAAGCACAACCAGCAAGGAGCACACATCGCTTGGACACCCCAGAACCCACCCAGCCACAAGCACCCGAACCGAACACCACTTCCGGGACGGCTGCCGCGACGAGCGACTCGAACGCGACGAACATCACGACCAACGGCCCGACGAACGGGCCCGCGGCGCCAGCCACGCGCCGCGAGGCGACGCCCGCCGCTGCCAGCCGCAAGTACTACACGATCACCGAGCTCAACGAGGCGAAGCCGAAGGACATGCTCGCGATCGCCAAAGAGTTCGGCGTCACCGACATCACGCCCGCCACCGCGAAACCTGAGCTCATCACGCGCATCCTGCAGGCGCAGACCGAAGCGCAGGGCAACATCTTCGCGCAGGGCATCCTCGAGATCGTCGAGGACGGCTTCGGCTTCCTCCGGCGCCGCAGCCTCCTTCCCTCACCCGACGACGTGTACGTCGGCTCGAGCCAGGTGCGCCGCCTCGGGCTGCGCACCGGCGACTACGTCACCGGGCAGACACGGCCCCCGAAAGACAACGAGAAGTACTTCAGCCTCCTACGCGTCGAGGCCGTCAACGGCGTCGACCCCGAGGTCGCCAAACGCCGACCGAACTTCGAGGCGCTCACGCCCGTCTTCCCCGACGAGATGTTCGACCTCGAGATCGAGGGCGCGAACCTCAGCCAGCGGCTCATCAACCTCGTCAATCCCCTCGGCTTCGGCCAGCGCGCGCTCATCGTGTCGCCGCCGAAGGCGGGCAAGACGACGCTGCTCAAGGACATCGCGAACGGCATCGCGGGCAACCACCCCGACGTCCACATCATGGTCGTGCTCGTCGGCGAGCGTCCCGAGGAAGTGACCGACATCCGCCGCTCGATCAAGGGCGAGGTGTTCTCCTCGACCTTCGACGAGCCGACCGAGAACCACACCCGCGTCGCCGAGCTCGCGCTCGAGCGCGCAAAGCGACTCGTCGAGACCGGACGCGACGTCGCGATCCTGCTCGACTCGGTCACGCGCCTCGCGCGCGCGTACAACCTCGCCGTGCCGCCGTCGGGCCGCACGCTGTCCGGTGGTATGGACCCCGTCGCGCTCTATCCGCCGAAACGCTTCTTCGGCGCCGCGCGGAACATCGAAGGCGCGAACGGCCAGGCGGCCGGCTCGCTCTCGATCTTCGCGACCTGTCTGGTGGACACCGGCAGCCGCATGGACGACGTGATCTACGAGGAGTTCAAGGGCACCGGTAACTCCGAGATGATCCTCGACCGCAAGCTGCAGGAGCGCCGCACCTTCCCCGCGATCAACATCCCCGCCTCGGGCACGCGCCGCGAGGAGATGCTCCTCTCGCCCGAGGTCATGAAGCAGGTGATCCTGCTGCGGAAGATGCTCTCCGCCGTCGGCCAGATCGAAGGCACCGAGCTCCTGCTGCAGCGTCTCGGCAAGACCAAGACGAACAAGGAGTTCCTCGCCTCGATCGCGAAGGCCATGGAGGCCGACAGCAAGAACTAGCCACGCGCGCGTCGGGGCAGCAGGTCGCTACACGCGCTAAGGCTCGCTTGACTGGCGGATTAAGGTCAGTAAGGTGCGGTTGGTCGGGACCGCTAGGGATGCTCTCAGTGGACGTAGCCGTAGGATTCCGCTCAGCGTCTATTTAGTCGGGCTACTTCTCCTCTTCGTGGTGACCGCCGCGGGCGCCGCACTTGTCGTGCGAGCCCAAGCGCAACAGGAAGCTGAGGGCACCGCGCGCGGAGAGACGCAGTTCGGCGCGGATCTCGCGAGCTCCGAGGTCGCCGCCGCGCTGACGCAGCTCGAGTCGACCGTGTCGCGCACGGCAGCGAATCCCGCGATCGCGGCGGTCTTCGTGCCGGGCTCTCCCTGCAACGTGGCGTTCGGCGCAGTCGGTGTGCTCCAGAAGACGCACCTCGAATTCATCACGCCGAGCGGCAGCGTCGGCTGCTCCAGCGCCGGACCCGCGCCCAGCGGCGTCTCGTACGGCGGCGCCGCCTGGCTGCCGGATGCCCTGCGCGGCCCGGTGCTCGTCGCGCCGGTGCTGGATCCCCGGACCGGGCGCGCGAGCGTTGTCAGCGCCGCGCCCGCCGGCGACCGCGGCGTGGTCGCAGGTTTCGCCGACCTCGCAGATCTCGGGACGACGCTCGCGTCGCGCTTTGGTGGACCGCGCCAGTTGGAGTTCGTTGTCACGACGGCGGACGGGAAGACGGCGCTGACGCGATCCATCGACGCCGCGCTCTGGTCCGGCAAGACGATCGAGGGCACGTCCTTCGCGAACACCGCGGGTTCGACGCGTCCCGACCTGGACAACACCACGCGCGTCTACGGCGTCGCGACGGCGGGTGCGCGTGGCTGGCAGGTCTTCGCGGGTGCGGAGCAGAGCGCCCTCCTCGCAACTGCGAGCGCGTTGTTCGAACGGCAACTGGTCGTGATCTCCATCGGCCTCGTCGCCATCCTGATCGGCACGCTGTTCGTGTATCGCCGGGCCGTTGGCCCGGTGCGCGCGCTCAGCCGCGCGGTCAGCGGCATGACCGACCCGACCTTGGCGGAGCCGGTCAGCGTCACCGGTCCCGCGGAGATCGCCGGGCTGGCGGAGAACTTCAACGAGCTCCTTGCCACGGTCAAGATGCAGCTGGCCGAACATCGACGTGATGAAGCGAACGCCCGCGCGATGCTCGATGCATCACTGAGTGCCATCGTCGGAATGGATGGGCACGGCAAGATCGTCGAGTGGAGTCGACAGGCGGAGGCGACGTTCGGTTGGTCGAGGGACGAGGTGCTGGGACAGCCCCTCGCGTCGCTCATCGTGCCCGAGCGTTACCGGGCCCGACACATCGCTGGTCTGGCTGAGTACCTCCGCACCGGCGTCGGTCCGGTCCTGGGGAAGCGCATCGAGCTCGAGGCGCTCACGCGCGACGGTCGCGAGATCGCCGTCGAGCTGTCGATCACGCCGGCGAAGACGCCGACAGGTCATCTCTTCACCGCGTTCATTCGCGACATCAGCGAGCGGCGGCGATCCGAGCAAGACCGCCTCGGGCTCGAAGAGAAGCTGAGGCAGGCCGAGCGTCTCGAAGGTATCGGTCGGCTTGCCGGTGGTATCGCTCACGACTTCAACAACATCCTCGCGGTGGTGATGAACTATTCGCAGTTCGTCGAGGACACTCTGCCGGCGGGCAGCGACGCGCGCGATGACGTCGTGCAGATCCGTCTTGCGGCGGAGCGCGGCGCGACATTCACCCGACAGCTCCTCACCTTCGCGCACCGCGGCGCGGTCGATCCGCAGGACGTGCAGCTCAACACCGTCCTCGGCGAGCTGCGAACGATGCTGCGACGGACGATCCCGTCCAGCGTGAACATCGACCTGCGTCTAGCGCCCGATCTTTGGACGATCTGTATCGATATCGGGCAGCTCGAGCAGCTCCTTCTCAATCTCATCGTCAATGCCGCCGACGCTATGCCGGACGGTGGCACGGTGCTCCTGGTGACGACGAACGTCGAGGCCAACGGTCACGCGCCGACCGACGCGGTTGCGACCACGGAGCGCCTCGTTCGCCTCGAGGTGGGCGACACCGGCTACGGCATGTCGAAGGAGGTCCTCGCGCGGGCGTTCGAGCCGTTCTTCACGACCAAACCAAGTGGTAAGGGCACCGGGCTCGGCCTTGCGACGGCCTATGGGATCGTGCAGCAGGCGAAGGGCGCGATCTCGATCCGTTCCGCCGTCGGGCGCGGCACGACCGTGCGTGTGGACCTTCCCGCGGAGATCGGCGTCCAGCCGCAGCCCGCAAGGGTCCGCGCGGCGTCCGTCGCTGACGTGGCGCCGCGCAAGGCGATGCTGTTCGTGGTCGAGGATGAGGCGGCGGTCCGCAAGGCCGTGATCCGGATCCTCTCCGACCGCGGGTACGGCGTATTACAAGCGGCCGGACCCACGAGCGCGCTGGAGGTCGCTGGACTGTGGTCGGGTCCGATCGATCTTCTGCTGACCGACATCGTGATGCCGGACATGTCCGGCGATGAGCTCGCGCGAGAGCTGCGCAAAGCGCGGCCGCAGCTGCGCATCGTCTACATGACCGGCTACAGCGGCGAGCTCGACACCGCGACTCTGCGGATCGACGGACCGGTCGTCCAAAAGCCGTTCACGCGCAACTCCTTGCTGGCCGCGGTCGAGGGAGCGCTGGCAGAAAAGGTCTAGCGGCAAGGCCCGGCCGTACGTCTGGCGAGCCCAGTGCGGAGGTAGCCGTGGTCCGCCCGTCCGCGACCGGTCTCGCGACCGCCTTCTACCGGCTGTATCTCCTCGAATCACTCGCCTCGGCGACCGCGCGACCGGCGACCCTACTCGCGGCGATCTCGTCCGAGCGCCTCCCGCTCGCGAGCGGCGCCTTCGGCCGCGCCCTTCAATCGCTCCTCGAGGGTGGACACCTCGTCCCCGCGGCGGAGGCGGCGGTCGCCCTCACCGCCCTCGGAGCCGCGGAGCGCATGGCGGAGCGAGAACGCTGGCGCGCCGTGATCCCCACCGTTCTCCGCCTCATCGCAGAGCCCGAGCCCGGCCCGCGGCCAGCACCGGTCATCGCGGAAGCACCAGCGGTGGCGTACCGCACGGCGGCGGTCGCCGAGGCGTACCTCGATCGCGTACTCGTCGGTGCCTTGCGAGAGTGCGTGGCCACGGCCCGCGACGGTGGGCGAGCGTTCACGCTGATCCTCGGGGTCGCCGACGTCGACGCGTCGTCGGAAGCGACGCGGCGCGCGATCGTACATCGCTGCATCCGCGCGACGCTCGGCGGCGCATCAAGCCTCTTCGGCGGCGACGCGAGCGCGTTCCGCTACGGTGACTCGGGTGTCGCCCTTGTCGCGCCGATCCTCGGCGACGAACGTCGCGGCACACGGATCGCGACGCTGCTCCGAGCGCGACTGGATGAGCTGCTGCGCACGATGACGGTCAGCGTGCGCGCGTTCGCAGGCACGCGCTGGCACGTCCGTGTCGGTCACGCGACGTGGAGCGCAGATCTGGTGACGAGCGGTGCGGTGCTGCGCATCGCGCAGGACGAGCTCGCGCGCGACGACGCCGAGCGGCGGCCGGCGGCCTAGTTCTCGTCGGTCTCTGGTCGCGCTCGCCGCAGGGCAGTGCGAACCCGGACGACGAACTCCTGTGGGGGAGCCGGCTTCGCGAGCCAATCGTCGAACGAGCGCACGAGCTCGCCGAGGCGCGCGAAATCCTCGTGATGGCCGGCCATGAAGAGGAACGGGACCGGGCCCACGACATCCTGGAGCTGCGGCAACGATGACACATGTTCCGGCTGAAGCTCGATCAGGACCAGGTCAGGTCTGAAGAGAGCCGCAGTCTCGCAGGCGATCGCCGGGTCCGACGCAAGATCGCACACATGACCTTCGCGCTGCAGCACCCGCTCGAGCGAGCGACCGAGCTGAGGATCGTCGTCGATGATGAGGATGCGGCTCATGCGGCCAACACCGATGCGACGCTGTCGATCAGCTGTTGCTTCGAGAACGGCTTGGCCAGGAACGGCGCGTCCTTCACGAGATCGGATGCCCTCGGATCGCCCGAGACGAAGAGGAATTTGGCGCCCGGCTGCATCTCCCGAAGACGACCTGCGAGCTCGTGTCCGCGCCAGTCGGTGAGGAAGATGTCCGTCACCACGAGGTCGATCGCGCCGCCCTGCTCGGTGCAGATCCGCAGCGCTTCGCTCGCGGTCGCGGCATGTAAGACGTTCAGTCCCTCGCCGGAGAGGATGCGGTGCGTGGCGACGCGAAGACTGTGCTCGTCATCGACGACGAGGACCGTAGCTGGCTTGCCGCTCGGCGCCTGCCGCGTGGGTACGACCGATGGCAGCGGCGCGGCCGGCATGAGCCCTACCGGCGGCGGGACGGCCGTCGGCGTGGCAACGTGGTGCTGCAACCAAGGCAGCACGGCGTCCGCCGGCATCGGCCTGGCGATGTAGTAACCCTGTGCGCGGTCGCAGCCCAGGAGCGTCAGACGCTCCAGCGTCGCCTGATCCTCGACGCCCTCGGCCACGGCGTCGAGGCCGAGCGCGTGACTGAGGTCGACCGCGGCACGCACGATCGACGAGGTCTGCGGATCGAGCAGGAGGCGGCTGATGAATGAGCGGTCGATCTTGACCTCGTCGAGCGGAAGCTCGTTGAGATAGCCGAGTGATGAATATCCGGTACCGAAGTCATCGACGGCCACTCGGACGCCAAGCTTCTTGATACGAGCAAGGGTCCGCGACGATTGGACGCGGTCGGCCATGACATCGGTCTCGGTGACCTCGATCGTGAGCTGCGAGGCTGGTACTCCGTGGTCCGCGACAGCCTGGACGATCACGGCCTCGAGGTGCGACGCGGCGCCGAGTGCCTTGGCGCCGACGTTGATGCTGATCGCCATCGGATGCCCGACGCGGGCCCATGCGGCGCCCTGGCGCATCGCCTCCCCCACGACCCAGTCCGTGAGCGGCACGATGAGTCCTGTCTGCTCCGCCAGCGGGATGAATTCCGTCGGCGGCACCAGCTCGCCGTCTCGCTGCCAGCGCATCAGCGCTTCAAACCCGACGACGTTGCCGCTCGTCACGTCCAGGAGCGGCTGGTAGTGCAGACGCAGCTCGTTCTGTTCGAGCGCCTGCCGAAGCTCGCTGAGGGTCCGCAGCCGTGCGGCCGTGTCACGCGAATGCGTCTCGGAAGCGCCAGCCCAACCCGAGGCGAGCCGCCGTGCCGAGCGCGTCGCCGACTCAGCGGCGCTCATGAGCGACTCGGCGGTCTCCCCGTGGTCGGGCGAACGCGCGATACCCGCGCGCCCTTCGACCTTGAGTAGGCTGCCCGCGATAAGGAAGGGCGCGCGAAATGCATCGAGCGCGCGTTCGGCAAAGACCTCGTCGGCGCCCACGGCCGTGGTCAGCACCGCGAAGTCGTCTGACCCCAGACGAGCGACCAACGCGTGCTCGAAGTTCGCCCCGAGACGTCGCGCGATCTCGCTGACGATCGCATCGCGGACGTCGTGGCCAAAGGTCTCGACCAGGACACGGAAGCCGACCACGTCGACGAGCGCGAGATGAGCGTGCACGCCCGAGGCCACGACGCGCTGCAGTTCCTGATCGAACATGTCGCGATTCGGAAGGCGGGTCAAACGATCGAACATCGTCAGCCGCTTGATGCGGTCCCGGTCGGCCCGCAGCCGTGCGACCACCCAGCCGATCGCGAGGAAGAATGCTGCCGCGAGTAACGACGCGCGGATCGCGACCCAAGGTTCCGTCCCAACCGCCACGTAGAGGAGCGTGTTCGCGCCGACGGCGAACATGGCCGCGAGCAGAGCGGCCCGTACCCCCATAAGCCAAGCTGCCAGCAAGATCGCGGAGGTGGGGATGACGCCGACAAAGGGGCCGAGCAAGTCGAACGCAAACGGGAAGACCAGGGCATGTGCCACTTGGAACGCGCAGACGGCTGCCCACGCCGTCAGGAACTGCTTGCGTCTGGTCATGCGAGAAACCTATAGGCGCGAGCTGACCAGAAGAAGTGCTTGCCGTACGGTCCCATGGCCCGCTGTCGGAGGGTGCCCCACACCTACCGCTGTAGTGGTACTTAGAGTCCGAGCAGCCCCAGCTCGGTCGCGCGCACGACGGCCTCGAGGCGCGAATGCGCGTCGAGCTTCTCGAGGATGTTCTGGATGTAGCCGCGGGCGGTGTTCACGCTGATCTTCAGCTCCCGCGCGATACGCTCGACGTCGGCGGCCGCGGCGATGAGGACGAGGACCTCGCGCTCGCGTGGTGTGAGCTGAGGCAGGTTGCGTTGGCGCTCGGCCCGCTGGCGCGTCCGTTCGCGTCCAAGCCGGAGGAGCGACGCGAGCTCGTCCGGCGGCAGCAGGATCTCGCCGGCCGCGGCGCGCCGGATCGCCTTCACGATCTCCGCGCCTGGTGTCGTCTTGAGCAGGTAACCCGACGCGCCCACCTCCACCGCGGCGATGAGCTCGTCCTGGGTCATCCCGCCACTGAGCATCACGATCGCGGTGCCAGGATGTGCGGCGAGGATCGCCGCCGCCACGACGACGCCCGACTCACCCGAGAGGTTCTGATCCATGAGCACGACGTGCGGCTTGCGCTCGGCCGCGATACGCAGGGCGGACTTGCCATTCGTGGCGACCTCGCCGATGTCGAGGTCGGACTGTCGCGAGAGCAGCGCCTGCAAGCTCTCGGCGACGGCGAGATGGTCGTCGACGATGAGCACGCTGATGCGGTCGCTCACAACGCGGTCACTCTAAACCCGCGACATCCTCCGACCACGATCGGTACTCGGCACCGTCGTGCAGGGCGCGGCCCTGACGCTGCGCGGCGCGCCACACCGGACACGCGAAGTCGAAGTGCTCCTGGCAGACGATCTCGGGACGCGCGCGCGGCACGATGCCAGCGCGCCGGAGTGCGAAGTAAACGTGACACAGCGGGAGACCGACGGTGTTCGCGAGACAGCCGTCGTACGACTCGACCAGCCGCCGTGCCTCACCCTGGATCGCGTAACCGCCGGCTTTGTCGAGCGACTCGCCGGTGCTGACGTACCGCTCGATCTGGCGGAGCGACAGCTCGTGCATCGCGACGCGCGAACGCACGGCGAAGTGCCGACGCGCGCCGTTCGCGGCGACGACGGCGACCTCGGTGCGCACGTCGTGCTCGCGGCCGGAGAGGGTGGCGAGCAACGCCACAGCGTGCGACTCGTCCGTCGGCTTGCCCATGCGGTCGCCGTCGAGCTCGATCTCGGTGTCCGCGGCGAGCGTCACCTCGCCCGATCGCGCGAGCGCATCCGCCTTCGCCCGCGCCGGAGCGGCGAACTGCGGTTCATCGACGTTCGGCGCGGTCGACTCGAATGGGATCTGCAGGAGTTGTAGGAGCTGGATACGGCGTGGCGACGAGGACGCGAGACGCAGCACCTACGCAGGGTAGACGCCCACCTCCGCGGCCTTCACCGACACCCACACCTCGGCTCGCTCGCGCAGGTCGAGGTCGCGCACCGCCGACGCCGAGACCTCCGCGACGATCGGCAGCGAACCGCCGATCGCGACGCGCGCGCGCTCGCCGAGGAGGTCGACCGAGCGGACCGTTCCGGGCCAGACGTTGCGCGGCGTGCCTTCCGGATGCGTGCGGTGGATCGCGACCGAGCGGGGATGGATCACCGCGAACACGTCGCCGTGGCCGGCATCCAGCGCGGTCAGCTGCTGGCCGCCTTCGAGGGCGACCACGCCGCCGTCGGCGCGGCCCCGCAACAGGTTGACGCCGACGAGATCCGCGACGAAACGCGTGCGCGGCCGGCGTGTGACCTCGTCGACCGGGCCGCTCTGCACGACGCGACCGCCCTCGAGGATCACCAGGCGATCCGCGAGCGCCGCAGCTTCGAGTGGATCGTGCGTGACGAGCAGCCGCGCGCCGTTGAACGACGCGAGGTGGCGGCGCAGCTCACGACGGACCTCGACGCGCGTCGTCGCGTCGAGCGCCGAGAGCGGCTCGTCGAGGAGCAGCAGTCGCGGATCGATCGCGAGAGCGCGCGCGAGCGCCACGCGCTGCGCCTCGCCACCCGAAAGCGCGGCCGGACGTGCGTCCGCGTAGGCTCCGAGCCCGACGCGCTCGAGCCAGGCCATCCCGGCCGCGCGTGCATCAGGCCGGTGACGCGCCCGCAGACCGAAGGCGACGTTCTCGAGCACGCTCAGATGTGGAAAGAGCAGCTGCTGCTGGAAGACGATGCCGATGGGTCGGCGTTCGGTGGGGACGCGCACGCCGGTCGCGGTGTCCTCGAGCACGACGCCATCGAGCACCACGTTCGCTCGATCGACGCGGACGAGTCCGGCGACGGCACGCAGGAACGTGGTCTTGCCCGCGCCGTTCGGACCGAGCAGCGCGACGACCTCGCCGGGAGCGGCTTCGAGGGCGGCATCGAGGTCCAGCGCGCCCAGGGGCAGTTGGATGTCGGCCTTCAGCATCAGCTCGTGGGCAGGTAGCGATCGCGCAGCGCGACGAGCACCACGAGTGAGAGCAGGAGCAGCACGAGGCTGAGCGCGATCGCCGCCTCCGGTCGCGTCTCCAGCGCGAGGTAGACCGCGAGCGGAAGCGTCTGCGTGCTACCCGGAACATTCCCGGCGAACGTGATCGTGGCGCCGAACTCGCCCAGCGCGCGCGCCCAGCACAACACCGCGCCGGCGTAGAGCGAGGGCGCGACGAGCGGGAGCGTGACGCGGCGGAACACCATCCACCGACCCGCCCCGAGCGAACGGGCCGCCTCTTCATAACGGCGATCCATCGAGCGCAGGCCCGCCTCGACGGTGAGCACCAGGAAGGGCATGGCGACGAACGTCGCGGCCAGCACCGCGGCAGCGGTCGTGAACGGGATGCGGATCCCGAACGCCGAGTCAAGGAACTGACCCACGATCCCGCGGCGCCCGAAGGCCACGAGCAGCGCGACGCCCCCGACCACCGGTGGCAGGACCATCGGGAGCGTCGTGAGCGCGCGAACGACGCGCAGTCCGCGAAAACGCGCGCGCGCGTAGACCATCGCCAGCGGAACGCCGAGCACGATCGAGAGCGCGGTCGCGGAGATCGAGGTGACCAGCGAGAGCCCGGCCGCGGTGAGGATCTCGGGCGACGTGAGCGCGCCGACGGCCTCGGTCCATGGGAAGCGCACGAGCAGACCAAGCAGCGGCAGAAGGAACAGCGCCGCCGCGAACGCGGCGAGGACGGCGAACGGTCGCGGGATCGGCTCGCTCGTCACGGGCGCGTGAAGCCGAACGAACCCAGGACGCGCTGACCGTCCGGGCCGAGCAGGAACTCCACGAAGAGCGACGACAGGCGCCCCTTCCGCGAGTCGCGGAGCGTGGCGACGGGATAGCGCGCGACGACCTGGTGCTGTTCGGGGATGTCGACGCCGGCCACGCGCCCCGCGGCGGACATGACGTCCGTGATGTACACGATCCCGGCGTCAGCCTCGCCCAGCGCGACCTTGTTGAGCACGGCGCGGACGTCGAGCTCCTGGCTTGCGGGCACGAGCGCCACGCCGGCTTTGCCGAGCGCGTCGAGCGCGTACCGGCCCGCGGGGACGGTCGGCGCCGCGAGCACGACGACGAGGTCGCGGCGCGCGAGGTCGGCCAGCGACATGACCCGTTTGGGGTTGCCCGGCGCGACCGCGATCTGCAGCCGATTCGTTGCGAAGACCGAGGCCGGGCCCTGCACCAGTGCGGCATCGGCGACCCTCTTCATGCTCGGGTCGTCGGCCGACGCGAACACGTCCGCCGGCGCACCGTTCACGATCTGCGTCGCGAGCGTCGACGATGAGCCGTAGTTGAAGATGAAGTGCGCTCCGGGGTAGCGGCCGGTCAGCTCGTCACCCACGCGGCCGAACGCATCGGTCAGCGATGACGCGGCGAAGACCGTGATCGTGCCGCTCGGCGGCCCCGTCGAACTCGTTGTCGACGATCCCGGCGAGCCGCCACCGCACGACGCGAGCGCGACCAGCACGCCGAGCAGCGCCCCGTGCCTCACCGCGGCAGCTCGATCACGACGTTCGTCGCCTTCACGGCGGCGACGACCCGCACGCCGGGGGCGAGCTCGAGCTCATCAACTGCCTCACGGGTCAAGAGCGAGACCAGGCGATACGGTCCGGCCTGGACCTCGACCTGGGCCGCGACGCGATCCTTCACCACCCGCGTCACGATGCCGGCGAGCCGATTGCGCGCCGACGACTCGCCCGCCAGGCCCTTGCCCTCACGACGCGAGCGGGACGCCAGCAGCGCCGCGATATCGACGGCGGCGATCAGGCGCTGACCGCCGGCGGTCCGGCGCGAGCGCAGGTCCCCGCGGTCGATCATGCGGCGAACGGTGTCGGCGCTGACTCCCAGCATCGCGGCGGCCTCACCGATGCGATAGCGCGACGGCATCGGCAGGAATGCTAGCAGTTGCGAGGTTTTCTGATCGGAATGACCGCTGGCGCTAGAGTCTGAGGCTCCGTGGAGCGCAGCCCGCGCGCCTCCTAGACTCCTGGCCATGCCCACCAGTCCCAGCGCGGCGCGCGCGGCGGTCTCGACGCTCAGCGTCGACGAAGCGCAGGCTCGCATCCTCGCGCGGATCGCGCCGCTCGAGCCGACGGACGTTGGTCTGCTGGACGCGCTCGGCGCGGTGCTCGCCGAGGACGCCGTCGCCGATCGCGACGTGCCGCCGTTCCGCAACTCCGCGATGGATGGCTATGCGGTGCGCGGCGCGGACGTGACGCAGGCCGGTGTCAGCCTTCGCGTCGTTGGCGTGGTCGGCGCGGGCGCTCTGCCCGAGCGCGCGGTGGGGCCGCGCGAAGCGATGCGCATCATGACCGGCGCTCCGATGCCCGATGGGGCGGACACCGTCGTGCGCGTCGAGGACACCGACAACGGCGCCGACGTCGTCACGATCAACGCGGCGACGGGGCAGGGCGTCGCGGTCCGGCAGGCCGGCGAGGATCTGCGGCGCGGTGAGACGGTGCTCGCGCGCGGGACGGTGCTGCGACAGTCCGAGATCGGCGTGCTCGCGTCGATCGGTCGCGCGAAGGTTCGCGTGGTGCGCCGCCCCAATGTCGCGGTGCTCTCTACCGGCGACGAGCTCGTCGACATCGACGAGGAGCCGGGCCCGGGCCAGATCCGCGACGCGAACCGTTACTCGCTCGCGGCCGCGGTCCGCGCGACTGGATGCGCGGCGTTCGAGCTCGGTATCGCGCGCGACTCGGCCGACGACCTTCGACACGCGCTCGGCAACGCCGCGTTCGGCGACCTCGTCGTCACGAGCGGCGGAGTTTCCGTCGGCGACCACGACCACGTGAAGCCGGTCGTGAACGCGATGGGGCAGATGGACTTCTGGTCGATCGCGATCCGTCCCGGGCGCCCCCTCGCCTTCGGCGAGCTGCGCACCAAACGCGGCGCCGTCCCGATCTTCGGCCTCCCGGGCAATCCGGTGTCCGCGCTGCTCACGTTCGAGATATTCGTGCGACCGGCCCTGCTGAAGATGGCGGGGCGCACGAAGCTGCACCGCCCGCGCGCCACGGCGCGACTGCTGGATCGGATCGACAAGCCGACCGGTCTGCGCACGTTCGCCCGCGGCATCCATGACGCCGCGGCCGGCACTGTGCGCTCGACGGGCCCCCAGGGCTCGGGGATCCTGCGCTCGATGTCGCTCGCGAACTGTCTCATCGACCTTCCCGAGTCCGCATCGGCGGCGGAGCCCGGCGACATGGTGAACGTGCTGCTCACGGATCGCATGGAAGACCATTGATGCCGCCACGTAGGCGCGCCGCCGTCGCGCGTCCGGCGCGCAAGACGTTGACGCATATCGACGAGCGCGGCGCGGCGCGGATGGTGGACGTCGGCGCGAAAGCCGTGACCGAGCGGCGCGCGACCGCGCGGGGCTTGCTCGCCTTGTCGAGCGATACGCTCGCGCTGGTACGCGACGGCCGCACGCCGAAGGGCGACGTCCTCGCGAGCGCGCGCCTCGCCGGCATCATGGCGGCGAAGAAGACGTCGGAGCTGATCCCGCTCGCGCATCCACTGCCGATCACGCACGCGAGCGTCGAGCTCGTCATCGAAACGAAAGGGATCGCGATCGAAGCGACGGTCGCGACGACCGCGCAGACCGGCGTCGAGATGGAAGCGCTGACGGCGGTGACCGTCGCGGGCCTGACGCTGTACGACATGCTGAAAGCGATCGAACGAGGTGCCAGGCTCACCGACGTGCGTCTCGTCGCGAAGAGCGGCGGACGGAGCGGGGAGTACCGCGCCGAGTGACCTCCGTGCGCGCCGCGATCATCACGGTCAGCACCCGAGGCGCCGCGGGCGAGCGAGTCGATGAGAGCGGGCCGGCCATGCGCGACGCGCTGACCGCCGCGGGTCACGAGATCGTCCGCACCGAGCTCGTGCCCGATGACGTCGGCGGCGTCGCGACCGCGATCCTCAGCGCGGTGCGCGCCGGCGCCAACGTCGTGCTCACCAGCGGCGGCACGGGCCTGTCGCCGAACGATGTGACGCCCGAGGCGACGCGGCGCGTGATCGACCGCGAGGTGCCCGGGATCGCCGAGGCGCTCCGGGCGCGATCGCTCGAGAAGACACCGCATGGGATGCTCTCGCGTGGCGTCGCGGGCGCGGTCGGAGCCACGCTCGTCGTGAACCTGCCGGGCTCGCCGCGCGCGGTGCGCGAATCGCTCGAGGTCCTGCTGCCGGTGCTCCCCCACGCCATCGAGCTCCTCGCCGGCGGCACCGGCGAGACCGGTCACGCCCGCGGTCGCGCCTAGGTGAACCTCGCGGTCCACCCCGAAGTCGCTGCGGCGCTCGCGGCGCGCCGCGCCGTCGTCGCGCTCGAATCCACCGTGATCGCGCATGGCCTCCCGCGACCACAGAATCTCGGAGCGGCTCGCGCGCTCGAGGAAGAGGTGCGCGGCCTCGGCTCCACACCGGCGACGATCGCGATCGCGAACGGCCGGGCCGTCGTCGGCGCCGACGACGCGCTGCTGGCGCGCCTCGCGGAGGACCCGGCGGTCGCGAAGGTCTCACTCCGCGACCTCGCGCCGGTGCTGGCGCGTCGCGGCCTCGGCGCGACGACCGTCGCCGCGACGGTGGAGATCGCGGCGCGCGCCGGCATCAACGTGATGGCGACCGGTGGAATCGGCGGTGTTCATCGCGGCGGCGAGCGCTCCTTCGACGAGTCAGCGGACCTCGAGGCGATCGCGCGCCATCCGGTCTGCGTCGTGTGCGCGGGCGCGAAGCTGGTGCTCGATCTCGCGCTCACGCTCGAACGGCTCGAAACGCTCGGCGTGCCGGTCGTCGGCTACGGCACCGCTGAGCTGCCGGCGTTCTACGTGCGCTCGAGCGGTCTGCCGCTCGAGCATCGCGTCGACGACGCGCTCGCGGCGGCGCGCGTCGCGCGCGAGCAACTCGCGCGCGGCGCCGGGATCGTGATCGCCGTTCCGATCGCGGCCGGCGACGCGCTCGACCGGCGCGAGGCCGAAGCGGAGGTCGCGCGCGCGCTGCAAGCCGCGGAGCGGCAAGGCGTCCGCGGCGCGGCGCTCACGCCGTTCCTACTCGGACAGCTCAGCGACGCCACCGGCGGGCGCAGCCTCGCGGCGAATCTGTCGCTGCTGCGCGCGAACGCGCGCGTCGCCGCGCAGATCGCGCTCGCGCTCGCGATCTAGATATCAGACGCTCGTCAACCGAGAGCGCGGATCAGGCTCACGAGCCAATTGATCAACAGCGGCGCCAGCAACACGATGATCAGGACCCAACCGAGCCAGCGGTAACGCTGCGGTCGCGGCGGCGGCGGTCCCGCGGGAACGAGCGAACTCCGGGCGTGCTCGACGTCCGTGGCCGGAACGAGGAGCTCGAAGGAGCCGGTCGGTGCGATGACGCGGATCGGGACGGTCGAACGCGGTAGTCCCAGTGACGCCTGGAATCGCACCCGCGCCTCGATGCCCAGCGAGCGCAGGTATCCCGCGGCGGTCTCGGCCTCGAGCTCATCCTCGTACCGGGCGGCGACCGCCTCGACCAAGGGCTAGCGGCGGGCGCCCAGGCCCAGGGTCTCCTGCATGCGCACGTAGCCGACGACGGCATCGCGGAACAGGACGCCGACGAGCGATCCGTGGTCGACCACGGGCAGCACGGGTACCTCCGCGCCGGTGAAGCGGTCGATCGCCGCGACGAGCTCGTCGTCCGGCGAGACCGTGGCCAGCTCGGATGCCGGCCTCATCACGGCCTCAACAGGAGTCGTTGGCCATTGGTCCTGCTCGACCTTGCGGAGATCCGCGATCGTGACGAGGCCGACGAGCCGGTCCTGCGCGACGACCGGGATCGCCTGGAGGTTGTTCGGCAGGACGACGTCGCGGATCAACTGCCCGATCGAGATCGCCGGCGGCACGGAGCGGAAGTCGGTCGTCATGAGTTGACGCACCCGAACGCTGCCGACCGCGGAGGTGACGCGCTCCTGCTGCAGCGAGGCGCTCGCGAGATTGAACAGGAAGAACGCGATGATCCAGAACCAGAGGCCGGTGGGCTCGCCCTCGAGGAACGTCGCGTTCGCGCCGATGAGGAACAGGAGGACGGCGACGATCTGGCCACCGCGGGCCGCCACTCGCGTTGCGAAAGCGCGATCGCCACCAACTGCCCAGATGGCCGAGCGCAACACGCGGCCCCCGTCGAGCGGAAAACCCGGTACGAGGTTGAACAACGCGACGTAGAAGTTGATCTGGGCGAGGTAGTCGGTGACCGCCATGACCGGAAGGAGGGTCGGGGCGACGCCGATCGAGCCGGCGAGCACCTTTGACAGACCGAACGCGCCGCCCGCGATCACGAGGCTGGTGGAGGGGCCGGCTGCCGCCATCAAGAACTCCGACTTCGCGGTCGCGGGCTCCTTGGTCAGACTTGCGACACCACCAAGGATGAACAGCGTGATCGACGACACCGGTAGGTGAAAGCGCCGCGCGACGAGCGCGTGGGCGAGCTCGTGCGCCACCACCGACGTGAAGAAGAGCACCGCCGCGATCGCCGCCGTGGCGAGCGCTTTCAGCTCCGAGGTCGGGAAGATGAGAGCGAATTGCTGCTGCGCAAGGCTGATCGTGATGAGGAAGAAGATCAGCACCCACGAGATGTGAATGCGGATGTCGATGCCGAGAATGCGCGCGACACGGAACGATCCAGGCACATGGCGAGCATAGCCGCGATGTCCGCGCGATACTTGGAAGCGGATGAGGACGATGTTGGACCAGCGCCAGCGACGCAACGGGGAGTGACAGAGCTAGCCACGGGGCGCTTCGGCACGCTGGAGATCCATCCCGACATCGCGCGGGCGATCGACGAGCTCGGCTTCATGGCGCCGACCCCGGTGCAACAGGAGGCCATCCCGGTGCTGCGCGCGGGACACGATCTGTTCGCGCAGGCGCAGACCGGCACGGGCAAGACCGCGGCGTTCGCGATACCCATCATCGAGCGCATCGACCCGGACGAGAAGCGACCGCAGGCGCTCGTCGTCGTGCCGACGCGCGAGCTGGCCGTCCAGGTGACGCGCGAGTTCGGCGCGCTCGGAAAGTTCCGCCACACGCACGAGGCCGCGATCTACGGCGGCGTGCCATACGGTCCGCAGGAACGGGCGCTGAGGCGCGGCGTGCCGATCGTGATCGGGACGCCCGGCCGCCTCCTCGATCACATCGATCGCGGCACGCTCACGCTGGACGGGATCCGCGTCGTCGTGCTGGACGAGGCGGACCGGCTGCTCGACATGGGCTTCGCGCCCGACGTGCGCAAGCTGCTACGCCTGTGCCCGACGAAGCGGCAGACCGCGCTCTTCTCCGCGACGCTGTCCGGCGAGGTCCGCGACCTGGCTCATCGCTTCACGAAAGACGCGGCGCAGATCGCGATCGATCCGGGTCAGCCCAACCTCGAGGCGATCGAGCAGGTCTACGTCGAGGTCCTCGATCAGGACAAACCGAGGGCGCTCGCCGAGCTCCTGCGCCGCTGGGAGACCGATCAGGTGCTCGTGTTCCGTCACACCAAGCGCGGCGTGGACAAGCTCTACGACGACCTGAAGCGGCGCGGGCAGAAGGTCGCGGCGATCCACGGTGATCTATCGCAACGCGAACGCGAGCGGACGCTCGATCAGTTCCGGAGCGGCGAGATCAAGGTCCTGATCGCGACCAACCTTGCGGCGCGCGGGCTGCACATCGAAGACATCAGCCACGTGATCAACTACGACCTGCCGGAGGACGCGGATACGTTCACGCACCGCGTCGGTCGGACCGGGCGCGCCGGCGACGTTGGCGTCGCGGTCACGTTCGTTGGCGAGTGGGACATCGACGAGTTCGAGCGCCTGCGCGCCAAGGCCGGGGTGCCGTTCCGCCGCGAGGTGATGGAGCTCTACGGTCGTTAAGGTGGCTGACTGCGCGTTCTGCGCCGTCGTGGGCGGCGCGGAGCACCTCGCGGTCTATCGCGACGAGCACGTCGTGGCGTTCCTCGACCACGCTCCGGTCTTCCCGGGACACACGCTGATCGTGCCCGCGGAGCATTACCCCACGATCGAAGATATGCCGGAGAACGAGATCGCGCCGCTGTTCGTGCTGGCTCGCCGACTCTCGATCGCGTTCCGCACCGCCCTCGCCGCAGACGGCTCCTTCATCGCGGTGAATACCCGTATCAGCCAGAGCGTCCCGCATGTCCACGTGCACGCTGTGCCACGGCGGAAGGGCGACGGACTGTTCTCGCCGGGACGCGGCATGTGGATGCGTCGGCGGTACGCCGATGGAGAAGCTGAACAGATCGCCGCGAAGCTGCGAAGCGCGCTCCAGGGCGCGCGCGGCTAGCCGACGAAAGCGCGCGCGGTCTGCTCCCACAGGTCGCTCATGAGCCGCAGTGTCTCCTGGTCCACTCGCTCGTCGTTTCCGTGGAACATCTTCGCGAACTGCCCGAACGGGATCCTCTCGCTCATCAGCCCGTAGCCATACGACACCACGCCCAAGCGCCGGAAGAAGCGCGCATCGGTCGCACCGACGATGAGGAACGGTACCGTCGTCGAGTCCGGGATGAGACGCTGCGTCACGCGCGTGAGCGTGTCCCACAAGGGGGTCCCGATCGGCGACGAGCTCGCCGGGTTGCTTCCCTCCTGCACGACCTCGACATCCTTCCAGAGATCGCCGATCGCGTCCTTCAGCATCGTCCGCACTCCCGCGCCGTCGTCGCCTGGCAGGGTCCGGATGTCGATGTCGACCTCCGCGCTGTCGGGGATCACGTTCACCTTCACGCCGCCGTGCGCGATGTTCGGAGAGAAGGTCGTCCGCGTCGCCGCGTAGAACATCGGCTGGGCAGCCTCGGGCGCGCGCTCGAGCGCGACGTCGAACGACGCCGGGTTCGTGAGCGCCCTGCGCTCGACGGTCCCCAGATCGATGCCGTCGATGAACGCGCGCCACAGCTCCTGAAGGTGAAGCGGAGCCTTGTACCGCGCGACGCGCGTGATGATCTCGGACGCCTTCACCAGCGCGTTGTCCGACTTGAACGGCATCGATCCGTGACCGGGCGTGCCCTTCACGCGGAGGCGCGTCCACTGCGAGCCCTTCTCCGCGGCCATGATCGGCAGCTTCGCCCCCTTTCCCATCGGGAAGCGGGCCCCTCCGAACTCGGTCACCAGGTAGTCGCTCTTCACGTCGTTCCACGCGTTCTCGGTCAGCCACTGCGCGCCGTAGGTGCCGAGCGACTCCTCATCCGCGACCGCCGAATAGATGAAGGTGCCCTTCGGTCGGAACCCGCTCGTGAGGAGATGCCGCACCGCGACGGCCATCGACGCGGTGACGTCGAGCATGTCGACAGCGCCGCGGCCCCACACCTCGCCCTCGATGAGCTCCGCGCCGAACGGGTCGTGGCGCCACCCCGATCGGGTCACCGGCACGACGTCGGTGTGCCCCATGAAGTGGAGCGACGGCGCTTTGGGATCGGTCCCCTCGATCCGCAGGACGAGACTTCCGCGACCGGGCTGTGGCTCGTAACGCTTGATCTCGATACCCGGAGCCTGCAGGTAGCTCGCGAGGGTGTCGACGCTGCGCGTCTCGTGCCCGGACGACGGCGTGCCGTCGTTCACGCATTCGTTCCGGATCAGATGCTGCAGGAGATCGGTCGTCTCCTCCATCGCGCTCGGCATCTCGGAGACTCTACCGAGCCGTCTTTGCCGGCGTGCCCTGACGCGCGAGCTCCGCTCGGACGACCTTGGTCGCCTCGACGACGACGCGGCACTTCTCCTCGGACTCTTCGACCGTCCGCGTCTTCAGGCCGCAGTCGGGATGCGGAAGGAGACGCTCCTTCGAGACGTAGCGCAGGCCTTTGCGGATCCCCTCCGCCGCCGTGGCGACCGACTCCGTCTCATGCGTGTGCACGTCGACGATGCCGATGGCGAGCTCCTTGGTGAACCGATCACGGTCGAACAGCTCGAGCCACCGGTACCCGTAGTTCGCCATCGCCAGGTCGAGCTGGTCGACCGGGAGCTCCAGGACCTTCGGATAGATCGCGGCGAAGTCGCCGTAGCAGATGTGCGAGATCGTCTTCGCGGTCAGGTTCTGCGTCACGACGCCCATCGCCTCGATGGCGATCTCGATCTCCTCCGGGCGCGCGTGTATGGCAGGCTCGTCGATCTGGATGTAGCGCGCGCCCGCCGCCTGGAGATCCTCCGCCTCCTGGCGCACGACCTCGGCCAGGGCGAGTGCCGCATCGCGTCGCGTCTTGTACGCCTCGTTGTAGGACCAGTCGAGCATCGTGTACGGGCCAGTGAGCATCCCCTTCACGGGTCGGTCTGTCAGCGACTGCGAGAAGCGGAACCAATCGACGGTCATGGGCTTTGGACGCGCCACCTTCGAGGCGATGATCGGCTTGTGGTAGTAGCGGTTGCCGTAGGAGCGCACGAGGCCACCGAGGCGGAAGCCTTCGAGACGCTCCGCGAAGTACGCGACCATGTCGCCGCGGTACATCTCGCCATCGACAAGGATGTCGATGTCGAGTCGCTCCTGCCGGCGGATCCACTCCTCGGTCGCCCGGCGCTCGAGCTCGGTGAGCTCCGTCTCGCCGAGCTTCCCCCGCGCGTTCGCGTTGCGCGCCTTCTGCAGATAGTCGGGCTTGCCGAACGAGCCGACCGTCGTCGTCAGCAGCACCTGATCGCTCATGCCTTCACACCTCCGGCCGCGTGCGCCGCGATGACAAGCGCCCTCAGCTTTTGCACCGCGACGTCGTGCGGCAGGAATTCGAGCCCCGTCGTCGGGGCGAGCCACAGATACTCGGCGGGGATCCGCTTCAGCGCCGCCTCGATCAGTCCCACCAGCTCGCCCTCGGTCTCCACCCGCGTATTGCGCGCATCGACGATACCGAGAACGACGGTCTGGCGGAGCGTGTTCAGCCTGTCAAGGACGTGCGTGTCCCGGCTCCGGATGTCGACACCGATCTGCGCGACCGGGAACGCCGCGAGCGCGTCGAGCAGCGGATCGGCCGGGAAGAAATAGGTCTGAAGTGCGAGCGGCACGCCCGCCGCGGCGAGACGCTCGATGGCGGCGCGGGCGATCGCGAAATGCTCCGGATGGGCGACGAGCGCGGGCTCTTCGACGTCAACGAGTGTCGCTCCCGCCGCGCCGAGCCCGCGGATCTCCACGGCGATCGCGTCGGCCACTGCGAGCGTGCGGTCCTCGAGCGAGCGGTAATGGCGATCCTCGGCCAGGGTCGCGAACGTGAGCGGACCGCACACCGCCGCTTTCAGCTGACCGCGGGCGATGCCGCGTGCGAATTCGAAGTCGCGCACGAGCGTCTTTCCGTCGGTCGTGATCGGTCCGGTGATGACCGGCTGCCGGTAGTACGTGTTGTTGTCGTAGAAGCGCTCGAGCGGTCCGCGGTCGCAGCCTTCCCACGCGCGCGCGAACGGCGCGAGCATGTCGTCCCAGCGGACCTGACCGTCGTTGATCACGTCGACGCCGACCCAGTCGAGCTCGCCGATCGCCCACCGCGTGCTTTCATCAAGCACGCCGGCGAGACCGCTGGCGTCAAGCTCGCCGCGGTCGTGACGGTGGAGCGCGCGGCGCAGGTCCTGGTGCTCGTCGGAGATCTTGGGGTACGCGCCGATCACGGTCGTCTTCATGGGTTCGACTCCTTCACCTTGGGTCGCGGCAGCAGGCCCGCGCGCTCCGCGATGAGCGGGATCGCCTCGGGCCATTCGATCGCGTAGAGGTGCACGCCTCGGACACCGGGCAGCGCGCGTAGGGACTTCACCATCTCGACGGCGATCGCGATGCCCTCTTGCTCCGCATCGGCGGCCTTCTTCAGTCGGTCAACGACCTCCTTGACGAGCACGATGCCCGGCACACGCGCGAAGCGTTCGGCCTGTTCGGTGGACCGAAGGACAAGGACGCCCGCGATGACTGGAGCCTCGCGCCGATCGCCAACGCGCCTGAGTTCGGCGAGCCATTGACTGAACGTGGCGAGATCGAACACCGGCTGCGTTTGGAGGAATTCCGCGCCAGCGTTGACCTTGCTCACGGTCTTCTCGAGATCCAAGGACATCGGCTTGGTGAACGGCGATGCGGTGGCACCGATGAAGTACTCGGGGGCCTGACGTATCTCGTCTCCCGAGAGGAACCTCCGCTCATCGCGCATCATGACTGCCATCCGCACGAGACCAACACCGTCGAGATCTTTGACATGGACCGCGTCGGGCTGACTTCCGTGCTTCGGGTCGTCGCCGCTCATGAAAAGGAAGTTCGGAAGGCCGAGTGCGGCGGCGCCAAGGAGATCGGATTGCAGCGCGATGCGGTTGCGATCGCGTCCGGTGATCTGGACGATCGGCTCAACGCCGGCCTCACGCACGAGTATCGCCGCCGGGATCGCGGCCATCGCCACCACAGCGTGGTTGCTGTCCGTGACGTTGATGGCGTCGACGCTCCCCTTGAGCACGCCGGCGCGTCGCTTCACGACCTCTCCGGACGCGCTCTTGGGCGGGTTGAGCTCGGCGGTCACGACGAACTCGCCCTGCCGGAGGAGCGATGCCAGGTTGCTCAAATGAAAAACGACCTCTCCATCATCAAGAGAAGTCGCCCCTTACGGGTCGACCCTCTCTCATCTTTCCCTGTTCGTCAGGGCCGGAGTTGGCACCGTAGCGGGCCTCCGCTGGTTGCCGAGGCGTCATCGGGCCGTTCCCTCAGCCTCTTCTGGATGAAAGGGGATCACGTATGAACTTTCGCGAAATCGTAGCACGTACACTCTCGCCGTTCCCATGACCAAACGGCTCGTTGACCGGACCCTGCGCGCGTTCAGCGACGACCTGTCCTCCGATGCCGCGGTCCCCGGTGGAGGCAGCGCCGCGGCGTATGCCGGCGCGCTCGGAGCGGCGCTGGCCGCGATGGTCGCGCGCATCGCCGCGCGCAAGTCAGAAGACGGTTGGTTCCCGGACTACGTCGCGGAGATGGACAACCTGCGCGCGGATTTCCTTCGCCTGGTGGACGACGACAGCGCGGCCTACGCCGGCGTCGCCGAGGCGATGAAGCTGCCGAAGACGACAGACGATGAGAAACGCGAGCGCACCGAACGGATCCAGTCGGCGCTGCTCGCGGCATCGCGCGTCCCGCTCGAGGTCGCGAAGACGAGCCGCCGCCTTCTCGACGCGTGCGAACGCGGCATCGCGAAGGCGACGCCGGCGACCGCCAGCGACATCGGCGTCGGCGCCCTCATGGCCGAGGCCGCGCTGCGCGGCGCGTCGCTCAACGTGATGATCAACCTCGCCTCGGTGAAGGACCCGGCCCAGGTGAAGGCGCTCTCGGAAGATCTCGACCGCGCGCTCGACGGCGCCGAAGCGCAACGCAAACGGATCACGGATTTCGTCGAGACGCGCATCGCGCGCTGATGCGGCTGCTGCACGGGCGACCGCTCGCGGAGCAGCTCGCGGCACGCTCGCTCGAACGATCCAAAGCGCTCCGCGGCCGCGACATCCGACCCGCGCTCGCCGCGATCTCGGTCGGGATCGATCCGGCCGCGAACACCTACCTACAGCGTCTCGTCCGCGCCGGCACGCCCCTCGGCATCACCATCCGGGACGTCGCGCTGGATCGCGACGCCACCGAACAGGCGGTCATCGCCGAGCTCGACCGCGCGAGCCGCGAACGCTCGCTGCACGGGGTCCTCCTGCTGACACCACTACCGGGGAAGCTCGACGAGGGCCACCTCGTCGACCATATCGCGCCGGACAAGGACGTCGAGGGCGTGAATCCGTACAACGTCGGGCTGTTGCTGGATGGCCGCCCGCGGTTCGTGCCATCGACGGCCGAGGCGATCGTCGAGCTTCTGAAGTTCCACGCGATACCGCTCGCCGGCGTGGAGGTCGTCGTCGTCGGACGCAGCACCGTCGTCGGCCGTCCCGCAGCGGCGCTGCTCCTCAACGAGGACGCGACCGTCACCATCGCGCACAAACGCACGACGGACGTCGGCACGCTCACGCGTCGCGCGGCCATCGTCGTCGTCGCGGTCGGCCGCGCCCGCTTCCTCACGGGCGAGATGATCTCGCCGGGCGCGACCGTCATCGACGCGGGCATCAACATGACACCGGCCGGCATCGCCGGCGATGCCGATGCCGACAGCGTCGCGCCGGTGGCCGCCGCGCTGAGCCCGGTGCCGGGCGGCGTCGGAACCGTGACGACCGCGCTGCTCCTGCGGAACGTCCTGACCGCCGCGGAGGCGCAGACCGCCGGCGGTTAGCGGGTCGACCGCGTCGTCACTGCCTCGGTTCCACGAATGCGCTGACCGAGCGGGTCGCCTCGAAGGCCGACGTGGCGAAGCGCTCGGCCTCGACGAGATCGCCGCGAGCCTTTGCCGCCCGGCTCTGCCGCATGAGCACGTCGGCGAGCTCGGTCTTCCAGCCCAGACCGCGGTAGATGTCGGCGGCCTCCCGGAGCTCGGCGCTCGCCGCGTCGGTCTCACCGCGATGCGCGAAGACCTGGGCGAGCGCGACACGCGCGGCCGCGACCGAGTCCTGACTCCCGTGTGTCGTCCCAAGATCCAACGACTCACGCGCGATACGTTCGGCGGTCGGCCAGTCGCCAAGCTTCGCGGCGCATTCCGCTTTCGTGTTGAGGTAGTGCGCCATGAACACCAGCGGCCCGGCCATCCGGCCGAGTTCGATCGCATGGTCGGCGTGTTCGTATGCGGCCTGCATGCGTCCTCCGTCGGCGGCGAGCACCGCCAGCATGTTGTGCGCGATCGCCATTGCCGCCACGTCCTTGGTCACCTCGCTCGTCGCGAGAGCTCGTTGGAGATACCTCGTCGCCGCCTCGAGGTCTCCCTGGGCGCGATGCGAGACCGCGAGCGCGTAGTAGATCGTGAACAGCGAGGTCAGATCGCCGGTGTCCTGCGCCCACTCGAGCGCCGAGTTCAGGTAGCCAAACGCGGCTTCCGGCTCGCCCAGATCGACGGACACGGCGCCGAGGGCCTGCAGCACTCGGACACGACGGAGCCGATCGCGGTCGCCCGTGCGCTCGAGGGAGCGGAGCAGCGCGAGGAACAATTCGCGTGCGCGTCGCGAGTCGCCGGTGCCACGGGTGGCGGCAGCGAGCTCGTAGTCGATCGACCGGGCCAGACCGTGGTCACCCAGCGGCGACACGAGGCGCTGCGCGATCGTGAGATCGCGAAGAGCATCGCCCTGACGCTCGATGAGGTTGAGCGCCCGCGCGCGGGCGAGATGCAGGCGGCATCGCTGCCGAGTGGACAGCACATCGCGTTCGAGAAGCTCGCTGGCGTCCCGGATGCAGTCCGCCGCCGTCGTCCGCGTCGCGAGAGCCGCCACCCGGTCGACGTCGAACTCCAGCTCGCGGCGGGCTCGCTCGATCCCCGCGTCCTCCATGAAGTACGAGGCCGGTTTCCCGACCTTCGCCGCCATATGCGCGAGCGACTTCATCGCCGGCCGGATCTTTCCAAGCTCGATCGCGCTCACGTGGGCCCGCGTGTAGTACGGGGCGCCGAGCTGCGCCTGGCTCAGCCCCGCCGCGACACGCGCCTCACGCAGCCGGTGACCGAGCTGGCGCAGTGCCGGCGATTCGGGGGCGACGCGACGCTGGCGAGTGCGCGTGGGCACGGCGCGAGACGGTACGCGCCCGGCCGGGCCGCGTCAACTGAAAATCGACACGATGTTCTAGGTCAGGCGGACCACGGGTGGGTTGGCCGGGTCCTCGAAGTGATGCGTATCGATGAAGCGGAGCTTGCCGAGTCGGCGGTCCAGGAGGACCGAGTGGGTACGCGCGCCGCCGGCGAAGAAGCGGACGCCGGGCAGCACATCGCCGTCGGTCACGCCGGTGGCGACGAAGCGCACATCGCGTCCGCTCGCAAGATCGTCCGTCCGATAGACCCGACCGTCGTCGACGACGCCCATCCGCTTTGCGCGCTCGCGCTCCTCGTTGCTGCGGAACTTGAGCCGCCCCAGGATCTCGGCGCCGAGGCACTTCAGCGCGGCCGCGGCGAGGACACCCTCGGGCGCGCCACCGGTCCCCATCACCGCATGGACGCCCGTACCCGCGACGGCGACCGAGATCGCGGCCATGAGGTCGCCGTCCTCGATGAGCTTGATGCGCGCTCCGGCGGCGCGCACCTGCAGGATGAGCTGCTCGTGGCGCGGGCGGTCGAGGATGACGACGGTGAGGTCGTCGACGTCACGACTCAGAGATTTCGCGATGATCTTCAGGTTCTCCGCGACCGGGCGATCGAGATCGACCTTCCCCGCGGCCGGCTTTCCAACGACGAGCTTCTCCATATAGGTGTCGGGCGCATGGAGCAGACCACCTTTTTCGGAGACCGCGATCGTCGCGAGCGCGTTCGCGCGCCCCTTCGCGACCGGGTTCGTGCCCTCGAGCGGATCGACGGCGATGTCGACCTCCGGACCCTCGCCGCGCCCGACCTTCTCGCCGATGTAGAGCATCGGCGCCTCGTCGCGCTCGCCTTCGCCGATGACGACGGTCCCATTGAACGAGACCTCGTCCATCGCTTTGCGCATGGCGTTGACCGCGGCCTCGTCGGCGCGATTGTTGTTTCCGTGGCCCATCCAATGCGCGGCCGCGAGCGCCGCCGCTTCGGTGATGCGCACGAGCTCGAGGCTGGAGGTCCGATCGGTGGGGATCGGCGGGCCGAGCATGGGCGAGACCCTAGTGCCTTCCGCGTGCCGCTGCACGGGTCGCCAATCGCTCCGCGGCATCCTCGATGCGGGGCAGCGGGTCGCGCATCGCCGCATCACGCTCCGCCTCCGACCCGCCCGCGAGCGTCTCGATCGCGTCAATGCCCGCGTCGCGCATCGCCTCATGACCGGGACCGATGATCCCCGCGACCGCGACGACCAGGACACCACGACGCTTCGCCGCGACCGTCACGGCGTGGGTCAGCTTGCCATACACGCTCTGCCCATCGATCCGGCCCTCACCCGTGATCACGAGGTCGGCGCCGACGAGCCGCTTGTCGAAATTCACCGCATCGAGGACGAGCGACGCGCCGGAGACGAGCCGCGCATCGAGGAACGCGATCAGCCCTGCACCGAGACCACCGGCCGCACCCGCGCCGGGCGCGCTGCGCACGTCGCGACCCACGAACGCCTCGACGACGTCCGCGTAGCGCGTGAGCGCGACCTCGAGCTCGCGTTGGATGTCGGGCGTCGCGCCCTTCTGCGGCCCGTAGACCGCGGTCGCGCCTTCGGGTCCGAGCAGCGGATTGCGCACATCGCACGCGACGTCGATCGCGGGCCGGATGAGGCGTGGATCGGTCTGCCCTTCGATGCGCGCCAGACGCGCGAGCGCGGCTCCGCCTTCGGGGAGCTCGTGCCCAGCCGCGTCGATGAAGCGATACCCGAACGCGCGCGCCATGCCGGCTCCGCCGTCGTTCGTCGCGCTGCCGCCGATTCCGATGACGATGCGCTGCGCGCCCGATGCGGCCGCGGCGAGGATGAGCTCGCCGGTCCCGCGCGTGGACGTGATGCGCGGATCGCGCTCGTCGTCGCGAAGCAGCGGCAGCCCGCTCGCGGCGGCCATCTCGAGGACCGCGGTGACGCGGTCACCGAGCACGCCCCACTCCGCGTCGATCTCGCGTCCGAGCGGATCGTGCACGCGCACCCGGCGCATCTCGCCGCCGGTCGCACGGACCAGGGCAAGGGCCGTCCCCTCTCCCCCATCGGCGAGCGGCAGCTCGACGCATGTCGCGCGCGGCCACACGCGATGCACGCCGCGCGCGATCGCGCTCGCGACGGCGACGGCATCGGCGCTGCCTTTGAACGATTGGGGAGCGATCACGACCCGCGGCGCGTCGCGCTCGGGCACGCGGGAATGATAGTTACGAGGCGGACGTTCATCCGGCGTGCCCCCTAGACTCGGACGTACGTGACCCTCACGACCGGGCCCGACGCGGGCTGTACCCCGCGCGCCCCCGCCGAGCTTTCCGGAGCGTGGTCGCTTCTCGCGCAGCGGCGAACGCCAGCCAGCATCTTCCTCACTCCGGAGTGGATGGCGGTGGCGCGCGAACACGACGCTGCCGAGGCCGTGACCCTCGCGGTCGGCGATCCACCTGTTGGCATCGCGGCGCTCGCGCGCGACGCAGACGGCACGCTCCGCTTCGCCGGCGGCGAGCTGACGGATGAGCAGGACGTCGTCGCTCCGCCGGGTGAAGAGCGCTCGGTCGCCAGCGCGGCCGCGCGCTGGATCGTGAGCGAGACGCCGCCGCGGGTCCGGCTCGAGTTCGTCCCGGAAGACGCGCCCACGCTCGAGGCGATGGCAGCGGTGCTCGCCGAGGGCGGCTACCGCGCCGCGCGCTCGCGGCTCATCACCAGCCCGCGGCTCGGCCTCCCACACGACTTCGAGACATTTGTACAGAGCCTGGGGAAGAAGGAACGGCACGAGCTGCGTCGGAAGATCCGTCGTCTCGAGAGCGCGACCAAGGCCACGTTCCGCTGGGCGACCGACGCAGAGCGCGGCGCGACGCTCGATCGCTTCTTCGCGCTGCACCGGCTGTCGCGCGGGGAGAAGGCGGACTTCATGACGCCGGACGTCGAGCGGTTCTTCCGCGATATCGCGGACGCGCTCGCGCCGCTGGGACGGCTGCGGCTGGGCGTGCTGCGCGCACACGACCAGGATGCGGCGGTGCTGTTCGCGTTCGCCTACCGCGGCACGCTCGCGCAGTACAACGCCGCGTACGATCCGGCGCTCGCGTCGTTATCGATCGGCATCGTGAGCCACGCCTGGGCGATCCGCGAGGCGATCGCCGAACACTTCGACACCTACGACCTGCTGCGCGGCGCCGAGCCGTACAAGTACGACCTCGGCGGGAAGGACCGCTGGCTCGGTCGGCTCGAGGCCACGCTTCCGTGACGCGACGTATCGCGATGCTGTCGGTGCACGCATGTCCGCTCGCGAAGCTCGGCGGCCGCGATTCCGGCGGCATGAACGTCTACGTGCGCGAGGTCGCGCGCGCGCTCGGGCAACGCGGCATCGAGGTGGATGTCTTCACGCGCTGGCGCGAGAAGTACGACCCACGCATCCAACAGCTCGGCGAGAACGCGCGCGTGATCCACATCGAGTCAGGGCCGATCGGCTACTGGCCGAAGATGGACGTCTACGACCACCTCGACGAGTTCAGCGCCAAGCTCGACGAGTACGTCGCGGCCGAGGGCCGGTCGTACGACTTGATGCACTCGCACTACTGGCTCTCCGCGCGCGTCGCGCGCACGCTCGCGCCGCGCTGGCGCGTGCCACGCATCCAGATGTTCCACACGCTCGGTCTGGTAAAGCGCGAGGTGATGGACGAGGACGTCGACGGCGAGAGCGACGTGCGCGTGACCATCGAGCGTCAGGCCGTCCAGGAGTCCGCGGCGATCGTGGCGGCGAGCGAGATCGAGCTTGGCGAGCTCCGGGACCTCTACGGCGCGGATCCCGCCAAGGTCCACGTCATCCCGTGCGGCGTCGACCCGACGCTCTTCCGTCCGATGCGCCAAGCCGACGCGCGCGAGCTCCTGGGACGCGACCAGTGCGAGCGCATCGTCTTGTTCGTCGGCCGCATCGAGCAGATCAAGGGGATCGACGTCCTGCTCCGCGCTCTCGGCCGGCTCTTCCTGCGCCATCCCGACCTTCGCAGCGACGTCTGCCTTCTCGTCGTGGGCGGCGCCCTCGACCCAGGCGACGACGCGCCCGAGACCGAGAAGATCCTGGAGCTGCGGCGTCTGGTCCACGAGCACCGCATGGAGGCGAACGTGAACTTCGTCGGCTCGCTCGACCAGCAGAAGCTCGCGCTGTACTACGCCGCGGCCGACGTCTGCGCCGTCCCGTCGCTCACCGAATCGTTCGGCCTCGTGGCTCTCGAGGCGATGGCCTGCGGGACGCCGGTCGTCGGGACACGCGTCGGCGGCCTGCAGACGCTCATCGAGGACGGGGAGTCCGGCCTCCTCGTTCCGCCCGGCGACGACGAGGCGCTGGCGGAGGCGATCGCCCAAGTGCTCACCGACCATCGACTGCGGATACATCTCGCGCACGGAGCGCGCAGCCGCGCCGAGCACTTCACCTGGCAGAGCGTCGCCGAGAAGATCGTCGCCCTGTATGACTCCGTGCTGGCGGCGTCATCGGCGCTGGAGGTATAGCCGTGGCCGAAGCATTCGCGATCCCAAAGCGCGCCATGGCCGTGTTCGCGCATCCCGACGACGTCGACTTCGGCTGCTCGGGAACGCTCGCGGGCTTCATCGAGCGCGGGACCCACGTGACGTATTGCCTCCTGACCAGCGGTGACAAGGGCACCCACGATCCGAAGATGGCGCCGGAGACGCTCGCGGAGATGCGCGAGAAGGAGCAGCGCGCCGCGGGCGAGGCGATCGGCGTGAAGGAGTTCGTATTCCTCCGGCACCACGACGGCGAGCTCGAGCGTTCGATGGAGCTTCGTGAGGAGGTCTGCCGCGCGATCCGCATACACAAACCGGATCTCGTCTTCACCAACGACCCATGGAGTCACTACCAGGTCCACCCCGACCACCGGGTCGCCGGGTGGTCCGGCATGGACGGCGTCATCGCCGCGCGCGATCATCTCTTCTTCCCGGATCAGCTGAGCGACGGAACGCTCGCGAAGCATCGCGTGGCACGCGTGCTCCTCTTCGGCTCGCGCGATCCCAACGTGTGGTTCGACATCAGCGGCACGCTCAACAAGAAGATCAAGGCGCTGCAGTCGCACCGGTCGCAGCTCGGCGGTCGCACCGAGTTCCCCAAGCGCATGCGCGCCTGGGCGAGGAGCATCGGCGCCACCTGGAACGTGCCGGCCGCGGAGGCCTTTCGCTACATCGAGCTGGGTTAACCTCGTCGCGCGCCCGATCGGCGCGCTCGCGTCGTCTGCGGTGGCAAGAGGCGCAGCAGCTCTTCGGCGACGGTGTCCAGCGGCTTGGCGTTGCCCTCGGCGCGGCACAGGATGAGCGCGCCTTCCATCCCGGCCAGCGTGGCCAGCGCGATCGACGTCGCCCGACCCGCAGGGACGCCTACGGCCCGCAGCTGCTCGCCCAGCACGGCGGTCCAGGACCGGAACGTCGAGCGCACCAGGTCGAGCTGACCGGCCTCGCCGGCGTCCGTGTCGATGGCCACACCGGCCACGACGCACCCCGCGGTGCCGCGTGACGTCAGGACGACCTGTCGCCACATGTCGATGAATCGTTGCAGCACGTCGGACGGCGTCTTCGCGGCGCCGGCGCGAAGGTGCGCGAGCACCCGCTCCGATGTCCACCGGATCGCGTCCTCGGCGAGCTGCTCCTTCCCTTCGGGAAAGTGGTGGTAGATCGAACCGCGGGGCGCGCCGCTGTCCGCGAGCACGTCCGAGAACGAGGTCGCATTCACGCCACGCGTGCGTATCAGCGAGGCGGCGCTGCGCACCATTCGGTCACGGCTATCGCTCGTCACACGTTTTCCCCCTTGACTTCAGTATGACGGTCGTCATAATGCGGCCTCTGCGACGTCGCTATGACGACCATCGTACCCACCGAAGGAGAAGCACCATGCCCATGATCGACGTCTACGCCGCAGCCGGAACGTTCCGCGACAAGCACGCGCTGGCCAAAGATCTCGCCGCCGCCGTGATGCGCTGGGAAGGGGTACCCGCCATCTCGTTGTTCGTGAACAACACCGCCGCGTTCGTCCACGACCTGCCGGCCGACGCGTTGTCCAACGTCGCGGGTGATAGCAACTACGTGCGGGTGCAGGTCCTCACACCGGTCGGCACGCTTGATCGCGCCAAGCAGCTCGGTGTTGTCAAGGAGCTGACGGACATCATCGCGGCGGCCGCCGGCGAGCCCAAGCTTACCGAGCGCACGTGGGTCCTCCTCACCGAGTCGCCCGAAGGCGGTTGGGGCGTCAACGGGCACGCGAACACGGGCCCCGACCTTATCGCTGCCGCCCGCGCCGAGCTCGCTGCGATCGCCGCAAAGAAGAAACCCGCCGCGGAGTAGGTGGTCGCGGAGTCCCTGGCACTACAGCGAACTGCCTTAGCGTTCGTGGTGTGCTCCAAGAAGTCTCCCTCGGCGGAAATCTCAACCAGGCTGTCCGCGTCGGCGACACCGTCCGTCGCCGGTCTGGTCCCTGGACATCGGCGGTCCATTCATTGCTGCGCTATCTCGAGCAAGCGGGCTTCGAAGCGCCGCGCGTCCTCGGCATCGACGCGGAGGGCCGCGAGGTCCTCGCATACATCCCCGGCGAGGCGTTCTGCGGAGGTGAGAATCCCGTGCCCGATCGTGTTCTCGACGAAGAGCATCTTGTGAACGCGGCGCGCCTCCTGCGGCGTTATCACGACGTCGTCGCGGACTTTCAGCCGCCGCCCGATGCGGATTGGCGACTCGTCGCGCCGACACAACACGAGCTCATCTGCCACAACGACTGGTCGCCGTGGAACGCGCTGTTCCGCGACGAGCATCTCGCCGTGATGCTGGACTGGGACCTCGCGGGGCCGGGCTCGCGGCTCTGGGATGTCGCGAACGCCGCCGCGTGCTGGGTCACCCTCTTCTCGCAGGCGAAGCTGTTCAGCCTCGCCGAGCGGGCGCTGCGCCTGCGGCTCTTCGGCGACGCGTACGGCCTCGACGATCGGTCGGAGCTGCTCGCGACGATCCGGCTCCGGAACGACTACGTCGCTCGCTTCATCGAAGCGCGGGCGCGTGCGGGCGAGCCCGGCTTCGTGACGCTGGCGAGCTGGGACACGTCCGCTGAGATGGACAACGACCTCGCCTGGCTCGACGAGCACAGGTCGATATTCGAGCGCGCGCTGCACTAGCCGGTCTAGGGCGTGCGGCGCACCTCTACGGTCGTCGGGAATCCGGCGGGCCGCATCGGACCCATCGGGCCGAGCGGCAACCCTCCGGTGCCGAACCCGACGATCCGCTTCGCGAGCTCGCCGCCCGACTCGAGCTCCTTCATCGCCGCGTCGAGATGTTCCGGCTTCACCGTCTTCGACCCCGCGATCGCCGCGAGCAGCGCGGCCTTGCGCAACAGCTCCTTGATGTACGCGGGGCTCGCGCCGTCCGTCTTCTCGACGTAGCGGGCGAAGTCGACGCCCTCGAGCTGCAGGCCGCGCGCATAGAGCTCGAGCAGCCGCGCGCGACCGCGGGCGTCGGGGATCGGCAGCTCGACGACGAGATCGACGCGCCCGGGGCGCGCGGCGAGCGCGGGTTCGAGGATGTCCGGTCGGTTCGTCGTGAGGATGAACAGGACGTCGGAGTCGTCGGCGAGACCGTCGAGCTGGTTGAGCAGCTCGAACAGCAGCGGACTCGTCTGCATGCCGGGCATGCCGCGCTCCTGGGCGATGAGGTCGACATCTTCGACAACGACCGTCGCCGGCGCGAGCACCCGCGCGAGCTGACCGATCGTCCCGAGGCCGCCCATCCCGAGGCCCGTCACGATGATCAGCGTCCGCCCCTTCATCTGCGTCGCGAGGTACATGACGGACAGCGTCTTCCCCGTGCCGGGTGGGCCATACAGGAGGATGCCGCGCTTCAGCGATCGCTTCGCGGCGACCAGTGCGGCGGCGTGGTCGGAGAAGCGCACCGCGTGCTGCTCGATCCGCTCGAGCACGCCATCGGGCAGCACGATCTCGTCGCGCGCGACGTTCGGGAGGTGGTGGAATTTCACGAGCGACTGGACGCCGTACTGGCCGGGAGCAAGAGAGATCGCCTTGCCGCGGTAGACGTTGAGCTCCTTCGTCGCCAGGGTCAGATCGCGCAGCAACGCGAGCGCGGCCTCACGCCGAGAACACGCGACCTCGAGGCGAAGCCGCAGTCCGCGGCCCATCTCGAGTGTCGGCGGCCCGACGACGAAGACGGTCAGTCGATCCTCGCCGGATGTGACGAAGAAAAGCCCGTACTGGACGCAGGCGAGCGTGCGATCGCCCTCGAGACGGAAGTTCACGTAGTCGACCGGACCCTCGGAGATCCGACCATATGGGTTGTTCGTCGCGAGAAGATCGGAGAACGCGAACTGCTGCCAGCGCTTGTTCGGAGCGGAGAAGCCGACGAGATCCGCCGTCCGGCCGTTCGAGTACAGGACCTTCTCGAGGGCGACCTGCACGTTCGGATGCTCGTAGTTGTCGAAGTCCTCGCTCACGATCGGGATGCGGCCGGGCTCGCCGCCCAGATGCGCGCGTAGCCGCTCGAGCAGCGGACTCGTCTCCTTCGCGGCCTCGGCGTTCATCGCGTCGATGAAACGTTTGAACGAGGAAGCGAACTCCTGGGTCGACTTTCCGTCCGGATCCTTCACGCGAGCAAGGGTACGCCGCTAGTGTTTGAAGTGGCGCCTGCCGGTGAACAGCATCGCCATGCGGTGCTTGTTCGCGGTCTCGATCATCATCGCGTCGCGCAGTGAGCCGCCGGGCTGGATGATCGCGGTGACGCCCGCGCGCGCGGCGACCTCGATGCCATCCGGGAACGGGAAGTACGCGTCGGACGCCATGACCGCGAGGCGTGCGTTCTCGCCGGCTTTGCGAACGGCGACCTCGACCGCGACCACACGCGAGAGTTGACCGGGCCCAACGCCGACGCTCGCGAGACCCTTCACGAGCACGATCGCGTTCGACGTGACATGCCGCACGCAGCGCCATGCGAACAGCAGGTCGGTGAGCTCTTCGAGCGTCGGCGTTCGCTCCGTGACGACCTTGAAGTTGCCCTCCTCGCTGACGGACTCGTCCGGCGTCTGCACCAGGAGACCGCCGGCCACCTTCTTCAGATCGAACGCGTGATCCTCGGAGCGACGGAGCCGACGCCCGTCGACGAGCGCGTTCGGCACCGCGAGTATCTCGAGGTTCCTGCGCTGGCGGAGGAGCGGTAGGGCGTCGTCGTCGAAGCCCGGCGCGATGATCGCCTCGTAGAAGGTGTCCTGCATCGCCTCCGCCAGCTCGCGCGTCACCTGGCGATTCGCGCCGACGATGCCGCCGAAGGCCGAGACGGAGTCGGCCATGAACGCGCGCTGGTACGCCTTGGTGATCTCGCTCTCCGACGCGATGCCCGATGGGTTCTGGTGTTTCACGATCGCGACGGTGGGCTGCGCGAAATCGGACACGATGCGCCAGGCCGCGTTGATGTCGAGCACGTTGTTGAAGCTCGCCGCGCGTCCGTGGATCTGCTCCATCGAGACCATCGCGCCGCTCTCCTCGCCGCGGAGCGCGTAGAACGCGGCCTGCTGATGCGGGTTCTCGCCGTAGCGGAGGTCGCGCACCTTGCGGAGCGACAGCGTCATCTCTTCGGGGAACTGGATGCCGGCCTCGCTCACGAAGCGCGACGCGATGGTCGCGTCGTAGGCCGCCGTATGCGAGAACGCCTCGGCCGCGAGGAGCCGCCGTGTTTCCAGCGAGACGTTGCCACGGCCCTTGAGCTCGTCGAGCACCGCGCCGTAGCGGTCAGGTCGCGCGATGACCACGACGTCCTGGTAGTTCTTCGCCGCGGCGCGGAGTAGCGTCGCGCCGCCGATGTCGATCTGCTCCTGCAGCTCGGCCCCCCGCTTGCCGGCGGCGGCAGCCTTCGCGTACGGGTACAGGTTCACCGCGACAAGGTCGATCGGCTCGATGCCCTCGCGCGCGAGCTCGGCGCGATGCGTTTCGTCGTCACGCCGAGCCAGGAGCGCCGCGTGGATGCGCGGATGCAGCGTCTTTACGCGTCCGCCGAGCAGCACCGCCGAGCCGGTCTGTTCTTCGACGCCCTTCGCGTCCACGCCCTCCATCGCGAGGGCGGCGCGCGTTCCATCGGTCGCGATCAGGTCCCAGCCGAGCTCGCGCAGGCCGCGCGCGAACGCGACGAGACCGGTCGTATCAGAAGCTGAGAGGAGTGCTCGCACGGTGTCTCCCTGTCAATCGCGCTGGCGGTCGCTAGCATAGCCGGACCGTGCCGTTCGACCTCGGTCACTTTGTTGACCGTTTTTTCCAGTCTTTCAACACCGAGTCGCGCTTCTATTGGCCCGCCATTTACGCGGTCGCGATCTCGCTCGTCGCGAACGTCGTTTGGTACAACTGGCGGCGCCGCGGACCGATCGCACCGGCCGAGAACACGCTGAAATCGTGGGTGTTCTGGACCAACATCGTGTTCCTCATCGTCGTCATGGTCTGGATCATCGCGAAGCTGCCGTTCTTCATCATCGGCCTCACCATCGCGGTCAACCTCGGGATCATCGCCTTCATCTATCTCTCCGTACTGCCGCCGCAGGAGGCCGCGTGGGAACAGGAGCGTCGCCGGCAGCGCTACTTCCCGCAAGGCGAGCGCAGCAAGAAGAAGCGCCGCCGCTAGCTCGGCGCCCTCTTCGCACGCGGGACATGACGCGTCATTCCGGCGCCGCGTACGAGATGGAGAAGTCCACATAACGCGGATCGCCGGACAGGTCGACGCGCTCGACGCGCTCGACACGCGCCATCCGCGGGCCGCGCGCGAGCCATCGCTCGAGGCTCGCGAGCGACTCCGGCGATCCCTCGGCGATGAGCGCGACCGCGTCGTCCTCCGTGTTCCAGACGCAGCCGGTGAGTCCGTGAGCCGTCGCCTCGCGCACGACTGCCGCTCGGAAGTTCACGCCCTGCACCACGCCGCGCACGACGAAACGGGCGCGTGTCATACGCGTCGTTTGCGCCTCGCGAGCATCGCGTCGAGCTCGGCAGTGTTCGCGAGCGCTCTGCCCGGCGCCCATCCTCGGCGGGCGGTCGCGACCGCGAACTCCATCCAGTCGATCTCCTCGATCGCGTGCGCGTCGGAGTTCGCGACGAGCGTGACGCCCTTGTCCACCGCCTTGCGGACCCAGACGTCGGGCAGGTCGAGCCGCTCGGGACCGCCGTTGATCTCGATCCACGTGCCCGTCTCCGCGGCAGTGTCGATGAGCGCCTGGAGGTCGAGCGCGTGAGGATCGCGTCGCTCCAAGAGGCGTCCGGTCGGGTGTGAGATCTGCGTGACGAGTGGGTGCCGCATCGCGGTGAGCACGCGCTCGGTCATGACCTCCTTCGTCTGGCCGAACGCGGAGTGCACCGACGCGCTCACGATGTCGAAGCGCGCCAGCATCTCTTCGGGGTAATCGAGCGTCCCATTCGCGCGGATATCGACCTCGGTGCCGACCAGGATGCGGAACGGGGCCAGCTCTTCGTTCAGCCGCCGCGCCTCCTCTATCCGAGCGGTGATGCGGTCGGGACCGAGACCATTCACCAGCCCCAGACCGGGCGAGTGGTCGGTGACCGCGTAATACGCGTAGCCCTTGTCGCGCGCGCGGCGCGCCATCGCCGCCAGCGTGTCGTGTCCGTCCGTCCAGTTCGTGTGGGTGTGGAGATCGCCGCGCACCTCGTCCTGGGTGACGAGCGCGGGTAGCGCGTGCGCCACCGCGGCGTCGATCTCGCCGTGATCCTCGCGCAGCTCGGGCGGGATCCAGTCCATCCCGAGCGCGGCGTAGATCTCCTCCTCGGTCCGCGACACGATCTCCTGCCCCCGCGCTTCCGCGCCCACGCGATAGAGGCCGTACTCGTTCAACAGCAGCCTCTTCTTCAGTGCGTACCCGCGCAGCCGGACGTTGTGCTCCTTCGAACCCGTGAAATACAGGAGCGCCGCGCCCCAGGACTCCGGCGGCACCACGCGCAGGTCGATCTGCAGCCCGCGCGCGACGATCACCGACGTCTTCGTCTCCCCGCGCGCCAGGACGCGCTCGACCGACGGCGCGCGCACGAGCGCGTCCATGAGCGGCCCGGACGCGACCGCGGCGACGAGCAGATCGACATCGCCGATCGTCTCGCGGTAGCGCCGCAGGCTTCCCGCGATCGCGATCGTCTGGGTCCCGGTCTCTTGACGCAGCCAATCCACCATCGCCGTCGCGGCGGCACGCGCGTGATGCACGAGGTTCCGCCCGGTGCGCTGCTTCAGCGAGGTTATCGATTTGAGGATGTTCTCCTCGGTCTTCGCCTGGATCTTCGGCAGCTCGCGCAGGCGGTGCGCTTTCGCCGCCTCCTCGAGCTCGTCGACGGTCGTGATCTTCAGGTTGTCGTAGATGATCCGGGCGGTCGCGGGCCCGACGCCCGGCACCCGCAGCAGCGTGATGAGACCGAACGGCACCGCCGCCTTCAGCTCCTCGTGACGAACCGATGTGCCGGTGCTCACGAGCTGGACGATCGCGTCCTTCACGGATGGACCGACCTTCGGGATCTCGCCCAGTCGATCCTGCTCGACGAGCGCGGCGATCGGCTCGCGCAGATCGCGGATCGCGCGCGCCACCGCGCGGTACGTGACGGCGCGGAACACGTTCTCGCCTTTCAACTCGAGGAGATCGCCGATCTCATCGAGGACCGCGGCGACGCCTTCGTTGTCCTGCGTGATGGCATCGCGGGGCACGGACGAATCTTAGCGAGGGCGCGAGTGAGTCGCGCTAGGTGCGGTTGGTCACCGGTGTGCGGGCGAGCTCGAGATAGCGGAAGGCCTGATCCGTCTCGCCGCGCGCGCGGAGCTTCATCGCGTACTCGGCCGCGAACGTCGACAGGTTCGGGTGGTCACCGACCTCGACCAGGAGCTCGACGGCCTTGCGGTACGCGCGGTCGCTCGCGGTGAATGACTTGAGTGCGTCCTGTGCCGCGCCGATGACGCGCAATGCGTCAGCGCGCTGCACCGGCTGATCGGTGAGGATCTTCTCCGCATGCCGCGCGATGTTCAGAGCCTGCTCGGCGTCGCCGTTCACGAGCGCGATCCGTGCGAGCACGAGCTGCGCGACCGCCACCATGCCCTCGTCGTGCGCCATGCGCGCCGCGGCGGACCCACGCTCGGCCAGCTCACGCGCCTCGTCGTTCCTGCCCATCTCGAAGTGGATCGAAGAGAGCGAGTGCAGCACCTGGAGCTGGAACGTCGTGTCCTCGACGCGCGTGAAGAGCTCGAGCGCGCGGCGATAGTTCCCGATCGCGCCGTCGAGCTCGCCGGCGTCGTACAGCGACACCGCGACGCCCATGTAGCCCTGCGCCGCGAGACGAAGCTCATCGATGCCGCTCGCGAGATCGAGTGCCGACCCGTAGGTCTGCATCGCCTTCGCGGTGCGGTTGAGACGCCGATATGCCGTCCCGAGCGCGACGAGGATCCGCGCCCGGAGACGCGGGTCGCTGACCTCGTGACGCTCCATGGCGTCGCGAGCGGACTCGAGCGCCTCGGCCGCGGCCACGTACTGGCCGATCTGGCCGTAGGCGATGCCACGCAGATGCAGAAGGTGCGCCACTTCGCCGGCCTCGCTCGCCGCGTCGATGAGCGACAACGCTTCCCCGATGCGGTCGAACGCGACCTCACGATTACCGGTGTTCATCTCGGCCTGCGCGAGGAAGCGCAGCAACGTCGCGCGCTCGCGCTTTTCAGGCTTGGACGCGAGCGCCGCGGTCACCTCATCGCGCACCACGGTCCAGTCGCGCCGCTCGGCGGCGGCCTCTGCGGCCAAACGGTGGAAAACAAGGCGTTTCGAGGCGGCGAGAGGTTCGTCGCCGAGGAAGTAATCGAGACTCTTGCCGAGCCGGGCCGCGAGGATCTGGAGCGAACGAACGGATGGTCGGACGAGACCGGATTCGACCTGACTGATGAAGCCCTTGGTCAGCTCCTCGCCGGCCAATTGAGCCTGGCTCATGCCACGCTCGCGCCGCGCTTCGCGCACGCGGGCTCCGAGCCCGTTCGTGCTGTTCGGTTTCACCAGTGCGTCCGTCGTTGTCACATCGCTCCAATGTCACTGAACTGACAGACAGGCGGCGGGTTTCATCTTGCGCCGCCGTGTTCAGCGTTCGTAGACTCGCCCGAGGATAGCCAACCCCTCACAGCGGGCACAATCCGCCGAACGGGGGAGGGAACGAGGGGAGACCGAGGTGACACCAGTTCGCTCGCTGTTGATTCGCGTGGTCGTGTTGGCCCTCATGGTCTTCGCGCTCACCGGGAACGTGGCTCACGCGGACGACGGCGAATTAATCCCCGACGTCGTGCCGTACGACCCGGGTCTGCCGGGCGACCAGCCTCCGCCGCCCGACCCGCTGCCCGAACCGCCGCCAGCGCCGCCCTTGCCGTAACTGCGCTGAAGGCGGACGCGCGGTCGCGTCTCCATACTGGCCGCGTGCCCGCCACATCCACTGATCGACGCCAACGCATCGAGATCGACGGCAAGCCCTTCCTGTTCCAGCACGGCTACCGCTTCGGGAAGGTCACCTACGTCACCCGGCTGCCGCTAGAAAAAAGCATGACGGTGTTCGCACCCGGGCATCTCACCGCGAGCGAGGTCGAATCCGTCGTTCGCGGCGACAACCCCTGGATGCTGGACTAACAGGGCCGACCGGCGGTGCGCGCGGTCGTCCAGCGGGTGCGCTCCGCCTCCGTGCACGTCGCGGATGAGACCATCGCGACCATCGGCCCGGGCCTCACGGTACTGCTCGGCGTCGCAGCCGACGATCGACCCGAGGACGGCGAGCGCGTCGCTGCGAAGATCCTCGCGCTGCGCATCTTCGATGACGGCCGCGGCCGCCTCGATCGCACGCTGAAGGACGCCGGCGGAAGCGTCCTGGTCATCCCGCAGTTCACGCTGTACGGGGACGTGCGGCACGGACGACGGCCGGACTTCACCGCAGCCGCGCCGCCCGAGCTGGGTCGCCGGCTCTTCGATGCGTTCTGCGGCGTGTTGCGCGGCGCCGACGCCGCCGTCAAGTGGGGCCGCTTCGGCGCCGATATGCGCATCGTCCTCGAGGCCGACGGCCCGGTGACGCTGGTGCTGTCCACCGATGGCTGGGCGCAGGCCGATCTCGGGCGGCCCGGCTAGTGGATCACGCGGACCACGTCCGTCTTCTGCACGACGGCGTGACACGCGGCGGCAGGTGGGCAGACCTCGGCGCCGGGACCGGCGCCTTCACGCTCGCGCTCGCCGAGCTCGTCGGGCCGGGCGGCGAGGTCATCGCGGTCGATCGCGACCGCGGAGCGCTGCGCGAGCTCGAGCGCGCGGTCCGACCCGGCGGCGCGACGGTGCACACGCTGGGGGCGGACTTCACGAAGGAGCTCGATCTCGAGCCGCTCGACGGCATCGTGATGGCGAACTCGTTGCACTTCGTTCGCAACAAAGCGCCCGTGCTGAGGCTCGTGCACGATCTGCTCAAGCCGGCTGGTCGACTGCTGCTCGTGGAGTACGACGCTGACAGCGGGAACACCTGGGTCCCCCATCCGATGTCGTTCGATACCTGGCGCGTTCTCGCCGACACGAACGGCTTCACTGGCACGCGTCAGCTGGCGACGGTACCCAGCAGATTCCTGCGCAGGATCTACTCAGCAGAAAGTGTCAGGGCGTAAGCACCTGACGAAAGACGCGCTCGGTCTCCGCTGACGGCGACGCCGAGGCCGCCGCGAGGGCGGCGCGGCACTCGGCCATCACGCTTACCGCCTGCGCGCGATTCCCACCCGCGGCGAGTGCACGCATGAGGAGGCGGTATCCCGATTCGCGAAGCGCGTCACTGGCGATGAGACGCCGCGCGACGCGCTCTGCCTCGTCCGGGCGCGCTTGGTCGATCTCGGCATCGCCGATCGCCTCCAGCGCCTGCAGCTCGACGTCGTGGAGCGTCCTTCGCTCCGCTTCGATCCATGCGCCGTCCTCGCCAGGAAGGAATCCGCGTGCGGCGATCTCGTTCGCGATGACCGCTTCCGCCCAGGCCCCACGGACGTCGCCCTGCCGGCGGACGGCACGAACATGATTGATCGCGGTCCAAGCGCGCTCGCGGTCGACCACGACGTCGTCGGGGAGCACGAGCACGTACGTGCCGGTCGAAGCACGGACCGTGGCATGGCCAGCGTCCCCGTGTGACAGGAGCGTGCGCAGCCGGCTAACGAGCGCATTCAGGCTCGCGTCGGCGGCGTCGGGCGACGCATCTTGCCAGAGCGCCTCCGCCAGCTCGCCGCGGCCGACAGGTCGGCGCCGGTTCAACACGAGGTAGGCCCAGAGGCGGCGGCCCAGCCGACCAGGAAAGGCCGCCTCGCTCACGCTCGACCGCTCGAATTCGATACGCAGGGACCCGCAGATGAAGACCCGCACGTGACAAGGAAACCACAAGGTGGTGGCGCGAGGATGCGAACAAGACCACGTCAACAGGAGGACACCATGAAGTACACCGTGACGGTCCGCGCACGGCTACGCGAGAGCCAGGCGGCGGCGAAGAAATACCACGACGAAGTCACCGGGGCGACGAAGGACGCGGCGAAGAAGGCGGGCGACCTCACACACGTCGTCTACCTCGATCCGAAGGACCCGAAGGCGTTCTTCGGCGTCGACACGTGGTCGAGCCTCGAGGGCATCCAAAGCTTCGCGGGATCGCCGCAGATACGCGAGTTCTTCGGCAAGCTCTTCGACGGCGAGCCCGAGGTCCACGTGTGGGTGGATTCGGACTGGAATAAGTGGTAGAGAAGGCCTAATGGCCGAGCTCAAGAGCCTCCGCTGCCCCTGCGGCTTCGAGGTCCGGAGCCGGGACGAGGACGAGATCGTGCGGATGGCGCAGCTGCACGCAAAGACGAGCCACGGTCAGGAGATCACGATCGAGCAAGCGAAGGCCCTGATCCAAGCCGTCGCCTGACGGCAGCCCGCGAGGGCCGGATCATCGCGGCGTGAACTGCGCCTCGACCTCGATGATCGCGTTCGTGCGCGGGTCGATGTGCACGCGGAACTTCTCGGTCGCGGTTGCGCCGGCCGGCAGGTAGTCGCAGTTCACCTGCACCGTCCAGACGCGCGTGACCTCGCACGGCGCGTCGTACTTGTCGAAGAACAGCTGCCCCTGCGGCGTAGCCTTCGCGATCGCGACGTACTCCGCGTCGCTGAGCGCGCGCTCGGGCGGCCGCAGGTAGAGGAACGCGATCGCGAAGATCGCCACGAGCCCCGCGAAGATCGCGAGCTGCGCGCGGACGCTGATCCGTCTGGTCAGGGCTGTGTCCCGCGAGCGAGGTCCAGCGCCGTTGCGAGGGTCAGCTTCGCGGCCTTGAGCCAGAGCCGCTTGTTGGTGATCTTGTCCGGCGTGTCGTTCACCGTGTGGAAGGTGTAGTTGCCGGGAAAGGTCGCATCGTTCTCACCGTACCGCTGCACCAGCGCGACCGATGGGATACCGCCGACGAGACCGAAGGGCGCGGCGTCGAGGATGAACGCGTCGGTCGTCGCGAGCTGCTCGACGAGCGGCGACACGCCGATCGCGTAGCGCTGATTCGCCGCCTTCACGCGGTCGCGGAGCGACGCCGACTTCGCCGTGTAGTAAACGAGGTCGAGCCGATCGGCGAGCGGATTGAACCCGACCATGTCGATGTTGATCACCCAGGTGTACGGATTCGGTCGGGGGATCGATTGCAGATACGCGAGGCTGCCCTTGAAGAAGTACTCCTCGCCGTCGAAGAACGCGAGCACGATCGGCATCCGCAGCGATACGCGATCGGCGGCCAGGATCCGCGCGTACTCGAGCAGCGCGGCGGTGCCGGTCGCGTTGTCGTCGGCCCCGGGCGCCACGTCTGTGGCGGGGCGCCAGCCCGGAGTGCGATTCGCGGTCGAGTCGTAGTGCGCGCAGATCATCCCCACACCATTGATGAAGCCATCGGCTCGCGCGCCGGGGACCGGATCGATCGAGGCGAGGATGTTGTCGAGACGGACGCCGTTGTACGCGGTCGGGATGTCCTGGACGACCACGCCCGGGATCGCGGAGAGCTGCTCCATCAGGTAGGCGATGGCTTTCGCATGCCCCGGATGCAGCGGATGGCGTGACTGGAACGACGCGAGCGCGCGCATGTGGTCGTCAAGCTTCGCGGGATCGATCTGCGCGAGGACGTCAGCGATCGGCGTCGGTGTGGGACTGGGTGTGGTGGTCGGGCGGGCCGCTTCGGTCGCGGCGATGGACGCGCTCGGCGCCGCCGCCGTCGCGCCAGGTGACGACGAAGACGTGACCACGCGACCCGGGACCGCATCGCACGCGACGATCACGACCAGCAGCAGCGCGGCGAGGACCCTCATCGTCCTAGGCTAAACGGCTGCCGCCGCGAAGCGGTGCTAGTTCATCTTCCCCGCGCCGACCGGCTTCTTTTCGCGCTCCTCGGCGATCTTCGCGGCGTACTGCTCCGACCAGAACACGATCTCACCGTTCTGCGCGTCGACGACGACGGTGTCGCCCTCGCGGAACTCGCCGCTCAGCATCTTCTGCGCGAGCGGATCGAGGATGCGTTTCTGGATCGTGCGCTTCAGCGGTCGCGCGCCGTACGCGGCGTCGAAGCCTTCCTTCGCGATGAGCGCCTTGGCGTTCGCCGTCAGCTCGATCGTGATCTTCCGCTCGGCGAGGCGCTTCGCGAGGATCGCGGTCTCCTTGTCGACGATCTCCATCAGCTGTTCCGTAACGAGGTTCTTGAAGATGACGACCTCGTCCACGCGGTTGAGGAACTCGGGCCGGAACTGACCGCGCAGGGCATCCATGACGCGCTTGCGCATGAGGTCCGGCTGTTCCGCGAGCTCGGCGATGAACGTCGATCCGACGTTGCTGGTCATGATGATCACGACGTTCTTGAAGCTGACGGTCCGACCGTGTCCGTCGGTGAGACGGCCGTCGTCGAGGACCTGCAGCAGAACGTTGAAGACGTCGGGGTGCGCCTTCTCGATCTCGTCGAGCAGGAGCACCGCGTAGGGCCGGCGGCGCACCGCCTCGGTGAGCTGGCCACCCTCGTCGTAACCGATGTAGCCCGGGGGCGCGCCGATCAGTCGCGCGACGGTGTGCTTCTCCATGTACTCGCTCATGTCGATGCGGACCATCGCCTTCTCGTCATCGAAGAGGAACTCCGCGAGGGCCTTTGCGAGCAGCGTCTTGCCGACGCCGGTCGGACCGAGGAACAGGAACGAGCCCAGTGGGCGGTTCGGGTCCTGCATGCCCGCGCGCGCGCGGCGCACCGCGTTCGCGACGGCCGTCACCGCCTCCTCCTGACCGACGACGCGAGCGTGGAGGTTCTCCTCCATGCGCAGCAGCTTCGAGACCTCTCCCTCCAGGAGTTTGGTGACTGGGATGCCGGTCCACTTCGCGACGACCTCGGCGATGTCCTCGGGCGTGACCTCTTCGGTGAGCAGCTTCTCGCCGCGTTGCAGCGCGGCGAGCTTCTCCTCGGCCTCACTGACCTCGCGCTCGAGCGTCGCCAGCGTTCCGTACTTCAGCTCCGCGGCCTTGCCGTAGTCGGCGGCGCGCTCGGCCTTCTCGATCTCCATGCGGATGTTCTCGAGCTGAGACTTCTTCTCGCGGATCCGCTGGATCGCGCCTTTCTCCTGCTGCCACCGGGAGCGGAGGCCCTCCGACGATTCCTTCAGGTTCGCGAGCTCCTTCTCGAGACGCACGAGACGCTCCTTGCTGGCCTCGTCGGTCTCCTTCCGCAGCGCTTCGCGCTCGATCTCGAGCTGGCGGATGCGCCGCTCGACCTCGTCGAGCTCGGCGGGCATCGAGTCGATCTCCATGCGGAGCTTTGAGGCCGCCTCGTCCACCAGGTCGATCGCCTTGTCCGGCAGGTAGCGGTCGGAGATGTACCGCGACGACAGCGTCGCGGCCGCGACGAGCGCGGAGTCCTGGATGCGGACGCCGTGGTGCACCTCGTAACGCTCGCGCAGGCCCCGCAGGATCGAGATCGTGTCCTCGATCGACGGCTCGCCGACGTACACGGGCTGGAAGCGCCGTTCGAGCGCGGCGTCCTTCTCGATGTGCTTGCGGTACTCGTCGAGCGTCGTCGCGCCGATGGTGTGGAGCTCGCCGCGCGCGAGCATCGGCTTCAGCATGTTCGCGGCGTCCACCGCGCCCTCAGCGGCGCCCGCTCCGACCACGGTGTGGAGCTCGTCGATGAAGAGGATGATCTGCCCCTCGCTCGCGGCGATCTCCTTGAGCACGGCCTTGAGCCGCTCCTCGAACTCGCCGCGGTACTTCGCGCCGGCGAGCAGCGAGCCGATGTTCAGCTCGAAGATGCGCTTGTCCTTGAGACCCTCGGGCACGTCGCCGCGCACGATGCGCTGCGCCAGGCCCTCGACGATCGCGGTCTTGCCGACTCCGGGCTCGCCGATGAGGACCGGGTTGTTCTTCGTGCGGCGCGAGAGGACCTGGATGACGCGGCGGATCTCCTCGTCGCGGCCGATGACCGGATCGATCTTGCCCTTGCGCGCGAGGTCAGTGAGCTCGCGCCCGTACTTCTCGAGCGACTGGTACTTGCCCTCGGGGTTCGCGTCGGTGACGCGCTGGTTCCCGCGCACATCCTTGAGGGCGCTCAGCACGCGCTCGTGGGTGACGCCGAGACGCTTCAGCGCCTGGCCGGTGTACCCGTTGTCGGCGGTCATCGCGAGCAACAGGTGCTCGGTGGAGACGTACTCGTCGCCGAGCGCCTCCGCTTCTTTCTGCGCGCTCTGGAGGACCCGACCGAGCCGCGCCGAAGCGCCGATCTGCACGTTGCCGGAGACCTTCGGTTGGCGCTCGAGCTCCGTGCCGAGCGCGCTGCTGAGCTGCGTCGGCTGCACGCCGAGCGCGGTGAAGACGCTCGGCACGACGCCGCCCGGCTGCTCGAGCAGCGCCGCGGCAAGATGCTCGACGTCGATCTGGCTGTGTCCGTTGTCGCGCGCGCGCTGCTGCGCGCCGATGATGGCTTCTTGTGATTTCTCGGTGAGCTTGCTCGGATCGATCATTTCGGATTACCTACCTGAATATCTTCCGCCCGCGTCGCATGAGTGCGCGTCACGCTACAGGAGGCTCTTGCGAGGATCCTCACCGGCGCGCGACGCCGCGAGCTCGTTGACGAGCTCGCGTTCCTTCTCGGTCAGCTTCGTCGGCAGCACGACCTTGACGGTCACGTAGAGATCGCCGTGTCCGCCGCCGGAACGAGGCATTCCCTGCCCCGCGAGCCGGATGGTCCGTCCGTTCTGCGTCTCCGGCGGAATGCGGAGCGACACGCGCCCCTTGAGTGTCGGCACCGTGACCTCCGCGCCAAGCAGCGCCTCGTGCAGCGCGACCGGAAGCACCAGGCTCAGGTCCTCACCGTTCCGCTCGAACACCGGATGGGGCCGCACGCGCACGCGCAGGAACAGATCGCCGGCCGGTCCACCTCGGCCGCCCGGCGCTCCTTGACCTGCGAGCCGGATGCGCTGCCCATCGCGCACGCCGGCCGGGATCTTCACGCTGAGACGGCGCGTCGTCCCATCGGGCATGCGCATCTCGACCGTTCGCTCGGTGTCCTTGTACGCCTCGGCCAGTGTGATCTCGACTTCGCTCTCGACGTCCGCGCCCGCGACCGAGCGCCCGCGGCGCGTGCTCGGGCGCCCGAACAGCGGCCCGGTGTCGAAGTCCGCGGCCCCCTCACCGAACAGCGTGCGGAAGAAGTCCGAGAACCCAGCCGCCTCGCCGTTGAACGGATCCCGGCCGGGCTGACCGGTGTAGACCCACTGGAAGCCACCGGGTTGCTGACCGCCCTGCTGGAACCGCTCCCACTCCGGGCCCACGGCGTCGTAGCGCTTGCGTTTCTCGGCGTCGGAGAGGACCTCGTTGGCCTCGTTGATCTCCTTGAAGCGCTTCTCCGCCTCGGGCTTCTTGTTGACGTCCGGGTGGTGCTGACGCGCGAGCTTCCGGTATGCCTTCTTGATCTCCTCGGCGCTCGCATTCTTCGAGACGCCGAGTGTCTTGTAGTAGTCCTTGTATTCGACCGGCATACCGGTCCTCCGCTAGTGCGCCGGCGGTGGGACGACCGCGGCGTGCGCGGCCGCCTCGAGCTGCGCCGGCGTCACGCTTGGCTGCCCCGGCTGGAGCGCGATCCTCAGGACCTGGTCGACGTTGTCCACCGTCTTGATCTCGACCGTGTCGAGAACTTCCTTCGGGATGTCGATCAGATCCCTCTTGTTCTTCTCGGGGAGGATGAAGACCTTGATCCCGGCGCGGTGCGCCGCAAGCAGCTTCTCCTTCACCCCACCGATCGGTAGCACCCGACCGCGAAGCGTGATCTCGCCCGTCATCGCGACGTCGCGTCGGACGCGACGACCGCTCAGCGCGGACACGATGGCGGTCGCCATCGTCACGCCGGCGGACGGCCCATCCTTCGGGATGGCGCCCGCGGGGACGTGGATGTGCATCGCGTGGTCCTCGAAGAATCCCTTCGGGATCCCGAAGTCACGCTCGTGCGCCCGCACGTATGAGAGCGCGGCGCGGGCCGACTCCTCCATCACCTTGCCGATCTGGCCGGTGAGCGTGAAGTCCTCGTCCTTGCCGTCGATGACCGTGGCCTCGACGGTGAGCACGTCGCCGCCCGCCTCGGACACCGAGACGCCGGTGGCGGCCCCGATCTGATCCTCTTCCTCGGCCAGGCCGTAGTCGAAGCGCTGCGGACCGAGGTACTCGGCGACCTTCTCGAGGGTGATCTCGACCTTGTCGGTCTTGCCTTCGGCGATGGCGCGCGCGACCTTGCGGCACATCGTGCCGATCTCGCGCTCCAGGTTGCGGACGCCGGCCTCCCGCGTGTAGCGGCGGACGAGCTCGCGGAGCACCTCGTCATTGATGACGAGTCGACCGTCCTCGAGACCGTGCTGCTTCAGCTGGCGCGGCACGAGGTAGCCGGTCGCGATGTGGAGCTTCTCCTCCTCGGTGTAGCCGGGGAGGCGGATGATCTCCATGCGGTCGCGAAGCGGCGCGATGATCGTGTCCTCGATGTTTGCCGTCGTGATGAAGATGACCTTCGAGAGGTCGTACGGCACCTCGAGGTAGTGGTCGGAGAACGTGTTGTTCTGCTCCGGGTCGAGCACCTCGAGCAGCGCCGAGCTCGGATCGCCGCGGAAGTCCGCGCCGACCTTGTCGATCTCGTCGAGCATGAACACCGGGTTCACTTCGCCGGCGGTCTTCATGTTCTGCAGGATCCGGCCGGGGAGCGCGCCCACGTAGGTGCGGCGGTGCCCGCGGATCTCGGCCTCGTCACGGATGCCGCCGAGTGACATGCGGATGAACTTGCGGCCCATCGCGCGCGCGATCGACTTACCTAGACTTGTCTTGCCGACGCCGGGCGGGCCGACGAAGCACAGGATCGGGGCGCGCAGATTCTGGGAGAGCTTGCGCACCGCCATGTATTCGATGATCCGGTCCTTCACCTTCGGCAGACCGTAGTGATCCTCGTCGAGGATCTTCGCGGCTTGCGCGATGTCCCAGTCGTCGTTCGCCGCAACTTTCCACGGCAACGACACGAGCCAGTCGACGTAGGTGCGGATGACGCCCGTCTCGGGCGAGGCCTGCGGGATCTTCTCGAGCCGGCCGAGCTCCTTGAGCGCCTTCTCCTTCACCGGATCGGGCATGCCGGCCGCCTCGATCTTCTCGCGCAGCTCGCGGACCTCGGAGCCCTGGTCGTCGTCGCCGAGCTCCTTCTGGATCGCCTTCATCTGCTCGCGCAGGATGTATTCGCGCTGCGTCTTGTCGAGCGTCTGCTGGACCTCGCTCTGGATCTTCTGCTTCAGCTCGAGGATCTCGTTCTGCTTCGCGAGGAACACGCCGAGGAAACGCAGCCGCTCGATGACGTTGCGCGTCTCGAGCAGGTGCTGGCGTTGCTCCAGCGTGAGGTCGGGGCTGGACGCGACGAGGTCCGAGAAGTGCGCCGGGTCATCGGTGTTCTTCGCGGTCATCGCGAGCTCCGGCAGGATCGATCCGCCGTTGTCGACGTAACGCTCGAAGAGCGCCTTCACGTTGCGCAGCTGCGCCTCGCGCTCGACGGGATCACCGAGCTCCTCGGCGATCGGCTCGAACGTGACGCGGAAGAAGCGCGATTCCGGCTGGTAGCCGGTGATCTTCACTCGCTGCGCGCCCTGCACGATGATCTGCGCGCTGCCGTCCGGGATCCGGAGCAGGCGCACGATCTCGGCAACGGTGCCGACGTTGTAGATCTGCTCGGGCTGCACGTCATCGATCTCGGCGTCGCGCTGAGCCACGAGCACGATGAGGTGCCGCTCCTCCGCCATCGCGGCGTTGATCGCGGCGACGGACTTCTCGCGGCCGACGCCGAGCGGAACGACCAGCTTGGGGAAAACGACCGCTTCGCGCAGCGGGACAACGGGGAGATCGCTCGGGTACGCGCCCTCTGGTGTGGTCGTCTTCGTTTCGTCCGTCATGTTGGTCCTCTGTTTCTTTTCGCGGTTCGGGTATCGCGCTCGTGATCTGTGTTCGCTATGAGAACGGCTTGGCCGGGTCCACCATTCCGACCGGCCACGCGGTCTCCGTTCGTATTGGTACTAGTTCTGTCCCTCTCCTCTGGTTAGAACCGCGTGCCTTGCTTTCGGCCGCGCTGTGATCTTTCTTCGGCAGTGGCCGCATCGCCATTTGAGTCGTCCTCAGCGCCGATGTCCGCAAGCTCCCGCATCAGGTCCTCCATCAGATCCGTGCCGTCGCGCATATGAAGGAGGAGCTTGACGCCCGCGAGGTTCACGCCGCGCACCTGTGTGAGGTAGCGGATGACGCGTACGCGCTGCAGATCGTCGTCGGAGTAGAGGCGGATGTTCGTCTCGGTCCTTACCGGTTCGAGCAGGCCTTCCTCCTCGTAGATCCGGAGCGTCCGCGGATGGCAGCCCGCAAGGCCGGCCGCGATGGAGATGACGTACACGGGGCGATGCCCAGTTGCCATGGCCTTTTGTATAAAACCTGCCAACGGCGTTGTCAAGGTTCTTGCCACGGTTAGAGCAGCCCTGTTCGACCGCAGACCGGCCAGAAAAGCGAGCCTGGATACGCTCACGCAGTTTGCTGCCTCAGTGGCGCGTGGCCATTCACGGTGGTCGAAGCGATCTGGTGGCGTCGTCTCGCTACGGCGATTCGCAACGAGGCGTGCACGTGTCTAGGTGGGACAATCGCGCGCCGTGCGTTTCGGCCTCGACTTCGGCACCTCGAACACGTCGGTCGCCCTCTGGGACGGCGAGCGCTCCACCGTGCTCCCGATCGACCCGCTCGCGGGCGCGGCGATGCCGACGGTGCTCTATGTCCGGCGCGACGGCTCGAGCCTCGTCGGGCGGCCCGCGATCGAGGCGTACCTCTCCGACAACCGCCAGCGGGGGCCGGTCACGCGCGAGTTCAAGCCGCTTGGCATCCGCCTCGAGTCGTCGAATCCGCGTCAGAAGACCGTCGAGGCGATGATCTACACCGACACGTCCTCGCCGGGCCGGCTGTTCCAGGCGCTGAAGACGTTCCTCGGCGACCCGCTCGATGTCCGAACCAACGTTTTCGGCGAAGCGCGCGGGCTCGAAGATCTCATCGCGGTCGTGCTCGCCCATGTCCGCGAGCGGGTGCGCGGGCTCGTCGGGGAGATGCCGGCGGAGATCACGATCGGCCGGCCCGTGGAGTACATCGGCGGCGCGGCGGCCGAGGCACGCGCCGTTTCGCGCATGCGTCGGGCCGCGGAGCTCGCGGGCTTCGGCGAGGTGCGTTTCGCGTTCGAGCCGGTCGGCGCCGCGCACGCTGCGGACGTCACGTCGGGTCTCACGCTCGTCTTCGACTTCGGCGGCGGCACGCTTGATCTCGCGGTCGTGCGGCGCGAGGGCACGAGGCTCGAGGTGCTCGCGACCGCCGGGCGCAACATCGGCGGCGACCGCTGCACCGAGCGGCTCATCGACGATGTCGTGGCGCCCCAGCTCGGCTCGCGCGCGACCTGGGGCCCGAAGCGCCTGCGGCTCCCGGCGTTCATCGTGAACGCGCTGCACGACTGGCACGCGCTCTCGGCCTTGAACGAGAAGCCGCTCCTCGAGGCGCTCGACGACCTCGTCCGGCAGGGCGCGCCGAAACGCGAGTTGGCCGCGCTGCGCAGCGCGATCGAGCTGCAGCTCGGCTACGAGATCTTCATGACCGCCGACACCACCAAGATCGCGCTGTCGAGCGTGCCGGCGGCGATCCTCTCGTACCACCGCGCGGCGGTCGATGTCGACGCGCGCGTCACGCGCGGCCGCTTCGAACGACTCATCGAGACTCTGCTCACGGAGACGGAGGTGCTCATCACCGACGTGCTGGTGCGGGCAGCGGTGAGCTCGTCCGATATCGCCGAAGTCGTGACCACGGGGGGATCGAGCGCGATCCCGGCATTCCGCGCATTGCTGGCGCGTCGTTTTCCGACGGCGCGCGTCCGTGACGCCGCGGCATTCACGAGCGTCGCGGCCGGCCTCGCGATGCCGGGCGTCGAGGAGGCCGTGCTGGCTGGTTAGTGCCGCGTATGCTCGCTGCGATGGGGCGCATCGCTCCACTTCGTGGATACGCGGCCGCGCTCGCCGCAGTCGTACTGGTCAGTGTCGTCATCGGCGTCATCGAGGCGCGCGCGCAGGTGGCGAATATCTCGATGCTCTACCTCATGGCGGTGCTTGGAGCCGCCACCCGACTCGGCCGCGGCCCGGCGATCGCAGCGTCGATCGCATCGTTCCTGGCGTTCAACTGGTTCTTCGTAGAGCCGACGCACACCCTCAGCGTCGGCGACCCCAAAGAGTGGTTCGCGCTCGTGCTGTTCCTCGTCACAGCGGTGATCACGAGCCAGCTCGCCGCGGACCAGCGCGACCGTGCGCGCGAAGCCGCGGACCGCGCGCGTGACGCGACGCTCATGTTCGAGGTCGCACGCGTTCTCGGCGAGCCCGATCTCGAAACGGCGCTCGCGTCGGTCACCGAGCGCCTGCGCCAGGGCCTGGGCGTGGCCGGCGTGATGGTCGAGCTCGAAGGTGACGGCGTCCCGCGGCGGACGATCGCGGGCGACGCCTCGGCGCTCGACGGAGCTGACGTCGGCTCGCTCGCGGCATGGATCCCCTCCCCTCGTTCCGCAACCGGCGCCGGCGCGCGTTGGATCCGAGTCATGAACGCGCACGGCACCGGCACCGCACCACGCGATGACCGCGTGCACGCCGCGCCGCTTCAGGCCGGCGGACGGCGCATCGGTACGCTCGCCATCGTCCGCGCGTCGCCGCAGCCCCGCACGGCAGACGATCGCATCCTCACCTCGGTCGCGACACAGCTCGCCGGCGCGATCGAGCGCTCACGGCTGCGCCAGCGCGCGACGGAAGCGGAGATCCTGCGGCGCACAGACGAGCTGAAGAACGCTTTGCTCGGCGCCGTGTCGCACGACCTTCGCACGCCGCTCGCGTCAATCGTCGCGTCCGCGGGCAGCTTGCGGCAGACCGACGTGCGGTGGACCGAGGCCGAGCGCGAGAGCTTCCTCTCCGACATCGAGACCGAGGCGCGTCGGCTCAGCCGCATCGTGAGCAACCTGCTGGACCTGTCTCGGATGGAGTCCGGCACGCTGCATCCGGAACGGAGCTGGTACGACGTCGCCGCGCTCATCGACGATGTCGTCGGGCGCCTGCGGCCGCTCACGCAGGACCACCCGGTCGAAGTGCGCGTCCCCGAAGACTTTCCGCCGGTCTCGCTGGACTACGTCGAGATCGATCAGGTCCTCTCCAACCTGATCGAGAACGCCGCGCGCCACACCCGTCCGGGATCGGCCATCGTGATCAGCGCACAGATCGCGGGCGCGGAGGCGGTCATCGAGGTGTCGGACGACGGACCGGGCATACCAAACGACGCGCTCGATCGCGTCTTCGAACCGTTCTTCCGCGGTCCGTCCGGCGGAACGCCTCGCGGCACCGGTCTGGGACTCGCCGTCGCGCGCGGTCTCGTCGAGGCGCACGGCGGCCGCATCTCAGTCCGCAATCGCGCGGAGGGCGGTGCGGTGTTCCGCTTCACCCTGCCGATGGAACAACCGGCGCGAGCGCGCGCGCCAGCCGTGACGCCATGAGTCCGGCCACCGGCGCGCGCATCCTGCTCGTTGATGACGAGCCCGCGATCGTCCGCGCGGTCCGCGCGAACCTGGGAAGCCGAGGCTTTCGTGTCGAGGTCGCCGGATCGGGTAGCGAAGCGCTCGAACGCGCCGAGTCGCATCCTGACCTGATCCTGCTCGACCTCGGCCTTCCCGACCTGGATGGCCTCGACCTCATTCGCGCCCTTCGCGGCCGCGGGCGGGCACCGATCATCGTGCTGTCGGCGCGCGGCGCGGAACGGGACAAGGTGCGAGCGCTCGATCTCGGCGCGGACGACTACCTGACGAAGCCGTTCGGCGTCGAGGAGCTGCTCGCACGCATCCGCGTCGCACTGCGGCACACGCTTCAGTCGGGGACCGACGAGCCGGTCTTCCGGAATCGCGGCCTCACCGTCGACATCGAGCACCGGCGCGTCACGGTCGACGATGAAGAGCTTCATCTCACACCGACGGAGTACGCGCTCCTCACCGCGCTCGTACGCCACGCGGACCGGGTCGTGACCGACTCGATGTTGCTACAGGAGGTCTGGGGGCCGGAATACGGCGACGAAGACCACTACCTGCACGTCTACGTGGCACGCCTTCGCAAGAAGCTCGAGCAAGATCCACAGAAGCCGCGATACATCGCGACAGAGCCTGGAGTCGGCTACCGCCTCCTGACCGAGGAGGCCTGACCCGCCCGACCGCGCGTGTTGAGCGAACTTTGAGCGCGAGGCCTATTCCGGTGATGCGGCGTTGAGCAGTCGCGCCGCACGCTGGACGCATCGCGACACCAGAGGACACCATGGCCGAGGACGCATCGGCGACCGAGCGCTCACCGGATCTCGTGCAGCGACATATCGTGCGCGGTCGCCTCCCGGGATCCCGCTATGTCCGCATCGTCACTCCAAAGGGCGGCGATTTTCGCCATCGCGCCCCCGGCTATCTCGTCGCGGAGGAGCGCGTACTCGAGGGCGGTGGTCCGGCGGGGCGCGTGCTCGGTTCACTTCGCACGCTTCTCATCGGGCCGCGGCTGCGGTCCGAGCAGGAGCTGGAAGAGCGCGTCGGGATCTTCAAGGGTCTCGCGGTCTTCGCGTCGGACAACATCTCATCCGCGGCATACGCGACCGAGGAGATCATGCGCGTGCTCCTCCTCGCCGGCGCGGGTGCGCTGGCCCTCACGATGCCGGTCACGATCGGCATCGTCGTGGTGCTCGCGATCGTCGTGACCAGCTATCAGCAGACGATCCGGGCGTATCCCAACGGCGGCGGCTCGTACATCGTCGCGAGCGACAATCTCGGACCGGTATCCGGGCTCGTCGCGGCCGGCGCGCTCCTCACCGACTACGTGCTCACCGTTGCCGTCTCGATCGCCGCCGGCGTCGCGGCGCTGACCTCGATCTTTCCCGGGCTCTTCGACGTGCGCGTCACGATCGGCGTGCTCTTCGTTGCGCTGCTCTGCCTCGGGAACCTCCGAGGCATCCGCGAGAGCGCGACGATCTTCGCGGCGCCGACGTACGTGTACCTCGGCGCGATGTTCGGTCTGCTCGGGTACGGCATCTTCCTCGCCGCGACGAGTCACCTGCCCAGCTATGTGCCGCCGGCGGACTGGATCGCGACCGGGACTGGCGAGGCGCTCGGTCTGGTCCTGCTCCTGCGAGCGTTCGCCGCTGGTTCTGTCGCGCTGACTGGAACGGAGGCCGTGTCGAACGGCGTGCCCGCGTTCGCCCCACCCGAACCCCACCGTGCGCAACGCGTGCTCATCCTGATGGGCCTCTGTTTCGGCTCGATCTTCCTCGGTGTGAGCTTCCTGAGCGGGCAGCTCGGGATCGTGCCGGACCCCACCGAGCAGGAGACGGTGGTGAGCCAACTGACGCGAACGATCGTCGGCAGCGGCACGCCGTATCACTACCTCGTACAGATCGCGACCGCGCTGCTGCTGGTGCTCGCGGCGAACACGGCCTTCGCCGATTTCCCCCGTCTCGCCAGCATCCTCGCGCGCGACCGTTTCCTGCCGCGCATCTTCCAGTTCCGAGGCGACCGTCTGGCGTTCTCGAGTGGCATCGTGCTGCTCTCGCTCGTCGCCGCCGGCCTCATCGTCGCGTTCTCGGGCAGCGTCACGAATCTCATCCCGCTGTACACGATCGGCGTGTTCATCGCCTTCACGTTGAGTCAGAGCGGCATGGTCAAGCATTGGTGGCGACTACGAGCGACCGAGCCGCGCTGGCAGATGCGCGCGGCGATCAACGGTGTCGGCGCGGTGACGACCGCGGTCGTGAGCGTCGAGGTCGCTGTCGCGAAGTTCGCGCTCGGCGCGTGGATGATCGCGGTACTCATCCCACTGCTCATCACCCTCATGTGGGCGATCTCGCGCCACTACCGCACGGTCGGCGACGCCCTGACGCTCGAGCGGTCGGACACGCCGCTGCCGCGCATCGCGGTGCCGAACGTCATCGTGCCGATCGCGCGGCTCGACCGAGCGGCGCTGCAGGCCCTCGCGTTCGCGCGATCGATCTCGGCGGACGTGACGGCGGTGCACGTCGCCGACGACGCCCACGCCGCTGAGCTCATGCGCGAGCGCTGGCGGGCACGCGACGACGGCATCGCGCTGGTGGTCATCGAATCGCCGTATCGCGCGCTCATCCCGCCATTGCTCGCGTACGTCGACGCGCGAGCGCGCCAGGACGGGGAACGTCCGATCACGATCGTGCTGGCGGAGTTCGTCCCGCACCATTTCTGGGAATACGTGCTCCACAACCAGACCGCGCTCCGGCTCAAGGTCCGCCTGTTCTTCCGCCCGAACACGGTCGTCGTCGACGTGCCATACCACCTCGCCAGCGACGGGCGGCGCGAGCGCTGGGAGTCCTAGCCGAACAACGCCTTCCGCACCCCGGCCTCGTCCTTCGTGGGCGACAGCACCACGATCCGATCGCCGACCAGCAGCTTCGTCGTGTCGTCCGCGTGCACGACGGCGCCCTTGCGCACGATGCCGCCGATCGCCGCGCCCTCCGGCAGCCCGAGCGAGCCGATCGACTTGCCGGCGGAGGGCGTCCCCGCCGCGATCTCGGCCTCGATGAGCTCGAGATGCGAGCCGGTGAGCGGCATGAGCGGAAGGAATCCGCCCGACGGCAGCTCCTGCTCGATCACATTCATGATCACGCGCGTCGACGAGATCGTCTCGTCGATCCCGAGGGCTTTGAACACGATCTCGTTCTTCGGGTCGTTGACGCGCGCGATGACGCGGGGGACGTTGCATTTCCACTTCGCGAGCTGGCAGATGATCAGGTTCGCGGGATCCTCACCGGTCACGGCGATGACGGCGTCGGCCCGCTGGCACCCGGCCTCCAGCTGATAGCGTCCCTCGTCGGCCGGCGCGTTCAGGACGACGGAGCCGAGCTTCTCCTCGATGACCTGGGCGCGCCTCCGATCGCTCTCGAGAAGCATGACCTCATGCGACGACTCGAGGAGCGCTTTGGCGAGATGGAAACCGACCTCGCCGCCGCCGGCGATGACGAAATACACCTAACCCAGCTCCCCGGCCATCGCGGCCTCAGCCGCTTTCGACTTCTCGATCAGCACCTTCCCCACCTCGGCGTCGCCCATCAGCATCGCCTCGAGCAGCGTGCCGAGGATCGTCGTGCGCGAGACCGTGCTGATCTCGTGCGCGCGGTAGAGCGCGGCGCGGATCGGATCGTTCACCTTCGCGATGACGCGCTTCACGCCGAAGATCTGGCGCGCGATCTGCGCGGCCATGAGGTTGCGGTTGTCGCCCTGCGTGAGCGCGAAGACGGCGTCGGCCTTGTCGATGCCCGCTGTGCGCAGCACCTCGAGATCGGTGCCGTTGCCGAGCAGCGTCGTGCCGCCGAACCCTTGTGGCAGGTGGACGAACGAACCACGGTCGAGGTCGACGATCGTGACCGCGTGACCAGCCTTATCGAGCTGGCCCGCGAGGAATGCGCCGACCCGCCCGCATCCGACTATGACGATGTTCACCGTGTCTCTTCCTGACGATACGCGAGCACCGCGCAATGCGCTCCGACATAGACGCCCTGGACCGTCTTGCCAACGTACACCCGGCCTAAACGCTTGCGGAACGGCATCCCGAGAACGATGAGATCTGACTTCCGATCGCGCGCGGTGTCGATGATCGCCGCGGCGGCCTCGCGCGCCTGCACGAGCTCGGTCTCGATGTGCGCTCCGGCTTGCTCCGCGACCTTGACCGCGTCGTCGAGGACGCCCTCGCCGCGCTCGCTCTCCGGCTCGAGGACCGCGTCGAGGGGCAGATTCCACCGCACCTCGATCACATGGATGGCGACGATCTCCGCCTTCGCGGGCTTTCCGAGGGCGATCGCGACACGGAGGACCTCCACGTCAACGCTCGTGCCCGCGAGCGGCACGAGGATGCGCTTCAACTGCATGGCTCGCGGGAGTCTAGCGCGACGAATCCTCGGGCCCGCGCGGTGTGACGCCGTGGCCGGTGTCCTCGGTGTGGTACGGAACGTCGATCACGATCGTGTTCGGACGGAAGAGCAGCGAGAGCTTGAGGCGGAGCGCGGTCTGGCTGTGGAGGATCCACTCCCACCAGTTGCGCGGCACGAATTCCGCGAGCACGACGGTGATCGGACGGTCGTCGCGCTCGTCGATGCGCTCGATGTACCGGAGCAGCGGCTGGAGCAGCGAGCGGTACGGCGACTCGATGACGTCCAGCGGCACCTCGGCGGTCCAGCGCCGCCAGCGGCGCGCGAACTCCTCGGCGCTCTCCGCCGTCGACGCGATGTGTACCGCGCGCACGGTCGGCGAGATCGATCTCGCGAACGCTACGGCCTGCAACGTGGCGCGGTCGAGTCGCGCGACCGGGATGAGCACGACCGGCGGCTTCAGCACCGGGATGGGCTCGTCGGGGCGGTCGAGCAGGAGCGCGTCGTGCACCGTCCGGTAGTGACGGTTGATCGCGAAAAGCAGTCCGACCAGGATCGGCATCACGAGGAGCACCATCCACGCGCCGTAGAAGAACTTCGTGTACACGACGACGACCAGCACCGTACCGGTGACCAGCGTGCCGAAGGAATTGATGAACACGGAGAGGCGCCATCCGGGATTGCGCAGCCGCCACCAGCGGCGCACCAGGCCGCTCTGGGAGAGAGTGAACGCCGCGAATACGCCGATCGTGTAGAGCGGGACGAGCTCGGTGACGCTGCCGTGGAATGCGGCCAGGACCGCGGCCGACATGAGCGCCAGCGCGATGATCCCGAACGAGAAGGCGAGGCGCTCGCCGCGGAAAGCGAATTGCCGCGGCATGAAGCGGTCGTCGGCGAGCACGGAGGCGAGTCGCGGGAAGCCGCTGAAGCCCGTGTTCGCGGCGAGCAACAGGATGACCGCGGTGGAGAGTTGGACGAGGTAATAGAAAGGTGTGCCGTCGCCGACGAGCGACCGCGTGAGCATGCTGTTCACCGTTTCGAGCTCGGACTGATCGGGGACGATGCCGATGTGCGTGGCCAGGTAGGTGAGCCCGAGGAACAGCGTGCCGAAGATCGTCCCCATCCACACCAGCGTGATGACGGCGTTCCGCGACTCAGGTGGCTTGAAGTTCGGCACGCCGTTGGCGATCGCCTCACTGCCGGTCAGCCCGACCGAGCCGGAGGCGAAGGCCCGCAGCACGATCAGTGGCGTCAGCAGCTCCAGTCCCGTGGGCTCGAAGGCGTCGCGCGGTATGACCGCGACCGGCACGTCGCCGGACACGATGCGGAAGAGGCCATAGCCGATGAGGCCGAGCAGCGAGATGACATAGACGTACGTCGGCGCGGCGAAGATCACGCCGGCCTCGCGGATGCCGCGGAGGTTGCCGACCGTGAGCAGCGCGATGAGGGCGAGCGACCAGAGCACGCGGTGGTCGTGCACCGCGGGCACGAAGCTGGAGATCGCCGCGACGCCCGCGGCCGACGAGACCGCGACGGTCAGGACGTAGTCGATGAGCAGCGCGGACGCGGCGATCAGCCCGGGGATGACGCCGTGGTTGTCCTTGGCGACGATGTAGCTGCCGCCGCCGTTCGGATAGGCGCGGATGACGCGGGATTCCGAAAGGATGACGACCGCGAGGACCACGCATACCGCGATGGCGATCGGCATCGTGAGCGCGAGAGCCGCCGAGCCGGCGATCGCCAGGACACGCATCGCCTCCTCGGTCGCGTACGCGGAGGACGAGATGTTGTCCGAGGCCAGGATCGCGAGCCCGGTCTTCTTCGAAAGCCGCTCGTCGGCCTCTTCCTCGGACGTGAGCCGCGCGCCGAATAGGATCCGGCGCGCTCCCTCGTACGCGCGACCGAGCCGACTCTGCGCCGCGTCGACGCGCGGCGTCGCGACGTAGTGGCCGCCGCGGCGACGGAACTCGCCGGCCGCGGGTCGGATGATCCGCACGCGGCGGTCGCCGATCTTCGATCCGGAGCGAGTGGCGCGCTCCTCGAGCGAAGGCGCGTCTGCGCCTTCCTTGCCCCCGTTATCGCCTCGGTCGCTCATCCTCCGCGTCCAGCGGCTCGGGGTCGTCGAGGTGATACGGGACGTCGAGAACGGCCGTGTTGCGCCGTACGAATAGCCGTAGCTTCAACAGCAGCGCGGTCTGGTTGTGGAGCAGAGCTTCCCACCAGTGCCGCGGCACGAACTCCGCGAGGACGACGATGATGGGTCGTCCGGGGCCATCCCGGTCGATCGCGTCGAGATACTTGAGCAGCGGTGGCATGAGCGCACGGTATGGCGAGATTATGGTATCGAGCGCGATCGTCTCGCCGACGACGCTCTGCCACCGCCGCTTGAACGCCTTCGCGCCGTCGGTGTCGTATGAGATGTGCACCGCGTGGACCTCACCGCCCAGGCCGCGCGCGATGCTCAGCGCACGCAACGACGCGCGGTCGATGCGGCTGATCGGCACGACGATGCGCGGCACGGTGGGCTGCACGCGGACCGGCGCGGTGGCGGCGATGAGCAAGCTGTCCTCGATCGAGCGGTAGTGGCGGTTGATCGCGTAGAGCATCGCGACGAGCACCGGCAGGATCGCGATGACCATCCACGCACCCACCTGGAACTTGCTGATCCCGACGACGACGGCGACGATGCCCGTCGCGATCGCGCCGGCGCCGTTGATCACCGCGCCGACCTGCCAGCCGCGGCTCCGGTCGCGCAGCCACTTCCTGACCATGCCGCCCTGGGACAAGGTGAAGGCGATGAAGACGCCGACGGTGTAGAGCGGGATGAGTCCGGTGACGCTCGCGTCGTACGCGACGATGAGGAACGAAGACACGATCGCGAGCGCCACGATGCCCGTGCTGAACGCGAGCCGATCGCCGCGCTGCGCGAACTGTCGGGGCATGAAGCGATCGACCGCCATGATCGAGGCGAGGCGCGGGAAGCCGTTGAAGGCGGTGTTCGCGGCGAGGATGAGCAGCAGCGCCGTCGCGAACTGGACCAGATAGAAATACCAGCTGGTGCCGACGAGCGAGCGCGCAAGGAGACTGAGGACCGTTTCGGTCTCGCTCAGGTCCGGCTGGATGCCGATCGACGTCGCGAGGAAGCTGATGGAGAGGAAGATCGTGCCGAAGAGCGAGCCCATCACGACGAGGACGATCTGAGCATTGCGCGCCTCGGGCTTCTTGAACGCCTGCACGCCGTTGGCGACGGCCTCGGTGCCGGTGAGGGCGACCGAGCCGGAGGCGAACGCGCGCAGCAACAGCAGCAGTGTGAGTGGTTGCGTTCCTTCCGGTGCGAAGGGCGTGATGGGCGCCGGCGCGCTCGGGAGGTCGCCGGACACGGCCCGCCAGAGGCCCAGCCCGATGAGCCCGAAGATCGCGACGACGTACACGTACGTCGGCGCGGCGAAGATGTTCCCGGCTTCACGGATACCGCGCAGGTTTCCGATCGTCAGCAGCACGACGAGGCCGACCGCGATGCTCACGCGTCCTGGGTGGAGGTCAGGGAACGCGCTCGTCACCGCGGCGACTCCCGCGGCCACCGACACCGAGACGGTGAGGAAGTAGTCGACGAGGAGCGCGCTTCCGGCGACCAGGCCGGGCACCACGCCGAGGTTCTCCTTCGCGACGACATAGCTGCCACCGCCACTCGGGTAGGCCTTGATGACCTGCACGTACGACAGGACCACGATCGCCAGCACAACGACGATCGCGACGGTGAGCGGCAGGGTGAGGGCGGCGACAGCGCCGATGCCGGCGAGCGCGAGGATCCGCATCGTCTCCTCGGTCGCGTACGCCGACGAGGAGATGTTGTCCGACGCGAAGATCGCGAGACCGATCTTCTTCGAGACGCGTTCGCTGTGCTCTTCGGCCGAGGCCAGCCGCCGACCGATCAACACGCGACGAACGTTCGCCCAGGCGCGTCCGACGCCGGCCTTCGACTCGAGCGCGGCATCGGTGGCGACGAACCCGCCGCTGGTGCGCTTGAACTCCGGCGGGCGAACGATCCGCACGACGCGATCGCCGGGCCGCTGTCCGCGCCGCTCTTCGCGCCGCTCCAGACTGGTTCGCCCCGAGTCGGATGCGGAAGTCGGATCGCGGTCGTCGCTCAACGGTCCCTCAACTTCGCCGAGTCTAGGGACGCGAGCGTGTTGAGAAGTTGTTTAGGTGACGGTCACGCGCGCGACCTCGGTCCCGCTCTCATCGAGCAGGACGGCCTCGCGCAGGCCCGTCGCGTCCGCTGCGGCGATGGACACGATGTGCGCGGGCGCGGTCAGCACCTGCGTCACGATCGCGCCGGGACCGGGACTCGCGAAGGTCGCACGCACGACGAGCTGATCGCCGCTGCGCTCGATGGCGGTGATGTGGACCGAGTAGCCGCCGGTGTACTGCTGACCCTGGAACGCGGCGACCATCACGCGTCCGGCCGGCGCGCTCGCGCTGGGCACGAGGCGCGCGATAGCGGCGCGCGACGCGTCGCTCGTGCCAACGATGACCGTCGGGCCGGAGTCATCGTGCGCCTGCGCGGTCGTCGCCACCTCGGTGAACGCGACCGAACGGGATGACGGCGTTGGGCTCACCGCTGCACCGCTGCCCGCGGTGCCGCCGCACGACGCGAGCAGGACGAGCGCCAGGGCGGCACTAGACGCCGAACGCCAGGCGATCGGCGAACATCTCCGGGAGGCCGCGCCGGTGGATACGTCGTTGCGTCTCATCCACTTGATACGGCGAACGATAGAAGGTGACCGTTCCCGCGGCGGTGTCGAGCACGGCGTACGCCGCGCGCGGATCCCCGTCGCGCGGCTGTCCGACGCTCCCGGCGTTGATGAGCGTGCGCTCCTCGAGGCTGTACGCCTCTCCCGGCACGACGTGCGAGGCCCTCGCGCCTTTCGCGGTGAGATGAAAGAACGCCGGGATATGCGTGTGCCCGTTGCAGCAGTGATCGGTCACCGCGAGCTGCAGAGTCGCAGTCGCCGCGCGCGTCGTCGTCACGTATTCCCAGAGCGGATCGCGGAGACTGCCATGGCACAGCGTGAAGCGCTCGGCCGTCGCGACCGTCGGCAGCGCCGCGAGCGCGTCGCGATCCTCGGACGAGAGCCACTGTTGATGTAGCAGCGCCGCCTCCGCCGCGCGATCGTGGAAGAACTCGAGGCCCTCGCCGGTCGCGACGGCGCGGTCGTGGTTGCCCTGCACGAGGAGCGCGCCTCGCTCGCGGAGCAGCGCGAGCGTGTCGCCAGGATCCGGCCCATATCCGACGGTGTCGCCCGTCACCCACAGCGCATCGACCTTGCCGAGCGAAGCGAGCACCGCCTCGAGGGCGACGAGGTTCGCGTGGATGTCGGACAGGAGCCCTACGCGCACGCGGCCTTCGCCTCGGCCAGCGTGAAGCGGCGCTCGAGGAACGCGCGCCCGATGACGACGGATGCGGCGCCCCAGCGCGCGAGGGCGCGCACGTCGTCCACGTCACGCACACCACCGCCGGTATGGAACGCGACACCAAGACCTGCTCCGACCTTCGCGCGCAGCCGCTCCATGAGGACGAGCGGTGGTCCCCCGAGTCGGCCGTCGGCGCTGGTGTCGACGACGTAGAGCGAGCGAATGCCGCGGAGCGCGGCGATCTCCGCGGCCTCCAGCGCGTCGCGACCCGACGCGCGGCGCACGAGCTCGCCCTCACCACCGCGCGGCGCGAGCGCGCCGCGAGCCGCCTCGATCTCCACGATCGCGCGGTCGCCCAGACGCGCGATGCGCCGCAGCAGCGTGTCGTCGCCGAACACGGCGCTCGAGAAGAGCACCCCGGCGAAGCCCGCCGCGATCGCATCGTCGGCTTTCGCGAGCGAGGAGATGCCGCCGGCGAGGCGGCACGGGACCCCGGCGGTGCGTGCGATGTCCGCGAGCAGGTCCGCGTTCGCGTATTCGCCACGCTCCGCTCCGTCGAGGTCGACGAGATGCAGCTCCTCCGCGCCTTCGCTGACGTAGCGTGCCGCGAGACCGCGCGGCGCGATCTCCGCGCCGACGGCGCCGCGGTACGCGACGCGCCCAGCGCGCACGTCGACCGATGGGACGATCACCACGGGCGGCGCCGCGCCTCGGCCGACGTGCGCGGATAGCGCAGCGGGGTGGCGCGCGTCTTCCGCACGACGACGAGGTTGCGACCGGGCAGAACGTCGCCGACGCCGAGCGATGCGGTCGGCACGATGGAGGCGATCTCGCCGCCCAGAGCGGCGCAGGCCTTCTGCGCGCCCGGCAGCTCCGCGTCGACCCGTCCCTTCCACACGATCGCGTCGCCGCCCAGGCGCAGGAACGGAAGGATGTACTCGCTGACCTGCCCGAGCGTGCCGACGGCGCGCGCCGTGCCGACGTCGTAACGGTCGCGGCGCTCGCGACCGAGCGCCTCCGCACGCTCGTTGCGGATCTCGACGTCCGTCAGTCCGAGGAGCGCACAGACATCCTCGAGGAAGCGGGCCTTCTTTCCAACGGACTCGACGAGCGTCAGTCGGATCCTGGGTAGCGCGATGCGCAGCGCGAGACCCGGAAAGCCCGCACCGCTGCCCACGTCGATGACGCGTTCGCGGCCGGTCCAGCGCCGGACCGCGAGCGCGGTGAACGAATCGAGGAAATGTTTGCGGGCGATGTCCTGCGGCTCGGTGATCGCCGTGAGGTTCACGGACGTATTACGTTCGATGAGCTCGTTCGCGAGCCGCTCGCACACGGCCGTCTGCTCGGACGTGAGCGTGACGCCGAGTCGCGCCGCCTCGCCCGCGAGCGCGGCGAATGGCGGCGAGGCGACGGGCACGCCGGTATCGTACGTGCGTGCGGATGAGAGCGGCTCGCTTCAGTGTGTTCGCGTGCGCCATGTTGTTCTTCGCCCTCGCGAACGGCGCGTCCGCGGCGACGCAGGGCGTCGAGATCTCGGGCTTCGCGTTCCGGCCTGACGTGCTGTTCATCACCGCCGGCGACACCGTGACGTGGACGAACCGCGACAGCGCGCAGCACAGCATCGTGTTCCTCACTGGACTTGGTCAGACGGAGAGCTTCGGTCTGGGCCAGAGCTCGTCCTTGCGGTTCGTCGCACCGGGCACCTACAGGTACATCTGCGGCCTGCACGGTCAGAGCATGTCGGCGATGGTCGTGGTGAGCCCCGCCGATGGACCGATCGCCGTCGTCACGGGCGGCGCGCCCACGTTCGTGCCGCCGACGCCGACACCGCTCGCGAGCGCCGGTGTGGTGGTGCGCGGCGCCGACGAGGGACCAGTGTTGCCCGAGAGCCATGCGAGCCTCGACGTCGACGCCGGCCGCGTGGCCGTCTACGGCGGCATCGCCGCGCTGGCCCTCTACCTCCTCGCTCGCGGCCGCGCGCTGTTTCGCCGCCGATGAGACGGCGGGCCGCGCGTCTTGCGGCCCTCGCGGCTCTCCTGCTGTTCATCGCGCTCGCGTCGACCGCTGCCGGGGCCAACGCGACGGTGACGATCGCCGGCTTCGCGTTCGATCCAGCTTCGGTGACGATCAACGCGGGCGACTCCGTCACGTGGACGAACCACGATCAGGCGGCGCACAGCGTGGTCTTCACGGGTGGCGGCCCGCGAACAGGCGTCCTCGCGACCGGTGCCAGCGCGACACTCACGTTCGCGATCGCGGGGACCTTCAACTACATCTGCGGCATACACGGCGCGGCGATGTCGGGCACGGTCATCGTGCGCGCCGCGGCTACGCAGGCGCCCACGCCCGTGCCGACACAGCGTCCGACCACCGCGCCGACGGTCGCGCCGACGGAAGCGCCGACGATCGAGCCAACACCGAGCGCGAGCCCATCACCGAGCGCGACGGCGAGCGCATCTCCGCCGTCGGCCGGGCCTAGTCTTGCCGTCGCGGTACCGACGGACCAAAAGCCAGCTCCGGCCGCGGCGAACGATAGCGGTGGCGTGTCGCCACTGATCTTCGTCGGCGCCGCCGCCCTCGTGGCGCTGGTCATTGCTGGTGTATTGACCCGCAGACGGCGCTAGGCCCGGAGCCTGCAGGTGATGCAGCGGTGCCGAATGAGACAATCGAACGACCGATGACGGTCCTCCGCGCCGCCACGCCCGCCGACGACATCGCCGAAGTGCTCATCGACGAGCAGGCGATCGCCGCGAAGGTGCGCGCGCTCGGCACCAGGATTGCCGACGACTACCGCGGCAAGGATCTCGTGCTCGTGAGCATCCTCAAGGGCGCTCTGCCGTTCCTGGCGGATCTCATGCGACAGATGCCGATCCCGCTCGCGCTCGACTTCCTCGAGGTCTCGTCCTATGGCGAGGCGACCGAGTCCAGTGGTGTGGTGCGGATCCTCAAAGACCTCGCCAAGCCCATCGAGGGCCGCGATGTGGTCGTCGTTGAGGACATCCTCGACACCGGTCAGACGCTCGCGTATGTGATCGAGCACCTGCGTTCGAAGCAGCCAGCCTCCGTTCGCCTGTGCACGCTGCTGGACAAGCCCGCGCGCCGCATCGTGCCGATCCAGATCGACTATCGCGGGTTCGAGATCCCCGACAAATTCGTCGTGGGGTACGGGCTTGATTACGCCGAGCGGTACCGAAATTTGCCGTTCATCGGCGTGCTCAAGCCGGAGGTGTATCGGGGGGAGCCGTGAAACGGCGGACGCTCCTCGGCCACCTCGCGTCGTGCGTCGTCATCGCCGCATCGACGCTCTCATTGTCCGAGCCGGCACACGCGGTGACGCTCGCCGCCGTGCCGGAGACCGTGCGCGTGAACGTGTCCCTGTACGGCACCTCGTACGCGCTCATCGGTTCCACCGGCGCCATGATCGCGACCACCGAGGACGGGAAGGTGCTTTACCAAGGCGGGCAGCGCATGGTCGCGCGAACGAACGTGCAGCGCATCGAGGGCGAGCCGGTCACGCTGCCCCCGCCGCGAGAGGGCATGACGCGCGAGGAGAAGGCCAGCCGTCTCGAGTTGGTGCGCGAGGCGCGGCGGGCGGCGCGCGAAGCGGCGGTGACCGGCAAGCTCGTCACGATCCCTTTCGAGGTCTCGCTGCTCGCCGGCTCAGACGACGCGCTGGGAACCCCGGTGCTGTCGGCGCCACGCGTCGGCGTCATCCGTTTCGTCGCCGACTTCGGCTATCTCAACTTCGCGGGCCGTCTGTTCCGCGGCATCCTCGAAATCACCACGGACGACTCGGGCGACATGATCGTCGTCAACCAGGTCGCGACCTCGCGCTACCTCGCGTCGGTCACCGGCGCCGAGTCACCATCGAGCTGGAACGGAGAGGCGCTCGCGGCTCAGGCGATCGCGGCGCGCACCTACCTCGTGACGCATCTGCACCGGCACGGGACGTACGACCTCGAGGGCGACACCCGCGATCAGGAGTACGCCGGCCTCGGGACCGAGGCGGACTCCACCATCCGCGCCGTCGAACGGACCGCCGGCATCGTCGCGACGTACCGCGGCTCGCCGATCGAAGCGCTGTATTCCGCGAACGCCGGCGGCGTCACCGAGGACTCAGAGAACGTGTACGCGAACGCGCTCCCCTACCTGCGCAGCGTTCCGTCACCCGGTGACGAGCTCGCGAAGGACAGCGGCTGGGGCAAGACGAGCTGGGAGTGGAACCGCGAGTTCACCGCGCCCCAGCTCGGCGACTACCTGCGCTCGCGGGGCATCAACGTCGGCGTGCCCCAGCGCATCGATCTGGTCCGCGTCACCGGCGCGGGCCGCGTGACGCTGGCGCGGGTCGTCGGCACCGCGGGCTCGCGCGACATCGGCAAGGACGTGACCCGCTATTACTTCGGCCTGAAGAGCAGCCTCTTCACCGTCCAGTTCACCGAGGGCGGCGAGGCGGAGTGGGTCTCGTGGCGCGACACAGCACGTCTGGTCGACATGGGCATCCTCGGGGCGGAGCTCATCGGCACGACCTACGAGCGCATCCTCAACGAGGATCGCGAGCTCACGTCGATCCGCATCACCGGTGCGGTCTACAAGCTGCCGGCCCGCGTCGTCTTTTATGGGCGTGGCTTCGGCCATGGCGTGGGCATGTCGCAGTGGGGCGCGCAGGGCATGGCCCTCGGCGGCGCGAACTACGAGCAGATCCTGAAGCACTACTACCAGGGCATCGCCCTCACGAACATCGGCGGCGCCTGAGCCTCACCTAGCATGCGCGCGTGCTCCGACGCGCGCCGGCGGTCCTGCTCATATGCGCGGCGGCGTGGCTCATCGGATGGGTGACGCAGCGCTCGGAGCCCGCGGGCTTCGACTTCATCGCGATCTACGCGTCGGCGCGACTCGTCGCCACCGGGAATGGCGGGGCGGTCACCGACCGCGACGCGATCTTCGCGGTCGAGCACGCCACGCTCCCCGAACGCACCGTGTTCCTCAACAATCCAAACCCGCCCGCGCTCTCGCTGATCCTCGCGCCCATCGGCGCGCTTCCGTTCGAGGTGGCGTACGCCGTGATGCTCACGCTCGGCGTTGCCGCGCTCGCCGCCTCCGCGTTCCTCATGGCGCCACTCGCCGCGGCCGACCAGCGGCTGCGCCTTTTCCCGTTCGCATTGCTCGCGCCGCCCTCGACGATCGCGCTCGCGCAGGGCCAGACGACGCCGCTGGTGCTGCTCGCACTCGCCGCGTCACTTCGCGCACCACCGGCGGCGAGCGGCGCGCTGCTCGGCCTGCTCGCGCTGCGCCCGCAGCTGCTGCCGCTCTTCGCCCTGATCGCACTCGTGGATCGGCAGCGCCGCGTTCCGTTCCTCCTCGTCGTCGCCGCGATCGCGCTCGTGTCGCTGCTCATGGTCGGGTTCGACGGCGTGACGCGATATATCGAGCTCCTCACGCCGGCGGCGGCAGAGCTTCGCCCGGGTGAGCTCGGCCTCGCATCGCTCGTGCGACGGCTTGGCGTCGGCCCGTTCGATCCCGTGTTCGCGAGCCTCGGGCTCTCAGCGTTGGCGACGGGCGTCGCGGCCGTCTTCATCCTGCGGACGCGCGCCGAGCGCCGCATGGAGATCGCGCCGCCCGCGACGCTGCTGTCGGTGCCGCACGTGCTGCTGCACGACGCCGTCCTCGTCTACCCGGCGGTCGCGGCGCGCGCGCTTACGACCCGCGCGACGGTGGTGTGGATCGTCACCGGTCTCGTTGCGGTCCTGATCCACGAAGCGGGCATCCCGGTCGCGCCGCTCTGGCTCCTCGCACTGCTATTGATGCGGCGATGAGCGCGCGAAGTCGCGCGTTCGTCGCCGCCGCGCTCGCCGCCCTCTGCGCGGGCGCGCTGCTCGTCGATCGGAGCCTTCAGTTCTTCATCGGGCGTGACTCGAGCCTGTTCCTTTATGTCGCACGGCGCGTGCAGGAGGGCGGCGTCCCGTATCGGGACGTGTGGGATCACAAACCGCCGCTCATCTACTACCTCGACGTGATCGGCCTGGCGCTTGCCGACCGTGGCGTCCCCGGAGTCGCGGCGGTCGAGTTCGCGAGCATGTTCGCCGCCGCGATGGTGGGCTTTTGGGCGCTGCACCGGACGCTCGGCCTCGTGCCCGCGCTCTTCGGCGTGGTTGCGTGGACGACGGCGATCGCCGTCATGCTCGACGGAGGCAACCGCCCAGAGGAATACGTGTTGCCGCTGCAGTTCGGAGCGATCGCGCTCTACATCGCGGAACGTCGTTCCGGCCCGTCGCGCTGGCGCTGGGCCGCGATCGGGATCGCGGCTGCCTTCGCGCTGATGCTGAAGCCGACCGTGCTGGGCGTGTGGGCCGCGATCTACCTTGCCGAGGCGGCGCGCGCCTCGCAACTCCGATCGCTCGGCGCGCTCGCGCGGCCGGTGCTCATGGGGGCGTTCGGATTCTTCGCGGTGATCGTCCCGGTCGGCGTGTACTTCGTCGCGAACGGCGCCGCGAGCGACTTCGTCGATCAGGTGATCCGCTTCAACATCGAGTACTCGCGATCGTCGCTACTGGATCGCCTCGACGCACTGGTCGCGGGCGTGAAGCTCACGCTCTTCTCGGGACTCTTCCCCGTCGCGGCCGTTGGATGGGCGACCGCGCTCGTCCAGCTCGCGCGTAGATCCGCTCCGGCAGACACGAGGCCGCTCCTTGTCGTAGCGGTCCTCGCGTTGCCGCTCGACTTCGCCCTGGCCAGCGCCACCGGTCGGCCGTATCGCGAATACTTCTTGGGCTGCCTTGCCGCGCAGGGCATCCTCGCCGCGGTCGCCGCGAGCTGGGCGCGACCGGCACTGGAGCGCGTCGCCGCGCGCCTCACTCTGTCGGGCCGCGTCGTCGTCTCAAGCGTTCTCGGCGCCTGCGTGGTTCTCTTCGTCAGCGCGATACCCGCCGTCGCCGGCTATCGCCACGAGGTCGGACCGAACGATCAGGAGCGAACGCGGCCAGACGCGACGGCGTACGTCCTGGATCACACCGCCAGCACGGACCGGGTCCTGTTCTGGGGTGGCGAGGGTGGGTTGAATTACACGACGGGCCGGCGCTCGCCCACCCGCTACGCCTATCAGTACGCGCTCTACATGCGCGGCTATCAGAGCGCGGACCGCATCGGCGAGCTGCTCCTTGCTCTTGAGCGCGAGCCGCCCTCGCTGATCGTCGACGCGTCGCCCGCCACCATCGACGTACCGCCGCTCGACCGAGGCGAACGGGAGATGTGGACGCTCGACGAGCCCAAGTACGCCGTGCTGCCGGAGATGGACCTCATCTTTCGCTGGGTCGAGGAGCACTACGTGCGCGTGGCCGAGGTCGGGACCCTTCGCTGGCCGATCTACGAGCGGCGGGAGCGGGTCACTCTCCGATGAACTTTTGCGCGTTCCCCATGTGCGGGTACACCCGCGCCTGCACGACGGAGAGGATCTGTTTGGTGTGGTTGCGATCGTGATGCACCCACTCCTGAAGCAGGTCCTTGACGCGCAGCGTGCCGACCTTCGGATGTTCGCCGCTCCGCTGGAGGTCCGCCGCGGTGAGCGAGCGCACCAGCGCGATGCCGTCGTGCCGCAGACCCATGAACTCCATCCATAGGCTCTGGCTCATGCGCGCGCAGTCGTTGCGCTCGCGCGCGACGGCCTCCTGATCCCACGCGACGAGCGGTTTGCCCGCGATCATGTCGCGGATCCGGCCGGCGAAGCCGCGCCGCTCCGCCTCGATGAGGTGCCCGACGCACTCGTTCACGCACCACTCACCGGGAGCGGGGTGCCACTGCGCGCCCTCGTCGCCGAGCGCGTTGATCTCGCCTTCGATGAGCGCGCAGGTGGACTCGAGCAAGGCGGAGATTTGCGACGGCGTCAGCGCGGCGCTCATGAGATGAGCTGTGGTGCGCTCCGGATCGGAACATGGACGTTGAGCACGACCGTGCCGTCGGGCCGCGTCTCGTGCTGCGATTCGCCGTGCAGCAGATCGAGACGCTCGCTGCGGCGCAGGCCGGACTGCAGCTCGCCGTCCGGCGGCAGCTCCTTGCCGTCGCTCTGCAGCAGGATCTCGAGCTTGTCGTCCTTCCAGGTCATGCCGAGGACGAGGTCTTTGGCCGTGGCCTTCTCGATGCGCTCGACGAGCGAATCCTGGATGAGCCGGAAGATCGCGACCTCGTCGTCGGACGGGAGCCGCCGGTCCCGGCCGGTGCTGGAGAAGTCGATCCGGATGCCGTGCTTGTCGATCAGCGTCTGGACGTACCGGCGCATCGTCGGCACGAGGCCGAGGTCGTCGAGGATCATCGGCCGCAGCTCGAAGATGAAGCCGCGCAGCTCCTGCAGGGTCTTGTTCACCATCTGCCGAAGCGCCGCGAGCTCCGTGCGCGAGCGCTGCGGATCGACTTCGAAGAGGCGCTCGCTGATCTCCGACTGGAGCACCACGTTCGCCATCGCCTGCGCCGGTCCGTCGTGCACCTGGCGCGCGATCCGCTTGCGCTCCTCCTCCTGCGTGTCGACGACGGCCTGAAGAAGGCGGCTCTCGTCGATCACCGGCGCGGTGTCGGCGGGAAGCGGCGCCTGATTGCTCGTGTGGACGTGGTTCTGCGCGGCGGTGACGAGAGCTCGCGCACGATCGAGGAGCTTTTTCTTCGCCTGCAGACCGGCGAGCTGCGCCTCCATGGTCATACGCCGCGACAGCGCAGCGCCGTACTCGTCGGTGGCGCCGAAGATCTCCTCGCGCTGGAAGTTGCCCGGGTTGGCGCGGACCTCTTCCACCCGAGCGCGGGTCTGATCCTCGCGCGCTTTGAGCCGGCTCACCTCGGTCAGCGTCGACTCGACCAGGAGATCGAGCTCGCGGACCTCGGCGGTGATCTTCTTCTGCTCGGTAACGAGCTCGCTGACGAGGTCGGGGGCTGCCACGCTCAACTACCCATCTCCGGACCTTTGATCCAGCCCTGCCGGATGGCGTACACGACGGCCTGCGTGCGGTCGTTCACCGACAGCTTTCGCAGGATGCTCGACATATGATTTTTCACCGTCTGCTCCGAGATGGCCAGAGCGTACGCGACCTCTTTGTTCGTCATCCCCTGGGCGATGTTGTCGAGGATCTGGACCTCGCGCGGCGAGAGCGGCGCGAAGACGTGCGACGAGCCCGGACCGTACACGGACAGCTCGCGGAACTCGGCGAGCACTTTCGACGCGACCGCCGGGCGGTTGAACACCTTCTCGTTGATGATGAACTGGCCGGCTCGCGCTTTGCGGATCGCGTCGACGAGCTCGACCGGGTCGCAGTCCTTGTTCAGGTACGCCGCGGCGCCCGCGCGGATCGCCTCGAAGAGCGTCTGCTCCTCGTCCTTCGCGGTGAGGACGACGACGCCGACGTGCGGCAGCTCGCGGCGCACGCGCTGCGTGACCTTGATGCCAGAGGTGCGCGGCAGATCGGCTTCGATGACGAGCACGTCGGGCTCAAGCTCGAGCGTCTTCGCGATCGCTTCCTCGCCATCGGCCGCCGTACCGACGAGCTCGAGGTCGGCTTCTTTCTGCAGCACCTGGCTGATGCCCATGGTCGTGAGTCGGCTGGAGTCTGCGAGGACGATACGGATGTTGCGATCCGTGTCCTTCGTCCGGTCAATCTTGTCGGCCAAGGGACCTTCCTCTTTCACCGTGCGTCGCGGCTGCGGAGCCCTCGATCGGAAGTTGCAGTGTAACCGCCGATCCTTTGCCGGGGCTCGATTGGATCTGCAGGCTCCCACCGATGAGCTCGGCCCGTTCGCGCATCGACAAGAGACCGACTGACTTCGCGCGGCGCGCCGCCTTCACGAGGTCGAAGCCGATCCCGTCGTCGGTCACATGGAGTACCCAGTTTCCCGCGGACCGTTGCCACACGATGCCGACCGCCGCGGCCTGTGCGTGCTTGTGCACGTTCTGCAGCGCCTCCTGCAGCACGCGATAGATCGCGAGCTCCTGCTGCGGCGACATCGCTGTCTCGGCGGTGTCGAGCTTGGTCGAGACCTTGATGCCGCAGCGCGTCTCCCACTCGCTCGCGTAGTTCCGGATCGCGTCGGCGAGCCCGAGGTCGGTGAGCTCTGGCGGTCGCAGGTCGTAGATCATCGCGCGGACCGAATCGAGCGACGCGCGGAACTGCCCGCGCAGCGTGCCGAGCTCGCTGCGCAGTGTCTGCCGGAGCTCGGCGGGCGCGCGCTCGGCGATGCGCTCAAGGTAGTCGACCTCGAAGATCGCGTTCGCGAGGACCTGGGCGGGGCCGTCGTGCACGTCGCGGTACAGACGTTCGCGCTCGGCTTCGAGACTCTCGAGGACGCGCTGCGCGACGTCGAGCGTCTGGCGGTCGCCGTGTGGCTCGGGCTCGATGCCGGAGCCGAGGAGATACGACACGCTCGATTCGATGTGCTGCACGACGAGCTGGAGCTGCTTCAGGCGGCGATAGGCCCGCTGCGTCTTTTCGTCGAGATCGCCCTCGGTCGTTCCGCCGGACTGCGCCTCCGCCATGCGCTGGTAGGCGCGCGAGAACTTCTCCACCTGCTGACGCGTGCGGCGGACATCGCGCCGCAGCACGTCGACCAGGGCGTCGAATTGCGCCTCGAGGTCGTCGGGTTCTCTGATAAGACGCGGTTGTGGAGCCGTCGCCCGAGTATATGGACGCTCCCACGCAAAACCGGCGACCAACGCGTCTCAGCGCGGTCGCTCGAGAAGCACCGCGACCGTGTCCTCGGTCACGACCCGCCAGCCCTGCTCCCGCAGCGCCGAGACGAGCGCGCGATCGGGCCGGAGGAGCACCTGAGCGACCTTGTATCGGTCGAGAACCACCTTCCATCGCGGCCCGAGCTCGACCGCCTCGCGCCAATCGGCGAAGACGTCCGGAAGGAACGGGAACAGCCGCCCATCGACGAACACCGGGCGCTCGGGAGCGCGCCAAATGAGATAGCCGCCCCAGTCGTACTCGTTCAAGAGGACGCCGGAGCTGGACCGCACGGCGTCGAGCGCGGCGGTCGGATACGCCCGCTCGTTCGGCGCGTTCGGCACGAACCCGAGGCCCACGACGGCCATCGCGACGACGCCGGCACCGAAGCCGACCACCGCGGCCCGCGGATACGGGCGACGCCGTGCGAGCCACGCCTCGAGTGGCGCCCACGCGCGCGGCAGAGCCGCTGCGATGTACGGCACCGCCGCGAAGGCGAAGTACGGCATGTGCCGCTGCGCCGACAGCCCGAGCCAGAGCAGCGGCGCGAGCAACATCAGGTCAAGCAGCGTGCCGCCGCCGCGGAGCGCGAGCGCAAGCGTGCCGATGATGAACGCGGCGAACACGAACCCCGCGGGACGCGTCACGTCCGGCGGCGACTCCTCGACGATGAAGCGCGGCGGAGCGGTCGCATGCGCGGCCGCGGCACCGAGACCGAGCGAGCCCGGATCCACCAGCGACGCCGCGAAGGCGGTGCTCGCGGTGATCGCGAACGCAGCCCAGTTGCGGCGCGCCACAAGCGCGTCGAGCGTGAAGATGCCGACGAGCACGAGACCGAGCGCGTAGCCGCCGTGGAGATTCGTCCACAGGAGCAGGAGCGGCGGCACGCCGAGCAGCACGCCGAGACGGCCGGCGCGCGCCGTGAGGAGCAGATCGAGAAGCAGCGGGAACAGCGCGAGCGTGAACAGATGCGGGCGGTCGGTCCACACGATCTCGGACAGCAGCAGTGCCGCGCACGCGACCGGTACCGCGACGATGACCGGCGAGCCGCCACGGAGCGCGACGCGCGTGAGGAAGAACGCCGACACCGCGACGAGCACACCGCGGAGGGTGACGAGGCCGGTCCATCCGCCGGCGAGATACCCGAGATACAGGACGATCTCGCCGAGCCACTCGCCGACGCTGTACGGCTGACCGCTCACCGTGCTCGAGAAGACGTCCGCGCGCAGCAGCGCGCCGTGGTCGACCATCCACTTCCCCGACGCGAGATGCCAGTAGGTGTCGGGATCGCCTGGCGGCGTCGCGAGCGCGAGCGCGAACGCGGCGAGCGCGACGTAGAGGGGAGCGAGCGCGCGACCGTTCATCGAATCACCGGATGATCTCGGAGGGACAGCCGCCGTCCGCGTAGATCGGGAAGATCTTGATGGTGTCTCGCACCGTGGGCGGTCCGAGCCAGGAGGGGCGCACGTCGCCGTTGTAGATCGAGTCGTAGCCCGCGAAATGCGCCGCCTCGAGCACGAGCGCCCGCGCTCCGTAACGGACGGCGATCTGGCAGACGTCCGAGGATCTCAGGACCGCCGAGGCGGTTTCAGCCGGCGTAATCATCACGGGTCGCCCGCTGAGCGAGCGCCACGCCGCAGCATCGATCGCCATGAATGGACCCGTGGGGATCGCGTCGAGTGCGGCCGCGCGGCTGCGCGCGTTCGCGCCGAAGGTCGCATCCCACTGCACCAGCGCGCCGACGGAGAGCGCGACCGCGACCACGAGGCCGCCCGCGGTCCACAGGCGACGGGCGGCCGCTTCGCGACGTCCGAGCATGCCCTCTCCACCGGCCGCCGCGAGCGCCACGCCGAACGGGAAGAACGCCGCGAGCGAGTGGAAGTACGAACCGCGCGTGGAGTGCAGCGTGAAGAGGAGGGACTCCGCCAGGAACACGCTGACGAGCAATGCGGACCACGCACGCACATCCCAGCGTGCGCGAAGCCGCAGGGCGGCGACGGCCGCGAGCGGGCCGAGCAGCACGAAGAAAGCGATAAGCGCGGTCGAGGCATTACTCAGGAGCGCATTCGCCTTCGCGGCGAGGACATCCGGCAGCGCGCCGAAGAAGGCTGAGGCGGTCGGCGATGCGACGCGGAAGAAGTCCTCGTAGCGCACGAGAAGCATGGAGCGCGGAAGCAGATCGCCCGCGCCGAGGCCGAGGTCGCGGGCGAACCACGCGCCGCCGATCGCGAGCGCGACGACGCAGCCCGCAAGGCCGGAGCCGCGCGACGCGGGGCGGGCGGCCAGCGCGAGCAGCGCCAAGCCGAACAGTGCGCCCTCGCTGCGCGAGAGATAAAGGAGTCCGACGAGCACACCCGCGAGCGCGCCTGCGCCGATCGAGCCGCGCGCGGCGCGAGCGAACGCGATGAAGAACAGCGTCCCGATCAGTGCGGCCGGCGCAAAGGCGTCGGTGGCCACCAAGCCCGGCGCGAAGATGCCGCCGAGTCCGACGGCGGCGGCCGCGGCGAGGGCGTAACGCGACGAAACATCGAGCGAGCGCGCCGCCGCGTAGGTCGCGGCAGGCAGGAACGCGGCGACGGCGATCACTGCCGCCTGCGCCGCGCGGAACTCACCGAGCAGTCCGCCGAGCAGCGTGATGCCACCCGCCTGCAGCGTCGTCGCGAGCGGCACCCAGAAGCGATGGCTCGCGATCGGGAGCGGCGCGAAGTTCGGAGCTTCGAGAAAGTTCCAGATGAAGTCGGCGGTCAGGCCCTCGCCGTGCGCGAGGCGGGATGCGACCGCCGAGTAGTAATAGGCGTCGGTGTAGCCGGGCTCCGCGACGACGACGGCGCTCGCGATGCGAACCATGAGTGCCGCGACCGATATGAGAATCAGTGGTCGGATGGCGGCGAGTCTACTGGCGCGAGCGCCGTCAGCCAGCAGCGGGTGTCGCTCTCTCGCGCGCGGGCCTCGTTCGAACGGAGGGCGGAGAGACAGCAGGCGCATCGCGAACGAGAGTCGAGACCGCGGTAAAAGGGACAGGAGCGAAGAGCGAGCGAAGCGGGCCCGTTTTCGAGAGAGCGATGCGCCTGCTGGCTCCAAGATCGACTAGCCGCCGACCCTCTCTGATCTGTCGGAGCGCACATAGACGATCGCGCCGACGACGATGACGGAGAAGACACTTACGGCGCGGTCGAGCACGGCGACGGCGACGGCGTTCGACTGCGACAGTCCGAACCCCTCGGTGAGCACGTAGACCATCGCGATCTCGACGAAGCCGAAGCCGGCCGGTGTGAGCGGCACGGTCGTGAGCAGCGAGGTCGCGACGGCGACGAAGACGATTCCTGAAGCCGGCAGCTCGAGCCCCAGCGCCCAGAGCACGAACATCAGGCGCATGGCCTCGGCGCCCCAGATGATGAGCGTGAGCGGGCCCGCGAACGGTAGCGCGCGGAAGCTGTGCAGCACGCCTTCGCGGAACAGGCGCCCGATGCGTCGTACCTCGCCCGGAAAGAAGCGAGCGACCTTGGGTCCCAGGGCGTAGATGGCGACGAGCCCGACCGCGATGAGCAGGCCGAGGACCGCTCCGGTCACATAGACGATCCAGAGATCCGGGAGAACGGTGCGACCGAACGCGACGTAACCGCCGACCACGAGAAGGCCGAAGACGACGATGAGATCGAGCAGCCGCTCCGCGACGACGACGCCGACGGTGCGCGAGAGCGAGATGCCGAATCGGCGCTTCACCAGGTAGGAGCGATAGAGATCGCCGAGCTTTGCCGGGACGAGACTGTTGACGAACCAGCCGAGCAACAGGATCCGTACGAGATCGCGCCAGCCGACGTCGGCGCCGCCCTCGCGCAAGAGGCGCGCCCAGCGCGCCGCGCGCAACGGGAACGTCGCGTAGTAGACGACCAGTGCGCAGGCCACGAGCAGTGGGCTGGATCGGCCGATCGTCCGCGCGGCGTCGGGCCAGTCGACGTTGCGCGCGAACAGGGCGATGAGCGCGAGCGGGATGAGCGTCGAGACGAGCTCGCGCATGCCGAAGAGCTGCCGCCGTACGGCGAGGTCGTCGGTGTGGCCCGCGACCTCGGCGAGCTGCTCGATCGTCGCGTCTTCGACATGCGCCGGTTCTTCAGGCCGCGACGGGTGCACGCGGCTCACGTGAGGCTCTTCGTGCGCCGTCGGTTCCACCACTTCCGCACCACGTCGAGCCGTGTGAGCACGTGGATGTAGTTGCCAGTGAGCTTACCGACGACGCTGCCCTCGCTCAGGGCGGCGATGAAATCGTCGCGCCCGGCGAAGTCCTCCATCTCGACCCAGGCACGCCCGATCTCCGCCGCGCGGTGCGCGTCGCTCCCCACCGCGCCCGGTATCCCCTTCTCACTCGCGAACGCCGCCGCCCGGACGTTGTCCTGCGTGAACGCCTCTCGCGCGTTGAAGACCTCGATGCAGTCGATGTCCTTGTACACGCGCTCGAGCACCGAGCGCTGCAGATGGAACCTGCGGTTGCGGCTGAACGGGTGCGGCACCGAGACGAGCCCGCCCTGATCGTGGATCCGCGCGATCGTCTCTTCGGCGCTGAGGTCGCGCGGGATCGCCTTTTCAATGAACAGTCCGATGATCTCGCCGTCGCGGCTGCTGACCTCCTCGCCGACGATCACGCGGAAGCCGTCGGCGAGCTCGCGCAGCCGCAGTGCGCCCTCGATGGTGTTGTGATCGGTCGCACAGACGACGTGAAGTCCCGCCGCCCTGATGGCCGCGGCCTGCGCGGCCAGCGTCGTGCGGCTGTCCGGCGAGAACTCGCTGTGCGTGTGCATGTCGACCTTCAGCTTGCTCATGTGATCCCTTGCGTGCTTCGCCCGCGTGCGTACGCATCTTCGACGATGGCGCGGATGCGGTCTCGGAATCGTGACACATCGAAACGTCGTGCGGAGCGGCGCAATTCGTCCGTGTCCCACGTGCGCTGCTCCACGCGCAGCACGGCGTCGGCGAAAGCGTCGGCGTCCGCGGTCGCGACGAGCGCACCGTCGATCCCATCGCGGACGATCTCCGAGGCGCCGCCCGCCGCGAGCGCGACGACGGGCGCACCCGATGCGAGCGCCTCGACGCACACGATGCCGAAGTCGTCCTCCGCCGGGAAGATGAGACCGCGCGCCGCGCCGAGCAGCTGGCGCAGCGTGGCATCGTCGAGGCGCCCGGCGAATGCGATGTTTCCCATCGGCCGCAGCGCGCTGTCGCGCGCGATCGCCTCGAGCGCGGGGCGCTCGCGTCCCTCACCGACGACGACCAGACGCAGGCCCAGCCGCGCGAAGGCGCGCACCGCGATGTCGGCGCGCTTGTAGGCGGACAGCCGGCCGACGTAGACCCAGAAGTCTCCGCGCTCGCGTTGCGCCGTGAACGCGTCGACGTCCACCGGTGGATGCACGACCTCGCTCTCGCGCTCGTAATAGCGTCGGATCCGTTCGGCGACGACGGCCGAGTTCGCGATCCAACGATCGACCCGCGACGCGAAGATCCGGTCGGTCTTACGAAGACCAGCGAGCAGCTCGCCCACCGCTCCGCGTAGGGGCGCGGGGACTTCCTCGCGCAAGTACTCGTCGCGCCAGTCCCAGAGGTATCTCGTCGGCGAGTGGCAATACGCGACCTCCACGGTGCGGTCCGCGAGCCGCAGCCCCTTGATGAACGCGCTGGTGGACACGAGGACGAGGTCGGTGTCGTCGGCGACGGCGAGCCGCCGCGCGGCGCTCGGGTACAAGGGCAGTAGGACGCGATGCACGCCGCCGCCGATCGGGAACTGCTGCAGGTAGCTGGTGCGGAGCTCCCAGCCGGCGAGGTCGCCGTAGCGGCGGCGGTCGTGGAAGAACGTGTAGACCGGCGCTTCGGGCCACATCGCGTGCAGCACGTCGACGACGCGCTCGGCGCCCCCGCGCGCGGCGAAGTACTCGTGCGCCAGCGCGATCTTCATCGGCCGAAGAGGCGCCTACGCAGGACCAGCAGCGCGAACAGCGGCAGGACCCGCTGCCTACGCCAACGCCACGGCTCGCGCGCGAGCCGCCACAGCCACTCGAGACCAACCGCCCCCAGCGCGGCGGGCGGCACCTTTTGGACGCCGGCGAGCTGATCGAACACGCCGCCGACACCGATGGCGAGACGCACCGCGCGCAGCTCAGGGAGGTTGCGCGCGATCCAGCGTTCCTGCTTCGGCATTCCGTACGCGACGAAGAGCACCTGCGCGCCGCTGTCGCGGATCCGCGCGACCGACACCGCGTCATCTTCGGGCTCCGCCGACCCGGCATGCACGCCGGCGACGACGAGACCGGGCGCGCGGCGACGCAGCTCGGCGGCGGCGCGCTCGGCGACACCCGGGCCGGCGCCGAGAAAGAAGATCCTGGAGCGCCGCTGCGCGAGATGCGGCACGAGCGCGTCGACGAGCAGGCGTCCGGGAACGCGGGGCAGTCCGTCGCCCAAGAGACGCGACGCGGCGACGACACCACTCCCATCGGCCACGACCAGGCTCGCCTCGCGCGCGATCTGCGCGACCGCCTCGTCGCGACGCGCGAGCATCACGAACTCGGGATTCGCGGTGATGACGAAGGTGCGCTCATCGGCGTCGAGGCGGCGGAGGATCCGTTCGGCCGCGGCGGCGAGGTGGACGCGGTCGAAGCCCACGCCGAGCACATCGACCCGCGTGGCCACGACCTTACTTAATGGACGGCGACGAGGCTTCTGCGGAAGAAGTCGATGTGCTCGAGCGCCAGACCAGTGCCCTTGGCGACGCAATACAACGGATTCTCAGCGACGTAGCAGGCGACGCCGGTGACCTGCGTCAGAAGCTTGTCCATGTTGCGCAGGAGCGCGCCGCCACCGGACAGGACCATGCCCTTGTCGATAACGTCCGACGCGAGCTCGGGCGGCGTCTCTTCCAGCACGGCCTTCACAGAGGTGATGATCTGCTGCAGCACGGGGTCCATTGCCTCGGTGATCTCGTTGCTCCCGATCGTGATGGTCCGCGGGAGACCGGCGATGAGATCGCGTCCGCGCACCTCCATCGTGAGCTCCTGGTCCATCGCAAGAGCGGACCCGATCTGGATCTTCACGTCCTCGGCCGTGCGCTCGCCGATCATGAGGTTGTAGCGCTTGCGCACGAAGTTCGCGATCGCCTCATCGAGCTTGTTGCCCGCCGCCCGCACACTGCGCGACACGACGATGCCGCCGAGCGAGATCACCGCGATCTCCGCGGTGCCACCGCCGATGTCGATGATGAGGTTCCCACTCGGACCCGAGATCGGGATGTTCGCGCCGATCGCGGCGGCGAGCGGCTCTTCGATCAGGTGCGCCGCGCGCGCACCCGCGCGGATCGCCGCGTCCTTCACCGCTCGCCGCTCAACGCTCGTCACTCCGGACGGGACGCAGATCATGAGCTCGGGGCGGAAGATGCGAATGCGACCGCAGACCTTGTCAATGAAGTGCTTCAGCATGTGCTCGGTGATGACGTAGTCGGCGATGACGCCATCGCGCATCGGCTTCATCGCGGTGATGTTCCCCGGCGTCCGGCCCAGCATCAGACGCGCTTCCTCCCCGACCGCGACGATGCGCGGGCGCGGCGAGCCATCGTCGTGCGCGAGCGCGACCACCGATGGTTCGGTGAGGACGATCCCCTTGCCGCGCACGTACACGATGATGTTGGCCGTGCCAAGGTCGATGCCGATCTGCTTGGTGAACATCTGGACTAAATCTAGAACGTCGGCAGCGTGCGCGTGTTGTGGTCGCGCGCGGTGATCAGGCGGTACGAGTCGCTTCCGCTGTCGCTTGGACCGCGGGACGGACGATGTTCGTCTTCGACAGCAACCACACGCCGACGAAGTAGGCGAAGTACGCGACGACCTCGATCGCATGCGGCGAGTCGGCGTATCCGAGGAGGGCCCGTAGGATCGAACCCAGACCGGAATCCTCGGGCAGCCATGTGCGAGTGCTCCACAGGAGCGGACCCTCGATCGGTGCGAGCAGCCCCGCCTCGGCGAATTCGTGCGCGGCGTGCGCGAACAGACCGGCGGCGAACAGGATGAGGATCACCGTCGTGACTTTGAAGAATGTCCGCAGGTCGATCCGGCGTCCGAACGCGTAGATGAGGACACCGACACCCACCGCGAGCGCGAGACCGATGACCGATCCGACCACCTTGCCCGCGCCCGGCGCGGCAAAGAGCAGGAGCGCAAGCTCCACTCCTTCGCGGACGACCGCAAAGAAGACCAGAAAGAAGAAGCCCCACGCCGCGCCGCCGCGCTCGAGCACGCTCTGGACGCCCCGCTGGAGCTCCGCCTTCAGGTAGCGCGAGTTGCGCAGCATCCAGAAGACCATCCAGGTGAGGAAGACCGTCGCAAGCAGCATCGTCGTGCCCTCGAAGATCTGCTCGGTCGTTCCTTCGAACTCCGCGTTCAGCGCGTTGAGGATCCCGAGAGCCAGAAGGCTCACGCCAGCCGCAGCGAGCGCACCGGCCCACACCCAGCGGCGCGCACCGTGCGCGCCGACCTGGCCCAGATACGCCAACACGATGCCGACGACGAGGGCCATCTCCACTCCCTCGCGAAGGCTGAGGATCAGCGCGCTCAGATCGCCTGCGCTCACGTCGATCTCCTAGGTGCGATACTCGGAGTCCGCCGGCGACCTTAGGGCCGCCTAACAGAGCTGAAGTGAGCCTAACAATTTCCGACCTGGCAGGTCAAGAATGACGACACAGACCTCCCCGGCCACCGAGGAATACCTGCAGGCCGTCTACACCCTCGCCGACGAGGGCGGCCAGGTCATCGGCGCGCGCCTCGCCGAGTTCCTCCGGATCTCGCCCGCGGCCGTATCCGAAATGGTCCACCGCCTCGAACGCGACGGGCTGCTACGGCTCGATGACCGCAGGGAGGTGCGTCTCACCGAGCGCGGGCTCGCAGCGGCGAGCTCGATCGTCCGCCGGCACCGACTCGCGGAACGGATGCTCGTCGATCTGCTCGGGTACGAGTGGTGGAAGACCCACGAAGAGGCCGAGCGGATCGAGCACGCGATGTCACCGGAGATGGAGGAGCGCCTGGTGCGCGTCCTCGGCGATCCACAGACGTGCCCGCACGGCAACCCCATGCCCGGCACGACGCCGCGTCCGACGCGACCGCTCGAGCGTCTCGCCGTTAGCGAGCGCGCCCTCGTCGAGCGTATTCCCGACCAGTTCGAGCACGAGCCGGGTTTCCTCGAGTACCTCGACACTCAGGGCGTGCGTCCGGGGGTGACGTTAGAGATGATCGAACAGCGGCCGGGACTTTTGCGCGTGAGCGTGAACGGCACGGCACGCTCGCTCCGCCCGGACTGCGGGCAGAAGGTCTGGGTAGCCGAATGACCGACGCGCAGATCTACGCGGTCGAAGCGCAGCCGGGCTACTTCCTCGCGATCATCCCGATCCTTCCCGGATGCGTCGCGTCGGGAAAGACGCGCGACGAAGCGATCGCCAAGGCGCGGCGGGTGTTCTCGGAATACCGCGCGCTGCTCGAGGCGCATGGCGTCGCGACCGATCACTGGAAAGACATCGACCCCGAGAAGCTGACGGTCGGCGAGCTGGAGACGCCGCCGCTCGTCCCGGGCGAGGCTCAGCCCTTCGAAGAGCACCAGATCCGGGACTTCCTCCATCAATACGAGGCGTCGCGGGCCGCGGTCATCGCGCTCGTGTCGAAGCTTTCACTCGAGCAGATGGAGAAGGCCCCGGACGACGGAACGTGGAGCGTGCGGCAGGCACTGGAGCACATGATGACGACCGACATCGCGCTCCTGTCTCGTCTGGAGAAGTGGCCGACCGATCCGCTCAGCTCGTATCAGGCGGTGCATCGCATCATCGTCCAGCGCTTCAGCGTGATGGAGCCCGACGACTGGCGCGACCACACGATCATGGGTCGGCGCTGGACGACGAAACGCGTGATGCGGCGGTTGCTCGAGCACCAGTTCGAGCATTACCAACACATCAAGGAGATCCTCGCGGCCCTGGGCGCACCGACGAAACAGTGAGCTAAGCGCTCACTTCGTTCGACACCTCGATGAGGTTGCCGTCGGGATCGCGGAAGTAGAGGGAGCGCAGCGCTGCGCGAGCGCCGATCTTGTCGACGGGACCAAGCTCGATCTCGACCGATTGCGAGCGCAGGTGCGCCGCGACGTCGTCGAGTGGAACGTCGGTCGTGAAGCACAGATCGATCGCTCCAGGCGTGGGCCTGCGCGCCTTCGGCTCGAACTCGCGACCGGCCTGGTGCAGATTCAGCTTCTGATCGCCGAACGCGAGCGCTCGCCGTCCCTCGCCGAACGAGACCGCCGTCATGCCGAGCGCGCGCTCATAGAAGGTGATCGTTCGCTCGACGTCGGCGACGGTGAGGACGACGTGGTCGATCCGCTGAACTCTCATGCGCGCCGCGCCCAGGCTATTGCGGTGGCGGCGTGGCGCTCGATGAGCCCCCGTTGGTCGGCGCGCACCTCGGGGAGCGCGTCGGCGGCGAAGCTGCGCAGCTCCTCGATCTCGCTCGTGAGGACGGCCGTACCACCGGTCACGCGGTAGGCGAACACGATCTCGACGCGCTCCCAGCGATATCCGGTCACGACCTCGAGCACGGGCCCGACCTCGACCACCAGACCGGTCTCTTCCTGGATCTCGCGCGAAAGGGCATCCTCGACTCGCTCGCGCGGGTGGAGGAAGCCTCCGAGGAAGCGCCACTGCGGAGCGCCGAAGCGATGCCGCGCGAGGAGCACCCGCCCGGTCTCGTCGATGCCGAGGCCGGTGACGCCGACGAGGAAACGGTCATGCGCCGCGGTCATGAGGCGCCGCTGCCAGCGCACGGGGAACGCGTTGAATAGGACGGCGAGGAGTCGCACGAGCATCGCGCGGCAAGACTAGGGCGCGGCGATCCCCACCGACGCGATGCCGTGCGCCTTGGTCACCGGTAGCTTCTGCACTACCAGCCGCGTCTTCATGTCGATCACGTTCAGCATGCCGTCGACGTTGGTCGTGACGAGCATCCGATCGCCCTCGGGGTCGTACGTCGAATGGAAGGGCTGCTGACCGAGCTTCGTCTCGCCGAGGACGGTCCGTTCGCGCCAGTCGACCCAGATGAGTGACGGTCCGAGGTGGTCGGAGAGGATCATCACGTTCGTGTTGCTCGGGTAGTACACGCCGTCCTGGAACATCTTCAGCGTGTGGAACGGATAGCGACCCGTCAGATGGATCTCCTGCTTCACGGTCTTGGTGATCGGGTCGTAGATGACCATGCGGTCGGACGGCTTTTCCAGGAAGCCGGACGAGCTGGACCACATCTCGCTGCCATCCGGTGTGAAGAACGCGTCGTGGACATCGTTCACTTTCACTTTGGTGATCAGCTTCGTGTCGAGGTCGTAGACGCGGAGATGATCGTTCTCGCTCGAGTTCGTGATCGTGAACCACAGCTCGTTCGGCCTCGCCCCGCTCATCGTGAGCACGTGCTGCGGCGCGCCGACCATCAGCGGCGGAAGTGACTTCCACGTGCCCGCCTCGAACCGCGCGATATACGTGTCTTTCTCGTGCGCGACGAACAGCGTTTTCGCGTCTGGCGACCAGATGATCCCGTGTGGCTGTTTGCCGACCGGCAGGCGGACGATCTCTTTCATCGCGATCGGATCGATGACCGAGGTCGTGTTCCCCATCCGGTTGTTCACCGCGACGAACTTGCCGTCGGGCGAGACCGACATCTGATGCGGCATGCGTCCAACGGGGATCTTGCCGACGAGCGCGTACCGCGCATCCGGGGCGCCGTCGAAGACCCATACCTGGTCGGTGCTCTCGGACGCCACGAACACGCGGAGCTTCGCGTAGAGACGCGGATCGACGGTGGGGTGTGCCGCCGGGGACGGCGTGGACGCAGGAATCGCGGTGGGGGCGGCGACGTCCGCGCTCGTGTCGGCTTCGGACGACGTTGGAGCGACGGATGCGCCCGCACACGAAGCGAGCAGCACCACGCCGATCGCCAGAAGCGCCAGACCCCTCACGAACCACTCCCGCATGGATCGCGGCCCCAAGCCGCGCCGATGGAAGCGTATCCGGACCGGAATGCGAACGCTATGCGATCGATGCGTACGGGCACCGAACGGACTGTTCAGTAGTACTAAGCGCTACAGCCGGCGGCGCTTCCTCTCGCTGACCCGAATCCGGACGAGTGCGCGCTGGAGGCTCGCCCGTGCGCGCGCCTCCTCGGCGGCGGAGATCGGTCCGGCGAGAGCCTGCTGGGCGCGATCGCGGGCCTCCTGCGCACGCTGCGTGTCGATCTCATCGGCCGGCTCCGCGGCGTCGGTCAGGACGATGACGCGGTCGCCCCGCACGTCCATGAACCCGCCGAACACCGCCATGACCTCCTCGACCCCGCCCTTCTTTACGCGGAACTCACCCGGTCCGAGGGTCGTCAGGAGCGGGGCGTGGTGCGGGAGGATCCCGACATAACCTTCGGTCGCTGGGGCGATGACCATGTCCACGTCGTCCGCGTATACGGCTTTCTCGGGCGTGACGATCTCGAGCCGGATCGGCACGGTTACGCGTTCTCCTTCGCGAGCCGCTCGCCCTTCTCGCGGGCGTGCTCGATCGTGCCGACGTTGAAGAACGCCTGCTCAGGCAGGTCGTCATGCTTGCCCTCGAGCACCTCGCGGAAGCTACGGACCGTATCCGCGACCTTCACGTAGACGCCATCCAGGCCGGTGAACTGTTTCGCGACGAACAACGGCTGCGCGAGGAAACGCTGGATCTTGCGGGCGCGCGCGACGAGCAGCTTGTCATCGTCGGACAGCTCGTCCACGCCGAGGATCGCGATGATGTCCTGCAGGTCCTTGTACCGCTGGAGCACGCGCTGCGTCTCGCGGGCGACGTCGTAATGCTCCTGCCCGACGATGAGCGGATCGAGCGCGCGGCTGGTCGACGTCAGCGGATCGACGGCCGGGTAGAGCGACAGCTCGGTGAGATACCGCTCGAGGCGGATGGACGCGTCGAGGTGCGCGAACGTCGTCGCCGGCGCCGGGTCGGTGTAGTCGTCGGCCGGCACGAAGACCGCCTGGAGTGAAGTGATCGAGCCTTTCTTCGTCGAGGTGATCCGTTCCTGCAGCTCACCCATCTCAGTGGCCAGCGTCGGCTGGTAGCCCACGGCGCTGGGCATCCGGCCCAGGAGCGCGGACACCTCCGAACCGGCCTGTGTGAAGCGGAAGATGTTGTCGATGAAGATGAGGAGGTCGCGTCCCTCCTCGTCGCGGAAGTACTCCGCGATCGTGAGACCGGTCAGCGCGACACGCAGACGGGCGCCGGGCGGCTCGTTCATCTGACCGAAGACCATCGCCATCTTGTCGATGACGCCGGATTCGCGCATCTCGCCGAGGAGCTGTGTGCCTTCACGCGAGCGCTCGCCGACGCCGCAGAAGACCGAGTAGCCACCGTGCTCGGAGGCGACGTTGCGGATGAGCTCCTGAATGACGATCGTCTTCCCCGTGCCCGCGCCGCCGAAGATCGCGGACTTCCCACCCTTGAAGAACGGGCAGATGAGGTCGATGACCTTCATCCCCGTTTCGAAGATCTCGGCGGTCGTCGCCTGGTCGGCGAAGGACGGTGGCGGTCGGTGGATCGGATCGCGCCGCACGCCCTCCACGTGACCTTTGCCATCGATCGGCTCACCGACGACGTTGAAGAGTCGACCGAGCGTGTCCTTTCCAACGGGCACGTTGATCGGCCCCCCGGTGTTGGTCACCTTCATCCCGCGTCGAAGACCGTCAGTGCTCTGCATCGCGACCGCGCGCACCCAGTTGTTCCCGAGGTGCTGCTGCACCTCGGCCGTGACCAGCTCGTCCGTCTTGTCACGTTTCACGGTGACGGCGTGGTAGATCTCGGGCAGCTCGCCCTCCTCGAAGTGAACATCGAGCACTGGCCCGATGATCTGAACGATCTCGCCGATCCCGGTCGCGACCTTTGACTTCACTGGTGTCTTCACTGCCATCCCGCTACCCCTTCAGCGCTTCGGCGCCCGAAGCGATCTCCAGCATCTCTTTGGTGATGCGCGTCTGACGTGCCTTGTTCGCCGCGAGGACCAGGTCGCTGATGAGGTCGTCCGCGGCATCGGTCGCGTTGCGCATCGCGACCATCTGCGCGGACCACTGTGACGCCTTGGATTCCAGGATCGCCTGGAACACCGACATCTCGATGAATCGCGGCAGGATGGCGTCCATAACGGTCTGGGGATCCGGCTCGAACAGGTACTGAAGCGGCGGCATCTCGTCGAGGTCTTCCTCCTCGGGCACGAGGGGAAGGATCCGCCTGAGCGTCGGCTCCTGACGCAGCGTGTTGATGAATCGCGTGAACCCGAGGTGCACCTCGTCGACGTTCCCGCTGGTGAACTCGTCGACCGCGACTCGCGCGATGACGTTGGTGTCGGTCGTCGTCGGCCGGTCCGGGATGTTCGGGAACTCCGCGATGACGGGGGCGCGCATCCGTCGCAGCGAGCCGATGCCCTTGCGGCCGACGGCGACGTAGCCGGCGCCGGGTTGCGTCTGCGCGAAGCGGAGCGCGGTCCGCAGCAGGTTCACGTTCATCGGGCCCACCAGACCACGGTCGGTCGTGATGAGGACGATCGCGACCCTGCGCACCGGCGTCCGACGATGGAGGAGTGGGCTGAGCTCCGGATCCGCATACGGCGCGAGCTCGTTCAGCACCGACCGCAGCTTCTGCTCGAAGGCCCGCGACGCGAGCACAGCTTCCTGCGCGCGTCGCATCTTCGACGCGGCGACGAGCTGCATCGCGCGCGTGAGCTGCTGGATGTTCTTGACCGAGCGGACACGCCTCCGCAGGTCTCGTTCGCTTGGCACTTAGGCTTTCGCCGCCACAGGCTTCTTCGCTTCGGGCTTCCCTGTCGCTTCGGGCTTCTTCGCGTCCGGCGGCGGCGCGGCAGCGTCCGCCTTCTTCTCGTCATACGAGGTCGTCTTCTTGAATTCGTCGATCATCGCCCGGACCTGCTTCTCGATGTCTTCGTCGAACTTCTTGTCCTTCGCGATCTTGTCGGCCAGCGGCTTGTACTGGGTGTCCATGAAGCGGTACAGGTCGCGTTCGAAGTTCTTCACGCGCGCGACCGGCACGTCATCTACGTAACCGTTCGACGCAGCGAAGATGATCACGACCTCCTGGACCAGCGAGAGCGGCTGGTACTGCGGCTGCTTCATGATCTCGGTGATCCGCTCGCCGCGGCGCAGCTGCTGCTGCGTTGCCTTGTCGAGGTCCGAACCGAACTGCGCGAACGCGGCGAGCTCGCGGTACTGAGCGAGGTCGGCTTTCAGGCTCTTCACCACGGCCTTCATGGCCTTGGTCTGCGCGTCGCCACCGACGCGGGAGACGGAGAGACCGCTGTTCATCGCGGGGCGGATGCCCTGGTTGAAGAGGTCGGTCTCGAGGTAGATCTGGCCGTCGGTGATCGAGATGACGTTCGTCGGGATGTAGGCGGAGATGTCGTTCGCCTTCGTCTCGATGAGCGGGAGCGCGGTGAGGGATCCGCCGCCGTTCTCCTTGTTGAGGCGCGCGGCGCGCTCGAGGAGGCGCGAGTGCAGGTAGAAGACGTCGCCGGGGTACGCCTCGCGACCGGGCGGACGGCGCACGAGGAGCGAGACCTCGCGGTAGGCCTCGGCGTGCTTCGTCAGGTCGTCATAGATGATGAGCGCGTCCTGGCCCTTGTCGCGGAAGTACTCGCCCATCGCGCAGCCCGCGAAGGGCGCGAGGTACTGGATCGTCGCCGGGTCCGACGCGCCCGCGAGCACGACGATGGTGTGCTCCATCGCACCGTGCTCCTCGAGCGTCGCGACGATCTTGGCGACGGAGGACGCCTTCTGCCCGATCGCAACGTAGATACAGGTGAGGTCCTTGCCCTTCTGGTTGATGATCGTGTCGACGGCCACGGCTGTCTTGCCGGTCTGGCGATCGCCGATGATGAGCTCGCGCTGGCCTCGCCCGATCGGCGTGATCGCGTCGATGACCTTGATGCCGGTCTGCACCGGCGTATCGACGTTCTGGCGCATCATCACGCCGGGGGCGACGACATCCACCGGTCGGAACTCCTTCGTGTCGATCGGACCCTTGCCGTCGAGTGGACGCGCGAGCGGATCGACGACGCGGCCGACCAGTTGCGGACCGACCGCGGTCTCGACGATCCGGCCGGTGGTGCGGACCTCGCCGCCCTCTTCGATGCCGGTGTAGTCGCCGAGGATGATCGCGCTCACGGTGTCCTCTTCGAGGTTGAACGCGAGCCCGCGGACACCCTTGCCGAAATCGAGCAGCTCCGACGCCATGCAGGCGGCGAGTCCGTGGATGCGGGCGATGCCGTCGCCGATCTCCACCACCGTCCCGACGTCGACGGACTCGGACCGCCCTTCGAACTTCTGGATCTGCGCCTTGATGATGTCTGTGATCTCTGACGTCGTCGCCACGGTGTTCTCCCTTTAGCTCGCGAGCTCGCGCCGGAGCTCATCCAACTGTGCTTTCAGCGATGAATCGATCAGCCGGTCGCCGACCTGGACCATCGCGCCGCCGATGAGCGACTCGTCGACGGCGAACGTCGCGCGGATCTTCTTGCCGCTCGATCGCTCGAGCCGGCGCACGAGATCCTCGCGGTCGTTCGCACTGAGCTGCGTCGCGGTCGTGATCCGTCCCTTGACGATCCCGGCGCGCCGCTCGACGAGATCGGCGTACGCCGTCGCGATCTGGGGGAACAGCGCGACGCGCTCGCGTTCGAGGAGCAGATCGAGGAGCGACCGGATCGCCTTCGGCTCCTCGGCCGTCGCCGCATCGATCGCCGCCCGTCGCGCCTGCAGCGGTACGCCGGGATTGCGCAGCGCGCGCAAGGTGTCGCCGCCGAGCGCCTGGTGAAGGCGCCCGAGCGACGACGCGAACTCGTCGACGGCTTTCTCAGTCGTCGCGATCTGGTAGAGCGCCTCGGCGTAACGACGCGCCGACGAACCGCTGAGTGCCATCAGTTCTGCCCGAGGTCCGCGCCGGCGTCGTCCAGTGACCGCTCGATGAGCGCGCGGTGCTGTTCGGCGCTGATCTCACGTCCGAGGATGCGGCTCGCCGCGAGGACGACCATTGACGCGACCTCGCTGCGCAGCTGGGCGAGCGCCTGATTGTGGAGATGCTCAGCGTCGGTGCGGCCTTTCTCGCGGATGCGATCCGCTTCCGACTTCGCCTGGGCGCGGATGTCCGCGGCAGCGGCCTCGGCCGCTTTCGTCGTGCGCTCCGCGATCGCGGCCGCCTCGCGACGCGCCTGCGCCAGCATCTTTTCGACCTCCTGCTTCAGCTGCTCGCGCTCGCGCCGCGCGGACTCGGTGAGCTCGAGGCCCTCGCGGATCTTCGCCGCGCGTCGATCGAGTGTTCCCATGATCGGACCCCACATGAAGCGGCGCAGCAGATAGAGGAGCACAAGGAAGTTGACGATCGAAACGAGCACCCAGAACGGATGCACGACGAGCGCCGTCGGCGATCCCTCCGCGACCAGTGGTGCGAACAGCATCGCCTAGAGCGCCTTGCCCTGCAGCAGGAACGCGATGACGAACGAGAAGATGCCGAGCGACTCGGCAAAGACGACGATGATGATGCCGTTGGTGCGAATGGCGTTCGCCGCGTCGGGGTTGCGACCCGTCGCCTCGGCGACCTTCGATCCCGCGATGCCGATGCCGAGTCCCGCCCCCAGGGCGCCGAATCCGATCGCGATGCCAGCGCCAAGCCAAGCCAAGCTCATGGGTTTTCCTCCTCGCGAATTAGGCCGCGTGGGCTGCTTCGAGTTGGACCGCGTGGGTCGCTTCAGGATGCGCCGCGTGCTCTTCGCCACCGTGCGACTCGAGCGCAAGGATGATGTAGAGGAGCACGAGGAACGCGAATACGAACGCCTGGATGAAGCCGATGAACAGCTCGAGCCCGATGAATGGAAGCACGAAGCTCGGAACGAAGAGCAGCGCGGAGAGCACGGAGAGCACGATCTCGCCGCCCCAGATGTTGCCCCAGAGCCGGAGTGTCAGCGTGAGGATGCGGAAGAGCTCGCTGAAGAATTCGATCGGGCCCACGAAGACGAGCATGACGACGCCGACGAGCGGTCCCTCCTTGAACGCCGGGATGTTGACCCAGCGCGTGAAGTAGCCCAGGCCGTTCTGCTGGATGCCAGCCCACTGGTACCAGACGAAGCCCGTCAGGGCGAGACCGAGATTGGTGTGGTAGTCGGCGGTCGGCGAGTGCAGGAGCTCGATCTGGCCGACCAGTGGGATGATCCCGAGCCAGTTCGAGACGAGCGCGAACAAGAAGAGCGAGCCGAAGAGCGGCAGGAAGCGCACCACCGCGGGGCCGCCGGCGTCCTTCATGAAATCAACGAGGGCCTGGACGATGAGCTCGATGAAGCCCTGGAAGCGCCCGGGCACCTCGCTCACCGCGCGCGAGGAGACGATGCCCACCACGACGAGGAAGGCCATCACGAGCCACGCGGTGAAGATCGAGTTCGAGATGGAGATGTCGTTCCAGATCGAGATCACGCCTCCGGCGGACGGCGCCTCTTCGCCACCGAGGTGGATGAGCGGCGTGCCGGCCTGCTCGGCGACGTGGATGTCCGCCTGGGCCGGCGGCCAGTTCGGAAGGTTGCCCGTCAGCGCCGCGCCGATCACGGCGACGGCATTCAGGAGCAGCACGATGCCGATGACCTGCCTCACTCGCTCTCCTCGCCCGACTCTTTCTTCTGCTCTCGCTCTTGGATCTCGCGCTCCCAGCGCCGGCCGGCCTCGCGAGCCGCGTCACTGGTCGGCGGCGTTGGGTTGCGCGCGATGTAGCGCTTGATGATGAAGAACATCCCTATCCCCGCGACCGCGAGACCCACCAGGATCGCCACGAGCCCCAGCGTTGGGGCGGTCCCGTATTGCTCGTCGAGCTTCTGCCCCACGTACGCGGCGATGAGCAGCGGCCCTCCCACGACCACCGCGACCTGGAAGCCCATGGAAAGGAGATCGCCGCCGTAGCTGCCGGAGTCCCGCTGGGGCAATGCAGGGACAGGTTAGCGGCTAGAGCCACCCCTTGCGTCGGAAGTACAAGGCGGTGCCGGCGGCCACTGCCACCATGAAGATCAGCGATGCCACGAAGAGCGCCTCGCTGTCGTACGGGATGAATTTCCAGTTCTGGCCGAAGAAACCGGTGACGACCGTGAGCACGAGCAGCACGGTCGCGACGCTCGTGAGCACCTTCACGACCTCGTTGAGCCGGTTCGAGACGGACGCCAGGTGTGCGTCGATCACGTTGGAGGTGAGCTCGCGGAAGGTGTCGATCTCGTCGATCACGCGCGTGATGTGGTCGTAGACGTCCTGGAAGTACACGCGCCGGCCGATCTCACGCAGCTCGCGGATGTCACCGCGCACGAGCACCGCGAGGACGTCGCGCTCCGGTGCGATGAGATGGCGGATGCGCAGGAGGTCGCGCTTCAGCTCGAACAGCTCGCGGATCGAGGTGTCGTAGTCATGCGTCTCGCCGCCGACGACCATCGTCTCGAGGAGCTCGACGCGATCCCCGAGCGAGTCGATGATCGGGAAGTACTGATCGACCATCGTGTCGAGCAGCGCATGGAGGAGCAGGCCCGTGGTGTGAAGCTTCCCCTCGCGGAAGCGCTTCTCGACGGCGGCGCGCGCGGTGAACTCGCCCTCGTGCACGGTGACGATCGCGTTCTGCAACATGAAGATCGAGATCTCTATCTCGCGGACCACTCCGGGCGAGGCCTCCTGGAGCGCGTCGAAGACGATGAAGTAGTGGTCGTCGTACTGGTCGATCTTCGGCCGCTCGTGCCGCTGCTGCGCGTCCTCGACCGCCAGCGGGTGCAGGTTGAGCTCCTTGGCCGCGAGCTCGAAGTCCTTGCTCTGCGGATCGCTGATGTCGAGCCAGCACGGGCGGTCGCGGAGCTCGGAGAGGTCCTCCGGCGGACGCTCGGTGGTCTGTGTGGACTCCTTGACGAGCAGACGCGCAGGCACGACCTGAGGCTAACCGACCAGGGTCAGACGGCGAAGCGTCGGACCACCTTCAGTAGCTCTGGCGCGTCGAACGGCTTGGCAAGATAGGCCTCGGCGTTGCAGCGGTCCGCCTCGTGCTTGGGATCGTCGGCGCCGGTCAGTACGACGAGGGGCACGTGGCGTAGTGCGGTCCGCAGCTTTCGCGCGAACGACGGCCCATCGACTCCCGGCATCTGGATGTCGAGGACGACCATCGCGGGTGGATCGTTCGCCACTGCGCGCATGGCCTCTTCGCCATCACGCGCTTCGATGACGCGGAACCCGCCATCGGAGAGAACGGCTCGCTCGGCCGAGCGCGTCGCGTCGTCATCGTCGACGACGAGGACCGGGCGCGCGAAACGCTGACCAACCATGGGCAACCACCTAGCACAACGCGTACCGCTCCCGGGGTCCTTCTTAGACTCGCGGCGTGGCCCAGCCCCGCGGGCTCCGCGCGGTCGAGGAGGTCGTGCCGAAGCTCGGCGCGAAGGCCGGCTTCCCGGCCCTACGTATCGGTGTGGTCGCGAAATACGACCGACCCATCGAGCATCTGTCGGGGCAGCTGGATGTCGCGCCGCTCAAGCTGCCGCTGCGCGCGCGCGACGCGCGGTACGGGCTCGTGCTCTGCTTCTCGCTCGAGGACGTCGATCCGCCGAAGCTGGCCCGAGAGCTCGTTCGCGTGACGCATCCCGACGGCGCGATCTGGGTCGTGGTGTGGAAGAAGGATCATCTGCCGCCCGGCGCGCTCTCCTGGGACGAGGCACAGCGCGTGATGCTCACGACGCCGTGGGTGGACAACAAGATCCTGTCGCTGGGCGAGCAGGTCTATGCGACCCGTTACGTCAGGCGGCGGCGGCCCGCCAAGGCCTAGTAACGGAACCGCCGAGCCGCGGCCGTCGTTACACGAATGTGCGTCTAGCGGTGCTCTCTCTCGCCCTGGTGCTCGCCGCCTGCGGCGGCGGTGCGGCAGTGTCCCCGACCCCGTCGCCCCAGCCGCTGACGGTCCCGCAGCTCGAGTACGCCGTGATCGACGAGGCCGGCAGGCCGTGGTTCTGCGATCGCGACTTCTACCCGATCGCGCGTCAGGACGAGCGCGAGATCGCGCAGCAGCGCTTCCCGGAGCTGCAGAACGACGCGGTCACGTTCGCGGCGATCGTCGCGCGCCTGAAGGTCGCGCCGCCCTACACCGCCAATCAACAGCTGGCCATCTATCGCGAATGGAAGACGCTCGAGGCGCTGAAGCTCGTGTCGGTGTCGCCCGGTGTCTGGAGCTTCGCCTACCTCGCGCAGCGTGGGGACAAGACCGGCGAGCGTGTCGAGGGCCGCGTGACCGCGGACGGCCGCGTCACCGTCTCGAGTCGCGCCGCGGCGGGACCACCGCCCTGCCCCATCTGTCTCGCGCTCGGCACCCGCATCGCGACGCCGGGCGGCGAGGTCGCGGTGCAGGACCTGCGCATCGGCGACGTCGTGTGGACGACCGATGGTGCGGGCGCACGGATCGCCGCGCGGCTCGCCGGCGTCGGCAGCACACCGGTGCCGGCCACGCACGAGGTCGTACGTCTTGCGCTCGCCGATGGTCGCAGCGTCTACGTATCGCCCGGACATCCGACCGCCGACGGACGCCGCGTCGGCGATCTCGTTGTCGGCGAATCGCTGGATGGCGCACGCATCACGAGCGCTCAGCGCGTCGCATACACCGGCGGCGCGACCTACGACATCCTCCCGGCCGGCGCGACGGGTGCGTACTGGGCGAACGGCGTATTACTCGGGAGCACGCTCCACTAGGACCCGAGCAGCTCCTGCGTGAGAAAGTCGACGATCTGGCCATAGGCGTCCTCGGCGTTCGCGCGCTTCGTGAAGCCGTGACCCTCGCCGGGATAGACGACGTATTCGACGCGGCGCCCGAGGCCACGCAGACGCTCGACGACCTGGTCCGACTCCTCTTTCGGGACTCGCGGGTCGTTCTCGCCTTGGAGGATGAGCATCGGGCAGCGCACGTTCTCGATGTGCGTGATCGGTGAACGCTCGACCAGCTTCTCGCGGTCGCGCTCGACGTCGCCGACCCAGCGCGCGAGGAAGCGCCGCCAGTTCGGCTGCGCGTTCTCGATCATGGTGATCAGGTTCGCGACGCCGAAGACGTCCACCGCGCAGCGCCACAGCTCGGGGATGCGCGTGACGCAGGTGAGCGTCGCGAATCCTCCGTACGAGCCGCCATAGACCGCCAGCCGCTTCTGATCGAAGTCGGGCTGCTTCGTCATCCAATCCGAGACCGCGCGGAGATCGCGCAGATCGATCCCACCCCAGTCCTGGTGGATCGCGACCTGCCACGCGCGGCCGTAGCCGGTCGAGCCATGGATGTTCGGAACGACGAGCGCCATGCCGCGATGGACGAGCGCCGCGAGATGCGTGAGATGCGCGGCGAACGCGGGCCTCGACTGACCTTCGGGGCCGCCGTGCGGATAGAGCACCGCCGGCACCGGTCCGCGGGCGCCGCGTGGGCGGTAAATGAAGCACGGGATGTCGCCGTCGGCGGCCGGGATGCGCAGCAGCTCGGGCTCGACGAGCTCGGCGCTCGGCGCGCCGAACGTGGTCGTGAGCGCGACGCGCGCGTCGCCGGTCGCGATGTCGAGCGTCCACACCTGCCACGGCTCGGTCGCGGAGATGCGCGTGAATGCCGCGCGCGTTCCGTCCGCGCTCAGGACGAGGTCCTCGCACACGCCGCGCAGCTCGCGCTCGCTCGTCGGGCCGCCGTCACGCCGCCAGCGCAGGCGCGAGTACCCGTCCTCGTTCACCGACCAGATCTGCACGCGCCCAGCCGTGGACGAGGCGGCGAGCTCGACGTCCCACTTCGGGTGGTCGACCGCATCGCGACGTCCGCTCCGCGGATCGAGCGCGGCGAGCCACAGATGCTCGTTGCCCTGATCCGTGATCTCGAGGACACGGCCGTCGCCGAGCCATCCCGCTGGCACGTGTTGCACGTTCTCCTCGTTCCGCGCGATCTCGCGCGCCTCGCCGGTGCGCGGATCGACGATGAGCAGCTCCTGGTTCGTGTTGTCGAGCACACGCATGACGAGAACGTGCGCGCCGTCGGGCGACCATCCGCCGGCGACGTGCCATGCCGCGCCCGTGACGAGCTGACGCTCCGAGCCCGTATCGAGGTCGGCGATGACGATGTCCATGTCGGTGGCGGCGCGCGCGTTGCTCGAGAACGCGACGCGCCGGCCGTCGGGCGACGCCGCGTTCCACGAGAGCAGCCGCTGCACCTTGCCCGACGGATCGACCGAAACGGGCGCGACCGGCCCGTCGGGATGGCGCACGTAGAGCTGGTGGAGCTCGGTGCCGCCGCGGTCCGCGGCGGCGAGGAGCTCGCCGCTCGCGCTCCAGCAGAGACTGCGCACCGCATGCTCGGGGACCGTCACGGCGCGCTGTGCCTTGCCACCGGTCGCACTGACCGTCCAGGCCTCGTACGTGCCGGCGCCCTGGTCCGACACGACAGCCAGGGTCCGCCCGTCCGGAGAAAGCGCGAGCGCGGAGCGGCAGGCGAAGCGGCGTGTTGTGTGGGGCACACTCGCGAGCCGTTCCCGCGGGTGGAAGTCCGCCAGCGGCCGGTTTGGCACCGCGGGCTACGGTACCGCTGTCGTCCGTTTGGCGCTCCACACGTACTCGCGAGAGCGGCCAAGCATCCCCTTCACGGATACACCGTGCTCAGACGAATCGCATGAGGGGGAAACAGAAATGGCAGTTCGAACGACGGCCCTCCGCACGCAGCCACAGCTCCGCTGGTGGATCGTTCTCGCCGAGCGCGTCGCCGCGCTGCGGTCCAGCGCCCGCACGGTCCGCCCCGAGACCCGCGAGCCCATTCAGGCCTACGCGTTCAAGGACGACCCGAACTTCTGGCTTCGGTCGCTCTAGCGGCGGGCGAGCAGCTCCGAGAGATCGCGCGCGTTGTTCACGGCTTTGTCGCCGTAGCAGTTGTTCATGAGCAGATGGATCTCCTCGGAGGCCTCCTCCATCCGCTTGATCTTCGGTAGCCATTCCTCGAGCTCGCTGGTCTTGTAGGAGTAGTCGAAGCGCTCGGCGGCGGTGAGACCGGGCTTCTTCCAGTTCTCAGCGTTGCGGCCGTGAAAGCGCACCACGGCGAGCGGCGCGGTCACCGCATCGACCGGGGGGATGCTCGAAGGAAAGCCCTGCGGCTCGTCGACCGCGACGTAGCTCAGCCCGTTGTCGCGGAGGAAGGCGAGCGTCTCGTCGCGGTTCCGCTCCTCCATCCACAGCCGGTTGCGGAACTCGACCGCGAGCCTGTCGTCCGGCAGGAGCTCGCGCGCGCGAAGGATCTCGCTTTTGTTCTTCCCGGTGATCGTGAACCAGTCCGGGTACTGCAGGAGGATCGCGCCCAGCTTCCCCGCCTTGCGGAGCGGCTCCAATGCGAGCCAGAACCGCGCGTGGATCTCGTCGAGGATCTCCTTCGGCAGGTCCTTGGGATACACGCGCATCTTCTCGCGGGTCTCCTCGGGGAGCGACTCGCGCAGCTCCTTCGGTAGTCGCTTCGGATCGGTCGGGTGCGTCGTGATGGTCGCGAACGCCTTGAAGTTCATCGTGAACTTCTCCGGCGTGCGCTCGACCCAGAGCTTGGCCTGCTTCTGATCGGGGAGCGCGTAATAGGACGCATCGTTCTCGACCAAGGGAAAGCGTTCCGCATAGAAGCGGAGTCGCGCGTCCGGCTTTTTGGCGACGTCGTCGGGATACCAGCCAGACTCCAAGAGAGTTGGATCCGTCCACGAACACGTTCCGATGAGAACCCGCTTCTCGGCCACGCGAAAAGTGTGCGCGCTCAACGCGTCGGCGGCTTACCGGCAGATGACGGCGGGGCGGCGACTACTCGAGCGAGCGTCTGCGCCCAGCCGGCCCGAACGGCGCGCGCGCCGTGAGTAGCGGGCCGGCGTAGCCAGCAGCGAGCGAGAGAGTTGCCGCCCCGCCGTGTCTGCCGCGCCGTTGAGCGTGGCGGCGTAAACGAAGACCGCGGACTAGAAGCGGTCGGCTTCCTCGGCGTACAGGGACGGATCCAGCTCTTTGGCTTTCGGAGTTCGCTGCGCCATCGCGACGACCGCGACTCCGAAGAGCACGACGAGCCCCAGGAACGAGATGACCTGCGTCCGCCCACTCGTGACGAACGCAAGGACGCCAAGGACGATCGTGACGCCGTAGATCAGCAACACGGCTTGCGCATGCGAGAGACCGACGTCGAGCAGGCGGTGATGGAAGTGACCTCGGTCCGGAGCGAACGGCGGCTGACCCTGCGCCATCCGCCGCACGATCACATAGAAGGTGTCGATGATCGGGACGCCGAGGACCAGCAGCGCCGCGGCGACCTTCGCCGTGCCGAAGATCGAGAGCACCGCGAGCATCGTGCCGACGAAGGTCACACCGGTCGTGCCGAGAAAGAGACGCGCGGGATGGAAGTTGAAGAGCAGGAAGCCACCGGTCGCGCCTGCGAGCGCGAACGCCATCCACGCGACGAACGGCTCGTTCACCTGAGGCAGCAGCGCGAGAGCACCGAGCGTCAGCGCCGCGATCGCCGCGACCCCGACCGCGAGTCCATCCAGCCCGTCGATGAAGTTCAGCGCGACGTTCATCCCGACGATCCAGAAGACCGTGAACGCGATCGCGACGACGCCGGCGATCTCGATGAGGCCATCCCCGAACGGATCGTTCACGAAGTCGATACGCAATCCGGCCGCCACGATGAGCGCCGCGACGACGAGGAGGCCGAGGAACTGCCAGCGCGCGCGCAGCTCGAAGACGTCGTCGATGAGACCGAGCGTCATGCCGAGGAGCGCGGCCAGCGCCGTGAGGGTGAAACGTGACGAGCGGACCTCCTCCGGGATGAGGAACGGATGACCGGCGACGCGGTCGATCACCCAGAACGCGAGGATCGTCAGACCAAAAGCCAGCGCGATCGCGAGACCGCCCGGACGCGGGATCGGCCTCGGATGCATGCGGCGGCCGCCGGGCATGTCGAGCATGCCGAGCCGCTCCGCAAGCCGGCCGACAAGTGGCGTGATCGCAGCCGAAAGAAGGAACGCGACCACAGCGGAGCTGACGAGGAGGAGGCCGGTCACGGTGCGGAACTCTAGCCGGAGGCGGCGTACCAAGCAGAATGACGGAGAGGCATGTGGAATTGACCAGGATCGACGGTCGGGTGGCGGTGATCACCGGCGGCGCGCGCGGCATCGGCGCGGAGACCGCACGCGTGTTCCGCGAGGCGGGCGCGACCGTCGTGACGTGGGACGTGAGCGACGGAGCGGACCAGCGTGTCGACGTGACCGACGCCGGCGCGGTCCAGGCGGCGGTGATGGCCACCGTCGCGAAGCTCGGCGGTATCGACATCCTCGTCAACAACGCCGGGATCCTGCGTGACGGTCTCCTCGTGAAGATCAAGGACGGCGAGGTAGTCGGGCGGATGGAGGAAGCGCAGTTCGACGCGGTCGTATCGGTGAACCTCAAGGGCGTGTTCCTGTGCGGCCAGGCGGTCGCGCCGGTGATGATCAAGAAAGGCTGGGGGCGCATCCTGAACGCGTCGTCGGTGGTCGGCCTCTACGGCAACTTCGGGCAGTCGAACTATGTTGCGACAAAGGCCGGCGTCATCGGCCTCACGAAAGTGTGGGCGCGCGAGCTCGGGCCGAAAGGCATCACCGTCAACGCGGTCGCGCCCGGCTTCATCGCGACCGAGATGGTGAGGCAGATGCCCGAGCAGATCCTGAAGAGCATGGTCGAGCGCACGCCCGTCCGTCGCATGGGCGAGCCGCGTGACGTCGCGAACGCCTACCTCTTCCTCGCGTCGGACGAAGCGAGCTTCATCAATGGCGCCGTGTTGAACGTCGACGGCGGAGTCGTGGTCGGCACCTGATCGCATGTAGGATTCGCGACGGCTGATCACGACACAAGGGAGGAGCGAACGATGCCGTTATTCATGGATGTCCACGAGAAGCTTCCGCCGGGCACGAAAGCGAAAGACGTCGCTGGAGCGCATGCAGCCGACGTCAAGACCCAGGACAAGTACGGCGTGAAGTACCTGCGCTACTGGGTCGATGAGAACGCGGGCAAAGTGTTCTGCCTCGTCGAGGCGCCGGATGCCGCAGCCGCGGCGAAGGTGCACAAAGAGGCGCACGGTCTCGTCGCGGACAGGATCTTCCCGGTGAGCGAGGGCAGCTAGCTCAGCGGGTCCCGAACTGGCGATCTCCGGCGTCGCCGAGGCCCGGGACGATGTAGCCCTTCTCGTTCAGGCGCTCGTCGAGCGCGGCGACATGCATGGGAACGTCGGGGTGCGCGCTTGACAGAGCGCGCACTCCTTCCGGAGCGGCGATGAGGCCGACGTACTTCACGCGCTTCGCTCCCCACTTCTTGAGGATGTCGATGGTCGCGACCGCGGACCCACCGGTCGCGAGCATCGGATCGAGCACGAGGCATACCGCGACGGTCGCCTCGGACGGAAGCTTGTTGTAGTACTCGATCGGGCGCAGCGTTCGCTCGTCGCGGAAAAGCCCGATGTGCCACACCTGCGCCTCGGGCATCAGCTCGAGCGCGGCCTCGACCATGCCGATCCCCGCACGCAGCACCGGCACCAGTCCGACCGGCTCCGCGAGGCGCGCGCCCTTCGCCATCGCGAGCGGCGTCTTCACTTCCGCCGCCTCGACCGGAAGGTCGGCCGTCGCTTCATACAGAAGGAGCGTCGCGAGCTCGCCAACGAGCGCGCGGAACTGCTGCGGCTTGGTCCGCTCGTCGCGCAATCGCGTGACCTTCTCGCGGACCAGCGGGTGCGTCGAGACGTGCAGCTGCGCCGTGCTCAGTGGACCCCCGCGGTCGTGGGCTTCGACGCCTCTCCCCACTGTTGCGCCGCGGAACGGAGGAGGTCGAGATCGATCTCGGGATACACCGGGTAGCGATCGAGTAACGCGGCGACGCGCTCGCGCCCCGCCTCGGCGGCGGCCTTGCCGACCTGATAACGCGCACGGCTCGGCTGACCGGCCTCGGGTCCCTTCTGCATCGTCTGTGGCTTCGTGTTCGAGAGCACGAGCTTGAAGACCTTTGCGACTTCGCGCATGTCCGACGGCGTCATCCCGAGCGTCGTGGCCGCGGGCGTTCCCACACGGAGGCCGCTCGTGTACCAGGGTCCGTTCGCGTCGAACGGCAAGGCATTGCGGTTGAGCGTCATGTGGCACTCGCGGATCGCCGATTCAGCCTGCCGCCCGGTGAGTCCGAAGCTCTTGTGCACGTCGAGCAGCAGGAGATGGTTGTCCGTGCCGCCGGTGAGCACGTCCATGCCCTCCGACAGACACGCCTCCGCGAGTGCCTGCGAGTTCTGGACGATGCGCCGGGCGTAGTCGCGGAAGCTCGGCTGGCTCGCCTCGCGCAGCGCGACCGCCTTGGCGGCAAGGACATGCGGCAACGGTCCGCCGAGGATGATCGGGCACCCCTTGTCCACGGCCTCGGTGAACTCGGACGTGCAGAGGATCATCCCGCCGCGCGGACCGCGCAGCGTCTTGTGCGTCGTCGTCGTGACGACGTGCGCGAACGGGACCGGGTTGTAGTTACCTTCGAAGACGCCGCCCGCCACGAGCCCGGCGAAGTGCGCCATGTCGACCATCAGCACGGCGCCGACCTCGTCGGCGATCTCGCGGAGCTTCGCGAAGTCGATCTTCCGCGAGTACGCGCTGTAACCGGCAAGGAGCACCAGCGGCTTGATCTCTCGTGCCAGGCGGCGGACCTCGTCGAGGTCGAGGAGCATCGTCTTGCGGTCGACGGTGTAGGTGTACGCGTCGAAGAGCTGGCTCGAGTAGTTGTGGCGGTAGCCGTGCGTGAGGTGACCGCCTGAGTAGTAGTCGAGGCCGAGCATGCGCTGGTTGTGCGTCGCCTCGCGGATGGCGTTCCAATCCGTGCGCGCCACCTTCGACGGATCTTCGATGCCGAGCTTCTCGAGCATCTTCGTCTCGACGCGCGTGGTGAGGATCGCGAGATAGGCGAGGAGGTTCGCGTCCGCGCCCGAGTGCGGCTGGACGTAGGCGTGCTCGGCCCGGAAGATCTCGCACGCGAGCCGCGCCGCTTCGCTCTCGACGTCGTCGACGTTCTCGCACCCCGCGTAGAAGCGATGCGCGGGATAGCCCTCGGCATACTTGTCCGTGAAGAGCGTGCCCTGCGCGAACTGCGTCGCGAGCGAGCAGTAGTTCTCGCTGGCGATGAGCTTGAGGTTCGTGCGCTGGTCGTTGAACTCGTGAACGATGGCGGCCGCGATGCTCGGCGACACCGTCGCGATGTGATCGAGCATCGCGTACAGCGCGGTAGGCGCGGGCTCCGGGGAATGGTCGCCGACGCGTTCCAGGTACTGCGACAGCAAGGTCATGCGCGCCTCCGCATTCCCGATGCGCCATCTGCCGTGGTCATCGGTCGTGGCTCCAACGCCTCGATCTGCTTTCGCCGGCGCTCATGTCGGCCGCCCTCGGGCTTTGCGCCGAGATACTCGTCGACGATGCTCTTCGCGAGCTCGTCGCCGATCACGCGCTCGCCCAGCGTGAGCAGGTTCAGGTCGATGTGCTCCACCGCATCGCGTGCCGACCATTCGTTGTCCACGACGGCCGCGCGGATCCCAGCGATCTTGTTCGCCGCGACCGCCGGTCCGATGCCCGAGCCGCAGGTGAAGATGCCGCGGTCGACCTCACCGCGCACGATCGCGTCCGCGAGCACCTGAACGATGAGCGGATAGTCGTCGTCCGGGGCCGGCGGCGGACCGTACTGCCGCACCTCGTGGCCCTTCTCGCGCAGGTGCTCCACCAGCGCGGCCTTCAGCGCCTGTCCGGCGTGGTCGGCCGCGATGCCGATCTTCACGCGACCTGCGCCGAGGCGAGCGCGCTCCGGATCTCCTCGGTGGAGATGGCGCCTTCGCGGATCACCTTCACATCCTGTGTCGTGCAATCGACGATCGTCGACGAGAGGCCGCCGGTCGTCGGCCCGCCGTCGAGCACCAGCGCGATGCGGCCCTCGAGCTGCGCGAGCACCTCCTGCGCCGTGCGCGAGTCGGGCTGCCCCGAGCGGTTCGCGCTCGTCACGGGCAGGCCGCCGCCGCTCGCGGAGATGAGACGCCGGGCGAGTGGATGGTCGGGAACGCGGAACGCGAGGGTCCCGCGGCGCGGCGCGACGAGCACGATCGTGAGCGGACCCGGCCAGAACCGCTCGGCGAGTGCGCGCGCCGCCGGTGTGACCTGCGCGCTGGCCTCGAGATTCGACGCGTCGCTGAGGAGCACCGGGATCCGCTTCTCCTTCGGCCGGTCCTTCGCGCCATAGAGCTTGCGGACGTGGTCGTGACCGGCGGCGAGACCGTACACGGTGTCGGTCGGAAAGGCGACGAGCTCGCCACGGGAGAGAGCGGCCGCCGCCTCCTCCACTGCCCCCGGCGAATCCGCCGCGAGGAGGCGCGTTTTCATTGAGAGGATGATAGGTCGATGCCATCGCCGCTGGCTGGTGTCGCGCTGTTCAAAGAGCTGCCCGAGCCGGGCCTCCAGATGCTCGCCGAGCGCGGACGTCCGAAGCACTTTGCCGCCGGAGTCGTGATCATGCGGCAGGGTGACGCGAGCGACGCGCTGCACGTCATCACGCGCGGGCGCGTCCGCGTGGAGCGGGACCAGGCTGGCGAGGCACCGCTCGTTCTGGCCGAGCTCGGCGCCGGTGATGTGATCGGCGAGATGGGTCTTCTCGATGGCGGGCCGCGATCGGCGACGGTGACCGCGCTCGAGGACACCGAGACGCTGGAGCTCCATGCGACGGTCATGGCCGTCGTCGTCATGCAGTACCCACAGGTCGCGGCCGCGCTGCTTCGCACCCTGAGTCGACGCCTGCGGAGTGCCGACGAGCTCGCCGACGCACTGGCGCGCCGCCCGCCGCGCTAGAGATCCAGCGGAAGGAGATCGGCGATCCGCTCGACGACGATGTCGGGTGGAGCACCGCTCGGGCCCTCGGTCGCGTAGTGACCCTGACGGACGTGGATCGTCGTCACCCGGTCGCCAAGGGACGCTTTGGTCCTGGCCAGCAGCGACGCCCTGTCGTCGATGTGCGCGTAGCGCTCGGCGGGGAACCGGCGCTGGACCTCCGCGAGGCAGTCTTCCTTGTGCTCGTACACGACGACATTGGCGCGCACAGCGAGCAGCAGGCCCGCGCGTGCGATCTTCATCGGCTGGTACACCCGGTCGCCGTCGGAGAAGATCGCGGGCTCGCCCCGTTGCCACAGGTGGGCGATCACCTCGAGCGCCCGCGGAAAGAGGTAGCGCTCGTACGGGATATCGAGGACCGCCCGATCGACGTCGATGAGGCGCTCCTCCTCGGGGAGCGCGCGCCGAAAACGCCGGAGGGTCTCGGGATAGTCGACGACACCACGGTCATCGCGGACCTCCTCGTACAGCGACCAGAAACGCGAAGCGCGATCCGGACCGACGAGCTCGCCGATCGTCCGCGCCATGTCCGCCTTCGCTCGGTCGTTGTCGAGGAGCGTGTTGTCGACGTCGATGAGGAATACCGTCGTCATCGCGTCGGAGCGTACCGTCTCGCTCCCATCGCGGATTCCTACACTCGCCGCGGGTGAGACCTATCGAAGTCCTCTTCGTCGACAAGGGCGGCGTCTTGGTCGACAACAACGATCTGTCGCCGCAGTGGCGCCGCCTCATCGGTCATTTTCTGGCGCCGCGCCTCGGTGGCAGCCCGGAGGAGTGGGGTGCGGCGAACATCCCGGCGTTCGAGCACCAGCTGGAGCGCTGGCGCACGGCGATGGCCGGACGCGGCCCGGCCGACATCCGCGGATTCTTCGCGAAGGATGCGCGCCTCTGGTTCCTCGACATGTGTGATGCCATCGGCCTGGAGCGGCCTCCCGACGAGGAGGCAGAGCGCATCGCGGCGGACACGGTGTCCTACGTCAAAGCGCACCTCGAGCTCCGCGCGCCCCAGCACGGACTTCGTGCGCTCAGGGCGCTCCGCGAGCGTGGCGTCGTGCTCCACATGGCCTCGGCCGACGCGCACGATGAGCTCGTCGCCTTCCTGGACCAGATCGGCGCGCGTGACCTGTTCGATCGCGTCTACGGATCAGATCTCGTGAACACCTGGAAGTTCGGACCGGAGTACTACCGCGCGGTGCTGGCCGACAGCGCTGTCGATCCTGAGCGCGCCGCGGTCATCGACGACTCACCGAGCGCCGTGTCATGGGCGCGCGAGTGCGGGATGCGCGGCTTTCTCGTCGAACGCGAGGATGGCGAAGACTTCGACGACGCTGTGACCCGCACGCTCCGCGAGGTTGCCCGCGCTCTGACCTGATCGATCCGGTCACCGGCGACGCGCGATCACGACGCGCGCGTTCCCCGCGAGATCTCGCCGAACGCCGGCGTGCAGACCGCTCGATTCGAGCAGCTGAACGACCGCGGCCACCTGGGGTGGATCGCATTCGAAGAATGCCGCGCCCGGTGAGGCGAGCACGCGCGGCAGATCTGCGACGCAGCGGCGGATCACATCGAGTCCGTCCGCCCCCGCGACGACGGCGGCGCGTGGCTCGAATGCGAGCGAGCTGCGCTCCCCCGCCCATTTGTCGACCGATGCTTCCGGCAGGTAGGGGAGATTCGCGCACACGACCTCCACCCGTTCGTTGATCGGGGCGAGCAGGTCCCCAGGACGGAATTCGAGGCGGTCCGCGACGCCGTTCGCGAGCGCGTTCGCCTCCGCGACGGCGAGCGCGTCGCGCGATGAGTCGGTCGCGATCACACGAACGCGGTCTTCGTGCGCTGCGATGGCCACCGCGATCGCGCCTGATCCCGTTCCGACGTCCACGACGGTCAGCGCGCGTCCGGCGATGAACTCCCGTGCCGCATCGACGAGTACCTCGGTCTCGGGCCGCGGGATGAGCACACGCGGATCGACGAGGAAGCGCAGGCCGTAGAACTCTTTGAATCCACGCAGATATGCGACCGGCTCGCCGCGGCCGCGTCGCCCAACGAGCTCCTGAAATCGCGCGTCCTCCGCCAACGTCAGCTCCCGTTCGGGATGTGCGAACAGCGCTTCCTTCCCAACGCGGAGCACGTACGCGAGCAAGACGTCGGCGTCGAGGGCGGCCGTATCGGGGTCGGGGGCAGACCGTAGGCGCGTCGTCGCCGCCGCGCGCGCCTCACCCCACGTCGGCATGCGGGAAGTATCGTCGGCGGGTGACACGCACTCCCACGATCGTCGAGTTCGTCTCCGAACGGATGATCGTCCGGTGAGCGTCCACCACGAGAAGCTGACGCTCTCCACCGATAAGCGCGAGACGACCATCGACGTGACAGCCCGCGTGCGCGCGGCGGTCACAAGATCGAAGGTGCGCGAAGGTATCTGCGTGGTAAATATCGCGCACACCACCGCGGCCGTCTTTGTGAACGAGAACGCCGATCCGGACGTGTAGCGTGATCTGCTGCACCAGCTCACGAAGGTCGTTCCGAAGGACGGCGACTACCGTCATGCGGAAGGAAATGCCGCCGCGCACATCAAAGCGGTGCTCGTCGGTAACGATGTGGCGCTTTCGATACACGAGGGCGAGCTCGTGCTCGGCACATGGCAGGGCATCTACCTCGCCGAGTTCGATGGACCACGTGAGCGGAGCGCGACCGTAACTGTCATCGGCGACTGAGCGTCGTACCATCTCCTGCGCCGTCACCGACGGTCAGGGGAGAGGGCGATCATCACACTCACCGCCGCGCGCGCGCCGGTCATGACCGTTCGTGACGTCGAGCGCGCTCTTCGCACTGCGCTATCGCGTGGCGGCGACTGGGCCGAGCTCTTCTGGGAGCGCCACGAGACCCTGCAGCTCGTGCTCGATGATCAGCGCATCGAGGACGCGATCACCGGTGTCGATCAGGGCGCCGGCGTTCGCGTCGTGAGCGGCGAACAGACCGTCTACGCGAACGGCAACGTGACCGACGTCGACGACGTCATGGCCATCGCGGGTCGTGCGGCGCGCAGCGTGGCCGACGGATCGGGCCTCCATGAAGCGGCCCGCCTCGTTCCAGACGAGCTGCCGCGACCGCATTCGGTAGCGATCGACCCGCGGACCGTTCCCGTCGAGCGCAAAGTCGCGCTCCTGCGCCTGGCGAACGAGACAGCGCGGGCGCATGACCCGCGCGTGTCGCAGGCCACGGTCTCCTACGCCGAGAGCGTGCAGGAGGTCCTCGTCGCGAACAGCGACGGGGTCCATCGCACCGACACGCGGGTACGGGTGAACTTCGCGGTGCAGGTCGTCGCGAAGGACGGGGCCGTGCTCGAGTCGGGTTTCGAGGCGGTCCGCGGCACGCTGGGATTCGAGATGCTCACCGACGACGCCGTTCGCGACGCTGCGGAGAGCGCCGCGCGGCGCGCGGTGCTCAACGTCGGCGCGGAGGCGGCGCCCGCCGGTACGTACACCGTCGTCCTGTCGAGCGAAGCCGGCGGGACGCTGATCCACGAGTCGGTCGGGCACGGACTCGAGGCGGACCTGAACCTCAAGGGTCTGTCCGTGTACTCGGGCCGCATCGGCGAGAAGGTCGCGAGCGAGCTCATCACGGTGGTCGACGATGGGCGCGATCCCGGTCGGCGCGGCACGGCCGCGATGGACGACGAGGCGACGCCGACCCAGCGCACCGTGCTCATCGAGAAGGGGATCCTGCGGACCTACCTGTCCGACCGGAAACACGCCGATAAGCTCGGCATCCGTCGCAGCGGGAATGCGCGGCGCGAGAGCTTCCGGCATCTGCCGATCTGCCGGATGACGAACACGATGATCGCGTCCGGCGACTCCGACCCCGAAGCGATCGTGCGCTCCGTCAAGGACGGCATCTTCGTGAAGAAGATGGGCGGCGGGCAGGTCGACGTGGTCAGCGGCAACTTCGCGTTCGAGGTGACCGAGTGCTACCGCATCCGTGACGGCAAGCTGGCGGAGCCGCTGCGGGGCGCGACGCTCGTTGGGCAGGGCCCGAAGCTCATGAGCGAGATCGATATGGTCGGCTGGGACCTCGGCTACTCGACCGGGACGTGCGGCAAGGACGGTCAAGGCGCGCCGGTCGCCGATGCGCAGCCCACGCTGCGCATCCCGTCGGTCGTCATCGGCGGCAAGATCCAGTGAGCACCAGGCTCTCGAACGACGAAGTCGTCGATCGCACGCTCGAAGCGCTGCGCGCCGGTCGTGTCGCCACCGCCGAGGTCTTCGTGCGCGACGCGCTGTCCGGATCCGTCGAGACAAAGGATGGGGAGCTCGAGGTCGTCACCGCGCGCGGCGAGCGCGGCCTCGGCGTGCGCGTGCTCGACGCGCAGCGCATCGGCTTCGCGCACACGAGTGATCTCGCCCTTGCCGGCATCGAGGCCTGCGTCGATCAGGCGCGGCGCATGGCCACGATCACCGAATCCGACCAGGACCTCCGTATCGCCACCACCCCGCTCGAGGCGGTCGACCTCGACATCTACCAGCCGGGTCTCGAAGAGCGGCCACTCGCGGACCGCGGCGCCGTCGCGCTGGCCGTCGAACGTGCGGCGCGGTCGGTGGACCCGCGCATCACGCACTTCCGCAAGACGAGCTACAGCGACGCGGAGGTGACGACGGTCATCGCGACGACGCAGGGCGTCCGCGCCTCCTACCGCGAGAGCTTTTGCGGCGCGATGACGAGCGCGGTCGCGACGCAGAACGGAGAGCGCCAGATCGGCTACCACGGCGAAGGCGCGCGCCGCATGGCGGAGCTCGATCCAGAGACGGTCGGCATGCGTGCCGCGCAGCGCGCCATCGAGAAGCTCGGAGCGAGGCCCTTTCCCACCCAAAAGCTTCCGGTCGTGCTCGACCCGTGGATGGCGATGTCGCTCCTCGGCGCGATCTCCCCGCTGTTCTCAGCCGACAACGTCCTCAAGGGACGCTCGCTGTTCGCGGGGAAGATCGGCGAGCGTGTCGCGAACGAGCGCGTGACCATCGTCGACGACGGGCGACGCAGGGGCGGGCTCCGCAGCGCTCCTTTCGATGGCGAGGGCGTGGCGACCACGACACGGATCCTCGTGGAGCGTGGCGTGCTGCGCGGCTATCTGGTGAATCTGAAGACCGCGGGAAAGCTAGCCAGCCCGCCCACCGGCAACGCGCGGCGCGGCTCGTATGCGTCTCCGAGCCGCATCGGCCCGTCGAACTTCTACATTGAAGCCGGTGCGGACGACCCAACCGCGCTCGTCCGCGGTCAGAGTCGCGCGCTCGCGGTCACCTCGTTGCTCAACCTGCACACCATCGATCCGGTGTCCGGCGAATTCTCGCTTGGCGCAACCGGCACCTACCTCGAGAAGGGCGCGCCGGTGCATCCGGTGCAGGGCATCACGATCGCGGGGAACCTCACGCACCTGCTGTCATCGATCAGCGGGGTCGGCACCGATCTCACATTCGGCGCGAGCGGGATCGGCAGCCCGACCCTGCTCATCGCGGAGCTGTCGGTGGGCGGCACGTGATGTCCTGGCAGTCGCTCCTGCACGACGACCCGGTCCCCTGGCTCCTCGAGAAAGGCGACCCGGCGGTGCGAGCGCTCACGCTGCGGCACGTCCTCGACCGCGGTCCGCGTGACACCGAGCTGCGCGAGGCGCAGCAGCGCGCGATGTCGAGCCCACCGATCTCGACGCTCCTGCGTCAGCAGAAGTCGGACGGCAGTTGGCCGGGCCCGCATCTGTATGGCCCGAAGTACCAGTCGACGCACTGGTCGAATCTGCTGCTCGTCGAGTACGGAGTCGATGCCGGCGACCCGCGCGTGCGCCGTGCGGCGCGGCGCGTTCTAGAGGATCTCGCGTCGCCCGACCAGGGCGGCATGGGATGGGTCTTCGACCAGGACCACGGCGCCTCGTGCTTCGTCGGCAACGTCGTGCGCTACGTCTCGCTCGCCGGTTACGGCACCGACGAGCGGCTCGAGCCCCTGGTGCAGCGCCTGGTCCGCGATTCCAAGAAGTTCGATGCGGCGTGTTGGATCAACAACGATCAGCCGTGCGCTTGGGGTTACGCGCGGTTGGTGTGGGGTCTCGCCGCGCTTCCTGAAGCCGCCCGCACGCGCGAAGTGGAGCGCACACTTGGCCGCGGCGTCGAGTTCCTCCTCTCGTACCGCATGACGCGCGGTGCCTATCCGACCGGGACCGAGCCGAGCTATCTGTGGCGCCAGATCTCGTTCCCGCTCTTCTACCAAGCGGACATCCTGTTCGTGCTGCGCGCGATCGACGCGGCCGGCGCGATCGACGATCCGCGCGCGCAGATCGCGATCGCCTGGCTTCTCTCGCGCCAGGACTCGCATGGACGATGGGCCGGCCGGTCTCCATACGCAGACCGCATGGCGTCGAAGGTCAACGCCAGCAAGTGGGCGACGCTCCACGCCGTCACGGTCCTCAAGCACGCGTTCCCCGAGAACGGCGCGTGAGACCTCGGACCTTCGCATAACTCCACGCAAGCGCATCCTCAAGGACATCCCGCCCCTGCACTTCGGTGAGGGACGCGAGTGCACGCTTCCCGCGTGCATCGCGGTCGCGACCGGACAGGAGTACGACTGGGTGATGGGCGGGTCGGGCGCCGCATTCACGACCGCGATCGACGTCGACGCCTGGGATCCGCTCGCGGCGGCGCCGCTTGACGACGACACCCTCGCGCGAGCGGCGCGTGCGACCGGCAGTCGGCCCGACACGCTCATACCGCCGTACGACGAAGACATGAGAGAGCTCGTGATCGACCGTGTACTGGAAGCGCTCGAGGCGAAGACGCCGCCTCTGGCGCGCGGTTTGGTGGGTCCGACCGAGTATGGCCTCCTCGTCGGCTGCGACGACGAAGGACCGAGCTTCTACGCGCGCACCTACTTCGACAAGACCGAACAGCCGACGAAGCTCGACTGGAACGCCCTTGCCGCGGCGACCGAGCTCGTGTTCCTCGATCGCGTGGGATCGCCTGACCGTGCAGCGATCGCACGCGATGCCGTCGACGGTGCGGTCGCATCGGCCGAAGTGAGCGATCACGCGTTCGAGACGTGGATCGCCGCGCTGCGAGACGACACGCGGTGGACCGACACGCGCCACGCAGGCGCGGCCGCCTTTGGCGATCACGCCATGCGCACGCTCCTCGCGGACAAGCGACGCGTGGCGGCTTCGTTCCTGCGGACAACACGCGCGCTGTTCCCGGGTTCGCCCGGTGCCGATCTGCTCCGCGCAGCGGAGTCGTACGGCTACGTCGCGGACGCGGCGAAGAAGGTCGGTATCGGACCATTCGATGCATCGGTCGCGATGCGCTTCCTCGATGCGGGTCATCGTCGGTCGTGGGCGAAGCAGCTCGAGGCCGCGCTCGGCCACGAGCGCGATGCACATGGCGCGCTCGCCGCGGCGCGAGCGGGCATGCGATGAACGATCTCGCGGCGGCGGCGCTTCTCGGGATCGTGCAGGGGCTGACGGAATTCCTCCCCGTGAGCTCGACCGCGCACCTCGTGCTCATCAGTGAGGCGCTCGGACTCGACCAGCAGCGCTTCGGCCTCAGCTTCGATGTCGCCCTGCATCTGGGAACGGCGCTCGCCGTTCTCCTCTATTTCGCACGCACCTGGCTCGAGCTCGCGCGGGACGTGCTGCACCTGCGCCTGCGCATGCCGCTGCTCGTGATCGTGGGCACACTGCCTGCGGCGCTCGCGGGGCTCGCGCTCCAATCCCAGATCGAGAGCGGATTCCGCGCTCCGGCCTGGATCGCCGCGTTCCTCATCATCGGATCGGTGATCTTCATCCTCGCCGAGCGCTTCACGCTGGCGCGCCGGCCGATCGGGTCGCTTGGCTTCATCGACGCGCTCGTGATGGGCATCGCGCAGGCGATCGCGCTCCTGCCTGGCATCAGTCGCTCGGGCATCACGATCTCCGCCGGTCTGTACCAGGGCATCCGCCGCGCGGACGCGACGCGCTTCAGCTTCCTGCTCGCGACGCCGGTGATCGTCGGCGCCGGCGCGAAGACGCTGCTCGACGCACGGAAGGCGGAGGCGCTCTTCGCCGCTCCCGACGTGCTTGCCGTCGGGTTCGTCCTGTCGTTCCTGTTCGGTCTGCTCGCTGTCGCCTTCATGGTCCGCTTCCTGCGCTCGCATTCACTGGTCTGGTTCGTCCCTTACCGCCTCATCGTTGCCGCGCTCGCGATCGCTCTTGCGCTGTCGGGCAAGTAGCGTCGCGCCTCGTACGCTGATCACGTGAATCGGCGGACCTTCCTAAAGGGGACCGCGGCCTCCCTCGCGGTCATCGCCACGGCCGGCGTATCGGTCGCCACGGCCCGGGCCGCTCGCGTGGTGAGAGAGCATCGCCTGCTGACCGATCCGCTGAGCGAGCTCGCGCAGCTGGTGCGCGAGGGGAACGCGATGAGCCCCTGGTTCGCGCCCCTTACGGCCAGGCAGGCACAGGTCAGCGAGCTGGTTGCCCTCGGCCTGACCAACACCGAGATCGCGCGGCACCTTGGGATCTCGGTCCGCACCACCGATGCCCACGTCATGAGCATCTACAACAAGCTGGATCTGCACAGACGGAAGCAGCTGGCCGACTGGGTCATAGGCTCGCGGCCGTCGTAACGGGACGCTAGGAACCGGTCGTAGGCTGAGCGCCCGTGGGGTGGGCACTCAACAGACGGCGAGTTCTGGCTGCGCGCGGCGCCACGCTGCTATTCGGCGTGGCGCTGTTGGCCGGGCTCTTCATCGTTGGACCCGGATGCGTTCACGTCGCGGTGGCCGCGTCGTTCGAGAAGTCCGATCTGCTCGGCCGCATCGCGACCGATTACAACGCGACCCGCCCGAGCGTCGACACCCGCTGCGTACGCATCGATGTCTTCCGCAAGGCCTCGGGCGAAGCCGAACGCGCGCTGGCCCAAGGCTGGCACGAATCGGACGGTCCATATCCACACGCCTGGTCGCCGGCCGCGACCACCTGGGTCACGCTCCTCGAGCGTCATCGCGCTGAGGCGGGTCTCCCGAACATCGTGCCGGCGGGGTTGCCCTCGATCGCGCGGTCGCCCCTCGTGATCGCGATGCCCGAGCCGATGGCCAAAGCGCTGGGATGGCCGGCGCAGAACGTTGCGTGGGCTGAGATCTTCTCGCTCGCCCAGGATCCGCGCGGCTGGGGGCGATACGGCCACAGCGAGTGGGGGTTCCGGCTCGCCAAGACAAGCCCGATCGTCTCGACCTCGGGACTGCACACGTTGCTCGCCACCTATGAGGCCGCGTTCCAGGCAAGCGGGACGCGCGATCTCAACGATGAGCGCGTGCGCGCTTCCGTGCGCGGCGTCGAATCGTCCGTCGTCCACTACGGCGACACGGTCTCCACCTTCCTGAAGAACCTCGCGGACGCCGACGATCGCGACGAGGTGTTCGACTACGTCTCGGCCATCGTCATGGAAGAGAAACAGATCTGGGACTACAACAACGGCAACCCCGAGTTCCGCCTAACGCGTACCCGGCAAGTCCCCAAGATCAGGCTTGTCGCTCTGTATCCCGTCGAGGGCACGTACTTGGCTGACCATCCATTCGTCGTCCTCAACGAAAGCTGGATCGGCGACCGGGAGCGCCGCGCCGCGGCGTCGTTCGTCGATTACTTGCGCTCGAATGCGGTGCAGCTGCGCTTCCAGCAAGACGGCTTCCGGGGATACGGCGGTGAGCCCGGCCCGATCATCACTGGGAACTCCGAGTTCAACGCCAACCTGCCAGCGAGGATCTTCCCGTCCGCGCTGCCCGCCGCGCTGCAGCAGATCCAGAGCTCGTGGCCGGAGCTGCGTAAGCGAGCGCGCGTCGTGATGATCATCGACAGCTCCAGCTCGATGAGTGCGCGCGCGACCGGGTCCGCTAGCAAGCTTCAGCTGGCAAAGCAGGCCGCGCTCGGCGCGTTGCCGTCCTTCGCTGATGACGACGACGTCGCGCTGTGGTCATTCGCGGCGGCTCCACCGCGCGAGCTCGTGCCGCTCGGACCCTTTCGCGAGCAGCAGTCGACGATCCGTCGAGAGATCGAGCAGCTCGAGGCCCAGGGTTCGCGCAAAGCCCTGTACGCGACGATCACGAAAGCGGTGGAGCGCCTCAGCAAAGGTTTCGACCCAGCACGCATCAATGCCGTGCTCGTTCTCACCGATGGAAGGAACGACGACCCGGAGAGGAGTGACCTTAGCGCGCTCATCCGCCTCCTTCGCGCGCAGCCCAAGAGCGAGGTCGTACGAGTGTTCACGCTTGGTTACGGAAGCGGTGCTGATCTGACCACGCTCGAGCGCATCGCCGTGGCATCGCACGGCGGGGCCTACGAAGCGACGGACCCGCGTGTGATCGATCGCGTGTTCCAGCTGATCGTGTCGAACTTCTGATGGTCGTCCTGCGTGAGCTCCGAGACCCGGTCGGCATCGCTCTCGCGGCCGTTGTCGCTGTGGTCGCGCTCTTTCTCCAACAGGGTCTCGAAACCACGGCGCTCGTCGGCGTGGCCATCCTCGCGTTCCGCGTCGCCGCGGGACTCGCGATCGAGCGGATCTCGCCGACGCGGGCAGCCGTGCCGCCCGGGTCACCGTGGTATTTCCCCCTGACGAAGCGGGAAGGCGAGGTAGCCGAGCTCGTGGCGCAGGGCTACACGAACAAGGAGATCGCGGAGCAAATGCACTCGGAACGGACCGTGGATGGCCATCTCACGGAGCGCGGCATCGAAGCGCACATCCAGAACATCAGAAACAAGCTCGACGTAAACCGGCGAGCCCAGATCGCGGCCTGGGTGATCAAAAACCGTCCACCCAAGCCCGAACGGACGCAATCGGACCGGCCCGTCGTGCGATAGGCATGCGCTAAGTAGCGCTCTAAGTACCGCATCGGCGGTTCCCCGGATGTCTCGAGGGCCCCAGTGACGGCAACCTCCCTCAGCGGAGGTGGCAGTCATGGAGAACCAAAGGTCATCGAAGAGCACCCGAATCGTCCTCATCGTCGGCGCGGTTCTGGTGGCGGCCTACGTCGTCGGCCGGCCGGGCGGCGCCAATCCGATCGCGCTGCCATGCACGACGCCGCCGCTGATCGTCACGGCCTCCAACGAAAAGTCCGCGCTGCTGACCGATCTTGCGGCGGACTTCGTCCGGACCCGGCCGGAAGTCGATGGCACGTGCATCACGGTGAAGGTGGTCCGGAAGGCATCCGGCGACGCCGAAGAGGCCCTTGCGCGTGGCTGGAGCGAGCAGACCGACGGCCCCAAGCCTGATGTCTGGTCGCCCGCGGCGAAGACCTGGGTGGAGATCCTCCGCGTCCACCGTGTCGGCGGCGATCGCTCCGATCTCATCCCAACGTCGCTCCCGAGCCTGATGCAGTCGCCGCTGATCATCGCGATGCCGCGACCGATGGCGGAGGCGCTCGGCTGGCCCGATCGCCCGATCGGCTGGCACGACGTACTGGGCCTGGCCCGCGACGATCGCGGTTGGGCAACGGTCGGCCATCCCGAGTGGGGCCGGTTCCGTCTGGGCAAGACGAATCCAACGGTCTCGACCTCCGGCCTGCACGCGCTCATCGGCAGCTACTACGCGGCGACGGGGCTCACTTCCGATCTCACCGCGGCCGACGTCCGCCGAGGCGATGCCGTGCAGTTCGTGAAGGACATCGAGTCGTCGGTCGAGCATTACGGCAACACCGCCGCGACCTTCATGTCGAACCTCGCGCTCGCCGACGAGCAGGGCGCGGCGATGGCGTACATGTCGGCGATCGCAGTCGAGGAGAAGCAGCTCTGGGATTACAACCGCACTGCGCGTCGACAGGTCTCGCTCGCCGCGGTCTATCCATCCGAAGGCACGCTCGTGGCCGATCACCCATACGTCGTGCTTCGCGCTCCGTGGGTCGACGATGCGAAGCGACGCGCGGCCGCCACATTCCTCGCCTACCTGCAAGCTCCCGAGCGCCAGGCGCGATTCCGCGCGGAGGGCTACCGCGACGACGAAGGCCGCGGCGGTACCGAGCTGACCGCGGCGTGGGGCACGCTGCCGGCGGGCCCGAGCATCATCCTTCCCGCGCCGTCGCCGGAAGCCCTCGCGGAGGTCGAACGCTCATGGACGGACGTGCGCAAACGCGCCCGCGTGCTGATGGTCCTCGACGTATCCGGATCGATGTCCGGCACGAAGATCGAACTCATGCGCCGCGGCGCCTCGGCCGGGCTGCGGCTCTTCCTCGATGACGACGAGCTCGGGATCTGGGCGTTCTCGTCGCAGCGCACCGAGATCGCGCCGATCGGCGCGGTCGGACCTCGACGAGACGCGCTTGACGGCGCGATCGGCCGGCTCATCGCGACCGGTGGAACGCGTCTGTACGACAGCACCTACGAAGCCGCTCGCGAGCTCAGCGCACACGTCGACCCGCACCGGATCACGGCGGTCGTCGTGCTCACCGACGGCGTCAACACCGACGGCAACGGCGATATCGAGCGCCTGATCCGCGACCTGCGGACCGCGACCGGTGAATCGCATGTGCGCGTCTTCACGATCGCCTACGGCAGCGATGCGGATAAGAAGGCCCTCCAGCGGATCGCCGACGCGACGCGAGGCGCGGCCTACGACGCATCCGACCCGGCGTCGATCGAGACCGTCTTCAAGGAGGTCATCTCGAACTTCTGATGAGAACGCCGCTTCGCATCGATGGCTCCGGCCTCGTGCTCGGCTTCGCGGTCGCCGCGGCCTACTTCTTCCTCGGCGCCGCCTGGCCGCTCGCAGTAGGCGCCGGCCTGCTCGTGTACCTGTTGAAGCTGACGCTCGATCTGCCGTGGCACACGTATCGGCGTGCACTGCCCGCGCCTGAGTTCGGCTCGCCCGAAGCGCTGTGGCTCGAGCGCGCCGGACGGGCGCTGATGTCCATCAAAGAGCTGCGCCGCTCCGCGCGATCGGAGTCGATCGCGCAGCGCTGCGCCGCGATCGCGATCCAAGCCGAGGCAAGCGTCGCGACGCTGCGGCGCCTCGCCTACCAGGCGAGCGTCGTGTCGGGGCTCGCGCGATCCGGCGCCCGGACGGATCGGCTCGAGACCACGCGGCTGGAGCTCCACGCCCGGATCGAGGGATCCGTGCTCGGTCTCGAGGGCCTCGTCGCCAGGCTCGCGGAGATCGTCGCGCTCAGCGAAGCCAGCCCGGATGTCGCGTCAGTCGATGACCTCGCTTTCGAGCTGGACAACCTGCGCGCGGCCATGGTCGAGACCGAGGAGATCGGTCGTAGTTCTGTCCATGCGCTCACGGCACCAAGTGAAAGAGATCCAAGTGAAAAAGAAACAAGTGAAAGAGAAAGAGGAGGGCAATGACATGTTCCGGCTGATCGTTCGCACCTGGCACTACTCGGTCGCGTTCCTGTCCCAGCTGTTCGAGGAGCGCGCCGATCCGCGCGTGCAGATCGAGCAAGCCATCGAGGAGGCGAAGCGGCAGCACGGATTGCTCGCTGAGCAGGCGGCCGCCGTCATAGGGAATCAGCGGGAGCTCCAGCTGAAGATCGCGCGTGGCAACGCTGAGCTCGAGCGTCTCGACGCCTCGATCGCGCAGGCGCTACGTCTTGCCGATACGGCCCGTTCGAAGGGCGACCAGCAGGGAGCCGGGCGCTACGAGCGAACGGCGCAGCTTCTCGCGACCCAGCTCGCATCCGCGCAGTCGTCCCTGAGCGACCTCGGCGAGCTACACGAGCGCGCTGCGGCCGGCGCCGGCGCGGCGCGCCGGGCCGTCGAGCAGAACGCGTTCACGCTTCAGCGGCAGCTGGCCGAGCGGTCGAAGCTCCTCACCGAGATCGAAGCCGCTCGGATGCAGGAGCGCATGGCTGAAGCGATCAACAGGATCGGAGAGCTCGCTCCTGCGGCGAATGTGCCGACTCTGCCGCGCATCCAGGAAAAGATCGATCGACGCATCGGTCGCGGCGCCGGCCGGCTGGAGATCGCGAGCAACGGCGTGGAGTCGCAGCTCCTCGAGGTCGAGCGAGCGGTCGTCGACGCGCGCGGCGAGCAGCTTCTCGACGAGATCCGGCGGCGCGAAGGGCTCGCGCCAGCCAAGGAGGAATGACGTGAACTACACGACATCGAACAACCCACTGCTCACGCGCTCACTGCGGCCCTCGACGCTGCAGTCGGGCGCCATGACCGTCGACGGCACCGCGACCAAGACGTTGTCGCTGTTCGCCGTGCTGATCTTCGGCGCTCTGGCGGCGGTCTCGCTCCAGCTCGGCTACGCGGTCGCTCTCGCGGCGATCATCGGTGGCCTGGGCCTGGCCGTGGCCACCGCCTTGAAGCCGCAAGCCGCCAGGATCACGGCCATGCCCTGGGCGTTCTTGCAGGGCATCCTCCTGGGCAGCGTCTCGGTAGCCCTCGAGCGTTCGACCCACGGCGTCGTGGGCTTGGCGGTGGCTCTCACCGTGGGGGCGTTCCTGACGATGCTCATGGCGTACCGATCTCGGCTGATCCGCCCCTCTGAGCGTTTCCGCTCCGGCGTAGTCGGAGCAACCGGCGCAATCGCATTGGTCTATGTGGTCGGTCTCGTTCTCGAGCTCGCCGGCGTTCGAGCGATGGCGAGCATCGATCTCGGCGGCTCCGGGGTGGTCGGCACCGGGGCGACCCTCGTCGTGCTCGCGGTCGCCGTGCTGAATCTCATTCTCGACTTCGACTTCATCGAGCAGGCGGTCGCGCAGGGCGCGCCGCGCTCCATGGAATGGTTCGCGGCGTTCTCGCTCACCGTGACGCTGATCTGGATCTACATCCAGTTCCTGGACCTGCTCGGCGGCGAGGACTGACATGCGGCATCTGCTTCTTGCGGCGTGCGCTCTCGCCTTGGCCGGCTGCGGGCTGATGGAGGGCGTCGACACGGCGGAGCAAGCCGCCGCGACGTTCCACGAGCAGTACAACGCCGGCGCGTTCGGTGAGACGTATGACGCAAGCGCAGACGACCTTCGCGCGACCGAGGCTCGCAGCGAATTCATGACGACCTTGGCAGGGGTCCGAACGAAGCTCGGCGCGATGCGCGCAACCCGGCGGACGGGCTTCAACGCGCGCGTCGATAGCAGCGGCACTTTCGTGGAGCTCGAGTACGAGACCGAATTCGAGAACGGCACGGGAACGGAGGAATTCAGATGGGAGATATCGAATGGGCGGGCCAGGCTGCTCACCTACAACGTCAGCTCAAGAGCGTTGCTGCGCTAGCCCTGCGTTCGCTCGGCCTGACCCTGGCCGGGTCCGTTGTCGCGGCTCTTCTCGCGGTGTTCGCCTGGGGGGTCGCTATGTATTTCTTTTTCGGCGTCGTGCTCATCTACGCGGCGTTCCGGGTCGTGTATTGGTACCTCGACGACCCTGCGCCAGGGCTACATGCACTCGAGGCGCTCGGTCTTGCCGTTGTCGCGGGCGGCCTCGGCGCGCTGGTCACGGGTCACGCGATGTGGGTCGTCATCCAAATCTCGCGCAGCAGTCTTGGGTGGTTGCGCGCAAAGCGCGCCAAGCTGAAGGGAGTCGACAGATGAAAAGGGATTACTCGAGGATCGCCAAGCGAGCCGCGGTCTCCGTGGTCGCGGGGCTCACCGTCTCGGCTTTCGCAGCCGCGGCATTGATCGTCGGCACCGTGGCGTCGGCCGACCGGCTCGCAATCGGCCGCACGCTCGGGGGCTCCCTCGCGACGGTCTCCACGGCTGTGGCGGGAGCCGGTTTCCTCGCGGGTGTCGTCGTGTTCGCATGCCTCATCGCGAATGACATCGCGCGCGCCGTCGGACCCCGGCTCGTCGCCCAGCGGCGCCGACTACTGGCACCGCTCCACGCGGTCACGTGGCTGCTCGCGCAGGTCCTGCTCGTCGTTGTCACTGCGCTTTTGTACGTGGCCCGATCGGAGCTGTTCCGTGAGCTCGTTTCGCTCGCACGAACCGTCGGCATCGCGGTAGGTCTGGTCCTCTATTGGGCCGCGATCGGGGCCGCGATCGTTGGCCTGAATATCGGAATGGTCGCTCTCGGCTTCTTCGGCATCACGGAAAGCACCCGCGTCCTCGTCGCGATGCTCGACGACCCGCCGCGTTCGGTCGGGATGGCGTACGCCCTCGGTGGCGCCTTCGCGCTGATGTACATCGGCGTCGGATCGCTCCTGGTTTGTGGCTGGCTCGACTATTACGTGACTCGCAGCGGTCTGCGCAGTCTTAGAGTCGTGCCGTCATGAAACCGCGGATCGTTGCGCACGAGCGTGCCAAGTGGTCCGAGTGGATGCTCGGTCTCGGCGCCGCCCTCGCGATCGCAGCTCTCTGGTCATCGTGGCAACAGCTTCAACTGGTGCAGGATCTCGCGCGTGGCGCGAACGTCCCTGAGTCGGTGATCGAGGCGAACGATGCGCGACAGCAGCTGTTCGCCTACGCGCAGCTCGGATCGGGCATTGCGAGCGCGGTGGTCTTCCTGATGTGGACTAGCGCGCACACGAAGCGCCTCATCGAACTCGGAGTCACCGACATGCAATACGCGCCGAAGTGGAGCGTGTGGGGCTTCATCGTCCCGATCCTGAATCTCTTCCGCCCGTATCAGGTCATGAACGAGCTCTGGCAGGCGAGTGAGATCGTGCCCGGGCCAGATGATCCGTTGGCGAAAGAGGCGACGCCGAGGATCGTCTACTTCTGGTTCGGCATCCTCGTGTTGGACAACATCATCGGTCGTTTCGCGAGCCGGACGAGCTTCGACACGATCGATCAGGTCGTGCAGGCCGCCTGGACCACGGTCGCGTTCGACGCGCTCGGCGTGCTGACGGCCCTGGTCGCCCTGCAACTCGTAACTGAGATCGACCAACGCCTGCGCCTCAGCGAGACGCGCCTGGCCGAGGCGCCTGCGCCCGCGGCCGTGGTCCCCGCCCTCTAGGACGCGCATCGCGCGACGCGAGCACGTGGCACTCTATGCGCGTGGACCTGGGGCTCAAAGGGAAGGTCGCGCTCGTCGCGGCCGCGTCGAAGGGTCTCGGCCGAGCGATCGCCGAGGAATTCGCGCGCGAAGGCGCGAAGGTCGCGATGTGCAGCCGCGAGGAGTCCGCGATCACGGCGGCCGCCGAGGACATCGAGCGGAAGACCGGCAACAGGAACATCCTGCCGATCGCGGCGGACCTCTCGACGCGGGAGGGCTGTGAGGTGTTCGTGCAGAACGCTTTGGGTGCGTTCCATGCGCTCGACATCCTCATCGTCAACGCCGGCGGTCCCCCGCCCGGCCGTTTCGACGACCTGGATGACGCCGCCTGGCAGAAGGCCGTCGATCTCACGCTCTTCTCGGCGGTGCGGCTGACGCGCCTGGCGCTGCCGCACATGCGCAAGCAGAAGGGCGGCTCGATCGTGTATTCGACGTCGACCTCGGTGCGGCAACCGACGCAGTACCTCAACCTCATCCTGTCGAACGCGATCCGCGCCTCGGTGCACGGGATGCTCAAGACGCTCTCGGCCGACCTCGCGAAGGACGGCATCCGCGTGAACGCGGTGCAGCCGGGACGGATCGCGACCGATCGGCTCGTCCAGCTCGACACCGACACGGCGAAGCGGCAGAACACAACGCCCGAGGCGGTGCGCAAGAGCTACGAAGAGTCCGTCATCCCCTTGGGCCGCTACGGCGAGCCGGCCGAGTACGCCGCCGCGGTCGTGTTCATCGCGTCGCCGAAAGCGTCGTACATCACCGGCGTGTCCCTCCAGGTGGACGGCGGGATGCTCAAGAGCATGTTCTAGGCATGATGGTCCGCGATCGGCTGCGGCCCGAGGTCTTCCGGCTGCCCATCGAGAAGATCCGCGCGGGGTACAAGAGCGACATCTACTTCGCGCGGACCAAGCTCATCCTCGAGCGCGACAAGCGACACGACCGCGTCACGATGCAGATCTTCCAGAAGCATCCCGACGCCGTGATCGTCGGCACCGACCAGGTCCTCGCACTCCTGCACGTCGGCACCGGCCGATACCGCGAGCGCGAGCGTGCAGAGCGCGTGTTCGCGCGCTACCTCGACGCCGAGCGGCGGCTGTACGCGCGCTGGCTCGCGCTCCCGCGCCAGACCTGGAAGGACTACGAGCCGATCGCGCGTGAGGTCTTCGAGATCTCGCACGAGCTCGCCTCGCTGTGGGAGCCGGGCTGGCAGGATCTGCAGGTGCGCTCGCTCTACGACGGGGAGATCGCGCAGCCCGGCGAGCCGGTGATGCACATCGACGGCGAGTACGCGTCGTTCGCACATCTCGAAACGCTGTACCTCGGCGCGCTGGCCGAGGGCTCTCGCGTCGCGACGAACACGCGCGAGGTGGTCGCCGCGGCGAACGGCAAGCCGGTGATCATGTTCGGCGCGCGGCACGAGGGTCACGAGGCGCAGGCCGGCTCGGGCTACGCGGCCTACGTCGGCGGCGCGGTCGCGGTGTCCACTGACGAGCAGGGCGAGTGGTGGGGCTCGAGGGGGCTGGGCACGGTCCCGCACGCGCTCATCGCGGTCTATGGCGGCGACACGACGGTCGCGACATTGAAGTTCGACGAGTACATCAATCGCGCGACGGATCGCGTCGGCCACCTCACCGCGCAAGGAACTCCTGAGGGACACGTGAACGTCACCGCCCTCGTGGATTTCCGCAACGACGTCGTGAATACGTCGCTGGGCGTCGCGCACGCGCTCGGGCAGCGCCTGTGGGGCGTTCGAGTGGATACGAGCGAATCCCTGGTCGATCTTTCGATCGTTCGCGAGCTGCAGGAGCGGGAAGGCTTCGCCGGCGGCAGCGACGTGCGCGGTGTCACGCCACGGCTCATCGAGCTCTTGCGCGCCGCGCTCGACGATGCGGGCTACCCGCACGTGCGCATCGTCGCCTCGGGCGGATTCGACGCGGACAAGATCCGGCGCTTCGAGGCGCTCGAAGTGCCGGTGGACGTCTACGGCGTGGGGTCCGCACTCGTGCACGGCCGCGGCTTCGATCACACGGCAGACATCGTCCGCGTGGACGGCAAGGACCTCGCGAAGACCGGTCGGCGTTATATCGAGTCGGATCGGCTTCATCCGGTGGAGTGGAAAGCGCTGGTGGAAGAAGCCGATTGGGCCTCCCAGAGCTCCTGATCCTGGTCGTCGGCCTGGGCGTGGCCGGCCTCGCCAAAGGGGTCAGCGGCATGGGCCTGCCCCTCATCGCGACCCCCATCCTCGCGGGCGTCTTCGGTCCGCGCGCCGCCGTCACGATCGTGACGATCCCGATCTTCGCCTCGAACTCGCTCCTGCTCATCCAGGGGATTCGGCGGCGTGGGCTCCTGCGCGGGATCCTGCCGCTCTTCATCGCGTCGGCGGTCGGCACCGCGATCGGGACGCTGCTTCTCGCGAATCTCGATCAGCGCACGTTCGCGATCCTGATCACGCTCATGGTCATCATCTTCCTCGCGCGTGGTGACCGGCTGCTCGGAGACGACCCGGCGGCCCTGCGAGCGCGCGTTCTCGGACCGGTCGTGTGCTTCGTCGGCGGGGTACTGCAGGGCACGACGTCCATCGCAAGTCCCCTCGTCGGCTCGTACTTCCACGCGCAGCGCCTCGCGGCGGCCGACTTCGTGTTCGTGCTCGCCGCGATCTTCGAGCTGAATGCGGTGGTGCAGCTCATCGGGTACGGACTGCAGGGCCTGTACACACCGGACGTGCTCGCCATCGGTCTTCTCGGTCTGGTCCCGACGCTGCTCGCGCTCGCAGGTGGCATCGCGCTGCGAGGCCGCCTCGACCCGGGACGATTCCGTCAGCTCATCGTCGCGTTGCTCGTCCTCTCCGTCGCGAACCTGCTGTGGCGGACGTTCGTCGCGTGAGGGCAGACCTGTTGAGCATCCGGGCCGCCGTAGTGCGGATGGGAAAGACGAAGCTGCTCTATTGGAGCGCCCGGAATCCGCCGCAGCGTTTCATCCGGCCGGACGTTCCGCCGGCTGATCGGGCCGCGGTCATCGACGCGCTGAGGAGCGGTCGAAAGATCGGCTTCTGGATGGGTTTCGCAAGTTGCCGCATCTGCGCTAAGCCGCTCGGAACTACCGACATGCTGGTCTGGAACATGGTGTATCCGGAAAAGGCCGATCACTACCTGAGCGAGCACGACGTCTGGACGCCCGAGTGCGACGAGCTGCTGCGCCGTACGGGCGTGCGATCAGGTCGCTAAAGGGGCGAGCGCGTCGGCAGCGATCTTCAACGCGAACGCGACAAGGATGGCGCTGCTCAGGAGCGCCGTCACCAGCTCGATGCGCGGTGTGAGCCGCGTGTGCAGCGCGGCGCCGATCGCGGCGAGCAGCGTTTGCCAGGACAACGAACCCAGCGACGCACCGACCGCGAAGGCGACGCGCGAGCCCGCGTCCTGAGCGATCTCGGGTAGGCCGACGGCCAGCGTGACGAAGTACGCGACCGTCGCCGGGTTGAGAAGCGTCAGCCCGACGAACAGAAGGTAGGTGCGCGCGGCCGACCGCCCCTCGCCGGAGTCCAGTGCCATGTCCGTCCGACCCAGACGCCTGAGCCCGCGGATCGCGAGATACACGAGCGACGCAGCCGCGGCGAGGCGCATCGGAGTGAGCACGGACGCGAGCGCGCGCGTCACCGCGCTGCCCACGACGACCGCGGTGATCGCGTAGATGAGATCGACCGTCGCCGTGCCCGCGCCCGCCGCCGCGGCGATCCGGAAGCCGCGACGCAGGCCGGTGCGCACGATCAGGACGGCGATCGGGCCGACCGGTATCGCGATGGCGTAACCGGCAGCGGCGCCGATCAGGAAGGCGGAGAGCAAAGTCGGCCGACCATAGCGAGGGGCGGCCTAGCATTCAAGCGATGGAAGTCGCCCCCGACGTGCACGCGCTGCGCCTCATCGGCGTGAACGCGTTCCTCATCCTCGGCGACGAGCCGACGCTCATCGACGCCGGCCATCGCGGTTCGGGCGCCACCTTGCGGCGGCAGGTCGCCGCGCTCGACCTTCAGGTCACCGACATCAAGCGGATCGTGTGCACGCATGGGCACCCGGACCACATCGGCGGCGTTCAGGAGATCGCACGCGCGTCCGGCGCGAAGGTGCTGATGCATCCGGCCGACATGGAACGGCTGCGCATCCGCTTCCGCGAGGTGATCAGAGGGCGGCCGGCGCCGGGAGCGATCATCGCCTACCTCACACAGGCGCCGACCGATGTGACCGCCGTGCAGGACGGGGACGAGTTGCCCCTCTTGGGGGGCCTCCGTGTACTGCATACACCGGGTCACACACCAGGAAGCGTCTGTTTGTATTCAGCGACACGTCGGCTCCTCATCGTGGGTGATCTGCTCCAGCGCATGCGCGGCCAGGTGACCCTTCCGAACTACTTCTTCACCGATGACATGGGCCTCGCGCGCCGCTCGATCGCGCGGCTCGCGGAGCTCGATGTCGAGACGATCCTGTTCTCGCACTATCCACCGGTCCGGCAGGGGGGACGCGAGGCGCTTCGCGCGCTCGCGAGCTAGGGAGGGCGACCGTGGAGACACTGAACGACATCCTCGAGGAGTCAGCCCGGAAGTTCGGCAACAAGGACGCGCTCATGATCCGGCCCGGCTTCCGCACCCGCGCGTGGTCGTACCGGGACCTGAACGATGTGGTCCCACGCGTCGCGCGCTACTTCAGCGACAGCGGTATGAAGAAGGGCGACCGCGTGCTCATCTGGGGCGTGAATCGGCCCGAGTACGGGATCGCGTTCCTCGCCGCGCTGCGCCTCGGCGCGATCCTCGTTCCGCTCGAGGCGAACTACGCGGCCGAGTTCGCGCAGAAGATCGCGGAGCGGACGCGCGCCAGCGGCGCCATCGTGTCGTCACAGACGCTCGCGCGCGCGCAGACGCTGGGCCTGCCGCTGCACGAGATGGAGCGCCTTCCCGACCTCGCCCGCACGTGCACGCCGCTCCTCAAGGCGGCCCTCACCGGCGATGATCTCGCGGAGGTCGTGTTCACGTCGGGCACGACCGGCGATCCGAAGGGCGCGATGCTCAGCCATCGCAACATCCTGTCCAACGCGACGGCGGCGGCGCAGATCTTCCCCATCGGTCCGAAGATGCGCCTGCTCTCATTCCTCCCGCTCTCGCACATGTTCGAGCAGCTCGGCGGCTTCTTCTGCGTACTCCTCTCCGGCGCATCGGTCATCTACCCGACGAGCCGCCAGCCCGCGGTGGTCCGTCGCACCTTCAAGGAGCGCAAGGTCTCGATGGTCCTCATCACGCCGGCCGTCGTGAAGTCGCTGATGCTGGCGATCGAGCGCACCGCGGAGGCGCAGGGCAAGAAGGAGCTGTTCGGAAAGCTGCGCCGAGTTGCGCGCCGGCTCCCGATGCCACTCCGGCGTCTGGTGTTCTTCAGCGTCCACCGTCAGTTCGGCGGCCGCTTCCGCTACATCGTGTCCGGCGGTGCCGCGCTCGATCCGGCCCTCGGCGAATCGTGGCGAGAGCTTGGCATCGACGTCATCCAGGGGTACGGGACGACCGAGTGCTCCCCGGGTCTTACGTTCAACCGCCTGGGGCTGAACCGCCTTGGCTCGGTCGGCACGCCCCTGCCAGGCGTCGAGGTGAAGGTCGCCGCCGATGGCGAGGTTCTCGCGCGGGGGCCGAACGTCTTCAAGGGGTACTGGGAGAACGAGGAGGCCACACGCGCGGTCCTCGACGCTGACGGTTGGTACCACACCGGCGATCTCGGCGAGTTCGACAAGGACGGCTTCCTGTGGCTGCGCGGCCGCAAGAAGGACATGATCGTCCTCGCCGACGGCACGAACGTCTATCCCGAGGACATCGAGAACGCGCTCGCGGCCGATCCGCGCATCGCGGCGATCGCAACGCCGCTCCGGCCCGAGGTCGCGACCGTCGTCGGCCTTCAGCGCCCTGGGGAGGACATCCAGGTGCACGCCGTGTTCCTCGTGAAGGACAAGGAGCAGGTCGCGTCGATCGTGCGCGACACGAACGTGAAGCTGTCGGGCAGCCAGCAGATCCGCGGCTGGACCATCTGGCCCGAGGACGAGTTCCCGACCACGCCGACACAGAAGGTGAAGAAGCGCTTCGTGGTCGAGCGGCTCCTCACGATGGGCCGCGTGGAGCAGGCGCGTGCTATCACCGGCGATCAGGCGGCGACGCGCGCGCTCACCGATGTCGAGCGCGTCATCTCACAGGTCGCGAACCTGCCGCCGGCGGCGGTGCATCCGGGCGCGACCCTCTCCGCCGATCTCGGTCTCGACTCGCTCGGACGCGTCGACCTGCTCGGCGCGATCGAGGAGGAGCTCGGTGCGTACATCGACGACGCCGCGCTCGAGCCGAACGCGACGGTCGCCGAGCTGGAGCGCATGGTCGCGGCGGCGCGCGACGTGAAGCGCGAGACCGGCATCTACGGCTGGCCACTCAGCCCGCTCGTGCGATCCTTCGGTCTGCTGCTGCAGCAGACGCTCATCTATCCGCTCGTGCACATCTTCTACAAGGTCAAGGTCACCGGGCAGGAGAAGCTCGTCGGACTTCGCGGCCCGGTCATGTTCGCACCGAACCACTGCCTTCACTGGGACAACGGCATCATCCTCATGGCGATCCCGCTCTCATGGCGCTGGAAGCTCGCTGTCGCCGCGGCCGCGGACGACGTCTTCGGGAACAAGCTCAACGGCTTCGCCTCGTCGATCCTCGCGAACGCATTTCCGCTCGCGCGCGAGGGCGCGATCCGCCGGAGCCTCGAGCTCCTCGGCGCGCGGCTCGACCGCCAGTTCTCGGTGCTCATCTATCCGGAGGGCAAGCTCACCGTCGGCGGACCGATGCAGCCGTTCAAGTCCGGCACGGGCCTCATCGCCGTTGAGGGAGCGACGCCGGTCGTGCCGATGAAGCTGAAGATCGGCAAGGTCTCGGTGCTGGATCACGGCGATCGGAAGTGGGAGGCGGCGCGCTCGAATGGCTGGCGCGGAGACGTCGAGGTCGTCTTCGGCGATCCGTTGTATTTCCCCGCGGGCACACCGACGAATGACGCGACCGCCCAGATCCAAGCCGCCGTGGCGGCGCTCTAGCGACGGGCTTCGGTCAGGAACACCGTGTTCCCGTCCGGGTCGCGGTACGAGGCGGTGCGGCCCCACGGCCGATCGTCGGGCGCGCGCACGACCTCGACGTGCGCGGCGATGAGCCGCGCGTGCGTCGCCGCGAGATCGCTGACCGCAAAACCGATGTGGCTCGAGGTGACCGGGCCGGACGACGGGTAGATGTTGAGCATGAGGAGCGACGGCTCGTTCGGCGTCCATTCTCCCCACGTCGCGTGCACGTGCGGTTCGCTGTCGCCGTCGTGCGTCTCGATGTCGCCGACGCTGACACCGACGAGGTCGCGGTAGAAGCGAGCCGAGCGCGCCACGTCGCGGACCCGGAGCTCGATCTCGATGAGTCGCGCCGGCACAGCTGCGATCCTAGCGAGCGCCGGTCGGAACGAGGTCGCGCGCCGATAGCTCCGGTGTGTCCATGTCGACGCGCTGCCACGCGTACCGGCGATCTTTGCGATTCGACGCGGCCGCGTGCGAGCCGTCCGCGGCGAGCACCACGATGTTGAACGCGGCGTCGTCGAGGACGTTCACATCGGCGATGGCACGCCGCGCGACCTCCGCTGCGGACACGCCGCTCGCGAGCCGGTCGACGGCCGTCTTGGCCGTGACGTTGCGGATCGCGAGCTCGCCGAATCCCGTGCAGCAAGCGCCGCCGTAGCGCGTGTCGCAGTAGTTGCCCGCGCCGACGATCGGCGAGTCGCCGAGCCGCCCCGGGTACTTGTAAGCCCAGCCGCTGGTCGACACGGCGGATGCGATGTCGCCCACGCGATCGAGAGCGATGAAGTTCACCGTGCCGCGCTCCTCGCCGACGGTCTTCGCGACGACCGGCGCGAGCTTCGCCCGGCGCCGCACGCTCTCCGGCGTCTCGCGCGCCTTCGCGAGTCGCTCGACCCACAACCGGCGCGTCGAGGCCGTGAGGAGCCGCGCTCTCTCGGCACCGATCTCCGCCGCGAAGCGCGCCGCGCCGTCGCCGACCAGCATCACGTGCGGCAGCCGCTCCATCACGGCGCGCGCCACGCTGATCGGATGGAGGTAGCCGGCGAGCGCGCCGACCGCGCCGACGCGGTGCGTCGTTCCGTCCACGAGCGACGCATCGAGCTCGACGACGCCGAGGACGTTCGGTTTTCCACCACGGCCGACGCTTGTGTCCGACGGATCCGCCTCGATCACGCGCGCGCAGGCCTCGACCGCGTCGAGCGCGCTGCCGCCTTTCCGTAGGACAGCGATCCCAGCGGCAAGACCGGGCGCGCCGTTCCCGCTCGCGATGACGATCGGCGTGATCTTCATTTACGTCGTGTTGCTCACTCGTTCGGGGTGGTCATGCCGCGCGCGGGGGAGCGCAATCAACTCGCAAGAGTGACAACGAGATCCGGTCGATCCGCGCTCACGGCGGGCAATGTATCCGCAACTTGCGGTTTCATCTTTACGGGGGAGCCCGTCTCCCCTGCCGGCCCGATGGCGCGGTGCGCGCGCGAGATCAAAGTCACACGCATGTACACAGCAACACCGATGGCCTGGACCGCGATGGTGATGGCACCGCAGTCACCGCACCCGGAGGGGGACGTGACCGTGGTGCTCCGCGTCACCTACAACACGCTCGAAGCGATCATCCGTGACGAGTTCATGCTCACGGAGTCGCGGGTCTCGCACTAGGGTGCTAGGTCGCCGCCACCTGGCCGCGCTTCTTGCGGTCCTCCTCCGCAAGCTGACGCCTGAGCGTCTTCCCGATGAGGGTCTTCGGCAGCGACTCACGGAACTCGATGTCCTTGGGGACCTTGAACGGCGCCAGCTGAGTGCGGCAATGCGCGATGATGTCCTCCGCGGTCGCCTTCGCTCCCGGCTTTAGGACGACGAAGGCCTTCACCTCTTCGCCCTTGATCGGATGCGGCACGCCGATCGCCGCGCTGTCCAGGACCGCGGGATGCGTCGCGAGGGCCTCCTCCACCTCTCGTGGATACACGTTGAACCCTGAGACGATGATCATCTCTTTCTTCCGGTCGACGATCGCGACGTAACCGTCGGCATCGACCGTCGCGATGTCGCCTGTGTATAGCCAGCCGTTCCGCAGCGTCTGCGCCGTCTCGTCGGCCCTGTTGTAGTAGCCGTCCATGAGCTGTGGCCCGCGCAGCACCAGCTCGCCGGACTCACCCGGCGCGACTTCGCGGGTGCCGGTCTCGAGATCGACGATCTTCGACTCGACATCGGGGTAGGGCACGCCGACGGTGCCGACCTTCTGCTTGCCCTTGCCGAAGAGCGGATTGCAATGCGTGACCGGTGCCGCCTCCGTGAGTCCGTACCCCTCGACCAGATTCGCCCCGGTGAGCTCGACGAACTTCCGGTGCGTCTCTACGAGAAGCGGCGCTGACCCCGACACGCAGGCCTCGATCGAACGCAGGTCGAATTTCGTCGCGAGCGGGGAATTGATGAGCGCGTTGTAGATCCGCGGCGCCCCGCTGAACGTGTTCGGCTTGTGGCGCTGAACGTCCTTCAGCACCCGCTCGAGCTCGAACTGCGGCTCGAGGATCATCGCCGAGGCACTCTGGATCGACAGGCCCATGACCACCGTGAGCCCGTAGACGTGGAAGAAGGGCATCACCGCCATGCTGGTGCCGGTCGCGTCCTTGAGGTTCGTGAACCAGGCGCGGCACTGGAGGATGTTCGCGACGAGAGCCCGATGCGAGAGCATCGCGCCCTTGCTCACGCCGGTCGTGCCGCCGGTGTATTGAAGGAGTGCGACGTCGTCCTTGCGGGTTCCGCCGTCGAACGGCGTCGCGGGCGAGGCGAGCACGTCGCGGAACGCGATGGCGCCCTCATCTCCCGCGAACGGCTGGCGGTGGCCATCCTTCTTCTCTTTCGCGAGCGTGAACATGATCCGCAGGAGCGGCGGCATCTCCTCCTTGATATTGGTGACGATCACGTTCTTCACGCTCGTGCCCTGCCGCGCGGCCTTCGCCACGGGGTAGAGCCGCGAGAGCGCGACAAGCGTCGTGGCACCGGAGTCCGCGAGCTGATGGTGCAGCTCGGGAGCCGTGTACAGGGGATTGCACGGGACGACGGTCGCACCGGCGCGCAGCGCGCCGAAGAAGGCGACGACGAACTGGGGGGTGTTCGGGAGAAGGATCGCGACACGGTCACCTTTCTTCACGCCCAGCTTTCGCAGTCCGTTCGCAAAACGCCAGGCCTCCTCAGAGATCGACTGGTAGGTGCGCTTGGCATTGAAGAAGATCGTCGCGACCGCGTTCGGGTAGCTCTCGGCAGCGTCGTCGAGCAAGGCGTGCAGCGTCACGTCGGGATAGCTGAGCGTGGCCGGGACGCCGGGGTCGTAGCTCTTCGTCCACGGCCGACCGGCAAGCGGCGCGGGATCCTTGGCTCGGACCGCGATCTTCTTCGCCATGACGTCCCTTCCTAGTTGAGGAGCTCCTCCGCGATGATCATGCGCTGTACCTCGCTTGTCCCCTCATAGATGCGGAGGATGCGAGCGTCACGATACGCGCGCTCCACCGGCGAGTCCTTCATGTAGCCCATCCCGCCGTGGATCTGCAGCACGCGGTCGGCGACGCGGTTCGCGAGCTCGGACGCATAGACCTTGACCATCGCGGCCTCGCGTGGGACGCGAACGCCGCGATCGAGCTTCGCGGCCGCGTCGTAGACCATGAGGCGCGCCGCGTGGATCTCCACGGCGCTGTCCGCGAGCATCCACTGGATCGCCTGATTCGCGGCGATCGGCTGGCCGAACTGCTTGCGCCGCTTCGCATGCGCGATGCCGAGCTCCAGGAGGTACTGGCTCGTCCCGACCGCGCCGGCGGCGAGCGACACGCGCCCGATGTCGAGCGCGCCGAGCGCGGTGCGGAAGCCTGTGCCGGGCTCGCCGCCGAGCACGTTGGCATCCGGCACCTCGCAGTCCTCGAAGATCAGCTCGCCGGTCTTCGAGCCGCGGAGCCCCATCTTCTCGTCGACCCGACCGACACGGAATCCCTTGAAGCTCTTCTCGACGATGAACGCGGTGATGCCGCCGCGCGCGCCTTTGGCGCGGTCGTTCGCCGCATAGACGACGACCACGTCGGCGATCGGGCCGTTGGTGACCCAGATCTTCGTGCCGCTCAGCAGCCATCGACCGCCGTCCTTCCGCGCCGTCGTCTGGATCGACGCGGCGTCGGATCCGCTCGACGGCTCGGTGAGCGAGAACGCGGCGAGCTTGCGCCCCGCGGTGAGGTCCGGCAGGTAGCGGCGCTTCTGCTCCTCGGTACCGCCGAGAAAGATCGACATGGTGCCGATGGAGGTGTGCGCGCCGATGAGGTTCGAGAACGCCGCCGACGTGCGGCCGAACTGCTCGAGGGCGAGGCAGTAGCCGAGATCGCCCGCGCCGGCGCCTCCGTATTCCTCGGGGAACGGCAGCCCGAAGAATCCGAGCGCCGCCATCTCGCGCACGATCTCGCTGGGGATCTCGTCGCTGTCCTCGACCTGCTTCTCGATCGGCTGAAGACGCGTCTCGACGAAGTCGCGAACGGTGCGCGCGAGAAGCTTGAGATCGTCCGGGATGTCGAAGTCCATCACGCCTCCCCGACGTGGATCGCGGCGACGCCGAAGGTCAGCCGCTCGTAGCGTACGCGCGCGAAACCTGCATCGCGCATGCGTTCCGCAAGCCCGTTCGCGTCCGGGAACGCGGCTACTGACAGCGGCAGGTAGCGATACGCGGCCGCGTCGCCGCCGAGCAGCGACGCGATGAGCGGCACGAGCCGGTGCAGATATAGGCGGTAGCCGATCCCGACGAACGCGCTCGGCGGCGTCGAGAACTCGAGGATGACCGCGCGTCCGCCGGCGCGAAGCACGCGGCGCATCTCGCGCAGGCCCAGCGAGAGGTCACCGAAGTTGCGCACGGTGAACCCCGCGACCACGCGATCGAACGAAGCATCGGGGAACGGCAATGCCGCCGCCGACGCGAGCAACGGGGCGAGCCGCGGATCCAGCCGTGCGGCGGCGCGCCGGCGGACGGCATCGATCATCAAGCGGGACAGGTCCACGCCGACGACGCGGACCGATGGGTCGGACGCATCGATCAGTTCGAACGCAAGATCACCCGTACCGACACCCACATCGAGCGCGATCTCGCGTGGCCCCATGCGCGCGAGAGCGGCCGCGCGCCGGCGCCACCCCACGTCGCGTCCGGTGGACAGGATGCGATTGAGCCTGTCGTAGCGTGGCGCGACGCGGTCGAACATCTCCGCCATGCGACGGTCGTGGTCCTGCGGGCGCGCCACTGCGTGTTTCACGCTAACGTGACGCCATCGGCACCGTCCTCTTCGTGTACGCGCATCCCGACGACGAATCGTTCGGCATCGCCGGCACCGCGATGAAGCTCGCGGCCGCCGGTCACAAGACGGCGCTCCTCACGCTCACCCGTGGCGACGCGGGCATGTGGTTCGGCAAGGAGCGCGCATCGTGGACGCCGGCCGAGCTCGCCGCCGAGCGGAGCAAGGAGTGGCGCGAGGCCGTGAAGATCATCGGCTTCACCGATGCCCGTCTCCTGGAATGGCCCGATGGCGGCCTTGCGACATCACCCGCGGACCGCGTGACCGCCGATGTCGTGGAGCTCATCCGCGAGATCAGACCCGACGCCGTCTGCACCTTCGGACCCGAGGGCGCGGGCAGCGAGCACGACGATCACCGCGCCGCGTCCTTCTACGCGGTGCGCGGTTTCCATCGCGCCGCGCTGGCCGATCAGTACCCCGACCGCGGTTCGCCCCACGCCGCCGGCCGGCTGTTCTTCAACGCCTCGCCGCTCCTGCCCGACCTGCCGTTCGTCGCGATGACGCCGACGCACACGGTGGACATCCGCGAGTTCCAGGACCGCAAGGCGAAGGCCTTCGAATGCCACAAGACGCAGTTCAAGGACCGCGACCGTTTCTACCAGATGCTCGAGCGACGCGGCGGCAAGGAGTACTTCCACCTCGCGATCGATCGCGGCGCGGCGGTGCCCGACCCCGGCGACCTCCCACTCTGATGGACACGATCCTCACGCTGCCGCTCGTCCTCGCCGTCGTGCTGGTGGAGCTCGCCCTCGGCGGCACGTTCGTGTCTTGGTTCCTCGAACGGCGCGGCGAGGCGCCCGGTGGATTCCTGAAGCTCGTCGCGGGGGTCGACGCGCTCGCGGCCGCGGCGGCGGTCGGTCTGGCGCCGGCGCTCCCCCGCGGCGACGCGGCCGCGAAGATCGGCCTCGATGCCGGTCCCCTTTCGTCGTTCGGGCAGTCGCTCGCGCTCGTCGCCATCCTCATGACGGCGCAGCTCGTGTTCACCTTCGTCCCCGCAAAGACCCTGCGGAACGTCGGCGCGGTGCTCGCGATGGCCGCGGGGGTACTCGCGCTCGGCGTGGCCACGGTCGCGCGGCCGACGCAGGCGCCGTACGACGTCTTCGCGCTGCTCGCGCCGCCACTCGGCGCGCTGGCACTCGGCGGCATCGATGCCGGGATGCTTCTCGGCCACTGGTATCTCGTGACACCGAAGCTGCCGACCGCGCCGCTGCGGAACGCATCGCTCATCGTCGTCGCGGCCGTGGTGGGGCAGCTCGTCGTGGTGCTCGCGACGGTGATGCGCGGCGATCTCTCCGGAACGACGCAGACCGGGCTCGTCGTCGCGATCGGGATCCGCATCGGCGTCGGTCTGCTCATGACGTTCGCGGTCGCGCTCGGGGCGTGGTGGACCGCGCGGATGAACACGCAGTCGTCGACCGGGCTTCTCTACGTCGGACTCGGCTCGGCCCTCGCGGGCGAGATCAGCGCGCGGGTGCTTTTCTTCCTAACGGGCGCGGCCGTCTAGGGCCGATCAGGGGCGTCCGCGCTATTTCTTCTTCGCCTTCGCTTTCGCGTTCGCCCGCGTCGCCTTCGCCTTCTCGATCCGCTCGCGGTCAGCGAGCGCGTGCTGCACCGTCTTGAACTTCGACAGCTCGCGGCGCCGGTCGGTCTGCAGACCCTCGCGGAAGGCGGGGTCGGTCGCCTGCGAGCGGGCACGCGCGCCGTCACGCATCGCGGCGTCGACGATCTTCACGAGTCGTTTGAGCTTGCGCAGCGGCATCAGGAAAAGTGTACGAGCCGGGCTAGCGGTTGCGCTCCGCGCGGACGAAGCCCGCCGTGCCGACGACCATGAAGACGGCGAACTCGACGCCGATGATCGCGAGGTTCGTCGGCAGATCGAAGATCGGCACGTTCGGACCGCCGGCGTAATAGACGTCGCGCATCAGATCGACGGCGTAGCGCATCGGCGCGATCTTGCTGAGGATGTCGAGGAACCACGGCAGGTGCTGGATCGGATTGAAGATCCCGGCCAGGAAGAACTGCGGCAGCATCACGAACGGGAAGATCTGGTTCGCCTGCCGCTGGTTGTCGAGACGTGACAGTACGAGGACGCCGAACGCGCCACCGTAGACCGCGATGATCAGCGCGGCCGGAATGAGCGCGACGATCTTCTCGAGCGTGAAGGGGACCCCGAGGATGAGGCCGAACGCGAGGATCGCGATGAACTGCGGGAAGGCGACGAGTGACTCCCCGAGGATCTTCCCGAAGATGATCGAGTAGCGCGAGATGGGCGACACGAAGATCTCCTGACTGAAGTCCTGCTCGCGGTCCATCAGCAGCGAGATGACGCCGAGCGCGGTCGACTGCCAGATCGTCTGGGCCAGCACGCCGGTGAACACGAAGTGCAGCAGGTTGATATTCGAGGATTCGCCGAACCCCGATTGCAGGCTCGTACCGAGGATGCCGATGAAGATGAGCGGGAACGCGAAGTCAGACACGATGCGCGCCCGGTCGCGGAGCAGCTTGATGAGGTCGCGGTGCGCGAGCGTCAGGACCGCGGCGACCTCACTCACTGACTTTCCCCACGATCTCGAGATACGCGTCCTCGAGGCTCGGCATGTGCGTGCGCACGAGCGTCAGCGGCGTGTCGATCGCTTTGAGCGCGGCGTGCGTGTGGCGCGAGTCGACGTGGACGCGGAACGGTCCGCCGCCGTCGCTGCGCAGCTCGAGGCGCGCGAGCTCGTCGCGCAGCCGCCCGCGGTCCTCGGCGTCGATGAGGACGTACTCCTGCACGAGGTCGGACTTGATGCGCTCCGGGGTGCCGAACGAGACGACCTTGCCCTTGTCGATGATGCAGATCGTGTCGGCCTCCTCGGCCTCCTCGAGATAGTGCGTCGTGAGGAAGACCGTGGTGCCGCTCTCGCGTCGGATCGTGGTCAGGTATTCCCACAGCGTCCGGCGGCTCGGTACGTCGAGGCCGGCGGTCGGCTCGTCGAGGAAGAGGACCTTCGGCCGATGCATGAGGCTGCGGACGATCTCGAGCTTGCGTCGCATGCCGCCGGAGAACGTCCGCATCGGCTTCTGCAGCTCGGACGCGATGCCGAGCAGCGCGGCCAGACTCTGCACCTGCTCGCGGTACGCGGCGGGCATGAGGCCGTAGCTCGGCGCGTACGGATAGAGCCCGTAGAGGATCGCGTGGAACCGGACGTTCTCCTCGGCCGTGAGGTTCATGTCGAGGCTCGGACGCTGGAAGATGATCCCGACGATCCGCCGTACCGCGCTCGCCTCGCGCACGATGTCGTGGCCGTCGATCGTGGCGCTGCCGCTGGTCGGCGAGAGCGTCGTCGTGAGGATGGAGATCATCGTGGTCTTCCCCGCGCCGTTCGGGCCCAGAAGCGCGAAGAACTCGCCGGCGCGCACGTCGAACGAGATGCCGTCGACCGCGTTGCGGTCGGCCTTCCTGTAGCGCTTCGTGAGCCCGTCAAGATGGATCACGGCCCGAGTTTAGGGAAGTGGGTCGCGCGATTGACATTCACGGAGTTCTCGCGAGAACGCCGACGCCCGCACGTTCGCGGCACAGTCCTCAGAAGAACGCACGGGGGTGAGCGAGATGGCCACAACGTGGGAGATGGAAGGCGCTCTCCGCGTTCGAGCTCCGCTCGAAGCCAGTGCGCTAGCGGCCGGCGAGCCGGCGGCGCGGGTGGCGCTCGCGGACGGGTTCGTCCTCGAGCTCCTCCCACTCACGCGTGCTGTACAGGTTCGCGGCGAGAGCGGCGTCGGCGCTGAGCAACAGCAGGCCGGCGATCGCGAGGAGAAACGGCGCGGGTGAGGGCGCGGCCTGTCCGAGCTCGAGGCTGCGCAGCAGCGCCGAGACCCCATAGAGCACGAGCGCGCCGATCGCCGCGCCTTCGTCGATGCGCGCGAGCCCGCGCTCCTCGCGATCGACGTCACCGTATTCGACGACCGCGGTGATCGCGGTGATGCCGACGACGATGAACGTCGTCACGACGAGCCACTGCGCCGCGACGACGAAGGTGCTCGTGTCGCGCGCGCCCCAGCCGAACCAGGCCATGAGGTCGATGAGCGTCGCGCCAAAGCCGAGCCCGATCGCGACGAACGCGAGATGCGAGCGCGGCGCGAAGCCCAGACGACGACCTTCGAGGAGCTCCTTCACGGAGCGCTCATGCTAGCGGGGCGGAGGACCCTCCGTCGGCGCCGGGAGTCAGCACCCGGGCTCGCCGTCGTGGCCGCAGCAGGCCTGTCGCAGCACGACGCGGAGCCACACGTTGCGCGACGCGACGACGATCCGCCGCGGCAGCGGGATCTCGCTGTCGCTGAAGTTGCGGATCGCCTGCACGAAGTTGCCTCGGCGGTGGCGATGCACCTCCGTACTATCGCTGTCATGTCAGAGGACGCAAAGGCCGCGAGCTCGGAGCGGGCCGAGCTCACGATGGAGGAGATCGCAGAGCTCCTGCCGGGCACCGGCGAGATCATGGCCTCGGTCGGCCAGTGCTGGTGGAAGTGCGCATACGCGGCGCGCGGCGGCAACTGGCCGCTTGCCGCGTACTTTGTGCGCCGGGTGCGCTCGCTCCAGCGGAAGCTCGCGGTCGTGCGGCCCAAGTACTCGGGCGATCTCGCGGCGTTCGAGGAGCAGCACATCGCGCCCGCGCTCGCGGCGTGCGACGCGGAGGACCAGCGCGCGTTTGACCGCGCGTTCGCAGCGGCCACCGACAAGGCGAACGAGCTTCACGTGAAGTGGGCGAAGCCCTACATCCGCTGGACGCTGCCGGACGAGCCGCCGAAGGATCTGGAGATGTCCTCCCAGCCGTAGCCCGATTCGGTGATGCGCACGCCGTACAGCTCGCGGTCTTCGTCGCGTATATGCCGCCCACCCATGCGCTCGTAGAACCGGCGTGACGGCGCGTTCTCGCGCAGGACCCAGATGATCATCGAGCCGAAGCCGCGGTCGGCGAGCTCCTTCGCGGCGGCCTCGAGCAGCGCGCGGCCGATCCCGCGGCCGTGGTGCTCCGGCAAGACGTAGATGGCGTAGACCTCGCCCGCGAACGGGTCGTCGGCTGAGCGCGAGGGTCCGCCGATGCAGTAGGCGACGACCGTGCCGTCGTCCTCGGCGACGAGCACGAACTGATGCGGCGGCAAGGCGGCAACCAGGGCGCGACGCCGCGTTGCGTCGTAGCCGAGTCCGTCGAGGAGTGAGTCCGGCAGAAGGCCGCGATAGGCGTCGCGCCACGTGTCGGTGCGCACGCGCTCGATCGCGTCGGCATCGTCCACGACCGCACGTCGCACACGCACCGCGCGAATCTTAGGCTGCGTGACGCGATGCTCGGCGACTGGGCGATCTTCTTCCTCGCGCTGCTCATGGTGCCGGTGCTGCTGCTCGAGGAGACCAGCGCCGATCCGGACGTCGTGGGCGCCGCGACCGCCGCCAACGCGGTGATCTGGTCCCTTTTCGCGCTGGACTACGCGATCGATCTGTGGCGAGCGCCCGATCGCGGCGCGCACGTGCGCTCGCACTGGTTCGACCTCGCGGTCATCGTCGTGTCGCCACCCCTCCTCGTGCCACCGGAGGCGCAGGCCCTGCGCGTCCTACGTGCGGCACGCTTGCTTCGGGTATTCGCCGTGATCGGGGTGATGTACGAGCGTCTCGGACGTCCACTGACGCGCGACGCGGCACTCGTGATCGTCGGAGTCCTGTTCGCGGTGGTCCTCGCCGGCGGCCTGCTGGTCCAGTGGGTCGAGCCCGCGACGTTCCCGAGCGTGCTGCAGGGCTACGCCTGGGCGGTCGCGACCCTCGTGACGGCGGGCCACGCGTCGCCCGAGCCAGTCACCATCGCAGGGCGTGCGATCTCATCGACGATCATCGTCATGGGCCTCGGTAGCTTCGTCGCGCTCGCAGCGAGCGTCGCCGGGCGGCGCTGACAGCGGGCGCGGTCCCGGGCGCGTCGCGCTTGCGTGGACCACGAGAATTACCCGGGCGTCGGGATCCTCAGCAGGGAGGGACGGCCATGCGACTCCCGCAATTCGGCATCTTCGCTCAGGGAACCGTCGCGCACGAGTTCATCGAGTTCGACGTCCGCGCCGGCGTGGACAAGGCTGACGCCGGCCGGCTGATCACGCAGCTCGAGCAGCCAGCGGTCTCCGCAGGCGGTGTCAACCTCGTTCTCGCCTTCGGTCCCGACCTCTGGCGCAGCCTGGCCCCGGATGAGCTTCCTGCGGGCCTCGGTCCGTTCCGCGAGGTCATCGGCCTCGATGGCAAGGGCGCACCGTCGACACAGCACGACGCCTTCGTCTGGATAAACGGAAGCACCCAGGACATCGTCTTCGAGCAAAGCCGCGCCGCCGTGAAAGCCGTCGCGGACGTCGCCGTGGTCGCGACCGAGCAGGCCTGTTTCGTTCACCGCGACAGCCGCGACTTGCTGGGGTTCATCGATGGAACGAAGAACCCACCCGTTCTCGAAGCGCCCCTCGCGGCGCTCGTACCCGCGGGCGAGCCTGGCGCCGGCGGGAGCCACGTGCTCGTGATGCGTTGGATCCACGATCTCGCGGGCTTCGAGACGCTGCCCGTGGCCGAGCAGGAACGTGTTTTCGGCCGGACCAAGAGCGACAGCGTCGAGTTTTCAGACGAGGAGAAGCCCGCCACTGCCCACATCGCTCGTGTCGAGATCGAGGACGAGCACGGCGAGGAGCTTCAGATCTATCGACGAAGCGTGCCATATGCGAGGCTCGCCGAGCACGGCCTTTACTTCGTTGCGTTCGCCGCGGACCCGACTCGCTTCGAGCGGATGCTGGGGCGCATGTTCGGCCTCGCCGACGGGCAGCGAGACCGGTTGACCGATTTCAGCCGGCCGGTCACGGGAGCTCTGTACTTCGCTCCGCCGCTGACGCTGCTCGGTCTCAGGGAGGAGAGCCTCTACGAGCGAGAACAGGTCCTGCGCGCGATCCCGCTTTTCGCGACCTGCTCGGCGCACGATCTACGATCGATCGCTTCGCGCGCCCAGGATCGTGAGTATCCGGCTGGAGCGACGCTCTGCACGCAGGGAGCACGCGGGGACGGCTTCTTCGTGATCATCGATGGCCGGGCGGAGGCTCGGCGCGATGGCTCACTCCTTCGCACCATGGGGCGAGGCGACTTCTTCGGGGAGATCGCGCTCATCGACGAAGGACCGCGAACGGCGACGGTGACGTCGATCACGCCGGTGCGCTGCTTGATGATCGGGTCGCAGGAATTCCGACATGTGTTGGGTCAGAACGCGAACGTGACTTTTGCCATCCTCGATGCGGTCACGCGTCGGTTACGGTCGATGCTCCCGTCGGCCGGCGGAAACGAGTGACGGTCCAGACCTGTGTAGCCGGTCGATAGCTCACGTCAGGCGTGAGCGTCGAACCAGTCGGCGATACGCTTCGCATGCTCGACGCGGTTGCGCGGCTTGCCGCCGCGCGTGAGGTCGTGGTTGTCCTCGGGGAAGCGCACGAACGTCGTTTCGACCCCGTGCAAACGGAGCGCGATGAAGAACTGCTCGGCCTGCTCGATGGGGCAGCGCAGATCGCGCTCCGCGTGAAGGATCAACAGCGGCGTCTTCACCTTCGGCACATACGTGAGCGGTGAGCGTTCGACGAGCTTCGCGGCGTCATGCCACGGAGTCGCGTCTCCCATCTCGTGCTCCCAGAAATGCCAGCCGATGTCGCTCGTGCCGAAGGCCGAGACGTTGTTGCTGATGCTCCGCTGCGTCGCCGCGGCGCGGAAACGCGTGGTGTGGCCGACGATCCAGTTCGTCATGAACCCGCCATAGCTTCCGCCGGTCACGTAGAGACGCTTCTCGTCGACCCAACCGGTTCCGAGCGCGTGGTCGACGCCGGCCATGAGGTCCTCGTAGTCTTTGCCGCCCCAGTCACCGACACAGGCGGTCGAGAACTTTTCGCCGTACGCGTGGCTCCCGCGTGGATTGGTGTAGAGCACGCCGTAACCGCGGCCGGTGAGGACCTGGAATTCATGGAAGAACCCGTTGCCGTACGTCGAATGCGGTCCGCCGTGCACCTCGAGGACGAGCGGCCACTTCTTCGCGGGATCGAAGCCTCGCGGCTTCATCAGCCAGCCCTCGACCATCCAGCCGTCCGCGCCACGGAACTCAACCCGCTCCGGCGTCGTGATGTGACGAGTCCGCATGAGCTCGCCGTTGAGGTCGGTCAGGCAGCGAAGGCCTTTGCCAAGCTCGCCGGCCGCGACGTCGCCCGGACACGTCGCGTGGGAGAAGACGCACGCGAAGCGCCGCGAGTCGCTCGCGAGCGAAAGGCTCACGACCTGATGTGAGCCCAGCGTCTCCGCGACGACCTCGCCGCCGTTCGCGGGAACGCTGTACACGTTCGCGGTTCCCTGGTCCGAGCCGACGAAGATGAGGCGCGCGCGGTCGGCGGTCCAACGCGGAGGCAGCGTCTGCACCTGCGAGCGCATGTCGCTCATCACGACCGAGCCGACCGTGCGATCCCACTTCGCGAGCAGGTCGGTACCGCGGCCTCCGCCGCCGGCGGGCCACAGCCAGAGGTGCACGTTCTTCGCGGCCGAGCCGAGCGCCTTCTCGACGCCGTAACACGCGATCGTCGCGCCGTCCGGCGACCACGACGGGTTACCGAATTGGCCGAGCTCGTTCGTCACACGCCGCGTCGCTCCGTCGCTCGCCGCGGCGACGTGGACGTCGGCCACGGTGTTGCGCTCGCGGTCCGCGGTCCGGTTCGAGATGAACGCGATCTCGCGGCCATCGGGCGACCACGCCGGCTGCAGATCGTCCCAGTCGCCTTCGGTCAGCCGCCGAGGCTCGCCGCCGGCCGCGTCGACGAGCCAAACGTGCTTGCGGCGCTGGTCGGAGAGGAAGCCCTCGTCCGTTTTGTAGCGCATGCGCTCGTAGACACGCGGCCCGTCCTCGTCCGCCTCGGGAGGTTTCGCGTCCTTCACCGTGAAGGCGATCCGGCGACCATCCGGCGACCACGCCAGGTCGCCGCAGTCGTCCGCGAACGACGTCAGCTGCCGCGCCTCGCCCCCGTCGAGGGAAAGCACGAAGATGTTCTTCGGCTTGCGCTTCTTCCCGTCGGCCTTCTCGGGCGCGGCGCGATCCGACAGGAACGCCAGGGTCCGACCGTCGGGCGACCAGCGTGGCTGCGCGTCCTGCCCGGCGCCGGAGGTGAAGCGGACCGCCTCCCGCGAGCCGTCGAACGGCACAAGCCAGATCCCGGAGGTGTATCCGTCATGTTCCGGAGTGACCGTGCGGACGGTGAAGGCCACACGCTCCCCGTCAGGCGAGAGCTGCGCGTCGGCGAGGAAACGGAAGGCGTAGAGATCCTCCGCGGTCATCGGAGGAAGAAGGTCTGGCAACGGGTCGTATCGTGCCATACATGGGACGTCTCACGCCGCGCGAGCGCACCGGGCTACTGGTCGGCGTGCTCGCGATGTTCCTCGCGCTTGACGTCGCGTTCCTCGTTTCGCTCGTCGGCCTACCCTTCACGCCGTTCGCGCTCGGCCAGGCGATCATCGACGTTCTCCCGGGCTGGATCTCCATCCCGCTCATCGAGCTCCTTCACTTCTGGGCGAAGACGCTGCTCATCGTCGGCGTCGTCGTGCTCTTCCTGATCTCCGGCGGTATCGCGGGCGCATTCGCGATCTCGCCGCGCCGCGGAGACGCGTCGGTACTGGCCGCGGTCGCCGCGCCGTGGATCCTCGGCGTCATCCTCGGACAGCTCTTCGCCGGCGAGAAGATCGACCTCGGGACGAGCGTCGTCGACGCGGCGATCGGTCTCGCCGCGAACGCGCTCGCGATCAGCTACCTCGCGCCCGCCGCCCTGGCGCGCGATGCCGAGGCGGCGCCCTCGCGCCGCCGTGTCCTGCTCGGCGGCGCCGCGCTCGCCGCGTTGGCCGCGCTCGGCGGCCTACCGCTCTCGCGCACGCTCGCCGTCGCCGGATCGCGGCTCGGCAACCTGCCGTCGGCCGCGCGGCACCTCATCCAGTCCGCAAACCTCGCTCCCGCGGACCCCGACGTCGACGCGCTCGCGGGGATCACGCCGCGCATCACCGCGAACGAGGATCACTACACCGTCGACACCACCCTGGTGAAGCCGCGCGTCGACATCGCGACGTGGAGGCTGGACGTCTCCGGCGCAGTGGAAGCGCCGTTCACTCTCACCTACGACGAGCTGCTCGATCTCGACGCGATCGAACAGGTGCACACGCTCGAATGCATCAGCAATCCCACCGGCGGCGAGCTCATCTCGACGGCGGTGTGGACCGGCACGCGCCTGCGGGATCTGCTCCAGCGCGCGCGTCCGACGGCCAAGGCCTACGACGTCGTCCTCACGTCGGTCGACGGGTACACCGATTCGTTCCCCATCGCGAAGGCGATGGAGCCGGAAACGCTGCTCGTCTACCTCATGAACGGGAAGACGCTGCCGCAGGATCACGGCTTTCCGGTGCGCGTGTTGGTGCCGAACATCTACGGCATGAAGAACGTGAAGTGGCTGCGCTCGATCGAGGTCGCGACCTACGACGTCTTCGGCTATTGGCAGGAGCAGGGTTGGTCCGACGGCGCGATCGTGAACACGGGCACGCGTATCGACGTCCCGGCGCGCGCGCTCAAATGGAACGGTGGCGAGGTCACCATCGCCGGCATCGCGTTCGCCGGCGCGCGCGGTATCAGCAAGGTGGAGCTCTCGTTCGACAACGGGAAGACCTGGCAGGCCGCGAAGCTCGAGGCGCCGGCCGGGCCACTCACCTGGCGCCGCTGGTCAGCGCAGTGGACACCGCCGAACGTCGGGCCCCACACGCTCCAGGCGCGTTCGACCGACGGTCGTGGCGATACGGAGACGCCGGTGAGTCGCCAGCCGTTCCCGAACGGCGCGAGCGGCTATCACGTGCTTCAGGTGACCGTGGGCCGCTAGCGCCTCGGGCGCCAGAAGTTCACGTCGAGGATGCGCAGCCGTTCGAGATGCGTCTCGAGTCGTCGCGCGAAACCCGCGGCATCGCGCGTCTGGGGCGGCGACCAGAGCACCTCGGCGAGAGCGCAGAGGCGCGGCCAGGCCATGTACTCCATGCGCTGCGGGTCGGGCATGTACTCCGTCCAGAGCTGACCCTGCGCGCCGAGCACGTGCTCCGCCTCGGTCGCGCTCAGCGCCGGCGGCACCGGCTCGTAGGCGTACACATCGGCGAGCGTATTGAGACCGCGGATCGGCACGAGCTCGTCCTCGGACTGATCGTGGTCGAAGTACGTCGGCTTCTCGGGCGCCATGACGACGTCGTGGCCGGCCTTCGCCGCCGCGATCCCGCCCTTCTCGCCACGCCAGCTCATCACCGTCGCGCCGGGCGCGAGACCGCCCTCGAGGATCTCGTCCCATCCGATCAGACGCCGCCCGCGTGAAGCGAGCCATTTGTCGAAGTGCGTGATGAACCAGCTCTGCAGCTCATCCTCATCCTTGAGCCCGAATTCCTTCATGCGCGCCTGCGCGGCGGCGCTGGCCTTCCATTCGGTCTTCGGGCACTCATCACCACCGACGTGGATGAAGTTCGACGGGAACAACGCCAGCACCTCCTCGAGCACGTTCTCGAGGAATGTCAGGACGTTGTCACCGACGCCGAAGATGTGCTCGGAGATGCCCCAGTACGTCTGGACCTCGTGCTTCGCGGCAGTGTTGCCAAGCTCGGGATACGCGGCGATCGCGGCGAGGGCGTGGCCGGGCATCTCGATCTCCGGAACAACGGTCACGCCGCGATCCGCGGCGTAACGCACGACCTCGCGCACGTCGTTCTGCGTGTAGAACCCGCCGTGCGGCTTTCCCGCGAACTTGCGCTGCGCGGGCTCGCGCGTGCGCGGCGCGACCATGCTGTCCTTGCGCCACGCGCCCACCTCGGTGAGCTTCGGGTAGCGCGTGATCTCGATGCGCCAGCCCTGGTCCTCGGTGAGATGCCAGTGGAAGACGTTGAGTTTGTGCAGCGCGAGCAGATCGATGTGCTTCAGGATCGTGGCCTTCGGCATGAAGTGCCGACCGACGTCGAGGTGGCTTCCGCGCCAAGCGAATCGCGGCGCGTCCTCGATCTCGATCGCGGGCAGCGTCCACGGCACGCCGCTCACCATCGCGCGCCGGAAGATCTCCACCGGTAGCAGCTGGCGCAGCGTCTGGATCCCGTGTGAGATACCCGCCGCGCTCCGCGCGCTGATCGTGACGCCATCGGCGCCGACCGCGAGCCGGTACGCCTCATCGCCGAAAGGACCGATCCGCTCGACGAGCGCGAGCGCGATACGCACGCCGCGCGCGCTCGGGACGATGGGGAGCGGCAGCCCCGTGGCGGGCCGAAACATGTCGCGGAGGCGCTCGGCCTGGGGCCGCAGCGCATCGGGCGCTTCGATCGTTGTGCTCGGCCCGAGCGTGATGCTGCCGTCCTTCGCGGTGACCTTGGCTGGGATCGGGATGAGCGGAAGCGTCGCCGTGCGCATCGCGGCATCGTACGGTCCTCGCTACTGTGTTGCTCCAGTGGCGAAGCGGCGTTTCACGATCAGCACGGTCCTACCCGGCTACGCGGCGCCCAGCAACGAGTGGCGCAGGCGCGTGCACGCCGCGGTGCTCGAAGCGCAGACCAGCCGCGGCGTGGGCTATCGAGAAAGCGATCCGCTCGAGCTCCGCATCGCGCTTTTCCTCGGCAATCGCCCGCTCGACATCCACGAGATCGACGAGCGAGTGAAGGACGTCATCGACGCGCTCGGCGGTCACATCGCCGGGCCGCGCAGCCGCCGCCGCATCGCACCGATCATCCCGACTCCCGAGCAGATCCGCCGCATCGTCCTCGAGCGCGTCACGTACTGGTCCCAGCGTGGGCGGCCGTTCGGCCGGCTCACGATCTCGCGCTACCGTCGCCGGCGCGCGTGAAGCTCGGCACCGGCGCGCTGGTGTGGGCCGGCTTCGACGGGCCGCAGGCACCCACTCCGCTGCTCGACGCGATCCAGCGCGGCCGGATCGGCGGCGTGTTGCTCTTCGCCTTCCGCGACAACATCCGAAACAAGACGCAGGTCCGCGCGATGCTGCGCGAGATCCAGGACGCAGCGCGGCGCGGCGGCCTGCCGCCGGTGCCCGTCGCCGTCGATCAGGAGGGCGGCACCGTCATCCGCATCGGCTACCGCGCGACGTTCCCGAGCGCGATGGCCATCGGCGCGACCGGCGATCCCGCGTATGCGGAGCGCGCGGCGCGCGCGGTCGGCGAGGGACTCCGGGCCGATGGCATCGCCGTGAACCACGCGCCGGTCTGCGACGTGAACTCCGATCCGCGCAATCCGGTCATCGGCACGCGCGCCTTCGGCGACGATGCCGAGCAGGTCGCGGCGTTCGCCGCAGCGTGGGTGCGCGGGAGCGAGGGCGTCGGCGTCGCGACGACGCCGAAGCATTTCCCCGGTCACGGCCACACCTCGCAGGACTCTCACCTCGTGCGCCCCGAGGCGAACGTCGACCGCACGACGCTGGAGAACCGCGAGCTCGTGCCTTTTCGCGCGGCGTTCGCGGCCGGGGCGAGCGGCGCGATGACCGCGCACGTGCGTTACCCCGCGCTCGATGCAAAGGACGGCGCCACGGTGTCCCGCGCGATCCTCACCGATCTGCTGCGCGGCGAGCTCGGCTTCACCGGCTTCGCGGTGACGGACTCGCTCGACATGAAAGGCATCACCGACGTCGAAACACCCGATCAGATCGTGTCGCGTGCGATCGCGGCCGGCGCGGACGCCGCGATGGTGACGACCGGTCTCGACCGCCAGCTCGCGGCGGCCGGCTGGATCGACGCCGGCGTCGATGCGGCGCGCGTGAAGGAGGCGCTCGAACGCACGACGATCTTCCGGAAGCGCTTCGCGGTCGAGGTTCCGGGTGACGACATCGAGGACGCGCCCGCGCGCCGCCTCGCGGCCGAGATCGCGGAGCGCGCCGTCACGCACCACGGCCCCCGGCTGCCGCGGCTCGATTCGCGCGTGCGCGTCGTGACCTTCGGATCGGCGCGCCAGTCGTTCGTCGAAGAGACCGCCGATCCGGTGGGCGGTCTCGAACGAGCGCTGCGGCAGCGCTTCGGAGATCGCCTCGCGTTCGGACGCGAGGGGCGACTGCCCGAGGGCGACGGCACGCTCGTCGTCTGCACCTCGAACGCGGCGTTCCAGCCGGAGCAGGCGGCGCGCGCTCGCGAGCTGCTCGCCGGCGGCGGGGTGCTCTGCGCGATCCGCAGTCCCTACGACGCGACGCTCATGCCGAATACTCCCGCACTCCTCACGTACAGCGACGTCCCGCCGTCGCTCGACGCGCTCGCGGCCGTCCTCGCGGGCGAGCGACGGCCGACCGGACGGCTCCCCGTCCGGTTATGAACCGGCGAACGTTCCTCGGCGCGGCCGGCGCTTTGCTGGCGTCCTGTGTGGCGCCACGGCCCGAGCCGTCGCCCGTCGAGGGACTCATCGGTTCGCTGAACCTCGAGCAGCGAGTCGGCCAGACGATGGCCGTCGCGTTCCACGGCCCGACGATCACGAGCGCGATCGAGGAGATGATCCGCGTCCGCGCCGTCGGCGGGATCATCCTCCGCGCCGAGAACGCGCCCGATCCGGCCTCGCTCGCGCGTATCTGCGCGGACCTGCAGCGCATCGCGGTTGAGGCGAAGGTCCCACGTCCCTTCCTCGCGCTCGACCAGGAGGGCGGGTCGATCGCGCGGGTCGGCGGCCAGATGACCGTGTTCCCGAGCCAGATGGCGCTCGCCGCGACGCCCGATCCCGCCGCGGCCGTGCGGCGCGCGGCCACCATCACCGCCGAGGAGCTCCTCGCCGCGGGTGTCAACTGGAACCTCGCGCCGGTCGCCGACGTGAACAACGAGCCGCTCAACCCGATCATCGGCAACCGTTCGTACGGATCCGACCCGCAGCGCGTCGCGTCGCTGGTCGACACGGCGGTGCGCGCTTACGCCGCGGCGAAGATGCTCTGCTGCGCGAAACACTTCCCGGGTCACGGCGCGGCGACCGTCGATTCGCACGTCGGCCTGCCGGTCATCGACGTCGACCGCGCCCGGCTGGACCGCGTCGAGCTCGTCCCGTTCCGGCAGGCCATCGCCGCGGGAGTGCCGGCCATCATGCTCGCGCATCTCATCGTGCCGGCGCTCGACCAGACGCCATCACTCCCCGCGTCGTTGTCGCGACGGATCTCGACCGACCTGCTGCGTGGCGAGCTCGGCTTCAGAGGCATCACGCTCACCGACGATCTCGAGATGGGAGCGCTCGCGACGATCGGCGAAGCCGCGGCCGGTCTCCGCGCGCTGCAGGCCGGCGCCGACTTCGTCCTGTTCCGTTTCGACGAGGCCGCGCAGCGCGAGGGCCACCGGCTCATCCTGGACGCGGCACGGAACGGAACGCTCCCCTCGCTCGATGCGTCCGTGACGCGACTCATCGATGCGAAGGCTCGCTACACGATCCTCTCGCAGAACAACAGCGGCAAGACACCGGACGTGACCGCGAACGCCGCGGCCGCGCTCGATATCGCGCGGCAGAGCATCACGCTGCTGCAGAACGACGGCAAGGTGCTGCCGCTGCATGGCCGCGTCTACGCGATCGCGACGACGACGGCTGACCTCACACCGCTGCCCGGCGATAGCGATCTCGCGTCGGAGCTCGAGCGCGCCTGGCCGGACGTCTCGGTGCGCAAGTTCGGTACGAGCATCAACGAGTCGCTCATCAGCACCGCGCTGACCGAGGCCAAGACGGCGGACGTCGTGGTCGTCGGCGTCGCCGACGTCGGGATCAACGACGATCAGCTGAAGCTCGTGACGCGTCTCGCGGCAGCGAAGCCGACGGTGCTCGTGTCGCTGCGGGGACCGTACGACGTGCGCTTCGCGCCGAGCGTCGCGGCCTGTGTCTGCGCCTACGACGGCAGGCTGCCGTCGCTGCGCGCGGTCATCGAGGTCATCACCGGGAAGACCAAGCCGGTCGGCTCGCTTCCGGTGACGGTGAGCGATCGCTATCCGCTCGGCGCCGGGCTGCGCGACTTCAGTTGAGCGATCTCGCGACCCCGGCGCGTTCCGTCGTCGAGGCCGCGATCGGTTCGCTCTGCACGGCGTGCGTCGTGCGCGTCGAGCGCCGCAGCGAGGTCGACGTCTTCGCCGCCGGCACGCTGTGCCCCGACGAGCGCGCCGGTCCGGATGCCCCATGCACCGCCGATTCGCTGTTCGACCTCGCGTCGCTCACGAAACTCGCGACCACCGCGCTCGCGCTGTCGTTCGTGCGCGAGCGCGTCCTCACGCTCGACACGCCGTTCCGCGAGCTCGTGCCGGACTTCCGCGGCGGCCGGAAGGACGACGTCACCCTCGGTCACGTGCTCACGCACACCGGCGGACTCACCTGGTGGCTTCCGCTCTGGAAGGACGTCCGCACGCTCGAGGAGGCGGTGTGGCGCGCGGCGCAGGAGCCGCTCGCTCAGGATCTCGGCACGTTCACCTACAGCGACCTCGGCTACATCATGCTCACGCAGGGTCTCGCGACGATCGGCGGTCGGCCCTTCGCGGACCTGGTGCGCGAGATCGTGCTCGGACCGGTCGAGGCGACCACCGCGGACTTCGGTCCACGGCCCGCGGAGCGCTGCGTCGCGACCGAGGAGGACACCGAGTGGCGCAAGCGGCGCCTTCGCGGCGAGGTGCACGACGAGAACGCCTCGGCCGTCGGTGGCACCTGTGGACACGCCGGGCTGTTCGGCACCGCGGCGGACGTGGCCAAGGTCGCGCGCGTGTTCCGCGACGGCGCCGTCATCGGGAACGATCTTGCCGCGCTCGCGCGGACGGAGCATGTGAAGCAGGGCAACGTGCGCCGTGGCATCGGGCTCGCGCTCCGCGCGCCAGACGGGCCGATGGTCGGTCGTCACTTCAGCGTCGACGCCTATGGGCACACCGGTTTCACCGGCACGTCGCTGTGGATCGATCCACAGCTCGACCTCACCGTCGTCCTCCTCACGAACCGCGTCTACTTCGGCCGCGGGAACGACGAGGAGATGTATCGCTTTCGGATCGCAGTCCACGAAGCGGTATCAGCTCCGTTCGCATGAGAATCGTCGCGTGATCGCCGTCGGGATGATGTCCGGAACCTCTGGCGACGGCATCAACCTGGCCGCGATCGAGATCGAACCGGGCGCTCGTCCGAACGTACGTATCCTCGCGACGGCCGAGCGCCCGTATCCGCCGGCGCTCCGCGACGCGGTGCTCCGCGCGGGGTCCGATGTCCCGTTCGCGCTCTCCGACATCGCGCGTCTGCACGCCGACCTCGGCGATGCCTACGCGGCGGCTGCGGCGGCTTTCGTCTCGACGCTCGTGCGGCGGCCCGACGTGATCGCACTGCACGGCCAAACGGTGTCGCATCTGCCGGCGCAGCACGCGACGCTGCAGCTCGGCGATGCCGCACGCGTCGCGCGCGCGACCGGTGTGCCGACGGTGAACGACTTCCGGAGCGCTGACATGGCCGCGGGTGGCGAGGGCGCGCCGCTCGTTCCGTTCGGCGACCACGTCCTCTTCGCGTCGCGCGCGCCGATCGCCGTGCTCAACCTGGGCGGCATCGCCAACCTCACGCTCATCCCGACGGCGTCCGCCGACGACGTGATCGCGTTCGACACGGGACCCGCGAACATGACGAGCGATGCGATCATCACGCCCTCCGGCGAGGCCTTCGATCGGGACGGACGCCGCGCGCGGGCCGGTCGTGTGAACGAGCGCGCGCTCGCGGAGGCTCTGCGTCATCCGTACTTCGCGCGCCGAGCGCCGAAGAGCACCGGCCGCGAGGACTTCGGCGCGCCGTTCGCGACGCGCATCGCAGATCGCGTCAGCGACGACGGTGGATCGCTCGACGACGCGCTCGCGACCGCGCTGGCGATCAGCAGCCGCAGCATCGCCGACGCGCTGGCGCGGGAGACGCCGCGTGGCACGACGTGGACGATGCTCGCCGTCGCCGGGGGTGGCGCACGCAATCCTGCGCTGATGGAGTCCGTAGCTCGCGCGGTCGCACCGCTTCGCGTCGTGAAGACCGACGAGCTCGGCGTGCCGTCGCAGGCACGCGAGGCGATCGCCTTCGCGATCATGGGCGCCTACCGCATGCGGGAGCTGCCGAACGTGCTGCCGAGCGCGACCGGGGCGCGCCAGGCGGTGCGCGGCGGTGCGGTGCATCTGCCGTGAACGACATCGTCGTCGGCATCGACGCGGGCGCGTCGAAGACGCGCGCGTTCGCCGTGGACCGGGCCGGCACCGTCGTGGGACGCGGGGCGGGTGGCGGCGGCAACCTGCTCACGTCTCCCGACCCGCAGGGCGCGATCGCGGCCGCCCTTGCGGAAGCGCTCGGCGGGCGGGGGGCCGACGCGATCGTGCTCTCGTGCGCGGGCGGCGATCGCGACACGGAGCGCACGCGCGGCCACGAGATCCTCGCGCGTCTCGCGCCGCCCGGAGCGAAGCTGCTCGTCACACACGACGCCATCGCGGCGCTGTACGCCGGGAATCCGACCGGCTGCGGCGTCGTGCTCATCGCCGGCACGGGCTCGATCGCGTACGGGCGCAACGAGGAGGGCGAGGAGGACCGCGCGGGTGGTTGGGGCTATCTCATCGGCGACGAAGGGTCCGCGGTGTGGTGCGGCCTCGAGGCGCTCCGCGCGATCTCGCATGCCGTCGACGGCCGCGGCGCGCCGACGCGCATGACCGCGCTCCTCTTGCAGCAGCTCGGCGTCGGCCAGTTCAGCGATGTCCTCCCGCTGATCTACGGCCGCCCGCATCCCGCCCCGGCGATCGGCGCGGCGACGCGCGCGCTCGCGAGCGCAGCGGCCGAGGGCGACGCGATCGCGAACGCGATCCTGCAGCGCGGCGCGAACGCGCTCGCGCGGGCCGCGACGGTCGTCGCGCTCACGCTCGGTCTTCCCGCCGGACCGGTCTACCTCGCCGGCGGCGCGTTCGAGAACCTGTCGCTCCTTCAGCGCCTGGTGCAGCTCGACCTCCTCGCCCTGCTCCCGCAGGCGGCGGTGGAACCGGTGCGCGAGGAACCGGCGATGGGCGCGGCGCGGCTCGCGTCCGCGCTGGCCTGGAGCGCGACATGAGCGGTGGCGCGCGGCGGACCGAGGCGCGCAACCCGAAGGCACGTGGGCTCGAGTCGTTCACGACGCACCAGATCCTGGAGCTCATGAACGACGAGGACGCGACCGTGGCGGCGGCCGTCCGCGCGGCGCTGCCACAGGTCGAGCGCGCCGTCGACGCGGTCGTCACGGCGCTCGGATCCGGTCACCGCCTGCGCTACATCGGAGCCGGCACGAGCGGGCGCCTCGGCGTGCTCGACGCGAGCGAGGCGCCGCCCACCTTCGGGGTCGACGAGGAGCTGGTGCTGGGGATCATCGCCGGCGGCGACCCGGCGCTGCGCCATTCGATCGAGGGAGCGGAGGACGACTCGGGCGCCGGCGCACGCGCGGCGCGCGAGCACGTGCGCGAAGGTGACGTCCTCGTCGGCATCTCCGCGAGCGGACGCGCGAAGTTCGTGACGGCGGCCATGGTCATGGCGCGCGAGGTCGGCGCGCGCACGGTCGCCCTCACCTGCGACGCGTCGTCGCCCCTTGCGAAGGACGCCGACATCACGATCGCCGTCGACGTTGGCCCGGAGGTGCTCGCGGGCTCGAGCCGGCTCAAGGCCGGCACGGCGACGAAGCTCGTCCTCAACATGCTGTCGACCACGGCGATGATCCGCTCCGGGAGAACGCGTGGCGACCTCATGGTCGACCTGCGCCCCACCAACGCGAAGCTGCGTGCGCGCGCGATCCGCATGGTCCAGGACGAGACCGGACTGAGCGAGGCCGAGGCGCGCGCGCGACTCGAGGCCGCGGGTTGGAGCGTGCGCAAGGCGCTCGGATCGTGAAGCTCATCGTCAACGCGGACGACTTCGGATACACCGAGCGCGTCTCCGCGGGGATCATTCGGGCGCACCGCGACGGGATCGTCACCGCGACGACGCTCATGACGAACGCCCCGCACACCGACGGCGCCGCGAAGCTCGCGCGGGCAACGCCGTCGCTCGACGTCGGCGTGCACCTGGTCCTGACCTTTGATCGCCCTTCGGGCGACGTCGCACGCTACCGGAGCTTGGTCGGCGAAGACGGGAGGTTCTTCGGGCCGACGGAGCTGCTGTCTCGTGACATCGATCGTGAGGAGGCGCTGCTCGAATACCGCGCGCAATTCCGGAAGGCTCGGGCGCTCCTTGGACGTGCGCCAACGCATCTCGATACACATCACTGGGTCCACGACCATCCCGCGCTCGAGTGGGCGATCGGCGAGCTCGCGCGCGAGACCGGAGCGGCGGCGCGGATCCACACCGACGAGCAGCGCGACCGGCTCCGCGCCCGTGGCGTCCGCACCCCCGATCACTTCGCGCGCGAGTTCCAGCACGCCGGCAACGTCGGCGTCGATCCGCTGCTCGCGCTGCTCCGGCAGCTCGCGACGCGGGACGGCGTCACCGAGCTCATGTGCCATCCCGGTGAGGCGGACGAGGGCATGGTCAAGAAATCGGGCTATGCGCGTGAGCGCCCGACCGAGCTCGCGACACTGACCGACCCGCGCGTGGGTCTCGCGATCAAGGATCTCGGCATCACGCTCGCGACCTTCACCGACCTATGAGGAAAGCGCTGTGGGTCGTGCGCGACCGCATCACGACCGCGAAGGCGATCGACGATCTTCTCGCCGACGCGACGACGCGCGGCATCTTCGACGTCGTCGTCCAGGTCCGCGGTCGCGGCGACGCGTACTACCGGTCGGATCTCGAGCCGCAGGCGCTCGCTCTGGCCGGCAGCGACCTCGATCCGCTCGACCATCTGGTGCGCTTCGGCGCCGCGGTGGGCGTGCGCATCCACGCCTGGGGCAACGTGTTCTTCGTCTGGTCCGACCCCCAGGGCCTCCTGCCGAGCTCGCCGGCGCATCTCGTGAACCGGCACCCCCAGTGGCTGCTCCGACCGGGTGGGGTGAAGTACCTGGACCCCGTCGGCGGCGCGGATTGGGAGGGCATCTACACCGATCCCGGGAACGGGGCGGCGCGGGAGCACACGCTGGCCATCTTCACCGACATCGTGTCGCGCTACGCGGTCGAAGGCTTCCATTACGACTACGTCCGGTACCCGCAGGTGACCTACGCGGCGAGTCCCGATGATCACGAGCACGTCACCGCGCTGGTGCGGGAGGGCGCGAAGCGACTACGCCGCGCGCGACCGGGCATCGTGATCTCCGCCGCGGTGTTCCCCGACCCCGCGGTCGCGCGTGATCGAGTGTTGCAGCGCTGGCCCGAGTGGGCCGCGGCGGGTCTCGTCGATCTGTTGTGCCCGATGGCGTACCGCCGCGACACCGCGGAGGTCGAGCGCGTGCTCTCGCGCGCGCGCGCGGCCGCGCCGCGGACCGAAATGTGGGGCGGTCTCATGGCCTACAAAGGAGAAGGGCAACTCCTGCGCGAGCAAGTGCACGCGGCGTCGGACGCGGGATGCGAGGGCGCGATCCTCTTCGCGTACGACCCCGAATCACCCGATCTTCTGGACGTTTTCGCCCACGCCTAGCGACGGCGTTACTCTCTTGCCCCGTGCCAAACGAACCGACACCAACACCGGTCGCAGCGCCACCACCCGAGGAGCCGCGCCGTCCCGACCCCCTTGCCGCCGCGGTCGCGGAGGGTGTGGTGCGCCTGCGCCGCGAGGCCGGTCTCTCCGAGCGCGCGGCGGCGAGAAAGCTTGGCACCTCGCAGACGCAGCTTCGTCGTATGGAAGACCCGCGCTACCTTCCGTCGCTCCGCTCGCTGCAGCGTGTCGCGCTCGCGTACGGGTACAAGCTGAGCGTCGCGTTCGAGCGTGAGGACGCGGCCGCCAAGCGTGCCGCGCCGGCGAAAGAGCCCAAGCCGAAACGGGCCGCGGCTAGAGGGTCCGCGTCACCTTCGAAAGGCCGGCGGGGCTCTCCGGGTCGCGGCCGTGGCGGCGCGCGACGTGCGCCGCGACGTGCTGCGCCGCGACGACGAGCGCGATCGGGCTGAGCATCTCGCCTACGGTTCGCCGCAGCAGCACCGCGTCATCCACCTTCCCCGCCAGCGCCGCGTCGTCGGTGATCGCGTACACCCGGGCGCCGCTGCGCCGCAGCGCGCCCGCCAGGGCGTGCGTTTCGCGCTCGGTCGCGCCGCGCGCCGCAAGGATGAGCACCGGCGTGCCGCGCTCGAGGAGCGCGCGTGGGCCATGCGCGAAGTCCGCGCTCGAGTAGGGCTCCGCCCAGACCCGCGCGAGCTCCTTGATCTTCAGCGCCGCCTCGAGCGCGGCGGCGTAGACGTAGCCGCGCCCGAGCACCACGAGCGCGCGCGCCGACCCGATCCTCCGTGCGATGCGCGCGGCGTCCGGCTCGCTGTCCACGGCCTCAAGCACCGCACCGGGTAAGGCCGCGAGATCGAGCGGGCGGCCGGCCGCCGCCCCCGCGAGCATCGCGAGCGCGACGCAGGAGTTCGTGTACGTCTTCGTCGCCGCGATCGCGCGCTCCGGTCCGCAGCGAAGCTCGAAGACATGCTCGGCCGCGCGTCCGAGAGCGGACGAAGCACGATTCGTGATCGCGATCGTGAGCGCGCCATCGCGCCGTGCGGCGGCGATGACGGCGGAGACGTCCGGCGCGGCGCCCGACTGCGAGATCCCGATGACGGCTCCCTCCGAGTAGCGCGGCGGCGTGCCGTACTTCGTGACGAGCGACGGCGCGGCCGACGCCGTGACGATGCGCGCGAGACCTTCGAACAGGTACTTGCCGTACGTCGCGGCGTTGTCCGACGAGCCGCGTGCCGCGACGGTGAGGTGCTTCGCGCGCGCCAGCAACGCACCCAGGCGCCGGGCGTCCGCCGCACCCTCCGCGACGAGCCGCGCCACCGCCTCCGGCTGCTCGGCGATCTCCGAACGAAGCGACACCGGAGCGATGATGCACGGGCGGAGAGCCGTACGAGAGGGGCAGGACGACCGGCCTACTTGTGAGGAGGTCGGAGCGCGGCCAGCATCGCCCGCCGAGAGGCGGAAAGGATCGAATGGGGGGACTCCGCTCGGCGTTCACAGCGCTCGCCGGTGACCGTCCACGCGCACGCCTCGCGGAACGCGCCGCGGCGTATCTGGGCGAGCGGCTGTCCACCGACTATGTCGTGCTCGTGCGCCACGCCCCACGCGACATGAGCTCCGACGTCGTCCCGCTCGTCGTCCTCGGCCCGCACGGCGTGCTCGTCGTCGAGCCGCGGGAGGAACAGGGCGCGCTCGCCTGCTACCAGGATCACTGGTACCGACGGACAGGCCCCGGCGTCTCGCATCCGCTCTCCGACTCGCCGTCGAAGCGCGCGCATGCCAACGCGGCCCGCGTGAAGGGCGATCTCGCGAGCGGTGGCTTCATCTACACGCCCGTCGAGAGCGTCGTCGTGCTGACGCGCGGTCAGCCCGACGACGTGGGCAGCTCGTGCGTCCCGGTGATCGCCGGTATGGACGGGCTCGTGCGTCATCTCGAGGCTCACGCTCGACCCGACAGCTCGATGGAGCACACGCGCGCGCTCGTTGGCGCGCTGTCTGGACCGATCAAGCTCGCAACTATGTGACCAACGCGTTCGTTGCAGTCCCTCTGTAGCGAAATGGCCGATCGCGACCAATTAGGGAGGCCCGCATCGAGCGGGCCTCCTTCCATTTCAGCCGCCGCGAAGCGCGGCGAAGAGATCGCTCTCGAGCGGAGCTCCACCCCGCTCGGGGTACTCGCGGATGAAGGTCTCCTCGGTGAAGATCTCGGGGACCTTCGCGCGCGCCGTGGCCCACATCGCGAGATCCGGCGCCTGTGTCTGGTGCGCCGCCATCGCGTGCACCTTCGCGTCCAGCACATCGCTGATGTCGATGACCGCACCGAGCCGCTCTCTCGTCCAGCGCTGCGGCTTCACCGCGAGGGTCTCCACGTACTGCGCGAACGCCGGCATGATCGACGACAACCGATCGACGAGCTCCGCACCGGCGACGAACCGGTAACACCGCTTCGCATGCCAATGCGGCCCGAGCTCCGGCTCGTGGCGTTGGACGCCCGAGAGCTCGATGGCCGTGAGCGCGCGCTCGCCCGCCGCGATGTGATCGGGATGGCCGTAGCCGCCGTCGGGTCCCCAGATGATCGCGACCTCGGGTCGGACCCGCCGCAGCCAACGCACGATGTCGCGCACGACCCACTCCTCGTTGACATCGGCGAGGCCGCCGTCGGGGTATCGAAGGCAGGTGACGCTCGCCAGACCCATGCGCCGTCCCGCCTCCGCGAGCTCCTTCGCGCGCGTGGGTCCGACCAGCTCCCGTGGAACGATGTGGTCATCGACGCCGGCCCAACCCTTCTCACCTTCGGTGAGGCAAAGACTGTGGACTGCCATCCCCTCCCTCGCGTATCGGATCAGCGTGCCGCCCGTGCCGAAGGTCTCGTCATCGGGATGCGCGAGGATCGTCGCCAGCTTCAGGGGCATCGGCGGGGACGATACCCGAGGCTATGCTCGCCAGGTGAGCGGCACTGCGCGGATCGTCGTCGTCGAAGACGACGCGTCGGTCGCGCAACTGGTCACCCTGTACCTTCGGAACGCCGGGTACATCGTCGAGCATGCAGCGAACGGCGAGCGCGCACGCGCGCTCTTCGATGAAGTGAAGCCCGCGCTGGTCGTGCTCGACCTCGGGCTTCCCGACGCCGATGGCGTCGACCTCTTCAACGAGCTTCGCGCTCGCGCGGACACCCCGGTGATCGCGCTCACCGCGCGAGCGGAGGACGCGCAGAAGGTCGCGGGCCTCGACGCGGGCATGGACGACTACCTCGCGAAGCCCTTCAATCCGCGCGAGCTCGTCTCGCGCGTCCGCGCGATATTGCGGCGCGCCTCGGGCATGCCCGGCGGCGGGCGCGTCCTCCGCGTCGGCAACGTCAGCGTCGACCCGGCGCGGCACGAGGTGCTCGTCGGCGAACGCGCCGTCGCGCTGCGCGCGAAGGAGTTCGAGCTGCTCGAGGCCTTCTGTCGCCAACCGGGCATGGTCCTGACGCGAGACCGGCTGCTCGAGGATGTGTGGGGCTTCGCGTATCCGGGTGAGACACGCACCGTCGACGTGCACGTGAAGCAGCTGCGCGACAAGCTCGCCGGGGCCGACGCGAAGATCGAGACCGTGTGGGGCGTCGGGTACAAGATGGTCGGGCCGTCCACCTGATGTTGCGCAGCGTCGCGGGCCGGCTGTTCCTTTCGTATCTCGGTGTGGTCGCGGTCGGTCTGTTGGTCGCCGCCATCACGATCTCCGCGCTCGTCGTGCGCTACGAGAACGACGTGCTGCGTCTCCGGCTGCAAGAGCTATCCGCGCCGCTGCTCACCGCGATGCAGACCGGACTGCGGAACGGCCAGCAGCCGCGCGAGGTGATCGACGCGCTCAAAGATCAGGCCGCATCCGCCGACGCGCGTCTGCTCGTGATCGCGAACAACCGACGGGTGCTCGTGGACAGCGATAACTCGCTCGCGAACCAGACTTTGCCGCCGCCGACGCAGGGGACGTTCGGCCAGTTCATCGATGGCAACGACCAATGGCTCTTCGTGCAGCAAGTCTTCCGTCCCGCCGCCGCCGGGCTGAACCCCGCGATCATCGTCGTGGCGCGTCCCCGCGCTGCGTTCGGCGACGCACTGCGTGCACTTCTGCCGTCGTTGCTCGTCGCCGGCGTCGTGGCCGCGGGCTTTGCGCTCATCGTCGCGGGTCTGCTGTCGCGGACGATCACGCGACCGCTCCGCGAGCTCGTCGGGGGCGCGCGCCGCTTCGCGCGCGGCGAGTACCGGACGCGCGTGCCGGTCGCGGGCCCCAGCGAGGTCGCCGAGCTCGGTGGCGCGTTCAACGAGATGGCCGGCGAGATCGAGCGCGCGCGTGACAGCGAGCAGGCGTTCCTCGCGGACATCTCGCACGAGCTGCGCACGCCGCTCACATCCATCCAGGGATTCGCGCAGGCGATCGCCGAGGGCGAGGCCGCGGGCGAGGCGGTGCCGCCCGCCGCGAAGATCATCCAGCGCGAATCGCGCCGGCTCATCCGCATGGTCGAGGGATTGCTCGAGGTCGCGAAGCTGCAAGCCGGAGGGCCTGAGCTCGCGCGGGAGCGGGTCGAGGCGAGGGCGCTCGTGTCCGGCGCGGTCGCCGCGCTGGAGGTGCAGGCGCACGAAGCGGGCGTGACGCTGGAGGTCACGACCGACGGACTGCCGGCGGTGCGAGGCGATCCCGACAAGCTGGCGCAGCTCTTCACCAATCTCATCGACAACGCCGTGAAGCACTCGCCCCGCGGCGCATCGGTCGCCGTGATCGGCGCGCGCGAGGACGGCCAGGCGGTCGTTCGCGTGCGCGACGCGGGGTCGGGCCTTCCGGGCGGCGCCCAGACGCGCCTCTTCCGGCGGTTCTATCGCGGCGAGAACGCGCAGCGGGACGGCGCGGGCCTCGGTCTCGCGATCGCGCAGGCGATCGCGGTCGCGCACGGCGGCGCCATCACCGCGCGCAACGTCGACGAGGGTGGCGCGGAGTTCACGGTGCGCCTCCCCGCCGCCTGATCCGTATCCTCGACTGCGATGGCTCTTGGCGGGATCGTGCGAGGCAAGCGGACGACGCTGCGGACTCCGACGGAGGACGACCTTTCCGCGTACTCGCGCTGGATGGCCGACATGCGGGTGCGGCGCGCGGCCGGGGTGTGGCACCAACCGGCGATGCCGGCGACCTGGAAAGAGCGGCTGAAAGAGCAGGCGAAGGAGCAGCGGTCCGTGCTGTGGTCGATCGACGCGGATGGCCGCCTGGTCGGGCTCGCCCGAGCGCGCGTGGGCGGAGTCGAGAGCGCTCCGAGCGCGCACCTCCAGCATTTCATCATCGATCCGGACCAGTGGCGCAAGGGATACGGTTGGGACGCCGCCCTCGCGCTCCACCGCTACTTCTTCGACTACCTCGATCTGAAGCGCTCCGGCACCGAGCTGCGCGGCGACAACGTGGCGGCGCTGCGGATCGCCGAGAAGCTCGGCTACACCGAGTTCGGGCGCGGCCACCAGGTCCACTACCGCGACGGGAGCTACGTCGACGAGTCCTGGCTGCTCATGGAGCGGGCGGCGTGGGACGAGCGATTCGGGAAGACCGAACGTGAGTACGTGCCGTTCGGATCGGCGCGCTGATGTTCGGACCGCGCATCGCCGGCGAGAACGGCATCGAGCTGCGACCACCGGTGCTCGAGGATTACAAGCTCTTCACCGAGTGGCAGATGCAGCCGGAGGTCACGCGCTTCTGGGGTCCCCGCTTCACCACCGAGACGATCGCCACGGCCGAGGAGCGCTTCAAGCGGCATCTCGAGAGCAACGACAGCGTCTCCTGGTCGATCGCCTATGGGGGCGAGACCGTCGGATTCACCGGGATCTTCGACATCAGCTGGACCGACCGCGACGGCGAGACCGGGATCTTCATCGGTCGTCACGAGCTGTACGGCAAAGGCATCGCGAGCGAGGCGATCCGCCTACGTATGGCCTTCATCTGGAACGAGATGCGGCTGCACCGCGCGCACAACTGGATCGCCCTCGCGAACCAGGGGAGCTGGCGCGCGAACCAGAAGGCGGGTTATTCCCAGATCGGCACGTACCCGCGTTCGTGGTTCCGCTCGGGCGAATGGTTCGATGAATGGCTCGGTGAGGCCTTTCCGAGCACCTTCCCGGCGGACAAGCTCCCGAGCCCGTGGCGCGATGAAGACCACCCGAAGTGATGGTGTGAGCGCCGCGTAGGCGGTACAATGGTGTCGTCCCGCAAGGGACACGCGGCGGCGAGAGTGATCAACGCGGGCGTTCTGAGGCTTTTCTTCCTCCCGAACCCTGGCGAGTGCTCAAGGCGTCAGCAACATATAAGGGAGGAAGCTTCAAAAAGTGAGCTTCACCGACAAAACTCTGACCTGCAAGGACTGCGGTCAGGCATTCATCTGGACTTCTGGGGAACAGGAGTTCTACCAGTCCCGTGGACTGGTCAACGAGCCAGGCCGATGCTCGAGCTGTCGCGCGGCACGCCGCGCAGGCGGCAACGCCGGCGGTTCGTACGGCGACAGCCGTGGCATGAGTGGTCCCCGTGAGTTCTTCACGGCCACTTGCAGCAACTGTGGCAACGAGGCGCGCGTGCCGTTCCAGCCGCGCGGCGACAAGCCCGTGTACTGCAGCTCCTGCTTCGAGCAGGTCCGGCCATCAGCATCCCGTCGTTACGCCTAATTAGCGTTCCGATCAGCTGAACAGAAGGGGCCCGCCGAGAGGCGGGCCTCTTTCATTTCAGGCGCTGCAGCCAGCGGTGCGTCGGATCGATCGTGTACAGCGCTGCGACAAGCCAGCCTCGCTGCGCGACATCGAGCCGCGGCAGCACGTAGAGGAGGTCCGTTTCGTCGACGGGCCGCGGCGACTTCGACTTGTACAGGAGAAGGACCTCGGGTCGCAGGAACTGGATGCCGTACGCATCACGCCGTCCCAGGTCCGCAATGTTGAGGCCGATGCTCGGGTTGCGGCGGTAGCTCCATCGGGTGCCCTCGCTCTCTTCGAAGAGCAGCTCGATGCGCCACGGCCCATCAGGTGTCTCGCGCGCCCAGATCTCGTGGTGGTCCGGATTCGTGATCGTCTCGCCGCGCTTCCACGGGATGAGCTCGCCCGCATGCGCGATCTGGACGTCCCATTTCCCGAGCGCCTCGCGGAACGGCTGCTGGTCGCGGCGCAGCACTGCGACATCGATGTCGACGTGCGTGCGCGTCTCGTGCCCGATGAACATGTCGAGCGCGCGGCCACCGGCGATCCACCACGGTGCCGAGACCGACGCGAACGCCTTCTTCACGTCCTCGAGGCTGAGCGGCTCCCAGCGGTGCTCGGGCGGCGGCGCGGCCTCCGCGTTCTGCATCAGAACCCCGAGCTGTACACGCGCCGCACCGGCATGCGATAGGTGATCCGGTGCTCCTTCGCCCACGTCGCGTCCACGCTGCGCTGCACCCGCTCTTCGCTCCGGTAGTAGCGGAACGCGAGCTTTCGGATGTCCGCCTGCGCGACCGCCGGGTCGTCGTTGGCGCGGACCGTTCCTTCCACGCGAACGAAGCGGTAACCGTCAGGAACGATGAGCGACGCACGCCCGTCGCGCGCGAGGTTGTCGGGCTTCCTGCGCCCGGCGGCGGTGTTGAACATGATCTCGTCGCCGTCGAGCACGTACCACATGACGGTGAGGTGCGCAGACCCGTTCTCGTTGGTGGTCCCGAGCACCGCGAATCGCACCTCGTGGAGGAAATCGCGCTCGGCCTGCGTCAGCTCGCTTCGCATCGCCACACCCTCGACATTTCTAGCGGAACAGATCGCGATCCGCGGGACGCACGTACTCCTGCGCGGTCTCGGCGGGCTCGTCGAGGGTGAAGCCTCGGACGATCGCCACCGGGCAGCGGTCGAGCTTTCCCATGACCAGCTCGGCCGCGCCGGCGATCTCGTCGGCCACGGCGATCTCGGTCACGCGCAGCTCGTACCCCTCGGGATCGCGCTGACCCATGTAGCGCTTGAGCGCGGGCAGACCCGCGATCCCGATCGCGATGTTGGTGTGGCCCTCGCGCCATGCTCGCCCGAAGGTGTCGGTCACGACGACCGCCACCGTCGCGCCGACCGCCTTGCGGAACGCGTCCCGCAGCCGTGTGGCGGACGCGTCGGGATCCGTTGGGAGCAGCACCACGGTGTCTGGCGCGCCGGCGTTGGAGCGATCGACGCCGGCATTCGCGCAGACGAACCCGTGGCGCGTCTCGCAGATCAGGATGCCGCGCTCCCAGCGAACGATCTTCGCGCACTCCGAAAGCACGACCTCGAGCTGTCGGGCGTCCTTCCCCGACTCCGCCGCCATCGCGCGCGCGCGCTCGCCCGGCAGGACGTCCGCCAGGTGCACGATGCGCCCCTCGCTCTTCGACACGATCTTCTGCGCGATAACGACGATGTCGCCGTCGCGGATCTCCTCGCGCTCGGCGCGAGCGGCATCGCGGATGAGCGTCGCGAGGTCGTCGCCCGGCCGGATCTCCGGCAGGCCGCGGACGGCGGTGACGGTGAGCTGCGTCAACGTCTCGTCCGCGCCGGCTTGCGTTTGGCTGCGACCAGCTTCCCGAGGAGCCCTCGAAGCCGGGGCGTCTCCGCGAGCGATCGACTGAGTCCTGCGATCGTGTCGCTCGAGACCATCAGCGGACTGCGCTTGAATCGCCCGCGGTGGTCGGCGGTGGCCTCTTCGATGATCTCTCCTCTTCCCCAAGGCATGGTGAACGGCCGTGGAACGTCTCGGGGCTTCGACATGGCTCGCCTCCTAGGATGTCCGAACCATGTTGACACTCGGCTGGAAAGCGTCCGCGGAGCAGTTCGGGCCCAACGACCTGCTCCGTTATGGGGTCCTCGCCGAGGAGCTCCACTTCGACAGCGTCGTCGTAAGCGATCACTTCCACCCGTGGCGCGACACCGTCGGCCACGCCCCGTTCTCGTGGGCCTGGCTCGGCGCGCTCGGCGCGAAGACCACGCGCGTCCGGATGGGGACCAGCGTCGTGACGCCGACCTTCCGCTATCACCCCGCGATCGTCGCGCAGGCCGCGGCCACGCTCGCGGTGATGTTCCCGGGACGCTTCTTCCTTGGCGTGGGATCGGGCGAGTCGATGAACGAGACGCCCGTGCTCGCCGCCGAGTGGCCGGAGCCCGCGGAACGATTCAGGCGCCTGCGTGAGGCGGTGAAGCTCATGAAGCTGCTGTGGTCCGACGACTACGTCACCTTCGACGGCAAGTACTTCAAGACGCGTGGCGCGAAGATCTTCGACAAGCCGGCTCGCGGCGTGCCGCTGTACATCGCGGCCGCGGGCCCGCAGACCGCGACGTACGCCGGCAAAGAAGCCGACGGCTTCATCTGCACCAGCGGAAAGGGCGACGAGCTCTACCGCGAAACGCTGCTGCCGGCGGTCGAGACCGGCGCGCGTGAGGCGGGACGCGACGGGTCGAAGATCGAGCGCACCATCGAGATGAAGGTCTCCTTTGACACCGATCGCGCTCGCGCGATGTCGGACACGCGCGAGTGGGCTGCGCTTGCGCTCCCGGCCGAGGACAAGGCCGGCGTCGAAGATCCGCGTGAGATGGAGCGCCGCGCCGAGGCCGCCGCGGACAAAGCACACACACGCTTCATCGTGTCCACCGATCCCGACGAGCACGTCGCGAAGATCCGCCGCTACGTGGAGTGGGGCTTCACGCACCTGATCTTCCACTTCCCCGGTAAGGATCAGGAGCGTGCGATGCGCCTGTACGCGCGCGAGATCCTCCCCCGCCTGCGTGCCTGAGCTCTCGGCCGCGGCGCGCGAGCTCCTCGAGACCGCGCGGGTCGCGCACCTCGCGACCTCGGACCAGTACGCGCGGCCGCACGTCGTGCCCGTCGTCTTCGTATGCCGGGACACGGTGCTCTACACGCCGCTCGACCGGAAGCCGAAGCGCGACGACGACTGGCACGCGCTGCGCCGGGTGCGGAACATCGAGACGAACGGCCGGGTCGCGATCGTCGTCGATCGCTACGACGAGGACTGGTCCCATCTCGCGTGGGTCCTGCTCGAGGGCATGGCGGCGATCCTCGAGAGCGGCGAGGAGCGCGACGCGGCGGCGACGCTGCTCGGGGAGAAATACACGCAGTACGAGACGCTGTCCCTCGAGGGCCGACCGATCGTGCGCGTAGAGATCGAACGCGCGACCGAGTGGTCCAGCGAGACGCTGAAGGACGGCCGGCCGGGCTTCTAGACTCCCGACTCTCATGGAGTTTGGGTTCACCCTCAAGCCGGACGTCACGTTCGAGCGCGCGGTCAGCCTCGCGCGGCTTGCGGAGCGCAGCGGCTTCTCCTACGGCTGGATCTTCGACAGCCACGTGCTCTGGAAGGAGCCCTACGTGCTCCTCACGCTGATGGCGCAGAACACCGAGCGCATGCGCCTGGGGACGTGCGTCACGAATCCCGCGACGCGCGAGCCGTCCGTGACGGCGAGCACGCTCGCGGTCCTGCAGCTTCTGAGCAAGGGCCGGATGGATCTCGGCATCGGCCGCGGCGACTCCGCGCGACGCGTGCTCGGGAAGCCACCGACGACGCTCGCCATCCTCGAGGAGGCCACGCAGGTCATCCGCGATCTCTGCGAAGGACGCGACGTGACCTATGAGGGCGCGAAGCTGCGTCTCGATTGGGCCGAGAAGTACCGCCTCCCGGTGTGGATCGCCGGGTACGGACCGAAGGCGCTCGAGCTCACGGGCCGCGTCGCGGACGGCGCGATCATCCAGCTCGCGGACCCGAGCCTCGTCGGCTGGTGCGTCGGCCTCTTGCGCCAGGGCGCGCGCGCCGCCGGACGCGATCCGAGCGCGGTCGCGGTCATGGCCGCGGCGCCGGCGCACCTTGGCGACCGAAGGCGCGCGCTCGACGCGGTGCGCTGGTTCCCCGCCCTGGTGAGCAACCACGTGGTCGATCTGGTGAAGCGGTACGGCGAACAGGGCCTCCCCGCGGACCTCACCTCCTACGTTCGCGACCGCCCCGGTTACGACTACCGGCACCACGCCGAATCGGGCTCGTCCAACGCGGCCTTCGTCGACGATGAGTCAGTGGAGCGCTTCTGCGTGATCGGCGACACGAAGGAGCACATCGCCAAGCTGCGGAAGCTCGCGGCCGTCGGCGTGCGGCAATTCAATATCTACCTGATGAGCGGTGATGAGGAAGAGATCCTGGAGGCGTACGGCCGCGAAATTATCCCCGTATTGAGGGAGGTCACGCCGGCCCGCATCGCCTAGCGTCATCTCACGCGGGGCGAGCTTGCTCCGTTCTACACATGCGAACGGAGGTATGACTTGGAGCTCTTCTTCGCGGTCGGCGCGGTCTTCGCCCTCGATCTACTGGCCCGTTTCTTCGGTTTCGACAGCCGCGACAACCACGACCGTGCGATCGACGCCGCACACCGCGGCGACCTCAGGGCATTCCGGCATCACATGAACGCTCTCGAGCGCGACATCGCGCGCATGCACAGGGTCGGCTAGCGCCGTCTAGAGCTCACCCGTCGCCGCGTAGCGGTCCGCAACGTCCAGCGCTTCGTCGATCGCCTTCACACCGACGCTCAGCTCGGCCTCGCTGATCGTGAGCGGCGGCGCGATGAACAGCATGTTCCAGCGGTTGAGGATGTAGACGTCGCGCTGCATGAGCGCGTTCTTGATCGCGTTCTGGAGCTTCGCCGACGGGCCGTTCCAGCGCTCCAGCATCTCCTTCGTCTTGCGATCCTTGACGAGCTCGATACCGATGAAGAGGCCCTTGCCGCGCACATCGCCGACCGACGGATGGCGCTCCGCGACCGTGCGTAGCTCGCGCATGAGCCGATCACCCAGCATGGCGCCGCGCGCGATGAGGTCTTCCTCGCGATACGCCTCGATCGTCGCGACGCCCGCCGCGCACGCGAGCGGATGCCCCGCATACGTGAGCCCGGCCCAGAGCACGTTCGTATCGAAGTGCTTCGCGATCGCCTCGTCAACGATGACACCACCGAGCGGGACGTAGCCCGAGTTCACGCCCTTCGCGAAGGTCAGCATGTCCGGCACGACGCCGTCGTGCTCCGCCGCGAACCACTTGCCGGTCCGCCCGAAACCGGTCATGACCTCGTCGAGGATGAGCAGGATCCCGTACTTGTCGCACAGCGTGCGCAGACCGCGGATGAACCCATCCGGCGGGACGATGAGACCCGAGCTGCCGACGATCGGCTCGAGGAAGATCGCCGCGACGTACTCCGGGCCCTCGTACCAGAGCACCTCCTCAACGTGCGCGAGCGCCTTTTGCGCGTCGTTGCCGAACATCGAGCGGTACGGGTCGGGGTTGAGGAAACGGACCACGCCGGTGATGCCCGGCTCGTTCGCCCAACGACGATTGTCCCCGCCGAGCGTGGCCGCGCCCTGAGTCTGACCGTGGAACGAGCGCCACTGCGTCAGGACCTTGTGTCGCTTGGTGTACATGCGCGCGATGCGGAGGGCGTGCTCGTTCGCTTCGCTGCCGCCCGTGGTGAAAAGCGTCTTGGTCAGATCGCCCGGCGTGACCTCGGCCATGAGGCGGGCGAGCTCGGCGCGGCTCTCTTCACCGAATGAAGGCGTGACGTAGCAGAGGCGCTCGGCCTGCTCCTGGATCGCACGGACCACCTTCGGATGGCCGTGGCCCAGGTTGACGTTGATGAGGCCGGACGAGAAGTCGAGGATGCGGCGGTCGCCGGCGTGAAGCCAGGATCCCTTCGCGCCGGTGATGACGAGCGGCGCGAGAGCGCCCTGCGCCGACCAGGAGACGAGGACGTGATCCTTGGTGTCCTTGGCGATCGCGGAGGTGTCGACCGGACGCTTGGTGTCGAGCGCCATGAGAAAAAGGAGCATACGCTTCGTCCTCGTTCATGAAACTCGGCTTCCAGCTGTGGCCACAGAACACCACCTGGCCCGCGATGCGCGACGCCGCCCAGCTCGCGGATCGCATCGGGATCGACTCCGTCTGGACCTGGGACCACTTCTACGCGCTCTCGGGCGAGGAGGAGCGTCCCAACTTCGAGGCCTGGACGATCCTGTCCGCGCTCGCCGCGGTGACGCAGCGCGTGCGTGTGGGTGCGATGGTGTCGGGCGTCACCTACCGCCATCCCGCGGTGATCGCGAACATGGCCGCGACGCTCGATCAGGTCTCGAACGGCCGCGCGATCTGCGGCATCGGCGCCGCCTGGAACAGGACGGAGCACCGCGCGTACGGGATCGACCTCGGAACGCCGGGCGAGCGTTCGCGCCGCTTCGCCGAGGCCGCGAAGATCATCCGCGCGCTCCTCGACGGCGAGCGCGTCACGTACAAAGGCAAGTACTACACGCTGAACGACGCGGTGCTGAACACACGGCCGGTGCAGACGCGGCTGCCGATCATGATCGGGGGCGGCGGCGAGCAGAAGACGCTACGCACCACCGCGCGCTACGGGGACATGTGGCACGGTTTCGGTCCGCCGGAAACGATGGCGCGCAAGATCGAGATCCTCCGGCAGCATTGCGTCGACGCGGGGCGCGATCCCTCGCAGATCGAACCGTACGGTGGCAGCTGGCTGGTCGTGCGCGACACGAAGGCAGAGGCCGAGGGCGTGCTGGCCGAGATCGCCAAGCATCATCACGGCATGAACCGCCCGAACGCGTTCGTCGGAAATGCCGAGGCGGTCGCGGCGCATCTCAAGCGGTACTGGGACGTTGGCGTCCGTGGTTACATCGTGGGGTTCGCGTATCCCTACGACATGGAGACCATGACGCGACTCGCGGAGGACGTGCGGCCGCGCCTCGAGCGGCTCGTGGGGGTCGCCGCCTAAGGCCGTGGACGCGAGCCAGATCGCCGACGTCCTCGCGCACTCACCCGTCTTTGCCCCACTCGGACAGCGCGAGCGACTCGAGCTCGCGGCGCGCATGCGCGCGAAGCACTTCCAGCGCAACGAGGTGATCTTCCATCGCGACGATCCCGCGGGCCACGTCTTCCTCATCGCCTCTGGCACGGTGAAGGTGTCGGTGCCCGAAGAGGGCGGGCAGGAGGTCGTGATCGCGCTGCACCGCGGCGGCGATGTGTTCGGCGAGATCTCCCTCTTCGACGAGGGCCCGCGGTCGGCAACGGTCACCGCGATGACGGAGACGACCACCTTCGCGCTCGCGAACCGCGACTTCATGGACGTGCTGCGTGGCAGCCCCGATGCGATGCGGCAACTACTCGCGCTGCTGGCGCGGCGCATCCGACTCAGCACCGGGCATATCGAGGACCTGGTCTTCCTCGACCTCCACGGGCGCGTCGCGAAGCTGCTGCTCGATCAGAACGAGCTGATGGGAACCCCGAACGTGATCGAGCTGACGCAGGAGGACCTCGCCTCCTTCGTCGGCGCGACGCGCGTGGCGGTCAATCGGGTGCTTGTCGATCTCGAGCGGCAAGGCGCGGTGAAGCTCGGCCGCGGGCAGGTCGACCTGGTCGATCTGGGGCTCCTCAGGAAGGCGATCCGCTACTAAAACGAACGAGCGGCTCTTTCGAGCCGCTCGTTCTTCGCCGTCAGATCGCGTGGATCGCTTACGGGGTCAGCTGTCCGTCGTCGGTGGCCGTGTGCGGGTTCTCGTCGGTGCCCGCGTCCGGGATGCTCGACGGGCCGGCGATGTCGTCGCCGCTGTACGTGGTGTCAGGTGTCGAGGAGACCGAGGAGTCGTAGCCGACCTTCGTCAGGTAGCTCTCGGACTCGTCGATGAAGGCGGTCGTCGGGGTCGACCCGCCGCTCGCGTCGACGTCGGCGCTGCCGCCGGTGAACGTCTCGTCGAGCTTGGCGAGCCTTGCCGCGCCGTCGGATCCGGCAGCGCTCGCGTCGGCGTTGCCGCCACTGAACATGGCATCGAGCTTTCCGAGCCTTGAGTCGGCTCCGGCAGCGCTCGCGTCGTCGAGACGCGCGTTGCCGATGCGCGCCGAGTCCGCAGCGGAAGCGCTGCTGCGAGCCCAGTCGTCGCCGGCGCGGACGGACCCTGCGGCTGATGGTCCAGCCAGTCCGTCGTGTGCCGGGTAGTTCGCCATGCCGTCAGCGGTCTTGTTGCCGCCGCTGAAGCTCTCGTCGAGCTTCCCGAGCCTTGACTGCGCGGTCTGGTCGACGTTTGCGTTAGCGGTGCGAGCCCAGTCGTCGCCGGCGCGGACAGACCCTGCGGCTGCCGATCCAGCGATCTTGTTCTCGAGCGCTGTCGCCTCGGGTGAACCCTCCACGGGTGCGACCGAACCGGATTGCGCGTCCGCGCGAGCCGCGAACTTCCAGTCGTCGCCAACGCGAGCGTCACTCGCGGCCTGCTGTCCGCCGGTGAACTTCCAGTCGTCGCCGGTGCGTACGGTGCCGGAGCCTTCCGGGGCAACGCGCCCCGCGAACTTCCAGTCGTCGCCCGCGCGTACGGTGCCCGTGCCGCTCGTACCGGCGTCGACATCGGCCGACCGCGTGGCTTCGCTGCCACTCGCGTCGGCAGAGCCGCCCGGCCTGATCGGGTCTCCGGGGAGGGCGGTGCGGCTACCCGAGCCCGAGAGGTCGTCGACCGCTGAGGGGCCGCCGCCGGGGGTCAGGTCACTCGCAGACATGCGAGTGGAGGCAATGGCGCCGCCGAGCGCGAATGACTTGCTCATCCGCTGGTCGACGCCGAGGGTGGAGAGACGGCCCGCATCTCCGGTGCGGAGTGCCGACGCTTCGTCGGCGCTGAGGTCGAAACCGCGGAGCGCGCCGGCGGGGTCCGAGTTCAGCTGGCGCCGGAACGCGGCGTCGCTGATTGCGCGCTGGACGACCTTTGCGAGAGCTTCCTTCGACATGACATTCCTCCTACGTTTTGGTGTTGTGGGCAGACTGACCGTGTAGCCCGGCCGCTTCGTCCATCCCTACGACGCGTCCTCTGTAATGCCGATAACGTTCGTCGATGTCCTGTCCTCCCCCCGCGCGCTTACTCGAGCTCCGGTAGATCTACCGGCTCGCCGCGCGGCCGACAGACGCCGCAGTGCAGCGCGTCCTCGATGACGAGCGCCCGCAGCGTCTGATGTTTGTTTCCGCGGAAGACATCGAAGACGAACGGCTGCGTCTTCGCGTGCTCGCGGCACGTGCCCCGGCCGCAGAAGCGGCACGCTCCGAGCGCTGTACGCTCGCAGACCCAACAGTCCACTTCCTCACACTCCCCGCGTGGCCGGGCCCAGCCCGGCGCCCACATAATGCGCCGTCCGGGCCCGAAATTCGCCTGCTTTTTCACCGGAGGAGCGCACCAGGCGCAGGAAGTCCTCTCGGCCCAACCCGGCCAGCACCAGGTCGGTCAGGGCCGTTACCGTGGCGCTCCGGGGCTGATCGAGCAGCAGGGCCAGGTCCCCGAAGCCGTCCCCCCGGGCCAGCTCCCTGATCACCTGGCCGGCGATCCGTACCTCTGCCCGCCCCGCGCGGATGACGTAGTAGCGGTCGCCCGCGTCTCCCTCCGAGAACACGACCTGGCCGGCCGGAACCCGGCGGGTGACCAGCCGCGCCGCGATCCGGTCGAGCTCAAGCGCGTCGAGGCCGCGGAAGAACGGCAGGGCGGCCAGCTCGGCACGCTCCTCCGCCGAAGCGCGGATCCGGGCCGCGATCTCGTAACGGTCGCGCACCCAGCGTTCGAAATGACCGCGGTCGAGGGACCAGAGCACGCACGGCTCGAGGGCCTGGACCGTGGCTCCGCGCGGCTTCCGGTCCAGGAGCGCCATCTCGCCGAAGCCCTCGCCGGCGAGGATGGCTCCGAGGACCCGTCCGTCCCGATCGAGCGCCTGCAGCCGACCGGATCGGACGAGGTAAAAGCGGTCACCGACCTCGTCGGCGGTCACGACCGTCGCCCCCGCCTCGACGGGCTGCTCCCGCAGGTGAGAGGCGATGGCAACGAGCGCACGGCCCGGAAGGCCGGCGAAGAAACGCACGCGCGCCAGGACCGCCGCCCGTTCCTGCACCGTCCCCAGCCGGGCGCGGCGCGCGCGCGCGGTGCGGAGGTTCGCGAACGTACGGACAGCGCCGACGAGCCGCGCAGCGAGCGCCACCAGCAGGGGGCCGACGAAGACCAAAACGAGCAGCCCCAGCCCGAGCACGCCGACAGGGCCGTAGCCGAATAGCTCCTTCGCTGCGATGGCGACGCGCGACTGCCACATCGTGAGTGAGAAGACGAGAACGAGAAGCGACGTGGCGATCGCGATCCCGCCGAACAGGCCCAGACCGATCTCACTCAGCGTCCAGCGCTCGCGACGTCGCAGCTTGCGGATGATCGCGGTCCGCGCGAACGCCATCGAGCGTTGGCGGAGAAATGGCGCGTCGAGCAGGTCCACGAGCACTTGGTATCCGTCGAGCTCGAGGATGGGCAGGAGGTTCAGCACCAGTTGGAACGTGAAGAGGCTCGCCCCCTGGAACGCGATGCTTCCGACGATGCCACCGTCGAACGCGGAGACGAACGCGCAGATCGCCCCGACCGTGGCCCCGCCGATCGGACCCGACAGTGCGACGACGATCCGCTGCCCGCGCGAAGCCATCGCCATGTCGGTCGCGTCGACGTAGGCGCAGGGGAAGAGGTAATAGATCATCAGGCCCAACCGTCGGACGCGACGCCCGTAGTGTCGGATCGCGAGCGCGTGGCCGGCCTCGTGCACCGAGATCGAGAGGACCTGCAAGAGGGTGAGGGCCAGGATCCCCAGGTAGTAGCTGCCGTTCACCGTCGCGAGGCCGTGGCGGCCCGTGCCCAGCTCCCGGATCCAGACGACGATCCCGGCGATCGCGAGGAGCACCACCAGCGTCCCGCCCACTCGCGTGAACGCGAGGCGTCCGCCAAACCGATAGACGAGGTCCACGACTCGCTCGGCGTTATTCCACCGCGCGATGTCCCACATGATCAGCCGGCGAAGGAGGATCGACAGACGAGTGAGCGGATCGCGCTGTGCGCGTCGGGCGGCGAGCTTCTCGTAGACGGGCGCTCGCTCCTCGCCGAAGAATCCGTTCGCGCCGAGCATCGCCGTGACGCGAGCGAGGCGATCGAGAGCGAACGTCCCATGTTGGTCGAGATTCGCGACCAGGATGTCCTGGACGCTGCGCTCGCCGTCCATCAGGTCGACGAGGCGTAGATCCTCTGGCTCGAGACGCACGTAGAGGCCCGCGCCACGCTCACCGCGGGGATTCTTCAGGACGTAGTAGGTGCTGCCGTCGCGTCGACGAAGCTCCGCGCGCTCGATATCCGGCACCAGCCGTGGCACGAACGACGCGTAGTCAAGCCGCTCTCGCAGCACTGACCAGATACCTTCCATCCCCGCACGCAAGGTACCGCGCGCAACGCGTCTGCGCACCTGCTAGCGTTTCCGCGTCCAATGAAGATCGGTGTCCCGAAGGAGACCATGCCCGGCGAGACCCGGGTCGGGCTGGTGCCGGAAACGGTCGGGCGGCTCGCGAAGGCTGGGAACACGGTCGTCGTCGAGCGCGGCGCGGGCGTCGCATCAGCGTTCCCGGACGACGCCTACGAAAAGGCCGGCGCCCAGATCGTCGACGACGCGTACGACGCCGAGCTCGTGGCGAAGGTGCAGCGTCCGACCGACGCGGAGATCGGCAAGCTTCGCGCCGGGACGGTGCTCATCGCGTTCCTGCAGCCGCTCGTCAACACCGACCTCGCGCGGACGCTCGCGGAGCGCAATGTGACGGCGCTCAGCATGGACGCGATCCCGCGCATCACACGCGCGCAGCCCATGGACGCACTCTCGTCGCAGGCGACGGTCGCCGGTTACAAGGCGGTCCTGCTGGCGGCCGCCGCGCTCCCCAAGTTCTTCCCGATGCTCACGACCGCCGCGGGCACGATCGCGCCGGCGAGGGCGCTCGTCATCGGCGCGGGCGTCGCGGGCCTGCAGGCGATCGCGACCGCGCGGCGCCTCGGCGCCGTCGTCGAAGCGTTCGATACGCGGCCGGTGGTGAAGGAACAGGTGCAGAGCCTCGGCGCGAAGTTCCTCGAGATCGACCTCGGCGAGAGCGGCGCCGGAGCGGGCGGCTACGCGAAGGAGCTGTCGGAAGAAGCGCATCGCAAGGAGGTCGAGCTCCTCGCGAAGGCCGCGCGCGAGAACGACATCATCATCACCACCGCGGCGATCCCGGGCCGCAAAGCGCCCGTGCTCATCACCAAGGAGATGATCCCGACGATGAAGCCGGGCTCGGTGATCGTCGACCTCGCCGCGGAGACCGGCGGCAACGTCGAGCTCACCGAGGCGGGCAAGACCGTGGTCTCGAGCGGCGTCACGATCATCGGCCTGCTCAACATCCCGGCTTCGATGCCGTTCCACGCGAGCCAGATGTACTCGCGCAATGTCGCGAGCCTGCTCGGGCTCATGCTCCGGAAGGATGGGGCCTTCGATCTCAACCTCGGCGACGAGGTCGTGAAGGGCACCGTCATCACGCACGCCGGCGAGGTCGTGCATGAGGGCGTCAAGAAGGCGATGCAGCCCGCGCCCGCGGGAGCGCGCGCGTGAGCAACGAGGTCCTTCTCGGCGCGTACGTGTTCATGCTGGCGATCTGGGTCGGCAACGAGGTCATCTCGAAGGTGCCGAGCACGCTGCACACGCCCCTGATGTCCGGCGCGAACGCGATCCACGGCATCATCATCGTCGGCGCGCTGCTGGTCGCGACCGCGCTGCCGGGTCCGCTCGGCACCGTGCTCGGCTTCCTCGCCGTCGTCCTCGGCACGATCAACGTCGTCGGCGGCTTCGTCGTCACCGACCGGATGCTGCAGATGTTCAAGGCGCGCCCGCGTCCGGCGAAGCCCGCGGAGACGAAGTAGTGGAGCAGCTCCGCGAATTCGTCCCTTGGATCTACCTCATCGCGGCGATCACCTTCATCTTCGGCCTGAAGGGCCTCTCCGGTCCGACGACGGCGCAGCTCGGCAACCGCGTCGCGGCCGCGGGCATGCTGGCGGCGGTGATCGCGACGTTCCTCGAGCAGCAGGTCGCCGCGGCATGGGTCCTGGTGCTTCCGGCGATCGCGATCGGCACCGTGATCGGTTTCGTCGGCGCGCGACAGGTCCCGATGACCGCGATGCCGCAGATGGTCGCCATCTTCAACGGCGCCGGCGGCGGCGCGGCGGCGCTGGTCTCGACGCTCGAATACCTGCGCGCGACGGGCGCCGGTGGCGCGTCGGTCGGCGAGGTCATCGCGATCCTGCTGGGGCTGATGATCGGCGCCGTTTCGTTCTCGGGCAGCATCATCGCGTTCGGCAAGCTGCAGGGGCTCATCGACGCGAAGGCCTTCAAGTACGCGGGCCAGCAGCTCGTGACCGGTGGCCTCTTCGGCGGCATGCTGCTGCTCGCGCTTCTGCTGGTGGCCGACGCCGCGGGCATCCTGGCCGCGCCGAAAGAGCTCGCCCTTGGCCTGGTCGGGCTGCTCGCGCTCGCGTTCGGCGTCGCGCTCGTGATGCCGATCGGCGGCGCGGACATGCCGGTCGTCATCTCGCTCCTCAACGCGTACACCGGGCTCGCGGTCGCGATGGCCGGACTGGCGATCGGCAACCAGATGCTCATCGTGGCCGGCACGCTCGTCGGCGCGTCGGGCACGATCCTCACCCGCCTCATGTCCAAGGCCATGAACCGCTCGCTCGGCAACGTCCTGTTCGGCGCGTTCGGGGCCGCGCCCGCGGCCAAGACGGGCGCCAAGACCGACGACGGTCGCACCTTCCGCGAGGTGAGCGCCGAGGATGCCGCGATCCTGCTTGGTTACGCGCAGAGCGTGATCATCGTTCCCGGGTACGGACTCGCGGTCGCGCAGGCGCAGCACAACGTGCGCGAGCTCGCCGACCTGCTCGAGGCGAAGGGCATCGAGGTCCGGTACGCGATCCATCCCGTTGCGGGCCGGATGCCGGGTCACATGAACGTGCTCCTGGCGGAGGCGAACGTGCCGTACGAGAAGCTCTTCGACATGGAGCAGATCAACGAGGACTTTCAGCGCGCCGACGTCGCCCTGGTTATCGGCGCGAACGACGTCACGAACCCCGCGGCGCGCAAGGACACCTCGTCCCCGATCTACGGGATGCCGATCCTCAACGTGGATCAGGCCCAGAACATCATCGTCATCAAGCGCTCGATGAAGCCGGGCTTCGCCGGCATCGACAACGAGCTCTACCTCGACCCGAAGACCGGGATGCTGTTCGGCGACGCGAAGGAAGCGGTCTCCCGCGTGGTGAACGAGCTCAAGAAAGCGGCTTAGAGAGCGGTCGGGATCGTCACCGAACCGACGCATTCGCCTAAAAGCGTTCCCGGCGGTGCTCGCGCTCGGGTCTTCGCCTGTACGACGCACGCGCGAGCGGTTCACATCAGGCCGCGCGCGTGGCATGGTCGGACCTGCGGTGCCCGGCCGGGGCCGCATTCACAGGAGGTGAAGATGAAGAACTTCGACACGTTCAAAGATCTCCAGGTCACGCTCGACAAGGACCGCCCGGGTGCGCTCGCGAAGGCCACCACGGCCATCGCGAACGCGGGCATCAACATCGAAGGGTTCTGCGAGATCGACGGAAACTTCCACACCGTGACCAACGATCCCGCGGCCACGAAGAAGGCCCTCGAGTCCGCTGGCTACAAGGTGCGTGAGACGGACGTCGTGGTCTTCTCCGCGGAGGACCGGCCCGGCTTCCTCGCCGAAGTCCTGAAGCACATCACCGAAGACGAGATCAACGTCAGCGTGGCGTACACGCTGGCGAACACGCGCATCGCGATCGGGGCCGACCAGGTCTCGAAGCTCAAGGAAGTCCTCCAGGAGTTCTCGGCGACCGCCGCGCGTCGCCGCTAGCGCCCCGCCCCGGCCGGGCCCCGCAAATTCTCTCCCTCGCGTTCGGCGAGGAGGACGCTCCCCATCCCGTAGTCGTAAATCAATTCCAATTTCACACGCCGTCCCGCCACGAGCTCACGGAATCTCTCGTCCTCCGCGCCGAGCATTTCAAGGCATGACAGAGCCCGCTCGAACTTCTCGTTCACCTTGGCGAGCGTCGCGTGAGCGTCCGGCGACACCGCTGTTACGACCAGCACGTTCGGTCTTTCGAAATGGAAACCGACATCCTCGAAGACCATCCTCTTTCCCTCGCGGAATAGCTCGAGCGCGACGTCCCATCGGCGAGTTCCCACATCCGTTTCGCTCACCCGCAGCGCAGCGAAAAGGTCTCGACCTTTCATGAACAGCTTTGTCGTTGCGCGCGGACCACTCCGGCGACGCCTGTACCAGTCCGCGATTCGTTTCATCACGTCTACCTTGTGGCTCCGAGCCGCGCTGTCACGGCAGGCCGCGCGCGAGCGCCTCCGCCGTCGTCGGCGCCCACGACACGTTCTGACAGCGCGGGCAGTACCAGCTCTTTCGGAACTCATCGCGGTGATAACCCCACGCGACCGCCGTGCCGCACACATGGCACGGCAGACCGGTGCGCTCGTCGACCCACATGCTTTCGGCGGCATTGAGCGCGAAGCGCGTGCGGCGCTCGCCGCCGCCGCGGTTGAGCCGCATGAGCTTTCGCGCCTGCGCGACGAGACGTGCGAGGGTTGCGTCGTCGAGTTCCGCGACCTTCGCCCACGGCGACACGCGCTCGAGGAACAGCGCCTCGCACTTGAAGACGTTCCCGATCCCGGAGATCGTCCGTTGATCGAGGAGTGCCGTCGCGATGTCGCGCTCTGGCGGGCTCGCGCGCAGCCGACGGAGCGCCTCGTCCGCGTCGAACTCGTCATGGATGATGTCGGGCCCGAGCTCCGGCAGGACGGCGTGGAACGCGATCTCGCGCGTCGTCATAAGCTCGACGACCGGCGGAGTGAAGCAGGGAACAACGAACTCGTCGGTCGTGATGACGACGCGCGCATCTGAGCGCGGCGACCACCATCGTTCCCCGGGCCGGTAGACGTGCCACATGCCGGTCATCTTCATGTGCGTGTGGAGCACGACGTCCTCGTCGCCACGCGCGAAGGTGATGAGGAGGTGCTTGCCGTTCGACTCGACCGAGCGGACGATGCTGCCGACGACCTGGAAGCGCGCGGCGTCCGAGCTCATCCGCGGCGCGACGACCTCGAACCCCTTCACGACTTTGCCCGCGAGGGCGCGTCGCAGCACGTTCGCTACGCGGTGGATCGTGTCGCCTTCAGGCATTCCGCTTCAGATAGCCGCGTGGCGTGCGGGTGAAGCCGGCCGCACGCAGCGGCTCCGCCAGCGGGGACTCGTCGACCGGAAGGCCGTCGATCTCGTCGAGGAAGAACGGGGCGCGACGGTCGGGGCTCGCCTCGGCCGCGAGCGCGGTCGCGATGAGCCCGCGTGCGGTCGCCACCTCGTGCTCGTCGCCGTCGGTGAACGTGAGGAGCGCGCGTTCGTCGCGCGCGAGCCACGCGGCGAGCACACCGTCGATGAGCACCACGAGCGCGCCCGACGAGCGCATCGGTCGCCGACCCTCTGCGCGCTCGGGCCACGGCAGCGCCGCGCCGTAGAGGTTCGCCGGATCGGTGGCCGCGATGGTCACGACCGTCGGCTGCTCGCTCGCCTCGCGCACGACGCGCAGGCGATCGACCGCGCCGGGGAGCGCGAACTGCGTCGCGCCGCGTCCGGCGACGAAGTAGCCGCGACGGACGCGACCCGCGTCCTCCATCGCCTTGAGGACTCCATACACCGCGGCGAATCCGCCCGCGAGCCCTTCCGCCTGCACGGCCTCGCGCGTCACGATGCCGTGCCGCTCGAGCAGCTGGTTCACTCGCGCGGTGACACGCTCCGTCGGCGTGAGGTTCGGCACGCGCAGCGAGTCGACGAGAGACCAGCGGCCTCCGCTCTCCTTTGAATAGATCGCGGTGCGCTCGGCCGAGACGAGCATCGAGGCGCGCGTCGGATACGTGGAGCGGCGCGCGGCGCTCGCGCGGTGACGGGCGCGCGACGCGGGCGCGCGGATGAAGCCGCGCAGCGGCTGAAGCGTGTCGTTCGTGACCTCGCCCGACCACACCAGATCCCACAGCGCCTCGAGCACCTCCGGGGTGAACCCGCCGCCGAGCCCGGCCAGAAGCTGCGGGAAGAACACCGCGCCGCGGGACGCCAGCAGCTCGCGGATCTTCTGATGCGTCGTTCCGCTGGGCGGGTCGCCCTGCGGGTCGGGCAGCAGCGAGAGGTGCTCGGTGAGGAAGAGCCCGACCTTACCGTCGTGCGGGCCGCTCGCACCGCCGCCGACCCAGACCGCGGCGCCCGACGCGAGGAGCGCGTCGAGATCTCCCTCGTCGTAGCCGCTCACCCGCGCCGGCAGGATCCGTGACTCGAGATCGGACGCGGGAACGAACGCACCCTGCAGCTGAGCGATCGCGTCGAGCAGCGCGCCCTCGCCGGCGCGCGGCGAGTCGAGGCCGTGCCAGGCGGTGGCGAAGCGCGCGAGCGCCGCCTGCTCGACCGGCTCGACCTCGCGTCGGAGACGCGCGAGCGACCGCTGGCGCAGCGTGCGCAGCACGCCGGCATCGACCCACTCGATCCCGGTGCCGCCCGGACGGAACTCGCCCTCGACGACGGTTCCCGCATCGGCCAGGTCGCGCAACGCGTCGAGCACGACGCGCGTCGACAGGCCGAGCCTGCGCGCGAGATCGGCGACGCCGAACGGACCGTGCGTCCGCGCGTAGCGGCGCGCGAGCGACGCCAGCGGTCGCTCGCTGCTCGCGAGGAACGCGTCCGGCAGACCCGGTGGCACGACCGCGCCGAGCGCGTCGCGGTACTTCGCCGCGTCCTCCGCGGCGATGTGTCGCGTCTCGCCGGCGATGACGAGGGAGATCGTGCGGCGTTCGCGCTCGAGCGCGACAAGCCAATCGTCGACCGCCGCCGCGTCGGTCACGCGAGCCGCGAGCTCGTCGCGCGTGAGGTCACCCAGACGCAGCAGCAGATCGTGCACGCCATCGGCGTGGCGCGCCGCGCGGTCGGGCGCGAGATGTTGCAGGTCGAGCTCGAGCTCAGCGAGCGCGTCGGCATCGAGCAGCTCGCGCAGCTCGGCCTCGCCGAGGAGCGTGCGGAGCTGCGCCGGATCGACGGTGAGCGCCTGCGCACGGCGCTCCGCGAGCGGCGCGTCGCCCTCATAGATGAAGTTGCCGACGTACGTGAACAGGAGCGAGGCCGCGAAGGGCGAGGGCGTCCGCGAGTCGACGGTCACGACGCGGACGTCGCGGCTGCGGATGCCGCGGAGGACCTCGATGAGCGCGGGCATGTCGAACACGTCCTGCAGGCACTCGCGATACGCCTCGAGGATGATCGGGAACGAGC